>Ga0208671_10000001_pt1 | contig 432657 bp, 396 predicted proteins | sample ColrivemetaGS759_FD_187606 | JGI IMG/M metagenome (GOLD analysis project Ga0208671, IMG submission 187606) | Estuarine microbial communities from the Columbia River estuary - Ebb tide ETM metaG S.759 (SPAdes) (version 2) | ecosystem: Environmental > Aquatic > Marine > Intertidal zone >...
CAAAGGCGTCGAGAAAGTCATTAAGCTCGATGATGCTGTTGCTGTCGTGGCGAAAGGCTATTGGCCAGCCATTTCCGGCTTGCGCGCGCTCACACCAGAATTTTCGGACGGCGGCAATGGCGGCATTTCGACCGCGTCCATTTTCAAAGCGCAGGGCGACCTGATCGCCAAGGGTGATGCCGATAGCACAGCCGGCGACGGTGATGTGCAGGCCGGTCTTGGCGCAAAGCCGATTGAGGCGACTTATCAGGTGCCGTTCCTGCACCACGCGATGATGGAGCCATTCGCCCTGACCGCCCATTTTAAGGATGGGAAGCTCAACATTTGGGGCGGCATGCAGGACCCACTTGCGACCAAGATGATGGCCGTCGACGTTTCCGGCCTCGACGCAGATAATGTGACCTTCCACCCGATGATGATCGGTGGCAGCTTTGGCCGCCGCTTGCCGATGTATATGGAAATCGTCGGTCAGGTGACAAAGCTTGCGATGCAATTGCCTTATCCGGTGAAGCTTATCTGGAGCCGTGAGGAAGAAGTCGTCCAAGGCGCATATCGCCCGCAAAGCTCCGCCGCGCTGAAGGCGTCGTTGACCAAAGAAAAGCGGATAACGGCATATCGCAACGACTATGCCCAACCCGAAAGCGCCGAGAGCGAGACGGTATTCCCTTATACCCTGCCCGCGGTATCGCGCCGGCACTTTGCGCATGTTTCGAACCAGCAAACCGGCGCGTGGCGTTCGGTGAACTCGACCCAGCAGGGCTTTTACAATGAAAGCTTTATGGATGAGCTAGCCCATGCAGCGGGCGAAGACCCGGTTGTGTTTCGCCGCAACCATTTGAAAGCGGGATCGCGGCACTTGCGCGTCTTGGACGAAGTCGCCGCACGCAGCGGTTGGGGCTCCCCCCTTCCCGCCGGAACGGGTCGCGGTGTCGCACTGGTCGAAAGTTTCAGAACCATCGTCGCGCAGGTAATCGAAGCGTCGGTCGGTGAAGACGGCATGCCCAAAGTGCATAAGGTAACAACGGTCGTGGACGCCGGAAGCATTGTTAACCCGGACGCCGCTATGGCACAGATTGAGGGCGGCATCATCATGGGGCTTTCGTCCGCCATTGGTGAGGCGATTACGCTTGAAAATGGCGCGGTTCAGCAAAGTAACTTGGCCGATTATCCGTTGTTGAAAATGGCAGACACGCCCTTGGTGATGGATATCCATTTCCTCAACAGCGGCGCAGATATGGGCGGCATTGGCGAACCTGGCGTTCCTCCGGCGGCCCCTGCCTTGGCCAATGCGCTGTTCGCTGCCACCGGCAAGCGTGTCCGCAATCTGCCCATCCTAACGCAAGCGAAGGCCTAATTTGCCGCACGCACGTTTGTTAAAGCCAACGGACAATCTGGAAATCGCCGAGACATTGGCGCGGGCGTTCCAGACAGAGACCGGGTGGAGCTACGTCATTCCAGACGCAAAGCTGCGCGCGCAGCGGCTTACGGGTATGTTCCATCTGTTCTTGCGCGACGAACATCGCAAAGGTGCGGTGTATGGAACCGACGGCATAGAGGCCGTCACGCTTTGGCGCGGCCCGGGAAATGCGCGCGACAGCATGTTGGATATCGCGCGGCTAATTGTGCCGTTCGTCCAGCAGCTGCGCTTTTCGATATTTCGCGGCCTCGAAGTCGCAGACCTCATCGAAAAGCATCTGCCAAAAGAGCCCGTCTGGTATTTGCATTATGCGGGATGTGATCCGGCCTATCAGGGCAAGGGTTATGGCGGCGCTGCCATTCGCGCCGGTTTGGAGCGCGCCGATCAGGACGGATTACCTGCCTATCTGGAAACCGCAGACGAACATAATATTGCGTTATATCAAAGCTTTGGTTTTGCCATCAAGCATAGCTGGCAAGTGCCCGAAGGTCCGCAATTTTGGGGCATGCAGCGCCCGGGCAAGACCCGCCACTGAATAGCGCCAGCGCCCATAGCCGCTGAAGTCCTTGCCCTCCTTACAAAAGCAGCCTAGCCTATGCGCATGCATCAGGTCTGCGCGAGAGCGTGGATAATAGGGAAGCCGGCGGAAATCCGGCGCTGTTCCCGCAACTGTAACCGGCGAGCTTTTGCTCCATATGCCACTGGGGAAACGGGTAACCGTGAAACTGGGAAGGCGGGGCAAGAGCACTGACCCGGGAGCCAGGAGACCTGCCTGAATGCGGTTTGTCCTTTGTGCTTGCGGGACACTGGCGCAATCGGGGTTTTCCTCCGCGTGACGACATATTGTTGGACGTCATGCGAAGGAGATTTATCCATGACCCTGTTAAGATATACGGCAGCCGCGCTTGCGATGCTGCCTGTCGCGGCCTTTGCGCAAACGGCAGAGGATGACATTGTCGTCACCGCCAGCGGCTTTGCCCAGCCGCGCTCTGAAACCGGACAAGCCATCGACATTGTCGACCGCGACCGGCTCGACCAATTGCAAAGCGCCACAATCGCGGACGCGCTAAAGACCGTGCCCGGCGTCAGCATCGCGACGCGCGGCGGGCTGGGTAGCCAGAGCAGCGCCTTCATTCGCGGTGGCAGTAGCGCGCAAACATTGGTGCTCATCGACGGTGTTCGGATAAATGACCTGTCCAGCCCCAATGGCGCTTTCGACTTTGGCGCATTGATGACGGGCAATATCGGCCGCGTCGAAATCTTGCGCGGGCCAAACTCGGTCATTTGGGGCAGCCAAGCGATTGGCGGCGTTGTGAATGTCCAATCCATTGCGCCGGTGGCTGGCCTTGAAGCGCGCATGGGGGCCGAATATGGCGGCTATGATACCCAAAGGGTGAACGCCAATATCGCGGGCGGCAGCGGCGCACTGGAAGGCAGCATCGGTGGTTCTTTCGTGCACAGCGACGGCATTTCGGCGCTGGCCGGTGGCACTGAACGCGATGGTTATGACAATCTGACGGGCAATGCGCGGTTGAAGGTGAACCTCCATGACGGTTTCAGCCTTGATTTGCGCAGCTATTATAATCGCGCCACGGTTGCCTATGACTCGGCCTTTGGCGTTGGCGCCAATGGCTTACCCGTGTCACGCAACCGCCAATTTGTCGGCTATGTCGGTGCAAATTTCGACTTGCTCGATGGTCGCTTGCAAAACCGGATTGCATATACGCGCACCGACATAAAACGCATTGGCACCGATCCGGTGGTATTCAGTTTCAACAATTTCAACGTGCGCGGGACAATTGACCGCGCCGAATATCATGCGGCGTTTGACCTGAACGATGCGCTGACTTGGGTCGCGGGCGCAGAATATGAACGCAGCTTCGCCAGCACCTCATTTGAAGGCGCCGCGCCCGATATTGCGCGCAACCAAATGGGGAGCGGCTTTGGCCAAATGATCCTGCGCCCACTGACTGGCCTGACGCTGACGGCGGGCGTGCGACATGATGCTTTTGATGATTATGGCGGGCACACGACCTTTGGTGGCAATGCGGCCTTTACGCCCAATGATGGGCGGACAATGTTTCGCGCAACTTATGGCGAAGGGTTTCGCGCTCCCACCTTGACCGAGGGGCAGCCGCCTTATGGTAATACTGACCTCAAGCCTGAAACCGCGCGCAATTTTGATCTCGGCGTGGAACATCAATTTCTGGGCAACAACGTCCAAATCTTCGCGACCTATTTCAACCGCCGCAGCAACGACCTGATTGCGTTTTCATCGGTCACTGGCCAATCGGAAAATATCGAGAAGGTGACGGCAAAGGGACTTGAGGCTGGTGTGACCCTGAGCCCATTCGACAATCTCAACATACAGGCAAGCTACACGTTGGTGGACGCCATCAACCGCAGCGCAGGTGCAAATTTCGGCAAAAGGCAGACATTACGCCCGCAACATAATATTAGCCTGACCGCAGATTGGCAGACGCCCTTTGGCCTTTCCATCGGCAGCAGCATATATTGGGTCGGCGACAGCTTCGATGATGCCGCGAACAATGTGCGCCTCAATGGCTATGCCATATTCGGGCTTCGGGCGGCGATGCCGCTCACCGACACGCTGGAACTGTATAGCCGCATCGAAAATCTGTTCGACGCCCATTATACGGTGGTTTCAGGCTATAACAGCTTTGGCCGGAACGCGACGATGGGCGTGCGGGCCAAATTCTGATGCGCTTGGGCTATTACCTGCTTGCCGTTTTTGCCTTGGCCGGTTGCGCCCGCCAACCAGCGATCGCGCCGCATGGTATCGTGTCCAACAATCCGTGCATTGACGCCGTTTTGGCCGAAATCGCATTGCCCGGCCAAATCAGCGCGGTCAGCATCTATTCGCATGACGCCGATAGCGCGTCGGCGCCTTCGGCATGGGCGCGGCAATTGCCCGCCATTGGCATGAATGCAGAGGAATTATTGTTGGCGCGGCCCAAATTGGTGTTGACGGGCAATCTTGCATCATCCGGTGCCAATGCGGTGCTCGCGCGTGCGGGCATTAAAAGCGTGGCATTGGGTGTCGCGCCAACAATCGCCGACGACATGCAACAGATACGAACCATCGCCGCCGTACTCGACAGGACAGATGCTGGAGAAGCGCTGATTTCCGACATTCAGGGATCGCTACCCAACAGCCAATTTTCCGGACCAATTATCTCGGCGATTATTTGGCAAAATGGCGGATTTGTGCCGGGTAAAGGCACGTTGCAGGACGAATTGCTGGCGCGCCACGGCTTTCGCAACGCCAGCGCGCAATATGGCCTATCCTCATGGGGCGTGCTGCCGTTAGAAACGCTGATGCGCAACCCGCCAATGGTGATTTTCATGCCCACAAATGCCCGCGATTCCGACGCCCGTGAAACACGCGCACGGCAGGAATTGCTGCGCCATTTGGACGGGCGCACCCGCATTGTCGACTTCCCTGACAGGCTGTTATTCTGCGGCGGTCCGACGATTATCAAAGCGTCAGCTATACTAAAGAAAACCCGCGCCGCATTCGTTAAGGATAGGCCATGAATAACCGCACCTTAACCGCGCTCCTCCTGCTGCTCACGCTCGCGGCGTTCCTGCTGTCCTTAATGGCGGGTAAGGTCTGGATTTGGCCAAATTCTTGGGCGGCGGACAATGCCGATGGCTGGATATTCCTAGAATTGCGCCTGCCCCGCGCGGTGCTCGGGCTTTGCATTGGCGCGGTGCTGGGGCTTTCAGGCGCGGTGCTGCAGGGTTATCTGCGCAATCCACTGGCGGACCCAACGGTGCTGGGCGTTTCGGCCAGCGCGGCATTGGGCGGCGTCGGTGCGATTTATACAGGGCTCAGCCTGCTGCCCTTCGGCTTATTCACCTGCGCGATGTTAGGTGCAGGACTTAGCATATTGTTATTACTTGCAATTTCGCGCGGCGGTGGCACCATGGGTTTCATCCTTGGTGGCATGGTGCTGTCGACCTTGGCGGGCGCGCTTACCGCCTTCGTCATCAGCATCGCGCCAAATCCCTTCGCCGCCAGTGAAATCATCAATTGGCTGATGGGCGCGCTGACCGACCGGTTAATGGCCGATGTTTGGACCGCTTTGCCCTTCATGGCGCTGGGTGTCGCTTTATTGCTCTCCACTGGCCGCGCGTTGGATGCCCTGACCTTGGGCGAAAATGGCGCAAAAAGCCTTGGGATTAACCTGTTTCGGCTGCAGTGGGTTATCGTGCTGGGCGTTGGTTTGGCTGTTGGCGCTTCGGTCGCGGTGTCGGGTGTCGTCGGCTTTGTCGGGCTCATCGTCCCGCATCTTATCCGCGCTTTATATGGCGAGCAGCCATCGCAAATTTTGCTGCCCTCGGCCTTGGGCGGCGCGATCCTGACGCTGACCGCCGATAGCCTTGTCCGATTGGTGCCCGGCCCCAGCGAAGTGCGGCTGGGTATTGCCATGGCGGTGCTTGGCGCGCCGTTTTTCTTGTTGCTATTGTTGCGCTATCGCAAGGGTGCCGCATGACTTTGACCGTCCGCAATCTCGGCTTCGCTTATGCGCATCAGCCCATTTTGGAAGGCATCGACGCGACATTTGACGCTGGAAAGTTCACCGTCATTTTGGGCCCCAATGGCGCCGGAAAATCGACTTTGCTGGCAAGTCTCGCTGGCCTTTTGAAGCCGCAAACCGGGACCGCCAGCCTCCATGGCACAGACATCACCCGCATGCCCCCCACTGCACGCGCCCGCCAAATCGGCCTTTTGCCGCAAGGCGCAGAAACGCATTGGGCGATATCATCAGAGGCTTTGGTTGCGCTCGGCCGCACTCCCCATATGCGCGGCGCAGGGACATCGGCAGACGACCGCAGGGCTATATCGGCAGCGATGTCGGCGACCGCCACCGAAGGCTTCGCCCATCGTCCAGTCACGCAGCTATCGGGCGGCGAACGCGCCCGTGTTCTGCTGGCGCGTGTGCTTGCCGGCGAGCCCGAATGGATATTGGCGGATGAACCGCTCACCAACCTTGATCCCGGCTTTCAACTCGACATTTTACACTTGCTGCGACAGCAGGCGGAAGCCGGAAAAGGCGTCATCGCGGTGCTGCATGATCTGCAATATGCAGTGCGCTTTGCCGACCATCTGGTGTTGTTACATGCCGGCCGGATATTCGCGCAGGGCAGCGTCGATGATGTCATCACGCCGGCCAACTTGGCGGATGTTTACGGGATTGACGCGAATCTCTTCAAGGACGAGGAAGGGGCCGTCCAGCTATTCATCAAAGGCAAGGTCCGACCATGAAATATACCCTCCCGTTTATTGCTCTCTTGCTCTCTGGTTGCGCCATCAGCGTCACGTCGACCACGAATATGCCTCCAGCTGCCCCACAGAGCGCGCAGGAGGCACTTCGGCCTTATTATGCTACCTTGGATGCCAAATTACCAAAGGCAGCCCCTAATCCCTCTCTAGCGGCGGATACGGTCATAACGCGCTTCGCCTTTGGCAGTTGCGTCAACGAAAACCGCGATATGAAGTTTTGGGACGTCATCGCCGCGCAAAATCCGCAGGCATTTCTGATGATTGGCGACAATGTCTATGGCGATACAAGGCCCACCAATGGCGCCGATATCCCGACGCTGACCGCGAGCTATAAAAAGCTTAGCAGCCGCATCGAGTTCGACCGCTTCCGCCGCAGCGTGCCGATGATGACCGCCTGGGACGATCATGATTATGGCGCCAATGACGCCGGCGGCGCTTTTGCGTTCAAGGAATGGGCAGAGAAAGCCTATGAAACCTATTGGGGCTCATCCGATGAGGTAAAATCCCGCCCCGGTATATATGAAAGCCGCATCATAGGGCCCAAGGGCAAACGCGTGCAGTTCATCATACTCGACGGCCGCTTTTTCCGATCAGACCTTGCCTCCATGACCTATCGCGACCCCAACCCGACGCTGGGTTGGTACATTCCCAACATGGACCCTGACGCGACGATATTAGGCCAAGCGCAATGGGATTGGTTGGCGCAGCAACTCGAAAAACCTGCCGAATTGCGCTTCATCATTTCATCGACTCAGGTGATTACCGACGCACATAATTTCGAAGGCTGGACCAATTTTCCCAAGGAACGTGATCGCCTTTATGCGTTGCTCGGTCAAAAGGGCGTGAACAACGCCATTTTCCTAACTGGCGACCGGCATAGCGGTGGTTTTTACAAGACCAATGCCCCCGGCCTGTCCAAGCCATTATGGGATTTCACATCGAGCTCGCTCAATTTCGCTTTTGGCAAAGGGGATGGTGGCGAACGGGAACCCGACCCACGCCGGACAGGTGGATTTTGGGGCATTCCGAACTTCGGGCAAATCGACATTGATTGGGCCACCAAAAAGGTGACGATGACGCTGCGCAAGGATGATGGCAGCGTGATTGAAACGCAGGTCGCTAACGCGATTGATTGATCGCTGAATAATCGACCTCTGCGACCTTTTCCATAACTGCAGAGCGGATTTCGCGCGCCATAGGCAGCGGCAGGGCAATCATATCCAACGTGCCACCGGCGATCCCGAATTTGAGCGTGGCCAACCCAAAGCGTCGTCCGAACGGCCCTTGCGTAATCTCGATGCTTTGCACCTTTATGTGCGGCGCAAGCGTCAATCTTTGACGCCACCAGCCACGCCGCATGTAAAGCTGCTGCATATCTATCCCGAACCGATATCTGCGCCAGTCACACCAAAACAGGCATGCAGCAATGACCAACAACAGCACCAAAAACAGCATGGGCGCCAAGGGCCTATCGGCGAATATGAGCAGCGCCACCATCGCAGTCATTAACGGCGGCATCAGCAAAGCCAACTGGATTATCCAGTGCAGTTTTGCCCCTTTGCACAGACATTCATCGCCATCAGGTGCGGCAATCCCGGCGGCCTTTGATATGCGCCACAGCTCATCCAATGTGGCCAATGGCGCGGCGACATAATTGCTTTCCTCCTTGCTATCTTGGGCAAGGCTCACAAATTTCAGGCTGTGCCAACCGCGCCGTTTTCGGATTGGTCCAGTCTGCACCACCGCCGCCTGCACCCGGTGCGTAGGCATCACGACATCGGTTAGGGTGAACAGGCCGCGCCGCCGCCGGAAACCTTTTGAAGTCTGGGTCAGGCGAAATCCATGTTCGCGCAAGATAGTGCGCCCAACACCTGTGGCAAAGCCAATGAAAATCAGGCAGGTGAAAGCCCCAAAGGCCAAGATCAATTGTCCTACCATACCGACGCCATTGATAGTGCTGACGCGCACGCCGCTGTCTTCGGCTAGACCAGCCCAGCGTTTGTAATCCCAAAAATCAAACGGCAACAGAAAATCAAATTGCTGCGCAAAGCCGCCTAGAACAGCAAATATGACAAGTGAAAAGGAATAGAGGCCAAGGATAAAGACGCGCTTACCGTCCATCGCGAACAGGGTTTCGGCATCCTCGGACTCGGCCATCTCTGGAACATTTTGCGTCACCGCCACACCCGCCTTGCGCGAGCGTACCAATGCGCGCAACCGGTTCGCTTCGTCCAAAGTAACGAAGCTTAGCTTAGCATCATCACCATCCCCGCCACCGGTTTCAAACTTAACCTCGCTGAGCCCCATCATGCGCGCCAGCGGCTTTTGCTGAATGCTCACATCCTGAATGCGTTCATAGGGAATTGAGCGAGCCGTTCGGTTCAATATACCTTTTTCAACGCGGATATCATCGTCACCGACATGATAACGAAAACGCAGCCAACTTAGCCAACGGAAGAATAGACTAAGCGCCAGAACAGCCCCGACCATGATGGGGATAAGCGCAGGATTGTCGGATTTTCGCGCACCGAAAACGGCGGCAAGCAAGGGGAACAAAAGTTGCGGCAGGCCCGAGATAAAAGCGACGAACAGACCGCTAATATGCAGACGCGCCCCTTCCTGCCCGGTTACATCAATGGAGCCGTCTATGGCTGGTTTCACAATATTTCTTGCCGGATGGCGGCACGCATCGCCGCACGCATTGCCAGCGCATCAGCATGCGCCAAGCCCGGCAACGTCACGGTGCTGTTGTGATTGCCCGCTGTGTGGACCGTCAGCTTGGAAAGGCCATAGCGCCGGTCGATCGGGCCTTGGTCCACATCAATATGCTGGATGCGTCCAAAAGGTACAATCGTGTCGCTGTAGAACATATATCCACGCACAACGCGCAGCTGGTCCGTTCCCATAACATAGCCCCAATGACGATATTTGCGGGCTGGCACTGTAAAGGCAACGAACGCGTAAACCAAAAACATCGGCACAAGAAAGCTGCCGGGCGGCAGCAATTTTGTAAGTTCCAACACCGCTGCGCCAATGACAAATGGCAGCAAGCCAAGCGCGGTGGCTATCCGGCTTGTCGTTATAAATGCGGGATCAAGCGGCGTCAGTTCCGGCGAAGCATCATCGGTCATGCCAAAGATATGCGCAGACTGTGTTGTGTTGGCAAGACGGTTTGTCTGCCTTCCTTTGGCAGGCGGCGATTTTATCGTGCCAAAGCGATGTTAGCCTCATCTACCAACTTGGCGATGATATCCACGACAGGTCGTTCAACATGGACCATGCCAACCGACTGCCCGGCCATGACGGAGCCATATTCGACATCACCATCAATCACGGCGCGACGAAGGGCCCCTGCCCAATATTTTTCGATCTCCAGCTGCGCGGTTTCCATATCAATTTCACCGCGATCGAGCATGGCCGCAATTTCCACCTGTTTCTTGGTGAACTCTTCAGTGCCCTTATTCTTCAACGCCCGCACCGGGATAACGGGCAAGCGCGGGTCAATTTGCACACTGGCGACAGCATCGCGGGCATTGGCGCGCAGAAACGCAGCTTTAAAATTAGGGTGCGCAATGCTTTCATGGGCGCACACAAAGCGCGTACCCAACTGCACGCCCGCTGCGCCCATTTCTAGATAGCTTGCTATTGCGCCGCCACGGGCAATGCCGCCGGCAACGAAAATCGGCAATTGCTCACCAAGCTCTGGCAAGATTTCCTGCGCCAACACCGACGTTGCGACTGGTCCAATATGGCCGCCCGCCTCGCTGCCCTCGATAACCAGGGCATCTACGCCGGAACGCGCAAATTTCTTCGCAAGCGTTAAAGCGGGCGCAAAGCATATGACCTTCGCACCAAAATCTTTAATGGCCTCAATGCTGCCCTTGGGCGGTAGTCCCCCTGCCAATACCACATGGCTCACCTGATGACGTGCACATATCGCGATCAGGTCCATGATCTGCGGGTGCATAGTGATCAGATTCACGCCGAATGGTTTAGTGGTAAGCGCTTTCGTCGCGGCAATTTCGGTATCCAGTAAATCCGGCGTCATAGCACCGCAGGCAATCACGCCAAAGCCACCCGCATTGGAAATTGCCGACACAAGATTGCGTTCCGACACCCAAGACATGGCGCCACACATAATCGCGACGTCGCAACCCAAAAAATCGGTGCCGCGTTGCATGAGATGTTGGAGTTTAGTCATAGGTTAGCTCAGTTTTCTTCACTCTGCATCCAACCCATAAGCCGTATGCAGCACGCGAACGGCCAGTTCCGTCTCATCCTCATCGATCAGAACGCTGACCTTGATTTCGGACGTTGAAATTGCCTGAATGTTGATTTTGCGGTCAGCAAGGCTGCTGAACATGGTCGAGGCAACACCGGCATGGCTTTTCATACCTACGCCAACGACCGAAATTTTCGCAACCTTGGTGTCCGGAATAAGGCGATTATAGCCAATGGCATCGCGGCGATTTTCGAGAATGTCGGTGCAACGTGCAAGGTCAGCTTGCGGGCATGTGAAGGTCACATCGGTCTCGCCCTTATCGCGGCCCACATTTTGAATGATCATATCGACGTTAATGTTAGCATCAGCCAGAGGCGTGAAAATATTGGCCACGGCGCCGGGACGGTCTGGGACACGGGTGAGCGTAATTTTCGCTTCATTTTTGTCATGCGCGATGCCGGTGATCAGTTGGCGTTCCACTTGGCTATTCTCCAATTCTGCGTCGGTCACGATCATCGTGCCGGGGATGCTGTCGGCGTCGGGTGCACTGTCGTCAACGAAGGAGGACAGCACTTGAACCCGCACACCTTCCTTCATTGCAAGGCCGACAGATCGGGTTTGCAATACTTTTGAGCCAACCGAAGCCAACTCGAGCATTTCTTCATAGGTAACAGCCTTGAGCTTGCGGGCGCGGGCCACGATGCGGGGGTCCGTGGTATAGACACCATCAACATCGGTATAAATATCGCAGCGGTCGGCCTTTACCGCGGCGGCCACCGCAACGGCCGATGTATCCGACCCGCCACGCCCCAAGGTGGTAATGCGATTATCGTCGGTCAGGCCCTGAAACCCGGGAATAACGGCGATATTGCCTGCCTGCATCGACGCCAGCAAATCGTCCGTATCAATCGACCCAATGCGCGCTTTTGCGTGGGCGCCATCGGTATGGATCGGCATTTGCCAGCCCAACCAACTGCGCGCTTCGCATCCGAGCGCTTGCAGCGTGATCGCCAGCAAGCCAGCAGTAATCTGCTCACCAGCCGCGACAACCACATCATATTCCGCTGGATCATAAAGCGCATTTGCTTCGCGACAGAAATTTACAAGTCGGTCCGTGTCGCCCGCCATGGCGGAAACGACCACGGCTACTTCGTCGCCGCGTTCGGCCTGACGTTTGACCAATTGGGCAACACGGCGGATGCGTTCGGTACCGGCCATCGACGTGCCGCCAAATTTCATTACAATGCGCGCCATCAAAACCTTCAATAATCGCTATATTACAATCGCGGGCCCTGATAGGGACAGGATATGACAAACGCAAGCTTACCTAAGACAATTAACGCTGCGGAAGCCGCGCATTTTGGAGCTCTCGCCGCGGAATGGTGGGACCCGAAGGGCAGCTCCGCGATGCTGCATAAGCTGAACCCAGTGCGGTTGCGCTTCATCCGGTCTGCAATCGATGCGCATTTTGGCAGTGATGCCAAGTCGCGATATCCGCTGTCCGGTAAAACCACGCTAGACGTTGGTTGTGGCGCTGGTTTGCTGTGTGAGCCTCTCGCGCGGCTTGGCGGTGCCGTGACCGGCGTTGATGCCGCGCCTGAAAACATTGATGCGGCAAAGGCGCATGCGGCTTTGTCCGGCCTACCCATAAACTACCGCGCTGGCGAAATTGCCGCACAGGGCCTTGGTCAGTTTGACGTCGTGACCTGTATGGAGGTCATTGAACATGTCATGGACCCGCCAGCCTTTGTGGCTGAATTGGTCCGTCACCTGAGGCCCGATGGGCTGATGCTGCTGTCGACGCCCAACCGCACAGCGGCGTCGCGTCTATTTCTGGTCGAGGCCGCCGAACGGCTTGGTCAGGTCCCACGCGGCACGCATGATTGGAACAAGTTCCTGACGCCAGAAGAATTGACAGCTTTACTGGCAGATGCGGGACTCGAAGTGGTCGACATGCAGGGCATCGCCTTTTCGCCGATGTCAGGGCTGCATTTAAGCGACAATTTGGCACTGAATTATATATTGAGTGCGCGGCTACGGAGGTAGGCCGCCTACTTCGTCACCTTGAATTTGTTTCGGGGGCAACGCGGTTTTTGAATAGCCCTACGTTCTAAATCCCGCCTCAATCATATCCCGCATCGGCATATTGATCATCGGCCAAGTCGCTAAAGCGCGTGATCTTAGATTCGAACTTCATCCGGACACGCCCTGTCGAACCATGGCGTTGTTTGGAGATGATCAGTTCGGCAATGCCGTGAATCCGCTCCATTTTTTCGTTCCAAGCCTCGAATGCAGGCGTGCCCTCATCGGGTTTTTTCATCAGCTCATAATAATCTTCGCGGTAGACAAACCAGACCATATCGGCGTCCTGCTCGATTGAACCCGATTCACGTAAATCGGACAACATCGGTGTCTTATCTTCGCGCTGTTCGACCGCACGGCTCAGCTGCGACAGTGCAACCACAGGAATGCTCAATTCTTTCGCCAGCGTCTTCAGACCCCGGCTGATCTCGGAAATCTCATTAACGCGGTTGTCACTCGCGCGGCTTGTGCCCTGGAGTAACTGCAAATAATCCACAACAATCAGGCCGATTCCATGCCGGCGCTGTAACCGCCGAGCACGGGCGCGCAAAGCTGCAATCGTTAGTGCAGGTGTGTCATCGATGAAAAGCGGCAATTCCTGCAACTCACGCGACGCGCGCGAAAGCTCCCGGAAATCATCACGGGAAATTTTACCCATACGCAGCAATTCAGAGCTAATGCCCGATTGCTCGGCCAAGATACGTGTCGCCAATTGATCCGCGGACATTTCAAGGCTGAAAAACGCAACTTTTGCACCGGACCCTTTGGATTCTTCGATCCCGTCTTCACGCTCCTGAACCCAACGCCGCGCAGCGTTAAACGCGATATTGGTGGCCAGCGATGTCTTGCCCATGCCGGGACGTCCAGCCAAAATCACAAGGTCGGAATTGTGCAAACCGCCGCATTTGGCATTGATGCTGCTGAGGCCGGTGGTGATACCCGAAAGACTTCCACCCGAATTAAGCGCCTTTGCGACATTGCTGATCGCCTCGGTCGACGCCTGCAAAAAGCTCTTCATCGAGCCGGTTTCACCTTCGCCCTCGGCTACCTTGTATAGCGCGCTTTCGGCGGCCTCAATCTGTCCTTTGGGGTCTACACTCTCGCTGGTGTCGAGCGCATTGTCGACCAAAGTCCGACCCACTGTCACCAGCTCGCGCAGCAATGCCAGATCGTAAATTTGCTGGGCAAAGTCGCGCGCGCCGATCAAGCCGGCGCCATCAGCCGTTAGTTTAATAAGATAGCCCGGCCCGCCAAGCTCGCGCATCGCCTCATCCGCTTCGAAAAATGGCTTCAGCGTAACCGGCGTGACCAACATGTTGCGGTCTATGAGGCGCAGGATTTGTTCAAAAATCCGCCCATGTAGCGGTTCAAAAAAATGGTCCGGCTGCAGTTTGATCGATACATCTTCAATGATGCGGTTGTCGATGAGGATAGCGCCCAAAAACGCAGCCTCCGCTTCAATATTGCGCGGTAAGCGTTGGGGGTCAGCTTCATTCGCTGCGGCAAGTCTGATCAATTCGGCCATAACTCCCTATCCTTTACCACGTCCTGCGCTGCAAGGGGGGCAAAAAAAGAAGTGCGGGGATATGGCTGTGGACAATATTATGCACAACCCAGTCGCTCGTATCTCGTTAACCCCTTGCCCCAAAAATATCTCAAGCTAACACAGCATCATGGCGGATCCGCGCATCATCAAAGTTGAACTGGACGAAGCAACGATTCTGCGGCGTAACGCCGATATTGAACAGGAACGCCGTGTCGCCATTTTCGACTTGATTGAAGATAATTTCTTCAAGCCGCTGCGCGACATGGGCGACGGCTATGCGGGGCCATATCATTTATGCATCAGCGTCGCAGAAGGCCGCCTCATCCTCGATATCCGCCGTGAAGATGGGACTCCGCACGAAACCTTGGTGCTGGGACTCGGGCGTTTTCGGCGTACCGTGAAGGATTATTTCGCCATCTGCGACAGCTATTATCAAGCCATTCGCAAGGCCAGCGCAGCGGAAATTGAAACGATCGATATGGCTCGGCGTGGCGTGCATAATGAGGCAGCTGAATTGTTGATGGAGCGCTTGGACGGTAAAGTAGAAGTGGATTTTCCCACGGCCCGCCGATTGTTTACGCTCATCTGCGTATTACACATCAAGGCGTAGCGGCCCGATCAACACAACGGCTCTCGACTTCGCAAGGTCGGAGGGCCTAATAATGCAACCGAATCAAAAGGTTTAAACGGGGTCCCATGCTAGGGAGAAATCGCAAATTGGTCCGCTGGGGCGTGCCGCTATTGGGCTTGGCTGCGTTGAGCTATGCGGCGTGGACCTATGTCACCGGCTGGGCGCCATCGCGCGACGATTATCCCGTGCAGGGTATCGTTGCGAATGAAAGCAACGGTCAACCCAGATGGTCGGAATTGGGCGCAACGGGTGTCGATTTCGCTTATATTACAGCCGTTGAAGGCGCGCGCGGTCGCGACCCGCAGTTTCAAGCCAATCTAGCAGCGGTGCAGGAAGCCGGCATTCGCTTTGGCGCGCTGCATCATTTTGATTTGTGCCGTTCAGCGTCCGAGCAAGCGACGATGTTTATCACCAGCGTGCCCCGCAACGACCGCGCATTGCCACCGGCAGTGCAAATGGATTTCACGGAAGGCTGCGACAGCCGCCCGAATCGGGCCTTGATTTTGGCCGAATTGGGAACCTTCCTAAACCAGATTGAGGCGCATAGCGGGACTCCGGCAATCCTGTTGCTAACACCCGATTTCGAAGAGGAATATCAAGTGAGCAAGTCGATTGACCGTAACATCTGGCTTGAAGGCAACGGTATTTCGCCCGATTATTCTGCTAGGCCATGGGTGATGTGGACCGCCAACACGCAGCGCCGCGTCAGCGGCATCGATGGCGCTGTGCGCTGGGTCGTGGTGCGCAAATGAGCGCGATGACACAAAGCTTGGTCGACGCCGCGATTGACGCTGCCAAGACCGCTTATGCGCCTTATTCCAACTTTCATGTGGGCGCGGCTTTGTTACTCGACAACGGCCAAATTGTGACCGGCAGCAACTTTGAAAATGCAAGCTATGGCATGACCTTATGTGCCGAAACCGTCGCCATTTCGAAAGCCAATAGTGACGGGCAATTGCAGGCGATCCGGGAGATTGCGGTCGCAGGCGGCTTGGCCGGGCATGTGGGCACAGCGGCGGAACCCATTACGCCATGCGGCCGTTGCCGTCAGATTATCAAGGAAGTGGCGGACCTTACCAAGACCGACATTCCGGTGCACTGCGCCCATGCGACGGGCTATACGACATTTCGTTTGTCTGAGCTGCTGCCACACGGCTTTGGTCCAGCCAACTTAAAATAGCTCGGGCATCTCGTCGCCGAGATACGCACAATTTTTTCATGCCCGCCACTTGCATGCCTATCGCAAAACGGCAAAAGCGGAGCGCGTAATAGGGAGAGAATATGTCCATCTTGTCCGACATCTGGATCCGCGAGCAAGCGAAAGCGACCGGCATGATTGAGCCCTTTGTTGAGGCTCAACGCCGTGATGGCTGCATCAGCTATGGCCTTTCCTCTTATGGCTATGACGCACGCGTGGCGGACGAGTTCAAGATTTTCACCAATGTCGATAGCTCAATCGTCGACCCAAAGGAATTTGATCCGAAAAGCTTCGTGGATCGTAAGACCGATGTCTGCATCATTCCACCCAACAGCTTTGCCTTGGCGCGCACCGTCGAATATTTCCGTATACCGCGCGATGTGCTCGTCATCTGCTTGGGTAAGAGCACCTATGCCCGCTGCGGCATCATCGTCAACGTCACGCCATTAGAACCCGGCTGGGAAGGCCATGTGACGCTGGAGTTCAGCAACACGACCCCGCTGCCCGCCAAAATCTACGCAAATGAAGGCGCGTGCCAGTTCTTGTTCCTAAAAGGCGAGCAGCCCTGCGAAACCAGCTACGCCGACCGTGCAGGCAAATATATGGGCCAGCGTGGGGTTACCTTGCCCAAGCTGTAGGCTGCTTTCCAACGGCCTTGTTGTCGATAGATTAAACTAAGGCATCTTGTATTTGCCGATGCGATTTTGGTCGACTCATCGTGCGTTTTTGAGCATCGATTATTCAACCAATTTTTCGGGAGAGAAACATGCCAGCTGAAAACCGCGAATTCGATATCATTGTCTATGGCGCGACGGGCTATACTGGTCGTTTGGTCGCCGAATATCTGAAAGACAAAAACGGCCTGAAATGGGCAATGGCCGGACGCAGCGCCGATAAGCTTGTGGAAGTACGCGACCTGATTGGTGTGGCGGCAGACACGCCATTGATCGTGGCCGATGCGTCTGACCCCGATACGCTCGATGCGATGGTCAAGCGCACCAAGGTCGTTTTGACGACGGTTGGCCCCTATCAGCTTTATGGCAATGAACTTGTCGCCGCCTGTGTAGCCAATGGCACCGACTATACCGATTTATGCGGCGAGCCTGCATGGATGCGCCAGAAAATCGATCAGCATGATGCCGCCGCAAAAGCTTCGGGCGCGCGGATCGTGTTTTCCGCCGGCTTTGATTCCATCCCCTTCGACTTTGGCGTGTTAATGCTGCAAAAGCATTGCGTTGCGACATTTGGCGCACCTGCGCCGCGGGTGAAGGGCCGTGTGCGCGCCATGAAGGGCACTTTTTCGGGCGGCACCGCAGCCAGCCTGAAGGCAACCATGGCCGCCGCTGCCAAGGACCCTGCGGTCATCGGCTATCTAACCAATCCGTTCAGCCTGTCCGCCGATTTTGCTGGCCCGCCGCAACCTGCGGGCAACAAGCCCGAATATGATGAAAGCCTCGGCAGTTGGGCGACCAATTTCGTGATGGCGCCAATCAACACCAAAAATGTCCATCGCACCAACCATTTGCTGGGCCATGCTTACGGCGCTGATTTTGTCTATGATGAAATGATGCTGACGGGCCCCGGCGAGCAGGGTGAGGCCATTGCCAAACATGTCGCCTCCACCCCGATGATGGGTGGCGCGGATGATCCGAAGCCCGGCGAAGGCCCCACCAAAGAAGAACGTGATACCGGCTTTTATGACATATTGTTCGTCGCAGAATATCCCGATGGCCGCACGGCGCGTTTCAGCGTGAAGGGCGATCGTGACCCCGGCTATGGCTCGACCAGCAAGATGATCAGCGAAACCGCGATTGCCTTATGCGCCCATAATAGTCCCGGCGGCGTGACAACACCCGGGGCGGCCTTGGGCGAGCAGCTAGTGGACCGGTTGCAGAAAAATGCTGGTTTGACGTTCGCAGTGGAAAGCTAAACAGATCCTTACGGCGCCGGACGACATGGGACAGGAACGATAATGAAAAAATTACACGCGCTAGCGGGCATTATTGCCATTGGTTTGGCTTTTCCGGCAATGGCGCACACCCATGCGCAAGGCAAGCCGCAGCAAGAGCGCCTGAAAGCTGACGTTGAAAAACTCGTCAGCTTTGGCACGCGCCATACTTTGTCATCGGCAACGGACCCTAAACGCGGCATCGGTGCCGCCCGCAAATGGGCGCACAATGAATTTCAAAAAATGGCCAAGGCATGCAACGGCTGCCTCCAGACCGAATTGCTTGAACGTAACATCTCCGGCCCGCGCGTTCCAAACGGCGTCAATATTGTTGATGTGCTGGCAATCAAGCCCGGCAAAATGGGCTGGGACCATGTCATCATTATCGCCGGACATATCGACAGCCGTGTTTCCGACGTGATGGATTTCACCAAGGACGCCCCAGGGGCAAATGACGACGGTTCGGGTAGCGCCTTGGTGATGGAGGCGGCGCGTATCATGTCTCAGCAGCCACAAAATGAGGCGACCATCGTCTTTGCTTTGCTGTCGGGCGAAGAACAGGGCCTGATGGGTGGACGGCTGCTCGCTGAAACCGCCAAGGAGCGTGGCTGGAAAGTCAGCGCCATGTTGAACAATGATATTGTAGGGGGTACGCTCGGTACCGACGGGCGCAAGGTTGAAAATGTCGTGCGGGTCTTCAGCGAAGGCATTCGCGCCTCCGAAGATCTGGCTGGGCAGTTGGCCCGGCGCAACAGTGGTGGTGAAGATGATGGGCCAAGTCGTTCGCTGATGCGTTACGCCGACAAGGTTGCGGCTAAAGCTTATCCGGATGTGACACTGGATGTCTTTGGCGTCCGCCGCCCTGACCGCTTTGCGCGCGGCGGTGATCATTTGCCCGCGCTAGAACTGGGCTTTCCGGCGATCCGTTACACCGTCGGCGTCGAGAATTATCATCATCAGCATCAGGATCTGCGCACCGAAAATGGCATCGAATATGGCGACACCGTGGACAAAATGGACTTTGCCTATTTGGCTAAGGTGACGATGTTAAATGTTCTGACGGCGGCTGCATTGGCCGATGCCCCACCGGCACCGGCATCTGCGATATTGGGCGGTGCGGTCACCTCCAACACCACTGTCACATGGGATGCAAGCCCCGGCGCGCAATATTATCGCATATATCAGCGCCGCGCCGATGCGCAGGATTGGACCGTTGTCCGTGACGTGCAGGGAACCGAAACGGTCCTAGAAGGCGTGATCGTTGATGATCATTTTGTTGGTGTAAGTGCGTTAAGTGCGAAAGGCGCGGAAAGCACGATCACTTTCGCTGGCCTACCGCCACGACGTTAAGCCTCAAAAGCCTGAGCTGCAGCCATCAGTTGTGTATGAGGTCGCTTCAGGCGACGAGCGGCGGTTCCTCATTGTCCAAATCGCGCAAGGCATAGCCACGGCCCCACACTGTTTCGATGTAGTTTTCACCGCCAGTGGCCAGCGCCAATTTCTTGCGAAGTTTGCAGATGAAGACATCGATGATTTTCAGTTCAGGTTCGTCCATGCCGCCATATAAATGATTCAGAAACATTTCCTTGGTTAGCGTCATGCCTTTGCGCAGGCTCAACAATTCAAGCATCGCATATTCCTTGCCCGTAAGATGTACGCGGCTGCCATCGACTTCAACCGTTTTGCCGTCGAGGTTAACTGACAATTTGCCGGTGCGGACAACGGACTGCGAATGCCCCTTGGAGCGTCGCACAACCGCGTGAATACGCGCGACCAATTCGCCGCGATGAAATGGCTTCGTGACATAATCATCGGCGCCAAAGCCGAAGGAACGGATCTTGCTGTCCATCTCACTAATGCCTGAGAGAACCAGCACTGGCGTCGGCACTTTCGCAACACGCAGTTTTTTCAATACGTCATAGCCATGCATGTCGGGCAAGTTCAAATCGAGCAATATGACGTCATAATCATAGAGCATGCCTAGATCGAGACCTTCGTCACCTGAGACTGCCGTGTAGACATTAAACCCTTCTGCCAAGAGCATCATTTCAATGGCTTTCGCCGTAGTAGGTTCATCTTCAATCAATAGAACACGCATGGGCACCCCCTTTTTCAAACCCCAAAATTAGCGCGACTTAATCCAGCAATGCCTCTAACTTTATTAACCATAAGGGGGCTCAACTTAAAAGGTGAATTTTGAATTAATTCTTTTATTTTCATTACTTATGATATTTTTGTAACAAAAAATGACGTTTTTCCAAGGGTTACAAATTCTACAGAAATGTAAATTTTGATGTATAGTTTGTAACATTTATGGAAATTAACGTCGGAAGCCAAAGAAACATATTTGCGGCGACGAAGATTTAACGGCAGTCATTATAAACCCCACCCCAGTTAGGCGGACTAAAAATCGGCCTAAGGCACCCATCATGTTTTCACTTTTCTATTTAAATACCAATATCGTGCATTATCTTGGCTTCATGAAAAACATCCTGATGATAAAGTGGTCGAGATGACTGACGCAAAAGCGAAATTTGAAATTCGACCCTTTGCAACGCTAGGCGCTGCAAACCATGGCTGGCTTGACGCGCATCACCATTTTTCATTCGGCAATTATCACGACGCTGCACGGATGAATTGGGGTGCAATACGTGTCTGGAATGACGACGTGATTGCGCCGCAGTCAGGCTTCCCGCCACATCCACATGCCGACATGGAGATCATCACATATGTCCGCACTGGCGCCATCACGCACAAGGACAGCCTGGGTAATGAAGGACGCACGGCGGCTGGTGATGTCCAAGTCATGAGCGCAGGCAGTGGCATCCGGCATGCAGAATATAATCTGGAGAATGAACCCACCACCTTGTTCCAAATCTGGATCATACCAAATCGGACCGGCGGTGAGCCAAGTTGGGGGGCAAAGCCATTCCCCAAGAGTGACCGCACAGGCGCATGGCAAATCCTTGCCAGCGGCTTTGACGAAGATGATGACGCCCTGTCTATCCGCACCGACGCCCGCGTGCTTGGTGCGACAATCAAAGCGGGCGAAAGCCTGGAATATGCCGTTGGCGCAAATCGTCATGCCTATATGGTGCCGGCAACTGGCGCGATTGAAATTGATGGACAGCGAGCCCATGCCCGCGATGGCGTGGCCATCGGCGAAGGGACGGTCACCATAAACGCAATCGAGGACGCCGAAATCGTTCTGGTGGACTCGCGGTAACCCACCTCAGCGTTAGCGGAGCGGTTGTGACATTGGCAAAATGTGTCTTTGGCTGTTACAGCCATTGCCATGGCCTTTGACCTTCCCGAGGAATATCTTGAAGAAACCTTCTTGGCTTCAACCGGACCAGGCGGGCAGAATGTCAATAAGGTCGCGACAGCCTGCCAATTGCGTGTCGATATCTATGCACTCGGCCTGCAACCTTATGCCTTTCGCCAGTTGAAAATCCTGGCGGGGAGCAAGATGACAATTTCAGGCGCACTAATCGTCACGGCGCGCAGTCATCGTACGCGGGAGGCCAATCGTCAAGAAGCGCGCGCGCGCGTGATAGAGCTGATCGACCGCGCTCATATCCGCCAACCCCGCCGCGTAGCAACAAAACCAAGCAAGGCTTCCAAGGCAAGGAGGGTTGATGCCAAAAAAGGCCGGTCCACGGTCAAGAAAAACCGTGGCAAGGTCAGTTTCGATTGATAAGGCAAGACGATGTATACTTTCGAAATTGATGCCTCAGCACCCAAAGCCGACCTATACGCCGAATTGGCGCGGGCTGCCGATGCGCTCACCAGCGGCGAACCCGATGCCATTGCCAATATGGCAAATATTGCGGCCTTACTTTGGGAATTTCTGCCAGACGTAAACTGGACGGGTTTCTACCGCGTGGTCGGTGGAGAACTGGTCTTGGGGCCTTTTCAAGGCAAGGCAGCCTGTATCCGCATTCCATTTGACAAAGGTGTATGTGGGGCGGCGGCGCAAACAGGCGAGACCCAGCTAGTGGCAGATGTGCATGCTTTCCCAGGTCATATCGCCTGCGATACCAATAGCGCGTCCGAACTGGTCGTACCTGTGCAACATAATGGCAACATTATCGCGGTCATTGACCTTGATAGCCCAACATTAAACCGCTTTGATGCCGAAGATGCAAAGGGCGTTGAGCAGCTTGCACGAATGATCGCTGACAGAATTTAAATGGCCTAATAGCCCATTCTAAACCGCATCTGCCTCGGGATCGAAGCATTCCCATCCGTTAGGTCCAAGGCGCTCCAAGGGCCGGTAACGAGTTTTATATTGCATCCGTGCCGCACCATTTACCCAATAGCCCAAATAGACATAAGGAAGCCCTACGGTCTTGGCGCGCATAATATGGTCCATGATGATGAAGTTGCCGAGACCAGAACGCCCCTCAATCTCCGTATCGTAAAAGCTGTAGATCATCGACACGCCATCGCTCTGCTGATCGGTCAGGCACGCGCCGACTAATTCGCCAATCTGGCCGAAACGCGGCGGGGTTCGGTATTCAATGACTTGACTGCGCACAGGCGATTGTTCGACCATATCGGCATAATCCATGTCATCCATATTCACCATGCCACCGTCGGGATGGCGTGCGGTAAGATAACGGCTTAGCAGCTCATATTGCTCGGTCGTTGACCAAGGGCGGCAAGCGCTCACAACCAAATCAGCATTGCGCCGTAGAATTCGGCGCTGGGTGGCATTGGGACGGAATTCAGCGGTTCGCACGCGGACCGAAACACACGCCTTACAGTCTAGACAACTCGGTCGGTACGCAACATTCTGACTGCGGCGAAAGCCAATACGGCCCAGTGCCTCGTTCAATTCATCGGCATGATCGCCGTTGAGTTCTGTAAAGACTTTCCGTTCAGTTTTGCCTGGCAAGTAAGGACAAGGGCCAGGGCTGGTAACAAAAAATCGCGGAAAACGGACTGGTGCGCTCATATTCACTCCGCTGGGCCGCGTTGGCCTTGAATGCATTATTTACGTTATGATGCTCAGCGCATTCTATGCTGCATAACCCATTTGCGAACTTGCTTACGATGCCGGCTTATTTATTAAGCTCAACCCGTTCGACTTTGTAACCAGCAACCTGCAAACCATCAACCAATCCTTGTAGCTGTTTTGCATCACGCGCCTCGCATTCAATGTCGGTGATCAATCCCTTGGCTGGCAAGGTAGTAAAAATCCGCTGATGATAAATTTCAATGATGTTGACATTATGCTCGTTGAACAAGCGCATCACTTTATACAGCGCACCGGGGCGGTCCTGCAGCGTCAAACGCAGGCGCGCCAAACGACCCGATCGCGCAAGGTCACGCAGCAGGACATTTGCCAGTAAACGCGTATCGATGTTGCCGCCGCATAGGACGACACCAACATTCTTGTCTGCAAATTTCTCAGGATGTGCCATCACCGCCGCAAGACCCGCCGCACCTGCACCTTCGACAACCGTCTTTTCTATCTGCAGCAGCAGGCTGACGGCAGTTTCCAAATGCGCCTCATTCACCAGGACAATTTCGTCGACTAGTTCGCGGATGACTTTGCTAGTGAATGCGCCGGGCATTTTGACGGCTATGCCCTCTGCCAAAGTGTCGCCTTCGCAGGGCATTTGCAAATTGTTCAGCAAAGCATACATCGAAGGATAAAGTTCGGCTTGAACGCCGATTAGGCCGATATCAGGCTTCAACGCACGCGCAGCCGTCCCCATGCCGGAGAGTAAACCGCCGCCGCCAATAGGCACGACCAACATATCTAAGGACGGGATGCTCTCGAGCATTTCAAGCGCCACAGTACCCTGCCCTGCGGCGACATTCGGGTCGTCAAAAGGATGGACAAAGGTCAATCCCTGTTCGGCCTCAAGCTGCCGCGCATGTTCATAGGCATCGTCAAAAGTCTCCCCAAACAACACGACTTTGCCGCCAACACTTTCAGTCTGCATGACCTTAACTGTTGGCGTTGGCACTGGCATGACTATCGTCACTGGAATGCCAAGGCGGGTACCGTGATAGCTCAGCCCCTGCGCATGATTGCCGGCAGACGCTGCGATCACGCCTTTACCGCGTTGCTCTTCCGAAAGCAGAAGGATCGCGTTCAGCGCACCGCGCTCCTTATAGGCTGCCGTGAACTGCAAGTTTTCGAATTTTAGGTAAATATTTGCGCCCGTCAGCTTCGACAAAGTCTGGCTATGCAAGGTCGGCGTTGCCACGATGGAATCGCGAATACGGTCATGGGCGGCGCGGACATGGTCTAGAGTCAATAAGTCAGACATATAAAATGGCCCTAACGCATCTGGCATTAACTGAAAACAGTCATTAAGGTCAAAGCATGACCAAAATAGCTTTTATCGGATTGGGCGTCATGGGCGGCCCGATAGCACGGCATCTCAAACAGGCGGGGCATGATTTGACGGTCTATAACCGTTCACGCGCCAAGGCTGAAATATGGGTCGAAGCTTATGGCGGCACGCTGGCCACTTCTCCAGCAGATGCGGCGAAAGATGCCGAGGTGGTGATTAGTTGTGTTGGTACGGACGATGACCTTTCTGGCGTCACGCTTGGCCGCGACGGGGCGTTCGCCGCGATGGCGAAGGGCAGTCTTTACATAGACCATACAACGGTTTCCGCGCGTATCGCGAGACAGCTCGGTGTTGAGGCGAAATCGCGCGGGTTGTTGATCGTTGACGCCCCCGTAACCGGCGGGCAGGCGGGAGCGGAAAATGGCACCTTGTCTATCATGTGCGGCGGAACGGAATCCTCTGTCGCAGCCGCATCACCCATTATTGCGGCTTATTCCAAACGTATTGTGCATGTTGGTGGTCCCGGCACGGGTCAGATAACGAAAATGTGCAATCAAATCGCCTTTGCTGGCGTTATCCAATCCTTATCAGAGGCGTTGCGCTTTGCGCAGTCTGCTGAACTGGACGTTGCAAAGGTATATGAAGCCATTTCTGGCGGTGCAGCACAGAGCTGGCAAATGGATAATCGTTGGGCCACAATGGCCGAGGACAAGTTCGATTTTGGTTTTGCGGTCGATTGGATGCGTAAGGATCTTGGATTGGCATTCGAAGAAGCACGCGCGGTGGGCGCGACTTTACCAATTACCGCCATCATTGATCAATTTTATGCCGATGTGCAGCATATGGGTGGCGGAAGACTGGATACCAGCGCGATCGTCAAAAGGTTACCCAAAGGATGAAGAAAAACGCATTGCTGCTGGCGTTTCGTTTTCACTTCCCCTCGCCGTTCCGAGGCCTGTTCGCCTTCAAAAAAAATCGACTGTTTTTTAAGTTATGCGCGCTCGCGTTTATAACGAGCACCACGGCTTTGCCCGCTTTCGCCGATGGGCTCGTAGAAAATGTGAATGGCATTACGCTCGACAAAGATGGCAAGGTCATCCGCTTCAACGCCATGCTCGTGGGCAGAGATGGTAAGGTAACTGAACTGCTTACTAAAAAGGATAACTTGCCCAAGCAGCTTGATTTCCGCTTAGACGGACGCGGCGCGACATTGTTGCCGGGCCTAATTGACGCCCATGGCCATGTCATGGGCCTTGGCTTTCAACTTCTAACGCTTGACCTATCCTCCACCAACAGCCTGGCCGAGGCACAAGCAGCAATCAAGGCATATGCCGCAAAATATCCCGAACGTGGCTGGATTATTGGTCGCGGTTGGAACCAAGAAAAATGGGGGCTCGGGCGGTTCCCGACAGCGCAAGACCTTGACGCGGCTGTCAGTGACCGTCCCGTCTGGCTTGAGCGGGTCGATGGCCATGCGGGCTGGGCAAACAGCCGCGCGATGGAAATCGCTGGTATAAATGCCGCATCAAAATCTCCCGCAGGTGGACGCATCGAACTGGCCGCGGGAAAGCCGAGTGGCATATTTGTCGACGCAGCGTCGAATTTGATTGGCAAATTTGTACCAGCACCCAAGCCCTTAGAGCGGGACATCGCCTTGGGTGAGGCACAAAGAAAGCTACACAGCTTAGGTATCACCGCCATTGCCGACATGGGCACATCTATGGATGACTGGCAAAGCTATCGTAGGGCAGGCGATGCAGGCTGGTTGACGTTACGTATTGTTGCTTATGCAGCCGGTATCGATAACATGGTCGCAATCGCAGGGCCGCAACCTAGCCCTTGGCTGTATAATGACACGCTCCGGCTTGGCGGCGTAAAGCTATATCTCGATGGCGCGTTAGGCAGCCGCGGCGCGTGGTTGAAAAAACCTTATGCTGATGCTGCTGGGCAAATGGGTCTCCAATTTCTGGCAAGCGCAGAAATCCGTAACCTCATGGTCCGTGCATCCATGGACGGCTTCCAAACGGCGGTTCACGCTATTGGTGACGCTGCTAATGCAGAGGTGATCAGTGCCATCGAAGAATTGTCCGAAACATACAAGGGCGATCAACGTTGGCGAATTGAGCATGTCCAAATCGTTAACCCAGTCGATCTGCAAAAGCTTGGCAAGCATGGCATTATTTCCTCGATGCAGCCTGTGCACCAGACCTCTGATCGCTTGATGGCTGAAGCACGGCTTGGCCCAGAGCGGTTGAACGGTGCATATGCGTGGCAGTCGATTGCACGTGCCGGGGGCAAGCTGGCTTTTGGTTCGGATGTGCCGGTGGAATCAGCTGATCCCTTTGCTGGTCTTGCCGCCGCGATCACCCGCGAAGATGCCGAAGGGCAACCTTTTGGCGGCTGGCGACCCGAAGAACGCGTCACTCGCGAACAGGCACTTTCTGGTTTTACTGCGGGTGCGGCTTATGCAGCCTTTGCAGAAGGCAAATTTGGTTCATTAACTCCCGGGCATTATGCCGACTTTATATTGATTGATGTCGACCCATTACTTGCAAGCCCCCGCGAATTGCGTAAGGCAATCGTCAAGGAAACATGGGTTGCAGGACGGCCCGTTTATAAAAATGCTGCAGCAAATGCTGCAGACGAAAAAACGAATGGAGATAAAAAATAATGCGCGCATGGACATTAGCTAGCCGCCCCGTTGGGCTTCCGAACGACAATGATTTTGCGATGGTTGAACACCCCGACGCCCCACTTGGCGCAGACGAGTTTCGCGTGACCAATAGCTGGCTGTCGGTCGATCCCTATATGCGCGGGCGCATGAATGATGCAAAAAGCTATGCAGATCCATTCATGTTGGGTGAACCCATGACTGGCGGTGCCGTTGGCACTGTCACTGAGAGCAATAACTCAGAGTTTCCCGTCGGATCTAAGGTGCTGCATATGGCGGGCTGGCGCGACAAAGCTGTTTTTGGCGGCGACAGGATGCCCCCTGCCGGAATGCCGCCAGTAAAACTACCCGAGCTAGATGTGCCCGACCAACATTGGTTGAGCATCATTGGCATGCCCGGCGGGACCGCATGGTTTGGTCTGCTGAAAGTTGCTGAAGCCAAGGCCGGCGAAGTCATCTTCGTGTCGGCAGCTGCAGGTGCCGTAGGTTCCACAGTGACCCAAATTGCCAAAGCGAAGGGCATGAAAGTCATTGGTTCCGCGGGCGGCGCAGACAAATGCGCCTGGGTTAAAGAACTCGGGGCCGACGCAGTGATTGATTATAAATCCGACAAAGTGCTGCCACAATTGATGGCCGCGCTGAAGGATATGTGTGAAGCTGGCATTGATGTGTATTTCGACAATGTCGGCGGCGAGCATTTTGATGCTGCACTCGCAACGTCAAAAGAATGGGCGCGTTTTGCAATTTGCGGCATGATTGACGTCTACAATGACTTCAAGGCACAGCCGATGCAGTATCTGCCTATGATCATTGGCAAAAGGATCATGATTAAAGGATTCCTCTACCCTGACTTCTATGCGCAGGTACCAGAATTCAATGCCGACATGGCTGCCCTTATCCAATCGGGCGCGGTCAAAGGCCGCGAAACCGTTAAGAATGGTCTGGAAAAAACACCCGAAGCTTTCATCGGACTGTTCAGCGGCGAAAACACCGGCAAAATGTTGGTTAAACTCTAATACAGAATGCGGCGCAGCATTTTGACGTGAAAACGAGACTGTTTTTCTCGATGAAATGCTGCGCCCTAAGGCATGAATGCTGATATTGTTGCAATATTAACGCACTCCAAAATTTTTCAAATCTTATAGTGGTTTAGGGCAATGACATTCAACCGTCCCTTCGCTAGATTGTCAAACACTGTGTCATTTAGGAGAAAATATATGTTACGACGTGACAAAACCCTCAGTCGCAGCTTGAAGATGTCGGCTGCCTGTCTCGCACTGGTCGTGCCCAGCATGGCATTCGCACAAGAAGCGCCGCAGACCGAAGACACATCCGACACAGAAATCGTTGTGACGGCGCAAGGCCGTAGCCAGGTGCTTTCCGATGTTCCCGTCGCCATTTCCGCCGTTAACGCCGAAACGCTGCAAAACAGTGGCGCAAACGACATTCGTCAGCTGAACCAAGTCGCACCATCTTTGCTCGTGTCCTCAACCGGATCTGAGGCCAATGGCTCGGCCCGTATTCGCGGTATTGGAACCGTTGGAGACAACCCAGGCCTGGAAAGCTCGGTTCCCGTATTTATCGATGGCGTTTACCGTTCGCGTTCCGGCATTGGTCTAAATGAACTTGGCGAAATTGATCGTGTCGAAGTGCAGCGTGGACCGCAAGGCACGCTGGGTGGGCGTAACTCGTCAGCAGGTTTGATCAGCATCTATTCGAAAAAACCAAGTTTCACCTTTGGTGGCAGTGGCGAGTTGACCTACGGCAATTATGATTTCATGCGCGGCGCAAGCAGCGTGACTGGACCAATTTCTGAGCAATTGGCATTCCGAGTTGACGGCGTTTACGTGAAGCGTGACGGTTTTTATCGCGATGACCAAAATGGCCGTGACATCAACAATCGTGACCGTTACTTCTTGCGCGGACAGTTTCTATTCGAACCTACAGACGCATTGTCCGTACGATTGATTGCTGACTACACCTTCCGCACCGAAGAATGCTGCGCGGCAACTTATGTCGACCCATCTGTCAATCAATTTATTGGTGACCTGAACACCCCAAGCACGGCTGGTGTCGCATCAACCGCTACCTCAAACAACATCATAAATGTGTTGCGCGACATGGGCCAGCCATTGGTAGCGTTCAATCAAGGTTTTGGTCGCAAGGTTTCAGTTAGCCCGGACCGCGTATTTAGCGGTGAAACCAAAGATTACGGTTTCTCGGGTCAGGTCGATTATGACTTTGGTGGCGCGACATTGACCTCGATAACGGCGTACCGCCAATATCGTTCCGGTCAGGCGTCCGACACCGATTATGGTGAGGTCGACATTCTGTATCGTGCACCAAGTGACGATGCCTATCGTCAGTTCCACACTTTCACCCAAGAACTGCGTTTGCAGGGCGAAGCATTTGACGGAAAGCTGGACTGGCTCGTCGGTGGTTTTTTTGCCAATGAAAAACTGACGGTGCGGGACAATCTGCGCTTTGGTAACCAATATGGTCGCTTTGCAAATTGCCGCCTCGTTTCGGGCGGCAGTCTTGCGAGCGGCTATCTACCCTCTGGCCCGGCGTGCCTAAGTGCCACCGTTCGCGGCGCCATCGCTGGAGGATTGACGGCACTTGGCGCTGGTGGCCCTGCTATCCTAGCAGGTCTTGATCGTCTGGACACTCTCAATAACCTTGGCACAACCAACGATCGTTATTTCCAGAATGGAACGAACTGGGCTGTGTTTACGCATAATATCATGCACATTACTGACACTGTCGATCTTACGCTTGGCCTTCGCTACACCAAGGACAAAAAGAAGTTCGATGCAACCTTCGGTAATGACAACGCTGTCTGCACTGCAAACCAAGCAGCGCTAGGATCTTTGCTTGCAGGACCACTTGCCGCAACCGCAGGCGGTATTATTGGTCTTTCTTGCCAAGGAAACTCGACCGCTGAGCTTAATGGCGTCTCGATCCGTGACGACCGCAATGAAGATCAGATCACAGGTACGGCCATCCTTTCATGGAAGCCCGTTGATGATCTCTTGGTCTACGGCAGCTTTGCGCGCGGATATAAAGCAGGTGGTTTCAACCTTGACCGCTCGGCGTTGAAATCGCCGGTTCCAACCTTTGCTTCGGTGGGTGGAGCGCAGGCTTTGGTCGGTAATCTCCAGTTCGATCCCGAATTGGTGGACAGCTATGAATTGGGAGCGAAATTCTCAAATGGTCCATTCGGTCTAAGTGTCTCAGCATTCCGTTCCGATTTCAGCAGCTTTCAGTTGAATACTTTCAACGGCACGGTATTCCTCGTTCAGAACATCAACGGTTGTAATAACCTTGTTGGTGGTTCAAATGCAGACACAGACCTTAGCAATACAACGGGCAGCTGCGCGACTGGCGACATAACTTATGGTGTTCGCACACAAGGTCTTGAGCTTGAAACGTCTCTGACGCCAGCACGTAACTTCCGCATGGCGGCTGGTTTAACTTATGCAAAAACCACCTATCGGGACGATCTGATTGGTACCAAGAACGGCGCACCACTGGATCTTGCGCTTCGCAAATTGCCTGGCGACAATCTGTCCAACGCCCCTGAGTTCGTTGCTACATCAAGCATCACATGGACGCCCGATATTGGCAGCAATGGTATGAGCGGCCTTGTCTACATCGACGGTCGTATGACCAGTGATTATAACACAGGCTCTGACCTATTTCCGCAAAAGGAACAGGACGGCTTCGCGGTATTCAACGCACGAATCGGTTTACGTGGTGCTGATGAAGCTTGGGGTATTGAGCTTTGGGGCCAAAATATCTTCAACCAAGATTATGCCCAGGTCGCCTTCAACTCGCCATTCCAGGCGGGTCAAAGCTCGGCACCATTTGTCGATCCACAATATCCAGGTGGTCGCCAGATCTTCTCGCAGTTCCTTGCCGAGCCACGGACCTACGGCATCACATTGCGCGGCAAGTTCTAAATACTTGGCTAAGCTAAGCGAAAAAGGGCTCGCAGCGATGCGGGCCCTTTTTTGTAATTGAAGAAGCACAAAAAATTTTGAAATCGACCGATCAATAGTGTCGCAAGCGTTGCTTAACTTCCGAAACCCACGCTCAGGAAACCTGGCATTGGGCCGTTCCAGCCATCATCGCCTGACGTCGCAGCACCGCTTGACTGATCTGGGTTAACCATATCAGGCTTAGCCGCTGACTTCTGATGCACTGGCTTCGCTGCGGTCTTCTCACGGGGCGCCTTCTGCTCTGGTCCCTTAGTTGAGGCCTCATAAGCTTTAGACTGTGGCTCAGTTGCTTTACTGGCGGGCGCCTTGCGTATGCGCTTTGCTGGTACAGGTTCTTCGCTCTCGGTAGGCGCTTCGATTTTGCTCAGACGATCGATCTTATTTCCGATCAGCTTTTCAATGCTTTCAATCGCTTCTTCATCTGCCTTCGTGACAAATGTAAATGCCTTACCCTTAGCTCCTGCTCGGCCCGTCCGGCCTATGCGGTGAACATAATCGTCGGGGTGCCATGGCGCATCAAAGTTAAACACATGGCTAACACCCTTAACGTCTAGCCCGCGTGCCGCGACGTCCGATGCCACGAGCAGGTTAATGTCACCATTTTTGAAGGCCTCCAACTGCTTTTGGCGCGATGCTTGGTCAATATCACCGTGAATTTCGCCAGACCGAAAGCCGTGCCTTTGAAGGCTTTTATTCAATTCGCGCACAGTCGTTTTGCGATTACAAAAGATGATTGCGTTCGACACTTTTTCAGTGCGCAAAAGGTCGCGCAAAACATCGCGCTTTTTCATTTGCGTCACATTGACCAGAAACTGTTCGATGTTGACATTCGCCGTCGCAGGACGCGCCACTTCGATATATTTCGGGTTGGACAAAAACTTGTCCGCCAGCTTTTTAATCGGCGGCGGCATCGTTGCCGAAAACAATAATGTCTGGCGTGTTGTTGGCAGTTTTGTGCAGATGTTTTCGATATCGGGAATAAAGCCCATGTCGAGCATACGGTCCGCCTCGTCGATGACGAGCATTTCGCAGCCAGTCAGCAAAATCTTGCCGCGCTCAAATAGGTCCATCAACCGGCCCGGGGTCGCGATCAACACGTCAACGCCCTTTTCAAGCGCCTTGACCTGATCCCCCATTTGCACGCCACCAATCAGAAGCGCCATCGACAGCTTATGATATTTGCCGTATTTTTCGAAATTCTCAGCTACTTGCGCGGCTAATTCGCGCGTCGGTTCCAATATCAAGCTGCGCGGCATCCGTGCCCGCGCACGACCATTGGCGAGCACATCAATCATGGGAAGAACGAAGCTTGCTGTCTTGCCAGTCCCCGTTTGCGCAATGGCAATGATGTCGCGCATCATTTGAACTTGTGGGATGGCCGCAGCCTGAATCGGGGTCGGCGCGTCATAGCCAGCCTCGCTCAAGGCTCTCAGTAACTCGTCAGACAGGCCGATGTCGGCAAAACGCATATGGTGTTCCGGAAAAAATGGCGCGGCGCCACCAGCGACAAATTCACGGGGACGAGCGCGGGCATTGGTCGCTAACACGAAAAATGTCAAGATAGATGCCCGATGGGGCCAGTGCTAGCGCGGGATCAGCAACCTGAATTTATCAATGTCGCATTTGGCACCCGTGCGAGCATGTAAAATATCCCGGTTGACGCATAATTTGCCATCATACGACCGTTCCATATAGGCGCCAGCGTAAAATTCGCGGGCAAGGCAGCCGTCACCTAGATAGGCACGAATGAGAATGCCGTCCCGCGTCAGCAAATCCAAGCTGCGGTCAGGACCAGGACGCGAACCACCAAGCCTGTTGACCAACAGGCATTTGCCGATCTTTTTCTCTCTATACTTGATATTGCCAATGGGCTGTCTTTGTCCGGGTACGGTTGCAGGGACTGAATTCGGGGCTGGAAATCGAACAATGACACGTTGGTCTACGCGGACCTGATTAAAAATGGTCTTTACCCCTCGTAAGGGCATGAACGAACGATCAATTGCGTTGACCTGCAAGTGCGCCAAAGCCTTATCCGACAATATTGTCCATGCACCTGCAAACAGAATGATTAACAATAGTGCGCGCAAGAAACATTCCGGTATGAAGTTGAAGTTCGCATGGCTTTACACGATAAGGTTGAACCTATCATGAATTGCATGCCAAGGCCGTTGCAGACAATGGAAAATACTGTGCCAGATGTAAAGATTTTATCCGAATTTCGCGCCATCTTGGGACCGAAGGGCTATTCGGACGAACCCGACATGATCGCGCCTTGGCTGACAGACTGGCGCGGCAGATTTACAGGCACTGCACCTGCCCTGCTTTCGCCAGCCAATACGCACGAAGTTGCCGCCGTAGTCAAGCTAGCTGCCCAGCACCGGATTTCACTCGTCCCTCAAGGCGGCAATAGCGGCATGGTCGCTGGTGCAACACCGGACACAAGCGGTCAGCAGTTAATCCTTTCTTTGCGGCGAATGACCCACATGACCGTTATGGACAAAAAAGATGGGCTGATATGCTGTGATGCGGGGGTTATTCTGCAGAATTTGCATGAGGCAACAGCAGCGGCAGGCCGCCGCTTTCCGCTTACCTTGGGTGGTAAAGGGTCGGCCACTGTCGGGGGGCTCATTTCTACCAATGCAGGGGGAACGCAAGTGCTCCGCCACGGCACGATGCGAATGCTGGTGGCCGGCCTTGAGGCGGTCTTGCCCGATGGATCCATATACGACGCGATGACGCCGTTGAAAAAAGACAATCGCGGCTATGATCTGAAGCAACTTTTGATTGGCGCAGAGGGAACAATTGGCATCGTCACCAAGGCCATCTTGCACACAGTTCCAGCCCTGATAGATCGCTGCGTCGTATGGGTTGGCGTCGATAGCCCCGCCCAAGCATATGACTTGTTGTTGTTCATGCTACGGCATGGCCGAGAACGCTTAGAGGGCTTCGAAATTCTGCCGCAGCGGGCGTTGGATGCGGTGACAACCCACATTGCTGGAACACGGCCGCCGCTGGATACAGAGCATCGCTGGCACGCGCTGATGGAATTTGTGCAAGATGACTCAACGCAAATGTCCCCAGCGGAGCTGGCCACACACCTCTTGGAAAAGGCCATGGGTAAAAATCTACTCGGCAACGCAACTATTGCGAGCAGTGACGCGCAAGCCGAAGCATTCTGGAAAATCCGAGATTCCATTGCCGAGGCTGAACGGGCGGCGGGGCCTGCGCTGCAACATGATATCAGCGTTCCGGTGTCTGCGATGGCTCGTTTCATTGAAGATGAGTCCCCGGTGATTGAGAAAACCTATCCCGGCACTAAAACGTTAGCCTTTGGACATTTAGGCGACGGCAATATCCATTTTCATGTTAAGGCTCCGGATGGAATAGAAATGACATCTTGGTATGCCGGCGACGGCAAAGCAATTACGTCGCACGTCTACGACCGCGTGCGCGCATATGGCGGATCGCTTTCCGCCGAACATGGTATTGGACAGGCAAAAATCGCAGAGTTCGAACGTCTCACTGAACCGGCGCGGCTTGCCGCATTGCGGGCCATTAAAAATGCGCTTGATCCGCTGGGAATTATGAACCCCGGCAAACTTGTTCCGCTTGATTAAACAAGGCTATCCGCTTACACGACGCCCTCAAAATTTGTTTATTATAATTCAACGATGGAGTTACATATGGCCACCGCGCCTCAAGCCACTAACCTCCCACTTTTGTACAACGACCTGGTGCCGTTGAGCAGCAACGATCATGCTACGTGGAAATCACGCATGCTCGAAAACGCCAAATTTCTTGAGGGCCATCATGCCATTCCGTTGACGATTGAAGAATTTGTGCCCGCGTCGCGTACCTATCCGATCATCTTTTCCGCATCGGAAAACCCTGTGCCGCTCGTGCTGATGGGCATGAATGAAGGCGTGAATACTTTCATGAATGACGAAGGGCATTTTGAACGCCCCGTTTACATTCCCGCATATGTCCGCCGCTACCCCTTCCTGTTGGCGAAGTTGCGTCCGGACACAGATGAATTGTCGTTGTGCTTTGATCCAACATCGGGTGCAGTTGGCGAATTTGAAGAAGGCATGCCTTTGTTTGAAGACAGCGCACCAAGCGAGAATACGAAAGCGATTTTGAAATTCTGCGAAGATTTTGAAAACGCTGGGGCGCAAACGCACGCTTTTGTTGAGGAAATCACCAAACTAGACCTTCTGATGGACGGTGAAGTGTCCATTCAGCAAGAAGGTCAGGAGCAGCCCTTCATCTATCGCGGTTTTAAAATGATCGACGAAAACAAATTGCGTGAGCTTCGGGGTGACACGGTACGCAAGTTAAACCAAAACGGCATCCTTGCGTTAATCCATGCGCATTTATTCTCTTTGCAATTGATGCGGGAAATCTTTGCAGTCCAAGTCGCACAAGGTAAGGTACCGCAAGTGACGGAACTGCCTTCGAATTAATCCAAACGAATGCCTCATGCCGTCACGCCACCTATTTGGGAGAAGTGACGGCATGGGTAAATATAGCAAAATCGCGATCCTATTTCATTGGGCTATAGCAATCCTTATTGGAGCCAATATATTATTGGCTGATTTGGCTGAAGATCTGCCTCGGGCAGCGCGCTCGGCTTATATGAGCCCACACAAAGCCATTGGTATTTCTATTCTAATCCTGACCATTGGCCGCATTTTATGGCGCCTTGGCCATCGCCCACCGTCGATTCCAGCCCAAATTTCCAGTTTACAAGCAACGGTAGGGCACACGGCGCATATTTCATTCTACATTCTGATGATCGTCATGCCATTAACTGGCTGGCTGATGATCGGTGCCAATGGCAAAGCCGCGCCAGTGGATTTTTTTGGACTATTCACCGTTGATATGGCCGTAGGCAAAAACGCTGGGCTCGCCGAAGTCGCGCATCAGGGGCATGAATTTCTCGCTACGCCTCTGATTATTCTGATCGTGCTGCATGTCCTGGGTGCATTAAAGCATCAATTTATCGACCGCATGCCTTTCCTTCAGCGCATGTGGCCCTGACGCGGGTGCAGCCAAGGTTGCGCACAATTACTCTCAACTATCGGGCGATTGGTCGGTACACGACAATAGTTTCGATGTGAGTCTTGAAACCGTAATGCCAACACCCCATCCTAGGATATGGACGGAATCATCCCCTCCAGTTTCCGTCCACTGATGTCCGTAAAGACATCAACTCCCTGAGCCTAGGCCACCCCGGACCGATCCGGGGTGGTTTTTTGTTATCATTCCGCGGCAATTAGGTTAGCGGATCCCAATGCTTCGTCAGCAAGTGCCGACACGAGGGCAGAGATCATATTATTCATGCGGTCAAAACCGGCCCCAGGATGGCGCAAATCGGAGTCGAGATACAGCGAACGGTCTACTTCCAACTGAATGGCATGGATATTCGCACGTGGCCGAGCGTGGCGGCGGAGAATATAGGCGCCCGGATAGGGATGATTCAGCGCAGCGTTATACCCTTGGGCTTGCAACCGCGTTATCAACAATTCGGCATATCGCGACGCCGCACTTTTGCCGAAACGGTCACCCACAACAAATTGAGCCGCTGGTCCGGAAGATGCGCCACGGATCGGCGGCATGCTGTGTAAGTCGAGCAGTATCGCAACGCCAAACCGCCGCCGCATCTGTTCAAGTATATCCGTAACTGCTTCATGATAGGGTCGGTGGAACGACGATATGCGGTGCTGCACCTCCTCTAAGGTAAATTGCCGGTTCCACAATTCACCCTCGCCCAACAATCTTCGGGGAATAAGGCCAAGACCGCCGCGTTGTTTGACCCCCGGCGCGGGATAATCGCTACGCCGCGCCCCTTGAACCATTTCAGTGTCAATATCCTGTTCGTCGCGGTTCAAATCGATCCACGCCCGCGCGCGGTGCGCCATGATGACAGGATATTCCAACTGGACACAGCGCCGGGTCAGCACGTCAGCATATCTGTCCTCAAGCCGCAATAGCGCAGCCGGCGGCAACCTTAACGCATCGAACAGCTCGGATGGATAGTCACGCCCAGCATGCGGCACAGACAGCAGAACAGGCACAGAAGGTGTTTCCGTGCCCCATTTTGCGAATCCGTCTATATCCGTCCGTGCCATGCTTTCCCTGAGTTTCTTATGTACATGATTGGCAGATTCTCAGCAAAATAGGAAAAACAAAATACTGCGATTATGCAGCGGTCGCAGAGTAGCAACTGCGCTGCCTTGGAATGCATTCTGACTGGCTATTATCCTAACTTTGCATGCAGAAGGCGAACAAGCCCTGCTCAAAATCCTGTCCAAACCAGTCCATCTCAGGGAACCTGCTGTCAAAGTCGAGCACCTGTATGCGAGGGAAATTTTCGGTGAACTGAAATAGGCTTGAATGATAGGGCAAGCCCAGCTAGAGGCTGCCGCAGAGTGGGCGTATAGCTCAGTGGTAGAGCACTGTGTTGACATCGCAGGGGTCGCAAGTTCAATCCTTGCTACGCCCACCATATTCCCCTTTGCGATGTCTCTATTCATTATCTATCATAGCTCAACCGGAGCAATAGCTGCGGCTTGCGGCATTGATGTTCCATCGCTAAGCCCATGGCATGAACTTAGCATCGCTTCTCGCCCATTTTACGAACGGCGCAACGCCTCACAAAATCTCCATTCCGCCAAGCTGGCATCAAGGACGCACATCCTATGGCGGTCTGAGCTCCGTCCTGGCCTATCAGGCGGCAAGGTTGGCAGCAGATGACCTCCCACCCCTGCAATCGGCCCAGATCGCTTTCGTAGGGCCTCTGGCGGGCGAAGTAGAGGTCAGCGCCCATATTCTACGCCGCGGTAAGAACACCGCATTCATTCAGGCCGAAATATCGGGCGCCGAAGGCGTGGGCCTGACATGCAATTTCATTTTCATGAACCGCAGGCAAAGCCATTTGGATTACGCGAATATCGCGGCCCCGAACTTTCCGCTTGTTCCAACCGACGATGTTGTGCGCAGCGGACCACCCGAGTTTTTCACGGGTCATATGCAATATCCAGATAAGCGGCTGGAGCTGGGGATGGCGACCAATCGGCTGGCTAGCTGGCATCGGCTGACCGAGCATGATGGGCTTGACCACATTGCCGAGCTTATTTGCATTGGCGATGCCCTGCCACCATCGGCCATGGGCCTCATGACCGAAAAGGGCATGGTGAGCTCAATGAACTGGCAAATCAATATGTTGACAGATTCTCCGACCACCGAAAATGGCTGGTGGTATCTATCTAGCGAAACGCACCACGCCGCCAACGGCGCAAGCAGCCAATATATGACAGTCTGGAACAGCCAGGGCGAAGCGGTGATGACTGGTATGCAATCGGTCGCTATTTTTGCTTAAGCCATTGGCTTTGTACGAACCAAGCGCAGGCCCAACACGACAAGGCCTATAACGATAAAATTATCGAAAAAAGTTTTGTAAAACAACCAATTATTAGTTGTAAGTAGCTTTGCGGCACCATAAATCAACGCCGCTATTCACTGCTCTCGCTTCGGCGGCGATGCCTTACCCTAACGCCGCCTGCTTTTCTTCGGCGAGGCGGTCAAGCTCTGCGCGGCTTTTCTTCTCGCTGGAGGATTTGAGCTGCCCACAAGCTGCCATGATATCGCGGCCACGCGGCGTGCGCACGGGCGCACTGATACCAGCTTCAAAGATGATGCTCGAAAATCGCTTAATCCGCTCGGGATCCGAACATTCATAGTCTGCGCCGGGCCATGGATTGAAGGGGATCAAATTGACCTTAGCAGGCAATTTATACTGCCGAATAAGACTGACTAGCTGGCGCGCGTCGTCATCGCTGTCATTCTTGTCCTTCAACATCACATATTCAAACGTGATCCGTCGCGCGTTGCTGACACCGGGATATTCTGCACACGCACGCAGCAGTTCATCAATGCCATATTTGCGGTTGAGGGGCACCAATTCGTCGCGCACATTCTTAACCACCGCATGCAGCGACACTGCCAAGTTGACGTTAATCTCCTCGCCTGCGCGCGCCATCATCGGCACGACACCCGACGTCGACAGCGTGATACGGCGACGCGATAGGCCCAGGCCATCGCCATGCATAACAATCTTCATCGCGTCACGGACATTGTCAAAATTATAGAGCGGCTCCCCCATGCCCATCAACACGATATTGGTCAGCATGCGGCCATCAGCAGTGTAATGGCCGACATCGTCATCCTCATCCTCGTCGGCAGATGCAAATGCCATATTGCCCTTCGGCCATTCGCCCAACGCATCGCGTGCCAGCATAACCTGACCAACAATTTCACCAGGCGTCAGGTTTCGCACCAGCCGCATAGTCCCTGTATGGCAGAAACGGCAATTGAGCGTGCAGCCAACTTGGCTTGAAATGCACAATGTCCCGCGATCCGCGTCGGGGATGAACACCATTTCATAATCTTGCGCATCATCGGTGCGCAAAAGCCATTTGCGCGTTCCATCGGATGACACTTGCGCTTCAACCACCTCCGGCCGGCCAATCACAAAGCGATCCGCAAGCCAGGGGCGCATCGTCTTAGCAATATCGGTCATCGCCTCAAAATCTGTGACACCGCGATGGTAGATCCAATGGAAAACCTGCTTGGAACGGAGCTTGGCCGCCTTTTCATCCAATTGCGATTCTTCAAATAATTGCCGGATTTGAAGATGACTCAACCCCATTAGGTCAATGCGTCCATCGCTGCGCGGGGTAATGGCGCGCGGCGTGACTACGGGGTCGATATGGCCGGGAATCTGCATGATAATCGCGCCTATAGTTACGTTCCCTATGAAAAGCCAGCGTTGCCACACCCCCCTAAAGAACATCACTATCAGGGATGAGGTAGGTTTGGCTTGTAATAGCTTTAGGTGCGAACGCCGTTATCTAACCGGGCCGTCGTTATGCGCGCTCGCTTTGCCCGCCTCCATCAATGACCAACGTTTCGATGCCGTCGCGGATCATCACAAGGCTCCCTTGTGACAGGCTGGGCGCGATGGGCGCGCCGAACTGTGCCATAGGGTCGAGCCCAAGCAGCACCCCACGCAGAACTCGGGCAGTCATCCCATGACAAATGATAAGCATATCCTGATCAAAAGGTAATTCGCGCAACCAATGCAACAGCCGTTGCGCCACATCTCCATAATATTCGCCGCCTTCGGGCCGGACAGAAAACAATTTATGTTCGACGTCGACGATTGGGCCGATTTCAGCGGCAATGTCAGCATAGGTCCGGCCTGACCAAAGTCCGACGTCGATTTCAAGCAAACGGTCGTCTCGGTTGGTCGCGTGCCAGTCCGAATTAATTTCTTCTGCAATTAAGGCAATTGTTTGCAGCGCGCGACCTGCGGTGGATGACCACAGCTGCGGCCTGACGTCCGGACCGAGATATTCCGCCAACGCGCGGCCCATCTCGCGCGCTTGCACGCAGCCTCCCCAGGTCAGCGGCGTGTGTAATTCGGCCTGGCCTTGCATCCGCGCCACCTTGTTAAAAACTGTCTCCCCATGCCGCGCGATGAAAAGTCGTCGATTGTTTGTTGAAATGCTCATATTGCCCTTATTCCACAGGATTTTATTGGAGGCAAAAGCTATCAGCTTGCCCTAATGGTCAAAGCGGTTATGAAAGATTCGGCATAGAAATAGGGTTTTTTGGTTGGTTTGCAGACCGCCCAGCCCGATAAGGGGAATTTGAATGAGAGCCACGATCGAACGCGCGACCCTGCTGAAAAGCCTGAGCCACGTCCAGTCCGTAGTGGAGCGGCGCAACACCATACCAATTTTGTCCAATGTCCTTATCGAAGCAAGCGAAGGCGGCAAAATCAAGCTAACCGCGACTGACCTTGATTTGCAGGTCGTTGAAACCTTTGCCGCAGACGTCGAAACACCGGGCGCCACAACGGTTTCAGCGCATACCTTGTTCGAAATCGCGCGCAAGTTGCCCGATGGTTCACAAGTGCAGCTGCACGCAGCCGATGGTCGGATGGCCGTCAACGCTGGCCGCGCGCGTTTCTCGCTCGCGACCCTACCGCGCGAAGATTTCCCAACGATTGCCGAAGGTGACTTGCCAACATCGTTTGAGATCCCTGCAAGTTCGCTGATCCAGATTATCGATAAAACGCGCTTTGCGATTTCGACCGAAGAAACACGTTATTATCTCAACGGTATTTTCCTGCACGTCACCGATGATGCGGAGCCGGTTTTGAAGGCAGCGGCGACTGATGGTCACCGCTTGGCGCGCGTGACCTTGCCACGCCCTGCTGGCGCAGAAAATATGCCCGACATCATAGTGCCGCGCAAATGCGTTGCGGAAATCCGAAAGCTGCTCGACGAAAGCGGCGACAATGTTGTCCAAATCGACCTGTCGGCGAGCAAAATCCGGTTCACCTTTGACAGCGTCATCCTGACATCAAAGCTGATCGATGGCACGTTTCCCGATTATAGCCGGGTCATTCCTACTGCGAATGATAAATTGCTGCGCATCGACCCCAAGGCATTTTCTCAGGGCGTCGATCGCGTCGCGACCATCGCCACCGAAAAAACCCGCGCCGTCAAAATGGCGCTCGATCAGGACAAAATTACCTTGTCCGTCACCAGCCCCGAAAACGGCACCGCAGCGGAAGAAGTGACTGGCCAATATAGCAGTGAAGGCTTCGAAATTGGTTTCAACGCGCGTTATTTGATGGACATTTTGGGTGAAATCGAAGGTGATATGGTCGAACTCCACTTGGCCGACGCCAGCGCACCGACCTTGATCCGTGAGAATGATAAATCAGCGGCATTATATGTATTGATGCCAATGCGGGTTTAATTTCGGGATAATTCTCGAAAATTCAGTTTCTTAAGTACCTTCAGTATGACAGCTTGGGCTTACATCATGCCCTGGCCGTCATGCTGAAACTCAAGGCTGTTAGCCTAAAACATGCCCTTAAGTTCCGGTCACTCCGCGGCCTCCGCCATCATTACGCTTTGCGGGCCACGGATCACCGTGCCGGGCAGTGCACCAGTCATGTGTCCGTCTCGGAACGTTACTACACCAGACTTGATCGTTGCGACATACCCCGTTGCCTTTTGTAGCAAACGCTTACCGCCAGCAGGCAAATCAAAAGCTAACCAAGGTTTTTGCAATTTTAGTCTGTCAAAGTCGATAACATTGATGTCCGCAAGAAAGCCAGGCTTCAACACGCCACGGTCATTAAGTCCATATAGCCGCGCAGTGTCATAGCATTGCCGCTTCACCGCGAGTTCAAGCGGGATTGTTCCCGCTTTACGGTCGCGGGCCCAATAACTCAGCAGGAACGTCGGCGCGGCGGCATCGCAAATGGTACCACAATGTGCCCCGCCGTCTGATAGGGACGCTAATGTATCCTCCGCTTCCAGCAACTCCTTAGTGAACTCCAGATTGCCGTCCATATAGTTAAGGATCGGCAAATAAATCATACCATTGCCATCATCCGACATCAGCTGATCATAAGCAAATTCAGCAGAGTCTTTGGCCGCGGCACTAGCAAAACCAAACACGCTTTCTTCGCGTGTGGGCTCATAGCTAAAATCGTCCGTCAGCGGAAATTGCATTGCCCATGCGGCGGTGACGAGCATGAAAAATGGCGCCATATCAGGCGAAGGTGGCGGTAGATTTTCTTCGGCCAACAATTGCGCCTTAAACGCGGGGTCGGACAACTTCGCCTTTTGCGCGTCCCAGCCAAGGTCTTTAATCGCTTGCCAGCTTGGTTTACGCATGAATGGATGCACTGTGCCGCGCCAGTTCATGATGACACCAATGCCCCGCAGACCAATCGCCGCGACGATGTTTGCGCCATTATCATTTGCCGACCGCATCGCCGACATCTGATCCTTCCAGTGCATTTGCTTAATGGGTGATTGCAGCATGGTGAATACGATCGGCTGGCCCGTTTCTGACGAAAGCCGATGCATCCAACCGAATTCATCCCATTCCGGCAACAAATCGGATGTCAATTCAAACACGCCATGTCCGGCGCGCGCCATCGCCCGGCCAAGCGCCAGCAGCTCCGGTTCGGTCGCTGTCGTGCCGGGCACAAGTTCACCATCGATAGACTTATGCAAGACCGTCCGCGATGTGGAAACGCCAAGCGCCCCCGCCCGCACACCTTCTTCAACCAATCGTCCCATTTCGGCAATATCTTCGGCCGTTGGTTCTTCATTATCGGCGCCGCGCTCCCCCATAACATAAGCGCGCAAAGCGCCATGCGGAACATGCGTACCGATATCTACAGTGCGCGGCAGGCGTTCGAGTGCGTCCAAATAATCGGGAAAACTCTCCCAATCCCACTTCATGCCTTCGGCCAGAGCTGTTCCAGGAATATCCTCTACACCTTCCATAAGGCCAATCAGCCATTCATGCTTCTCCTTACGCGCAGGCGCAAAGCCAACGCCGCAATTGCCCATGACCACGGTAGTGACGCCATGCCAGCTAGATGGTGCCATTTCTTTATCCCAAGTAGCTTGGCCATCATAATGGGTGTGAATGTCTACAAATCCGGGGGCGACAAGCTTACCGGTCGCGTCGATTTCTTGACGGCCCGCTGCACTGATTTGACCAACAGCAGTGATAAGGCCACCATCGACTGCAACATCAGCCACAAAGCTTGCTGCGCCCGTGCCATCCAATATAGTTCCGCCGCGAATAACCAGATCATGCATGCCGACTCTCCTCTTTCCTCGGAAGGAGCGTATCAGCTTTAATCGTTTAGTTAAACCTCTGCATGTTGTGCAAACAAACCGTTCGTATCGCGCCCAATCGAGACGCAGAGAGCTGTGCGTGTCTTTTAGATGTCTCGGCCGTGTCCGACACAAAGAGGTTCCGGACTTTAGCTTATCCTCTACGACGCCTTCTCTATTGAGCTTTACGCCCCGCCAACAAACGCAAACGGAGCGCATTCAGCTTGATAAAGCCTGCTGCATCCTTCTGGTCGTAAGCGCCAGCGTCGTCTTCGAAAGTCACAACCTTCTCGCTATAAAGGCTGTTGGGCGACTTACGTCCAACAACGCCTGCAAGGCCCTTGTAAAGCTTCAAACGCACGGTTCCCGACACATGCGCTTGGCTATTGTCTATCGCGGCCTGCAGCATTTCGCGCTCGGGTGAAAACCAAAAACCGTTGTAAATCAATTCGGCATATTTGGGCATCAACTCGTCTTTCAAATGCGCCGCGCCACGATCTAGAGTGATGCTCTCAATGCCACGATGCGCGCGGGCATAAATCTCGCCGCCAGGGGTTTCATACATGCCCCGCGACTTCATGCCCACGAAACGATTTTCGACCAGATCTAGGCGCCCAATACCATGCTTGCGACCCAATTCGTTTAACGCCGTCAGCAAGGTTGCAGGCGACATGGCTTCACCATTGAGTGCAACACCGTCGCCTTTTTCAAAATCAATGGTGATATATTCGGGCGTATCGGGTGCGTCTTCGGGACTAACCGTGCGCGAATAGACATAATCGGGTGTCTCGTCCCAAGGATCCTCCAGCACTTTACCCTCTGATGAGGTGTGCAGAAGGTTGGCGTCGGTCGAAAACGGGCTTTCGCCGCGCTTGTCCTTTGGCACGGGGATTTGGTGTTGCTCAGCCCATTCAATGAGGCGCGTACGACTGGTCAGGTCCCATTCGCGCCAAGGCGCAATGACCTTGATATCGGGGTTGAGGGCATAAGCCGACAATTCGAAACGCACTTGATCATTGCCCTTGCCGGTTGCGCCGTGCGCAATGGCATCAGCGCCCGTTTCCGCCGCAATCTCGATAAGCCGCTTTGAAATCAAAGGCCGCGCAATGGACGTACCCAATAAATAGTCGCCTTCATAACGGGCATTGGCCCGCATCATCGGAAAGACAAAGTCACGAACGAATTCTTCACGCAAATCATCAATATATATATGATGGTCAGGCACGCCCATGAGCACAGCCTTGGCGCGCGCAGGCTCCAGCTCTTCGCCTTGGCCCAAATCGGCGGTAAAGGTGACGACTTCACAGCCATATTCAACCTGCAGCCATTTCAGGATAACGCTGGTGTCGAGACCGCCCGAATAGGCAAGAACGACTTTCTTGATGCTGTCTGTCATATCAAAGTTATTCCGAAGCTGAATTTCTGCCGCGCGACTATCAGCTTAGGAGCATTTGGACAACACCCACAGCTGCCAAAATCCAAGAAACAGGAACTTTGCAACGGCGATCATATGTTTAGCCAAGATACGACTATTGCGGCGCACAGTGCGTAGGCAGTGATAATTCTTGTTCCTATTTAGCTTTATCATCCTGCGAACCCGATACATGACACGCCATCGAATTAACGGCTCCTTCCGTTTTTTCCTTTTGTCGATGCGCAAGTGCGGTTAGGGCGAGTACAACAAACAGAAATCTCCCCAGGCACCGTTTTTACTGGAGCCAGACTATGACAAAATATGTAACGCGCGCCGGAATTCGGATTGCTGCACAGCTTGTCGAATTTATCGAGAGCCAGGCCCTTGCCGGCACGGGCATCGCTGCAGATGCTCTTTGGCTTGGTCTATCCGACATACTAGGGCGCTTTGTGCCACAAAACCGTATGCTGCTGGCCAAACGCGACGATATTCAGACCAAACTAGACGCATGGCATCGCGCCAATCCCGGCCCAATTACCGACATGGCAGGTTATCAATCGTTCTTGCGCGAGATTGGCTATCTGGTCCCCGAGCCTGCGCCTTTCCGTATCGGCACGCAAAATGTCGATGCTGAAATCGCGACGATGGCTGGGCCACAGCTTGTGGTGCCAAGCCTCAATGACCGCTTCGTCCTAAACGCCGCCAATGCACGCTGGGGCAGCCTGTATGACGCGCTGTACGGTACCGACGCCCTTCCGGTACCTGCCGCACGGCCAGGTGGCTATGACACCGATCGTGGCGAGGCGGTCGTTGCTTATGCGCGCCATTTTCTTGATACGGCCATTCCAGGTTGGCAGGCAGCTTTGCATGGCAGCGATAATCCCTATTTCGTGGCAAAGACGCTGACCGGTGACACCACGCGTTATTTGTTCAAACATCACGGCCTGCACATCGAAATCGTGGTCAATCAGAAGCACCCTGTGGGTGCGACCGATTCTTTGCATATCGCTGACGTCACCCTTGAATCCGCACTAACGACCATTGTCGACTTGGAAGACTCGGTCGCAGCGGTCGATGCCGATGACAAGGTAGCCGCTTACAGAAACTGGCTTGGCCTAATGCGCGGCGATTTGGTTGCAAGCTTTGATAAGGGCAGCAAGACAGTCACCCGCGCGCTTGAGGTAGACCGCGTGTATGACGGCCTCACACTCCCCGGCCGCAGCCTGATGTTTGTCCGCAATGTCGGGCATTTAATGACCAATCCAGCGGTATTGCTAGCGGACGGCAGCGAAGCGCCAGAGGGTATATTAGACGCTTTGTTCACATCGCTTTGCGCGCTGCATGATCTTAAGGGACTTGGCACATATCGCAATAGCCACACTGGCAGCATCTATATCGTCAAACCCAAAATGCACGGCCCCGAAGAAGCCGCGTTCACCAACAACCTGTTCGATGCGGTCGAAGATGTGCTTGGCCTCGCACGCCACACAGTCAAGGTTGGCGTGATGGACGAAGAACGCCGTACCAGCGCAAATCTTGCCGCATGTATTCACGCCGTTCGCAACCGAATTGTTTTCATCAACACCGGCTTTCTGGATCGCACTGGTGACGAAATGCATACGGCCATGCACGCAGGCCCCATGATCCGCAAAGCCGAGATGAAAACATCATCTTGGATCCAAGCTTATGAAGCCCGCAATGTCCAAATCGGTCTTGCCTGCGGCTTCAGCGGCAAGGCGCAGATCGGCAAAGGCATGTGGGCGGCGCCCGATATGATGGCCGATATGATGGCGCAGAAAATTGGGCATCCCAAGGCTGGTGCAAACACGGCATGGGTGCCTTCACCCACCGCAGCGACATTGCACGCAATGCATTATCACCAATTGGACGTGTTCGCCCGTCATGCGGAACTTGCCAAGGAAGCGACGCCCGGCCTTGAGCCGCTGCTGACCATTCCTGTAGCCCCCGTCGGTCATAACTGGTCAACCGAGGAAGTGACGCAAGAACTAGAAAACAACGCGCAAGGTATATTGGGCTATGTTGTGCGCTGGATTGACCAAGGCGTTGGCTGCTCCAAAGTCCCCGACATTCACGACATCGGTCTTATGGAGGATCGCGCCACGCTGCGCATTTCGTCCCAGCATATCGCCAACTGGCTGCTCCACGGTATTGCGACCGCGGCGCAGGTGGACGCCGCGCTTACCAAGATGGCAACCAAGGTAGACACCCAAAATGCAGGCGACCCGCTCTACGAAAAGCTAGACGGAGCGAGCCTTGCGCTAAAGGCCGCCCGCGCGCTGATATTCGAAGGCGTCGTGCAACCCAATGGCTATACAGAGCCACTCCTGCATAAATTCCGGCAGGAGAAGAAAGCAGGGGCCTAACGTGCCCCGGCTTTTTTGAGATGCTCGGCTTTCCAATCCATCGCCCGCCGGACACGTTTTTCAACCGACGGATGTGAATAGAATATCGCCTCTTGCAGCGCCGACGGCCGCGGATATCGATATTCGGCGGTCTTCACTAAAGCGCCTGCCAATGCATCCGGCAAATTGACCGTGCGTAGCGAATAAGCATCCGCCTCGCTCTCGCCGGTGCGGATGACCCCGTTAAGTACAGGCTGCGCAAAAATGCCGAGTACGGATACAATCAACAACAAGATCGGCAAGCCTTCAGGGTCCTCTACCTTTGCTTTGCTGCCAAACAGCGCCGCTACGCGATTAAACAAGCGGTCGGCGAGGAAAAAGCCGAGCATCGCGATAAAGACTATAATGAAGACCGACCGCCAGACATGGCCGAGGACATAATGCCCAATTTCGTGCCCCGTGACCGCCTTCACCTCATCCAGGGACGCCTGTTTCAGCGCGACATCCGAAATCGCAATCCGCGCCGAACCAAATACGCCCGAAACATTTGCGGTGAAGTTGTTCGATTGCCGCGATCCGTCAAACATTAACACGCGATCATGCGGAATTCCTGCTTCATCGGCCATTGTCAGCAGCGCTGTTCGCACCGGGCCTTCTGGAACCGGCTTATAGTCATTGAAAATAGGTTCGATTAACACCGGCGACAGCAAAATCGTCGCGGCAGCGGCAAATGCGGCCAAACCACCAGACCATAGCCACCATTTTTTGCCAGTTCTGCGGATAAGCGCGTAGACTCCCAAAAAGAAAAGTCCGCCAATTACGGTCGACAGCGCAATGCCAATGGCATCTTGTGTAATAAAGTCGCCAAAAGGTTGACTTGTGCGGCCATAGGATTTTTCAAAACCCCATTCTTCGTAAATGCCCCATGGCAAGCTGATCAATGCGGACAGCAGGAAAAAGGCCATACAGACCAAAAATGTCCGCAGCGCCCAACCCCGATTTTGCAACTTCGCCGATAGCCGCTCTAGCAAGCCAGTGCGCACGAATATCCATGTAACAATGGCAGTAACAATAAGCCCGCCCAATAGCATCCAATGGGTAGCGATCGTATAGTCCGCGGCCTTTTGCAACGCCTCGGGTCCAAGACCATCAATATAACGCGCGGTTTCGACCGCCGGATCAAATGCCATAAATATTCTCCCCCCTATTCACTGTATTACCTAAATGACACAGCATGTAAGCGCAACTGAGTATATCGCGGGGGACAATTCAAGTCCGGATGAAGCTTAGGCCTTAAGCGACGGCGTCGATAAACCGCTCCGCATCCAGCGCCGCCATGCACCCGGTGCCGGCACTTGTGCATGCCTGACGATAGATGTGATCCATGACATCGCCACAGGCAAAGACACCAGGAACGCTGGTTTCGGTTGCTTGCCCTTCGAACCCGCCGCGCACCTTTATGTAACCGCCCGACATATCGAGATGGCCTTCGAAAATGCCTGTATTCGGCTTGTGGCCGATGGCGATGAACACGCCATGCAGGTCGATATCTTCGGTGCCGTCGCCATCGGTCGCAGCGATCCGCATGCCGGTGACCCCCATCGCGTCGCCCAGCACTTCATCTAGTCGGTGATTCCATTTGATCGTCACCTTGCCCTCTGCCTCACGCGCAAACAGCCGGTCCTGCAAGATTTTCTCCGCCTTTAACTTGTCGCGGCGGTGGACCAGCGTTACGTGGCTGGCGATATTGGCGAGGTATAAAGCCTCTTCCACAGCCGTATTGCCGCCGCCAATCACGGCAACTGGCTTGTTGCGGTAAAAGAAGCCATCACAGGTAGCACAAGCCGATACGCCCTTGCCCATGAAGGCTGTTTCGCTCGGCAGCCCGAGATATTGCGCACTGGCACCTGTCGCGATGATCACGGAGTCTGCGGTATAGTCGCCAGCCCCACCCGTCAGTACAAAGGGCCGCTTCGAAAAATCGACCTTCTCGATATAGTCATTTTCGATGCGCGTACCAAAACGTTCGGCATGCTTGCGCATCCGTTCCATCAATTCCGGACCCATAACCCCCGCATCATCGCCAGGCCAATTGTCGACTTCCGTCGTCGTCATCAACTGCCCGCCAACTTCAACGCCGGTGATCATCATCGGCGTCAGGTTCGCGCGCGCAGCGTAAACGGCGGCGGTATATCCTGCAGGGCCGGAACCAATGATGACGACAGGGGCGTGGCGATTTTCGGTCATATATTGTCTTTCTGATTCTATTGAAGGCATGCATAAGCGCTGGCGCGTTGCTGGCCAAGGGTAGCACCTAACTTATCCCCATTAAATTAGGGCTTCACATGTCCGCAGGTGCAACCTATCAGGCCGTCATCATTCAGAATATGAGGAGCAGTTCATGGCCAAAGTCACCGTAATTTCACGTAACGGCGAAGGTCGCGAAGTTGAAGCCGAAAACGGCCTGTCGCTAATGGAAGTGATCCGCGACAATGGGTTTGACGAATTGCTCGCTCTGTGCGGCGGCTGCTGCTCCTGCGCGACCTGCCATGTCCATATTGACCCCGCCTTTACCGACCTTTTGCCCAAAATGAGCGCGGATGAAGACGATTTGCTAGACAGCACCGATCACCGCAATGAAACCTCACGCCTGTCGTGTCAGATCCCTGTCAGCGATGCGCTCGATGGCTTGATCGTGACCATCGCGCCTGAGGATTGATAAACAGCTAACGTCACTCCCCTCCCTGAAGCGGGGGGAAGGGGCTTACCCTCGCAGCGCGCTGCCGAGTAGTTCCTCAATGACAGGATATCCATGACCGTCGGGGATGCATAGCCAGCTTCCATCCGCGCGTTTGTCGATATAGGTCAGCACGGTCGACACAGGATGGTCCGCCGCATGCGCAGCGGCAGCGTCAAAGTCACCGAACATAGCTAGCCGTTCGAGATTGCGCCGCGTGGGGAAGATGATTTTTATCTGATCTTGGTCGGCCTTTTCCAACACCTCTGCCGCCGTAGCCCAAAACAACATCCGGTTCTCGGTCTGATCAACCGTCGCAACGGGCATGGTATCGCCTGCGTCGACCAAATAAAAACGCGTATCAAAAACGCGGCTCGCATTTTCAAAGGCCGGCGGCCGCCAGCGTGACCAGGGAACAAGCTGGTCAAAATCCGGCGCCCATCCAAAACGGTTGCAGACGGCCTGCAGACTTTCGCCATCATGCAATGCCGCGCGCGCCGCAACGCAATCGGCGGCATCCGAAACGCCGGAAAGACCCAGCGCCAGTCCCGCTTCCTCAATCGTCTCGCGGATTGCCGCGAGGCGGGCGGCGGCTTCATCCAAAGGCAAGGACGAATACAATTGCTGCGCATAATCAAAGTCGGCAGGGTCAACTTTGCCGCCGGGGAAGACCGCAGCGCCGCCCGCAAAAGCCATGGCCTTGATACGCTCAACCATCAGCAGCAAAGGCGCGCCTTTACTGGGGTTTTTGCGAAAAATGACCATGGTCGCCGCAGGCGTTGCTATGGGAAGCGGTTCGCCGCTGATCGGATGGTTACGCAGTTCAGATTCCATCGGATTACTCAAGCATGCTTTCGAACAGGTGAGAAGCGGAAAATCAACCCAGCGCCCCAAGCGCCCCAAGCGCCTTGTCTGTGATTTTGTGTCCTCATCCAACAAACAGGCCGCAAATGCCAAGCGATGCAGAATACAGCAAAAGCCTGCCTTGAAATTCCATCCTTTTTGCCCCACGACCCAAAGCACGCACCCACTTGCGCTTTAAGAACAAATCTGGAACAAGCTGAACTATGTCACTCACCCACATCAAGGTGCGCGGTGCGCGCGAGCATAATCTCAAAGGCGTCGATATCGACCTGCCGCGCGACAAGCTTATCGTCATCACGGGCCTGTCGGGTTCCGGCAAATCCAGCCTCGCCTTCGACACCATTTATGCCGAGGGGCAGCGGCGTTATGTCGAATCGCTCTCCGCTTATGCGCGCCAGTTTCTGGAGATGATGCAAAAGCCCGATGTCGAGCATATTGAGGGCCTGTCCCCCGCCATCTCGATCGAGCAAAAAACCACCAGCCGTAACCCGCGTTCCACGGTCGCCACGGTGACCGAGATTTACGATTATATGCGCTTGTTATGGGCGCGCGTTGGCGTGCCGTATTCGCCCGCAACCGGCCTGCCGATCACCGCGCAGACGGTCAGCCAGATGGTCGACCGCGTCATGGCCTTACCCGAAGGCACCCGCGCCTTCTTACTCGCGCCCGTGGTGCAAGGCCGCAAAGGCGAATATCGCAAGGAACTCGCCGAATGGCAGCGTTCGGGCTACACCCGCGTGCGCATCGACGGCGAACTTTACCCAATCGAAGAGGCGCCTGCGCTCGACAAGAAATATAAGCATGACATTGAAGTTGTCGTTGACCGGATCGTGGTCAAGGACGGCATCCAACAACGGCTGGCCGAAAGCTTTGAGGCGGCGTTGAAGCTCGCCGATGGCTTGGCCTTTGTCGACTTGGCCGACACCACAGTATCTGAGCTGCAGACCAAAAATGCCGATGGCGTCCCCACGGCCTTTGGCGAAGCGCGCGCGACATTCACACCTGCGCCAACCAATGTCACCGGCGGCGCGATGAAGGGCACGGGCCTGCCTGCCAACCGCATCGTCTTTTCCGAAAAATTCGCCTGCCCCGTCTCCGGCTTTACCATTGCCGAAATCGCGCCGCGCCTCTTCTCCTTCAACGCCCCGCAAGGCGCCTGTCCGGATTGTGACGGCCTTGGCGAACGGCAGGAATTTGACCCGCAATTGGTGGTGCCGAACGAACATCTGTCGTTGAAGAAAGGCGCGATTGTGCCTTGGGCGAAGTCGAACCCGCCCAGCCCTTATTATATGCAAGTGCTGTCCAGCCTCGCTAAGGCTTATGGCTTCGACCTTGATACCGCTTGGGAGGATTTACTCCCCGAACAAAAGCTCATCATCCTCCATGGCACCGGCGGCATGGCGGTCGAGCTGACCTTCAAGGACGGGCGCAAGGAATATACGGTGCGCAAAGCGTTTGAGGGCGTTATCGGCAATCTCAACCGCCGCTTGCTGCAAACCGACAGCGCGTGGATGCGCGAAGAATTGTCGAAATATCAGACGTCACAACCGTGCGAAACCTGCCACGGCGCGCGCTTGAAGCCCGAGGCGCTTTCGGTCAAGATCGCCGGCGTCGACATCGCCACGCCCACGCGGATGAGCGTCGGTGACGCGCTGGAGTGGTTCGGCAGCGTCGACCAGACATTGACCCAACAGCAGCAGCAAATTGCCAAGGCGATCCTCAAGGAAATCAACGAACGCTTGGGCTTCCTCAACAATGTCGGGCTCGATTATCTCAACCTAGACCGGACCAGTGGCACGTTGAGCGGCGGCGAAAGCCAGCGCATCCGCTTGGCGAGCCAAATCGGCTCCGGCCTTTCGGGCGTGCTCTATGTGCTGGATGAACCGAGCATCGGCTTGCACCAAAAGGACAATGACCGCTTGCTCGCGACGCTGCGCCGCCTGCGCGATTTGGGCAACACCGTCATCGTCGTCGAACATGACGAAGACGCGATCCGCACCGCCGACTGGGTGGTGGACTTGGGCCCCGGCGCGGGCGTCCATGGCGGAACCGTCATGGCCGAAGGCACCTTAGCCCAAATCCTGAAATCGAAAGACAGCCTGACCGCCGCCTACCTTAATGGCACGCGCGAGATTGCGGTGCCCAAGACCCGCCGCAAGGGCAATAAGAAGAAGCTGACCGTCCACAATGCCCGCGCCAACAACCTCAAAAATGTCACCGCGAGCATTCCTTTGGGTACATTTTGCTGCATCACCGGCGTATCGGGCTCGGGCAAGTCAAGCTTCACCATCGACACGCTTTATGCCTCTGCGGCCCGCAGCCTGAATGGTGCGCGCGTCATTGCGGGCGCGCATGACAAGGTCACCGGGTTGGAACATTGCGACAAGGTGATCGACATCGACCAATCCCCCATTGGCCGCACGCCAAGGTCAAACCCCGCGACCTATACCGGCGCGTTCACCAACATCCGCGACTGGTTCGCGCAATTGCCCGAAAGCGCCGCGCGCGGATATAAGCCGGGGCGGTTTTCGTTCAACGTCAAGGGCGGACGCTGCGAAACATGTAGTGGCGATGGCCTGATTAAGATTGAGATGCACTTCCTGCCCGACGTTTATGTGACGTGCGAGGAATGTAACGGCAAACGCTACAACCGCGAAACTTTGGAGGTCAAATGGAAGGGCCTCTCGATCGCCGACGTGCTCGACATGACGGTGGAGGACGCGGTGGAGGTGTTCAAGGCCGTCCCCCCGATCCGCGATAAAATGGCGATGCTGGCGGAGGTGGGCTTGGGCTATGTCAAGGTCGGGCAACAGGCCACGACGCTGTCGGGCGGCGAAGCGCAACGCGTCAAACTCGCCAAGGAACTCAGCCGCCGTTCCACCGGCCAGACACTATACATTCTAGACGAGCCCACCACCGGCCTGCATTTTGAGGATGTCCGCAAACTCCTCGAAGTACTCCACCGTTTGGTGGAACAGGGCAACAGCGTGGTGGTCATCGAACATAATCTCGACGTCATTAAGACGGCGGATTGGATCATCGATCTAGGCCCCGAAGGCGGCGTGAAAGGCGGCGAGATTGTCGCCGAAGGCACGCCGGAGGATGTGGTAAAGGTCGCCGCGAGCTACACCGGGCATTATTTGAAGCCGATGTTGGAAAAAGCCAACTGAGACCAAAACCTCGCCCCTTGCGGGAGAGGATACGAAGCCTAAGCCGCTTATGCGGCCTAGGCGAAGTTGGTGAGAGGTTCCGTCCCGTTGGTCGCGCGCGAGGCACAGCCGCGCCGAAATTCCTCGCCTGCACGCGGGAGGGGCTAGGGGTGGGCCCTCGCCCACAGCGCGCGTGCACGCCGCCCCGCCAAAGCCAGAAGCTGCGCCAATGTATCTCGCACAAAGCCACAAAGGCACGAAGAAGGGCCTCACGTCCAAGAACCAATTGCTTTGGTTCACAAAAATTGACAATTCATTTTTAAGCGATATTCGTCGAACATAATCTTGACGTCATCAGAACGGGGGATTGGGTAATCCACCTAGGCTCCGAAGCCGGCCGACTAAGAAAGAGAAGGAGAAGTCGATGTGAGATTAACACTAGCAAAGCAATTCGATTTACCCCCGCAATTGATTTCACAAGATCATTGATCTGAACATCATACATATTATCTTATTTTCAATATCTTAAACTAAAAAAGGATCATGCTATGGAAATTGATGAGTTGCATGAAAAATTATTCAAGAAACAAGAAGAATTAGATAAATCAGTATATGTTTCTGAACATAATGTTGTAATTAATGTTACGTATGAATACAATATTGAATTAAATAGATGTGATTCCTTAGAAAAGATATTAGCATGGAATTTACATCTTTACGAAAAAACGTGGATGACTTTGGAAATAATGGAACGTTTCGTATACGTGGCCGCTAAAGCTAATAATCTGAAATTACCACATGTTTGACTTTGATACCGCGGTTCATATTAGTTTATTTTTTAAGATTGTATGTTGAAGGAATAGCGCGAGGTAAAAAGGAGAGAGTATGGCATTCATTCACATGTTGCGCTGCAAGGCGGAGCCACGCGCGCAACTTGATGCATTTTCTGACAGGATGGTAGCGGCTGAAATTGTGGCCCAATCCTTTTTAGCTCGTCCGACAGCAAAGGTCCGTCGTGGAGCAATATGGCACATTGGCAATACTGAACTGGAAGAAGACGGAACTGTTTCATTTGCATTGGGTCGTGAAGCAATCGTCAAGGCGCAAGAATACGACACAGCACGACGAGAATTTCGAGAGATTGACCAGTCACAGGCGCCATTCACGGTTGGCGTCTATGATCCAAGAAATCAAACGGCAGGAATCTTGATACGAGGCGGTGTTTCACTGGGCGTTCGTGAAGTAGCCAAGAAATTACAAACACTCCTTGAGGAAGCTGGGATTGCTCGTAAAAACAATTCAGAAATTGTGGTCGATTTCATACCCGACCCATCCGGCTTTATTGAAGTCTTGCGGCACGCGCATCGAATAACCCGTTACGAATTCGAGTTTTCTCCACCAAATCCACCCGACGATAACAAATACATCAAAGAGCCACTAAAAAAATTTGCTCAAAGGGTCGGCGCGAGCGAAGGCAAAACGTCAGTAAAAGGACCCAACCTTGACAAGGACGAATTAATTGAACTCACAAGAGAAATCGTCGCGTCAGGAGACGAAGCATCTGCTAATATACAGATGGAACCTGGCAGCCAAATCGAGCGGCGTCACCTCCAAACTAACCCACTTCGAGAACAAGTGGTGGCGGGAGAACATGAGTCTACTGCAATTGCAATCAAACGTGCAATGGTTAAAGGGTATAGTGGAATTAATGAAAAAAATGCATGATGGTTAGAGGATTTTGGAACTGGCTATTTAAAAAAGATCGTGATGGAGATCGCGGCTTTCGAAATTTATTGAATTTTTGGGTAATTTTTCATATCTCTGTGGGAATTTTTCTCTCAATTTATTTGAAAATTTCACTACAAGATTTAACGACCAAAATAGCAATACCAAGTTCAGCTATTCTTGTGGGGCTGTCTTTTGCTTGGGCTGGAAGATCGGCCAGTCTTTTTCAAGACAAGGCATTCTCCGAATTTATCATAAAAGATGGAGCTCCCGTTGAGGGATATATTTATTCTTTTCAGCTTTCAATACTAACAGTTTTGTTATTCATTCTTCTGAATTTTATAATATATTCGGGAGGATTACCAATTTCATTCGGGAAAAATGAATATAACATTCTTATGAACCGATTTTTAATTTACTCCATGGGCAGTCTTGCTTTGCGAGAGTGCTGGGGATCAATTCTTTTTGTGAACAAGCTTACGATCCAATACTATACGGTCAGGAAAGAGGAAATTTTCGGTAAGGAAACGACATGCGGGGCTAATGCTGTAATCAACGCTTGCACGATTGTTGTCGTCGCCCCCCCCAACAACCCAAAATCTCCAATCTAAACCCCCACTGTCTTGCGCCAGTCATCTTCCTCTGCGATGTCTGCGCCAGAAATATTTTTGGAGAGTAAAATGCGCAAAGTATCGCCGTTCTTGTCCTCTGCCCTGCCTGTGTCTTTGGCGGTGGCGTCCTGCCTGATCACCGCGCCGGTAATGGCGCAATATGCAGCGACGCCGGATCCTGCGGCGCCGTCGGCGACGACTGCCTTGCCCCCTGCGCGGCCCATTGGCACGCCGCCGCTCGCCACCAGCGACGCGTATTTAAAAGCTGGCGAAGCCGAGCTCGCGCGGTTGGAGGCGGACAAGCCCAATAATAATAAGGCGCGCAATGTCATCCTCTTCATCGGTGACGGTATGAGCGTCACCACGCTGACCGCTGCACGCATTTTTGAAGGGCAGCAAAAGGGTATCGATGGCGAATCCTATGTCGCGCAAATGGACCGTTTGCCGCACACCGCCTTGGTCAAAACTTACTCGCATGACGGCCAAGTGCCCGACAGCGCGCCGACCGCCACCGCGATCGTCTCCGGCGTCAAAACGCTGAACGGCGTTCTCGGCGTTGGCCCGCAAGCCGTTGAGGATAATTGCAAGGCGACCGAGCCGTATAAGGTCAAATCCTTGTTCGAAATGGCCGAGGACAAGGGCTATGCCACCGGCATCGTCTCCACCGCGACCATCACCCATGCCACGCCCGCATCGACTTATGCCCACACCGCGCAACGCGATTGGGAAGTGGACGCCAATATGCCCGCCGCGGCTAAGGCCGAAGGCTGCATCGATATTGCGCGGCAAATGGTCGAATGGCCACATGGCGATGGCTTTGAGGTCATGCTGGGCGGGGGACGCCAGCATTTCATGCCGAACAGCGAAGCGGACCCCGAATATGCTGGCAAAAAGGGCAAGCGCGCCGATGGCAAGAACCTGATCACCGGCTGGTTGGCCGCGAACCCCAAAAGCGCTTATGTCTGGAACAGCGAAGGTTTTGCCGCCGTCGATGCGCAAAAGACCAGCAAGCTGCTTGGCCTATTCGAACAATCGCATATGCAATTTGACGCCGACCGCACCGCGAGCGGATCAAAAGAACCCTCGCTCGCCGAAATGACGACGAAGGCGATCGCGATGCTGTCCAAAAATCCTAAGGGCTTTGTCCTGATGGTTGAGGCGGGCAAGATCGACCATGGCCATCATGGCGGCAACGCCTATCGCGCGTTGCAGGACACGGTGGCGCTGAATGATGCGTTGAAGGCGGCGATGGATGCAGTTGATTTGCGCGATACGTTGATTGTCGTGACATCGGACCATAGCCACACCTTCACCATGGCGGGCTATCCCGAGCGCGGTAACCCAATTCTCGGCCCTGTGGTCGACCAAAAAGGCAAGTCGACCCTGGCCTTTGATGGCAAGGGATACACCACCTTGGGCTATATCAATGGCCCCGGCGCGATCACGACTATGCCCCGCCCCGATCCGTTGAAGGAAGATACGCAGGCGCTGAATTACCGGCAGCAGGCGTTGATCCCCACCGGTACCGAAACGCATAGCGGCGAAGATGTGGTCGCGCGCGCCGCTGGACCAAAGGCGCATTTGTTCAAAGGCACGATTGAGCAGAACACCATCTTCCAAATCATGCGCGCGGCCCTCGGTTTTAAATAAGGCCGCGTTTCAAATAAGTCGGGCGCATCACATAAAGCAGGCTTGTAATCTTGGCAGTGCCGCCCACATCCTTGGGTGCGGGGGTACTGCACAAGAGGAAGCTTATGAAACGGATGATGATAGCCCTAATGTCGGTGGCGCTGGCAGGATGCGGTGAAGGTGGCGCGCTGAACGATACGGTACAGATAAGCGTGCGGGAGTCGCTCGTCGCAACCTGCACGACCGCCGCGGGTGAACAGATTCCTGAAGGCATTGACGTCGATATTAATACGGTCTGCGGCTGCGCTGCGGACAAGGTCATGGCTGGCCAAAGCGTGACGGATCTTGTCACGAACCCGCCAAGCCCAAGCGAAGCCATGTCGAAGGTCCAGGCCTGCTTGAAGGAGCTTGGCCCTGTGAAGATTGACGCCGCAGCCTGAATAAAGCTGGGAACGGCTCAATGGGCCCATGGCGGAAATATCATTGGGCTTTACCCAAGGGGCGATATACGGGCGGATGATGACTGGCCTATCCCCTGTCCTGCGCGAAGCCACCGCTGCCCTTGAAGGCATAAGCCCAACACCGCGGTTAGATGCGGAGTTGCTGTTGGCGCATGCGCTGGGCCTTGATCGGTCCGCGATGCTGCTGCGGCAGCATGATTTAACCGCACCCGAAAGTTTTACCGACCTGCTCGCGCGCCGCGTGGCCGACGAACCCGTGGCGTATATCACGGGGGTGCAGGCGTTTTGGGACCTTGAACTATCTGTCACCCCGGACGTGCTCATCCCCCGCGCAGACAGCGAGACGCTGCTCATGGCGGCGATGGATTGGTTTAGCGCCAAAGACCGGCCGATGCGCATTGCGGACCTGGGCACTGGGTCAGGGGCGCTGCTGCTCGCGGCCTTGTCGATATTCCCCGACGCAGTGGGTATCGGCATCGACGCTAGTGCCGGCGCGCTTGCGGTGGCCCGCAACAATGCCCAGCGTTTGCAATTTGCCGACCGTACGCAATTTGAGCAGCGCGATTGGACGCAGGCAGGCTGGAGCGAAGGGCTTGGGCCGTTTGACCTTATCTTATGCAACCCGCCTTATATTGAGGATAGCTACATACTCGCCCCGATGGTGTCCGCGCATGAACCGCACAGCGCACTGTTTGCCGGAGCCGACGGCCTGAACGACTACCGAATCCTCATTCCGTCATTGCGCGATTACCTACACCCGGGCGGAGTCGCATTTTTTGAAATTGGTTATAATCAGGCGGATTCTGTGTGCGCACTTGGCGCAGAATTGGGCTATCTGACTGAATTACGACATGATTTCGGCGGTAATCCGCGCGTCATTCGCTTTTCGCTTGGAATCGAAGAATAGTAAGACTAGGACAGTCAGGCATCGCAGCAAAAACTCCGATTTGATGATTTTGCAACGCGAAGCCGCCCCCCAGCGCAGATGGACTAAGGAGAAGGGTCAATGTTGACCCTCGCGCAACCTAAACAGGGTTCAGGGGCTCCATGCAATTGAAGTGCAAGAAAAGAGGACGGGTCAGCCCTGATGAATACCAACAACAGGCAGCAGCAGAACAACAATCGTCGGCGCGGTCGCAACAATAACAACAACCGGCAGCAAAACAACAATCGCAACGGTTTTGACTATCAGAACCAGATTGATAACCGGGCGCGCGGCAACGCAGCGCAGATGTTGGAAAAATATAAAAAGCTGGCACAAGATGCGCAGTTCAACGGTGACCGCGTGAATGCGGAATATCATCTGCAATTTGCCGACCATTATTTCCGCGTACTCGCCGATTTCCGTGGTCGCCAAGAAGCGCGGCAGGAACAGCAAGGTGAACGCCGCCCTCGTGACGATGCGCGCGATGACAGCCGCGATGATCGTGATGATTGGCATAATGACGACCGCACGCCGAATTACGAAGATCAGCCTTCAGCCGGAAATGACGATGTCGAAGACGCTTCTGATGCGGAAACCAGCGACATAGATTCGCACGGTCAGCAACGTGAGACGCGCAGCCGCCGCCCAGAACGTAACGAGCGCTCAGCAAGTAACCGGAATGCAAATCGTGGCCCACGCCGGCATCATAGTGAAGATCTAGATGACGCCCCTGCAGGTCTCGACCTAGCGGTCTTGCCGCCATCCATTGCAATATCGTCTGATGAAGATGATGCAGCGGAAAGGCCAGCGCGCCAGCCGCGCGCGCGCCGCGCCAAAGCTGCTGGTGATGAAGAGATTGCCGCCGCCGAATAATCTTAAGGCGCTGAATTTATTTCCGGCGCCTTCAAGCTTCTGGCAGGGGCCTTGGCTTGTGGTCCTCGTCTAACGCCACGAAGGTAAATAGCCCTTCGGTGACCTTCACCTCTTGCTGGGCACGCGCGCGCGTGGCGATCACCTCAATCCGGATGCCCATTGACGTACGACCGCGATGCTCAAGCGTTGCATAGACCGAGATAATGTCGCGCAACAATATCGGCGCAATAAACTCCATCTTTTCAATCGCGACAGTTGCACAGGCGCCCTGTGCAATACGGCCGGCCAATATGCCGCCTGCCTGATCCATCATGCCCAGCACCCAGCCGCCAAATATGTGGCCATTGGCGTTGATATCCGCAGGGCCCGGAATAACCCGCAGCAACGGGTCGTTCCGTTGCGGTAGATTGCGGATATTATCCGTCACCGGTCGACTTCATCTTCAAACGGATCATCGATGGCTTCATCATGACCCGATCCGCTAGACAGAAAAACTAAGCCCATAAGCGCTGCCGTAAGCATGATTGCGCCAACAATCGCACCCGTGGTCGCGATAAAGAAGTGAATGGAAACCATTCCATTCTGCCACCAGAATGTCCCTAAGGCGCCGACGGTCACAAACAATGTGACGCCAAGCATCCATCGCATGAGCCGCCAATATCGCTGCCACGCGAAGTGAGCATATTCGGGATCATCGAGGCGCGAGGGACGAGGCATAGCTTGATAAGCCCGCCTTATGCGATAAGTTCCATCAGGGGCAAGGAGATTAGGGAGTGAGTCGATGACGATTTCTGCAATATTGGCCAATCACCATCGCGACGTTTTGGCGGCATCGCCGCATGAAAGCGTGGGTGAGGTTGTTACCCGATTGGCCAAAAACCGTATTGGCGCATTGCCCGTGGTCGATGGTTCGTCCGTCGTCGGCATATTTTCCGAACGCGACATTGTCTATGGCATTGCCCAGCATGGCGCAGAGTTTCTAACCAAGACGGTTGCCGATACGATGACCGCGCCTGCGATTACCGTTACACCCGACACCGCAATATTGTCCGCCCTATCGCTGATGTCGAAACGGCGTATCCGCCATTTGCCGGTCATCAAGGATGATGCACTTGTGGGCTTTGTCTCAATCGGCGATTTGGTCAAACACCGCATCGAAAAAATCGAAACCGAAGCCGCCGCCATGCGCGACTATATCAGCATGGCGTAAAAAATCTCTGCCCGTTAATGTCATCGCGGCTGCGATGGCGTTGTCACCGACGGGGCCATGATGTTATTTGCAGGATCATAAACAGGCTTTGGAGCATATTTCATGTTCCAATCGGCCAAATCCCGTTCATATTTTGCATAAGCATCGTAGAAATTGACAAATATATTGTCGATATCGGCAAGGCCACCCATGGCATATTCGGGCAAGGCTTCTTTCGGCACCTGATTGGCCTCTTGCAGCTTGCGTAACGCCATATCGCAATATTGCGCGCGCACCGGCGGTAGTGCGAAATAATTGTACAAATCCGTCATCCGCGTGTCGCGAATGCGCAGGCCATTCTCCTTTGGATAGCGCGCCACATATTCACGATCGACCGATTTACTGGTTTTCGACAACAGTATTTTATGGACGACAATGAATCTATTATACTCGGTCGCGATTTGTCCCCATACTGGGCCCTGGCAATTGAGTGCGGCGACGTTGAGTGCGGAGCGGAAATGCCAGATCTGCTCATCACGGCTTAACCCGCGATTGGGCGTTACGCGAATGCCATCGACACCTATGGGTGGCAGGGTCATCGATAATGCAGCACCGCCGGGTGGCAACGGCATAGCAGGCGTGGCCGGCGGAAGCTGAACCGGGGCAGGCACGACCTTTACAGGCGGTGGTGCACATGCGGCTACAGATGTGGCCAGGATGAGTGCGACTAGATTTTTGATGCCCCGGCGCATGAGAGAGTCTCCTAAATTCTGAACCAAATTCCAACGATATTTTACGCGGAAATAAAAGCCTTGTGCGACCAAATCCCTAAGAAAAATGGCCCAGTGGTTTACCACCGGGCCATCACTATCTGTTCAAACTGGTCTGCCAACGATTATTCGCGGTTACCTAAGAAGCTCAGCAAGAATTGGAACATATTGATAAAGTCGAGATAGAGCGTCAGCGCCGCCATGACAGCAGCTTTACCAATCATTTCTGGACCCTGAAGGTAGAAATACTCGTTCTTGATGCGCTGTGTATCATAAGCTGTAAGGCCAGCGAAGATCAGCACGCCAGCGCAGCTAATAACCCAACCCAAAGTGTCAGAGCCTAAGAAGATGTTCACGATGGATGCGACGATCAAACCAACCATACCCATCACGAGGAAGCTTCCCCAACCACTCATATCCTTCTTTGTGGTGTAAGCCCAAAGGCTGAGGCCAGCAAAAGCCGCCGATGTTGCAAAGAATGTTTGTGCGATGGATTCACCGGTGAACATCATGAAAATGCGCGCCAAAGAAAGGCCCATCAGTACCGCAAAGCCCCAGAACATTGCCTGCAGCGTTGCAGCTGAAAACTTGCCCTGTCCAAAGCTCATTACCATTACGACCACCAAAGGTGAAAGAATGATGACCCAGCTCATCAAGCTTGGGTTAAGCATCAAATTTTTTGCAAGCTCGGTCTGTGCAAACAGCATCGCGACGATGCCAGTCAGCAAGACCCCCGACGCCATATAATTATAAACCTTGAGCATGTGCGAACGCAGACCGGCGTCAAAAGCGACGTCACCGGCGCGTGAGCCGACACCTGCAAGACTTGACTGGGTCCCGGTTACCCGTGGATCGGACCACTGTGCCATGACTTTTTTCTCCTCAAAACACGGCAATATAGCCGCATGCCCACTATATTGGATGAAATCGTTCCAGTTTCAAGCAAAACACGACACGGAACGTAGCGTTTTTTGCGGATGGAGAAGGATAGCAACGATATCGCCCTCCAGTTCATCACGGAACCCTTCGTAAATCGGGTTGCGCCGCTTGGCTGTTGTGCTAGCCATAACGTTAGACAGCGCAATTGACAAAATAGGGAGAGTGATGTGCGTGTGACGGACGAAGGTGAAAACAGCGACGTGGTTTTACAAGGGTCCGAAGCGTCATTGCCCGAGGCAAGCAAGTACAGCTGGTATGTCCTTTTGGTGCTTGTGATCGTTTACATTCTGAATTTCATCGACCGTCAAATTCTCAGCATCTTGGCAGTGGATATAAAGGCTGATCTTGGCCTGACCGATGCCGACATGGGCTTTTTGGGCGGCGCGGCTTTTGCTGTCTTTTACGCCTTATTCGGCATTCCTCTCGGGCGGCTTGCCGACAATTGGAGCAGAGTGAAGCTGCTGTCTATTGGCCTTGCCTTATGGTCTATCATGACCGCATTGTCCGGCTTTGCGCGAAATCAAGCCGAATTGACCATAGCACGCATGGGCGTCGGCGTCGGCGAAGCGACGGCAAGTCCGACGGCTTATTCCCTAATTTCCGATTACTTCCCGAAGCGGCAGCGCGCAACCGCACTCGCGATTTATTCCTCCGGCCTGTATATCGGCGGCGGCGTGTCGTTGTTCATCGGCGCGCTCATCGTCCAAGGCTGGAACGAAGTCTATCCGCAAGGTGGTCCACTTGGACTAGTGGGTTGGCAAGCGGCGTTTCTCGCCGTTGGTATTCCCGGCGTTTTAGTAGGATTATGGGTTGCAAGCCTGCGCGAACCCAAACGCGGTGCGATGGATGGCTTGGAAACGCCCGTGCACTCCGCGCCCTTCCGCGCATTTATAAGCGACCTGTCGATGATTGTTCCGCCCTTTACGCTGCTCGGCGCATGGCAGCGCGGCCCCGGTGCGCTGACGATTAACGTCGCCACGGGCGCAGCGATAGCTGCCTTTGCTTATTGGATGATCCAACTGACTGGCAATTTTCCGCAATGGTCCGCCGTCGGCTTTGGCTATTATGCTGTCTTCTCATGGGCATCGACTCTGCGCGCAAAGGACCCTGCGACCTTCCGCCTGATTTGGGGCACGCCTGCTTTTATCTGCACAACCATCGGCTATGGACTGGTCGCTTTGGCAGCATATGCCCTTGCGTTCTGGTCTGCGCCTTATGCAGAAATCGTGCTCGGGTTGCCAAAGCAGGAACTGGCGTTCATCCTTGGCGCGAATGGCGCAGTCAGCGGCTTTTTGGGCGTAATCCTTGGTGGCCGCGTGGCAGATGCCCTGCGTACCAAAAATCCCGCCGGCCGTATTCTTGTGGTCATTCTCGGCGTTCTCGGCCCGATCATTCCTATCGCCATTGGTTACACCACCGATAACGCGATCCTGTTCTACGTTATGAACTTTTTGGCCGGCATGCTGGGTGCGACGGCGCTCGGTGCCGCTGCAGCGACGACGCAAGATCTTGTCCTACCTCGCATGCGCGGTACGGCCACTGCTGCGTTTTTCCTTGGCACTACCCTCGTGGGCTTGTCGTTCGGTCCGTATATGGTCGGGCAGATTTCCGACCTTGCGGGCACGATGGTCGATGGCAAGCTGGTTGGCAATTTGCGCATCGGCATCCTGTCGCTCATTGCCGTTGCGCCTGTTGCGCTGGCCTTGTTGATCGCCGCCTATCGCAGCGTGCCAAAAGCCGAACAGACAATCGTTGCGCGTGCGCGCGATGCAGGTGAACCAGTTTAATCAACCGATTAAATTCGGCTTGACGTCCGCGTCAAGTTACTGTCATTGATGCAAGCAGAAACCGCCGGACATTTTTGCAGGGGATTTTTCCATGTCACTCGATAGCATTCCACGCACCGCCTATAATGAAGATCATGAGGCCTTCCGTCAGTCGGTGCGCCAATTTCTGCAAAAGGAAGTCGCACCCCACGCAAAGCAATGGCAGGAAGAGGGCATTGTCCCCAAATCCATTTGGCCCAAGGCTGGCGAAGTCGGGATGCTGTGCCCCACCGTTCCCGTCGAATATGGCGGCCTTGGCCTCGATTTCGGCTACAACGCCATTGTCGATGAAGAGTCGGCTTATTATGGCGGCGTAGCCACTGGCTTCTCGCTGCAGTCCGATATCGTTGTGAACTATATCACCAGCTACGGCAGCGAAGAGCAGAAGAAGCATTGGTTGCCAAAAATGATCTCTGGTGAGGTTATCACGGCCATTGCGATGACTGAACCCGGCACCGGCAGCGATCTTCAAGGGATGAAGACCACCGCCAAGAAAGACGGCAATCATTATGTCATCAACGGCAGCAAAACCTACATCACCAATGGCCAAAATGCTGACCTAATCCTCGTATGCGTTAAGACCGACACCGAAATTCAGCCTGCCTATAAGGGCATGTCGATTGTTTTGGTTGAAGCCGACCGCGAAGGTTTCAAGCGCGGTCGTAACCTCGATAAAATAGGCATGGATGAAGCCGACACCTCCGAACTGTTCTTTGAAGATGTGCGCGTCCCCATGACCAATTGCTTGGGCGAAGAGGGCAAGGGCTTCATCTATCTGATGAGCGAATTGCCGCAGGAGCGCCTTTCAATCGCTGTTTCATCGATGGCGAGCACGCAAAAGGCGTTTGACGAAACCGTCGCTTTTTGCCGCGACCGCATTGTGTTTGGAAAACCATTGCTTGATTTCCAAAACACCCGCTTTGTCCTTGCCGACATTAAATCGAAACTGCAGGTCGGCTGGGCCCATCTCGACTGGGCATTGAACCGCCATTACAAGAAAGAACTTACCGCCGAAGAAGGTGCCGCCGCCAAATTGTGGCACACCGAACTACAATGGGAAGTTGTCGATGCCTGCCTGCAACTGCATGGTGGCGCAGGATATATGAATGAATATCCTATCGCGCGCATGTGGCGTGCCGCCCGCGTAACGCGGATTTTCGGCGGCACGAATGAGATCATGAAAGAACTGATCGGTCGGGGTCTCTAAGTACCAAGAACATCGTCATGCTGAATTTGTTTCAGCATACACGCAGCAGCAAATCGTCATCCTGACACAAGTTCAGGATGATGATATTGGATATGGAAACTCACATGCCGAAACCGCAAAGCTGGCAGCTTGATCCGGCTAATTACCCGTTCAAACACAGCACCGAAACGCGCTTTGCTGATCTCGACCTTCTGGGCCACATCAACAATGTCTCGATGGCCGGATTGTTTGAGCATGGCCGCGGCATGTTCAACCATGCGATTGCGGTCGAACGCCGCGCCCCTGGCCAACGCTGGCTGATCGTCAGCGTCGCGATTGAGTATATTGCGGAGGCGCACTTTCCTGAACATGTGGAAATTGCCAGCGGCATATTGCGGATAGGAAGCAGCAGTTGGGACATCGCCTCTGCCGCGTTTCAAGGCGGTGAATGTAAGGCTACTTGCATCACCACCATCGTCCTCACCGACGCCAATGGCCCAACGCCCTTACCGCAAGAGTTGCGCGCCGAATTTGAACGATTGCACGTTACCCTGCCTTAAAGTCGGGTCTTAATCGGTAAAAACCCCTGCCCGCTTTTGCATTCCGGCCATTACGGCTTCGATCTGGTTCGGCGTGCGGATAACGCGGGCTTGGCGGACGCTTTCCGCCATTAATATAGCATCTTCATCCATATCGGCATATTCATTGAACAACGCCTTTGCCTCGCGCATCGCGTGCGGGTTACGATTGGCAATCTCTTGGGCGATGGCCATTGCGCGAGCATGCGGGTTTTCGTCCACGAACGTCGCAAACCCCAAATTCAGCGCCTCGGCCCCTGAAAATTCACGGTTGGTGTAGGCTAGTTCACGCAAGCTATCTTCGCGGACCATCCCCCGCCACAAAGCATAACCGCCCATATCGGGGATCAGGCCCCATTTCATTTCCATCACCGCAAGCCGTGCATCAGGCGCAACCACACGGATGTCTGCGCCACTGGCAATTTGCAGCCCGCCGCCGAAACATACGCCGTGCACGGCCGCAATCACGGGCATCGGCAACTTTCGCCAGAGCATGGCGACCTGTTGGAATGTGTTGGCATTACCATGCGTACGGTCAGTCAGGCTTCCCATCCCGCTGTTCGCGCTCGCACCGCCGCTCGCCATGCTTGCCATATCAAGGCCTGCGCAGAAACTGCGCCCTTCGCCAGACAACACCACAGCGCGCACGCCTTTGATACAGGCAAGCTCTTCACCAGCGGCTATGATCCCTTGAAACATCGCCGGATCAAGCGCGTTCATCTTGTCCGCACGCGTCAAGCGGACATCAGCGACATGATTGTCTATGGAAATGGATACGCGGTCGTTCATTCTTTATCCAATCGGGTTTGATTAAGGGCAAGCCTATTGCCCTCTGTATCCTCTATCTCTGCTACGAAGCCAGCTTCGCCTACATCCTTTATAGGGTATAATATGGGTCTACCCAATTTTTGGGCCTTTTCTACAGTCGATTTAATGTCGCGCACCTGAAAATAGATAATCGCGCCATCTTTAGAAGGCTTGTATACGTCACCCTTGGCAAGCGCTCCGGTTGCTCCCGGCGCACCATCCGCAAATGGGAAAAGCGCCATTTCATATCCGTCAACGATTTGACGATCCAATTTTAACTCCATCAACTCTTCATAAAATGTGACTGCGCGGTTCATATTTGTCACTGGAATTTCAAAATAGAAAACCGGATGCTGATCAATCACATTATCTCTCGGCTCCTTGACATCGCAGCCGCCAAGTACCGCCATTGCCAATAAGCACGCCGCTGCAAGCCTTTGCCCCCTCATGATTATATCTTTCCGAGAAAAGTAGCTTCAACCAGCGGCAATTGATCATTGCCAAAATACATCTTGTCCGTGTCGACAAATATTGTCGGCGAACCATAGCCACCGCGCGCGATGACCTCATCCGTGTTCGCGCGCAACAATGCCTTTACCGCATCGGTCTGTGAGGCCGTACGCATGGCCTCTCCGTTCAGACCAGCCTTGTTCGCCACCGCGACCAACACATCGGGGTCGTCAAGATTTTCCTGCGCACCAAAATAGCTTTCGAAGGCGGCCTTACTGAACGTCTTGAGTGCCACCTGATCGTCTGCGAGCGAACATGCCATCCGCATCGCATGGATGCTTTTTGCCGGGTGATAGATGCTTGGAAAGTTGATTTCCACACCCGCCAACTTTGCCCAATCCCGCATAACCCGCCAACTATGCTTGAACTTTGGGTTATCTGCCGCTTCTCGTGCGGCATATACCGACGGATTGACGGCATTGAAGACCCCACCCACCAATATCGGACGCAAGCGAACAGACACACCCGTGCGTGCGATTAGGGCATCCAGATTATGGAACGCGATATACGTCCATGGACTGGAAAGATCGTAGAAGAATTCAACCCGTTCGCCGCTCATGTCCCTCTCCCCTTGCGAAAATCAACCATAGCATTGCGACCTACTTTATGAAGCGGATAAATTTCGATCTACGCACAAGAGCCAAAGGTCCAACTTTTGTCCGCGATTTTGCACCATTTACCGCAGTTCGACAAAGGCAAGGCTGCTGATTATTTGACATTAACCATCGCACGCCACAGGAATGCATGCGAGATCACCCATGAGGTTGAAGAGATAGTCGTGGACGATATGCCTTATGCTTGACGGCAAAGAGACACGGCTTGCAGGACAGGGCTGGAACATGGATGTGTCATTGTCCGATGCCATGACCAAATCGATGCATCAAAAATCCGAGCAGCGTGCGTCTGGCGCAGGTTGGACTCGCCGTTTGGCCGAACTCGATTTTGTGCCCGACCTTGGCCAAAATATCGGGTCAGTTCGCTGGTTCCGTGGGCTGGGGACCTTAACCGCATTAAGCATCGCTGCGCTTGCTCTGCTGCCGGATTACGGACCGATTTACGCCGTGAATCCCTCCATGCCGACCGAGGCGGAGTTTGAAGAAGCGCGCGCACAAATGCTGATGCCAATTGGTTATGGTAGCGACAGCGGCAAGCGCATGGCAGCCACCGACGCGGTTGTCGCACTAGCCGATAGCCCAGAACGCCCCCGCATCGAACTCACGGCAACTTTGGGACGCGGCGACAGCTTTGCCCGCTTACTGCAACGTTCCGGTGTAAGCAGCAGTGAGGCCGCGAATGTCGTGAATATGGTATCAGGCGCAACGGCAGTGTCCGCTATCGAGCCAGGCACCCCGATTGACATAGTACTGGGAACGCGGCCGACGAAAAATCAACCCAGACCTCTTGAATCGGTGGCTTTTCGCGCGCGCTTCGACCTCAATCTCGAAGTCAATCGTGAAGGCGGTAGCTTAACATTACGCAAAAAGCCCATAAATGTGGACAATACGCCTCTGCGTATTCGTGGAACCGTGGGCATTGAAGGCATTGCCCGTTCGGCCCAGGCCGCTGGTGCGCCGGCGCGGGCTATTCAGGATTATCTGAAAATCATTTCCGGACGCACATCCTTATCAAGCTTAAGGCCAACGGATCAATTTGACATCATTATTGATTACAAGCGCGCCGAAACCGGCGAAGTCAAAGTGGGTGAACTGCTATATGCTGGCGTTGATCGCGGTGGGAAATCGCATATTCAGATGTTGAAATGGACGTTGGGCGGTAACACCCAATGGTTTGAGGCATCGGGCGTCGGTGAATCGAAGGGAGCGCTCAGCCGCCCGGTGAATGGGCCCGTAACTTCGGGTTTTGGATCCAGACGACACCCGATTTTAGGCTATATGCGGATGCATGCCGGCCTTGATTTCAAGGCAGGCTATGGCCAGCCGATTTTTGCAGTGACCGAAGGCGTAGTGGCTTTTGCGGGACGCAATGGCGGCTATGGCAATTTTGTGCGGCTCAGCCATAGCGGCGGCCTTGCAACTGGCTATGCCCATATGAGCCGGATAGCAGTCCGCCCCGGCAGCAGGGTCCGGCGTGGGCAAATAATTGGCTATGTCGGCTCCACGGGTTTGTCGACCGGGCCGCATCTGCATTATGAGCTGTATCGTAACGGGCGCACGGTCAACCCAATGTCCGTGACATTCACGCAACGCGCCCAGCTGTCCGGGGCTGACCTCACGCGTTTCAGGGGCAAGCTTCAAAATTTGACGTCCGTCACGCCAGGCGCGGCACTCACGCCATTGCAAACAGCTACCAAAAAAGACGAAGCGCCCAAGCGCGAAATTGATCGGCTAATACTTCGCGAAAGCCGGATTCAGACGGGCGGATAAGGCGTTGAGGAAAGAAACTATCGCCGCTAAGTGTTTTGGATGAGCGATATATCTTCTTTCCCGAACAGCCGCCTGCGTCGTACCCGTGCCACAGGCTGGAGCCGCGCCATGGTGCGCGAAAATATGCTTTCCCCCGCCGACCTCATCTGGCCGTTATTCGTAACCGAAGGCGAAGGCGTTGAGGAACCGATTGCGACGCTGCCCGGCGTGTCGCGCTGGTCCGTTGACCAGATTGTCCTGCGTGCGGCCGAAGCCATAGAATTGGGCATACCCTGCATCGCTTTGTTCCCGAACACACAAGCCGACCGTCGCACCGAAGATGGTGCGGAAGCGTTCAATCCCGATAACCTCATGTGCCGGGCTATTCGCGCTATCAAGCAAGCGCATGGCGATCAGATCGGCGTTCTGACCGATGTCGCGCTCGACCCTTACACCACACATGGACAAGACGGGCTCATCGATGATGACGGTTATGTGCTCAATGATGATACTGTCGCTGTCCTCGTAGACCAAGCCATCAACCAAGCCAATGCAGGCGCGGACATCATCGCGCCAAGCGATATGATGGATGGCCGCGTTGGTGCCATTCGTAAAGCGCTTGAAATGAACGGGCACCCTAATGTCCAGATCATGTCCTATGCCGCCAAATATGCGAGTGCCTTTTACGGGCCATTTCGCGATGCGGTTGGCTCGCGCGGCCTACTAAAAGGTGACAAGAAATGTTACCAAATGGACCCCGCCAACTCCGACGAAGCCATGCGCGAAGTGGCCATGGACATTACCGAAGGCGCAGATAGTGTGATGGTGAAGCCCGGCCTGCCCTATCTCGATATCGTCCGCCGGGTACGTGAACGCTTTGACGTGCCTGTGTTCGCCTATCAGGTGTCGGGCGAATATGCGATGATCGAAGCGGCCGCTGCGGCGGGTGCAGGCGACAGAGATGCGCTTGTTCTTGAAACGCTCTTGGCCTTCAAACGCGCAGGATGTTCGGGGATATTGACCTATCATGCTGCGGTCGCGGCGCGTTTGCTTAGGGAATAAAGCCTAAACGCATCCGCCTTCCGCAACTTAAGCTATGGAACAGCCAATGACACATGCACGCAACGACATCAGCATTATAACGTTGAACGGTAAAACGCCTCAGATCCACGAGAGTGCTTTCATCGCCCCGGGTTGCCGCATTATCGGTGATGTCACCATCGGTGCAGAGGCGAGCATTTGGTATAATTGCGTGATCCGCGCAGAAGTAAACCGCGTGGTTATTGGCGCGCGCACCAATATTCAGGACGGCAGTATAATCCATTGCGATGGCCCGATGCCCGGGGTGGAAGACGGGTTTCCGACGATCATTGGTGACGACGTGCTGGTGGGACATAATGTCATGCTGCATGGTTGCATCTTGCATGATCGCGCCTTTGTGGGCCTATCTTCCACCGTGATGAACGGCGCCGTCATCGAAAGCGACGCTATGCTTGCGGCGGGCGCAATGTTGACCCAGGGCAAACGCATTGCAGCGCGGCAATTATGGGCGGGATCGCCTGCGCGCTTTGTTCGTGACCTTGACGATGCTGCGGTGATGGGGATGCGGCTTGGCGTGGCGCATTATGTCGAAAATGCAAAGGCGCATGCCGCCGCTACGACGTCGGCTTAAAACTTCGCCCTTATCGTGACTCGCGCGTTTAGGGGCGCGCCGGTTGAGATGTTATTATTGTTATGCGCATCCGAAAAATAATCGGTGTTGAGCAGATTTTCGATATTCAACTGCAATTGTAACGCATCGCTCAGATCATAATAAACCGCAGCGTCCAGGCGCGTGAAAGCAGGCAGTTTCGTAGTGTTGGAAACGGCCCGGATGGCAGCAAACTGGCTGGATTGATGAATGATGCCAAGGCCAGCTGCAAATTGATCACTCAAGTCATAGCGGTTCCACAGGCTCGCCTGATGCCGGGGAACCTGCCCCAGACGCACGCTATCATTGCCGGCCAAAACGGCGTCCTGATAGCTATAGCCGCCATGCACTTGCCAAGATGACGTGATGTTGCCCGTTACAGACAATTCGACGCCTTGCGTTCGTGTGGTCCCGACATTGATGCTGGCGACCGGATTGCTGGGATCAGGCGTCGTCGCGTTGCTGCGTTCCAGCTGAAACACTGCCAGCGTCATGTTGAGATTGGGTCGCACATCCCATTTCGCGCCCAACTCATAATTGGTGAATTTTTCGGGCGCGAGATTCTGCTGTGTCACCGTCAGCGCCAAAAACTGGTCGCCCGAACGGGGCAGGAAGGACTGGCTGTAGCTGCCATATAGAGAGATATTTTCCTGCGGCTTGAAAATCAGGCCAAGGCGCGGGCTCACTTTTTCATCCTTGCGCGCAAAGGGCCGGTCAACCGCTGGAAGCAGATCGATACCTTCAATATCGAAATTGTCATAACGCAGGCCAGCGACAACATCGATATGCTCGCCAAAGCTGATTTGATCCTGAACATAGGTTGAGAAAAATTTCACATCGGACACGGTATCGCGTGATAATGCGTTGAAATTGACCGTCGGGAAGAGGGGATTGGCCAAGCTGATCGTTGGCGTGGAGAGCGTGCCATTAAAACGCCGGTTGGCCGATTTTTGGTCGCCATATTCCGACCCGACGAGGATTTTATGTGTCAGCGCACCCGTTTCCACATCCCAGACCAAATTGGCTTGGGCGATGAAATTTTCCCGTTGGGTTGGATCACTATACGCGGCCAAAGCAACAGTGCCATTTTGCGCAGTCACAGCGCCATTGGGATAGACGTTCAGGTAGATTTTGTCATAGTCGCCATATAAAATTGTTCCGCTAAAGCTTACATTTGAGGCCAGAGCCCCATCAAGCCGCAGCTTGGCAATATGCGCCTGCAACTGGGTATAATTGACATCAGGCACGCCAAAAAACTGGTCGCGATAGCCAGCGATCGGGCGGTTTGGCTGACCAGCAGCCGTGGCGATTGACGGGATACCACGGTCGGTTGTGCGATTATCATGCACATATTCATAGGACAGCCCCAACTTCCACGCATCATTGAGTTTGAAGGCGACATAGGGGTTCCAAGCATAACGTTCGCCGCCGACAAAATCACGATGGCTGTCGAGATTTTCGTAAACCGCGTTGATCCGTACAGCAGCAACATCGCTTAACGGCGCGTTTACGTCTGCCGATATATCATAAGCGCCAAAGCTGTTAATGCTGGCTTGCCCTGCATAAATGATATCGTCGCTCAAGGGAGATTTTTGCACGCGGTTGATAATACCGCCACCGCCGCCGCGACCGAAGATTAGGGCATAAGGCCCTTTCAGAATTTCGACCCGTTCAATGTTGTACAGTCCGCGATAATATTGGACGTCGTCACGTACCCCGTCGAGAAAGAAGTCCGCAGTGGTGTTCTGCCCACGCAAGGTAATCTGGTCGCGATTGCCTTCACCCTGGCCCACTGTTGTCCCGGGAACATAGCGCAAGATATCCGCAAGCGAATGATGCGCCTGATCATCCAACTGATCGCGGGTTACGACGTTGATCGTTTGCGGAATGTTCATCAGCGGCGTATCGGTTTTTGTGGCAGTCACCGTATTGGTCGCCAGATATCCATCACTCACGCCTGTGACGATGATCGTCCGGCTGTCATCATAGGCTTCGACGTCAAACACCTCTTCGGCAAATGCGGGCTGCGCAAAAGCCGAAGCGGACAACATGGTAATAATTGACGCGGGCAGGCGGGGCATGAAGAACCTTTGTTATTGCGAATGAATCGCAATTTAATTTGGCCCCACTATTGCGAATCGTTATCATATGCAATTGAAAATTGGAAAAATCGCTGAATTGCTTTTGCAACTGGTCGCGGATTTGCGGTATTGAACCCCCACCGGAGGAGTTATTCACTTATGCATGCAACGATTTGGCACAATCCTGATTGCGGAACATCTCGAAAAACCTTGGCAATCCTCCAAGAATCCGAAGGCGTTGAGGTTTCAGTCATTGAATATCGCAAGCAACCCTTTACGCGTCCAAAGCTGGAACAATTGTTCCAAGATGCTGGCCTGACGCCGCGCGAAGCCTTGCGCACCCGCGGATCTCCGGCAGAAGAATTGGGCCTTATCGAGGGTGCATCATCCGAACGAATATTGGACGCGATGGTCGCGCATCCAATTCTCGTCGAACGTCCCTTTGTAGAAACGGCGAAGGGTGTCCGGCTATGCCGGCCTCAAGAAAAGGTGCACGATATCCTGTAAGCTGCCTTAAGCGGCGATGGCATAAGGTTGTATCTCGCCCGACAGATACAGGTTGCGGGCTTTGGCTCGGCTCATCTTGCCCGAACTTGTCCGTGGCAATGTGCGCGGTGGGACCAATTCAACAATGCAGTTCATGCCCGTCACCGAGCGCACCTTGTCACGGATCTGTTCACGCAGCTTGGCCCGCTCTACCTCGTCCGTTGTGCGGCATTGCACAAGCACAGCGGGCGTTTCTTCGCCGCCTGGGGTCGTCACGGCAAAGGCCGCAATGTCCCCAGCCTTGAAGCCCGGCAATTGCTCCACAGCCCATTCAATATCCTGCGGCCAATGGTTTTTGCCATTGATGATGATCATGTCCTTGGCACGGCCAACGATGTAGATATAGCCATTCGACAGATAGCCCATATCGCCGGTGTCGAGCCATCCATCCACAAGACAAGCATCGGTAGATTCCTTGTCGCGGAAATATTCCTTCATCAAGGAAGGACCCGTGCACCACACTTTGCCAATTATCTTATCGGCAACGGCCGCGTTATTCTCATCGCGGATTTCAATGGTCATATCTTTAACCGCACGCCCACAATTGACGATTGCGCGATACCGGATAGGGCGGTCAGGCGCCCCGGGGTGGCCCGTTAGCTCGGTCTCTTCAACCAACTCAACCTGAATCCCTTCACCAGGTGGCATGATCGACACCGCAAGCGTGGTTTCGGCCAAGCCGTAGCTTGGCAAGAAGGCCAACGCCTTAAACCCGGCATCACCAAAAGCATCCACAAATGCCTGCATCACATCGGGCCGGATCATATCCGCGCCATTGCCCGCAAGCCGCCACTTGGAAAGGTCAAAGCGGTCGTTCACATGGCTTTGGCTTGAAATTCGCCGCGCGCAAATATCATAGCCGAAGGTCGGGGAGTAACTAATAACTGTGCCGTCGGCAGCGCTAATGACATCCAACCACGCCAGCGGACGACGCGCAAAATCCTCTGTCTTCATGTAGTCGGTCGACACTTGGTTCGCCACTGGCGACAGGAAACAACCCACAAGACCCATGTCATGATACCAAGGCAACCACGACACGCAGCGATCATTTTCGGTAACTTCCATGCCATGCGAGTGCGCCGACAAATTGTTCAACAACGCCTTATGCGTCACCGCAACGCCATGCGGAAAACGGGTCGAGCCGCTCGAATATTGCAGATAACAAACCTCGTCCGTGTCTGCAGATGGCAGTTCGACTTTCGGCGCAGTCCGCGCGCTGAAGCTCTCCCAATCCATACCTTCAACGTTACAGGCGCGCGCCGCATCATTCGCCATATCGGCCAGTTCGGCCGGGAAAAACAATATTTTGGGATCGCAGCTTTTCAACTGCACCGACAGTTGATCGACATAGCTTTCTTTGCCGCCAAACGACGTCGGTAGCGGCAGTGGGACGGGCCAAGCGCCCGCATAGACGCAACCAAAAAACAAGGCGGCAAAATCTGTTCCTGTTTCTGCGACCAAGGCAACGCGGTCATCCTTAGATATGCCATGGCTGATCAATCGATACGCCATTTTCAGGGCGTCTTCGCGCAATTCGCTGTAAGGATAAGGCCGCGCCAACTGACCGCGCATGTCGTGGAAGTTCAATCCGCGTTGACCCAAAGCAGCGTAATCGAGCGCCTCACCAAGTGTTGCAAAGTCGGAAAAGCGGCGTTGCAAGCTGTCCTGTGTTGGCGTGGATACGAGTGCGCTCATACAAATTCCCATATTGTGATTGGGCGTCGGCCCTTTTCACTTTTAGTATGTATCGCCCTTAGCCGAGGATAGCAGTTCAAATTTCGGCCCGACTGTGGCAAGAATAGGGCGTGAACCAGCCCCGTCCTGTCAAAAAGCCCGCTCCACCGTTGAATGCGGAAAGCCTGCGTCAATTAGCGCTGCATTATGTCGGTAAATATGCCACAACGCAGTCAAAATTGGCGAGCTATTTATCGCGTAAAATACGCGAACGCGGCTGGGACGACGAACGTTCCGCCGACATTGGCGGATTGACGGAGCAATTCACGTCATTGGGCTATATCAATGACGCCCAATTTGCTGAAGCGCGCAGCCGGTCCTTTGTTCGCAGGGGTTTTGGCGGGCGACGCCTGAACGAGGATTTACGCGCCAGCGGCATTGGCGACGCCGATGCCATCCATGCCAAAGCCCATATGGAAGATAGCATTTTCACTGCGGCCGAAAATTTCGCCAGACGAAAACGACTTGGCCCATTTGCACAGGAAGCGGCACCGCCCGAAAAGCGGCATAAGCAGCTCAACGCCTTTCTGCGGGCCGGACATAGTTTTGAATTGGCGAAACGGTTTGTTTATGCCGAACCCGGCGATGAAATTAGCGATGATTAAATCAGTCGTACACGCGATCTGCGGTGGCCACAGCCTCTGACGCCCGAAGTGCCGAAATGATGCGCATCAGATGTTGCAAATCATGGACTTCCAAGTCGACCTCAAAAGTGTGGAATTCAACATCGCGCGCGGTCATCCGCAAGTGGATGATATTGGCCTTGTGATAACCGAAAATCCCTGCGATCTCGCCCAATGTCCCAGGCCGATTGTGGATGATGACACGTAGACGCGCCGATGCACCGTCGCTGCCCTGCCCCCAGCTCAAATCAACCCAATCGGCGTCTGCATCATTCGCCAACCGGTCGCATTCAATCGTATGCACCTCAACCGGCTGTCCCGCCAGCCGCAGGCCAACAATCCGGTCACCGGGAATAGGGTGGCAGCATTCGCCAAGATGATACCCAACGCCCGGAGTTAAGCCACGGATAGAAATTGCGCTTTCTTGTCCGGGAAAATCGCTATTGATATCAGCGGCATCGAAGCCGGGGACCAGTGCCTCCATCAACGCTCGATCATTGATTTTGCCCAAGCCAATGCGATGCATCAGCTCTTCCTCATCCTCCAACTTTAGCCGCGTCAGCGCCGCCGTCAGCGCCTTTTTGCCAATCTTGCTCGGCATACGCGCAGCAATTTCTTCATACAGCTTGCGCCCGATCACGACCAGCTCATCACGTTCCCGATGCCGGACATGGCGACGGATTGCGGCGCGCGCCTTGCCCGTGGTCACGAAATTCATCCACGTTTGCTGCGGTTCTTGCGCCTTGGACTTCAGAATTTCGACCATGTCACCATTGCGTAATTGTGTGCGCAACGGCACATGACGGCCATTGACCTTGCCACCCACCGTTTTATCCCCAAGGTCGGTGTGCACAGCATATGCGAAATCCACGACCGTTGAGCCCTTCGGCAACTGATGCAGCGCGCCTTTTGGCGTGAAGGCGAAAATGCGGTCCTGATACATTGCCATCCGCGTATTTTCGAGAATGTCTTCAGCGTCTTGGCTGGTCTCAAGTATCTCAATCAAATCGCGCAGCCAGCCTGCTTGTCCATCGGGCTTATCGGCCTGTTTATAAGCCCAATGTGCCGCAAAACCATGTTCCGAGTTACGGTGCATCTCAGCGCTCCTGATCTGCACTTCTACCCGCATATTTTTCGCAAACATAATCGTCGTATGGAGCGATTTATAACCGTTCCGCTTGGGTGTAGAGATAAAATCTTTAAAACGACCCGGCACCATTTGCCAACGCCGATGCAGAACGCCCAAGGCGCGGTAGCAATCATCCGTTGTTTCGGTAATCACGCGAAAGGCATTGATGTCGGTCAGCTGTTCAAACGCGACATGGCGTTCCTGCATCTTTTTCCAGATCGAATAGGGGTGTTTTTCACGGCCCGAAATTTTAATTTTAAGGCCGGCCTGTTCCATTTCCCAAGCGATGGTCTGATTGATCTGATCAACTTCGACATCCGCCTTCTCGCGGATTTGTTTTAAGCGGCCAGTTATCGTCTGATAAGCCTCTGGCTCCAATTGTTCAAAGGCGAGCAATTGCATCTCGCGCATATATTCATACATGCCAATCCGCTCGGCCAGCGGGGCATAAATGTCCATCGTTTCCTTCGCGATACGGCGGCGCTTTTCGGGACTTTTTATGAAATGCAGCGTTCGCATATTGTGCAGCCGGTCGGCCAGTTTGACCAATAGCACGCGGATATCATCGGAGATTGCGAGCAAAAATTTGCGCAGATTTTCTGCTGCACGCTCATCCTCGGTCTGCGCTTCAATCTTTGACAGCTTCGTAACGCCATCGACCAACCGCGCAACCTCGGGGCCAAAGCGCTTTTCAACATCTTCTATAGACGTCAGCGTGTCTTCGACCGTGTCGTGCAGCAACGCGGTGATGATCGTGTCCTCATCCATTTTGAGGTCGGTCATCAACCCTGCAACTTCTACCGGGTGGCTGAAATAGGGGTCGCCCGATGCCCGCTTTTGCGTACCATGCATTTGCACCGTAAACACATAGGCTCGGTTCAGCCGATCTTCATCGACGTCGGGCGTATAGGCCCGCACCCGCTCAACCAATTCATATTGCCGCATCATCTGTCCAACTTGGGTCTTTTACGTTGCGATGCAACAGGAAAATCATCCTCAACGCGTTCATTCCAATCAAAATCCAGCAGAAACCAATCACATGACGACAGAGAACAAGCGGCGGTCATTCAATAGCGCAAAAAAATGCGCCGAAGGGACAATCCCTCCGGCGCAGTTTGCATTCGGCTCCTGAAGCTGCTCAAATATGCAGCGATTGGGTAAGGAGGAGAGCGGAGCCGAAAAGCTTCGGCGCGGCCTTAGTTCTTGGCGATGGCCTTGGCATTGTCGCCATTGCATGCAGCAACTTCTTCAGCCGTAAACACGCGCTCACCAGCGGTGAAGGCCGTGACTGCGCCGAATTCACGCATTATGCTGATGCACATATTCTTGGGCGCGGTCGAAGCCATTGGCGCACGACAGCTGGTGCCTTCGCACTTTACATATACGCTGCGCAACAGCTTTGGTTTGGCCGTGGTTGGCTGCGCCAATTCAGCATTGTAATAGCTATTGTTTGTGGCGGCATGTGCCTGCGGCGCTACGACCAAAAGGGTGGCGCTCAAAACAGTGGCAGCAGCTAGGGTGCCCATGCGGGCCGAGATTTGGGAGAGAGTCATCATATTTTCCTTTAGCTTTGCTAAAAAATCAAAACGCTGACTGGACCTCTTGGTTCTCGTCAACATTTTGCGCCTCTGGTAAATCAGTTGCGAATCAAGACTTATTATTATAAGTTGTTATTTGCAACTTAAATTTTCAATTTAGGTTGATTATTTGAAACAAGAGCCGCAATCTGCGGTCGAGAGGAAGTAGAATGGGTGAATTGCGGGAACCTTTACAACAGCTCGCAGAATGCGGCCTACCCGCGGCGTTGGAGGCGATGGGTGAACGCTGGTCCTTCATGATTTTGCGCGCGGCCTTTAATGGCGTTCGGCATTTTGAGGAGTTTCTCTCTGAAATCAGCATTGCGCGGAACATATTGGCCAACCGCCTGACCCGCTTGACCGAAAGCGGAATATTACACCGTACCCCTTGCCCCGACGATCGGCGGAAGGTCGAATATCGCCTGACCGAAAAAGGGCTCGACCTGCTGCCGGCCATGATCGCTTTGCGCCAATGGGGCGAAAAATGGGGTACAGGTGTTTTGTCCAATCCGGTGTTGGTGGATGACCGTGACCGCCAACCTATCCTACCCATTACCATCCGTAGCCATGACGAACGGGTTCTGGGCCACATGGATTTAAGCTGGATGAACACAGCAGATATAAAGCCAATCAGCTCCGACACCGATGAAGTGGATAATCGCGTCAGAAAATTAAGCGCGATCTAACCTGCTTCATGGACATGATTTAAAGCTGCCATTGAATTTTTGTTGCGAATCTGTTACACCCCGTGACGTAAGACCAAAAATGGTCGATGACTGCGCGTCCAATTCAGGTAGCGACAGGATCATGACGTAAGGGATGTACGTAAAAAGTCCGATGGGTGACGATCCGTTACCTGAACAAACTACTTCTCCCGAATAATCAGAAAGGTCGTAATATGACGTCCACCGCGGCGATGTTTGATGTAGGCGATTATGTGGTATACCCTAAGCATGGGGTTGGCCGCGTAATTGAACTTCAGGATTCCGAAATCGCAGGGATGCAGCTTCAGCTTTATGTCCTGCGCTTTGAAAAAGAAAAAATGACGCTTCGCGTGCCATTTAACAAGGCCGAGGGCGTTGGCATGCGCAAGCTTTCAAGCGACAAGACACTGAAAGAAGCGATGCACACCTTGACCGGCAAGCCCAAGGTAAAGCGCACCATGTGGTCGCGTCGTGCGCAAGAATATGAAGCGAAGATCAACTCGGGCGACCTTGTTTCGATCGCCGAAGTGACCCGCGACCTATTCCGTCCCGACGATCAGCCAGAACAAAGCTATTCCGAGCGGCAGATTTTTGAAGCCGCATCTAGCCGTCTGGCGCGCGAGCTTGCCGCCATGGAAAAGACCGATGAAAAAGCGGCGCTGCAAAAAATTCTCGCTATTTTGAATGAGGCTGCGCCGCAATATTACGAAAAAGCGGAATAAGTTCTGCTGATCGCAAAATCCGAAGGGCGCTGGAAACGGCGCCCTTTTTTGTGCTGCACTACCGCGTAACGCCCAGCATGACGGCCAAATGCCAGAGATGTTATGCGACGTCATGGCCAAAATAACTGTCTGGTATGACGGGGCATGCCCCCTGTGCATGCGCGAGATTGCATTGATGCGTAGGCTCGACGTGCGGCGCGCTATCGAATTTCTGGATATTGCGCCTGCGGATGCGGTATGTCCGCTCGACCGCCAATTGATGCTGGCGCGCTTCCATGCCAGCGAAGACGGCGTCATCTTATCCGGCGCGGCTGCCTTCGCCGCCATGTGGCGGGTCATCCCCTTGTTAAAACCCCTTGGTTTCATCGCCCGCAATCAGCTTGTTCTTCAACTCCTCGAGTGGCTCTACAACCGTTTCCTCGTCATCAGGCCAGGCCTGCAGAAGTTCCTGGGCTGAATATGATCCGCAACGCCTTCCCCGTAACGCGGGATGCCGCACTGTCGCGTCTCACGCAATTTGCGCCGCGTGCTGGCCAGGCTTATGCATCCGGCCGCAATACCGACCCCGGCCCAGATCAAACAAGCGCTGTCTCGAAGCTTTCACCATATCTGCGCTATCGCATGATAACCGAACAAGAAGTCGTGGGCTCCACGCTTAGCCACCACAGCCTGCCCGCTGCCGAAAAATTCGTGCAGGAAGTGCTATGGCGCACCTATTGGAAGGGCTGGCTGGAGATGCGGCCGTCGGTATGGACTCAATATCTGCAAGAGCGCGACCGATGCCGTGACAACTTCCCCAACACGCGCGCCATCCAAAGCGCCGAGGCGGGCGAGACGGGCATCGAAGGTTTTGATGACTGGGCGCGTGAATTGGTGGCAACGGGCTATTTGCACAATCATGCCAGAATGTGGTTTGCGTCCATCTGGATATTCACCCTGCGCCTGCCATGGGCCTTGGGCGCTGATTTCTTCCTGCGGCATTTGGTCGATGCGGACCCGGCGAGCAATACATTATCGTGGCGTTGGGTGGCTGGCCTGCAAACAGTCGGCAAGACCTATCTTGCGACCAGTGAGAATATCGCGCGCTTTACCAATGGCAGATTTGCGCCAAAGGGGCTGGCGACCGTTGCGACGATACCAACCGAGATGCCGGTTTGTGCCGCACAGCCCCTACCAAAAGTTGCGTATTTCGACGCGCAAACGCCGGCCTTTTTGCTGCTCACGCCGGAGGACTTGCACCCCGAATCCCTCTTGGGCGCATCTGCGAAGATTAACGGCGCAGGCATGTTGTTTGATCCTGAAACTTTAGGGGGAGACAATGCCCGTGCCTTTGTCGCGGGGGCAGTACATGATGCCGCCGAACGCGTTGGTAAAAATTTCAAATGCCCGGCGCATGTGCTCAACAATTTGGACGGGGCAAGCTTGATAGCCCAAGCCCGCGAAACAGGCGCAAAGCAGATTATCACTGCTTATGCGCCTGTTGGTCCCGTCGCAGATGCCTTAGCCCGCATAGCGCCTTCATTGGCATCAGCGGGCATCCCCCTTGTTCACATTCGGCGTGCTTGGGACGAACGCTTCTGGCCGCATGCAACCAAAGGTTTCTTTCCATTCAAGGAACGCATTCCAAAAATACTGCAGGACATGGGTATCTGAAGATATGTCGCAAAAATGGCTTGCGCAGAGCCATGTCGCGCATATTGTCGGATCGATATAAAACAAGGGACGCTTCATGAGGCAGGCCGTATTTTTTCTGGCGCAATTTAGGCGGAATCATGTGCGCCTGAACCACAGTTTGAAATCCATATGAGCAGTTGGTGGGATCGCAATGTCGTTCCGCGATTAATCGGCTGCGCCTGCACGCAACCTGCAGTGATGCATGATAGGGCCAAAGTCGTTCCGCACGCCTCTGGCGATGTTCTTGAACTTGGTTGCGGCGCGCCTAACCTCGATTTTTATGATTGGAATAATGTCCATTCGCTATCGGGCGTTGATCCGTCCGCAGAATTGCTTGCAAGTGCAAAGCGGGCGTTAGAAAGCAAGGGCCTGCGGGCCAATTTTATGCCGGGAGTTGCGGAGGCGCTTCCTTTCGCCAATGCGAGCTTTGACACGGTCGTCACAACTTTCACGCTGTGTTCGGTGCAAGATCCGCAACTGGCATTGTCGGAGGCAAAGCGCGTGCTCCGGCCAAATGGGCGCTTGCTCTTCGTCGAACATGGCCGCGCGCCGGATCCATCGGCCGCCTTATGGCAAAAGCGTATTGAACCCGTCTGGAAGCGGATTGCGGGTGGTTGCCATTTAACCCGGCCTGTCACGCAAGCCATATCGGACGCTGGATTTGTGTGTCATGAACCGCAAGGACATTATATGAAGCGGACGCCAAAATGGCTTGGCTGGGTTGAGTGGGGTGAGGCGCGATTAGCGTAAGCGGACGCTGTTTCGCCAAACAAGCCATAGGCGCCGCCATCCGTCGTGCAGGGATAAAAAAGGATATTGTTCATGACTTTTAGCCAGTTCAGCCGCTGCAGCGCTTTCGCCATCGCTTTGTCGCTCACCGCCTGTAACATGCCAGCCAATGGCGAAAGCCCGGCATCAGGTTGCACACCAGGCGCGTTGGCAGGCCAGTCAGCAGCGGGGCTACAACAAGTGACCTTATGCGTGACCAGCGCCGCCAAAACACATAGATTCACCGTTGAGGTAGCAAGAACATCGTTAGAGCAAGCCAAAGGTCTTATGTTCCGGACGGAACTAGCCGACAATGCGGGTATGATTTTTCCTTTTCCAGAACCGCGTATCGCAAGTTTCTGGATGAAAAACACGGTGATACCTTTGGACATCATCTTCGTACGCGCCGATGGCACGATTGAAAGTATCGCCGCCAACACCGTCCCTTATTCCACCACACCCGTTGTGGCGGGCGCGCCCGTTGTTGCAGTGCTGGAATTGCGCGGGGGTCTCGCGGCCGAGTTGGGGATCGTTGCCGGTGACAAGGTGCATTGGGCAACCAAATAAGGATTGCGTGGAATCATGCTTGGTCCTAATCGCGTGAGCCATGGGTATTCTAAGTAAAATCTTCACCTGGTGGGACGGCGCGACGATTGGCACCTCACTCTACAGCTGGCGCAAAGGCAAAGCTGTGGGCACCGACTCCTTAGGCAATCGATATTATCAATCATCCGACGGCAAACGGCGTTGGGTGATCTATAACGGCCCCAATGATGCAAGCCGTGTGTCGCCCGATTGGCATGGCTGGCTGCATGGCACACATGATGGTGACCCGGAGAGCTATTTGCCCCCACAACGTGGCTATGAAACCGCGGCCGTGCCCAACCTAACTGGCACTAACGCAGCTTATCGTCCGGCGGGTTCGATTGAGCGTGGTGGCCACCGTGCACGCGCAACGGGTGATTATGAGGCGTGGAGTCCAGACGCCTCATGATCCGCTCCCGCGGCTTGATATGCTTGCCCTTATTGGCAATGCTTGCCGCATGCGGCTCTTCAGAGAATGACGCTCTTGCGCCCGCAAAATCGGGCGAGGCCGTCTCCACAAACGACAAAATTGTGGCCATGTCCGGTGCAACTATTGGCACGCCAATGGCCGAACGCATTGCTGTGCTGGGTCTATTGAACAAGCGAAACGGTCAAACCCGCGACGTAGAACTCAAACCTGGCGAAGCTATTCGCTTTGACAAAGTGGTCATCCGGCTCAGGGCTTGCGAGAAAACCGCCCCATGGGAAACCCGACCTGACGAAGGCGCATTTGTGCAGTTATTGGTAAAGGAGCGGCCTCCCGGCACGACCGAAGCCGAAAAATGGCGTAATGTTTTTTCGGGTTGGTTGTTTAAGGAAAATCCCGCAGCCAATGTTGTTGAGCACCCGATTTACGATGTGTGGATCAAGGCTTGTAAAATGAGCTTCCCCGGCGAAGAGACACCTGTGAAGGAGACCTCTTCTAAAGAGGCTGTTGCAGAAGATCCCGCGGCCATAGACGCTTCAAGCGCGCCCCAGTCGCCGCCCGCGCCAGCGCCCGCAGCACCCGAGGAAGCCCGTCCCGAGGAGGGTTGAACGGCTGTTGTCAATGCGGCGTCCAGCAGCTTGAGATAAGCCGCTTGCGTCATCTCAATAGCGCCTAGGCTGGCCAAATGGTCGGTCATGAACTGGCAATCAAGCAATTCAAACCCGCCAATTCGAAGCCGTGCAACCAGCCATGCCATGGCAACCTTCGACGCGTCTGTTTCCCGGGAAAACATGCTTTCGCCAAAAAATGCGCGACCCAAGGCAAGCCCATACAACCCGCCCACAAGTCGCTCTCCCAACCAGCATTCGACGCTGTGGGCATGGCCTAGTTCGTGCAGTCGGCAGAAAGCCTCTTCGATATCGGGATTAATCCAAGTGTCCCGTCGGTCCACGCGCGATTCGGCACAAGTGGTAATGACCTGCGCAAAAGCGGTGTCTGCAGTAACGACAAACCGGTCCTGCCGGATAGTTTTGGCAAGCGACTTTGACACGCGAAAGCCATTGAGCGGCATAATCGCCCGAAACTCCGGCTCAATCCAAAAAATATCGGGGTCATCACGGGCGTCCGACATCGGGAATATGCCATTGGCGTAGGCCTGAAGCAGTAAATCCAGATCGATGGGCAAAGGATGTCCTTTCATGTCCGTCCTATTTGCCTATCTCGAATTGCGCCGACGCATGCAATGGATTATAGCGTCTCTCTCGCCCCGGCAGAGTTAGGCTCATTAAAGGCCACACTCCACCGGGGCGCATCATTTCAAGCAAAGTCAGGGACCGCATATGACCCGCCGCCGCAAAATATACGAAGGCAAGGCCAAGATTCTTTATGAAGGTCCTGAACCCGGCACGCTCATCCAATATTTCAAGGATGACGCAACCGCTTTCAATGCCCAGAAAAAGGGTACTATTTCGGGCAAAGGCGTCATCAACAACCGTGTGTCGGAGCATGTTTTTACGCGGCTCAGCCATATCGGCATCCCGACGCACTTCATTCGCCGCCTCAATATGCGCGAACAGTTGATCCGTCAGGTAGAGATTGTTCCGATTGAGGTCATCGTGCGTAACGTCGCCGCGGGAACTTTGTCCAAACGTCTTGGCATCGAAGAAGGCACGCCGCTTCCGCATACCTTGCTGGAATATTGCTACAAGGATGATAGCCTGGGCGATCCATTGGTCGCAGAGGAGCATATCGCCTGCTTTGGATGGGCAACGCAGGAGGAAATGCAGGATATTTCGTCGATGGCGATCCGCATCAACGACTTTATGTGCGGTATGTTTGCGGCCATCGGCATTCGGCTGGTGGACTTTAAACTTGAGTTTGGGCGCCTGTTTGATGGTGATTTTTCGCGAATCATCCTCGCCGACGAAATCAGCCCAGATGGTTGCCGCTTGTGGGATATTGAAACTGGCGAGAAACTCGACAAGGACCGGTTCCGCCGTGACCTTGGCGGTGAAGCAGAAGCCTATCAAGAGGTCGCCCGCCGACTTGGCCTAATGCCTGACGAAAGCGAAGGCGCCGTCCTCGATATGGTCAGTCATCGATTACGCAAAGGCAAGTAAATCAAATATTCACACATGCAGCTTTGAAACGCGCTTTGTTGCCGCGCCAGAATATACGGCCTTTAACGGCGGCATGAATATGCCCATGGGCGAAATGGTCAGCGGCGGCGCGAAATCTGGTGCATAATGTTTCAAGCCATTTCGTGTGAATGCTGCTGTTTCACCTTTTTAAAAACAACTCCGCCATAGCATCCATAATCGCAGAGGAATCGAGTCGATATTCGCTATATAGGTCGGGCAAATCCCCTGTCTGACCGAAACGATCCGTCCCCAGCGGGCTGACACGCATACCGTGCACGCCGCCTAACCATGACAAGGCCCCGGGTGAACCGTCGATCACTGTGACAATGCCCGCATCGGGCGCCAGAATGGATAACAAATCCTCTGCATGACTTTTTTGCGTGCCCCGATCTGTCCAACGCGCCGCCTTGCTTGCGGACCATTCACGATGCAGCACATCGGGGGAAGTCACGTTTAGCACGCCTAAACCGGGTATATCATCCAACATTTGCTCATAGGCAGCCAACACCTCGGGCGCGATGGCGCCGGTAAATATAATTGCCGCCTCAGCCCCTGCTGCTGGTCGCTTCAACCAATATCCACCTTTGAGAGCATCGGCCTCCCAATCGGTATCGGCACGTTCCACCTGCGCCACCTGCCGCGTACTCAGCCGTAGATAGACCGAGCTTCCGTCAGGCTTTTGCATATATTCAAAAGCCCATCGCATGAATAATGCGACTTCATCAGCATAAGCAGGCTCAAAATAGGCAAGGCCCGGCTGCCCCATGCCAATCAACGGCGTGTTGATAGACTGATGCGCGCCGCCCTCTGGTCCTAAAGTCAAACCGGACGGCGTTCCGACCAACAGAAAACGCGCATCTGAATAGCAGCCATAATTCAACGCATCGAGGCCACGGGCGATGAAAGGATCATAGACCGTACCAACGGGAATAAGGCGCGTACCGAAATGCGGCGCAGCCAGTCCAAGCGATGTCAGCAGCAAGAAGAAGTTATTTTCGGCAATCCCGAGCTCGATATGCTGCCCCGCCGCATGGGCCGCCCATTTCTGGGCAGATGGAATTTTTGCTTCGCGGAATATATCGGCCACGTCAGACCGGCGAAACAGCCCGCGCTGGTTCACAAAGCCGCCGAGATTGGTTGTCTGCGTCACATCAGGCGCGGTGGTTACGATCCTGTCTGCCAACTCTTCAGAAGATTTGGCAAGATCGAGAAGCACATTACCAAATGCTGCCTGCGTTGATTGGACATCGCCCGATGGCACTGCGAAGCGGGCGGGCACGGGTATCTGTGACGATACGGGCTCTGATAGTTTGGCGGCAAGAACACTGTCGCCAATGAAATTTTTGAGCCGCGCCGCCATATTGCCGCCCAGGCCAGCAAATGGTTCCCACTCCTCACCTGCTTCAATGCCCATCGACATACGAAGCTGGTCAATTTGACCGGGGTTCATCATACCCGAATGATTGTCCTTATGGCCTGCAAGCGGCAGGCCATAGCCTTTGACCGTATAGGCAATGAACAATGTTGGCCGTTCATCATCGGCACTGTCAAAAGCATCCATCAATGTTTCGATGCAATGCCCACCCAAATTGGTCATCAGCGCAGCCAGACCATCGTCATCGAAACTGTCCAGCAGCTTCTTCACATGCGGTTTGCTGCCAATATCTGCCATCAGGCGCGCGCGCCATGCCGCGCCCCCCTGATAAGTGAGCACCGCAAATTCCGCATTGGGGCAATTTTCGATCCAATCCTCCAGCGATTTCCCTCCGGGCCGACTGAAAGCGGCACGTTGCAACTTGCCACTCTTCAAAGTGATGACCCGCCATCCGGTGGTCTCGAAAATATCGTCGAAGCGCCGAAACATTCGGTCAGCTGTCGTGCTGTCGAGCGACTGCCGATTATAGTCGACCACCCACCAGCAGTTCCTGATGTCGTGCTTATACCCTTCAATGAGGCATTCGTAGATATTGCCTTCATCCAGTTCGGCATCGCCCATCAACGAAATCATCCGCCCGGCATTGCCCTCTTCTATCGATCCATGCGCGACCAAATAGTCCTGAACCAGACTGGAAAAGGCGGTAATCGCGACGCCCAAACCTACAGAACCGGTGGAGAAATCCACCGGAATTTTATCCTTTGTCCGGGACGGATAGCTTTGCGCGCCGCCAAGGGCCCGAAACTGTTGCAACTGCTCCAGCGACTGCTTGCCGAGAAGATAATGGATGGCTTGCAACACTGGTCCCGCATGTGGCTTGACCGAAACCTTGTCATTCGGACGCAGCGCATGAAAATAAAGCGCCGCCATAATCGCCGTCATCGACGCGCAGCTGGCCTGATGCCCGCCGACTTTCAACCCGTCCCGCTTTGGACGGATATGGTTGGCGTTGTGCACAATCCAAGAGGCCAACCAACGCAGCCGTGCGTCGAGCGTTTCGATTGTTGCTATTTTCTCTTCACGCTTGTCGGCGACAATATGGGCCATGGCTATTTTCCGCTTAAAACAAAGCAAGACTTTACCCAGCACACTCCAGCATGTCCTTGCGTATCATGGCAGTAAATGCCATATAATTTGATAGATTATGCTGAAATAATAAAAATTAGGTTTAGAATATGCCAAAAAATGCACTCGATGCAATTGACCGCAAGATTATCGACTGCCTTCAATCGGATGGTCGGATGTCCAATCAGGAACTTTCCGAGCGCGTAGGTTTGTCGCCAAGCCCGTGTCTGCGGCGGGTACGGCAGCTCGAAACAGACGGCACCATCACGCAATATGTCGCGTTAGTCGATCCTGATAAGGTCGGCCTCGCCGTGACGGCCTTTGTCCGTGTGCGCCTTGACCAACAAGATGACCGTCATTTGGAAGATTTTGAGACCGCTGTTGCGAGCTTTCCCGAGGTTATGGAATGTTATCTGATGACCGGTGAGGCAGATTATCAATTACGTATTTTGGTCGGATCCTTGACGCAATTTGAGGATTTTCTGCGCCACCGGCTGACCCGTGTGAAGGGCGTGGCCAATGTGACCACCAGCTTTGCGCTGCGGCCTGTCATTTACAAGACGTCGGTTCCCACTTTGGGATCAAGCTTATGACCGCGCGGCCGTCTGCATCTGAGCCCGATATAAAATTTTCCAAACACAACAATCTTTTCAATCGAGAATGACGGTAATAGGGTCGCATAAGGGATAAAGACCCGTTGGTGGAGTGACATGATGAAACTGGAAAATGACCCCCTTGCAGCATTTTGGATGCCGTTCACGGCAAACAGGGCATTCAAGACGACACCGCGGCAGCTAAAATCCGCGAAGGATATGCATTATACCAGCGATGATGGACGGCAGGTCCTGGATGGCACCGCCGGACTTTGGGCGGTTAATGCCGGTCACTGCCGCGCACCTATTGTCGAAGCGATCCAGAAATGCGCCGCAGAGCTTGATTATGCGCCGCCATTCCAATTGGGACATCCACTGGCATTTGAATTGGCTTCGCGCCTCGCAACATTGATGCCAGAAGGTCTGGACCGCATATTCTTTACCAATTCGGGTTCAGAATCGGTCGATACTGCTCTCAAAATTGCCCTCGCCTATCAACGCGCGATTGGCCAAGGTACGCGCACCCGCTTAATCGGACGGGAACGCGGCTATAACGGCGTTGGCTTTGGCGGCATTTCGGTTGGCGGCATCGTCAACAACCGGCGGCAATTTGGCACGCTGTTGACGGGTGTTGACCATCTTCCGCACACCCATAATCTTGAACATAACGCCTTTACCAAAGGCCGTCCCGAATGGGGCGGACACCTCGCCGATAATTTGGAAGCCATTATCGCCCTACATGGCGCAGAGACCATCGCGGCGGTCATTGTCGAACCTATGGCGGGATCAACCGGCGTGTTGGTGCCACCCATCGGCTATCTCGAAAAATTGCGCGAGATTACCCGCAAACATGGCATCGTACTTATTTTTGACGAAGTCATTACGGCTTTTGGGCGTGTCGGCGGTACGACAGCGTCCGAAACCCTAGGCGTAACGCCCGACATCATTACAATGGCAAAAGGCCTCACAAACGCCGCCGTGCCAATGGGCGCTGTCGCGGTTAGCCGCCATATCCATGATGGCGTCGTCGAAGGCGGTCCCGATGGCATCGAATTGTTCCACGGCTATACTTATTCGGGCCACCCTTTGGCCGCAGCAGCAGCTTTGGCAACGCTGGACCTTTACAAGTCAGAAGGCATTTTCGAACATGCCAGTTCGCTCCATGGCTATTGGCAGGAAGCGATACACAGTCTGAAGGGCAAAAAGCATATCATCGACATCCGCAACATGGGTATTGTCGCGGCTATCGAACTTGCGCCGCATGCCGCTGGCGTTGGCAAGCGCGGCATGCAGTTATTCCATAAATGCTTTGATAATGGCGTACTCGTGCGTGCGACAGGGGACATCATTGCGCTGTCACCGCCGCTCATCCTGCAGAAAAACCATATCGATGAAATTGTGGGTCGGATCGGTGAATTGATCGAAACCGTCGACTAAAGCGACAGCACAATTTTCCCGACATGTTGCTTCGTCAAAAACGCTTCCTGTGCTTTGACGATGTCAGATAGGTCGTATGTTGCTGCCACTAGTGGGCGTACTTCACCGCGTTCGATATAAGAGACAAGGTTTGCGAACACATCTGGTTCCAGCACGGTGCAGCCAATCAGGCGCAAATCCTTAAGGTACAAAGTCCGCAGATCAAGGTCGACAATCGGCCCCGATATGGCACCAGAAACACCATAGCGCCCCCCGCGTTTCAAGACGTTTAGGATGGCGCCAAACTGCGACCCTCCCACAATGTCTACAGCGGCGTCGAAATATTCCTGCCCAAACAAAGCTTCCAGATTGGCATCGCGCGGAACTACCCGCGAGGTGCCGAGCGACCGAACAATCTCCGCCTTTGCGTCGGCGGCGATTGCGGTCACCTCAGCACCTCGCCTTTTGGCCAATTGCACCGCGGCGGAGCCAACACCGCCAGACGCGCCAGTGATCAAAACGCGCTCGCCCGCCTGCAAATTAATCCGCGTCAGGATATTTTCTGCGGTCCCATAAGCGCAGGGAAAGCTCGCCAGTTCAATGTCCGATAGTTCCGAATTCACGCGATGCGCATGTAGCGACGGGACGCAGGTGTAATCTGCAAAGCCGCCATCGACTTCGGAACCAAAATAGAGAATGTCGAAGCGGCTAGCCCCGCGAAAAACAGGTTCAACCAACACCCGTTCACCAATGCGCGCCGGATCCACATTATCGCCGACAGCGACAATCCGGCCACAGGCATCCGCACCCTGAATACGCGGAAACTGAAAAGCGGCACCCGACCAGCCGTCATCCTGCGCATCTGCGATCCCGGATGCAGCGCCAACGTCCGTCGCCTCTGCCACGGCTTTTGAGTACCAGCCTATGCGGGTGTTGATATCGGTATTGTTGACGCCGGCTGCCGCAACGCGGATCAACACATCGTTCGGCCCCGGATTAGGCACCGGAACGTCATCCCGAAAATTCAGCTTATCATAGCCGCCATGGCCGGTCAGCAAAACCGCGCGCATATTGGCGGCTATTGTCACTCAGCGCGTTCCAGCCCGAATTGGTTGAGATACCATTTCTGGAAGTTGAGCACGCTGCCTTCCTGATCAGAATATCGACCAGGCCGATACCGGCTCGACATGATACCTTCCTGATTATTTTCGGTTATGACTTTGTCTTGCGTGGTTGTGGCATGATAGCCCCAGATCATCTTTTCAATGTCCACTTCAGCTTCGGTCGCGCGTCCATCCACCAGCCAGATCATCTCAACGTCTGTCGCCAATGCGCCACGCGGGGTGAATTGGAATAGGATGGCAAAGTGATCATCTGCGACAATTTGGCTGAACGGGCTGAAACTCAAATGCATCCGCCCGCCGTCTGCTTTCGTCCTTTTACCCATCAGCGGAGCAGGTGCAGAGCCATCTTGCGTTTCAGAGGCCCAGCCGTCTTTGTTCATCCGCTGCATCAGCAAGCGCAAATGGCTGCTATCAGGTGCTTCATCAATGGTGCCAATGGGCCTACCTGCGGCCGCAGCACTTTCTTCCCACGCTGCTAATTTAGGCGCGAAATTGGCAATTGCGTCAGCTGGTCCGGAACTGGGCCCAGCGCCAACAGCTACAATCGATTCCGATGCATGCATGGAGCAGAACTCCGGATGCGACGGCACGCAATGATAGCATTCAAAGAAGTTTTCGACGACGAGCTTCCAGTTGGCGGTCGTGGGGTAGCTGCCGGCATGTGCAATGCGCGCATCTGCAAATCCGTGATAGTCAAGGATTGGTCCCATATCACCAAAAGTGGCATCAAAATCGACGGGCTCATCCTCACTCATATTGATGAAGATTAGGCCATGGAACACGCGGACATGGCATGCGAACAGGCTATTTTCCGCTTTGTCGAAATCCTCAGGCATCAGTCGTGCGGAGATGAGGCGTCCATCAAGGCCAAAGGTCCAAGCGTGATAGGGGCAGACTAGACGCGGGGCGTTGCCGCTTTCCGCCTGGCAGATCGTTGATCCACGGTGGCGACAGACGTTGAAAAAGGCACGGACACTCGTTTCATTCTCCCGAATGACAATGATTTGCTCTGCACCAATTTTGAACAGGAAATAATCGCCCTTATTGGGAATGCGTGACACATGGCCTGCAACAATCCATTTCCGGCTGATCACCCGATCCATATCGGCTTGAAACACCGCATCGCTAACGTAAAATTCCTGATCAAAACTATAACCAACGCGCGTATTGGCGGCCAGGCGGCCCATGAGGTCTGCGGAAGTTTCAGTCATCAGATTTTGATCCGTGCATTTGAAGGGTCATAAAGGGGCTTGAGCGAGGCGGTTACTGGGTAACGCACGCCCGCAATTTCGATTTCATAATCATCCACGCCAATCGGACCGACAACGCCGCCATCGGCCGCGGTTACATAACCAAGACCGCAAGATGCGCCGAGCGTATGGGCGTACATGCCCGAACGGATATATCCGGCGATGCGATCCCCCTGCCAAATCGGCTCATTATGATACAGCATTGGCTCTGGCGATTTCAGCAGGAATTGAACGAGCTTTTGCTTCAGCCCTTCTTCTTTCTGCCGCACCAGCGCCTCACGGCCGATAAAGCCGCCGGGCTTGTCCATCTTCACGGCAAAGCCAAGTCCGGCTTCTAAGGGCGTATCTTCATCGGTGATGTCATGGCCCCAATGACGATAGGCCTTTTCCATGCGCAGCGCGTTCAGCGCATGATAACCGCAATGCTTCAGTCCGAAATTGGCACCGGCGGCGACAATCTCGTCATAAACGCCGGTCATGAATTCGGTCGGAATATACAGCTCCCAGCCCAATTCGCCGACATAGGTGATGCGCGAGGCCCGCACGATGGCGTAGCCAAGTTCGATTTCCTGCGATGTCGCAAAGGGGAAAGCCTCATGCGACAAATCATTTGGGCAAATCGATTGCAGCAATGCACGTGCATTTGGCCCCATGATGGAGATTACCCCCATGGCAGAAGAAACATTGGTCAAAATGGCATGGGCATCGTCAGGAATATGCCGCGAGAGCCAGTTGAAATCCTTTACCTCTGTTTCGGCCCCAGTGACGATGAGATAGGCCGTCTGCGACAGCCGGGTGACCGTCAAATCCGCCTCAATCCCGCCCTTATCATTGAGCCATTGGGTATAGATCAGCTTGCCCGGCGCCACATCCACATCATTGGCGCACACGCGGTTCAGGACGGCGCAGGCATCGCGCCCTTCCAGGCGAAATTTGGCAAAGGAGCTTTGGTCAAACAGGCCCACGGCCTCACGAACCGCCTTGCACTCTTGCGCATTGGCCTCAAACCAGTTTTGACGGCCATAGCTATATTCATATTTGGGCGTGCTGCCCGGAGCGCCATACCAATTGGGGCGTTCCCAGCCAAAAGCCTCGCCATGGCAGGCACCGGCCGCGACAAGCCGATCATGAATAGCAGAGCGTCGGACGCCGCGTGCGGTTTCATATTGCTTGAAAGGATAATGCGTCGCGTAGAGCAGCCCAAGGCTCTCGGTCACGCGCTCGCGCAGATATTTGCGATTGATCTGAAACGGCATGTTGCGGCGAATGTCGACCGTCCACAGATCCGCTGGCGGAATACCATCGCGGATCCAATCGGCCATGACCTTGCCTACACCTCCTGCGGATTGCAGGCCGATAGAGTTAAGGCCGGCCGCAACAAAGCAGCCCTTCAACTCAGCACTTTCGCCCAGATGATAGCGCACGTCGGGGGTAAAGCTTTCGGGACCGCAGAAGAATTTTTGGATACCCGCTTTTTCCAACGCAGGCACGCGCCGCATGGCATCCATCAACAAGGGTTCAAAATGCTCAAAGCTGCCGGCGATTTCGTCAAAGCAGAAATCTTCTGAAATGCCGTCCATCCCCCAAGGCCGGGCATTGGGTTCAAACGCACCGACGAGTAGCTTACCCGCATCATATTTATAATAGCCGCAATAATCATAGTCGCGGAGAACAGGGAGCGTATTGTCGATCCCCTCCACCCCTTCGAACAGAACATAATAATGCTCACATGCATGCAAGGGGGCAGCCACGCCGATGCTCGCCGCCAAATCGCGCGTCCACATGCCGCCGCAGATTACGACATAATCGGCATCGATCGAACCATCTGCTGTATCAACGCCCGTCACCCGCTCCCCATTATGGCGGATTTTTGTGACTTTCGTGTTTTCAAATATTTTAGCGCCGCCCGTGCGTGCGCCTTTGGCCAGTGCCTGTGTGATATCCACGGCATTGGCATAGCCGTCGCTTGGGATATGAATACCGCCGACCACATCATCGACATTGACGATGTTCGCGAGCTCTTTGATCTCTTCGGGTGTCACGACATGGACAGGCAGGTCAAAAACCTTCGCCATTGAGGCGCTGCGTTTCAGCTCCTCAAACCGTTCTGCATTCGTCGCCATCGATATCGAGCCACATTGGCGATAGCCCGTCGCTTGCCCCGTTTCGGCTTCCAGCCCGCGATACAGTTCACCTGTATATTTGGCGAGCTTGGTCATGTTGATCGACGGACGCAATTGCCCCACCAGACCAGCCGCATGCCATGTTGTCCCGCTGGTCAGCTGCTTGCGTTCCAGCAACACAACATCATCCCAACCTATCTTGGTCAGGTGATAGGCAATGGAGCAGCCGATAACGCCGCCGCCAACAATGACGACCCGCGCCTTTTTGGGTAGTTCAGCCACTATATTATACCTTCATCTTTGCGTTATCGGCATCATATGCGGGATGCTCTAACACCGTTCCAACACGCCGCTCGCCCTGCAACATGATATCAAAACGCGACCCCGGCGCAGCATTTTCAAGCGGTACACAGGCAAAGAACAGGCTTTTACCCACGCGGTGGCCATAACCACCCGACGTCGTCAGACCGATGCATTGGTCACCGACCAAACATGGTTCTGCGCCGCGTACGTCGACATTGGACGCATCCACCTCGCCATATACTATGCGGAAACGGTCGGGTGCATCCAGCGTTGCCTGCTTGCCGACAAAGTCATCCTTTTTGAAATTGATGAAGCGCTGCATGTCGGCCTCAATCAAGGTCAATTCATTGGTGAGCTCCGAACCCCAGGCCTTATAAGCTTTTTCGACCCGCATCGTATTTGCGGCATAGAGGCCGTAATTGACGATTCCATATTCCTGCCCAGCATCCCAAACGGCATCATACAGCGCCGCAAGATCTTCCATAGCCGGATGCAGTTCCCACCCAAGTTCACCGGCATATGACACGCGCAGTGCGCGCATTTTTATGCCTGCGATTGTGATTTCTTGACCGCTTAACCAGCGGAAACCAGCATTTGTTAAGTCGGCATCGGTGAGCTTTGCCAGCACATCGCGCGACCGCGGGCCGTTCATAACCAGCACACCAAGGTCCATCGTCAAATTGCGGATGGTTACATTCTCATGCGGCAATTTGCTCTGGATTAGTAAATCCCAATCGCGCTGCTCGGCAGCCGCTGCCGACAAGCAATAAAAATGATCATCGGCAAAGCGCGTGACCGTCATTTCGCCATAAATACGACCCTGAATCGACAAGGGGTGCACCAAGCCGATACCGCCCAATTTTTTAGGCATGCGGTTGGCGCAAATGCGATTGAGGAAAGCCTCCGCATCTGGACCGCAGACATCATATTTGGCAAAGCCGGACAGATCGAGCACGCCGACGCCTTCGGCAACAGCTTTCACTTCGGCCGCGACCGCGTCGAAGCTATTGGTGCGTTGGTAGCCGCCTTGCTCCTCAGCCCCATCAAGCGCGAAATATTTCGGCCGCTCCCAGCCATAGGTTTCGCCATAGACAGCCCCAGCCGACAACAACTTGCCATATAATGCGCTAGTCTTTTGCGGGCGGCCGTCGGGTTCTTCTTCGCCGGGAAGCCGGGTCGTAAAGGTCATCCGGTAATCCAGGAAAACTTTATCGCGGCTATAATCTTCATCGGCATAAGGGCCATAACGGCGCGGGTCGAACTCAGTCATGTTGATGTCAGCGTCACCAAACACCATCCATTGCGCCATATATTTGCCAGCACCGCCACCTTGGGCGATACCAAAGCTGGTACCGCAACAATGCCAGAAGTTTTTCAGGCCCACAGCTGGTCCCAATAACGGCCCACCATCGGGCGTATGTGGGATAGCACCATTGACAAAGCGCCTCAGGCCAACCTCGCCAAATATGGGCATGCGTTCAATCGCGCGTTCCAACCATGGGGCAATCCGCTCCAGATCTTCGGGAAATAGCTCGCTGGTTGAATCCCATTCGGGGTGACCGCCGCGCGGTGCCCATGCCTCGACCAAGCCTGTGTTTTCATACACGCCAATCAGGCCGCTTTTTTGTTCCTGACGGAAGTAACCCGATACATGCGGACAGCGCATAACCGGAATTTCTTCCTCACGATCCTTAAATGCAGGAATGGGATCGGTGACGACATAATGATGTTCCATATTGGTCACCGGAATATCAATGCCCGCCATTTGCGCGATTTGCCGCGCGTAGCAACCTGCGGCATTGACGACGATTTCCGCCCGGACGGTGCCTTTTTCGGTTTCGACATCCCATTCGCCGTTCGGCAATTGCGTCAGACCCGTCACCCGGTTTTTGCGGACGATCTTCGCGCCCATATTTTTCGCACCAATGGCAAGCGCATTGCAGATGCCGGACGGATCAGCATGTCCATCTTCGGTTGTGCGCGCGCCTGCGATGACACCGTCAAGTGTCATGAACGGGTTATGGCGCAGAATTTCTTCTGGCGGGATGATTTCCATCTCAAAGCCAATGATTTTGGAAAAACCCTGTATGTAACGCATCCATGCTAACTCGCGCTCATTGGTCGCGAGGCGAATGCCGCCGGATTTATGCCAGCTGACATATTGTCCCGTCAGCCCTTCCAACTGGGGATATAGCTGATTGCTATAGGCATGCATTTTGGCAAGATTATAGCTACCGGTAATGTTCGGGCATTGCCCAGCGGCATGCCAAGTAGAACCGGACGTAAGCTCGTCCTTTTCAATTAACAAGCAGTCGGTCCAACCCAGTTCGGCAAGATGGTAAAGCAACGAAGCCCCCATTATGCCGCCGCCAATGATGACAACCCGCGCCGATGTTTGCATGAAAGCCGTGCTCCTTAAGGCGTTAAACCAACCCAACCTTATGGCGGGATTGTGGTAAGGCACAAATGGGGAATATGACGGGATTGGTTAAAAAAATTTTTGAATCCCCGCCGCCTGTGCCTGTAAGGACAGCGTGGTGATTTCAATAAGGGAAAGTTCGACTATGCCGGTTGCGTTGATTACAGGTGCTGCACAAGGTGTCGGCTATACAACCGCCAAGACATTTGCGGCGATGGGATATCATGTCCTGTTGACAGATGTGCAGCCGCTCGAAGCGCAAATCGACGCGCTATCGGCACTTGGCGGTAGCGTATCTGCCCTGTCGGGTGACATTTCATCGGAAGCTTTCGTGACCGAGCTAGCCGAAAAAGTGGCGCGCGATCACACTGCTGTCGATGTCCTTGTCAATAATGCCGGCATCAGCATGATATGCCCGGCAGAGGACACAAGCCTTGAGCAATGGCAACGCGTCATGAATATCAATTTGACCGGCCCCTTTTTGTTGTGCCGCGCATTTGGTAAGCAAATGCTGGCGCGTCAGCGGGGCAATATTGTCAATGTGGCCTCGATTGCCGGATTACACGGTGTTATTGATCGGTCGGCCTATAATGCGTCAAAACATGGGCTGATCGGATTAACACGCACGCTTGCCGCCGAATGGGGCAGTCGCGGCGTGCGTGTAAACGCGATATGTCCTGGATGGATTAAAACCGAAATGGACGAGGCGGACCAAGGTTCGGGTGCCTATTCCGATGCAGATATTGTTAACCGCGTGCCCATGGGCCGTTTTGCAAAACCCGAGGATGTCGCAAGCGCAATTGCATTTCTGGCACAGGAAGGCAGCTTTATAAACGGCGTTAGCCTGCCTGTGGACGGCGGATGGGTCGCCGATGCCAGTTGGGATGCGCTTCGTTTAAAAAAGCGATGAAGGAATTACATAGCTTTTGATGACCGCACGTGTCACACGGTCCTATACTGACCGTCACATCACAGTCACAGTTGTCACCTAACGCCCAGAAATATAAGATGTTGTCTTAACAGCAAAGTGAAGTTCAATGACGACGATTTCCATTGCGACCCGGAAGTTAGATTTACAGGCCTATGCCCTGTGTCTCGTCCGATTGCTGTGGATCGGGCTGCCATTGGCAATATTGTTGCCACTTCACCTCGTCTGGCATTTGCTGAAACTACCTTCACCATGGGCAATGTTGTTCCTGCGCATTTCCACCCGTGCGCTTGGTGCGCGGGTCACCGTCTACGGAAAGCCATTACGAAAAGATGTGTTTTTTGTCGCCAATCATATCTCATGGCATGATATTCCGATTTTGGCGGGCATCACCGGCTCATCTTTTGTGGCGCAGGACGGTGTTCGAGATTGGCCAATCATTGGCTGGCTTGCAAAGCTGAACCGCACCATTTTCATCAGCCGCACGGAAAAACAAAATGTCGCGCAGCAAGTGGCAGAATTGCGCGAAGCAATTGCAGAAAATTGGTCTGTAACGCTATTTCCAGAAGGCACCACATCCGATGGACTTGGTCTCTTGCCATTCAAACAATCCTTGTTTGCGACCTTGGCACCGCCACCCAAACCGATGATGATACAACCTGTGTTGCTCGATTTTGGCCATGAGGGCCGGGATATCGCGTGGATCGGCGAGGAAACGGGTTGGGAAAGTGCGTGGCGCGCGTTTACCCGTCCCGGCAGCTATGACGTTGGTGTCCATTTTCTAGAACCATTCGACCCCGGCGCGCTGGCAGACCGCAAACTTGTGTGCGCCCTTGCACGGTCACGCTTGGCCGAGGCATTGTCTGCACAGCTTGGTTACGACGTGCACTAAAGCAGCAAGCGGCGTTTACACTCGCTTAAGAATAGCAAAATAATTCACCCAATCGGCCAAATTTTTCAATTGTGGCCGCGCATCGACGGCGCTCTAACTTTTGCCATCGGCGGATAACGCTTCTTAAAAACAACTGGGTGCAATCATGAAAATCGGATTTATCGGGCTTGGCAATGTCGGCGGAAAACTGGCGGGAAGTCTTATCCGTAACGGGCATGACGTAACTGTCCGTGATCTTGATGATGCTTTAGTCGCCGAATATGTTGGACGCGGCGCACAGGCCGCTGCATCGCCCAAGGAATTGGGCGAGAAGGTTGATCTGATCGTCACATGCCTGCCCTCACCCGCCGCCAGTTCAGCCGTAGCCGAAGGGGCAGATGGCTTTTTGCAGATTATGCGTCCCGGCCAAGTCTGGCTGGAAATGAGCACGACCGATTATAGCGAAATCATCCGCTTAGGCGCGCTGGTGGAAGCACGCGGCGCGATGTTTATGGAATGCCCGGTTTCTGGTGGATGCCATCGGGCCGATACTGGCAATATCGCGATTTTCGCAGGCGGCCCTCGTGCAGCCTTTGAATTTGTCCTTCCTGTTCTGACCACAATGGGCCGCCGCATCTTGCACACCGGCGATTTGGGCACAGCTTCTCAGTTGAAGGTGATGACCAATTATCTGTGCACCGTGCATCTGGTTGCGCTCGCTGAGGCCTTGACGACCTGCAAGGCCATTGGGCTCGATATGAACACGACCTATGAGGCGATCAAAATCTCATCCGGCAACAGCTTTGTCCACGAAACCGAAAGCCAGGTTATCCTGAACGGCAGCCGCGATATCAATTTCACCATGGATCTGGTGTCGAAGGATATTGGCTTGTTTGACAAGATTGCGCAGGAAGCGGGTGTTCCGGTGGAAATGTCTCCGCTGATTGTGCGCCTGTTCAAAGAAGCAGAAGCCAATTACGGGTCGCGCGAATTTTCACCCAATATCATTCGTCGCTATGAAGAGCCCCTGGGTCTCAAGGTTCTTGGCACCGGCTTTCCTGATCAAATGGTCGATGATGAGCCCGAAGAACGCGGCTACGAAGTCGTTCCCAAACGCTAAGGGCAGAGCCTAGCTAGCGGCAACCTTTACGGACTGGCCATTTGCGACATTTTTGACCACCCAATCCATGAAAGTGCGGATTCTTGGGTTTTCTCGCATATCTTTGCGGCAGATTAATCCCCACGCACCGGGACATATCGCCTTATGGGCAATAGGCTGCACCAACCGCCCTGCGGCCAGATCCTGATCCACAAACGGGCCGTTGACGAGAGCAATACCTTCGCCGTTAAGCGCCATTTCAAGTGCAACCGCCAAGGTATCGACCATCAGATAGGGTACCGATGGTTCAAACTCGACGCCAGCGGAGGCAAACCAAGTCTCCCAATTTTGGACTTCTGTATAAATGGCAACCAGAGGCTTGGTCATCAATTGTTCTGATGTGGGCTTTTGGCCCATCGCCGCGGCTACCTCAGGACTGCATACCGGGAACAAGGCATATTCATATAATGGCACCCAATGAAACTTGGCTGGGTCGGGTTCATTTGCGCAATAGACCAGCCCGACATCCGCATGCACATCATCAAATTCCCATTCCACCGCGCACGTGTTGAGCGTCAGTTTGATTTCGGGATGGTCGGCGAGAAATTGAGGGACGCGCTTTGCAAGCCAACGAATAGACGCCGTCACATAGGTTTGCACCCGAAGCGGTTTATCTAAAGCATTGCGGTGAACTTCTTCGACGCCCTCCAACAACGATTCAAACGCGGCGCGCACATAAGGGTAGAGCACCTTGCCCTCTTCGGTCGAGACAATGTGGCGTCCTTCTTGAACAAACAAAGTGACGCCAAGAGCGTCTTCGATGAGTTGGACTTGATGGCTGACCGCAGGATGGGTCAGGCAAAGCTCATCCGCTGCGTCGCGGATACTTTGGTGACGCGTGGCTGCTTCAAAGCCTTTTAAAGCTTTCAAAGGCGGCAGTTGTTTAAGGTCAATCTTCGGATGCATCGCCACTCCCTCCCCGGATTCGCGCAGTCCGATTGGACTAGCACAGCGGGAAAGGACTGGTAAATTAAATTAACGCATCAATTTCGCATCTTCCAAAATCATGGCAGCACCCTTTTCCGCGACCATAACTGTCGGCGCGTTTGTATTGCCTGATGTAATCGTCGGAAACACCGATGCATCGACAACGCGCAAGCCCTCAACATTATGCACGCGCAAGCGAACATCAACGACCGAAGTGGCGGGATCGGTCCCCATCATGCATGTGCTGGTTGGATGGTACACTGTGTCGGCGCGTGCCCGAAAATCCTCTAACAGGGCTTCATCACCGTCCACATTGCTACCGGGAATAAGCTCCTCGGTAATGATATCGGCCAGCGGCTTTGTCGATGCAAGCTGACGCAGAATGCGGTTGCCAGCCAAAACATCGTCAATGTCAGCTTGCGTTGCCAGATAATTGGGGTGGATCGCAGGATATGCTGAAGGATCCGCATTGTTAAGCTCAATATGCCCCCGGCTGGTTGGCCGACAGGGGTTATGCGAAAGCAAGAATGCGGAAAATGGATCGGGGTTCAGCAGCTTGCGTTCCGACAAGGGGGTCTTGGTATAGCTCACTGGGCTAAAATATAGCTGCAAATTAGGATGCTCTTTGGTCGCATCGCTGCGCACAAAACCACCACTTTGATTGACGCTCAATGACAATGGCCCAGCGCGGTCTGCGACATAACGCAAGCCCGCGCGCAATTTGCCCAAAAGCGGGTGGAGCACATCGTTCAACGTCGCTGTCCGGACTTTATAGAAATAGGATACAGCAATATGGTCCTGCAAATTTCGGCCCACCGCCTTTGCATCGACCAGCGTATCGATGCCCTTATCTTTCAAATGACCTGCAGGCCCGATGCCAGATAGCATTAACAATTGGGGCGAGTTGATCGCGCCGCCCGAAAGGATGACCTCGCGCCGGGCCCTTGCCTCTAACTTGATGCCCTTGCGCGTGTAAGCCACGCCTACCGCGCGCCGTCCTTCGAACAATATGCGCGAAACATGGGCTAAAGTCTGAAGCTTTAGCGCCTTGCGCTTTCGGGCCGGATGCAGGAACGCATTTGCAGTGGAGGCACGCCAACCGCCGCGCGTGTTGATATGATAATATCCTACGCCCTCTGGTTTACCGCCATTAAAGTCACTGCTGGCGGGAAAGCCCAATGTCTGCGCGGATTCGATAAAGCTACGACAGATGGGGTGGGCAAAGGGTGATATATCGGTGACATGCTGCGGTCCGCCTTGGCCGTGATGCGCGCTGTGCCAGTCAAAATCTTCTGACTTTTTGAAATAAGGCAACACATCGTCCCAGCCCCAGCCTTGGTTACCTAAGGCTTTCCAGTCATCAAAATCGCGTGGCTGTCCACGCACATAGACCATGGCATTGATCGAACCCGAACCGCCGATCACCTTGCCGCGCGGCCAGTAGCTTCGCCTGCCCCCGAGCGCCGCCACTGGTTCGGTATCGTACATCCAGTTAATCCGCTTATCGAAGAAGGTCCGGCCATAGCCAATAGGCATCTGAATCCAGATGGACTGATCGCTGCCGCCTGCTTCGAGCAATAAGACGCTATATTTGCCGTCTTCGGTCAAGCGATTGGCAAGCACACAACCCGCCGTGCCTGCGCCGACAATGATATAGTCGAATTCTTCGCTCACTGAACGGGGTGCTGCGTCATTTCGAGGTGGAGCATGTTACCCGTATACGGATTGGCACGCGCCACATCTTCGTTCAATTCGACCCCTAAGCCTGGCGCAGTCGATGGAATGACATGCCCCTCTTCGAAACGGATGGGCGATTTCAGGATTTCCGTATGGAACCCACCCCAAGTCTCAATGCTTTCAAGGATGAGGAAGTTGGGCGAGCAGGTCGCAATCTGAATATTGGCCGCGCCTACAATGGGTCCACAGTATAAATGCGGCGCAATCTGGACATGATCCACCTCCGCCATCGCCGCGATCTTCTTCGCTTCCAATATGCCGCCGACCCTACCGAGGTTCATTTGTAAAATCGCTGCCCCACCGGCGCGTAATAACCGGGCAAAATCATATTTCGTCGTTAGACGCTCGCCCGTTGCAACGGGAATCGACGTTGCCCTTGCAACCTTGGCCATTTCTTCGGGCGCATCGGGCGGCACGGGTTCCTCCAGCCACAACGGATCATAAGGCTCTAGCCGCTTGGCAAGACGAATTGCGCCTGCCGCGGTCATCTGCCCGTGGGTGCCGAACAATAGGTCTGCTTTCATGCCGACCGCTTCGCGCAAAGATTTTGCAAAGCGTTCGCACAGGTCCAGTGCTTCCAACGACAATTGTCGTCCATCAAAGGCGGAATAAGGGCCCGCAGGGTCAAACTTCAATGCGGTAAAACCTTGGGCTAAATATTCCGCAGACCGCTCTGCCGCCAAATCGGGATCGTGATACACATCTGTTTTATCGCCGGGTCGCGGGTAGATATAGGTATAAGCGCGCAGTCGTTCATGAACTTGCCCGCCAAGCAACTTGTAAACTGGCTTGTTAGCCTCTTTACCGATGATGTCCCAGCACGCCATTTCAAGCGCCGACAAAACGCCCATCAATGTTAAATCGGGATGCTGCGTAAAGCCGCTCGAATACACCCTGCGCCACATATTTTCGATGTCATGCGGATCATTGCCCGCGACGTAACGCGCAAACACATCCTCGATCATTTTGGCAACAAGATGGGGTTCGAATGGCACGCAATAAGCTTCACCAATGCCGGAAACGCCGCTGTCAGTCGTTATTTTGACAAAGACAAAATAACGACCGCCAAAATGCGGTGGCGGATTGCCTACGACGAAGGTTTCAATGTCGGTTAGCTTCATGCCGTGCGGAACCCGCTGATCGATTTAATCTCGAGAAAATCGCGGACGCCAAATTCACCATATTCGCGACCATTGCCCGATTGTTTATACCCACCAAACGGCGCCATATAATCCTGGCTCGTGCCATTAATGCTCACGCCCCCCGCGCGCATCAACCGCGCCACGCGGCGCGCACGATTCAAGTCGCTGGTTTGCACATAGGCATAAAGTCCATAAGGCGAGTCATTAGCGATCGCGATGGCGTCTGCTTCATCCTTAAACGGGATCAGCACGAGCACAGGCCCGAACACTTCTTCTTGCGCGATACGCATTTTGTTATGAACGCCCGCAAAGACCGTAGGTTTTACATAATAGCCGCGATCAAAGCCCTCTGCCCGACCCGTGCCGCCAGCAACCAGTTGCGCACCTTCATCAATCCCGACCTGAATAAGGCCTTGGATCTTGTCATAATGCGCCTTGCTGACAACCGGACCATAATGCGGCCCTTTCTTCATCGGGTCGCCTAATTGTGCGGCCTTCGCCACACGCGCCGCAATAGCCACCGCCTCGTCATAGACCGATTGCTCAATCAGCATACGCGTTGGTGCGTTGCAGGATTGGCCGGTATTGCCATAGCAATGCAGAACACCGCGCGTGACCGCCGCCTCTAAATCGCTGTCGGCAAAAACGATATTGGCTGATTTACCGCCCAGCTCCTGTGCAACGCGCTTCACAGTATCGGCGGCGTTTTTGGCAATTTGAATGCCCGCCCGTGTCGATCCGGTGAAGGAGATCATGTCAACTTCTGGGTGGCTGGTCAGCGTATCGCCGACCGATGCGCCCGTGCCGTGGATCATGTTGAACACGCCCTTGGGGAAACCAGCCTCTTCAACCATTTCGGCAAAGAGCTGCGCCGACAATGGTGCCATCTCGCTGGGTTTCAACACCATTGTACAGCCGGTGATGAGCGCAGGCCCCACCTTGCAAACGATCTGATTGATCGGCCAGTTCCACGGCGTGATCAGCACGCAAACGCCGATAGGCTCATGTGTCACAATGCCGTCGACACCGACATCATAATCCCACGCCATTTCGCGCACGGCTTTAACCGTCGCGCGCAAATGGCCGGGGCCGCTTTCCGCTTGCGCATCATAAGACAAATCATAAGGCGCGCCCATTTCTGTCGAGATCGCCTTGACCATTTCGTCATAGCGTCGTTCAAAAATGGTGATCAGCTTTTCCACCAATGCAATCCGGTGTTCAAGCGTCGTCGCGGCATAGCTATCAAATGCCGCCCGTGCCGCCTGAACCGCCCGATCAGCATCATCATGCCCGCACACCGCAACAACGGCGCAGACTTCTTCGGTAGCGGGATTTATGGCATCCACCGTTGCCGTGGATGTCGCGGGCAAGACCCATGCGCCATTGATATAAGACTTCAGTGGCGAATTAGACATATCCAATGGCTCTCTTTTGATCTTCAACAATTGTCTTTCCAGCTGCCCAGTAATGATATGCCGCCCAGAAACCGGTGGGTGCAAGGATAAGCAGTGCCATCCTGAGCGACTCGCCATCTGCGCCTGACGGCCCGGCGAAGCTATCGCTCATAAATCCGATCAATGGCGGTATGATCACCAGATTCAGCACGTTCGCAAAGAGCAACGATATCGCCACAAACATCGCTCTCATCTTTGGCGGCGCCAAATTCTGGATCAAGGCGAACGCTGGACCGATATAGAAATATACCGCTGGAATAAAGATCCAGAACATCGCAGTCGCAAGCGTTAGGGAGCTTGTGTAATATGCAATAAAGGATGGGATAGTTGCAGCAGCAGTGACGCCGCTAAGCAGCCAAACAACACGTTTCGGATTAGCAAAGCTCGGCTTCATCAATAGCCATGCGGTCAATAAAGAGGCACCTATGCCCATCCATAAATGGATCGGACCGGTGATCGCACCAGCCTGCGCCTCATTGAGATCAAAATTGCGCTGAAGAAATGGGGCGGTGAACCACATCAAGCCCCATCCCCAGAACGCTGAAAGTCCGCCGCCCATCATTCCGTGCAGTGCGGCTTTCTGGGTCAAAAGAAACCTTAGGGTCTCCTTTAAAGTAGGCGTGTCATCGCCGGAGACTGCATCCAGCCGCCCGCGCGCAGGTTCCTTGATAGTCAACATGATGATTATCGCCAATACTATTCCAGGCAGACCAAGCGCTAGAAAAGCGGAACGCCAGCCATAAGCTTGACTGATCGCTCCTGCTGCATCGGCACCAAGATAAGCTCCAATTGGCGCACCGAGAGCAAAAATGGTCATAGCCATCGGGCGACGCGCCGCCGGGAAATAGTCGGCAATGATCGAATTACATGGCGGAGTACCACCTGCCTCACCAATACCAACACCGATCCGAGCCAGCAGAAGCTCTACATAATTCCGCGACATTCCGCAAAGGGCTGTCGCCGCCGACCAGACCGTAATGGAAGTTACTAGCAGATTTCGTCGATTTTTGCGATCCGCTAGCCACGACAAGGGAATGCCCATTGTGACGTAGAACAGCCCGAGCGAAATACCTCCGACCAATCCAATGCCGAAATCGGTCAGTTGCATCTCGGTTTTTATCTGCTCTTGCACTTGCGAGAAAACATAACGGTCAGCGATGCTGATCGTATATACCAGCATCATGATGATGAGGACATACCAACGCTGCCCCAACGACGAGACTTCATCGACACTTATTGGCCCGTTCGGAGCATTGCTTGCCATAAAATTACCTCTCAGGTTGCGGCCAGTTCCGGCCCTAATTTAGTGCGAAGTGGATCCAGAAAATTGCTGAAATTTTCCCACTGATCAACACCGCTTTTGAAAATGGGTTGTCGCACCTGCTCCGAGCTCGCGGTGCGAACGGCGCGCTCAGTCTGGTGGAAATTGAGACATGCTTCTTCAAACGGAAGTCCGCAATAATCAAGCAAGCGCCGGACTTGGGTTTCCAGATCGGCGACAACTTCCTCATAGCGGACACGCAATATTTTGCCGGGCAGCACCGTGTCCCAATGATCCATAAGCTGCACATAGTCGGCATAATATTGACCGACTTCCTCAAGACCGTAGGTAAACTCCTGACCTTCAGCGAAGAGCTGCTTAAACCCGCTGAAGCAGCAACCCATGGCCCCACGGCGCGCATCGATGATTTTCGCATTTGGCAAGATCATATGGATCAGGCCAATATGACGGAAGTTGTTCGGCATTTTATCGATGAAGAAGGGCGTGCCGCCTTTACGATAGACCTGCGTATCGCGGATAAACTCTTCACCAAAGCGAGTGACATCATCGTGCGTCAAATCCGCTAAGTTACCGGGATATTCAGGTTCTTCACCAACAACTCGTTGCCGATCGAGGCGGAAGGCCAAGGCAAAGATATTGGGGAGCTCCATCGTCCCTTCCACTTGGCTGTGCGAGGCGAGGATTTGCTCCAACAGGGTCGATCCTGCACGCGGCAATCCGACGATGAAAATCGGGTCTTGCGCGGGACAGCCGGCCCCTGAAAATTTTCCAAGTAGATCGGTCGTCACCAACTCACGTTGCAGCCGCATTTCGTTCGTCAACCTGCTCGGATTATATTTCAACTCCTCGCGCTTCAAACGGTTACCAAGCTCATAATATTCAAATGATTTGCTATATTCGCCGCGGTCTTCGAGCGCTTTACCGAGCGCAAAACATAAATGATACCGGTCTTCAAGCGCGGTCATCGGCGACGCTTGCCGCGCCTGCATTTGCGCGATTTCGGCATCATCAAACCGGTACGTTTTCAGATTGGCGAGGCTCCAATACGCATCGCCGCAATCCGGCCGGACTTGATAAGCCCGGCGATAGGCGGAAATTGCCTCATTTTGGCGCCCAACAGTTTTCAGCGCATGGCCATAAGTAAGATTTATACCTGGATTATTGGGCATAGACCCGAGCAGCGCCTCATAAATCAGCATCGCTTCATCAAAATTGCCGACGGCAAGATTTTCATTTGCGTACAGCATTTCAAACTCAGGATTACCCGGCTCTTTTGCGCGCAGTTCCGACGCTTCGCTCAGCGCTAGTTCAAATTTTTGCCTTTTGCGCAGGACTTTCACATAATCGAAGTGCGCGCTCACATTATCAGGCTCTAGAACCTTGCAGGATTCAAGTAAAAATTCCGCTTCATCATAAGCGTTGAACTTCATCCCGATGTCGGCAAGCAAACGCATGGCTTCAACATGATGGCCATTGCGCTGCAGGAACGCGCGACACAATTGTTCGGCTTTGTAGATGCGCCCTTCCTGAATAAAGCTTGCGACACTCAGCAGTTCAGGCGGAAGCGCCGAAAGATGCGTATATTGGGCATGGGCAAAGTTAGCAGGCGCTTCGCGTCCAGCGGCATCGTGCAATTCAGAAAGAATGCGCCAGCTTGCGACCAACGCGCCATTATGGGTAACCGCACGCTGATAAGCCGCAACAGCTTCTTCGATACGGCCACTATCGCGAAAGCAATGTCCACGCTCTTGCCACGCGCGGCCATAGCCTGAATCAACTGCAATCAATGTATCGAGGGTCGTGAGTGCTGCTGGCACTTTTCGCTGCATCCGCTGCGACACTGCCAAAGTGTATAAGGCATCAATATTTTCAGGTGCCGTTTTGAGTATGGCAACACATAAATCTTCTGCGTCAGCTAATCGGGCATTTTGCAAATGCGACCGCGCTTCACGCAACATGCCGTCAATGATTTCCGGAGAGGCCTCGGCCAACATTGTCACCTATTCTCCCATATTGTGACGAACGATTGCACGAACCCTGCAGCAATTCGCACGCTTAACGCAATGCAGAAATGCAGAAATGGCAAAGCGCCCCTAGTTTCCTAGGGGCGCCCACCTTGTTGCTTAAATTTTGTACGAGAAACGCAGTCCGAACGTGCGTGGACGCGATGTCGTTGTCCGAAGCTCGCCGTCATTGCCGCTCTTGTAGAGCTCAGGACGCGCGTCGGTCAAATTGTCCCCGAACACTTCCAGACGCCACTCATCCTTCGATACGCCGAACGACATGGCTGCCGTGGTGTATGATCCAAGGTTCTGAGCCCCATCAATTGGCGCAATCACGTCACCGGGACGAACCGTTACACCATTGTAGGTGACAGGAATCGCTGCCGCATAGCCCAAAGTCGGGTTCGACGACTGGTAACGAATGTCGACATTATCGATGACATCAGAGATGCTCTTGCCAACATAATGAATGCCAATTTGTGCGAAAGGCACGAGACCCGAGGCAAGTTCCTTTTCCCAATGCAGACGTGCATTGAATTGGAATTTGGGGCTCAAAGCGAGCGGGCCACCCAATGGACGGAGCACCGCTGTGTTCTTCCGATACTTCGTCATTTCAGAGTCGTTGTACGAAAACGCACTATTGAAAGTGATTTCTGGCGTTGTGCGCCATGTTACATCACCTTCCAGACCTCTGATCCGCGCATCCAACAAGTTTGTGGTAAATGTTTGGTTCGAGATATTTTGGTCGAAAACGGTGATCTGGATGTTGCTCCAGTCGATCTGATACGCCGCGAAATTGACCTGCAAACGGCGATCCATTAGCGAGAATTTACCACCAATTTCATAGTTTTGCACCTTGTCAGGTACATATGTACCCAAGCGCACAAAGTCGGCATTGGTTGGACAAATCGCACTTGGCACGCGGCACGGACGACGGTTGAAGCCACCTGGACGGAAACCGTCCGAGTAGGTCGCGTATACCAATGACGCATCGTCTAGACGGTAGGTCAGGTTGGCCTTGTACAACACACCATCATATTTTGCTGGCGATGCGTCCGCATAGAGCACGTTCAAGTTCGCGCTGACGTTATAAGTCGTGGGCGGTGTAGCTGCGGACGTATAGGTGCCGGTCGTAGCGTTATAAACGCCGCGCGCCCCGCCAAAGCTGCCGTTCGAGGAACCGTTGATCGACGCCTTTTCATCATAATAACGAAGGCCACCGGTGAAAGTCAGCTTGTCCGGAACGATATCAAAGGACGCTTCACCATAAGCCGCAAATTGCTTATCTTGACGTTGGATATCGTTGAAAAAGCCAACCTGTCCTGGACGGACGCTGGTATCATTCGCATTTACCGAAGCATTTGGAGCGCGACGATAAATAAAGCCAGCTGCTTGTTGCAAATAGGACCAGTCAGTGTTGTCGAACAATTTATTGTCATCGTAGAACAAACCAAAAGTACCACGCAGACGCTTGTCAGCAGGCGTTGTTACGCGGAATTCATGCGTCATACGCTCCGTGCGGTTACGCACTTGATAGCTCTTGCTTGGCGCGTAGCAGGTGTTGCCGATATTACCGTTATACGCAGCGGTGTAATACACGCCGCGGTCGCATTCATAATAAGGCAGATAAAGACCGATATTCGAATATCCGGCATAATCGGCAACTTGCGTTGCACGGTGCTTCAAGAATGAACCGGTGTAGATCAAATCGAGCGCACCAAGGCGACCGTTTACACCCCAAGTCGAGAGGTTTACGCGGTCACGCAGCGAGTTGTCATTGAACTTGGTTACCTTGAGGTCGCCTACATCGGGTTCAAAGTCAAAAACACCGTCGGTGTCGAGTTCCTGGCGCACGTGCATCAGATCGACAGACCAATCGTCGTTGACTTTCCAATTCAGCGCAATACGCCCGCCACGATAGGTTGCGTCGTTATAATCATCTTCGACAAATGCATCGTTGCGAATGGTTTGACGTGTAGGCGCACGATAGAGACTGCCCGTGCAGTTTGCCACTGCTGTCGTCGCCGTAGCTTGGCAAGACTGGATCGCACGCATGACGAGCAATGGGTTGCCAGTTGGCAGCTTACCAGCAACGCCGACATTGCCGTTGAATGGCATTTGATAGCTTGCCGCGACATTGTCGATATACCCACCCTGCTGGTCGGTATAAAATACAGCGCGGACGGCTAGCTTATCCTGCACGATGGGGATGTTGATGAATGCGTCGCCAGCAACGCTTTCTTCGCCACCCTTAGTAAAGGCATAGCTGGAGTTGAAACCGGCGCTGAATGCACTCGCATCTGGCTTATTCGTGATGTAGCGGACTGCACCACCCATCGCGCTTGCGCCGAAGAGCGTGCCTTGCGGACCCGCCAAAACTTCGACGCGCTGAAGATCAACCGCGTAAAGGTCAAGGTTACGACCAACAAGCGATGCAGGCGCATCGTTAATGTAAAGAGCGACGGTCGGCTGCGCACCGGCAGTACCGGCAATTTGCAGACCCGGCGAGTCTGTCGAAAGACCGCGGATGAAGATGGAAGATGCACCTGGGCCACGTGAAGCAGCGCGCACATTAGGAAGATATTCAATCAGCTTTTCGAATTTGGTGATGTTCAGCTCGTTCAGCGATTCACCGCCCAAGGCCGTGATTGCCAATGGCACGCGATTTGCCGACTCTTCACGACGCGTTGCAGTAACAACGATATCGGCGATGCCATTGTCCTGCTCTTCTGCAGTTTGCTGCGCAAACGCAGGGTTGATACCAATACCAACGCTGGCCGATGCAATAACAAGTGCAGCCGTTGAAATTTTCAAATAACTTTTCAATTTCTTTCCCCTCAACCATCCCCCGACGACGCGAGGGCTCTTAAACTCCACTCAGTAAATTGAAACTGGAGCTCAATGCAAGCAACTGACCAAATTTTCGTGATTGGTAAAATAAATTCTTTAATCAATTACATCATCTACATATCGCGATTAGAAGACCTAATATATGCCGGAACCAGATGGTTAGTGCGGAATTGGGCCGCTACGCGGGGCCCAATTTCGATGGGAGTAGGGAATAAAATGAAAACGGGTGCTGACTTTGTTTTGCTGATCATGTGCGCGGATCGCAAAGGTATCGTGGCCGCAGTGGCTAACTCAATCGCCAGTCAGGATTGCAACATCGTCGAGAGCTCGCAATATAGCGACGAAAGCACCGGTCGGTTCTTTATGCGCATTTCGGTTTCATGCGCTGCGGAAACCACGATTGAAAGTTTCCGCGCCGCATTTCTACCTGTGGCAACTGCATTCCATTTGGAATGGAGCCTCCACGATTTACGCAAAAAACTCCGCGCGATGATCATGGTGAGCCAAGGCGGCCATTGCTTGAACGACTTGCTCTATCGCACTTCCACCAACCGACTGCCCATGGAAGTTACCAGCGTGGTATCCAACCATTTGACTTGGCAGCGCCGTGCAGAGCATGAAGGCGTAGCTTTTCACCATTTACCGATCACGCCAGAAAATAAGCTGGAACAAGAGGCTAAATTGCTTGCGATGGTCGAGGAGCAGCAAGTCGACCTCATAATTCTCGCACGTTATATGCAAGTCCTGTCTGATCAACTTTGCCGTAAACTTGATGGCCGGGTGATTAACATTCACCACAGTTTTCTTCCAGGATTCAAAGGCGCGAAGCCTTATCACCGCGCGCATGAACGGGGCGTCAAAATGGTCGGTGCCACAGCGCATTATGTGACCGCTGACCTCGATGAAGGTCCAATCATCACGCAGGACGTTTCAATCGTTGACCATGCCGACACCGTCGACGATTTAATTGCGCAGGGCCAAGACACCGAAAGCCGGGTACTTGCGCGCGCAGTTAAACTCCATTTAGAACATCGCGTGATGCTCAACGGCAACCGTACTATTGTGTTCAAATAAATTTCGCGAAAAATCAGATAACATTGAAGGATAGCCATCATGAAGACCCGCGCAGCTGTTGCATTTGAAGCCAAGAAGCCATTGGAGATTGTCGAATTGGATTTAGAAGGTCCAAAGGCAGGCGAAGTTTTGGTCGAGATCATGGCAACGGGGATTTGCCATACCGATGCATATACGCTGGATGGTTTTGACAGCGAGGGTATTTTCCCAAGCGTTCTGGGGCATGAAGGCGCAGGGATTGTGCGTGAAGTTGGCGTCGGCGTGACCAGCGTCAAGGCGGGCGACCATGTCATACCGCTTTACACCCCTGAATGCCGCCAGTGTAAGTCCTGCCTGTCTGGCAAAACAAACCTCTGCACAGCGATCCGCGCAACGCAGGGTAAGGGGCTGATGCCCGATGGCACAACGCGCTTCAGCTATAAGGGTCAGCCGATTTTCCATTATATGGGCTGCTCGACCTTTTCGAACTTTACGGTTTTGCCAGAGATCGCGGTTGCCAAAATCCGTGAGGATGCGCCGTTCCAGTCAAGCTGCTACATTGGCTGCGGTGTAACCACAGGCGTTGGTGCGGTGGTGAACACGGCGAAGGTACAGGTCGGCGACACGGTTGTGGTGTTCGGCCTTGGCGGTATTGGCCTCAACGTCATTCAGGGCGCGCGTCTGGCCGGCGCGGGCATGATTATCGGCGTGGACATCAATCCGGATCGTGAAGAATGGGGCCGCAAGTTCGGGATGACAGCCTTCCTCAACTCTAAGGGCATGAGTCGTGAAGATGTGGTCGCCAAGATCGTTCTGATGACTGATGGCGGCGCGGATTATACCTTTGACGCCACAGGCAATACCGAGGTCATGCGTACCGCGCTGGAGGCTTGCCATCGCGGCTGGGGCACCAGCATCATCATTGGCGTGGCCGAAGCGGGCAAGGAAATTGCAACGCGTCCGTTCCAATTGGTAACGGGCCGCAATTGGCGCGGCACGGCCTTTGGTGGCGCCAAGGGCCGGACCGATGTCCCCAAAATTGTCGACATGTATATGACCGGCAAGATCGAAATCGATCCCATGATCACGCATGTCATGGGTCTGGAAGAAATAAACAAAGCCTTCGAATTAATGCATGCGGGCGAAAGCATCCGCAGCGTCGTGGTTTTCTAAATGGTGTCTATCGCTGACATTTTGGCCGAACATAAGGATCGGGAAGGCCCGCTCCTGCCGATCCTGCACGATGTGCAAAAGGCGTTTGGTCATGTCAGCGAAGATGCCATGCGTGAAATTGCCAGTGCGCTGAACCTGACACGCGCCGAAGTTTATGGCGTCGTCAGCTTCTATCATGATTTCCGTAAAGAAGCCGAAGCCCGGCCCGTTTTGAAATTGTGCCGGGCCGAAGCCTGTAAAGCCCGGGGCGTAGAGGCATTGGTCCCCATCGCCGATAACCAAAGCCGCGTAAAAGTAGAGGCAATTTATTGCCTTGGATTATGCGCGGTTGGGCCGTCGGCCATGGTTGGCGACACAGTCCATGCCCGTTTGGACGGTGCTAAGTTCAAAACATTATTGGAGGCCATGTGATCGTCCGGATATCCGATGATGCGGTGGCCATCGCTTGCGGGGCGGATGCGGTCGCGGCTGCGTTCCTGGCCGCGGGCGTTGCGGTCGAGCGCGTTTCGAGCTGGGGGATGCAATGGCTCGAGCCATTGGTAGATATCGATGGTGTCGGCTATGGCCCTGTGTCGGTCGATCAGGTTCCGGACATTATCAACGGCACAGCGCCGTCCTTAGGCCGCATTGAAGATCATCCTTTTATCGCCAAGCAATCGCGCCTGACTTTTGCGCGCGCGGGCAAAACCCGTCCACTTTCGCTCGATGATTATTACGCATCAGAAGGCTGGCTTGGACTTGCAAAAGCGCGTGAAATGGGTGCGCAGGCGACCATCGACACGGTCATGACGTCGGGGCTTCGCGGTCGCGGCGGCGCGGGTTTTCCGGCGGGCATAAAATGGCAAACCGTTGCGCGTGCGGATGCGGACCAAAAATACATCGTCTGCAATGCCGACGAAGGTGATAGCGCGACTTTTGCCGATCGCATGGTGATGGAAGGCGATCCCTTCATGCTGATCGAAGGCATGGCGATTGCCGGATACGCAGTGGGGGCAAGCAAAGGATATGTATATATTCGCTCCGAATATCCGCATGCTATCGCCAAAATGGAAGCCGCTATCAAGCTTTCGGCCCATTTGGTTGCACCATTTGTCGTCGAAGTTCGTGTCGGCGCTGGCGCCTATGTGTGCGGCGAGGAGACATCGCTCCTGAACAGCCTGGAAGGCAAAAGGGGCGAGGTGCGGGCCAAGCCGCCACTGCCCGCTCTGGAAGGCCTGTTTGGTAAGCCTACCATCGTGAACAATGTGCTGACCCTCGCTGCTGTGCCATGGATATTGACGCATGGCGGCGATGCTTATGCGGCTTATGGTGCTGGCCGGTCCAAAGGCACAATGCCCATCCAGATTGCTGGCAACGTAAAGCATGGCGGCCTGTATGAAGTGGCATTCGGGATCACATTGGGTGAATTGGTCAATGATATAGGCGGCGGCACAGCAAGCGGCCGACCTGTGCGCTGCGTGCAAGTAGGTGGGCCATTGGGCGCTTATATACCGCCTACGCAATTTGATTTACCGCTCGATTATGAGGCATTTGCCGCTGCCGATGCGCTGGTCGGCCATGCGGGTATCACGGTGTTCGACGATACGGTCGACATGGCGCAAATGGCACGCTTTGCGATGGAATTTTGCGCCGTTGAAAGTTGCGGAAAATGTACGCCCTGCCGCTTGGGCAGCACGCGCGGTGTCGAAACACTTGACCAGATTATCGCAGGCAAGAATGTCGAAGAAAATCTCGCGCTGATTGCAGATCTGTCCGAAACTATGAAGTTCGGATCGCTCTGCGCTTTGGGGGGCTTCACACCTTATCCGGTGATGAGCGCCATCAAGCATTTTCCAGAGGATTTCAGGTGAAACGGCTCGGCGCGATCATTGCCGGCGGCAAGGCGACGCGCTTTGGCAGCGACAAGGCAGCTGCACTGTTAAACGGTCGCCCGTTGATTGAGCATGTTGCCGATGGATTGCGCGAGCAGGTTGACGCCTTGATTGTCTGTGGGCGTGCATGGCCGGGAATGGAATGGGTGGACGACACTCCGTTCCCCGATATGGGACCATTAGGCGGACTAAATGCTGCACTTTTATATGCGCAGCAAAACGGCTTTGATTCCGTTTTTACCGCCGGCTGCGACGTTGTCCCCGTTCCGACATTGCCGTGCAATCTGGATGATGGACGTGCCGTTTATATCGACGGGCATTATCTTTTTGGCTTGTGGCCCGTTGCACTTGCGCCTGTTCTTGACCGGCATCTGCGCAATCAGGATGACCTTTCGATGCGGCGCTGGATCGCATTAAGTGGCGCGCAGGCAATCACATCGGCAGATGTTTTCCACAATTTGAATACGCCTTTGGAACTTGCGCAATATGCTGCGCAACAGACGAATATGGTATAAGGTAGATAGATGACATACCAGCCGCAAAAGGATTTCGGGACACCAGAAAGCCGCTCTGACGAAGCGGTTTCGCTGACGATTGATGGCCGTGAGGTCACCGTGCCCGCCGGCACCAGCGTCATGCGGGCAGCGGCTGAACAAGGCACATCCATTCCAAAATTATGCGCGACGGACAGCGTCAAAAGCTATGGCTCATGCCGCCTATGTCTGGTGGAAATTGATGGCCGCAGGGGTACGCCGGCAAGCTGCACAACACCTGTTGAACCGGGCATGGTTGTCCGCACGCAAACGCCGCAACTGGCAAAATTACGCAAAGGCGTGATGGAACTGTATATTTCCGACCATCCGCTCGACTGTCTCACATGCGCCGCCAATGGGGACTGCGAATTGCAGGATCAGGCAGGCGCCGTAGGCCTGCGCGATGTGCGTTATGATGTGCAGGCGACACATTTGGGGCAGGAAAAAGATCACTCCAACCCCTATTTTGATTTCGATCCGAGCAAGTGCATCGCTTGCTCGCGTTGCATCCGCGCCTGTGACGAAGTGCAAGGCACGCTTGCGCTCACGATGGAAAGCAGAGGATGGGATTCTAAAATATCCGCCGGCCTTGCCAGCGATAATTTTCTGGGTTCGGAATGCGTTTCGTGTGGTGCCTGTGTGCAAGCCTGCCCGACCGCAACCTTGGTCGAGAAAAAAGTTGTCGAAGTCGGCACACCGGAGCGCAGCGTCGTAACGACTTGCGCCTATTGCGGTGTCGGCTGCACCTTCCGTGCGGAAATGCGCGGCGAACAATTGGTCCGTATGGTTCCTTATAAAGATGGCAAAGCCAATCGCGGTCATAGCTGCGTCAAGGGCCGCTTTGCTTGGGGCTATGCCCAGCATCAGGAACGCATCCTAAAGCCCATGATCCGCAAGTCGATCAGCGACCCGTGGCGCGAAGTCGAATGGGATGAGGCCTTTGCTTATACCGCGTCCGAACTGAAGCGGATTAGCGACAAATATGGCCGCAACGCCCTTGGCGGCATCACGTCCAGCCGCTGCACCAATGAAGAAACCTTCCTCGTGCAAAAGCTTGTACGTGCCGGTTTTGGTAACAATAACGTCGATACCTGCGCGCGCGTATGCCATTCGCCGACCGGATATGGCCTCAAAACCACTTTTGGTACCAGCGCCGGAACACAGGATTTTGACAGTGTCGAGGACAGCGATGTCATCTTGATCATTGGTGCGAACCCCACCGATGGTCACCCCGTTTTTGCCAGCCGAATGAAACGCCGCTTGCGCGGGCAGGATGGACGCCCCGGTGCAAAGCTGATCGTTATCGATCCCCGCCGTACCGACATTGTGCGTTCGCCGCATATTGAGGCGCAGCACCATCTGCCCTTACGTCCCGGCACCAATGTCGCGGTACTGACCGCCATGGCGCATGTCATCGTGACCGAAGGCCTCGCCAATGAGGCCTTCATTCGCGAGCGTTGTGATTGGGACGAGTATAGCCATTGGGCCGAATTCGTCTCGCAAGCCCGCAACAGCCCAGAAAATCTGCAGCCAGTCACTTTGGTCGATGCCGACGAACTGCGCGCGGCAGCACGGCTTTATGCCACAGGTGGCAATGGCGCGATCTATTATGGCTTGGGCGTGACTGAGCATTCGCAGGGCAGTTCAACCGTGATGGCCATCGCTAATTTGGCGATGGCAACGGGCAATATTGGTCGCAGAGGCGTTGGCGTAAATCCGCTTCGCGGTCAGAACAACGTCCAAGGTGCCTGTGACATGGGCAGCTTCCCGCATGAGCTTGCCGGCTATCGCCACATCAGCGACAATGACGCGCGGTCTCTGTTTGAAAATGACTGGGGCGTAACGCTGGATCCGGAACCCGGCCTGCGCATTCCCAACATGCTCGACGCGGCGGTCGATGGCGTTTTCAAGGCGCTATATTGTCAGGGTGAGGATATCCTCCAGTCCGATCCGAACACGGCGCATGTGTCCGCTGGGCTGGCCGCGATGGAATGTGTGATCGTGCACGATCTATTCCTGAACGAAACCGCAAATTACGCGCATATCTTCTTGCCCGGATCGACCTTTTTGGAAAAGAACGGCACCTTCACCAATGCCGAACGCCGAATTCAACCGGTGCGTAAGGTAATGACCCCCATGAACGGCTTGGAAGATTGGGAAGTCACGCAAAAGCTGGCACAGGCGATGGGGCTGGATTGGAATTATAGCCACCCATCCGAAATCATGGACGAAATTGCTCGGCTTACGCCAACTTTTGCGGGCGTATCCTTTGCGCGGTTGGAGGAGGTCGGTTCGCTGCAATGGCCCGTGAACGCTGACGCGCCAGACGGATCACCCATCATGCACATTGATGGCTTTGTACGCGGCAAGGGCAAATTTGTTGTGACCGATTATGTCCCAACAGATGAAAAAACCGGCCCACGTTTCCCATTATTGCTGACCACCGGGCGGATATTGTCGCATTATAATGTCGGCGCACAAACACGTCGGACGGAAAATGTCGCGTGGCATCCTGAGGATCTGCTCGAAATCCACCCTGTGGATGCTGAAGATCGCGGCGTCAAATCAGGTGATTGGGTGAAGCTGGCAAGCCGTGCAGGCGAAACAACCTTGCGCGCCAATGTGACCGACCGCGTTGCCCCGGGTGTTGTGTATACCACCTTCCACCACGCGGTGACGCAAGCCAATGTTGTTACGACTGACTATAGCGATTGGGCGACCAATTGCCCCGAATATAAGGTCACGGCAGTTCAGATCAGCGCCTCCAACGGGCCAACCGAGTGGCAGGAAGAATATGAGGCTCTGTCGGCGCGATCGCGCCGCGTGGAAACCGGGATTGCCGCCGAATGAACAGCGTCGAGCGCCTCGTCCACATGGCAAACCAAATTGCGACAAATCTGGCAACCGATGCTGCGCCGGCTGCGGCGGTCGCAGACCATATCCAGACATTCTGGGACCCGCGGATGAAAAAGATGATTTTTGCCCATGGGACCGATGGCCTGTCGCCGGTTGCTGCCGCCGCCATAAGCTTGCTGGCCGACGCGCAAAATGGCAGTTGACCAGGGCGCAAAATCTCTACGTTTTGCGGTACTTACCCCGGGCGATGGTTCGACCGACATCATCAAACGGCCCATCATAGCCGAAGCACCCATCGCCATTGAATATAATGGCATTGGCTATGCCGTAATGATGGCAACACCGATTGATTTGGAAGACTATGCCGTCGGTTTCAGCTTGTCAGAAGGGCTGATAACGCACCCTGAAGATATTCTGGCCCTCGACGCCCATATGTCAGAATTGGGTTGGATTTTACGCATTCAAGTGCCGCAGAAAAACGCTGAAAAAGTGTTTGCCCGCGCCCGTCAGCGTGTCTCGGAGAGCAGCTGCGGCCTATGTGGCATGGACAATCTCGAGGAGGTCATGCGTCCTTTGCCGCCTGTCACAGCGCACATTGCAGTGGCCGATGCAGCGATTTTTTCGGCGCTATCGGCATTGCGATCGCATCAAACATTGAATGCCGATACAGGCTCCGCACATGCCGCGGCATTTTGCGCGCCCGACGGGTCTATCCTGATGACCCGCGAGGATGTTGGCCGTCATAATGCGCTCGACAAGTTAATTGGCGCACTCGCCCGGGCCGACATCAATATTTCCACTGGCTTTATCGTCCTCACCGCGCGGTGTAGCCTTGAGCTGGTACAAAAGACGATTCTCGCAAATTGCCCCATGCTCGTGACAATTTCGGCAGCGACCGACTTGGCAATCCATATCGCTGAGAAATCAGGCCTTCGCTTGGTCAGCCTAGCGCGCGCGGACTCGGCGCTTGCCGCAATGCCCCAAAACGGCTGATGAGCCAGCTTCGGAGCATCGAGATAGCCGGGTCAGCCAGATCATCGGCGTGCAGTTTCAAATAATAGCCATAGCCGTCTTCGATAACAGCATCATAAGGCATTACGAGCCGCCCATCGGCAATTTCCTGCGCAAACATATCAATATCGCCCAAAAAGACGCCATTGGCGGCCATGGCATATTGCGCAGCCGCAATCGTGGTATCAAAAGCAAGGCCACCATGCGTCGCGACACCCAGCTGGCTCTGCCGCAGATAGGCCGTCCACAAAAGCTCGCGCGGCTCGCCATCCAGCTTGAGGTGCAAAAGCTCCTCGCTTTTCAAAAATTCCTCCAACGACTTGCCCTCACGGTTGGCGGCCGTTGCTGGCGAACATAATGGCGCCACGCGCACCATCCAGAGAAGATCCGTAATCCGGTCATCGACATTGGGGCGGTCATACACAATCGCCATGTCGAAATCGGTTGAGGGCAATCCCGTCACATGCGCGCTCGAAACATCAAGGCGCAAATCGGGATGTTCAATGTGAAAATCGCGGAGCATCGGCAGGAACAATTGTTGCAGCAGCGACGGCGGGACATGCAACCGCAGCGAACGGCCAGTGACCTCATCATCGCGAATGGAATTCATCGTTTGCTCGATCCGGTCGAGGCATTTGCTCACCACCGGCAGCAATTCTTCGCCCGCCGCCGTCAGCGACAGCCGCGACGCGTCGCGCACGAATAACTGCTTGCCCAACAGTTCCTCAAGCCCGCCAACATGACGGCTCATCGCACTCTGCGAGACCGAAAGCGCCGACGCACCGCCCGTGAAGCTTAAATTTTGTCCCACCGCTTCAAACGCGCGCAGGGCGTTCAAAGGCAGCCAGCGACGATTAATTGTGCTACGATTGGATATGATATCGACCTTTCGAATGCGGACAATTTTGCGCCTGCACTATTGCCCGACATTTTGACATAGGGCTATGCGAAAATGCGATTTTATTCGTTTCCATATCTGGCCCATTCCAGCTTTAGAGAGATTTGCATAAAGGCCTAAACATGGATTTGCAGCGGATAAGCGCGCTTTTTGAACAGCGCCGTGAAGGGCATACCTTGCCCCAAGCATTGTACACAGAATCGGATAGCTTCGATTTCGATATGGCTGCGATTTACGGCCAAAGCTGGTTGATGGCCGGCATGGAATGCGAATTACCAAAAACGGGCAGTTACATCTCCATGATGGTGGGCAAATGGCCTGTCGTCATTACGCGCGATAAAGAAGGCACGATCCGTGCTTTTCACAATAGCTGCCGCCACCGCGGCTCGATGGTTTGCCAACCCGGCCATGGCACCGCACCCAAGCTGGTATGCCCTTATCATCGTTGGACCTATGATCTGGACGGTTCCCTTTTTGCCGCAGGCCGCATGGAAGATGATTTCGACAAAAGCGCGCATGGCCTGAAGCCCATTGCGATAGAATGTTTCGGTGGCGCGATCTTTATCTGCCTCGCGGACAATCCGCCGCCCATCGATGATTTCCGCGAAAAGTTTTCGGCTTATGCCGCGCCGGCCAATTTCGAGAATCTCAAGCTCGCCCATGTCGACAAGCTCGTGGAAGATGCAAACTGGAAGCTCGTCATGGAAAATGCGCGCGAATGCTATCATTGCGCGACGGGCCATCCGGAGTTGGCAAAGACCTTTCCTGTCGGCATGTCGAAGCATTTCGATGCGCATGAAGATGCGCGGGCAGAAGCCTTTAGCGCCGCCATGGATGCCCATGGTTTTCCACATGAACCCGTGGAAGGACATTGGTGGCAGGTTGCCCGCTTCGCGCTCAATGAAGGCTGCACCTCCATGTCGGAGGATGGCAAGCCGTTGATTAAAAAGCCGCTAATTACCGCCAATGGAGGCGACATTGGCTCGCTACGCTGGGCGATTGATCCGCATCTCTTTGCCCATGCAACGTCGGATTATGTGTTCATGTTCAGTTGCATGCCCGTCAGCGCAACGGAAACGCATGTGTTCAGCAAATGGTACGTCCACAAAGATGCGGTGGAAGGCGTCGATTATGATGTCGACGCCCTTATCTCCCTCTGGGCAGTGACCAATTCGCAGGACAAGGAACTGGCCGAAAACAATCATAAGGGCGTCAACAGCCCAGGATATACGCCTGGTCCTTATTCGGCAGATGCAGAAATGCTCGCCCGCCGTTTTACCGACTGGTATTGTGACGTTTCGCGTGTCTATATTGATAGCCATGGCAAATAAAAAGTCGGGGGACTTTCACCCAGAAACATTGGCGGTGGCCTTCGGATATGATCCGCAAATGGGGATGGGCGCAGCAAAGCCTCCGATCTTCATGACCTCGACCTTTGTCTATCCATCGGCGCAGCACGCCAAATATGTGCACGAGGCCTATTTTGACGGCACTGGGCCATTGGTTGGGGAAAGCAACCATATCTATTCGCGGCTTGGCCATCCGGGTCTGGATTTTCTGGAAGCCCGCCTTGCCGCCATTGATGGTGCCGAAGATGCCGTGGCCTATTGCAGCGGCATGGCCGCGCACTCCAGCATTGCGCTTGCCCATATTCGTGCCGGCGATAGCGTTCTGCATGGGCGGCCCATTTATGGCGGGGTGGATTATCTCTACAATGTCATGATGCCGCAATTTGGATCGCATGTGACCACTTATGTCGATGGCACAGATGAAGATCATGTCCGCGCCGCAGCGCAAGCCGCGATGGCAAAGGGCCCGTTAAAGCTGATCATCGCTGAGACACCGGCCAACCCAACCGCCGCCATTGTTGATCTCGAGCTCATGGTGCGGATCGCCGATGAGGTTGGTGCAAAACAAGGACATCGGCCGCTTGTTGTTGTCGACAACACGTTGCTCGGTCCCTTTGCCCAGCGCCCAATCGAAGATGGCGTTGATCTATGCATGACGTCTCTCACCAAATATTGCGGCGGGCATAGCGATTTGCTGGCGGGCGGTGTTTCGGGCCGTAAGGAATTGATTGAGCAGCTCAAACTCCAGCGGACGACATGGGGTAATCATCTGGATCCCTTCACCGCTTGGCTTGTGCTCCGGTCGTTGGAATCGGTCTCGGTACGCACCGAACGGGCCATGAGCAATGCGCGCATTGTCGCGGAATATCTGCGCGACCACCCCAAGGTCGCAGGCGTTACCTATTTGGGCTTTCTGCCCGAAGGATCACGGCAACGCGCTGTATATGATCGGCAATGCAAGGCAGCGGGGTCGACCTTCTCCTTTCATCTGCACGGCGGTGAGGCAGAGGCGTTCCGGATGTTGGATCAGCTTAAGCTGATGAAACTTGCGGTGAGCCTTGGCGGGTCAGAGACGTTGATTTGCCATTCGGCGAGCACAACACATTATGCAGTCGCACGCGAACAGCGATTGGAAGGTGGGATAACCGATGGCACGATGCGGCTATCGGTCGGGTTAGAACATGTCGATGATCTGATCGGCGATTTGAAACAGGCATTGGAAGCAGTTTAATGGATCTGAACTTTACCGGAACCGATGTGTGCGCCGTTAATGGCACACGAAGCGCACCCGAAGCAAAATATGACCTTGTCGTCATTGGCGCCGGGCCAAGCGGCATTGCCGCTGCCATAGAAGGCGCAGCCAGCGGAGCTTCGGTTCTTCTGGTGGATGAAAATCCTGTGTCGGGCGCGCTGATGGGCAATGATACCCCGCTTTATTTCGGCGGCCGCATGACGGCGGCGACCCAGAATAGCGACCGCATGCTTGAGGCCATCTTCATGAGCATGCCGGATCTTGAAAAGGCAATGGAAGCTGGCGTTGAGCTGCTGCTCGGCACAACGGCTTGGGGCGTGTATCGCAATGGACCGGGTGTACAAAGCTTGCCAGAACAAGTTGTTGGCCTTGCCGATGCTGAACGGTCTTGGCTGGTCGGCTTTGATCGGATTGTGCTGGCAACAGGCGCGCGCGACCTCGCCATTGCATTTCCCGGCTGGAACCAGCCTGGCGTGATGGGGGCCGCTGCCCTGCAAATGCTGCTCTCCCGCTATGGGGCCTTTTCTGGGCGGCGCATTGTTGTTTTGGGGTCGCATGACCTCGCGCTCGAAACCGCGCTTCTGGCGCTTGAACATGGGCTGGAAGTTGCCGGTCTGGTGGAAGTGCGCGATACAGCGCAAGGCGATGCCACACTTCTTGGGAAGATTATGTCGGCAGGCATTCCCGTCCATTATGGACAGAGCATCAAATCCAGCAAAGGCGGTCTTGATGGCATTGAATCCATCACCCTGACTGATGGAACAGACATCGCTTGCGACACCGTCTGTGTCGCCATTGGCCTTATCCCCTCGATTGAACTGGTCGACGCGATGCATGGCCCACGGGCACTGAACGCGGCACGCGGCGGCTATATTCCAGCGGGAGAACCGAATGTAACGACTGTGGGCCTGTGCGCTGGCCTACCCGATACAGGTTTTGACCATGTCGCCTATCGCATGGATTGGGTACGTGCGGCGCTGCGCGTCAATGCGCCCGATACGATTATCTGCCAATGTGAAGAAGTGACACTGGCGGATCTGATCGGGATACAACCGCCCAATTATTTGCCGCGCCCCGCGGCGCTTCAGGCGCGCTCACTCGACACGCTGCTGAACGATGGCCCCGCCAACCCGGATCAGATCAAGCGCTTAACCCGCTCTGGCATGGGCGTATGTCAGGGCCGCCGTTGCCGCGATCAGGTGGCGATGATGTTGGCCATTGAATCCGACAAGCCGTTCGGCACCATTCCGCTCGCCACGCACCGCGCGCCTGTGCGCCCGTTGCCACTGAAGATTTTGGCAGAATGGGATGAGCCTGCGGCGATGGATGCGGCGTGGGATGTCTGGTTCGGTATTCCGACGCAATGGGTGCCTGTCGAAGATATCGGCACAGAATATCAGGATGCGCATCGCGAGATGCTCTACACGGGGATGTATAAATGAGCGGCTCTGAAGTAGTCATCGTCGGCGGCGGCGTCACAGGTCTTAGCGCAGGCTGGTGGCTGGCGCGTTCGGGCGTTAAGGTAACCGTGCTCGACAAGTTCATTGTCGGTTGGGAAGCCTCTGGACGCAATGGCGGCGGCGCATCACATTATTCCAGCCCCTTGTTCGATGAAGAACAACGGCTTTGGCCGCAAATGGATGAGCTATTGGGCTACCCAACAGAACATCAAAAAGGCCGTATCCTGATTGCGATGACCGAACGGCAGTGGGACCAATATCGCTTCATTGCGGAACGCCACACGCGCCTCAACCACCCGGTCGAGGTGCTTGACGTAAAGCAGGTTCAAGAGGCTGTTCCGCTGGCGGGCGATAATTGCTTTGGCGGCGTGCATTATAAATTTGGCGGCCATGCCAACCCGCAACGCACGGTTCAGGCCTATGCCTGGGCACTGCAAGATCTTGGCGGTAAAATCATTCAGCATAGTCCTGTTACAGGCTTTGAAACCGCTGGCGGCAAGGTGACGGCGGTGAAGACCGCCAATGCAACTTATGGCTGCGATGCCGTAGTGGTCGCTGCTGGCCCGCAAATCCCGCAACTGATGGCGCAATTGGGTGTTGATGTCCCTCTGGCCGCCGCACGCGCCGAAATGATCATTACCGAACCGGCCCCGATGATGCCGTTGGGCGGCGTCGATGGACATAAGATTTATGGCCGCCAGACTTTGCGCGGCAACCTCGCTTATGGCGGCGGCCCGCATGAATGGCTGGATGTCGATGCGACTGGTCCGGCAGCTCGGCCATCGACACCGTTGGCCCGCAACCTTGCCAAAAGGCTGGCAGAACTGCTGCCCAAGGCCGCGCATCTCAACGTCATTCGCAGCTGGGCGGGCGTGATTGAAAATTCACCCGATGGCCGTCCGATTATTGATCGGCTCACCAGCCCCGACAATGTCGTTGTCGCCTCTATGTCGAGCGTGGGCTTCGGCCTGTCGCCCGCATCGGGCCATGCGATCCGCGATCTGGTGATTGATGGTGCATGTTCCTTTACCAATATCGACCTTCTCAAGCTGTCGCGCTTTGACAGACTTGAAAAGGATTGGCGTGAAAAGCGTGGGTGGATGCCCATCGCATGAGCCGATATTCAGCCTTAAGCCTGTTGCGCGGCGCTCTTAATGGGCAGCGCCACTGGCAACCAGCATGGCGCGACCCAGAACCAAAATCGCATTATGATATCATTATCATCGGCGGTGGCGGCCATGGGCTGGCAACGGCATATTATTTGGCCAAGGTGCATGGTCTGAAGAATATTGCCGTTCTGGAAAAAGGCTGGATTGGCGGCGGAAATACGGGGCGCAACACGACGATTGTGCGGTCCAATTATCGACTGGAACCGCTGCATAATCTCTTCGAATTTGGCTTGAAGCTCTGGCATGGCCTAAGTGACGAGTTGAATTACAATGTGATGTTCAGCCCGCGGGGCGCGATGTTCCTTGGCCATAGCGACGCCGATATGGTCAAGCTGGCCGAACGCGGCGACGCGATGCGTTGTGACGGGATTGATGCCGATCTATTGACCCGAGATCAGGTGGCAAAGCTTGAGCCCTTGCTCGATATGTCGCGCGATGCACGCTTTCCCATTCAAGGTGGTTTGATCCAGCGTCGTGGTGGCACTGCCCGGCATGATGCGGTCGCTTGGGGCTATGCCCGCGGCGCAGACAGCCTGGGCGTCGACATTATTCAAAAATGCGAAGTCACAGGCTTTGTGCGGGATGGTGACGCAGTGGTGGGTGTAGAGACAACGCGCGGACGCATTGGAGCGGGGCGCGTTGGCATTTGCGTAGCCGGACATAGCGGGCATGTCGCGGGGCTGGCGGGTCTAAAGCTGCCGGTTGAATCACAAACCTTGCAAGCCATGGTCACCGAAGGCGTCAAGCCGATGATCAACAGCGTGATCATGTCCCAATCCTTGCATTGCTATATCAGCCAGTCGGACAAGGGCGGCGTCGTCTTTGGCGGCGATCCCGATAATTGGCCAAGCTATGCCCAGCGTGGGCATCCTATGGTGATGGAAGGCGCTGTGGCGCAAGGCCTTGCGCTTGTCCCTGCTTTGTCCCGCCTGCGCATGGTGCGGACGTGGAGCGGGGTCACGGATATGAGCTTTGATGGCGCGCCGATCATTGGCGAAACGCCTGTCCGTAACCTCTTCCTCAACGGTGGCTGGTGCTATGGCGGCTTTAAGGCAACGCCCGCATCCGGTTGGACCTATGCGCACACGCTTGCGACGGGTAAGCCACATGCACTGAACGCACCTTTCTCGCTCGATCGCTTTAAACGCGGCGCAACCATTGATGAAACGGGGAGCGGCCCAATGCCGAATAGCCGCTAATGATGCTCATCCCCTGCCCCCATTGCGGTCCACGGGCGCAATCTGAATTTGTTTACGAGCGCACGGTCGATTCCGTTGTGCCGCTGGATGCGCCCACGGACGAGGCGATGACCAAGCTCTTCACCCGCAATAATCCGCGCGGCGTAGATGATGAAATCTGGCGCCATACTTATGGCTGCCGGGCATGGATGGTTGTAACGCGGCATCGCGTGACCAATGAAATTTCCGAATGCCGCGCCATCGGGCCGGAGGCGTTGCCATGATCAGTTTCAGCTTTGACGGTAAAGTCTATACCGCGCAGGAAGGCGACACGCTGGCAGCGGCGTTGTTGCGCAATGGCATTGGCCTTGTTGGCCGCAGCTTCAAATATCACCGCCCGCGCGGTATCATGACCGCAGGCGTCGAAGAACCAAATGCACTCGTCACCGTTGGCGAAGGCGGCAGAACCGAGCCAAATACCCGCGCCACCGATGTGTTCGTTTATGAAGGCCTTGTCGCCAAAAGCCAGAATCGTTGGCCCAATTTGTCGTTCGACATCGGGTCTGTTTTCGGTTTGGCTGCGCCCGCTCTTTCCGCCGGTTTTTATTATAAAACCTTTTTTGGTTCGGCCAAAAAATGGATGTTCTACGAATATTTCATCCGTAAGGCCGCCGGCCTTGGCAATGCCCCGACCAGCAGTGACCCCGACCGCTTCAGCCAACGTGCGGCGTTTTGCGATGTTCTTGTGGTTGGTGCGGGTCCCGCAGGCATGCAGGCTGCGCTCGAAGCTGCCGAAAGCGGCAAGCGCGTTATCTTGGTCGAACAGGATAATATCCTTGGCCCATCATTGATCCGCGACGGCCAAGAGCAAGATGCAGACTGGATCAACGCAACCGCAGCCCGCATTCGCGCCGCAAATGGCCTTATTCTTACGCGCACTACGGCATCGGGTTATTGGGAACATGATCTCGTTACCCTGACGCAGCGTTTATCGGAACCCGGGCAAGTCCCCCAAAATAATGTGGCGCAACGTCTATGGCATGTCCGCGCTGGCCAAGTGATTTTGGCCACGGGAAGCATTGAGCGGCCCATGGCCTTTGCCCATAATGACCGCCCTGGCGTGATGCTGTCGCAAGCTGTGCGCAGCTATGTCCGCCGCTTTGGCGTCGTTCCCGGCAAGCGCGTCGTAATCGCGACCAACAATGACGATGCCTATAAAACCGCGCAGGCTCTGAAAGAAGCAGGCGCGCAAATTGTAGCAGTCCTCGATGCAAGACCGGCACCGGCGGGGGCCAATAGCGGTCATCGCGTCTACAACAATGCAACGCCGCTCTCGACCAAAGGTGCGCGGCATTGCCTGAAAAATGTTTCCGCATTGGTCGATGGGGCGACGTTGGAATGGGATGCCGATCTGCTGGCCGTGTCCGGTGGGTTTACGCCCGTTGTGCACCTGCACATGCAAGCGGGCGGGACGCTTGACTGGAATGCGGATGCGCAAGCTTTTGTTCCCGCCGCGTCGCGCCAGAATGTGACAACCATCGGCGGGGCCGCAGAGCCACAACCGATATTCAAAATGGCGTCGGTTGCAAAGCCGAAGAAAAGCTTCATCGATTTCCAGAACGATGTGACATTATCCGATGTCGATCTGGCATGGGCAGAGGGCTATCGGTCGGTCGAGCATCTTAAGCGCTATACCACGCTGGGCATGGCCACCGATCAGGGCAAGCTCAGCAATATGGCTGCTCTCGGGCGATTGGCCGAAAAACAGGGTGTGGCCATTCCCGAGGCGGGGCTGACCACATTCCGCCCACCTTACACGCCAGTGACGATGGGCTTGCTCGCCGGTGCCGGGGCAAAAGATGCAGGCGCACATGTTCGCCGCCTTGCATTATATGACCTGCACGCGGCAAAGAACCCGATCTGGCAACCTTTGGGCTATTGGTTCCGGCCACGCGCTTACCCCATAAGCGGTGAAAGTTTGGCGCAAGCCGCACTGCGTGAGGCAAAGGCCGTGCGGAACAATGTCGGGATGACCGACGTGTCGACACTGGCGAAATTTGAAGTGAGCGGCCCCGATGCTGCGGCATTCTTGGAGATCATCTGCGCCACCACGGTTAGCAAACTGGCCGTCGGGCGCGGGCGCTATACCTTCATGCTGCGCGAAGATGGGTTCGTCTTTGACGACGGTACCGTGTGGCGATTGGACGAAAACCGCTATCTTCTTACCAGTTCCACCGGCGGTGCGGACCGCATGGCGACCCATATCTCATATGTGCGCCAATATCTGTGCCCGCATTTGCGCGTCTCTGCCGTCAATGTGCAGGAACATTATGCGGGCATTGCTATTGCGGGGCCAAAGGCCAAAGCGGTGCTCACAACATTGATTGGCGAAGAGCCACCACGCCATATGTCGACTGTTCCAGCGGTCATCGCGGGCGTTCCAGTCATCATCTTGGCCGCCAGCTATAGCGGCGAACGCGCGTTCGAAATCTATATCGCAGCAAGCGAGGCCGCGACGGTCTGGGCCGCATGCGAAGCCGAAGTGATGCACATAGACGGCGCATTATACGGGCTCGAAGCGATGGAGTTTTTGCGCATTGAAAAGGGCCATTTGGTCGTCGGCGGTGAAGTCGACGGGCGCATGACGCCGCATGATTTGGCGCTCGATAAGATGCTCAATAAGGCGGGCGGTTATATCGGCGCCTCTGGCCTCGCGCGCCCCGCTTTGGCCGAAACTGGGCGGCGGCAACTGGTTGGACTGGAGGCTCTTGAAGGCGACATACCAGAAGGTGCGATGCTCGTCCCCAACGAAGGTGCGTCACCGCAAGGTCATGTCAGTGCGGCCGCGTTCCGTATCATCGAGGGTGGGTCAGTTGCGCTGGGGCAATTGGCCGACGGGTTTAGCCGCCATGACGAAATCCTCATCGCCTCGTCCCCGACACGCGGCCAAAAAGCACGTGTCCGCATTGTGGCACCCCATTTCTATGATCCAGCAGGAGAGCGGTACCGTGACTGAAGTAACCATCACGACCCTGCCCGCCGCCCCGCTGCATGTCTTTGAGATTTGGAGCAACGCGGCTGCTGTCGCAAAACGCTTTAAAGCCGCAACGGGCTTTGCGCTTCCTGCGACCGGACGATCGGGTGGCAATGATGCGCTCCGTTTGATCCGCTTCGAACCGACGGTGTGGTTGGTAGAAGGCGATGCGTCGGCACTGTCCGCCATATTATCCGATGACGGCGCGGTAACAGCCATTGGCGGCGGCATTGTCCGCCTGCGCCTATCCGGCAAAGGCTGGCGCACGCTCTTAATGGAAGGCGGCGTATTTGACGCAGAGAGCCCAGATTTCGCTGTCGGATGCAGCGCAGCGACGATCATCGACCATGTCAATGTCCGCCTGCACGTCATCGATGAAACGACCTGCGACGCTTATGTGCCGTTGAGCTTCAGTCAGGGATTGCTCCACTTTTGGGAGCAAGCCGCGGGGAGTTTGGTGGGCTAGGTTTTGCCCTTCCCCATCGCGACCCTTGAGTTACTTCGCCGCCGCCTGATGCTGCAACGTCATTCCCCGTGCATGACGGCGTTGGAAACCCTTCCATAAGGTCACGCCTTCGCCGCCGGGGCTATAGGCGCCCCATGCTGTTCCGGCGGGGGCATTCCAATCGCCGTTATCCGAATCTGCAACGGCCATAAGCAGATACGCCGCCTTGCTATCGTCTTTGCGCAAGTGAACAGCCAAAAATGCGGTGATGAAATGCAGGTTGATGGCGTTAATCCTGTCCTGCCGCCAGATGGGGTCTTCAAACCAATCGATATCCCATACCGTCCTACGCATTTCAGCTGGCGCGGGGTTTAGTGCAATCGAGTGGCCGGCTTGCTTATAGGTCAGTAAGTAACGATCACTGTTTACAGCGCCACCAAAGACCGCAAGCCCGCCCGTTTTATAGTCAACAGTCGCGTCATTATCGCCGTGGATCAGCAGCAAGGGCGCGGTCAGCGCGGCGAGGCCGTCTGCGCCCCAAGCGCTGCGTGGCGCGCCGCCAGCGGGTGCCAATGCGACCACTGCCTTTACGCCTTTTAATGCTATGGCATCTGCCTGTGCACGCCCCCGTGCAAATGTCTTGAGCCAGCCGCCCGCGACCATATCCATATTCGGCCCCGATGGATCCAGCGATGCCCCGCCAGCGGTCAGCACGCCATAGCCGCCTTGTGAATAGCCAATCAGTGCAACATTATCCGCGTCGATCAGGTCGCCCAAAATAGCGCGCAGTTCGCCGGCGACAAAAACGATATCGCGCGGACGGTTGAAGTTCGGCGCAGCGCGGGTGACGGGCGACACAATATAAGGGTTGGGGTCGCGGTGATGGACCGCGGCAACGACATATCCCTTGGACGCTAAATTTTCGGTCAGCCACGTCATCATAGCCGGATTGTTGCTATAGCCATGGCTGATGATGACCAAAGGATGCTTGCCGCCTACCGCTGAAGCGTCGGCCACAGCCATACCCTTTTGCGAGAAATTAACCGGCGGGAAGGGTGGTTCAGCCCACAGACTTCCGCGATAGATAATTGGCTTTTTACCGTTTTTGACCTTTGCAGGGTACCAAATATCGACCCGCAAATTGCGATCAATAAGCGGAACTTCGGTTCCGCCCGAAGTCCCATTTTCGACATCCGGCTGATTTTTATGGGTCAACAGGACCGAACGGAAACCCACCCCATTTGGGCCCAAGGCGGCCAGTTCCGGCGCATCCGCGCTCGGGATACTTGGGATATCTGCATGAACGGGCGTGGCGAACAGCGCCAGTCCAGCAAGCCAGATATTGCGGATCATGCGATCATCTCCTCACCGTCCAGCGTAGGCGCGGGCCATGACAATTGCTGGGCCATCCAAGGATATTCGGCAATCAATGGCGGGAAGGTTTTTTCGCGCAACACCTTTTGGCATAAAATCGCGGTACGCTGCGGAATATCGCCCAGTTCATCCATCCGCGCGACGACCTGAATCGCACGGGAGAAGCGCCCACGCGTCATCGGTTCAGCGCGCAATTCGGGCAACAGTTCCGGCACGGCGGCAAGGCACACCGGCGTCGTGATTGTCCACCCAATGCCTGCGGCGACCAACGCCAATTGCTGGTGCGAGGATTCGACTTCGACCATCTGCGGCAGTTTCAACTTCATCCGAACAATCTGACGTTCGATTTGTTGACCTGTGCCCGTCAGGCGCGAAAAGCGGATGAACGGCAAGGATGATGGCACGCCGTTTATATCCAATGGCTCACGAAATTCTCTCGGGAAAACCATGATGAAGCTCTCCTCAAACACAGGATGCAACTCCACCGTGTCGCGATGCTCCAGGCTGAAACTGCCGGTCACCATCATGTCAATGTCCCGCGCCAGAAACTCGCCTTGATGCTCCAGCGATATACCAGAACGGATATTCCATCGGTCCGCACGCGGGCCAAGATGTTGCAGAATAGGCGCGGTGAGTTCGTTGGCTAGGCTGAAGGACATGGCGACCGTCACACTCGAAATGGGCAGGTTTGCCCCTTCGCGTACTTCATCATAAGCAAGGCGGGCATGGGCGATCAGCTTATGACCGCGCGCAAACAGCGATTTTCCACTCGCCGTTAAGCCCAGCGGGCGCATCGTGCGATCAAACAAGGAGGCGCCAATGCCGGTTTCGAGCCGAGCAATTGTTTGCGAAACCGCCGATTGCGTAACCTGCAGATGCGCGGCGCATTGCGACATGCCGCCAAGCTCCACGGTCATGATGAACACTTCCAAAGCGTGTAGATCAAATTCTTGCGGCAATTTCATACAGCAGTCTCTCCAAACGCGCAGGCAAAGTCCCTAGCTAATATTACCTGCGCTAATGGTTATTCGAGACTTTCCGTAATAATGCCATGCATTTTCGACATAGACGGATTATGCTTCAGCGGCGTTGCACACTTGCATCACTTTGCCGGGTCATGGGCGCTGACAGGGTTCCGATGCAAAGCCAGCAAGCCTTTTAATGTGCCATAGCACATGCCCAACAAGATAAACGCCAAAGGCAAACCTGTGGCGATAGCGCCTGCCTGAAGCGAGGTCAGACCACCATTTAGGAGGAGAAGGACGCCGATTCCGCCAACGGCGACCAACCAGATTGTCTTTTGCTTCAGCAACGTATCGGTACGACCACCTGCTGTCATTGTATCAATGACCAAAGTTCCGGAATCCCAGCCTGTCACGAAAAAGATCAGGATAAGGCCAATCGCCACAAAAGATGTGAATTGCGCCCAAGGCAAAGCACCCAGAAGCACAAATAACTGCGTGTCGAGCGATGCTTTGGCCAAGTCTGGACCATTGCCGGCAACAATTTGCGCAATGCTGGCATCGCCAAAAATGGTCAGCCACAAGATGCCAAGCAAGCTTGGCGAAATCATAGCCCCGGCTATAAATTCACGCACTGTGCGGCCCAATGAAATACGCGCCATGAACATGCCGACAAAGGGCGCCCAGCTCATCCACCACGCCCAATAATATACAGACCAATCATTGTAAAAACCGGTGTCTGTGCGCCCCACTGGGTTGGATAATGCCGGGAGCAATTTGAGATAATTGTAAATATTACTCGCAAGATCGCCGAGCAATTGCAGCGTTGAACCGGTCGTCAAAACAAAGATCAACAACGCAAAGGCAACCCACATATTCACTTCGCTCAAAATCCGGATGCCACGATCAATACCGCCCCGAATCGAGAGGAAGGTGATGCCTGCCATCACGAAAATCAGCGCCAATATCGTCAGCGACGAACTCGTCACGTCATATAGGTAGGAAATCCCTGCCATTGCTTGCTGCGCGCCAAGACCAAGAGACGTCGCCAGCCCAAAGATTGTAGCGAGAACCGCCAGAACCTCCAGAACATCGCCGGTGCGGCCCCAGACAGCTTTGCCAAACAACGGGTAAAATGCCGACCGCATCGACAAGGGCATGTTGAAGTTAAAGTTGAATACCGCAAGCGCCAAGCCAGTTACGGCGAAGATTGCCCAAGGGTGCAGCGCCCAGTCAAATATCGTCGCGGCCATGGCGATGCTGCGTGCGCCAGCGGCATCCCCAACGGCGCCGCCCAATGGTGCCGCAGGACCGCCCGCCATGGCCGAAGTAAAATGGGTAACAGGCTCACCAACGCCATAGAACACAAGGCCGATGCCCATGCCCGCACCGAACAACATCGCAAACCATGATAAGCGCGAATAATCGGGTGTGGCGCCCTTGCCGCCCAAACGGATTTTACCCAAAGGTGAGGCGGCTACGACAACGCAAAACAACAAAAGCAGGTTGCCCGACGTCATGAAGAACCAGTCGAAATGCGAAACCGCGCCACTGCGCAAAGCCGCGAACAGGTCCGTCGACTCTTTGGGGGCAATCAGGCTGAATAATATGACAGCAAAGGAAATGCATGCCGTGGGTAAGAAGACAGCGGGGTTGACGTGCATCCCGCCCCAATTGCGATTGGACTGGCCGTAGTTGCCCAGATCTATTGATTTATCCCAATCTGCCATTGAACCCTCCCCCAAAGGTACGACGCGGCTCGGTCAATGGCGCGCGGCCGTTGTCATCGCCATCCACAGCCATGCAGCAAAGCTGCGCCAGACTTCAACATGGAAACGATCTTCTGCGTCACGCATGACGATGATTTCAACCGTTTCATAAATGGTGCGCGTGGCCCGGCCAACTGCAAATTGGTCGAGATCAAGCGGGCAGCCTGCCATTAATATTTCGGATGCGCGCGGACCTTCGACGATCAAGCATATCGACCGATCGCTAATGTCGGTAACGGCCAGGGGCAGCCCTTCCCCTGTCGGGATTGCGGTACCAATGGCGCTGCGGAGATACCATTCGTCGGGGCCAAGGCATAGGATGCCACCTTGGGATGTGCCGACTTTCGTTGGTATCTTGACCTTTAACAAGCGTTCCAAGTCCTCCGCGTTCCGTGCCCGCAGCGCGTGCCGCTGCATCGGCGGGGCAAGGCTGATGCGGATACCCTCTGCGACAAAGGGGGTTTCGGAAACAGGCTCCTGACGAATAAGGGCCTCAGACATGCAGCCGTGCTCCTTCTGAGTCGTAGAAAACAACGCCGCTGACTTTGGCGGTATGCGTCTTGCCCGGCATCGGAATAAATAGCGTATCGCCGGTCATATCATGTCCGCCGGCAACTAGCGCCATCGCAATCGAACGGCCAAGCGTTTCGCTCCAATAAGACGAAGTGACATGGCCAATCATGGTCATCGGTATAGCCTGTTTGGGGTCAGCAACAATCTGCGCGCCTTCCTCCAAAACGACATTGGGATCATCGGTCAGCAAACCGACCAGCTGCTTGCGGCCCGGCGCGACAATATCCGGCCGCGTCATCGACCGTTTGCCGACAAAGTCAGGCTTTTTCTTACCCACGGCCCAATCGAGACCAGCGTCAAAGGGCGTTATTGTGCCGTCGGTATCCTGCCCGACAATGATGAAGCCTTTTTCCGCGCGCAAAACGTGCATTGCCTCGGTGCCATAAGGCGTGATGTCATATTGCGTGCCTTGCGCCATCAATTGTTCCCAAATAGCGCGTCCATAAGCCGTCGGCACATTGATCTCAAAGCCCAGTTCGCCGGTAAAGCTCACGCGGAACAGCCGCGTTTTTATGCCGCATATTGTGCCTTCACGGATCGCCATATGTGGAAAGGCTTCAGCCGAAAGGTCAATGCCCTCCACAAGCGGTTCAAGCACTTTGCGTGCATTCGGGCCTTGCAGGGCAATGACCGCATATTGCTCGGTGGTGCTGGTCAACCACACATCAAGGTCGGGCCATTCGGTCTGGAGATAATCCTCCATCATATTCAACACGCGCGCCGCGCCGCCAGTTGTCGTGGTCAGGTGGAAACGATCCGGCGCCAGTCGTGCCGACACACCGTCATCGGTGATGAAACCATCTTCCTTCAACAGCAAACCATAACGGCACCGCCCTGGCTCAAGCGCCTTCCACGGATTGGTATACATGCGGTTGAGAAATTCGGCGGCGTCAGGGCCGACAACTTCAATCTTCCCGAGCGTGGAGGCATCAAAAATACCAACCGAAGACCGCACCGCAACGCATTCGCGGTTCACGGCGGCATGCATATCTTCACCGGATTTTGGGAAGTACCGGGCCCTGCGCCACTGCGCGACTAACTCAAATACCGCGCCATGTGCTTGCGCCCAGCTATCGATATTGGTTGTCCGTGTCGGTTGGAATAACGCCCCTTTGGCATGCCCCGCCAGCGCCCCAAATGTCTGCGGCGTGTAAGGCGGACGAAAGCTCGTAAGCCCGATCTCAGGGACGGGTTTATGCAACGCAGAGGAAGCGATTTGCAGTCCGTTGAGATTAGATGTCTTACCTTGGTCGGTCGCCATGCCGTTGGTGGTGTAGCGTTTGATATGCTCAATCGAACGAAAGCCCTCACGCACCGCCAGCTTGATGTCTTTTGCGGTCACATCATTCTGAAAATCGACAAATGCCTTTATCCGGCTTTGGTCCTTAGGCGTTGGCAACATATCGATAACCGCGCCCGTGCCGAAATCCCAATCGCCCGCACATGCGCCCACACATTGAACATTTTCATTGGGCACATCTGGGACATAGGCGCCAAGATCATCGCGCCATTTCAGGCTGCCTTTGCTGTGCGACCATAAATGCACGCTTGGTGTCCAACCACCCGCCATCAAAAGCGCGTCAGCATCCACACGATGTACCCGTTGGTCGCCATAATTGCAGATGTCGATTGAACTGACGCCATGCCGGCCACGCACACCGACCACGCCATGGTTCAGGTAAACGGGGATGCCCAAACGGTCGGCTTCGCGCATCAGGGCACTATCGACGCTATCACGGACATCGATAATCGCCGATATACTTATGCCAGCCTTGGCCAGTGCAAACACATCATGCCAACCGCTATCATGCGATGCCATTAACGCTGGCGCTTTGCCAACCGCCACGCCGTACCGGTTGGCATAAACCTTTGCTGCGGACGACAGCATCACGCCAGGCGTGTCATTGCCGTCAAAAACAAGCGGACGTTCGATAGCGCCTTGCGCAAGCACCACCTCACCTGCCCTGATGCGCCAGAGCTTCTCGCGCGGCGTATCTGTTATCTCAGGACTTTGGTCGGTCAGCCGCTGCACCGCGCCAATGAAATTATCGTGATAATAACCAAATGCCGTCGTGCGGGTTAGGATCGTAACATTGGCCGCGTTGGCTAATGCTTTAACACTGCGTTCTAGCCAGGGCCATAATGCAGGGTCAGCCAAAGCGCCGCCGCCCAATTCGTCTTGCTCATCAATCAATACGATCCGCTTATTCGTGTCCATCGCACCAAGTGCGGCATCGATACCGGCGGGTCCCGCCCCAATAATCAACAGGTCACAATGGGCATAAGTTGACGCATACACATCGGGATCTTCGGCCGTTGGCGCATCGCCAAGTCCCGCCATTTTGCGAATAGCGGGCTCATATACTCTGTCCCAAAAAGAACGCGGCCACATGAATGTTTTATTGTAAAAACCTGCCGGAAAAAACATTCCCAGCCGGTCGTTAATCGCACCGAAATCCATTGCCAAAGATGGCCAGCGATTTTGACTGAACGCCTTTAGCCCATCATGGATTTCAACGCCCGTCGCGCGCAAATTAGGGGTAAAACGCCCTGGCCCGCGATCGACCGAAATCAGGGCATTTGGCTCCTCACTGCCCGCCGCAACCAAACCGCGCGGGCGGTGATATTTGAAGGATCTGCCGAACAGCATGACACCATTGGCGAGCAAAGCCGACGCCAAGCTATCCCCCGCAAAGCCGTGATAGGTCTTGCCATCGAAATGGAATTGCACAGACTGGCTGCGGTCAATGCGCCCGCCAGTTTCAAGGCGAAAGCCACTCATCGGCGCGGCTCCCCGGCTTTATAGGTTGTTTCAAATTTATCGGTCACGGTATCGCGCACGGCGTTAAAGAAGCGCCCGCAACCATGGACATGGCGCCAGCGTTCATGATGCCGTCCACGCGGATTGGCGCGGATGAACAAATAGGTTTCCCATTCCGCATCGCTTTGGCCGGATGGGTCAAGTGGACGCGCAATATGCGCCTGTCCTGCGTTGGCAAATTCAATCTCGGGACGCTTCTCGTCACAATAAGGGCAATGGATCAGGATCATATCAATGCGCCACCGCTGCTGCTGCTGCTTCGTCAATCAATCGCCCATTGCGGAACCGGTCTAGGTTGAAGGGGGCGTTGATCCGATGCGGTTCATCTTTTGCCATGGTATAAGCCAACAAATCTCCGGCACCTGGCGTGGCCTTAAACCCGCCCGTGCCCCAACCACAGTTGACATACAGCCCCTGGACGGGCGTCTTACCCAATATCGGCGAACGATCGGGCGTCACATCGACGATACCACCCCATGTCCGCAACATCCGCATCCGACGGTAAATCGGGAAAATTTCGCAAATGGCCGCCAAGGTATGTTCAACAATGTGCAGCGCGCCGCGTTGCGAATAGCTGACATATTGGTCCGTTCCTGCACCAATCACCAACTCGCCCTTGTCCGACTGGCTCATATAGGCGTGAACCGTGTTCGACATCACGACGCATGGGAAAGTCGGTTTGATAGGTTCGGACACCAGCGCCTGCAACGGGTAGCTTTCGAGCGGAAAGTCGAGCCCCGCCATTTGCATGATAACCGATGTGTTGCCCGCCGCCGATACGCCAACGCGCTTCGAGGCGATATAGCCACGCGTGGTTTCCACGCCCTCGACGGCGCCATCGGCACCGCGACGAATCCCTGTGACGGCGCAGTTCTGAATGATATCGACACCCAAAGCGGCCGCCGCACGCGCATAGCCCCAAGCCACCGAGTCATGCCGCGCAGTGCCGCCGCGCCGTTGCAGCGCCGCACCTAAGACCGGATGGCGCGCATCGGGGGATATGTTCAATGGCGGGCAATAGGCTTTGGCCTCTTCCGGCGTCAGCCATTCATTATCGACGCCATTGAGCCGGTTGGCATTAATGTGCCGCTGAAGGCTTTGCACGTCATGCACATTATGCGCGAGCATCATCACGCCGCGCTTGGAATACATGATATTGTAATTGAGCTCCTGACTTAGGCCATCCCACAATTTCACCGCATGGTCGTAAAGATGCGCACTTTCGTCATAGAGATAATTGGAGCGAATGATCGTCGTATTCCGCCCGGTATTGCCCCCGCCGATCCAGCCCTTTTCAAGCACGGCGACATTATTAATCCCATATTTTTTGGCGAGATAATAAGCAGCGCCAAGACCATGTCCGCCACCGCCGACAATGATCGCATCATAGGCTGGCTTAGGCGCAGCATCGTGCCATTGTGCAGGCCAATTTTGATGCCCGCCAAACGCTTTGGTGAACAGGCTTAACGCGCTGAACCGGGTCATGATTGCACCTGCGCCAGCGCCGCTTTCGCGCGGCTCACGTAGAAAGCCTTGAAATCATCAACCAGCTTTTCCTCTTGTGCATAGGGTCCTTGGACATAGCCGTCATTGGATATTCCACGATGGTTTATCGCCGAAAAGTGCCCGTCTTGTTCATTGGTTTTGCGCCATAAGGCGGCCAGATGGTCGGGATCATAATCGACCCCCTCGACCGCGTCTTCATGCACGAGCCAGCTTGTCCGCAGCATTGTCTTGTCAGGCCCAACGGGTGTCAGCGAGAATGTGACTACATGGTCGCAACAAAAATGATGCCAGCTATTGGGCTGAGTCCAAACGGACAGGCTAGACGTTTCAGGCTGTGTAAATGGGCCGATCAGTTTCTGGCACGCAAGCTTGCCATCAATCGATTGCGTCACCGCGCCATTTGCCAATGCCAAACGCGCAACGCGATGCCACCAACCATCGGGAAACTCTATCAAGTCGCGGTCAATGCCCAACGCCTGCCATTCGGAACGCTTTGTTTCCAGATGATCATCGGCAGGCGCATCTTTGCCGAAACCTGTTGTTCCCAGGACGCTGATCAATTCGGGGTGGCCCGCGTCGCAATGGTAACATTCGCGGTTATTTTCCATAACCAGCTTCCAATTGGCGTCTTCGACATAATTGTCTTGGACAACGACCTTCAACTTTTCGAGGTCATATATTGCGATCTGGTCGGCAATATCTGCCTTTACGCGGTCAATGGGCGGCGGATTGTCGTTCAAGCAGATGAAAATCAGCCCGCCGACATTTTCCAGCGCCACCGGCGACAGGCCGTGGTCCGACTTGTCAAAATCCTCTGCCATGCTGCGCGCGGCCAATAATTGCCCATCAAGACCGTAGGTCCATTGGTGATAAGGGCACATTAAACGTGGCGCACGACCGCGCTGCTCTAGGCAGATTTTGGCCCCACGATGCCGACAACTATTCCAAAATGCCCGCACCTCATTATCGCGTCCACGCACGATGATGATGGAGTTACCCGCCAGTTCGAACACGAAATAATCACCCGGATTTTTCACATGGGCGACGGTGCAGGCATATAACCAGACCGATTTGAGCATGACCTGCGTGTCGAATACAAACGCTTCATCGCTGACATATAAGTCACGCGGCAGCGTGTACCCTTGGCGGTCCTTGGCAAGCCAGTTGGCGATAGGTTCGAAATGCGACATGGGTTTAGCTTCTCAATACCAAGTTATCAGGATCAAATGGCGAGTCTGTAATGATCGTTGCTTTGTGGCGAACACCCAGAATGACAATTTCCAATTCCGCGCCCGGCACTGCCAAATCGGGCCGCACCATCGCAAGCGCGAGCGACTTACCGACGCGCCAGCCATAGCCACCCGATGTCACGCGGCCAACAATGTCTTCGCCATGATAAATTGGTTCCGACCCACGCGCATCCGCATCGGTAACATCATGCACTTCCATGGTGACCAACTGGTTCGCGCTGCCGCTTTCTTTCCACGCCAGCAATGCTTCACGTCCGAAAAAGGAAGGTTTTTTAAGGCTGATGAAACGGTCCAAACCGCTTTCATACGCAGAATATTCAACCGACAATTCGCGCGGGATGAGCTTGTAGCTTTTTTCTAGTGCCATCGATGTCATCGCGCGGATGCCAAATGGCTTAATGTCAAACGCGGCGCCCGCCTCCATCAACTTGTCGAAAATATAATTCTGCATTTCAATCGGATGATGGATTTCCCAACCCAACTCACCAATGAAGTTCACCCGCAACGCGTCGACTGGCGCGATGCCAATGCTCATTTTCTTACCCGTCAGCCATGGGAAAGCCTCGTTAGACAGATCCGTATCGGTAAGCTTCGCGAGCACGTCGCGTGACCGCGGGCCAGCAAGCACCAAAACGCCCATCGACGTTGTCAGCCGTTCGAAGCTAACGGAGCCATCTTTTGGCATGGCCTTTTTAAGATAATCATGATCGTGGCGCTCATATGCGCCTGCCGACACCAGATAATAACGCTGCGGCGTAACCTTATACACGGTGAATTCACTCCGCACGCCACCCTTGTGCGTGAGCAGATAGGACAAGGTCACACGACCAACCTTTTTGGGCACCGCATTTGTCAGCAATTGGTCAAGCCAGCTTTCCGCGCCGGGTCCCGATATCTCGCATTTGGCAAAGGCGCTCATGTCCTGAATGCCGACATGCTTCGTCACGTGCAGGCATTCATTCCCGACATGTTCAAAATAATTGGAGCGGCGGAACGACCATTTTTCACGGATGGGTTCGCCGGGCACGACGGGATGATTGTCATTCAACAACACGTCGGGCTTGTCGAGATCGGCTTCGCTTAAGCTATAGCCCGCCGGCGCAAACCAATTGGGACGTTCCCAGCCAAACACGCTACCAAACACTGCACCAAGTGCTTTCATCCGGTCATAGCATGGCGTGCGCCGCAAGGCACGTCCTGCCTCACGTTCTTCATCTGGATAATGTACGGTGAAGACCTTGGCATAGGCCTCCTCATTCTTTTCGACCAAAAAGCCGCGACCCGCATAGTCGCCAAAGCGGCGTGGATCGACGCCCATCATGTCGATGGTGGGTTCGCCGTCCACGATCCAATGAGCCAACTGCCAGCCCGCGCCGCCAGCGGCCGTGATCCCGAAGCTATGGCCTTCGTTCAACCAGAAGTTTTTGAGGCCCCATGCCGGTCCAATGATCGGCGATCCGTCGGGCGTATAAGCAATCGCGCCGTTATAGACTTTTTTGATGCCCACTTCACCAAAGGCAGGGACGCGGTTCATGGCCGCGACGATATAAGGTTCAAGCCGTTCGAGCGCATCGGGAAACAATTCATATTCACTGTTCGCTGCGGGACCATCTACATAACAAGCAGGCGCGCCGACCTCATATGGGCCAAGCAACAGGCCGCCGGCTTCTTCCCGCATATAATAGCTTGCGTCAGATTCGCGCAGTACACCCATTTCGGGAAGACCGGCTTTTTTGCGCTCCATGATTTCGGGATGCTGTTCGGTGACCAAATATTGGTGCTCCACCGGGATAACAGGAATATCAAGCCCAACCATCGCCCCGGTTTGCCGCGCGAAGTTGCCCGAGCAGGAAATGACATGCTCGCAGGTAATATCGCCCTGATCTGTCGAGACCAACCACTCACCATTGGGTTGTTGCGTGATGCCAGTGACCGTTGTGTTACGATAGATCGTCGCGCCACGCTGCCGCGCGCCTTTCGCCAGCGCCTGCGTCAAATCTGCTGGCTGAATATAGCCATCATCGGGATGCTGAATCGCGCCAATGACACCATCCATATTGGCGAGCGGCCAAATTTCTTTCACCTGCTCCGGCGTTAGGAAGTTTACATCAACGCCGATGGTGCGGGCAACGCCAGCATAATAATGATATTCATCCATCCGGTCCTTGGTTGTCGCCAATCGTATATTGGTGACTTGCGACAATCCCGCATGCAGACCGGTTTCCGCCTCCAAAGTGGGGTATAATGCCACCGAATATTGATGCAACTTGCCGACCGAATAGCTGAGATTGAATAACGGCAAAAGCCCGGCAGCATGCCATGTTGACCCTGAAGTGAGTTCCTTGCGTTCCAGCAAGACCACATCGCTCCATCCCATTTTGGCGAGATGATACAAGGTGCTCACGCCTACAACGCCGCCACCAATCACTACTGCCCGTGCCGTTTTTTTCATTTTGCTCACTCAACTTTGTTGGACGGCGGCTATGTCAGATGAGGGGGCGATGCCGCAATTGGATTGCGCTACAATCGGGCATATATAGATTTTTCTAATGTTAAATATTAGCATTTCATATTGTTTTGGTGCAGCAAGCTTTCCAAGCTGCGTTAAAATTCATTTGGCGTGAGCTTACGCTTGAATCGCACTCGCGGCTTCTATAGAAACCGAAACTCACAATTGGACGGGTCCCGATGAAAACGCGCATTTTTGTAACATTAAAAAACGGTGTACTCGACCCGCAAGGAAAAGCGATCCATCACGCCATAGAGGGCTTAGGCTTTTCGGGCGTTCATGACGTACGGGCCGGACGCCTGATCGAAATCGAACATGAACCGGGCGTGTCAAAGGCTGACTTGGAAACAATGTGCACCAAGCTATTGGCCAATATGGTTATTGAGAATTTTGAGATTGAGCAGGCCTGATGCGCGCCGCGGTTATCCAGTTTCCGGGTTCTAATTGTGACCGTGACATGGCCGTTGCCATTCGCGACATTACCGGCGCCGAAACAACTTTGGTGTGGCACCGCGCTGGCGAACTGCCTGATGGACTGGATCTTATCGCCATTCCCGGTGGCTTTTCTTATGGCGACTATCTGCGCTCCGGTGCCATGGCGGCGCGCTCACCCGTTATGCAGGCGGTGGTAAAGGCGGCGGAACGCGGCGTGCCCGTTCTGGGCGTATGCAATGGTTTCCAGATTTTAACAGAGGCAGGCCTGTTGCCCGGCGCCCTTATGCGCAATGCCGGCATTAGCTTTGTCTGCCGCACGGTTGGCCTGACGGTCGAAAATAACCAATCCGCTTTTACCAAAGGCTATTCAACGGGTGAACAGGTCCAAATTCCGGTTGCGCATCATGACGGCAATTATTTCGCTGACAGTGAGACGCTGGATAGGCTTGAGGGCGAAGGCCGCATTGCCTTTCGTTATGCCGAAAACGTCAATGGTTCTGCGCGCAACATCGCGGGTGTGCTGAACGCAGGCGGAAATGTGCTCGGCATGATGCCACACCCCGAACGCATGACCGAAGCCGTGCATGGCGGGTCAGACGGACGTCGCTTGTTCGCGGGGCTGTTGCGGCAAATCGCTTGAGGGCGCGGCGGGGTTAACGACATCCCTATTCTTTCGCGGGAATAAGAAACGTCCCAATATCAAGATAAGCGTCGGCCAAAACATCGTGTTGTAAATATCATGCAAGGCTGCATCGATTGTAGCCTCGCCGGGTGCGGCTCCGCGCAAATCAGCATATTCGTTGAACAACTCTGCTAAAAACACGATTAACCAGCACCACAGGCTATCGGGTCGCCGCCGCAACAATATCGCGGATACGCATAAAATCAGAAGCGCGCCATGAACATGCATCGCATCATTGGTCAGGCCGACTGTGTCGATCAGCCATATTTTATAGCTGACCCAATGTTCGACCAAAAGCTGTAAGCGGTCCTGCATGACATCCTAAACTTTAGTTTTGAAGGGTGAGAAATCCGTTCCCTCGTCAAACACCTCGACGCCTTCTTTACGCTTTAGCCAGCCAACGACACCATAAGTAACCGGCGTCAGGACAACTTCCCAGCCCACTTTCAACAACCAGTTGGTAATCATCACGCTGATGACCTGCTCGTTGCTCCATGTCCCCCAAAAAGCCAGCGGGTAAAAAATGAGGCTATCGATGCCCTGCCCCACAATCGTCGAGCCAATGGTGCGCGACCATAAATGCTTTCCTGCGGTCCAAACCTTCATCCGCGCCATGACATAGCTATTCACGAACTCGCCTGCCCAAAATGCCGTAATCGATGCAATGACGATCCGCCAAACTTGCCCAAAAACGCTTTCATACGCGGCCTGTCCGTCCCAACCGGGGGCAGGCGGCAGCGCGACGACAACCCAGCTCATAAACGCCATGAACAACAGCGCCGCAAAGCCGACCCAGATAACGCGGCGTGCGCGGGCATAGCCATAAACTTCGGTCAGCACGTCGCCAATGACATAGCCCAATGGGAAGAATAATATCCCAGCGCCAAAAATCCATTGCGCACCAGATATCGTGACCGCCGCAGGCTTCGCCGCGCCAATGATATTCGAGAGCAACAAAATGGCGACAAAGGCCGCCATGACGAAATCATAATAGCGAAACTGGCGACCAGTGAGGTCGCTCGCGCTCCGAGAGATAATAAGCTTGTCTTGCATAAACTGACATAAGCAGCTTTGCGTTCGCGCGCAAAGCCGTTATTGCACGAACCAGCGCGCGCCCTTAGCTCAGCTGGATAGAGCGCGAGACTTCTAATCTTGAGGCCACAGGTTCGACTCCTGTAGGGCGCGCCAATCCAAACCGGTCACCAACGTCGTTTCCCAGAAATAACGTCGCGTTAAAGGACCGAGCGATCTGCCCAATGGGCATGGGTGCCGCTGCTAATCTTATGCGGCAGGGCAATTCGGCACACGGGCCCTTCTGCAAAGCGTTTGCAGTCAATCAAGATGCATTCCGATGTCCCGAGATTTTCGTCGGTGACAAAGCTGACGAGATAGCCATCATCTTCGTCGACCGCACCGACGCGGGGGGCAAAGGGCGCCTCACTGCCGTAGCGCCCTTCAGGAAGCTCTATCGACCATGACTCGCCCGTGACCATGTCATGCTTCACAAAACCGTTAAACAGGAACCAGCCGGGCTTGGACGTGGTGCTATAGGCATAACGATAAGGGTGTCCGAGATAGCGCTGGTTCATCATCCCGAATTCAAGAATGCGGTCGTCCAGCCGCTCTTCGCGGGTTGTGCCATCAGCTAAGTTAAACCGCCAGCGGTGCAGCTTTGGCTTGAAACTATGTTCGTCTACATACGCCATCATATGACCATAGCCTTCGGCATTTTCGAGTGGTGGCGGATAAGGATCTTCTTCGAAATAGCCGTCGAGTATGATTTCGTCGCCATCTTCATAGGCATTTATGAAGTGCAGGACGAAGGTCGGTTCTGCCTCAAACCATCGAATATCCTCGGGCTGCCCATAACGCGGAATGAGCGCAAAACGCGACGGCATCCCTTCATGCAACCGCGTTACATGGATATTGCGCTGCAGCAATTCTTCGTCCCAGAACAACGGAAAGTCGCACAATATTGACCAGTTTTGCGTGAACATCATGTCATGCGGTAGCCGTGGCCCCGGCAGCGGGATGGGCACATAATGCGCCAACTTCCCACTGCGATCAACGACGCCATAATGCATATAAGGCGCGTGCTTGGAATAGTTGAAGAACAACAATTCGCCAGTACGTTCGTCCACCTTAGGGTGCGCGGAAATACCATCCAGCGGAACCCAGGACGCCACGCCCTCTTGCTCTAGTGTTGCGGGGTCAAGCACATAGCCCTCCCCACATTGGTAGAAAGTAGAGACAGCCTTGCCCCCGTGCACAATGATATCAGTGCTCGAGGAATCCTTCAGGCTACCATGCGCGCCAAAGCCTGGGCGCTTGGATACCCCCGCTTTATCCATCAGCCCACCCCATAAGGATCCGCCCGCATCCTGCTCGGCCTGAAAGCAACGCGTGCGAACAAAACGGTTGCGATAGCTTGCCTTGCCACCGGAAAAATCAATCTGGTGTATCATGCCATCGCCGTCAAACGGGTGGTAACGTCCCAACGGTTGATGCAACTGATTTTCGGTGTTGCGCAAATAAACACCGTCAATGTCCTCGGGAATGCGGCCCTCAATGACATCAAGGTCGGTCGCGGTGACCTCCTCATGCTGCGGCGTCCACGCTCCGTTGAGATAAGGATGGTTGCTCGGTTGCAGCGTTGCTTTCACTGGCGGCAGTTTATCAACCCGCATTTCGTTCTCCTCTAGGCGTTCAGCCTATGTCGAATGTCACCCCTTGCGCAAGTGGCAGATTGTCCGAGTAATTTATCGTGTTCGTCGCCCGGCGCATATAGGCTTTCCACGCGTCCGAACCCGACTCGCGGCCGCCGCCGGTTTCCTTTTCTCCGCCAAATGCGCCGCCAATTTCCGCGCCGGACGTGCCGATGTTAACATTGGCAATGCCGCAATCGCTACCTTCGGCAGACAAGAATAGTTCGCATTCGCGCATGTCGGTTGAGAATATGGAGGATGACAATCCTGCACCGACACTGTTTTGCAAGGCAATGGCCTGCGCCAAATCATGATAACGGAAAATATAGAGTATCGGCGCGAAGGTCTCGCGTAACGCTGGACCAATATGGCAGGGCATCTCGACCAAAGCGGGGCGGACATAGACGCCGTCCATCGCCATACGTTCGCCGCCGATAATGTGTCCGCCAAGTGCCTTTGCCTCATCAAGCGCTGTTTGCATGCCCGCATAAGCAGCCTCGTCAATCAACGGACCTGCCAGATTGTTGCCGTCCAGCGGATCACCGACCGCTATCGATCCGCTGGCCGACTTAAGCGCGCTGACGAAATTGTCATAGATAGCGTCATGCACGAACAACCGGCGTAAGCTGGTGCATCTTTGACCACTGGTGCCAAATGCCGAGAACAACACACCGCGTAGCGCCAGCGCAAGGTCGGCTTTGTCGCTGATAATCGCGGCGTTATTTCCGCCCAATTCAAGAATGGTTTTGGCAAAACGAGCTGCAGCCACTTGCCCGACCTGTCGGCCCATTTCCGTGCTACCCGTGGCGGAGATGAGTGCAATGCGGGGATCGGCAACCAATGCAGCCCCTATATCGCGTCCACCCTGAACGACTTGCGACAGATGCGCCGGTGCATCACCAAAAGCAGCAACCGCTTTTTCAAAAATGGCTTGGACCGCTGCCGCCGTCAGCGGTGTTTTTTCCGATGGCTTCCAAATGACGCTGTTGCCACACACCAATGCCAAAGCGGCGTTCCATGCCCACACTGCGACCGGGAAGTTAAATGCCGAAATGACCAGCACGGGGCCCAGCGGATGCCATTGTTCCATCATCCGGTGGCCGGGCCGCTCGCTGGCGATGGTCAGGCCATGCAATTGCCGCGAAAGGCCGACGGCGAAATCGCAAATGTCTATCATCTCCTGCACTTCGCCAAGTCCTTCCGACAGCGGCTTTCCGCAATCTAGGGTAACAAGACGGGCAAGGTCCTGTTTTTGTGCACGCAAGGCATTGCCAAATAAGCGGACCAGCTCGCCACGGCGCGGCGCGGGGACATTGCGCCACGTTAGAAAGGCCGCGTTTGATTTTTCAACGGCGTCGTTGACGTCGTCAACCGTCGCAGTCGTCACCGCCCCGATACGACTGCCATCAATTGGACTGTGCACAGCAAGGTCGCCGCCATCTATGATGCAGCCCAGCGTTTCGAGAAGCGTTTTCGTTTCGGCGGCTAATGCCATTATATTCCCCAGTCTTTATTCTGCAGTCCCATAAAGCATGGCAAGGCGCAGAGTTGATGGCAAGACTTGCTGTCTTGTCCGCACGCTTATAAAGGCAAAGGGGACGCAGGTCGCTATTCAGCTGGCCTTCCCAATGGAGATAAAAATGGCCGAGTTGGCAGCATTCGATTGGTCTGACCCTTTTCGTCTGGAGGACCAACTGACCGAAGACGAACGCATGATCCGCGATAGCGCGCACGCCTTTGCGCAAAGCGAGTTGCAGCCGCGCGTTATCGATGCCTATCGGACCGAATCTGACGCGCCGGAATTATTCCCGTTGATGGGACAAACCGGCCTGCTTGGCGCGACCATACCGGAGGCATATGGCGGCGCTGGCGCGTCTTATGTCGCTTACGGACTGATCGCGCGCGAAATTGAACGTGTCGACTCAGGATATCGATCGATGGCGTCGGTGCAGTCGTCGCTCGTCATGCATCCCATCTATGCCTATGGCTCAGAAGAACAAAGGCGCAAATATCTCCCGGGTCTGGCTGCTGGCACGTTGATCGGCTGCTTTGGCCTGACGGAACCGGATGCGGGATCGGACCCAGCGGGCATGCGCACCTTCGCCAAGAAGGTTGATGGCGGCTATGTCATCAATGGATCGAAAACATGGATTTCGAATGCGCCCTTTGCTGATGTATTTGTCGTCTGGGCAAAATCCGAAGCCCATGGCGGCGGCATTCGCGGCTTTGTGCTTGAAAAGGGAATGAAGGGCCTCACGGCGCCTAAAATTCAGGGGAAGCTGTCGCTACGCGCATCGACCACGGGCATGATTATCATGGACAATGTCGAAGTCGGCGAAGACGCGTTATTGCCCGATGTGCAGGGCCTGAAAGGGCCGTTCGGCTGCCTCAACCGCGCCCGATACGGTATCAGTTGGGGCGCCTTGGGTGCAGCTGAATTCTGCATGCACGCGGCGCGCCAATATGGCCTTGATCGCCACCAATTTGGCAAACCGCTTGCCGCCAACCAATTATATCAAAAGAAGCTGGCCGATATGATGACCGATATCGCCATGGGGCTTCAAGCATCGCTGCGTGTTGGCCGTTTGATGGACGAAGGCCAGCTTGCGCCCGATATGATTTCTATCGTTAAGCGCAACAATGTCGGCAAAGCGCTCGATATCGCCCGTGCTGCCCGAGACATGCATGGCGGCAACGGCATTAGCGAAGAATATCAGGTCATGCGCCACATGGTGAATCTGGAGACGGTCAACACTTATGAAGGCGCGCATGATGTGCACGCGCTGATATTGGGCCGCGCCATTACGGGGATAGCAGCGTTCTAAAAAATTGGGCCGCTCAGCTTTTCAGCGGCGGCCCAGGTTAGGCTTCTCAGCCATCGGGGAGGGAAGCGCGTCTCTTTGGAGACGCACACAGACTCCATAGAACCAAAATAGTAAATGATTGATGAACGGCCATTGCGCCATTCAAAAAATTGATGCGATTAACACGGCCCAGTTCTGCGGACCTCCGCAGAAAACGAAAATGGCGCATTATTTTCAATGCCTTGCGATTGGATATGGATGATCCGGTTTGTTTCCTTACGGATAACCGTCATGCCCTGACCATGCCCTGGGCAGGTGTAACTGACCGTTAGGGAATTTGCACTCGAACGCACGACATATTGATCGCACGCTACGCCGCTATGTTGGATTTGGAGCAGGCTTTCCGATTTACCAAGGCAGATTTTGGAAGTCGGTATATTCCCACCTGTTTGTCGTAACTGCCACATCCCACGATCGAGTGAATCCAGCAACGCCATATCGCCGTCTGGTTTTGCAACGCCCGCCGCCGCCAACGAAAGCAAAAGCGCACCAGGGAAGGCATAAAAAAGGAAAGCATTATTCATAAGCTTCTGTCCGCAAACCAATTTTATACAGCGCAGCGACATGTTTTTCGATGTCTACATAACATCAATTGTGCCGTTTTGCACGATGTTATGTCGTGCATGAAGCATGAATGACGCTGCCGTCGTTGACGTGCAGTTCAGTTGTTAAAACTGGCAAGGCTTATTGGGAACCGGCGCGAACAAAATTCGCAGTCCACGACAATGTCTCCAGCGGCATCGGCCATTTCGGCGCGGTCGGCTGCCGGAAATTTGGCAATAACATCGCGAATGTGCACAGGGTCGCAGCGGCAGCCTTTGGACAGAAGATCGCCTTGTTCAATCCGTACTTCTTTTTCTTCATGGAACAATCGCCAAACGATTTCCTCAAGCGGAAGCGCCGGGTCAGCAAGCTCTGCGGCGGCGATAGTCGAAGACATGACTTCGACATGCTCCCATTCTGGATGGTCGAGCCGCACATGCAACCGCTCGCGACCTTCCTCACCCTCTGGTAAGTGCTGAACCAGCAAACCGCCCGCAACACAGCGGCCATCGACATGGTCCACAGCGACACGAATGAAGGTTGGGATTTGTTCGGATTGCACGAAATAGCTCTGCGCCGCATCCGCCAATGTTTCGCCTTCAAGTGGCACGATACCCTGATAACGCCCCCCGCCCTCGCTGGCAGGCTTCATCCGGTCAAAAGTGATCGCGAGATAGCCTTCCCCGAAGACCCCCGATAATGTCGCGTTGTGCGGCAAGGCAGCCGCAGTCGCGGCATCAAACTGCGCATAGCCGCGCAATGCGCCATCCTTATAGTCGCAGGCCAATAAGCGGATTGCGCCTTTTTCCGTCTGGGTTTGCAACGTGAGCTGACTACCCGGCTCCTTCAACGATGCGCCAAGCAGCGCAGTCAAAACTAAAGCCTCCGCCAATGTCCGTTCAATTACCGGCGGATAAGCATGCGCCGCCAAAATTTCTCCAAGCACATCATCCAAACGTACCAGCCGTCCGCGTGCATCGCGAGACGGTATGGAAAAGCGCAAAGGTTGATTAGATAATGTTTCCGATTGCTCGGCCATTAGGATTTTCCGAGGCACCACAATAAGATCGATTTCTGCGCATGCAGGCGGTTTTCGGCTTCATCCCAAATGACAGACTGCGGCCCGTCGATCACAGCGTCGGTTACTTCTTCGCCGCGATGCGCCGGTAGGCAATGCAAGAATTTCGCATCGGCCTTCGCCAAAGCCATCAGGCGTTCATTGACCTGATAGGGCATCATCGCCGCCATTTTATTATGGGCATGCTCCTGCCCCATCGATACCCATGTGTCGGTGACAACAACATCGGCGCCCGCCACAGCTTCGCCTGCATCGCGGGTGATCGTGATATTGGCTCCAGCGACTTTAGCCGCCTGTATGAAATTGCTGTCGCTTTCATAGCCTTCGGGAACAGCGATACGCACGTTGAACTTAAATAGCCCGGCGGCCTCCACCAATGAATTCAGCACATTATTGCCATCGCCAAGCCAAGCTAATTCTAGCCCCGGCAATTGCTTTCCATGCTCCATCACGGTCAGAAGGTCAGCAATGATCTGGCAAGGATGCGAAAGATCCGTCAGGCCGTTGATGACGGGCACACTGGCATAATGTGCCAGTTCCTCGACCTTATCATGGTCATCGGTGCGGATCATGATGGCATCGACATAGCGGGACAATACCCGCGCCGTGTCAGCAATGGTTTCCCCGCGGCCAAGCTGCATCTGCCCCGAAGCCATAAAGATACTGTCACCGCCCAATTGCTTCATCGCCATTTCAAACGATGTCCGCGTGCGGGTCGAATTTTTCTCAAACACCATCGCTAGCGTGTGGCCCGCAAGCGGTGCATCGGCATCTGATTGGCCCTTTGGCCAGCCAGCGCGCGCATTTTTTCTATTGATGGCGTCGTTCAGCATCGCTGCGATTGCATCACCGCCCGCGTCGCTCAAGTTCAGGAAATGGCGCGTCATGCGGCGTGCGGAATCTGGTAGCTCGCGGCACCTGCCGACAGCTTTTCCATGCATGTTTGGATTTCGGCATCACCGATATTCAACGGTGGCAATACACGGAAGGTGTTGTCACCCGCCGCCACCAGCAACAGCCCATGATTGTCCCGCAAATGCGCCACAAAGGGCCGGGTTTCATGCGTCATCATCACACCGAGCATCAGGCCCTTACCGCGGACACCGGTAAACAGGTCCGGATAATTGCCGATAAACTGTTCCAACATGGAACGTAGCTTGTCGCCGGTTGAGCGTACTTGCGCGAGGAATTCGTCGTTCGCGACGACATCCCAAACCGCCTGACACGCCGCCATGGCAAATGGGTTGCCGCCATAGGTCGATCCATGGGTGCCAACGACCATGCCGCGTGCAGCCTCTTCGGTGGCAAGGCATGCACCGACCGGAAAACCGCCGCCCAGGCCCTTGGCCGTCGCCATGATATCCGGAATGATGCCATATTGTTCATACGCATAAAGCGTACCGGAGCGCGCGACACCGCATTGCACTTCATCCAGGATCAGCATGATACCATGCGCATCCGCCAAAGCACGCAAGCCTTGAATGAAGGCATCTGACGCAGGGCGGACACCGCCTTCGCCTTGAATGGGCTCAACCAGAAACGCTGCCGTTTTTGGTCCAATCGCGGCTTTTGCGCCTTCCAAATCATCAAAATCGACATATTTGAAACCTTCAAGCAAAGGCATGAAGCCCTTATGCATCTTCTCCTGATTGCTTGCCGAAATCGTCGCCATCGTCCGGCCATGAAAGGCATTCTTGAAGGTGATGATTTCAAACCGGTCGCTGCCTTGGCTTTGATGATAAGCCCGCGCGGTTTTGATGGCGCATTCGACGGCTTCCGCACCCGAATTGGTGAAAAACACGGTGTCGGCAAAGGTGGTATCGACCAGCCGTTGGGCAAAGGCTTCGCCTTGCGGGCTGCCATAAAGGTTCGATACGTGGATCAACGTCGCCGCCTGATCTTGAATGGCCTTGGTCAGATGCGGATGACCATGACCAAGCAAATTCACGGCGATGCCCGCGGCAAAATCCAGCGCGCGGCTGCCGTCTTCAGAAATCAACCAAGCGCCTTCACCGCGGACCGGTCGGAAACCGCAGCGCGGATAGACTGGCATCAAAGGCGTAATCGTCATGGTTTTGTTCCTTCCGACCAAATATTTGGCATATTCCAAAAGCCAAAAAGCGGCCCCGTGAGGCCGCTTGTTTCTGCCTTTCCGCTATAGGCATGCGAAAATGGCAAATCAAGCTATGCCTCCGCATCCTTATCGCGCTTGGCGGCCGCGATCCGGCGTCTCAGATAGCCATAAAGCAACAAATGTATGCCTATCCACAAAAGGATAAAAATGACGATCATTTTTGCAGGCGTACTCATATATCATCCATAAAGCCGCTGGGGGCCCAATCAACCCTGATAGTCAGCAAAAATCTCCCTCAGGTTCGATCTTTGCGCAAACTCACTCCACTGTAACGGACTTTGCCAGATTGCGGGGCTGGTCGACGTCAGTGCCTTTCGCGCAGGCGACATGATATGCGAGCAATTGCACGGGGACGGCGTAGACCAACGGCGCGATCAACGGGTGGACAGTCGGCATTTCGATGGTGGCGAGGCAACCTTCGCCAGCTTCGGCTATGCCCTCGGCATCAGATATCAGGACGACCTTGCCGCCACGCGCGCGGACCTCTTGCATATTGCTGACGGTTTTTTCAAACAACGGCCCACTTGGTGCCAGAACGATGACGGGCACGGCTTCATCGATTAAAGCGATTGGTCCATGCTTCATTTCCCCGGAGGCATAGCCCTCCGCATGGATATAGCTAATCTCTTTGAGCTTGAGCGCGCCTTCCATCGCCAGCGGATAATCTGGGCCACGGCCTAAATAGAGCACATCGCGTGCTGGCGCGATCAAATGGGCCATCGCGGCAATCTCTTCATCATGCGCCAAGGCGGCGTTCAGCGCGGCGGGTGCCTCAATCAAATGCCGGACGATTTCGCTTTCTTCCTCGGTGCTCAACTTTCCCTTCACCAGCGCCAGATGTGCCGCCAAAGCAGCCAATACCGCAAGCTGACAGGTAAATGCTTTGGTCGATGCAACGCCGATTTCGGGGCCAGCATGCGTGGGCAGCAATAGGTCCGCCTCACGCGCCATGCTGGATGTCGGCACGTTCACCACAACCGCGATTGTCTGGCCATTTTCCTTGCAGTGGCGCAAGGCCGCCAGCGTGTCTGCGGTTTCGCCCGATTGGGAAATGAACAGCGCAAGACCGCCTTCCTCCAACACCGGGTCACGGTAACGGAATTCCGAAGCGACATCGATGTCGACAGGCACGCGTGCGAAGGTTTCAAACCAATATTTCGCAACCATGCCTGCATAAAAAGACGTACCACAAGCAACGATGGTGATGCGCTTTACGCCCGCCAAGTCGAAATCCATCTGCGGCAGGGCAACGGTTTGCTCCAATGGACGAATGTAGCTCGAGAGTGTTTGCGCGACCACGGTGGGCTGCTCAAAAATCTCTTTCTGCATATAATGGCGGTAATTGCCCTTTTCGATCTGCGCCGCTGACACGCCTGAAGCGGTGATCTCGCGCGTAACCGAATTATTATCCTTATCGAAAATTTGCGCGCCGTCGCGCGTTATAATGACCCAGTCACCTTCTTCCAGATACGCAATTTGCTGTGTCAGCGGCGCAAGGGCAAGCGCGTCCGAACCCAAATAGGTCTCGCCATCGCCATAACCGACAACCAGCGGGCTGCCGAGCCGTGCGCCGATGAGAAAATCAGGAAATTGCCGGAACGCAATCGCAAGCGCAAACGCGCCGCGCAGACGGGGGAGCACAGCCTTCACCGCGTCCGCGGGCGCATGGCCGGCCTCCACCTGTTCGGACACCAGATGCGCGACAACCTCTGTATCGGTCTCGCTTTCAAACGTCCGGCCGCGCGCGGTGAGTTCATCGCGCAATTGTTTGAAATTTTCGATGATGCCATTGTGCACCAGCGCTACTTCGCCTGTGGCATGCGGGTGCGCATTGCTTGTGGTTGGCGCGCCATGCGTGGCCCAGCGGGTGTGGGCAATGCCGATATTTCCAGCGGCATCATCAGTCTTGAGCACGTTGACAAGATTGGCGAGCTTACCCTCCGCGCGGCGGCGGATGAGTTGACCACCGTACACGGTGCAGACGCCAGCGCTGTCATAGCCCCGATATTCCATCCGCTTTAGCCCATCGACCAGCCGATCAGAAACCGCCGAATTGCCAACAATTCCGATAATGCCGCACATATAAATTAATCCAATTTGTAGGGAATGCGAATACCCGGCATCTCTGCCGGAAAGTCTTTAGTGTTTCGAGTAATGAGAACGCGACCACGTATTTGGGCGGTCGCAAGAATGATCGCGTCGGGCGATTTCAATCTCGGTCGCTCCCGACGCAACGCCGCAGCCCGATGCGAAATCTCATCGTCAATTTCATCCAGACCAAAACGGGACAGAAACAAAACAGCATCACGAACAACCGCATCATTTCCCTTAGAGAGCACTTCAATCCACGCCATCCTGCTGATCCACATACGCGCACCGCTTTCGGCAATACGTGTAATCTCGCGCCGCGCCGGATCATGTTCCAGCAGCGAATCGATCAATATATTGGCATCAAGACTATAGCCGCTCATGCAGCTTTCTTTTTATGTTTTGCTGCAGCCTTTTTGGTCAGCGCGAGATAATGCGCCCGTTCTTTGTCGTCATAATCATCAAACATATCGGGCGATTCGGCGCGAACTTCCTCATAATCATCATCCCAAGGTCGTGTCCATTCGGCACGCCGTTTGCGGTCATATTCACCAGGGTCGATGTCAATTCCGTGCCGCGCCCAAAGCCCGAAACCAGCCTCAAATCCGTCCATTGTAGTCTGCGGCCGATAGGCAGAAACTGCATCCCGCAACACAGCCGCACGCGACTTGCCCTGTTCAGCGGCAAGCTGGTCAAGCCATTTGATGTCTTCATCAGGCAAATCGGCGAGGATACGAGTCATGATATACTGATATCATATCACGATATCATGTCAAGATTAGTCACTTTTTCTCCGCCTTTTTCTTCCGCATCGCGTCGTGGAACCGATCTGCCCAGCCGGGCTTGACCAGTTGCTCGGCGCGGACCAAGCGAAGTTCGCCGTCGGCTACGTCGCGGGATACCGCGCTGCCTGCCGCCACTATGGCATCACGGCCGATTTTGACGGGCGCGATGAGCGCGCTGTTGCTGCCGATGAAGGCGCCGTCGCCGATGACCGTTTGATATTTGAAATAGCCGTCATAATTGCAGGTGATGGTGCCAGCGCCGATGTTCGCGCCTGCGCCAATCGTCGCGTCGCCCAGATAGGTCAGATGATTGGCCTTTGCGCCCTTGCCCAAATGCGCTTTTTTGGTTTCGACGAAGTTACCAATCTTGGCCTTTTCCTCCAGCACTGTCCCGGGCCGCAACCGTGCAAAGGGACCGATTTCGCATCCACTGCCAATGACAGCGCCCTCAATATGGCTGTTGGCGCGAATTGTCACATTGTCCGCTATGCTAACGCCGGGACCAAAGAACACATTAGGTTCGATCAGGACATCGCGGCCAATTTGCGTATCCCATGCAAACCAAACGGTTTCCGGCGCAATCAAAGTGGCGCCATCATCCATCGCTTGCGTCCGGCGGCGCTGCTGCCACGCTTGCTCCATCTCGGCCAATTGCGCGCGGCTGTTGATACCCGCCACATGGTAAGGATCGGTGGTTACAGCCACGCACATCCGCCCATCTTCATGCGCGATGTTGACGATATCGGTGAGATAATATTCCTTCTGCGCATTGTCGTTGGTGACACGATCCAGAAGCGGAAACAGGTCGCGCGCTTTAACTGCCATCAGACCCGAATTTGAGAGTTTTACGGCTTTTTCTGCCTCGTTTGCATCCTTTTGCTCGACCATCTTAACAATGCGGCCATCTTCAACGATTACGCGGCCATAGCCCGTTGGATCCTCTGGCTCGAACGCCAACACGACCACCGCAGGCGCATCCGGCGCATGGAGCCGCGTAACCATCGCTTGCATCGTCGCCGTCGGCACAAAGGGCACATCGCCATAGAGAATAAGAACATCACCATCAAAGCCCGCCAGAGCATTTTGGGCCTGCTGCACGGCATGGCCCGTGCCAAATTGGGGTTCTTGCACCGCAAGTTCTGCCGAACCTGCCAGTGCAGCCTCCAGCTGCGCCTTGCCGCTACCAACCACCACAACCTTCTTGGTCGGGCTTAAGGCATCAACCGAGGCCATCAGATGCATGAGCATTGGCCGTGCAGCGATGGGATGCAGCACCTTATGCAGGTCGGATTTCATGCGCGTGCCTTTGCCCGCGGCGAGAATGATGGCGGCTAATTCAGTCATAAATATCTCCATGCCAGCAAATTGTTGCGGTTTCCAGAACAACACTTCAATGACACCGACATATTATCGTCCGTTCATATTGAACCCAATCGAAACACACATAGATGGTTGGAGTGCTTGGCTTGAAATTTCCTTTCGACATTATCGGCTTCGACCTGGACGGTACTTTGGTAGACACAAGCGGTGATCTAACCGCTGCGGTCAATCATGTGCTCGAGAGCGTAGGCAGGCCGCTGCTCTCGCCCGAAACAGTGAAGCAATATATTGGCGGCGGCGCAAAGCTGATGTTGCAAAAGGGCCTGGAAGCGACAGGCGGCATTCCCGACAATGATTTCAAACCGCTCTATCGACAGATGCTGGCTTATTACGAAGCCAATGTGTCTGTGCATAGCCGGCCTTTTGATGGCGCATTGGCGGTGCTGGATGCACTGGACGATATGGGCGTGCGTTATGCAGTCGTAACCAATAAATTTGAGAGCCTCGCCGTCAAATTGCTGACCGACCTAAACTTGGCGCAGCGTATGGGGTGCATCTTGGGCGCAGATAGTTTGGGCAAGGAAAATGCCAAGCCTTCGGGCGCACCAATCTTTGAAATGATCAAACGCTGTGGTGGCGGACGGGCGGCCTATATTGGTGATTCCATTTACGATATGATGGCGGCGAAAAATGCGAGCGTCCCAAGCGTGGCCGTTAGTTTCGGATTTTTGCATGGCCCGGTCGAGGATATGGGCGCCGATGCTGTCATTGATCATTTTGATGGATTGCTGGATTGTCTCAAACAGATCGCATCACATTAGTGCACGCAGCGGCATAAGGGCGCCGGGCAGCTTGCATTTTTCGATCGCCGTTGCTTGCACCAAGAAGCTGCGTCTATATGGGTAGAGATCTCACAGGAACTGCAGCAGGGTACAAAGTGAACAGTTGGTTGTCTCCGCGCATGATTGTGGCATTTGCCTTGGCACTTGTCGGTGCCATATTCGCGGACCAAATGGCAGGTTCCGCCGAGCGTATTCTCGTCACTCTTGTTTCGATGTTGATTGCGTTGTTCATTGCCGCTGATCCGCATGATCGCGAAGCGGCACCTACAGAGGCCGCTAAGCCCACCGACATAGACACAGACGCTCTAGCGATTAGCTCGCATCCGCAGTTGCAGGCATTTATCGATTTGTCTGCCGACGCCATATTGATGGTGGAAAATGCCCGTGTAACCGCTGCCAACCAAGTCGCGCTCCGTTTGCTTGGCGCAAATATTGTTGGCCAAAATGTGCGCATGGCGTTTCGTCACGCTGGCGCGATTGAGCGGCTGTCCGATCCGGATGCACAGCATAGCGGGCATCCGATTCGGCTGACCGGCATTGGCCAGAAAAACCAATTATGGGACATGCGAATTCAGACCATGGGTCCATCGCAGAAAATTGTGCATCTGGCCGACCGCAGCGGGACACAGGCTGCCGAAAAAATGCGCGTCGATTTTGTGGCAAATGCGAGCCACGAGTTGTTGACGCCGCTGGCCGCTATCAAGGGCTTCATCGAAACGCTGGATGACCCAGCAGCGGGTGATGACGCTGCAACGCGTAGCCGGTTTTTAGGCATCATGGCCACGGAGACTGACCGGATGCAGGCTTTAGTTCGAGACCTGATGTCGCTCAGCCGGATTGAGGCCGAAAAATATGATCCGCCGCAAACGCCGGTCGATTTTTCTGATATCGTCATAGAAACTGTTGATCAGTTGCGTAACAGTCAAAAGGATCGTGGCGCGGATATCGTGATCGATGTGACGGCAGATATGCCGCCCGTTATGGGCGATGCCGGACAATTGCGGCAGCTGGCGAGCAACATTTTGAACAATGCACTCAAATATGGTCGCGCTGGAACGCCCGTAACGGTTGCACTGTTGCGTTCGCGATCTGGCGCAATGATTAACTTTACGGTGGCGGATGTGGGGGAAGGCATTGCCCCGGAGCATTTGCCGCGCCTGACCGAACGTTTTTATCGCGTAGATTCAGGAAGAAGTCGCTTGGTTGGTGGAACAGGACTCGGCCTAAGCTTGGTAAAACATATTGTCGATCGGCATCGCGGCCATCTGGAAATTCGCAGTACAGTCGGCAAAGGCACAACCGTCGCGATATTGTTACCGGTTGCACCAACGGGACCGTCATAATATTGTCATACAAGTGTCATGTATCAGCCATTCGGGTGTTTTATGGCCCAGAAACCTTAGTTCAATCCGCGCCAAATCGATTATGGGGACCGCCAATATGTTGAAGAAATTATCACTCATTGCCGTAAGTGTAGTCGCACTTTCGGCATGTAACGACCAAGCCAGCACTGGCGGCGCTGCGGGTGGCTCACGTCAGGAAATCCGTATTGTGGGTTCTTCAACGGTGTTCCCCTTCGCGAAAGCCGCATCAGAGGCCTTTGCAAAGGCAGACCCATCGCGCAAATCGCCTGTACTTGAATCTACCGGAACTGGCGGAGGCATTGAACAATTCTGCAAGGGTGTAGGCGCAGATACACCCGATATCGTTAATGCCTCACGTCGCATGAAAAAGAGCGAGTTCGATAACTGCCAGAACAATGGCGTGAAGGACATTGTCGAAGTTCAGGTTGGCATAGACGGTCTTGCCCTTGCCCAGTCGAACGAAGGTGTGAAGTTTGTATTGTCCACTGCGGATGTTTACAAGGCGCTCGCCGCCAATCCGTTTGGCAAACCACAGACCGCCAAGCTGTGGTCTGACGTCAACCCTTCCCTGCCCAAATTGCCTATCTCGGTCTATGGCCCGCCAACGACATCTGGCACGCGCGATTCATTCCATGAACTCATCATGGAAGTCGGCTGCCAGACCGATGCTGCGACCAAGGCGCTGAAAGATAGCGACGAAAAGAAGTATAAGGCGATATGTACCGAAGTGCGCAGTGATGGTGCGTTCAAGGAACAGGGCGAAAATGACAATCTGATCGTGCAGAAGTTGAGCGCCAATCCCAACATGGTCGGCATCTTCGGTTATAGCTATATGGAAGAAAATGCATCGAAGGTGCATGGCATCAATATGAATGGTGTGAACCCGACCATCGCCACGATTTCCGACGGCAGCTACCCCGGCGCGCGCAAGATGTTCATTTATGTGAAAAAGGCGCATGTCGATAAAATTCCTGGAATTAAGGAATTTGTTCTCGAATTCCTTAAGGGCGGTTCCGCTGGCGGATATTTGACCAAATTGGGCATGATTGCATCGAGCGATACCGATTACAAAGCGGCCAGTGATGCTGCGAACAGCCTAACCGCGATGACGGGCGCTGATTTGAAATAAAAGTGCAACAATGATGGCGTCTATGGCTTTGGATCGATTCTGTGTTTGATCCAGGCCTATGCTATTTCTGGGTGCTGGGTAGGACAGGTTTCGGATCATCGGATCCAAGGGAGCAGGGTTAAGTTTATGACTGGAACGGCATTGCTCTTCCTTGTCCTTGGTCTCGGCCTTATTGGTTGGATCGCTGGTCGTGCGCGTGCTGCCGTATTTGTCCGCAGCGCCAAAGGCGGCCCGCGTGGTACCGTCAATAGCCTGCCTTTTTATCATGGATGGTTTGTGGCGATCTGCGCCATTGTCCCGGCGCTTGTGTTCATGTTCATCTGGCAATCGATTTCCCCGGCCTTGGTCACCAACATGGTGCTATCGGCCCCTGCGGCCGCTGATTTACCGCAAGACGGTTTCGCGCGCGCTGCGATCCTGTCGGAAGCACGTGCCATTGCACAAGGTTTCCAAACCGCTGCGTTTCAGGATGCGAGCGAAAAGCTGGTCCCATTATACAAAAACGCATTATCTTATTATAAATGGATTGGCGTGGCCGCGACGTTATTGCTGCTCTTCGCCGGCGGTGCGTTTGCGTTCACCCGCATAAAACCCGACTTCCGCGCGCGCAGCAAAGTCGAACGCGTGGTCATGTTCGGGCTGCTGGTCGCATCATTAATCGCAATCCTTACGACACTCGGCATTTTTGCCTCGCTGATTTTTGAATCCTGGCGCTTCTTCTCAATGGTGTCGCCATTTGAATTTCTGTTTGGCACGGAATGGAATCCCAAATCGACTGTGACGCCAGGCGCTGACAATGGTTATGGCGCAATCCCCTTATTTTGGGGCACTATTTTCATCGGCGCGATTATTGCGATGATTGTTGCCATTCCGTTGGGCTTGATGAGCGCGATTTTCTTAACCCAATATGCGTCCGCAACCGTGCGCAAATGGATGAAGCCAATTCTCGAAATTCTCGCAGGTGTGCCAACCGTCGTGTACGGATATTTTGCCGCATTAACGGTGGCGCCTGCGGTGCGCGACTTCGCTGTCATGCTTGGCGTCAGTAATGCCGCGTCCGACAACGCCCTGGCCGCTGGCATCGTCATGGGCGTCATGATTATTCCATTGGTATCATCCATGTCCGATGACAGCATCGCCGCTGTGCCCAATGCAATGCGCGATGGCAGCCTCGCAATGGGCGCGACCAAGAGCGAAACCATCAAGCAAGTATTGCTGCCTGCCGCCTTGCCCGGCGTTGTCGGCGGTGTATTGCTGGCGGTCAGCCGCGCGATTGGCGAAACCATGATTGTTGTTATGGCAGCGGGTTATACCGCAAACCTGACGGCGAACCCTTTTGCGACGATAACCACTGTGACTGTTCAGATTGTTGCACTTTTGACCGGTGACCAAGATTTCGGAAGCCCGCATACACTTGCGGCGTTTGCGCTTGGCCTTGCATTGTTCGTGACGACATTCTTCCTCAATTATGTCGCGTTGCGCGTCGTTAAAAAATATCGGGAAGCATATGAGTAACGCCATCATGGATCCGACACCCACCGACTGGAACGGGCAGATCATGCAAAAGCGGATTGCGCGACGCTATGCGGCCGAGCGTCGGTTTAAGGCAATGGGCTTTGTGGCTGTTGCTTTGTCGACTTTGTTCCTCGCCTTTTTGTTGTTCACAATGCTGGGCCAAGGCTTGCGCGGTTTTCAGCGCACCGAAATTGCGGTCGATTTTGACTTTCCCGCATTAACGTCAGGCGCCACGGCAGCTTCGATTAGCGGCCCGAACGCTGATGCTGCGCTGAATTCAATGGATGTTCCCGGTATTGTCGAACTCGCCGTCAGTCAGCAATATGGCGATTTAAGCGAGGGACTTTTGACTGCTGGCGCTGCCGGAAATGTGCGGCAAATGTTGATGGATAATCCCAGCCTTGTCACAGCAAAGCAGCAATTGTGGTTACCGGTGGATTCGCGATTGGATGTTGCGTTCAAGCGCTCAGGAGAGCCCGAGGCCGAAAAGACGGTTGCAGTTCTCGCGCAAAAGGACGCTTTGCGCACGGGCTTTAACTGGACGTTCCTGACAGGTGCCGACGCCACTGACCCATCGGCGGTTGGCATCTGGGCAGCGTTCAAGGGATCGCTGATGACCATGGCGATCACCCTGATGCTTGCTTTCCCCATCGGCGTATTGGCCGCTTTATATCTTGAGGAATATGCCGCCAAAAACAGACTGACCGATATGATCGAAGTGTCGATTAACAATTTGGCGGCCGTCCCCTCTATTATTTTTGGTTTGCTGGGTCTGGCGGTTTTCTTAACCCTGTTCGGCATGCCGCGTTCATCGGCATTGGTTGGCGGTTTGACGCTGGCTTTGATGACGATGCCCGTTATCGTTATTGCAGGCCGCAATGCGGTCAAGTCGGTGCCGCCGTCGATCCGTGAGGCGGCGTTGGGCATTGGCGCCTCACCAGTGCAGGTCGTGTTCCACCATGTACTTCCGCTTGCTCTTCCGGGCATATTAACGGGCACTATTATCGGCATGGCGCGTGCATTGGGTGAAACTGCGCCGCTGCTGATGATTGGCATGCGCGCCTTCATCCCGTCAGCGCCCCAAGGGTTCACCGACGCGACCACCGCATTACCGGTGCAAATCTATCTTTGGTCGGACGAGGTCAATCAGGGATTTGTCGAAAAAACCAGCGCGGCAATTATTGTGCTGCTGATCTTCTTGTTGGGCATGAACGCCCTTGCCATCTATCTTCGCAACCGTTTCGAAACGCGTTGGTGACCTATGAACAAAAAGGACTTCAATGTGGGCGTAACCCCAGGAATAGCAAAAATATCCACACGCAATGTGAATGTTTATTATGGTGACAAGCAAGCGATTAACGACGTTTCGATCGACGTTGATCAGGAGAATGTGACGGCGTTTATCGGTCCGTCCGGCTGCGGAAAGTCGACATTCCTGCGGTCTTTAAACCGGATGAACGATACCGTCGCAGGCGCCCGCGTCGAAGGGCAGATACTGCTCGACGGGGAGGACATTTATGCATCTGGCATGGATGTCGTACAATTGCGCGCGCGCGTCGGAATGGTCTTTCAAAAGCCAAATCCATTCCCCAAATCCATCTATGACAATGTCGCTTATGGCCCACGCATCCACGGTCTCGCCAGCGGTAAGGCTGAGTTGGACCAGATCGTTGAAAGCTCGCTCACCCGCGCTGGATTGTGGACCGAGGTCAAGGACCGCCTAAGTGAAAGCGGTACGGCGCTCTCCGGTGGTCAGCAGCAGCGTCTGTGCATCGCCCGCGCTATTGCGGTCGACCCTGAAGTTATCCTTATGGACGAACCTTGCTCCGCGCTCGACCCAATTGCCACGGCGCGGATTGAAGAGTTAATTCACGAACTGCGCGGAAAATATGCTATCATCATCGTGACGCACAATATGCAACAAGCCGCGCGCGTTTCACAACGCACCGCCTTTTTCCATTTGGGCCATTTGATTGAATTTGGCGAAACATCCGAAATATTCACCAATCCACGCGAAGACCGCACAAAAGATTATATCACAGGCCGTTACGGTTAGGGAATTGCGACATGAGCACCGGTACAAAGCACACAATCTCTGCATTTGACGATGACATGGACGAAATCCGTGGCCTCATCGCCGAAATGGGTGCACGGGCCGAGGCTGCAGTGGTTGCCGCAATGAAGGCGTTGCGCGAGCATGATACCGATGCTGCCGCAACCATCCGCGCCGAAGACAAAATTATCGATACATTGGAAACCGAAGTCGAACGATTGGTGGTCCGCACTATCGCCTTGCGTGCGCCTATGGCCGACGATTTACGCGAGCTGATCGCTGCGCTCAAAATGTCTGCTGTTATTGAGCGTATTGGCGATTATGCCAAGAATATCGCCAAGCGCGTGCCGCAAATGAGCGGCAAAATACCGTCCTCCGCACTCGAGCAATTGGGCCGCATGGGCGAAATCGTCGTCGAAATGATCCGCACCGCGATGGACGCTTATGCAAAGCGTGACGTGGATCTGGCCCACGCGGTCACCGTGCGGGACGATGTGGTGGATCAGCTGAACAAGGACTTGTTCGTCGACTTCGTCGCTTATGTCGTCAAAAATCCAGAAAAAGCGACGGAAGTTGCGCATTTGCTGTTCACAGCAAAAAACCTCGAACGGATTGGCGACCATACTACGAATGTGGCGCAGATGATTTATTTTACCGAAACGGGTGAAAACTTACCCGACGCTTGAAGCGGAGAAAATTATGCCCAAGGCGCAATTGCTATTGGTTGAAGACGACAGTGCACTTGCCGAGCTAGTCCGCTGGCATTTTGAGCGTGAGGATTTCGACGTCCAACACACCGGCGACGGCGAAGAAGCGCTGTTAATGGCCAGGGAGCGCACGCCTGATCTGGTGTTGCTCGACTGGATGCTGGAGAATTTGTCCGGTATCGAAGTATGCCGCCAACTGCGCAAGGCCGACAATACCGCCAATGTGCCCATCATCATGTTGACCGCACGCGGTGAAGAAGATGACCGCATCCGTGGGCTAGAAATCGGTGCCGATGATTATGTCACCAAGCCGTTTTCACCACGCGAACTCGTCGCCCGTGCCAAGGCAGTCCTTCGTCGCGTCCGCCCAGCTTTGGCTGGCGAAGCTTTGCGCTTTGGTGATGTCGAAATGGATACCGTCGCGCATAAGGTGAAGCGCGGTGGGAAGCAGGTGCCTTTGGGGCCTACCGAATATCGCCTTCTCAAGCATTTCCTTGAATATCCCGGCCATGTTTTTTCGCGTGAGCGTCTGCTCGACAGCGTCTGGGGCCATGACAGCGATATCGAAATTCGAACGGTCGATGTCCATATCCGCCGCCTGCGCAAGGCGTTGAACGAAGGCTTTGACAGCGACATAATTCGCACCGTGCGTTCCGCCGGCTATTCGCTCGATCAGGACGCCGTCTAAAAGGACATTTGTCCACGCATGCCAACCATATCGACGCTGAAGGCGCGGTTCCCCGCAACGGCGATGACAGCGTCAGTGTAGTATAACTTCGTATATTGCCCCATCAGACGGAACGACGCCGCTGGGGTCCAGATGAGCGAGGCGAGATAGCCATTTTGCTTGCCGCCTTTAATTGCTCCGCTGTTGAGGTCTAAATAATCATAGCGCAGGTTCAACTGAACCGCGCCAAGCCCACCTGCCCCAACGGGCTTGCGGGGCGTGATCGCTCCAAACATTCCACCCCTTAGTGGACGACTGTCTTGTGTGAGGAAAACACCAACCTCGGCATAAGCACCGAAAAATTTCGCGTCGCCCAAAAGGTCGCGTTCTGCCTTTAACCAATGCGCCTCTGACGCAAAATGCAGTCGGCCCTGCACAAAGGCAGCCTCGATCCCAAAGCGATGCTCTTTGGCGACACCTAGTGCCGGTGTCCCAACATAGCGCGTTTCTGTAATGCCTAACGCCGGGCGGCTTTGGTAGCGCGTGGATGCTAACCGAAAGTCATTCAGATCGCGTAGATGATAGGCCGCGCCGAAATGCAGCTTTGTTTTTGCCAGCTGCGGAGACCAATAAGTACGCGCATCGAACGAACTGCTGTTCGTTTCCACATCATTCAGCCGCAATATGGGATCGGTGTATATGCCGCCAGATATGCCCCAATCGCCGGTTACATACTGTCCGGAAATCCCCGTGCGCCTTGTGTAACCAAAGGCACTGACAAACGCCGCGCGTTCCAGAAAGCTCGTGTTGAACTTGCTGTTTTCTTGATCGAGCGGAAACTGCGCCTTTTGTTGGCCCAATGTGACTCTCACATTCTTGCCGTTCCATCGCAGATAGGCGTCAGTCATTTCGATAGGATCGGCGGTCAATTCCGCTTCAAGCCGCGCTGAAAAACCATGCGGCATGACGAGATCAATCCCGATTCCGGCGCGGCGAAAATCTTGAAAATTGCCCACCCCGGCCAAGCCATCGGGTCCGTCTATACTGGCCACGTCATATTGTACGCTCCAGCGGGGTTTAAGCTGCCACTCTGACAATAATTCGTCTGTCTTGGGTGTGTGCGCATCTGACGATGCTTGTGCTTGATTAACCGACTGCGCAGCGACGGGCGCAGACAGGCCAAACCCCATCAGCATCGCAAGTGTCGCAGAAAAACAGCGCAAATCCATATGGCTTACCTTGGAAACATCATAAATTGATGACATCTGGAGAAGGTTTTGGTGACTTTGACATTAGGCTGAATACCCTTTTTGTACCAATTTTTCCAAGCTTGCTTTACGCTTGCGTCAAGTGCCATGCCATGCCAAGACGCGAGCAAATTTGGCGGCTTTGTCCGTTGTGCAATATGGAGATAGGGAATGACCATCAGTTTTAAAGACAAAGTCGCAATTGTGACAGGTGCAGGCGGCGGTTTGGGCAAGGCTTATGCCCTTGAACTCGCCAAGCGCGGCGCCAAAGTGGTGGTTAATGATTTGGGTGGCGCTCGCGACGGCACAGGCACATCTGACGCAGCGGCGCAAGTCGTTGAGCAAATCAAGGCCGCTGGCGGCGAAGCCATGGCCAATGGCGGCAGCGTTACCGAATATGAGCAAATGGTCGAAATGGTCGCCAAGGCGAAAGAGGCTTTTGGTGGCGTCCACATATTGATCAACAATGCTGGTATCCTGCGCGATAAGAGCTTTGCCAAAATGGATATGCCCGATTTCAACCTGGTGCTTCAGGTGCATGTCATGGGGTCTGCCAACTGCACCAAGGCGGTATGGGATACGATGCGTGACCAGGCTTATGGCCGTATCTTGATGACCACATCATCAACGGGTCTGTACGGCAATTTCGGACAAGCCAATTATGGCGCGGCGAAACTTGGCTTGGCTGGCTTTACTAAGACGCTGCATTTGGAAGGCGCGAAATATAATGTCCGCGTCAACTCGCTTGCACCCGTCGCTGGCACGCGCATGACCGAGGATATTTTCCCCGAAGGTCTGTTCGAGCAATTCACGCCTGAAAATGTTGTTCCCGCCGCGCTTTATCTCGTCAGCGAAGATGCACCAACCAACATGATTATCGGTGCTGGTGGCGGTGGCTATCACGCCGCTTATGTCACTATGACACCCGGCGTCGCGTTGCGTCCCGAAGACCGCAATGTCGAAGGCTTTGCCGCAGCATGGGACAAGATTATCGACCGCACCGGCGAAACGGTACCGCAATCGGGTGGCGAACAATCTGTCGCCGTTATGAAGGCGTTGCAAGCCCTCGGCTAAATCGACCCAGTCAGATTTGAAAAAGCCCGGTCTTTGGCCGGGCTTTTTTATGCGTCGACCAATTTCATTAACTTGCGTTCGACAGGCGCCAGCACCGGCCCCAAATCATGGCCGCGCTTTAGAATAGCGCCGCCTTCGCCGACCAACGCCCACATGCCTTGGCGGTTGCGCAAAGCGGGGCGTTTTTCGATGCGATATTCGGGGCGTTCGGTGGCGCGACGAAACATGCTGAACACAGCAGCGTCGCGGCCCAAGTCAATGGCATAATCTCGCCAGTTTCCCGCCGTGACCATCCGGCCATATAGGTTCAGTATCTGCGTCAGTTCATTTTTTTCAAAGCCGACCTGATTATGCCGACTAACCCCAGGAAAGGGCGTGATGACTGCGCTCAACTGACTTTGCGTCCTTTGGCTGGACTTGGCTTGGCAGGTGCAACATTGGACGCAGCATCACGCTCCGCCATCAGCTCAGCCACTTTCTTGCGCAAACTTTCAATCTCGCATTGCATGATCTCAAGGCTTTGGGTCGCGGGATCAAACATTTCACGGCACGGCGTGCCATAGGGAATGAAATCACGCGCATAGGTCTCCGCCTTTACCAAAGTCGATCGAGCTTTTTGTCCAATCATAGTCGCGCCAGCTGGCACATCATCGGTCACAACCGCACCCGCGCCAATGCGCGCGCGTTCGCCCACCGTAATGGGCCCTAGGATCTGCGCGCCTGAACCGATGATGACATTATCCAATATCGTCGGATGTCGCTTTCCACCAACCCCCGCCGTCGGGTTGGTGCCGCCTAGCGTAACATTTTGATACATAGTGACATTATCACCGATTTCTGCCGTTTCGCCAATGACGCTAAAGCCATGGTCGAGGAAGAAGTTGTTGCCAATTTTCGCACCGGGGTGAATGTCGATACCGGTCATAAAGCGCGCAAAGTGATTGACCAATCGCGCTAGGAAAAACATCTCACCCAAAAACAACCAATGGGCGACGCGGTGATAACCCACCGCCCAAACGCCGGGATATAATAATATCTCCCACCGAGAGCGCGGCGCCGGGTCTCGTTCCTTGATCGAGTCGAGATAATCGATGAGATTAGAAATAAACATAATGACACTTCTGGCCTTTGCCGGACCTTTGATGGATATCAAGCTAAGATGTTCGGATGGGTTTTTCCAGCAAAGGATGCAGTTTGCCGATAATATTATATGGAAAAATTGGCAAAAACGATTATATGCTCATTATTAATTAACGGAGCCGATTTATGAGCACATATCTTCCGACGCTCAAACAACTGCAATATCTGGTGGCGCTGCAAGAGCATGGGCATTTCGGCAAAGCGGCAGAGGCCTGTTTTGTCACGCAATCTACGCTCTCTGCCGGCATTCGCGAATTGGAATCCTTGCTTGGCCTGATGCTGGTCGAGCGCACACGCCGCGTTGTGCGCTTTACGCCGCTTGGCAATAAAATGGTTGCCAAGGCCCACCGCATTTTACGCGAAGCAGAGGAACTGGCTGAAATGGCCCGCTCGGCGGGCACTCCATTGGCCGATGACCTGCGGATGAGTGTCATTCCGACCATCGCGCCATTTTTGTTGCCCAAATTATTGCCCGCCTTGCGCAAGCAATATCCCGACTTGAAACTATATCTGCGCGAAGAAACCAGCGCCGCCGCAATCGAAGCGCTCCATCATGGGCAAGTCGATTGTGCCTTGCTTGCGCTGCCTTTTGCGGCCGGCGATGTTGAAAAAGCGACGTTGTTTGAGGATCGCTTGTTCGTCGCGTTTCCCAAGGACGATCCACGCGACCCACCCGAAAGCATTGATCCAGCCTTGATCGACGAAAGCCGCCTGCTGTTGCTGGTCGATGGCCATTGCCTCAAGGATCACGCGCTTGCCGCATGCAACCGCCCCGAAATGCGTGCCTTTGCGACGATGCTGGGCACATCGCTGCATACTTTGGTGCAAATGGTCGACAATGGCCTTGGCCTTACAATTATCCCCGAAATGGCTGTTAAAGCAGGGTTGCTCAATGGCACCGATGTGCAAGCCCGTCCGTTAAACGCGGAACATGCGTCGCGTGAGATTGCTTTGTTATGGCGGACAAATAGCCCGCGGCGTGAGGAGTTTGAATTGCTGGCGGATGCGCTGCGCGACTTACACGCAGCTTAGACCCAACGTTCGGCACGCGCCTCGTCGCTCGCTTTGGCCTCCACCCATTGGGCGGTGCCATCGGCATAATGCGCGCGCTTCCAAAATGGGGCGTCCGTCTTCAGCCGGTCAATAAGGAACCCCGTCGCCTCCAATGCCTCCGCCCGATGCAGCGAAGCGGCCCCGACAACGACCACAGGAGCCCCCAGAGGAATGATACCGACGCGGTGGGTGATGACGGCACCCAACAATGCCCATCGCGCTGTAGCGGCTTCTATGAGGCGATAAAGACTTGCCTCGGTCATGCCGGGATAATGTTCCAATTCAATGGCGGTTACCCCCCCATCATCACGCACAATGCCGGTAAAACTGGCCAATGCGCCGCCACCAAGACCCTCTAAGGCAGCCAATTCTTGGTCGGGCCGAATTGCCGCACTGCTAATCCTTACGTGCTTCATCCGCCTGTGACCGGCGGAAAAATGGCCAATTCTTGCGCCGTTCCGAGCAGAGTATCGCCCGTAACCATGTTTTGGTCTAACGCGAAACGCAGGCGGCTCAGATCTTGTAATGCACAGGCATGCGCTTGGGAACGCGCGGAAATCCTCGCCACCAGATCGCCTACTGTGCAGGCATCCTGCGGCACATCATACTCTTCGGATGACAGCCCAATCGCCTCGCGCACGCTCGCAAAATAGACCAATTTCATGGCATCAATCCATATGCTTGATGCCGACGCGCAGATAATCCCAACCGGTGATCATCGTCAGCACCGCTGCGATCCACAACAAAAACAACGCCAGTTGTTTCAGCACAATCCAGTCCGGAAGCGCCCCAGCGAGAATGATTCCGCCAAGCGAGACCAATTGAAATGTCGTTTTCCATTTAGCGAGCTTAGACACCGGAACCGAAATCTGCAGCCCGGCAAGAAATTCGCGCAAGCCCGACACAATCATTTCGCGCAACAAGATGATCAAGGCGGCAATCACATGCCACCCCTCCACATCGCGCGTGAAAACCAGCATCAAAATAACAGCGGCAATCATGATTTTGTCGGCAATGGGATCAAGAAAAACGCCCAATTTGGAGACCGTTCCTTGCGCCCGCGCCAGATAGCCGTCGAAATAATCGGTGATGCCCATCAGGCAATACAACACAAATGCAAAGGCATAATCGAGCGGCATCGGCTGCACGCTTATTGGCTTGGTCCCCGGCCACAATAAGAAAACCAAAATGGGCACGGCGAAAATTCGTGACAGGGTTAAGATATTGGGCAGGCTAAGCATGCAGCATCGATAGCGTGATGCGCGGACAAAATCACCTGGCTATTTACCCTTGAATAGAAATGCGCTTTGCCATGCCTTCAACCGGCAGCTAAGGCAGATTAAATCCTCTCCATGGAAATCTGGTGAAATTATGGCCACGACAATGTCTTTGATGAACAAGCGCCGTTTTCTTCCGCTTTTCGTCACCCAGTTTCTCAACGCGTTCAACGACAATTTCTACAAAATGGCGATGGTGATCTTGGTCACCTACGAAATTTATTCGGACCCCACGCGCGAAGCAAATTTCAACGCGATTGCGGGCGCCCTTTTCATCTTGCCATTTTTCCTGTTTTCGGCGCTAGCTGGGCAATTGGCGGACACGATTGAAAAAACCAAAGTCATCCGCATGGTCAAAACGGCCGAAATATTCATCATGCTTTTTGGCGCAGCGGGTATTTATTTACACAATATTCCGCTGATGCTCGCTGCCTTGTTCGCAATGGGCGTGCATTCGACATTTTTTGGGCCGATTAAATATGCGATCCTGCCGCAACATCTCGAAAAAGATGAAGTGCTAGGCGGCACAGGTCTTGTGGAGGCTGGCACCTATTTGGCTATTTTGGGCGGCACGATTGCAGGCGGAATTATCCCCGGTAAAATTGCCGGCATCGGCATCATCATTGTTGCCATAATCGGACGCGTGACCGCGCAGTCTGTTCCTGTCGCGCCCCCAGAAAGCGACGCCCCAAAAGCCAAAATGGACTGGAACATTTTTCGGAGCAGCTGGCAGCTGGTGCGCGACACTATGCACGTCCCACATCTGTTCATGGCAATTATGGCCATCAGCTTTTTCTGGGGTATTGGCGCCGTATTGGGATCGATTTTCCCGCCGATGGTTAAGAACGCCATCGGCGGCGACAACACCGTCGCGACGCTATTCACAGCGTTTTTTTCGGTGGGCATCGCTATTGGCTCCATTGCTGTAAACCGCTTACTTAAGGGAACGGTCTCGGCGAAATATGCACCAGCGTCAGTGATTGTGATGGGGCTGTTCGTTCTCGACCTTTGGTGGAGCGTCAGCCACTGGGGACCCGTTGGGCCCGAATTGATGAATTGGTACAGTTTCCTGATGCTGGGCAAAGGAGATCGGATGATTGTCGATCTGCTAGGCATTTCTATTGCCGGTGGCATGTTCGTGGTTCCACTTTATGCGTTTCTGACAACGACCGTTGCAAAATCTCAAACCGCACGGACCATTGCCGCCAACAATATCGTCAATTCCGGCGCCATGGTCATTGGCGCCATTATCTACAGCCTGCTCGTAATGGCAGGCGTCAGCATTGCGGACACTTTGTTCATGATTGCAGCGGCCTGCTCTATCTCCGCTTGGATCGCGTGGCGGCTGCATAAAGCGAGTGACATCGCCGCGCTTCAGGGCACGCAATAAAGCTGGTTATCACAATGAATAGATGTGGGAGTATAGCATGAAAATCACAGGCAAAACCGCATTGGTGACGGGCGGAACAGACGGTATCGGTCTGGAAATCGCGCGCCAATTGATGGCAAAAGGCGCGCGCGTGATTGTATGCGGCCGCCGCGAAGACGCGCTGACATCGGCGCGCACGGAAGGCTTGGAGGCCATTCAAGCTGATCTTTCGACAGCCGCCGGCTGCGCCACCCTTGCCGCTGCTTTGGCGGACGAGCCCCTCGATATGCTGATCAACAATGCCGGGATGAGCGGGAATTTCGGCCCTGAGGAACCACTTGACCTTGCGCTGACGGATCAATCCATCTTCCTGAACCTCAACGCACCGTTGCATCTAATTGGCCATTTCCTGCCGGCTTTGTTGCAGCGGCCAGAGGCGGTGATTATCAATGTCACCTCGGGCCTTGCCATTGCACCTCGCGCGGGCGGACCAGTCTATTGCGCCACCAAGGCGGGTTTGCGCAGCTTCACCCAATCGCTGCGGCACAATTTGCGTAACACCAACATCCATGTGATTGAGGCGCTCCCGCCTGTCGTAGACACCGCGATGACGCGTGGCCGGATCAAGGGCAATAAAATATCGGCGAAACAATGTGCGGCCGAAATAGTGGATGCCATTGCGACCAACGCTGCGGAAGCCAATGTTGGTATGGTGAAGATTCTGCGGATGATATACTCAATTTCGCCAGCGCTTGTGCGACGGATCATGATCAAATTCTAAGGGTCAGCATGAGCCAAAGCCGTTAGTTTCCCATTTGGGGAACGCGCAAACTAAAATGTTCAGAAAATAAGTGGTGCCCCAGGCCCGACTCGAACGGGCACTCCTCTCGGAACAGGATTTTGAATCCAGCGCGTCTACCATTCCACCACTGGGGCACATCTTTGCCGAGCTAACCCGGTAAAGCGGAGGCTCCTCTAACCGAGCCTCCGCCATGATGCAAGTGCATCCTTATCTCTTTAGTTCCGCTATTTTTTCAGCTCTTTTGCTAATGTCTTCAGCGTGGCCTTGCCATAAGGCGCCTTGAATCCGCCCATGCCGGCAACATCAACGCCCGTCTGGCGATAGACCGCGCGCATATGACTGAACGTTTTAAACCCATCGGCACCGTGATAATTGCCCATGCCCGATGGTCCAACGCCGCCAAAGGGCAGATCTTCCATGGCATTGTGGAAAACCACATCATTCACAGTAACGCCGCCGGAGACCGTCCGCGTCAGCACGCTTTGCTCCTCGGTCTTGTCAGATCCGAAATAATAGAGGCCAAGTGGCCGGTCATGCGCGTTCACATAATCAATGGCTTCGTCCATCGATGAATAGGTCATCACAGGCAGGATCGGGCCGAAGATTTCCTCCTGCATCACCTTCATATCATCGGTGACATTCCGGACGATGGTCAGCGGCATTTTGTTGCCGTTGGACGTGGCAAATTCCTCATTGGCTGGATTAACTTCGATGAGCTCCGCACCCTTTTCGCGGGCATCGTCGAGATAGCCCTGCAACCGTTCATAATTGCGGCCGTTCACGACGGATGTGTAATCGTCATTGTGCAGCAATTTGGGATATTGGGCGGTAACGCCAGCCTTCACGGCCTCAATCACATCTTGCTCCTGATCGTTCGGCACCAGAAGATAATCTGGCGCGAGGCAGATTTGCCCGGCGTTCATCATCTTACCCAATGCGATCCGTTCGCCTGCCTTTTTCTTGTCCGCACTACGGCCAATGATGGTCGGTGACTTACCACCAAGTTCCAAGGTGACCGGCACCAGATTATCCGCAGCGGCGCGCATGATATGTTTGCCAACGCTTGTAGCGCCGGTGAAGATCATATGGTCGAAGGCTAGTTTCGAAAAGGCCATGCCAACGTCCGCGCCGCCAGTGAAAACCGCCATTTCCTCTTCTGCGAAATATTTGGGAACCAGTTCTTCAAACAAGGCCGACACACGCTCAGTAAATTCAGATGGCTTGATCATGGCGCGATTACCGGCGGCGAGGATACCCGCCATTGGCACCATGACCATACCAACAGGGAAGTTCCACGGCGCAACGACGCCGACCACACCCTTGGGCTGGAACACGACCTCGGCCTTGGCCCCGATCAGGCCTAATGGAAAGGTGGGTTTACGCTTCTCGCCCTTAGCCCAGCTTTCAAAATGCTTCTTGGCATGCTTCATAGCGCTGACCGACGGCATAATATCAGTTAGCAAGGTCTGTTCACGGCTGCGATGGCCGAAATCTGCCGAAACGGCCTTTGCAAAATCTTCGGCATGGTCAATCAGCAGTGCAATCGCGCGATCTATACGGTCGCGGCGCACCGACATCGGTTCCGGCATGGCGGCAGTAAACGCGGCACGCTGCTTTTCGAGTACAGTCTGCATATTTGCGGTCAATTTCTCTCTCCCTTTAATCCGTTGATGAATTGCTAGCGTGAAGCGTTGCACATTGAAACCATTTTGGCGTATCGACGATGCAAACACGCGCAAAGCGTGACGATCAAAGGGAGAGAAGATGATCGAGTCAGGCAAGAAATGGTCGCCACCTGCGGGTTGGCCCGCAATGACCCGTGATCAGGTGAAGGCCACCTTGTGCGCGCCAGGCATGCCATTTGAAATGGAAACTGCGGTGATTGAAGGCGTGACAACACGTGTCTGGAAAAATGCCTTGCCCAATTTGGCCGTGCTTGCGGGACATGCCAAAGCGGCATTCGGTGACCGCGAATTTGTGGTATTTGAAGATGAACGCATCACCTATGATGCGTGGCACCGCGCGATTGCTTCATTGGCACAGACGTTACAAAAATGCGGCGTTAAAAAGGGTGACCGTGTGGCGCTTGCCATGCGCAACCTGCCCGAATGGCCAGTCGCCTTTTTCGCTGCCGCCGTCTCTGGCGCGATTGTCGTGCCGTTAAACGCATGGTGGACGGGCGAAGAATTGGCCTTTGGCATGGCCGATTCGGGCGCGGCCGTTTTGATCTGCGATGCAGAACGCTGGGACCGCATAGCGCCACACAAATCCGAAATGCCCGCCTTGCAGCATGTGATGGTGACGCGTGGCGGCGGGTCCGCAATGGCAGAGCCAGCCATTCCACTCGAAAACATCATTGGTGCACCTCAGGCCTATGCGGATTTGCCTGACCGCGCGCTGCCTGAAATTACCATCGCACCGGATGACGCCGTCACCATTTTCTACACCAGTGGCACCACGGGCAAGCCCAAAGGGGCACTGGGATCCCACCGCAACTTGCTCACCAATGGCCTTTCCAGCGCCTATTCCGGCGCAGCGACAGTCTTGCGCCGAGGAGATTCTTTGCCAGAGCCAAGCATTAGGGCGTCATTGCTAGTAATCCCCATGTTCCACGTTACGGCGTGCTCGGCATCGATGATTCCCACCATTCAAGCTGGTCACAAAATCGTCCTATTGCACAAATGGGATACCGTGAAGGCGTTCGAGATTATCGAGCGCGAGAAGATCAATGCCACGGGCGGCGTGCCTTTCATCGCTTGGCAGTTGATTGAGCATCCAGACCGCGAAAAATATGATCTCAGCTCCATCGATGCGATCAGCTATGGCGGCGCTCCGTCTGCGCCTGAATTGGTCAGCAAGATTCATGAGATTTTTGGCGCTTTGCCCGGCAATGGTTGGGGCATGACAGAGACCATGGCGACCGTGACTTCACATTTAGCCGAAGATTATCTCAACCGACCTGACAGCTGCGGTCCAGCCGTTGCGGTATCCGACTTGAAAATCATGTCCGAGGATGGCGCGACGGAATTGCCCATTGGCACAGTTGGCGAGTTATGGGCACGGGGCCCGCAAATCGTCAAAGGCTATTGGAACCGCCCGGATGCCACCGCCGAAACATTTGTCGATGGCTGGGTACGGACAGGCGACCTTGCGCGGGTGGATGACGAAGGCTTCTGCTACATCGTTGACCGCGCGAAGGATATGATCATTCGCGGCGGCGAGAACATCTATTCGTCGGAAGTCGAAAACATCTTGTACGAACATCCCGCGGTTACAGATGCGGCCTTGGTAGGCATACCCCATCAAACCTTAGGCGAAGAACCCGCCGCCGTTGTGCATTTGGCACCTGGTATGAAGGCTACAGAGGAAGAGCTTCGAAATTATGTCAGCGAACGTCTGGCGAAGTTTAAGGTGCCGGTCAAAATCATCTTCACGCAGGATACGTTGCCGCGCAACGCCAATGGCAAGATCCTGAAACGCGACTTAAAGGCGTTGTTTTAAGGCGGCGATAGGAGTGATTCATATTTGTTTTTGATGGTCCGGCGACCTATAAGGCGCCAAATCAAAATCAAAGGAATCTCCCATGCCCCACGCCGATCCTGTCGTAATTCTGTCTTATGCGCGCACGCCGATGGGCGGAATGCAAGGCGCATTGGCAGATGTGTCAGCGACCGATCTTGGCGCGACGGCCGTAAAGGCAGCGGTAGAACGCGCGGGCGTCGAAGGTGCGATGATCGAACGTATCTACATGGGCTGCGTACTGCCCGCAGGCTTAGGTCAGGCCCCTGCCCGACAGGCCGCGATTAAAGCTGGCCTGCCTAAATCGGTACAAGCAACGACGGTGAATAAGGTATGCGGATCGGGTATGCAGACCGTTATCATGGGCAGCGAGGCTCTTGCCGCAGAGTCGGTCGATTATGTCATTGCCGGCGGCATGGAAAGTATGACCAACGCGCCCTATTTGCTCAAAAAGCATCGCAGTGGTGCACGCATCGGGCATGACACCGCTTATGACCACATGTTTCTCGATGGCTTAGAAGACGCCTACGAGGCTGGCCGCGCTATGGGTACATTCGCGCAAGACACCGCCAATGATTATCAACTCACGCGCGAGGCGCAGGATGCTTATGCGATTGAATCGCTGCGCCGCGCACAAAAAGCTATTGCCGATGGCGCATTCAAGCAAGAAATTGTTGCCGTAACCGTTGCCACCCGAAAGGGCGATGTCATTGTCGATACCGACGAACAACCCGGCAAGGGCATGCCTGACAAAATCCCGACTTTGAAAGCTGCCTTTGCCAAGGACGGCACGATTACCGCGGCAACCAGCTCTTCGATATCCGATGGTGCAGCAGCGCTTGTCCTCACGCGTCAGTCGGTCGCCGATGCCAATGGACAAAACGCCATTGCGCGTATCATTGCCCACGCCGCGCATGCGCAGGAACCATCGGCATTCACGACGGCACCTGTCGGTGCGATTAGCAAATGCTTAGAAAAAACCGGTTGGACCATCGCCGACGTTGATCTGTTCGAAGTGAATGAGGCCTTTGCCTGCGTCGCCATGTTCGCGATGCATGATCTTGGCATAGCGCATGATAAGATTAACGTGCATGGCGGTGCTACCGCGCTTGGCCATCCCATTGGCGCATCGGGCACACGGATCATCACAACCTTGGTCGCGGCGCTGCAACGCCATAATAAGAAACGCGGAATTGCCTCTTTGTGCATTGGCGGCGGCGAAGCGACAGCGCTCGCAATTGAGATAATCTAAAGGGTTACAGCGCGTGGCAATATGAATATCGTTTTCGTTCTGTTCGATAATGTTACGCAACTCGATTTTACGGGGCCAGTGCAATTTTTGTCACGCCTTCCCGGAGCAGTGGTGCATGTTGTCAGCAAAGACGGAAGAGCGGTCACTACCGACTGCGGCTTTTCTATCCTACCACGCTCGGGCTTTGCCGCTTGCCCACAAGCAGACATTTTATGCGTGCCTGGCGGCCACGGCGTTCGCGACGCGATAGCGGATACCGCCCTTGTCGATTTTGTACGGCAGCAAGCCAAGGGTGCAGATTATATCACCAGCGTATGTACTGGCGCGTTCATCCTTGGCGCGGCAGGCTTGCTTCAAGGTAAAAAGGCAACGTGCCATTGGGCCTATACGCATTTGCTTCCCCTGTTCGGCGCAACGCACGTGCCAGCGCGCTTCGTTCATGATGGCAATCTGATAACCGCCGGTGGCGTCACCTCAGGCATTGATTTCGCGCTAAGCCTTATTGCGACAATCGCGAGCGAAGATATTGCAAGGACCATTCAATTGGCACTCGAATATGATCCCGCACCTCCCTTCGGCGGCGGTTCCCTCGAAAGTTCCTCAGATGAAACTGTCGATAATCTGCGCGCGCGTGTTTACGACAAGGCCGCTTCTGACATGAAAATTGCCATTCAAAGCATAATTTAATCCGCCGATTAAATTCATACTGGACGTAGGCGCAGCATCGGCATAGCCTCTCCTTACGGGGGAGAGAAAATATGACAAAAAAGCTATTGGCAGCAGCGGTATTTTTGAGCGCAGCGTTAACGCTGGGTTCCTGCGGAAAGTCGTCAGCAGACTCAGACATCCCAGCCTTTGCTGCGATCGACGGTGATTATTTGAAAACCGGTGGTGACGGCTCCAATTGGGCGATGACTGGGTTCAGTTATGATGAACAACGGCACAGTCCGTTGAAGCTGATCAACGACAGCAATGTGCAGGATTTGGGTATCGCCTGGTTTGCCGACTTACCCGATGCACGCGGCCAAGAAGCAACGCCGGTGGTGGTCGATGGCAAGATGTTTATCTCCACCGCTTGGTCCAAGGTTTTTGCCTATGACGCCAAAACTGGCAAGCCTTTATGGAGTTTCGACCCCGAAGTGGACAAATCACGCGGCGTCAAAGCTTGCTGCGATGTGGTAAATCGCGGTGTCGCTTTCTGGAAAGGCAGCATTTTCGTCGGCACCATTGATGGCCGACTGATTTCCCTCAACGCCAGCACCGGAAAGCAAAATTGGAGCGCGCAGACGCTTGATCTCGAATCGAACGGCACCATCACCGGCGTACCGCGCGTGGTGAAAGACAAGGTTGTAATTGGCTTTGGTGGCGCTGAATTTGGTGCGCGCGGTTATGTGACTGCCTATGATGCGGCGACCGGAAAGAAAGCATGGCGTTTCTACACCACGCCAAATCCGAAGGGTGAACCCGACAACGCCGCTAGTGACGAAATCCTGAAATCCGCGGCGGCCAAAACCTGGAGCGCAAAGCCCAAAAAGGGTGACTGGCGTGAAAGCGGCGGCGGCGGCACGGTGTGGGACGCGATTGTCTATGACGCCGAACTCGATCAGCTTTATCTCGGCGTTGGCAATGGCAATCCGTGGAACCACGGTATTCGTTCCAATGGCGAAGGCGACAATTTGTTCCTGTCCTCCATCGTCGCGCTCAAACCCGACACGGGCGAATATGTTTGGCATTATCAGGAAACACCGGCCGAAAGCTGGGACTATACCGCAACGCAACCAATCATCTTGGCCACCGAAACGCGTGGCGGGAAAAAACGCAAAGTTCTTTACCACGCGCCAAAGAACGGTTTTTTCTTCACCATCGACCGGGTGAATGGCAAATTGCTGTCCGCCGATCCTTTCATCGAAGGTATTACTTGGGCGACCGGATATGACTTGAAAACGGGGCGTCCGATTGAAAACCCGCAAGCGCGTTATGAAAAAACCGGCAAGCTATATCTGGCGAACCCATCTGCACTTGGCGCGCATAATTGGCACCCGATGAGCTTTAATCCCGCTACCGGCCTCGTCTATATTCCAGCCTTGTATATCGGCGGCGCTTATCTGCCGCCGATTGCGCCTAATGAGATGGAGCGTAAAAAGCTTGGATTTAACATCGGCGGCGCGATGGCGACGGCGGATTTGCCTGATGACACTAATTTCGTGAAGGCGGTTAAAGCCGCAACGACCGGCAAATTGGTGGCGTTTGATCCGAAAACTGGCAAGGCCAAATGGACCGTTGATCATCCTGCATCATGGAATGGCGGGACAATGACCACTGCTGGAAACCTGGTGTTCCAAGGTACGGCAATGGGCGAATTCCGTGCTTATGCTGCCGACACGGGCAAACAATTACTCAACATGAATGTCCAGTCAGGCGTTCTCTCTGGCGCGTCCACTTACACCGTGGATGGCGAACAATATGTGGCGTTCCTCACCAGCAAAGGCGGCGCGTTCCCGTTAGTGTCGGGCTATGCAGGGTCAACCAGTGCTGCGGTGCCAAACCTGCCGCGCTTGGTTGTGCTTAAATTGGGCGGCAAAGTCGCTTTGCCCGCCTTGCCCAAAACGCCGCCTTATGTATGGGCGCCGACCAAGCAGTTTGGGACACCTGCGGATATTGCAGCGGGCGGGTCAAACTATCAACGTTATTGCCTCGTCTGCCATGGCCCAGGCGCGGTTGGCAATGGCGTGCTGCCTGACTTGCGCAAATCCGGCGTGATTGCTGATGCTGCAACTTGGAAATCCGTTGTCATCGACGGCATTTTGAAAAGCAATGGCATGGTGAGCTTTAGCAGCGTGCTCAGCCCCAAAGAGGCAGAGCAAGTGCGCGCTTATGTGGTCAGCCGTGCGCATTATGCAAAGGCCAATGACGCGGCCTTAAGCGGTGGCGGGAAAAGGGCAGCGAAGTAGAATACTGCTGCCTATGAATCTGGCATCTGCCTAAAATTTAGGCAGATGCCATTGCCACAATCACCTCAAAATCAGCAATTTGTGTGCAACCCGAATTGGCATGATACTTGATAGACTACTTCTATCATCCGCGCACGCGAGGTTTATGCCTGAGGCGCCAAACAAGGAAAAGCCATGAAAAAGATCGAAGCGATCATCAAGCCGTTCAAGCTGGACGAAGTGAAAGAAGCGCTGCACGAAGTAGGTGTATCGGGCATCACCGTCACCGAAGCCAAAGGCTTTGGACGCCAAAAGGGCCATACCGAATTATATCGCGGTGCCGAATATGTTGTCGACTTCCTGCCTAAGGTAAAGCTGGAGGTTGTGGTTGAAGACGGCCTTGCCGACCGCGTTGTTGAAGCGATCGCCGCTGCAGCGCAAACAGGCCGCATTGGCGATGGCAAGATTTTCGTTATCCCCGTTGAGACAGCTCTGCGCATCCGCACCGGCGAGCGCGATAACGACGCCGTTTAAGGCATCCAATCACTTAAATAAAAACAAGTAAAAGAAGGAACGCAATATGGGCACTTCAGCCAAAGACATCATCAAACGCATCAAGGATGAAGAAATCGAGTGGGTCGATGTGCGCTTCACCGATCCCAAGGGCAAATGGCAACATCTGACAATGTGTGCTGGCGTCATTGGCGAAGATGAATTGGAAGACGGCCTGATGTTCGACGGCTCGTCGATTGAAGGTTGGAAAGCCATCAATGAATCCGACATGATCCTGAAGCCTGATCTGGACGCCGTATATGTTGATCCATTCTCGGCTACGCCGATGATGATCATCTTCTGCGACATTGTTGAGCCATCGACTGGCGAGCTTTATTGCCGCGACCCGCGTTCGACCGCCAAGCGCGCGGAAGCCTATCTGAAGACCACGGGCATCGGGGACACTGTCTATGTCGGTCCAGAGGCCGAATTCTTCATGTTCGACGATGTGCGTTTTGAAAACACCTACAACTCGTCTTATTACAAGATTGACGATATCGAACTGCCCACCAACAGCGGTACGAAATATGAAAGCGGTAACATGGGCCACCGCCCACGCGCAAAGGGTGGGTATTTCCCCGTCGCGCCTGTCGACAGCGCGATGGATATTCGTGGCGAGATGGTTTCAACCATGTTGGAAATGGGTCTCCCATGCGACAAGCATCACCATGAAGTTGCGGCAGCCCAGCATGAGCTTGGCCTTACTTTTGGTACGCTAACCCAGACCGCCGACCGTATGCAGATATACAAATATGTCGTGCATCAGGTGGCACACGCATATGGCAAGACCGCGACGTTCATGCCTAAGCCTATCAAGGAAGATAATGGCTCTGGCATGCACACCCATTTGTCGATCTGGGAAGGCAAGACGCCGCTCTTCGCGGGCGATGGCTATGCTGGCCTGTCGGAAATGTGCCTATTTTTCATCGGCGGCATCATCAAGCATGCCAAGGCAATTAATGCATTCTCTAACCCAACGACCAACAGCTATAAGCGCCTGGTTCCCGGTTATGAAGCGCCTGTGTTGCTCGCATATTCCGCACGCAACCGTTCGGCCTCGTGCCGCATCCCTTATGGCGCTGGCGCCAAGGCAAAGCGCGTCGAGGTCCGTTTCCCTGATGCAATGGCAAACCCATATTTGTGCTATGCTGCTTTGTTCATGGCCGGCCTCGACGGTATCCAGAACAAGATTCACCCCGGCGATGCCATGGACAAGAACCTGTATGACTTGCCACCGGCAGAACTTGCGCAGGTCCCAACTGTCGCTGGTTCGCTGCGCGAAGCGCTCGATGCACTGGCCGCTGATCACGACTTCTTGTTGAAAGGCGACGTGTTCTCGAAGGACCAGATTGAGAGCTATATCGAACTTAAGATGGAAGATGTCGCCCGTTGGGAAATGACACCAAGCCCTGTCGAATTTGACATGTATTATAGCTACTGATCCTAACGCATCGGATCAATGCTAAAGGCCCGGCAGTTCTTAGACTGCCGGGCCTTTTTATTTGTTTACGACGCGCCGGCTCCCCGGTCGATCTGCGGGCCGAGAAAAAATGCAAGATGCTCCATTTGGAAAACACAGGTCGAAATAGCACCGCATTGCGACAAGGACGTATCATCGCGCTGGCGCCGAACGCTAACGGCTCGAGCCACCCGATTGTTCGAAATTAGGTCATCAAGCCACGAGTTGTAATATTAAAAAAAGAAAAAATTCAGTAGTTTATAAATAGTCAATTGGTACATCACAGAACCCATTTAGTCGGTGTCCACCGCCAAATTGTTTGGAGAAACATAGGGATAAATATGGTATAAAGCATAGGTTGACACATCTAAAGCATAGGTTAACATCCACTCCCGCAACATCTTGAGTGGTGTTGCAAAAAGGGGGAGAGAAACCATGGAAAATCTAACTTTTGGCCAATATTCATTGGTCTATAATGCATTCTCATTTACATTTGCCACCATGGCAGCGGCCACATTGTTTTTGTGGCTCGGCCGTTCACAAGTTGGCCATGCCTATAAGACGGCATTGACGATCTCGGGCTTGGTCTGCGCGATCGCCGCTTATCACTATCTTCGCATTTTCGAGAGCTGGGAAAGTGCATATTCCGTTAAAGACGGCATAGTGACCGCAAGTGGTTATGCATTTAACGATGCCTATCGTTATGTCGATTGGTTGTTGACCGTGCCATTGCTGTTGATCGAACTCATCCTCGTGATGCGTTTGAGCCAAGACGAAACCGTATCAAAGTCGTTCAAGCTAGGCGCCGCAGCAGCGCTGATGATCATCCTCGGCTACCCAGGTGAACTCGCAACAAACGACATCCCAACCCGCGTATTGTGGGGCACATTGTCGGCAATTCCTTTCGTCTACATCATGTGGCAGTTGTTCGCCGGCCTCAGTGCATCGATAAACAACCAGCCGGAAAATGTACGTGAACTGGTGAAGAAGGCACGTTTGCTGACCTTCGCATCATGGGGCTTCTACCCTATCGTATACATGATTCCTTACACCAACCTGAGCGGTTCGGACGTGACCGTGGGCGTACAAGTCGGCTACACAATCGCTGACTTGATCGCAAAGGCAGGCGTTGGCATCTTGATCTACATGATCGCGGTGCGCAAATCGCAAGCCGAATATGGCGACAAGGTCTGAGGTTAAGAACTTGGACGTGCGCCGCTTCGGCGGCGCGCACTCCTATATGAGTACAATTTTATACCCACATTCTGCAGGCGCAACATTTTCAAAAATGTTGCGCCTGTTTGCGTTACCGGTGACCACTCTGCTGTTGATTTTCATTGACCGCGTTTGGGGCGGTATGAATAGCGCGCATGTCAATATGCTGGCTGCTGTCGCAATCGTCCTTGCAGGCATCCCGCATGGAACGCTCGACGTTGAAATCGCCGCGGCCCATTTCGGGCAAAAGGGGTTTGCAAGTAAGGCCAAAATCATCGGCGGCTATCTTGCCTGTGCTGGTGCCATGGTGCTTTTATGGCTCCAACTGCCCGAGCTCGCACTGATTTCGTTTTTGGTTATTTCTATTGTTCATTTCAGCCGCGATTGGCGCGGCGGAGTTGACCCATTTCTGGCGATGATGGTCGGCTGGGCCTTGGTGGCATTGCCCGCGCTTGCCAGCCCGAATGATGTCGCCATGATATTCGCAGCGTTAACAGGAAGCTATAATGGCGCGGTTATAGCCGCGCTGCTTGGTGCAGCGTCGGTTCCAGCTGCCTTGGGCAGCCTCGTTTTTGCCTATTGGGCATTCCGCCATGATGACACACAAAGCGCGATGGAGGTGCTCGCCTGCATCGCAGCTGCCTTATTGCTGCCGCCACTTGTCGCATTCGCGATATTCTTCTGCGGGCTCCATTCGCCGCGGCACATGGCCGAGGCGCTCCGTGAGACAGGTGACCTGTCGCCATTGAAGAAGACTGCCATCATAATCGCCGTGTTCTCGCTATCATTAGGGATGGGAGTGTTGATGTTCCTGTTTCAAGGCGATGTGCCGGCTGACATGGGAATCGTGCGGACAGCCTTCATTTTGATATCGACGCTGACTGTCCCACATTTCATTCTTGAACATATTTTGTCGGACAAAAAACCCGTATAAAATAGGGCTGTTCAACGCCCTTGCCTCAATCGGCAAAGCGCGGCACATCAGGCCGGTCTTAATCGGGAGTATATCATGAAGTTCCGTGCCCTCATGCTGTGCAGCAGCATTGCCCTAGTCGCCTTCTCACCCGCGGCGCATGCCAAATTGTCTGCGCCAGAAACTAAAATGGTCGCGACCGTCGACGCGGAGTATGAGCGATCCATCGCCTTATTAGAAAGACTGGTGAACCAGAATTCCGGCACAATGAACTTTCCAGGCGTAAAGACCGTCGGTGACATGATGCGGGCAGAACTGGAGCCGCTAGGTTTCAAAGTACAATGGATTGATATGGCAAAGGCTGGACGCGCGGGACATCTCGTCGCGACCAAGGCAGGTAAGAAGGGCTCGAAGAAACTTTTGCTCATAGCGCATCTCGACACTGTGTTTGAAGCGGACAGCCCGTTCCAGACCTTTGTCCGCAATGGTGATAAAGCGGTGGGCCCGGGTGCGGGCGATGACAAGGGCGGCATGGTCGTCATCGTGTCTGCACTGCGCGCGATGCACGCAGCAGGCACGTTGAAGGATGCAAGCATCGAAATCCATATGACGGGAGATGAGGAGGATGCTGGTGACCCGATTAACATCGCACGCGCGCCTTTGATCGCAGCGGGCAAGGCAGCCGACGTAGCGCTCGATTTTGAAGGGCTTTCGATTGAAAATGGCAAAGACATGGGGGTCATATCGCGGCGGTCTTCGAACAGTTGGAAATTGGAAGTATCCGGTGTCACGGGGCACAGCTCCCTGATATTTGACAACACTTATGGTGATGGCGCGGCTTTTGAACTTGTGCGCATCTTGCATCGGTTTCGTACGGAGCTGCCCGAGCAGAATTTGACATTCAACGTCGGCCTTGTTGCGGCCGGCCAGGAAGTGAATTTCGACAATGATGGCGTTCGCGTGAGTGCGAAAGGCAAGACCAACATTATTCCAGGCCTAGCCGTTGCGCGTGGTGATTTCCGGACGTTGTCCGAAGAGCAAAGTGCGCGTGTCCGCACAAAAATGCTTGATATTGTTGCCGCATCTGCCCCGAAAACCAAAGCGACGATTAGCTTTGATCCAGGAAGCTATCCTGCAATGGCGCCGACACAAGGCAACAAAGCGCTTCTGGCCAATCTTAATGCTGTCAACCGCGACCTTGGCCTTGCGGAGCAGCCAGTGCTTGACCCATTGAAGCGCGGCGCTGGTGACATCAGCTTTGTCGCCAATGATGTGGATGGCCTTGTCGGACTGGGCGTATACAGCAAAGGCGACCATGCCCCTGGAGAGACAGTCGATTTGGTCAGCATCAAGCGCCAAGCAAAGCGAGCAGCGATTTTGATGACACGGCTTTCCCGCGCGAAGTAACGTTCGCTGGCATTCATTACACGGCTCATTTGCCGGGGTACTCGGTCCCGTTCCAGCGCAGGCTGGGATCTGCTACGCTTGTTAATCGCAAACGAGAGGCGCGATGGGCCCCAGCCTGCAGTGGAACGAAGAATTCGGCTTACTGCGCCCTTTATGACCCATCAAACCCGTGGCTTGGCGTTTCGGACCTAGGTCGTTACAAAAAAGGCGGCGCATTTCTGCACCGCCTCTTCAATGTCGATTAGTTGGAAGTCTTTAGACTACCGGCCCTCACGCGAAGCCTTACCGAAGACGCGATATTGTTCGTTGCCGACAAATCCAAACTTCGAGATACCGCTGCGTTTTACAGAGACCAATGCCTTATCCACGGTGTCATAAGGCGCCGTTGGGGCTGGCTGGAACTGAAGCTCCGGCTCTGGGTTCATAGACGTCGTCCGGACCAAATATTGTTCCATTTGCTGCAATGTCACAGGCGTGCCATTCCATTGAATAGTGCTGTCCGGCAGAATGATGATCTTGTTAATTACAGGATCAATAGGCACCTCGGGTGGAGGTGCATTTGGGTCATTGACCGGAAGGTCGATATTTACGGCGTGCGAAACCGGGGGGATGGTGATCATCAGCATGATGAGGAGAACGAGCATGACGTCGATCAACGGCGTCGTGTTCATTTCCATCATCGGCTGGCCATCATCTTTACCGCCACTCATTGCCATGATGATTGCTCCTTATATTGCTTACTGGACATTCGCGTTTTCGAATGGCGACGAAATGAAGCCAACGCGCGCAAAACCAGCCATTTGCATGGTGTAAATTGCACCACCGATGCAACGATAGGGCGTGTTAATGTCACCACGGATATGCGCCTCAGGTAGCATGTCGGGCTCGATTAGTCCGGCAGCAGCAGCTTCTGGGCCACCGAGCTTCTCAAATTCAGCCTTCAAATGCTTTGCAGCGCGATCGACCAATTCCGAAGAATCGACCGGAGTAACATTCCAGTAAATGCGGCACTCGCCTCCGGGGTTTGCACCCTGATAAGCGGGGTCGCCTGGATCACGTCCGCCCACATCCGTTGTTGTTACTGACAACAAAACATTTTCACGCTTTGCTTTTGTCGGTTCAAACTTGATGACCGGAATATCCATCTTCACTGTCTGGATCGCAACCGGAATTGCAATAAGGAACACGATGAGGAGCACCAGCATGACGTCGACGAGCGGCGTTGTGTTGATGTCAGACATTGGCGTATCATCGCCGCCGCCTCCTGAACTGATTGCCATTGGCCAATCCTCTCTAACTAAATTGGGTCAAAAATCGAGCGCCAGCATTGGCTGGCGGACGGGCTGCGCGCGAACGCAGCCCTTACCCAATCTTACTTCTTAGCTGCTGCTGGCGCTGGCTTGCCTGGTGCTGCTGCAGGAACAACAGGCTTCACACGGCCACCCGAAGAGATGTAACCGAGCACATCGTTCGAGAAAGTCGACAAGCTACGTGCGATTGTCTTGTTACGCGCCTGAAGCCAGTTGTATGCAAGAACAGCAGGAACAGCGACGAAAAGACCAATTGCGGTCATAATCAGAGCTTCACCAACTGGACCAGCGATCTTACCGATGTCGGCCTGACCTGCGATACCGATTTTGATCAGCGCCGAGTAGATACCGATAACCGTACCAAGCAGACCAACGAAAGGAGCCGTAGCGCCAACGGTTGCCAGGAATGGAAGACCAGTCGCCAGCTTGTTATTGATTGAATCTTCCGAACGGGCCATCGCGCCGTGCAGCCAATCATGGGCTTCAACTGGGTCAGTCAAAAGGCTGTGCTGCTTTTGCGCAGCGATGCCGTCATCGACGACTTGACGATATGCGCTGTTCTTTTCCAGCTTTGCAGCGCCTTCTTCAAGCGTAGCAGCGCGCCAGAATTGCGCACGAACTTCTTTATATTGGTTCAGAACCTTTTGCTGTTCGAACAGCTTAGTGAACATAATGTAGAAAGAGAATACGGACATGATAACCATCACGGAGAAAATCGCGATGGAGATTGGCCCGCCTTCTTTAAGCGCAGGGATAAGACCGAATTGTGCGGCGGCCTCAGGTGCGGCACCAGCCGCGGTCAGAAACAAAATCGACATTTAAACTACCTCTCAAAAAATAGAACTATCTAGCAAAAAGGACCCGGCGCGAAGGTTGCCCATTTCGCCGGGCCGTAAAATTACTTCGGTATCTGCCACCGAACGCGGTTAGAGTAGGAACCTTGAACCTTCTCACCGTTACGAACGGCGGGTTCAAAGCGCGCACGACGCTTTACGTTGCTGCATGTTGCAGCATCCAGATCGTCGTGGCCGCTTGACTGCGTAACGACGCATTCAATGACCCGACCATCGATACCAATCGTGACACGGAAACCGGTGGTACCCTCACGCTCCTGCTGCAACGCGCGCGACGGATAGTCGTTCGTGTTAGCCCAATTGCCTGGGTTACCCCGTGGCTTGGCTTCAGAAGATGGCCCCGCAGGTGGTGGCGGTGGCGCCGGTGGCGCAGCCGTAGGCACAATCGGTGCAGCGGGCGGCGGCGTAGCAACAGTACGAATCTGTGGTGGTGGCGTCACCGTCTGAACGAGAGGCGGAGGCGAGACAACTGGAGGCTCGATCTGCTTCTCGGGCTCGGGTGGTGGCTCTTCTTCTTCGGGTGGCTCTTCTTCCTTCACGTCGACCACGGTCATTTTTTCCTTGATGGCGACAACCGCATCATATGCGAGGCCAGTCACCAAGGCATAACCTAGGAACGCGTGCAGAAGGAGTACAATGACGACAGAAACCAAACGGTTTGTGCTCATCCCATCTTGATCAGCATATGCCATGCGGAAAAAACTCTCCTACCTTCAAAACAAAACAGTACATTATGGACACATGCTTTTGACATGCCCCTGATGCACCCCTGCGATATCGAATTCTGTCTTTTTTTTTGCTCGATTCAACGACGCATTAGCCAACCCTTACGGGCCTAGCAATCCGGATTCTGCGATTAAGTCGCAATTCATGGATGGGTAGGCATTATCCTGCAATATGATAGAGGCTTAAACGAGGTCCACAGACAGGCAAAGAAAGGGATAATGAATGCGATTCGTTACTGCAAAAACGGGTTTGTGCTTGATTTTATTAGGACTCAGCGCGGCGACATCGGCGCAAGCACCCGTTGATCTGCCTCCTTCCTTTGTAATCGAGGCTGATAAAGCGAGCTATGCAGATATTGCCGATTTGGTGGTGATGGCGCCGCTTATTGTCGATGTGACCGTGCGAAATGTCCAAAAATTGTCCGCTGAACAATCGGTAGGTATCCCGACTTCGCTCGAACGTGTGCTGGTTGAAGCCGATGTCATGGCGCTGATTCGCGGCGAAGGTGGCATCACGCCGCGCATTCGCTTCCTGCTTGATGTGCCCAAAAATGCGAAAGGGAAAATTCCCAAACTCCAAAAACAGCGCATGTATTTGTTTGGCCGACAAGTGACCGGTCGCCCCGGCGAAGTCCAGCTGGCACGACCAAATGCGCTGGCGCTATACAGCACAACGAACGATACGCTCGTGCGCGCAATTACGAATGAGGCGGTCCAAGCTAACGCACCGCGACGCATCACCAGCGTAAGTGGCGCTTTTCATAGCGCCGGGACAGTTTTGGGAGAAGGTGAAACGCAGATTTTCTTGAAAACAGATAATGATCAGCCGCTATCGCTCACCATATTGAGCCGCCCAGGCCAGCAAAAGAAATGGGGCGTCTCAACCGCCGAAATCATTGACGCATCGGCAACCGCGCCGCAGCGCTTTACTTTATTGTGGTATCGCCTCGCTTGCGATCTTCCCCGCTCTTTGCCTTCTGACCGCGTTGAAGGCGCATCAAATGCGGATATTACCCGTGCGCAGGCCGACTATAAGTTTGTCATCGAATCGCTGGGACCTTGCGGGCGCAAGCGTTAAAGAGAGTCTCAAATGCGTTCAGGGCCAAAGAGCATACCCATTGCGACATCATTGCGACAGCGGCCTTTGGACCATTAGCGCGAGGCGCCCGGCTCCCACAATATGTCCCCGCCACGTGTTGCGTTAATCAAACGGCACAAAGTGAACAGATAGTCCGACAGCCGATTCATATAGTGCAAGGCTTGTGGGTTGATTGCTACATCAAGCGATGCAGCCACAAGTGCGCGCTCGGCTCGACGCGAGATCGCCCGCGCCATATGCATCTGTGCGGCGGGCCAGCTGCCGCCAGGCAGAATGAAACTGGACAGCGGCGGAAGCTGAGCATTTGCATTATCAATCGCCGCCTCAAGCCATTCAACCTGTGATGAGACGATCCGCAATTCCATCGCCGAAGGTTCAAAACTTTCTCCCGGCGTGGCAACATCTGCGCCTAAGTCAAACAGGTCGTTTTGAATCCGACGCAGTTCTCGCACCAATAACGTTTCACCTTCGTCTGTGACCAGGGACTGGATCGCAACGCCCAAGGCTGAATTGGTTTCGTCGATTTCGCCAATCGCGTGCAATCGGGAAGCCGTTTTAGATACACGTGAACCGTCAACTAAGCCTGTCGTGCCGTCGTCACCCGTCCGCGTATAAATTTTGTTGAGCTTAACCACGATAGCTAAGCTTATTGCGATCCGGCAACGACCACCAATATGGCCAGGAGCGCAATTGTGATCGCCTGCCATTTTACACGGGCAAACATCATCTTATTCTGCACCGCCAACGATTTTGGCAGGCCAGCCTCATCCACGTCAGCCGGACGCAAATTGGCAAATGCATGCAACCCGCGGATTAACGCGAAAGCAACCGCACCAGCGGCACCAATGATGAGGAGAACCAACAATATAGTCATCGGGAGAGTCCTTATGCGGGGCCAATACCCCGTTGCCCATATCTAGGCGTCAGTTAGGGAAATTCCAAGTGGAAGCGTTCCGTGACGCAAATTATCAATAAGTTCGGTTCCGCCCTCACCCGCCAAGCGGCGGGCTGATAAAGCGGGTGAGGATCTGCTCTTAGCCAGCTTTTCGGCCGCGCTGTCTAACAAGAGTGGATGATGCCAATAGGCTGGCTCCGGCAAGTCGAGCAGCGCCTGCAGCAACCGATGAATGGCGGTATAGGCGAACAGGTCCTTGCCGCGCACGACATGTGTGATGCCATCCGCGGCATCATCAACGGTCGCCGCAAGATGATAGGATGCAGGCGCGTCCTTGCGCCAGAGCACGACGTCACCAAAGGCCATTGGGTCTGCAAACTGCTGCCCTGCCGCCAAATCCGTCCACATGAGTGGGCCTGCTAGTTTCACGGCCTTTTGCATGTCGAGGCGCCAGCTATAGGGGCCATCTCCCGCAAAAGCCCGCTTTCGACAAGTGCCCGGATAATGCGGGCCGTCGGGTCCATGCGGCACAGGTTTCTGCTTTAACGACTCGGCGATATCGCCTCTGGTGCAACCGCAGCGATATAGCAAACCAGTGAAATTCAGCCGGTCAAGCGCAGCTACATAACGGGCGGTATGTTGGGATTGAAACTGCACGTCACCGTCATGCACAAGCCCAAGCCATTGCATATCGGCAATGATCGTTTGGACATGCTCGGGCCGGCTGCGCGTTCCGTCAATATCCTCGATCCGAAGGCGAAACTGACCACCAAATGCGCGCGCAAATTCATGGGCGCAAAGCGCCGAGAAGGCGTGCCCCAAATGCAACTGCCCGTTGGGACTCGGGGCAAATCTGGTGACCACCTTGCCCTTAGGTTCCACGAGCTCACCCAAGTAGGAAAAAATGAATTCTAAGGCCGTCAAAATTTATCCCCAACTATACCACATTCGGTGGCTTTACCCTATTGACGTCACAATATGTGTAAATAGGTTGGCCACTGTCAGATTGCTGTAATGCTAATAAGCTTAAAGCGTGTATGACAAAAGGGGAGTAGGGTTCGACTGATGTTGCATACCGGAACTTTCGAAGCAGCTGGGCGTGCAAGGCACCCAGAAAATTGCCCCGCGCTGGTGCTGAACGCGGATTACACGCCGTTAAGCTATTATCCGCTGAGCCTTTGGCCGTGGCAAACCGCAATCAAGGCGGTTTTTCTTGATAAGGTCGACATTGTTTCCAACTATGACCGGCATGTGCATAGTCCAAATTTGGACATGAAGATTCCGTCGGTCATTGCACTGCGCCAATATGTGAAGCCTTCGGAATATCCCGCCTTCACGCGTTTCAACTTGTTCCTGCGCGACAAGTTCGAATGCCAATATTGCGGGTCGGGCGACAATCTGACCTTCGACCACATCGTCCCACGTCGCTTGGGCGGCATTACGAGTTGGGAGAATGTCACCACCGCTTGTTTGCACTGCAACTTGAAAAAGGGTGGTCGCACGCCAAAGCAGGCACATATGCAACTGAATATGGCCGCGATCCGGCCGACAAGCTGGCAATTGCAAGACAGAGGTCGCGCATTTCCGCCGAACCATCTACATGAAACCTGGCACGACTGGTTGTACTGGGATATTGAGCTAGAGGGCTAAATCCTTATTTCGTCACCGTCAAAGCTGGCACTGCCCTAGCTGCATCCTCTGGCGTAATGCCAGGCGGCGGCGCGGCGGCGATCCGTTCTTCGCCGCGCATGACACGGCCTGCGCGTTTGATCGCGCCGCGTAACCTTGGGTAAATGCCGCAGCGGCACAGATTGGTGATAGCTGCGTCAATTTCAGCATCGGTGGGATTGTTGTTTTTCTTCAGCAACACCGACGCCGCCATGATAACGCCCGAGATACAAAATCCACATTGCGGGACATTGTTGGCGACAAACGCCTGTTGCAACGGATGGCTTCGGTCACGGCTAAGCCCCTCAATCGTTGTAACAAAACGACCTTCCGCCTCGGCGATGGTCACAAGACAGGAGCGGATAGCCTCACCGTCAATTTCGACAATGCATGCACCGCAATCGCCAATGCCACAGCCATATTTGGTCCCCGTCAAGTTGGACGCATCGCGCAACGCCCACAATAAGGGCGTTTGCGGGTCCATTTTATACTGGACTGGTCGGTCGTTGAGAGTGAATTTGGTCATCGCGCCATTCTTAATGCGGTCGGGCTAGGCAGCAATTAATCCCGCCAGCTTTTATCGATCTGGTCGACCTTACGCACCATTGCATCAAATTCCACCCGGCCCGATCCGCCGGGAGGCGATGCCATATATAAATCACGCTGATGCACGGCGATAACTTCGGGCGATACCGTAATCGGCTTACCCATTTGCAGCGTGGCCATCTGATGTTCGCACGCACGCTGGAGCGCCCAATATTTGATAAAAGCATCCGGGAGCGTCTTGCCCATAACGACGGGTCCATGGTTGCGCAGCATCAATATCCTTTTGTCACCGAGATGCTCGACCAGCCGCGCGCCCTCTTCCTCGCGCACCGTGACGCCTTCAAAGTCATGATAGGCCAATTGCCCCATGAAGTTGCAGGCGTAGAAGTTAACAGGTTGCAAGCCGCCCTCAAGGCTGCACACAGCCACAGTTGCCGTGGTATGCGTGTGAATAATCGCGTGCGCATCGGGCAAAGTGCGATGGAACAGGCTGTGTTGGACAAAGCCTGCTTTATTCACATGCCACGGGTTATCGACGTCGATCTTATTGCCATCAATATCGATTTTGATCAGGCTCGACGCGGTAACTTCGCCAAAATGCATGCCATAAGGGTTGATCAAAAACGCTCCCTCCTCGTCCGGCACTTTGACCGTGATATGGTTGAACACAAGCTCATCCCAACCAAACATCGAAAAAATCCGGTAACAGGCCGCAAGCTCTTGCCGCGCGGCCCATTCCGCTTCGCTATACTTGCTGTTCGATTTCAATTGGGTGGCCATATGCTCTCTCCTGCGTCTCAGTTGCGTTGCATTATGAAACGAACGGGACGCAAGGGCAAGTATTAGGCGATAGGGCGAATGCCGATATTTCGCCGATAGCCACGTTATCATACAGCAGCCCAACCCAGAAAAAGCGCCATTTCCGCTTGATATTTGGAGGCGACATGGGTAGGGGCCTCATCAACACGCCGCCTATGACCGCGGCGATTTTCGTTTTTAGCCTTTCAAAATGGCCGTTTTAAGCCATTTTGCCGATTCGATGCGGAGTTGAGTTTTTTATGCAAATCATGGTTCGCGACAATAATGTTGATCAAGCCCTACGCGCGCTGAAAAAGAAGCTGCAGCGTGAGGGCGTCTATCGCGAAATGAAGCTCCGTCGTCATTTTGAAAAGCCATCGGAAAAGCGCGCGCGTGAAAAGGCTGCCGCGGTCCGTCGCGCACGCAAAATGGAGCGTAAGCAACAGGAGCGTGACGGCGCGAAGTAAGCGTCTGCACTCTGCAACAAGGAAAGCGCCTTTCATTGGCGCTTTTTTTGTGTCTAGAATCCGCGCTGCATTCTGCTAGTCAGCGCGCAACACACCCAATAGGAAATTTCTATGTCCGTCACTGCCGTTCCCATTCAGCCGCTTAAAAAAGGCTCGCTCACCAAATATTGGGCTGCGATCGCGTTGGTTCTCGCAGTGGGTGGCGGCCTTGCTTACTGGGGCACCAACGATGTGCGGCAGGAATTTGGTGATGTTGTGACGACAGCATCCGGTCTGCGCTACAAAATCATCGAAGCTGGCGAAGGCCCTAACCCTACCGACAATGACGTTGTCCTCGTAAGCTATAAGGGCATGTTGAAGGACGGCACCGTTTTTGACCAAAATCCGCAAGCTGTTTTTCCTGTTACTGGCATCGTCCCCGGCTTTTCCGAAGGCCTGAAGATCATGCAGCGGGGCGGCAAGTACCGCCTTTGGATTCCCGCTGATCTTGGCTATGGCCCAGAGGATCAACGTAACCCGCAAACCGGAGAAGTTGCCATACCCGGCGGAAGCGAACTGACTTTCGATGTCGAGCTGCTTAAATTCAAGTCGCGCGCCGAAATTGAAGCCACGCAAAAGCAAATGCAGGAAATGCAGCAGCAACAAGGCGACGCTGGCGGCACGCCACAAGGTCTACCACCCGAAATTCAGGCACAAATTGACGCTCAAATGCGCGGTCAATAAGCGCAGATTCGGCCAATCTTGATTTTTTATAGTTTCGAGATTTTGTGGCATCCCTTCGGTAGTCACTTGTTTGTACATGATAAAATCAGTTATGATGCGAGACGCACAAACAACGGCTACCGTAAAGCCAGCATATAAATGAGGCTTTGTAAGGCACAGGCTGCGTGCATTGATTAATTGACCAATAGTCACCACCTAGACAGCAATGCTTGGACCAATAGGGGCTAAGCAGGAACCAGCAAGAGGAGCTGTAGTTGAGCATTACCAATATAGTGGCAATGGCGATGCTCTCCGGATCACTGCAGTGCCCGCCCATCAACGAAACGCCGAGCGCAGTTCAAGCTGCGAATGCAGCTGCACCCGTTACACTTCAGATTCCAGTATCGGTGGAGACCTCCGATAAAGTCGGCTCCATCAGTGCGCCTGTTACCAGTGAAGACCTAAAAGCATTGCTGATATCCTCCGCGACGACGGCGGCACAGGGCATGGCGCCGACCGTTATGGCCGCGCCCGATGGCGGGACTATTGCCGAAGACCCATTGCCTTCGAACATAGCTTTGAATGCCAATCCGGCTACCCCCCTTACAACAGACAAAAATATCATCGTCGTTACCGCAAGAACTGGGCCACCGCCGGGCGATCCTGTTGAAGCTGTCAATGAAGTGTCATTCGTCGCGGTCCAAGCCGTTGATGAGGCAATCGTCGCGCCTATTGCCCAAGGATATGAAGCGGCGGTACCCAATCCCTTCCGCGACGGAATTCATAATAGCATCAACAACCTTGATGAACCTATCGTCTTTGTGAATTTCCTGCTGCAGTTTAAAATCGGTAAAGCCTTGGAAACGGCTGGTCGTTTTGCCATCAACTCGACGGTGGGTGTCGCCGGACTTTTGGATGTCGCGAAAAAGAAGCCTTTCAATTTGCCGCGCCGTTCGAATGGTTTGGCGGATACTTTGGGCTTTTATGGTGTTGGGCCGGGACCGTATCTTTTTCTGCCTATAATAGGATCGACCAGCATTCGCGACGTGCTTGGACGGGTCGTTGACCTATCGCTGCTGCCAGCCACAGTTGGGAAGCCCTTTACCGATCCAATCGTATCCGCATCGAAAGGCATTCTTTCGTCCATCGACGACCGGGTCAGGAATGATGAAATCCTGACGCGAATCCAGCAAAGCGGCAACCCCTATGCCGCGATGCGCGAATATTATCTTAAGAAGCGGCAGGCAGAAATTGATGTATTGCGGAACAAAAGATGCAATGCCGATATCAATCTTGCCGATCTGGAGTTTATGGATTCTTTGCCGGCAGAACCGTTAGTTAAATCAGCCGCACCACCAAAGCCATAAACCTCGCAACTGATCTATCCGTTTAGAAGACTTTCATCCTGAATACGCTTTTGCCAATAAGCAGGCGCTAGTTGGTGGACATTGTTGCCGTCACTATCGACGGCAACGGATACGGGGAAGTCTTGCACATCAAACTCGTAAATCGCCTCCATGCCTAATTCTGCAAAGCCGACGACTCTACTGCCCTTAATGGCGCGGGCGACGAGATAAGCCGCACCGCCAACTGCCATGAGATAGGCGCTCTTATGCTTGGCGATAGCTTGCGTTGCGGCCGGGCCGCGTTCGGCCTTGCCAACGCAAGCGAGTAGGCCCTGCTCAAGCATCATATCCATAAATTTGTCCATGCGGGTGGCGGTCGTTGGCCCTGCTGGTCCTACAATCTCTTCGCCAACAGGATCGACAGGCCCAACATAATAAATCATGCGGCCCTTGAAGCTGACGGGCAGTTCTTCGCCTTTGGCCAGCATATCGGCGATGCGTTTATGGGCGGCGTCGCGACCAGTCAGCATCTTGCCGTTGAGCAGCAAGCGGTCGCCCTGCTTCCAACCTGCGACAATATCCGGCGTCAACGTATCAAGATTGACGCGGATAGCCGCTGCGTCGGGTTTCCAATCTACCTTCGGCCATTCGTCCAACTTTGGCGCCTCAAGATAGGCTGGTCCAGCGCCATCCAGCGTAAAATGCGCATGGCGTGTGGCGGCGCAATTGGGGATCATTGCAACGGGCTTACCTGCCGCATGGCATGGCGCATCCATGATTTTCACATCCAGAATAGTGGAAAGTCCGCCAAGCCCTTGCGCGCCAATACCAAGCGCATTGACCTTGTCAAATATCTCAATGCGCATGGCTTCAATATCGTTCTGCGGCCCGCGCGCCTTCAAAGGCCCCATGTCAATGGGCTCCATCAGCGCTTGTTTGGCCAGCAACACGCAATGCTCCGCAGTGCCGCCAATGCCGATACCCAACATGCCGGGCGGGCACCAACCAGCGCCCATTTGTGGCAGCATCTCCACGACCCAATCCACGATATTGTCTGACGGGTTCATCATCTTGAACTTCGACTTATTCTCGCTGCCACCACCCTTGGCGGCAACGTCGACGGACACTTTGGAACCGGGGACAAGGTCGACATGCAGGACGCACGGCGTATTGTCCTTAGTATTGCGCCGCGTGAAGGCTGGGTCTGCAAGCACCGAAGCGCGCAGTTTGTTTTCGGGGTGTAGATAGGCGCGGCGGACACCTTCATCGATGACGTCTTGTAAGGATGCAGAGGTATTCTCCAAACGGCAATCCATACCCCATTTGACGAAGACGTTAACGATACCAGTATCTTGGCAAATCGGTCGATGCCCCTCGGCGCACATGCGGCTGTTGGTCAGGATCTGCGCGATGGCATCCTTGGCGGCCGGCGATTGCTCCGTTGCATAAGCGTCACCTAAGGCACGAATATAATCCATCGGGTGAAAGTAGCTGATATATTGCAGTGCGTCGGCTACACTCTCGATCAAGTCGGCATTGCGGATGATTACAGTCATGTCGGCCCCTACGCTTTAAGTATGCCACGCCCCATAACGCCCTGGACCGCCTATTCAAGCGTCATTGCAAATCCTAGTTTGCAAGCACGGCCAGTAGTCCTAATTCGCCCCCTCAACCGATAGATTCATTTTGGCATAAAAAATATGCCTCTCCTCATTTTACATCTTGCGCGCTGAATTTCACCTAGAAGGTCCGCGCGTCGCTCGTATTGGTCACCTGCCGGGGTGCGACGAATGGAATCACATTAGCGACGAATGGAGGGCAAGATTTTGTAATTACCCCCTTGCGTCAAAAAATGAATGCGGCACTATAGGTAGCGGTTGGCCACAGGGGGCGTTACCACAAATTGTGCTTTAAGCTTCAGTTGGCAAATATGTCGGCGGGAGCATGTTTCCCGTCGATAAGCTGGGGACAAGTCAAAATACTCCCCCTGATAAGGCCAAAAAATGCTAGCAGGGAGTTTCGTGCCCTGAGTCGAACAATATGGGAACATTCTGTTCCCGCCAAAAATACAGCTGGTCGCTGGATGTCGGAAAGCCGGCAGCCAGTTTCGGGGCGCCGCAATGAATGGAGCTACAGGTTAAAATGGATTTCAGGGATACAGGCCAAGGGGCGGATGACATGACCGCAGGAATGATGACAGATATGCTTGAAAAAGTAACTGAAGCGGCAAAGGCGGAGATCCTGGACGCCAAAACACCCGCGTCAAGCAAGTCTGTCGACGCGCGTCGTTTCAATATCGTCACCGATTCCGCGCGCGATGCCTTGTTGACCGAATTCGGCAAGGACACGTTGCAAGACCGTTATTTGCTCCCCGATGAAAGCTATCAGGACCTATTTGCGCGTGTTGCGTCGGCTTATGCCGATGATGAGGCACATGCCCAACGTCTTTATGATTATATCTCGCGTCTATGGTTCATGCCCGCAACTCCTGTATTGTCCAATGGCGGCACGGGCCGCGGCCTCCCCATTAGCTGCTATTTAAACAGCGTCGACGACAGCCTTGAAGGCATCGTCAACACGTGGAACGAAAATGTCTGGCTCGCGTCACGCGGCGGCGGCATTGGTACGTATTGGGGTTCGGTACGTGGCATCGGTGAGCCTGTTGGCCTCAACGGCAAGACCAGCGGCATCATTCCATTTGTCCGCGTCATGGACAGCCTGACACTTGCAATTTCGCAAGGCTCGCTGCGTCGCGGATCGGCGGCTTGCTATCTGGACGTCAGCCACCCCGAAATCGAAGAATTCCTCGAAATCCGCAAACCTTCGGGCGATTTCAACCGTAAGGCGTTGAACCTGCACCATGGCGTATTGCTGTCCGACGAGTTTATGGAGGCCGTCCGCGCTGGCGAAGAATTCAACCTGCGCAGCCCCAAGACAGGCGAAGTACGCAGCACCGTTGACGCACGTTCCTTGTTCCAAAAGCTGGTGGAAACCCGCCTTGCAACAGGTGAACCTTACATCATCTTCAGCGACACCGTTAACAACGCGATGCCAAAGCATCACCGCGATTTGGGTCTGAAGGTTTCGACATCGAATCTGTGTTCGGAAATCACCTTGCCAACGGGTCGTGACCATTTGGGCAATGACCGGACGGCCGTATGCTGCTTGTCGTCGCTGAACCTGGAAAAATGGGACGAATGGAACGGCGACAAGGTCTTCATCGAAGACGTGATGCGCATGCTCGACAATGTGCTGCAGGACTTCATTGATCGTGCGCCGCCAGAAATGGCGCGTGCGAAATATTCGGCGAGCCGTGAACGGTCGATCGGCCTTGGCGTTATGGGCTATCACAGCTTCCTGCAGTCGCGCGGCGTTGGCTTTGAAAGCGCGCTTGCCAAATCGTGGAATATGAAGTTCTTCAAACATATCCGCGCGCAAGTGGATGAGGCATCGATGATGCTCGCCAATGAACGGGGCGCCTGCCCTGATGCTGAGGAAATGGGCGTGATGGAGCGCTTCTCCTGCAAGATGGCGATTGCGCCGACCGCGTCGATTTCGATCATCTGCGGCGGCACAAGTGCGTGCATTGAGCCGATCCCGGCCAATATCTACACGCACAAAACCTTGTCGGGCAGCTTCATCGTTAAGAACCCTTATCTCGAGAAATTGTTGCAGGAGAAGTCGAAGGATTCGACCAATGTCTGGAACAGCATTTTGGAAAAGGGCGGTTCGGTCCAGCATCTCGATTTCCTGACACAAGAGGAAAAGGACACGTTCAAAACCAGCTTCGAAATCGACCAGCGTTGGTTGATCGAACTGGCCGCCGACCGCACGCCTTATATCGACCAAGCAACGTCGCTGAACCTCTATATTCCTGCTGATGTGGAAAAATGGGATCTTCTCATGCTCCACTTCCGCGCATGGGAATTGGGCGTGAAGTCGCTATATTATCTGCGTTCGAAATCGATCCAGCGCGCCGGCTTTGCGGGTGGCGTGGAGGCGGACAACACCGCTGAAGCCCCGGTTATCGAGCTTGCGACGCAAACCGATTATGAAGAATGCTTGGCCTGCCAATAAGGCGCGTTAGCATCTCAATAGAATATTAAAATTAAGGCCCAAGGAAACAGTCATGTCATTGTTAGAAGCGCGTAATAGCTACAAACCCTTTGAATATCCTTGGGCCTATGACTTTTGGAAACGCCAACAGCAGATCCATTGGTTGCCCGAAGAAGTGCCCTTGGGCGAGGATTGCCGCGATTGGGCGCAAAAGCTTTCGGACCATGAACGCAATTTGCTGACGCAGATTTTCCGTTTCTTCACGCAAGCCGATATCGAGGTGCAGAATTGCTACCACGAACATTATGGCCGCGTGTTCAAACCGACCGAAGTCAAAATGATGCTCACCGCCTTTTCCAACATGGAAACCGTCCATGTTGCGGCGTACAGCCATTTGCTCGACACCATCGGCATGCCCGAGAGCGAATATTCGGCGTTCCTCGAATATGAAGAAATGGCGGCGAAGGTCGATTATATCCACCAATTCGGCGTCAACAGCGACGAAGACATTGCCCGCACATTGGCGATGTTCGGCGGCTTTACCGAAGGGCTGCAATTATTCGCCTCCTTCGCGATGCTGATGAACTTCCCACGCTTCAACAAGATGAAGGGCATGGGGCAGATCGTATCCTGGTCGGTCCGCGACGAAAGCTTGCACTGCGAAGGCATCACCAAGCTGTTCCACGCCTTCTGCGCCGAGCGTGGCTGCCTCACCAAGTCGGTGAAGGAAGACATTATCGATTGCTGCCAGAAGGTCGTCCGTCTGGAAGATGCGTTCATCGACCTCGCCTTCGAAATGGGCCCCGTCCCCGGCATGACCGCCAAGGAAATCAAACGCTACATCCGCTACATCGCCGATTGGCGCTTGGGTCAGCTTGGTTTCCAACCCATTTACATGGTCGAAGACCACCCGCTGCCATGGCTCGCGCCTTTGTTGAACGGCGTCGAGCACGCCAACTTCTTCGAAACCCGCGCGACCGAATATAGCAAGGCGTCGACACGCGGCGATTGGGGCCAAGTCTGGAACAGCTTCGACAACCGTAAGAAGAAGATCACCGACATCGAAACCGCCGCCGAAAATGACGGCATGGACATGTTTGAACAAGCAGGTGTTGCCGCGGAATAAGCCGCCTCGATGATCTGATTTAAACGCCATCGCGTTAGACATTCCCGCTGCCGCGCTTCTGCAAAGAGGCGCGGCAGTTTTTTTGGGTGATGCCGGTGCCTATGCTGGCCGCACATTGTTCCGGCATAAAACCCGCAAGCCGCCCTTTTCAAGCCACCTCCACCAAAATCGCGATACCACAGGTCTGTGACGCCATGCTGGCGGGGGGCTGCTTATGACCGCCGCGCGTGTCTGGTTGGACTATTGGCGTGCGTCAGCACCAGCTGCGCCGGCCGCCTTCATAAAAACGTGCAAGGCCTTCTGCGACCAACACCGCGCCCAAGCTTTGGCCGCCGCGCGTCAATATGCGCAATTTGCGACCATAACGATCTTCATCGCGGTTTATGCTCTGCAGCGTGAACGGGCCCGCATTGACGAGTTGGTGCAGCCGCCGCGTTGCCGCGGCACCGCGCGCCGCCTCTGCTGCGCACTGCGGTTGATGGGTTTCGGGGGTATCGATATCGGCGATGCGGATCTTACTCCCGCGATACCAGAGCGTATCGCCATCAACGACGCAGTTCGGGGCCCCGCCGCGTTTGCACAGGCCGAATGCCGCGCTTTCGCTATCGCGCGCGGCTGCCGCCTGCGCAGGATAGGATGACGCCCACGCGCCCCCAAAAATGGCAACCGACAGCATCAGCGTTAGCGAGAGAAAACGAGACATATGTGCACTGGACCTTTTGCGCATGTAAGCAAGGTCCGGACGCTGCGCCTTTACGCATGACTTCGTAAAGGACGCCGACATGCGGACATCGCGGCACGATCATACCATATTTTACATAAGAGGCCATAATTTGCTGCCGGTCGCGCGGCTTTTTGCGTATGCATATTGCATGGAACATATGCCGCACCCCGACACCGCTTTCAAAATCCTGACCGCCGCGCAATGGGCGCAGTTTGAGGCCGATGGTGTCTTTCACGGCGCGCCTGTCGATCTGGCGGATGGTTATATCCATCTCTCAACGCAAGATCAGGTGCAGGGCACGTTGGACAAGCATTTTGCCGGCCAAGAGAATCTGGTGATTGCCGAGGTGGATTTAACGCTGCTCAAAGATGTGATTAAATGGGAACCGTCCCGTGGCGGCGCACTTTTCCCGCATATTTACGGCGATTTGCCCATGCACGCGATTATGGGGCATTTGATCCAGATCAAAGAATGACGTTATTTCCTGCGCCATAAGGGCCTTCTTAACCGAAGGAACTGTTATGGACGTCATCCAAATGCCCCCCATCGCCCTTTTCTTGGGCATGCTCACAGCATTCACACTGGCCATGCTGTATGTGACCGTGGGCGATGCTATTCGACATTAAGCCGGCGGCGCTTTCTTATGTCTGGGCGCGGGATTACAAGGCTTTTTCGTAAATCCGATAGACCTTGTTAATCTCGCCATTCATGGCCTCCCCCACCGATTGCATCGGGCCATTATCGTCTAAGACCCAACCAAATTCGCCGCGTGAGGCACCAAATTTACGTGTTGAATCCGCGCGAATATAGGCGACCATCATAAACGCCAATTGGCTGGCCAATCGGGTCGCCTGCAATTTCTTGACCACGCCCATTAATGGCACGCGCATGCTGCGGACCTTAGGCGCGCGGAGCCACCACAGCAATTTTGCCCAGTTGAACGGGAACAGAGAGCCGCCGAAACCTGCGATTTTTTCGTTGATATCGGGCCATGTCATCATGAAGGCCACAGGCTCTCCATCCACCTCCGCAATGCGGATTAAATCGTTAAACACGATGGGCTTCAGCTGCTTTCCGGTATGTGCCACTTCGGCATCGGTGATGGGGACAAAGCCCCAATTGCTGCTCCACGCATCGTTCAAGATCGACAGTATGATGGCCGCCTCAGCATCAAAATTGGCCTTATTGACCTTGCGAAGGACAATCCGTTCATTGCGTTCACCCGACGCGACGATGCGCTGCACCAAAGGGGGCAATGGCACATCAATCGGTATGTGATAGGTGTAAAGATCTTTCACCCCCGCATAGCCCGCCGCTTCTATCCACGCGCCATAAGCAGGGTTATGATGGCCCATCAGGACGGTCGGGGGGTGATCATGGCCTTGCACCAATAATCCTGGTTCCTCCCAGATCGACAGGCTCAATGGTCCCAACGCCCGAACCATTTTTTTGTCGCGCAGCCAGCCTTCTGCTGTGGCGATCAATATTTTGGCCACTTCGGCGTCTTCGGCTTCGAAAAATCCCCAATTGCCGACACCGGGTCCCATGCCCTGTTCGGGGGGCTGCGCCAAAGCGAGATAATCCAAATGCGCCGAAATACGACCGACAATATGTCCGTTCCGCTCGGCCAAAAACAACTGCGCTTCGCCATGTTCGAACCACGGGTTCTTGCCCGGCGTGATCGTCGCCATGACGTCGCTTTTCAATGGCGGCACCCAGTTCGGATCGTCCGCATATAAACGGAAAGGCAGGTCAACAAAGGCTTGTTTGTCAGCTCGTGTCGAAACCGGACGAATGTTGATATCTGTCATATGCTATCCCTGAAACCTGATGCGATCTGCGGCCTTCATTCTTCGGTGCGGACTAACACCGTTTCGCCAATCAAGAAGAACAATAAAAACGGCCCCCATGCCGCAATCCAAGGCGGATATGCGCCAAGATTACCCATGGCCAAAGCAAAGTTATCCGCCACAAAATAGGTAAAGCCCAAGGCCATACCGATGACCGCCCGCAAAAAAAGCGCGCCAGACCGTGCAAGGCCAAAAGCCGCCACAGCGCCCAGCAAGGGCATCAACAATGTGGACAAAGGGCCGGACAGCTTGTGCCACAATATGCCCTCAAGATTATCTGTGCGGCGGCCAGCGGCCTTAAGATCGTCGATTGCACGCATGAGCGGCAGGAAGGCTAGACTGTCACCATCGACTTTGATGACACTGAACCTGTCGGGCGTAATACCCTTGCCGACGATAAGGGCTTCGGCGCGCGTTTCGGTAGTTGTCGCCACATTGAACGAGCGTGTCTTTTCAAGTTGCCACGCATCGCCGGTATAACGCGCGCGAGTGGCGGTGATCACTTGTCGCAGTCCGCCATTGGCGCGCAGATATACCCGGACGTCTTCTAGGACTGTGTCGTTGCCCGAACCAAGAACATTTCCGGCTTTGATAAGATCATTGCCCTCACGCACCCAGATATTGCCACGCGCGTTTCTATCGGGCGGTAACGCGCCATATTCGACCGTCTGCCATGCCTTTAATCGCGCCGTGTTGGGCGCAACGATGGTATCGTTGAAGACAAAGGATATGACCGCGACACCTAGGCTGGCAACGAACATAGGTGCCAAAATCTGGTGCGCCGATAATCCGGCGGCCTTCATCGCCACCACTTCGCTGTTCTGGCTTAGCCCGGCAAAAGTGATCAGGGTTCCAAGCAATACCGAGAAAGGCAGAAATCGCGCAATAATCTGCGGCGCGCGCATCGAAACATAATGCAGGACATCGCCTTGGTCATTCCCAGGAACCGACAGAATTTTGCCGCTTTCGCCCAGCAGATCTAGCGTCATCAATATCAAAACGAGCATCATCAGCACCGCAAAGCTGCGAATGATGAATAGCTTTGCCATATATATGGTGATGTTGCGCGACGGGAAGAAATGCATGGCTTATGTCTCCGCCGATGGGGCAGGCATGCCAATGGTTGCCAGCCGGGATTTTCGACCAAAGCGGAATAAGCGTTTGACCCATTTGCCGCTTTTTGTAGCAAAAACCTCTAGCGCGCCAATCGGCTGCCCGCCCGGTACATGCGCGATGATATGGTACATCCACAGGATGAGTGCTGCAAAGAGCAAGAATGGCACCCACAAGGCAATGAAAGGGTCGACAATGCCCATGCCGCCCACGCCTTCGGCATATTCATTGATCTTGTGATAGGTGACCACCATGACAATGGATAAGAATACCCCAAGCGCCGATGTCGACCGCTTCGGCGGGATCGCCAATGCCAATGCAAGAAATGGTAGCAGCAGCATCATCGCGACTTCCACCAAACGGAAATGAAAATTGGCCCAAGCTTGGTTGCGATCAAGCGCTGGCTTTTGGGCATCCAAGCCGATTTGTATCAATTCGGTAATCAGATATTCGCGATCCTTGCCGCCACGGGTACGGAAACTTTCGATCTTTGGCAACGGAATGGGAATATCGTGGCTGGTAAAGCTTAACACCCGCGGCGATTTATAATTGGGCGCGTCATGAACAAGCGTTCCTTTTTCGAGCCGCAGCAAAATCGTATCCGGGTCATCGGTCCGCAGAAACTGACCCTGCTCCGCTGTCACTGCAATCGTCTGCCCGCTGTTGCTTTGCGCGAAAACAAAAAGGCCCGATAGTGCATTGCCGTTATTGCGGCTTTCTTCGATGCGGACAGTCAGGTTTTTACCGACATTGTTAAACTCCCCCACCCGCACTTTCGCGCCAAAGGCACCTGAGCGAAGTTCAAAGCGCAGCTCTTCGTATAAATAGCGCGAACTTGGTTGAATGAAGCCAACGATTGCGAAATTGACGGCGGCAAGAGCGATTGCGAACATGAACGGAACACGCAACAGGCGAAAATAGCTCATGCCAACGGCACGAAAAATGTCGAGTTCTGAGGATGTCGCCAACCGGCGGAAGGCCAGCAAGATACCAAGCAGCAGGCCGATGGGGATCCCCAAGGACAGATATTCGGGTACAAGATTGGCAAGCATGCGCCACACGACGCTGACCGGTCCGCCTTCTGCTGCCACGAAATCAAACAGGTTCAGCATCTTTTCCAGCAGCAATAAGGATGCGGCAATTGCGAGGGTCGCAAGCAGCGGCAACATTACCAGCCGGAAGATATAGCGGTCAGTGGCAGTTAGAAATTTCAACTTATGGTCGCCCTGTCACCCTAATTTGGCCGCAAACTCACCCGATAGACGGTTACAGGTTCAGGAGCAATATCGATGCTATCCGAAAAAGTGCGGATCACAGACATGAAGTTCCAGGAGTATTGAGATGAAGAAATGTGTCACTCTTGTGACTATGGTTGGTCTGGCGCTGGTTTCCGGCCCCTCTGTGGCCAACCAAGAGTTAAATAATGATATGTCACGATGCGCGCCGGGCAATGGCCCTGCAGTGCTCGTTCAGATACGCGGCGTGAAGGAATCGAGCGGAAAAGTCCGCGTTCAGTCCTATCCCGCAATTCCCGGTGCATGGTTGGCAAAGGGCCGCTGGCTGCACCGTGTCGAAAGCCCGGCCAATGAAGGCAGCATGAATATCTGTATCCCGGTTCCTGCCGAAGGCAAATATGGCATCGCAGTCCGGCATGATCGCAATGGCAATGGCAAGACCGATATCAGCCAAGACGGCGGCGGTTTTTCGAACAACCCCAGCATCAGCATTTTGAATTTGGGTAGACCGTCGGTCGACAAGGTTGCTTTCCAAGCTGGACCGGGCGTTACGCGCATTACCGTCAATCTGAAATATATGTGAGGGTATTTATTTGGCTTTAGTGGCGCTCCTTTCGAACCCGAATTCAACTGGCAACCGATCTCTGTTGCCAGCCGTTCGTACTTATTGCGCCAAAAATCCGGATATATTCCATTATGAAGTCGAGGAAATCGGCCAGATTGCCAAGGCATTGGAGATGATTGCCCGCGTTAAGCCCAAGGTGTTGGTTATCAATGGCGGCGATGGCACGGTGCAATCCGCCTTGACCGAGCTGTATCATGGCGGCCATTTCGAAGGTACTCCGCCGCCAGTGGCGGTATTGCCCAATGGCAAGACGAACCTCATCGCGCTGGACTTGGGCGCAGAAGGCGATCCGTTAGAGGCGCTTTCGCGCATTATTGAAGTCGCAAAAGGCGACCTGTCAGAAAATATCGTGGTGCGCGAACTCATTGCCCTGAGCGATGGCAGCGAAGGTGCGCGTCCGGTGCTGGGCATGTTTTTGGGCGGTGCAGGACTTGCAGAAACGATTTTATACTGTCGCCACAAAATCTACCCCTTAGGCTTGCCCAATGGATTGAGCCATTTTTTGACCGCAATTGCCGTTTTGTTTTCGGCAATTTTTCGTGTTCCGGCAAGTTTCCTGCCGCAACGATCCAAGCCCGTCAGCATCTCGTTCATCCGAAATGATGAGTTGCATGGTACATTTTCCGTGCTGATTGTGACGACATTGGAAAAGCTGTTATTGGGTGGCCAGGCTGGCAATGACAAGCAACGCGGGCTGATGAAATTTCTAGCGGTGGACCAAAAACCAATGGCGATGCTTAAAATGATCGCCGCATCGCTACGGGGTAAATTGGGGCAAACACAAATGACCGGCGTGCATTTCCAACAGGGTGACGTCATTCGCATCGACAGTGAACAAAGCAGCGTTGTTCTGGACGGCGAAGTATTTCAGGCCCATCGTGGCAGCCCTATCGTTCTGCGTTCGACACCGCCCGTTCCGTTCTTGAAACTGGCCGCTTAATAAGCGCTCATAAAGCCGGCTAAGGCCCAAGATATGCTCTCGCTCACGCAAATTGTCGCTGAAGAATTGGCTATCCCAGTGCAAGCCGGCGTGTGTGACTTCGCTGCCCACATTGCGGCGCAATATGGCGATGCTGCCCGCGCGGTTTTATTCTATGGATCCTGTTTGCGGTCAGAGCAATTGCAGGGCGAGATGCTCGATTTTTACCTGATTGTGTCGGATTATGAGGCCGCTTACGGCAAATCTTGGCGCGCGACATGGAACCGGCGTCTGCCACCCAATGTCTTCCCGTTTCAGCATAATGGCCTCATTGCTAAAGTGGCGGTGTTAAGCGAAAGTGATTTTCATAACCTCAACCGGCCAGCCGCTTCCGCCGTGTCGGTCTGGGCCAGATTTGCGCAGCCTTCGCGCCTTGTTTGGTGCGCCGATGATAAGGCCCGGCAGGCGGCAGTCATGGCCATTTCCGGGGCAGCGCCAACTTTGCTCAACGCCGCATTGGCATGTGTCGAACGTGCGGTGGACGTTCTCGATTTATGGCAGTCTGGTTTCCAAATGACCTATGGTGCCGAACTGCGTGCCGAACGCAAAGACCGGCCGTCATCCGTCATCGCATTCGACCCCGAACGTTATCATCGTTTTGGTATCGCGGCGCTGGGTCACACCCATATAGCGAACGAGATGCGCGGCGACAAAGTTGTACTGTTGCCCGATATAGACGGCAGAATTGCGCAAGAGAAAAATCGTTGGCCTGGCTTGCGCCGGCGCGGGAAATTGCTGACTATCGCAAGGCTTGCCAAGGCCGCGTTCACTTATGCAGGCGGGATTGATTATCTGGCGTGGAAGATAAACCGCCACGCCGGCACAGATATCGTCATTCGGCCATGGCAACGCAAATGGCCCTTGGTTGCGGCACTATTCCTAGTGCCGAAGTTGCTGGCGAAAGGCGCCGTGCGTTAACCGCCAAAACGGCTGCAATGGACAAAAGCGGGCATAGCAATCCCGCTTAGCCAAGTTTTTCCGGTCAGATAATACCGACAGCTTTGCCCGCGCGTTCGAAGCGGTTGAGAATATCGGCCACCTGCTCGCTGCTATGTTCTGCGCATAAGGAGCAACGCAACAAAGTCATGCCCGCAGGTGTTGCAGGTGGGCGGGCCAAATTCACGTAAAGCCCATTTTCAAGCAATGCTGCCCACATCGCGGCGCCCTTTTCCAAATCAGGCATGACGACCGCGATGATGGCGCTTTGTGCGTTTGGCGTGCCCAATTGGAAGCCCAGATCGCGCAGCCCCTGATGCAGGTTTTTTGAATTTTCCCACAAATGCGCGCGCTTGTTTTTATTGTGCATCAGCTTGCGAATGCTCGCCGCGGAACACGCGACAACCGCCGGCGGAAGTGAAGCGGTGAACACATAAGGACGGCACACCAACCGCATGATTTCAAATTTGGGATGGTTAGAGACGCAGAAACCACCCACGGTACCAACCGACTTGGAAAAGGTGCCGATGACGAAGTCGACATCATCCAACACGCCTTGCTCTTCAGCCACCCCACGACCATTTTCGCCAATGAAGCCCATAGAATGCGCTTCATCGACGAGGACCATCGCGCCCGCCTCTTTCGAGACGCGGATCATTTCCTTGAGCGGTGCAACGTCGCCCAGCATGGAGTAAACGCCCTCCAGCACGACCAGCTTACCTGCATCTGCAGGAAGCCGCTTCAGACGTTTTTCAAGTGCCTCCACATCATTGTGCCGGAAGGCGACGATTTCGGCGTCACCCATTTTGCAGCCATCATAAATCGAGGCATGGCTGTCGATATCGAGGATGATATAGTCACCCTTGCCAGCAATTGTGCTGATGATGCCCAAATTCGCCTGATAGCCCGTGGAAAAGACCATGGCATGGTCCATTCCGTAAAATTCCTTCAGCGCGTCTTCGCATTCCTTATGACCCTGAAACGTGCCGTTCAGGACACGGCTGCCGGTCGTGCCAGCGCCAAATTCGTCCAATGCCTTCTTACCTGCGGCAATGACGTCATCATCAAAAGTCATGCCCATATAATTATAAGTGCCCAGCAGGATTGTTTCCTTGCCATTGACGACAGCGACGGTGGGCGATTTCACTTCTTCCATCACCAGGCTGAACGGGTCTTTTACGCCTGTGGCGAGCAGACCTTCACGCTGGGCGATTAATGCGTCAAATTTTGAAAATAAGTCAGTCATTACCGTCTCTCGTGAAAATTTTAAGCCGCGCTTAGCTTGGTCACAGCGTCGACCAACTGGCCAACATTTTCGATCTCGGCCTGCAAATTCATGCTGATAATGATGTCGAAGCTATCTTCAACTTCAGCGACAAAATCCATAACGGTCAGGCTGTCCCATTCGAGGTCGCCTGCAAAGGTCGTTGTTTCAACAACTTCGACGCCTTTTTTGTTAAATGGTTCAATCAAGCCCTTGAGGCGATCAAACATTTCGCTCCGGTCAGTCATGCGTAAATCCTCAATATGATAAGCGGCCAATGCCTTATTTATCCGCGCTATGGCAAGCGAATAAGGCGGCAAAAGGGCAAGGCTAAGGCGTTACATCCACCCGTGCTTGCGATACCAGTCTACAGTGTCTTTCAGGCCCAGTTCCGTTGCAATTTCCGGCTGCCAAAGCGCAATCGCTGGCGCCGCTTTTGGGTCAATGGTCCAATCGGGATGCGCAAGGTAACTGGCGCGATCCGGCGTCAGCTTCGCCTTTGGCCCACGGATCGCGCGGTCCGCCCATCCTGCGAATTTCAAAAGAAAGCTCGGTGCGTGCATGGCCCTAATGTCACGGCCGACCGCCGCGCCAATCGCTTTGGCAAAGGCTTCATGGCTCCACCCGCCAGCCGTGCCATCATCGGCTTCAAACAGGCATTTTGACACATTTTCGGCGGACAATAAGGTTACCAGCAAGCGCGCCAGATCATCGACATGGATAACGGACACGCGGCCGCGCGGCGGCAGCAAAGCCCAGCCTTTGGTCGCAATCCGGAACATATCGAACATCTCGGTATCACCGGGTCCATAGACGCCAGGCGGTCGAATGACGGTCCAGTCGAGCGTCGATGCCTTCACTAAATTTTCAGCCTTGGCCTTGCTCGCGCCATATAATGACAGCGCCGGTTCGCGCGCGGCGAGTGAAGACACGGCGACGAAGCGGTGTATGCCCGCCGACTGTGCAGCGGCAATCATGTTGGCCGTGCCTGTCACATTTCCGCTTTCAAAGCCTGCCGCGTCGGGCGCGTTCACCACGCCAGCAATGTGCAGCACGGCGTCCGCACCTTTGCATAATTCGTTGAGGCTGGCCGCATCATCCAGACGGCCATGCACCCATGACACACCCGCTTTCTTATGCTGGTCCCGCCGCGTTAGCGCCCGCACGTGCCAGCCAGCGGCTACCAATCGGTCCAGCGTGATCCGCCCGACGAACCCCGTCGCTCCCGTCAGTGCAACGGTCTTCACAAAAGCACCAGTTGATCGCGATGGACAAGTACCGAGCGCGGTACGGTGCCCAATATGGCGGCCAGTTCGCTGGAGCGGTGTCCGCAGATGCGTGCTGCATCGACCGCGTCATATTCGGACAGTCCGCGCGCAATCGCCATGTCATCATCAGCGCTGATGTCGATGACATCGCCGCGCTTAAACTCGCCCTCAACTGACAGCGCGCCTGCGGGCAACAGGCTGCTGCCAGCCTTAAGTGCTTGCACCGCACCATCATCAATGCGGATCCGCCCCTTGACCGTCAGCCGCCCACCAAGCCAGCTTTTGCGGGCTGAGCCACCTTCGCGCGGGGCAAAGAAGGTCGCAGGACCGCCTTGCTCCAGCGCCGCAAGCGGATGGTCACGTAAACCGGACGCAATCACAAGGCCAATCCCCGCCCGCGTCGCAATATCGGCCGCATCCAATTTAGATGCCATGCCGCCGGACCCCATGCCGGATGAGGAGCCTTCAGCCACCATCACCCGCACGCGGCCATCAATCTTGTCTATCGTCGGCAACAACACCGCGCCCGGCAAATGGGGTGCGCGGTCGAAAAGACCGTCAACATCCGAGAGCAATATGACGCCTGCCGCGCCCGCCGCTTGCGCAACGCGTGCGGCCAAACGGTCATTATCGCCAAAACGGATTTCTTCGGTGGCGACGCTATCATTTTCGTTGATGACGGGCACCGCGCCTGCGCCCAAGAGACGATCAAGCGTCGCGGCAATATTCAAATACCGGCGGCGATCCTCAAGGTCATCGAGCGTCACAAGCATTTGCGCAGCAGCCAAGGAGTTTCCCTCCAACAGCTCAGCCCAAATGCCTGATAGCACAATCTGCCCCACAGAGGCGGCGGCTTGCGCATCGGCAAGGCTCGCACGGCCACCTTTGTCAAAGCCCAGGCGGCGCGCACCAAGCGCAATCGCGCCCGAAGTAACAATGATGCACCGCTGCCCCGCCTTATGCCGCGCACTAATGTCCGCAACGAGCGTCTGAAGCCATTCCCGTCGCACAGTCCCGTCTGGCTGCACCAACAATGACGAGCCGACCTTCACTACCAATAAGGGGCAGGATGCCGGCAGGAATGCTGCATTCAGATCGGTGACCATGTCCCATCCTCAGTGATGCCATCGGCCTTTGCGCCTTCAATCCCGCTTTTGGCGGGCAGTGCCTCCAAAACCCGGTCAAGTACCAAGTCGACGCCTTGACCCGTCGCGCCCGAAATCGCGATGACATCCTGCGCACCCGCAGCATGGAGCTGCTCGGCAATGTCGGCCATCAATTCAGGATCCAGCAAATCGCCCTTGTTAAGCGCGACAATCTGGGGCTTTTCATCCAAAGCTGCGCCATATTCGCTCAGTTCGTCACACACGATGTGCCAGGCAGCAACCGGGTCATCTTGCGTCGCATCGATCAGATGAATGAGTATGCGGCAGCGCTCGATATGGCCTAAGAAACGGTCGCCGATACCAACACCTTCCGCAGCGCCAGCGATTAGCCCCGGAATATCGGCGAGCACAAATTCACGCGATTTATGGTCGACAACGCCCAGTTGCGGGCGGGTGGTGGTGAATGGATAATCCCCGACCTTCGCTTTGGTATTCGACACCTGGTTGATGAAGGTCGATTTGCCCGCATTTGGCATGCCGACAAGCCCCGCATCGGCCAGCAGCTTTAGCCGCAACCAGACATACATTTCCTCGCCCGGCCAGCCCGGCCCATGTTGGCGTGGGGCACGGTTGGTTGAGCTTTTATATGACGCGTTGCCACGGCCACCATCGCCGCCGCGTAGGAACACGACGCGCTGACCAACCTCAGTCAAGTCGAGCAACAACGTGCGGTCTTCGTCATCGGCCAGCACCTGCGTTCCTACAGGCACATGAATAACAAGATCATCGCCATAAGCGCCATGGCGGTCGCGGCCCATGCCTTGAATGCCGCGCATCGCCTTGAAATGCTGCGCATAGCGAAAGTCGATAAGTGTATTCAGTCCCGCCACAGCCTCAAAAATGACATCGCCACCTTTGCCGCCATTACCGCCGTCGGGGCCGCCATATTGCACATATTTTTCCCGCCGAAAGCTGACCGCGCCCGGGCCACCTGCGCCGGAACGGACAAATATTTTTGCTTGGTCAAGAAAATGCATGAATTGGCCTTTAAGGGAGAATGCAGGTTTTAGCCAGCGCTGGGTTCAAAACCCCAGCTTGTCACCCTGAACTTGCTTCAGGGCCCATCGCGCGTCTCAACGCTTCGGGCGAGGCTGGCAAATGGATGCTGGAACGTCAGTCACCAGTGGTGAAACAAGTTCCGCATGACGTAAAGAAAAAGGTTGGTGGAGCCTAGGGGAGTCGAACCCCTGACCTCTACACTGCCAGTGTAGCGCTCTACCAGCTGAGCTAAGGCCCCATCTTGCCGCCCATTGGCGGCTTTGGTGAGGAGCGCCACTAGCGGGCGCCCCTTTATATATCAAGTCCGAAGATTAGATATCGTCGGGTTCGTCTTCTGTGCCAGCAACGCCAAGATCTTCGTCACCGCCCAAGTCGACATCATTGTCGGGCGACACGTCACCGTCAACGGCATCGACGTCGATGTCGAGATCATCATCCGCCAGATCCGAGTCGTCCTTCTTCTTCTCGGCTTCTTCAAACGGCAATGGCTGTTTCGATTTCAAAACTGGCTCTGGCGTCCACTGATTGCCGCATTCGATGCACTCAACCGGTTCGTCCTTGGTCAGGTCGTAAAAACGAACGCCACATTTCGGGCAAGTGCGCTTGGTTCCCCATTCAGCCTTGATCATGGCGGGCTTAAATCCTTTTAAACTGGCTTGGAAAGGCAACGCACATCTGTGAATCACCGTCAATTGGCGCGGCCTTTGCCACAGCGACACGCCGCTGTCAAAAATTACTGTGGTCGTTGACTTGAACGCGCATCATCCGCAAAGCGCAAAACATCATGCATAACGCCTCTCCCCGACCCGGCAGTTTTAAGCCCAGCGGCCCTTTACGCGGTACGCTTAAGGTTCCCGGCGATAAATCCATATCGCATCGTGCGCTTATGTTGAGCGCGCTTGCGGTGGGAGAAAGCCAGATTTCCGGCTTGCTAGAAGGCGAAGATGTGCTCGCCACCGCTGCCGCCATGCGGGCAATGGGCGCACAGATTGAACGCACCGGCGACGGCAATTGGACAGTAAATGGCGTTGGCGTGGGTGGCTTAATGCAACCTGCTGTCGCGCTTGATATGGGCAATAGTGGCACGTCGACACGGTTATTGATGGGGCTTGTGGCCAGCCACCGGCTAACCGCAACCTTCATTGGCGATGCAAGCCTGTCCAAACGCCCGATGGGCCGCGTCATTGATCCACTCAGCCAAATGGGGGCGGAGTTTACGGCAAGCCCTGGGGGAATGTTGCCGTTGATGGTGCGCGGATTGGTGCCTGCCGTGCCGATCCGTTACCGCCTGCCGGTCGCCTCCGCGCAAGTCAAAAGCGCTGTCTTGCTGGCGGGGCTGAACATCGCGGGCATTACCGAAGTCATTGAGCCAGTCCCTACCCGCGACCATAGCGAACGCATGCTGCGCGGATTTGGCGCGGATTTGACCGTCGATGTGGATGCTGATGGCGTTCGGCATATCCGCCTAATGGGTGAGGCCGAACTGCAGCCCCAGCAGATTGATGTTCCCGGCGATCCGTCTTCCGCCGCCTTCTTCATTGTTGCGGCCCTCATTACCCCAGGTAGTGAAGTTACCGTCACCCATGTTGGCATGAACCCGACCCGCACAGGCATTTACAAGATGCTGGAGGCGATGGGTGCTGATCTTACCTATGCGAATATGCGCGAAGTTGGTGGAGAACCCGTGGCGGACATCACCGCGCGGCATTCGGTTTTGCGCGGCATCGATGTGCCACCAGATGTTGCGCCAAGCATGATCGACGAGTTTCCGGTGTTCTTTGTTGCTGCAAGCATGGCGCAGGGTCGGACAAGTACGAGCGGGCTAGACGAACTGCGTGTGAAAGAATCCGACCGGCTCACGCTCATGGCCTTGGGCTTGAAGGCCATTGGCGCAAAGGTAGAGGAACGCGAAGACGGCCTGATCATCGATGGCAGCGGCGGGGAGCCGCTTGAGGGCAATGCGACCGTGACAAGTGCACTCGACCACCGAATCGCTATGAGCTTCGCCGTTGCTGGCCAGAATGTCTATCACGCTATCCATGTGGATGACGTCTCGCCCATTGCGACGAGTTTTCCGACATTTGAATCCATTCTTCAAAATTTACAGGTTCAAAATTGATCGGATATTTGTCGCCCTTAACCGCTAATCTTATTGGCGTTGTCATTAATTTTCACACCGTGTCGGCGCTGATGGAGCGCCGTGTAGGTGCAGGCGCGGCCGCATGATTATCGCCGTTGACGGGCCAACTGCCTCGGGAAAAGGTACAATTTCCAAAGCATTGGCAGCGCATTTCGCGTTGCCGTTTCTGGATACTGGCCTGTTATACCGCGCGGTGGGACGGCAGGTGCAATTACACCAAGCAAACCCCGACGAACCGGCGGATGCTTTGACAGGATGCGCGTTTCCTGACGGCTTGCTTGATGACCCTGTCTTACGGAATGAAGAAGTTGGCGGGTTAGCAAGTCGCGTATCGATCCACCCAGAGGTGCGCGCGGCGCTGAACAAGCGGCAAGTGGACTTTGCTAACCAGCCCGGCGGCGCCTTACTCGACGGGCGCGACATCGGGACGGTCATCGCCCCGCATGCGGACGTGAAACTGTTCGTCACGGCGCCCGCGGAGGTCCGCGCCCAGCGACGATATGATGAAATGCGGCGGCAGGGCATGCATGTTGATCTTGCGAATATCATAGCCGACATCCACACCCGCGATGCGCGCGATATGGGACGCGCTGACGCGCCCTTAAAACCCGCCGAAGACGCGCTATTGCTTGATACCGGCGATTTGACTATAGGCGACGCCGTTCAAGCTGCGATCGCTTTGGTGGAGTCTCGACTTCGCAAAAGCTAAGTGGCCGGAGTGTATCGATAGAACACACCGTCACCCTGAACTAGGTTCAAGGTTCATTTCGCCTCACTGACCAATGGTCTAAGTTGTTGGATGGATGCTGAAACAAGTTCAGCATGACACGGTTATTTCGCTCGACATGCGCCGTATTTGAGCGCTTTGCTGCTATTCGGGCATCAGGGCATCTCTGGTCAAAGACCGTCGGAACCAACCGACTGGCCGGACAAAATGTACGTAAGGACACTCTAACCTATGGCAACTTCGCCAAACCCGACCCGCGACGATTTCGCGGCACTTCTCGACGAATCACTTGGTGGCGCAGATGCAGGCTTTGAAGGCCGCGTCGTAAAAGGCACCATAACCGCAATCGACAATGACCATGCGGTCATCGATGTAGGTCTCAAATCCGAAGGCCGTGTGGCGCTGCGTGAATTCGCTATGCCCGGCCAGAAAGCCGACCTCAAGGTTGGCGACGAAGTCGAAGTCTTCGTTGATCGCGTAGAAAATATGAACGGCGAAGCCATGTTGAGCCGCGATCGCGCGCGTCGCGAAGCCGCTTGGGATGTACTTGAAGGCGAATTCGAATCTGGCAACCGCGTTGACGGCGTTATCTTCGGCCGCGTGAAGGGTGGTTTCACCGTTGATCTTGGCGGCGCAGTGGCGTTCTTGCCCGGCAGCCAGGTTGACGTCCGCCCTGTCCGCGACGTTGCGCCATTGATGGACATTGCCCAGCCTTTCGTCATCCTCAAAATGGACCGCAAGCGTGGCAACATCGTTGTATCGCGTCGCGCCATTTTGGAAGAAACACGCGCAGAACAGCGCACGGGTCTCATCCAGAACCTCGCCGAAGGTCAGATCATCGATGGCGTTGTCAAGAACATCACCGATTATGGTGCGTTCGTCGATCTGGGCGGCATCGATGGCCTGCTGCACGTCACCGACATCAGCTACAAGCGTATCAACCACCCAAGCGAAGTCATCAACATTGGTGACACCGTGAAGGTTCAGATCGTCCGCATCAATAAGGACACACAGCGCATCAGCCTTGGCATGAAGCAGCTGGAAAGCGATCCTTGGGATGCAGCCGTTGCCAAATATCCAGTTGGCACAAAGCTCAAGGGTGCAGTCACAAACATCACCGAATATGGTGCGTTCATCGAACTCGAAGCCGGTATCGAAGGCCTGGTCCATGTTTCGGAAATGTCATGGACAAAGAAGAACGTTCACCCAGGCAAGATCGTTTCGACTTCACAAGAAGTCGATGTTGTTGTTCTCGACATCGATATGGAAAAGCGTCGCATCTCGCTTGGTCTCAAGCAAGCGCACGACAATCCATGGGCGTCGTTCGCGGACAAGTTCCCAGTTGGCTCGACCGTTGAGGGTGAAGTCAAGAATGCGACCGAATTTGGTCTGTTCATTGGCCTTGACGGCGACGTTGACGGCATGGTCCACATGTCCGACATCGCATGGGGCATCACTGGCGAAGAAGCTTTGCACCTTCACCGCAAGGGCGAAACGGTCAAGGCCATCGTTCTGGACATCGACGCCGAGAAAGAGCGCATTTCGCTTGGAATCAAGCAGCTTGAAAAGGGTGCCCCATCGGCAGCCGGCGCTGCTTCGGTCAGCGGTTTGAAGAAGGGTGGCACCACCACCGTAACCGTTCTCGAAGTACGCGATGGCGGACTTGAAGTGCAAGCCGGCGAAGACGGCGCAACGGGCTTTATCAAGCGCGCCGACCTTGGCCGCGACCGTGACGAACAGCGTCCGGATCGCTTCCAGGTTGGTCAAAAATTTGATGCCATGGTCACCGGTTTCGACCGCTCGAAAAAGCCTAACTTCTCGGTTAAGGCGCTTCAGCTCGCGGAAGAAAAGCAAGCAGTTGAGCAATATGGTTCGTCGGATTCCGGCGCCTCGCTCGGCGACATCTTGGGTGAAGCACTCAAGGGCGTGAAGAAATAAGCTTCGCCTAAAAACGACATCCGAAATATCGGAATAGAAACCCGCTCCTTGAATGAGGAGCGGGTTTTTTGCTGCCTTTGGCACGAAACATTTGGAAGACCGTTGTAATAATGAAAATTTTCTGCCAGCGTGCATGATTATTGTAAATCGATGTAAATCGAAATCTGATAAGCGCATTGCGTCCTATGAGATAACCGTAAGAGAGGGACATAATATGATCCGTTCCGAGTTGATCAAAAAGCTTGAGGCCGAGAATCCGGAGCTCAAAACAGAAGAAGTCGAAAAGATCGTCGACCTGTTTTTTGACCAGATCATTCAGCGCCTTGCCGACGGTGGACGTGTTGAATTACGTGGCTTTGGAGCGTTTTCGACCCGCGACCGTAGTCCGCGCAAGGGCCGCAACCCACGCACAGGTGCATCGGTCGATGTCCCATCGAAGCGCGTACCCTATTTCAAACCGGGCAAAGAAGTCCGCGAAAGCCTCAACAAATAACTCGTTTGTCTAAAGGCACTTGACCCTGCGGGCGTAATGCTGTCTGCGCATGGCTAAGCGGATGTGGCGGAATGGTAGACGCTACAGACTTAAAATCTGTTGTCCGTAAGGGCGTGCGGGTTCGAGTCCCGCCATCCGCACCAATTAGCCTTAACCGCTCTGTGATTCTCAGATTCAAACATACAAGGCGCCTCCCTCCCCATAGCTGTTCAGTTGCGTGGCGGTTGCCTTCGGTAACTCAGCGCCTCCGCAATATGGATACGGCTAACGTCAGTGGCGCTTGCCAAATCGGCGATGGTGCGGGCAACCCGCAATATGCGTGTATAGCCCCGCGCCGATAGGCGCATGGCCTCCGCAGCTTGGGCGAGTAAACTCTGACCCGCAACGTCTGGCGTGGCGAAAGCCGCAAGTGCATCTCCATCCAAATCCGCATTGGTCCGCAGGCCAGTGCCTTGCAATCGTGCGCTTTGCAGAACGCGCGCGGCATGAACCCGCGCTGCGACCTCGGCAGAACCTTCTGCAGGGGGTGGGAGAGCCAAGTCTGCGGCACGTACAGCCTGCACATCCACATGCAAGTCGATCCGATCAAGCAATGGGCCCGATATCTTGGCCTGATAGTCCGCAGCGCAGCGCGGTGCCCGGCTGCACGCCAAAGCCGCATCGCCGAGATGCCCGCAGCGGCAAGGATTCATCGCAGCGACCAATTGGACATTGGCGGGAAAGGTCACATGGCTGTTGGCGCGCGCGACGCTGATTTCGCCGGTTTCCAAAGGCTGTCGCAAACTGTCGAGTACGCTGCGTTGAAACTCAGGCAGCTCGTCGAGGAACAGGACGCCGAGATGGGCCAAGCTGACTTCGCCCGGACGAATGCGCAGACCACCCCCGACAAGGGCTGGCATAGAAGCGCTATGATGCGGTGCACGGAACGGGCGTGTGCGCAATAAGCGGCCACCGTCCAAGGATCCGGCAACCGATGCAATCATGGACACCTCCAATGCTTCAGCAGGCGAAAGTTCTGGCAAGATACCCGGCATGCACGACGCCAAAAGCGACTTGCCCGCCCCCGGAGGGCCAACCATCGCCAAATTGTGACCCCCAGCAGCGGCGATCTCGAGAGCGCGCTTCGCGGTCTCCTGCCCTTTAACCATTTTCAAATCAGGGCCCGTTTGGCGCAGTTCGGCGATCCCTGGCTCGGGCGGGCGCAGCAAGGATTGCCCTTTCAAATGGTTCAGCAAGCCCAGCAAATCGGGTGCTGCCACAACCTCAATTTCACCAGCCCAAGCTGCTTCTGACCCTTGCATTGCCGGACAGATTAACCCGAGTCCGCGTGACGAGGCGTGTAGCGCCGCCAAAAGCACGCCAGGTGATGCCGCCACCCTGCCATCCAAACCGAGTTCACCCACCACCACAAATTGTGCCAGAGCCTCTGCGTCCACCAGCCCCATTGCGCCCAGTAAAGCCAACGCAATTGGCAAGTCATAATGGGAACCCTCTTTGGGAAGGTCGGCGGGTGAAAGATTGATAGTGATCCGCTTGGGCGGCAAAGCCAAGCCCAACGCGGAGATTGCGGCGCGAACCCGCTCACGGCTTTCGGCGACTGCCTTATCCGGAAGACCTACAACCGCGAAGCCGACCATCCCTGGCGCAACTTGACATTGCACTTCAACGCTGCGGGCTTCTAAACCGAGATAGGCGACTGTGGAAACAATCGACACCATATTGTTTCCCCAAGGGTGGACCTCCGCCGCGCTGGGATGTCATGACAGCGGAGGTCCCGCCGACCGGTCCAGTGGTCGACAGGACCAACTGAGCCGCGAACGGCTCTGATGGCAACTGCTGCCGATTAGTATACCAACGGTTGGTATATCCAATTTGGGGTTATTGATACGCAAAGCGGACAGTAAGCAGATTGAAAACCCGCCGTTTTCAGGACTTAAAAATCGACATGCTCATAATGCTTGGGAGGTGCGATGACTTCCATCCGTTCGGACAATAAGGGTCGAAAACTGGGACGCGATTTAAACATGGCGTACCACGCCTTGGTCTGTTCATGCCCATTCCAATCGATGCCGCCTAGATAGTCAGCGACCGAAATCTGTGCCGCTGCTGCCAGATCAGCCATCGTCATTGTTGATCCTGCCAACCACGCGCGGTGGTCGATGAGATAGTCAATATAATCGAGATGCCCGTTGGCCAATTTCATTGCTTCTCGTAAAATTTTGGCTTCGGGCGGCTGACGATCAATCAGTCGTTTCTTCATGCGTTCATGCAAAAGCGGCTGGGTCACATCGCCGTAAAACTGCTCGTCGAACCAAGATACGAGGCGACGAATTTCGGCGCGATATTGCGCGGTGCCGCTGATCATCGGGTTGGTTGGGACGGTTTCGTCAATATACTCCGAAATTGCCACCGAATCGGACAATGTAATATTACGTTCGGAATCGCGCATCACGGGCGTGCGTCCCGCGGGGTTCATGTGCACAAATTCGTCGCGCTGATCCCAAGGATTTTCGCGCACCAAACTGTATGGCACGCCTTTTTCGCCAAGCAAAAGACGTACTTTGCGCGAAAAGGGACAGAGCGGATATTGATGGAGATGCCACATGTAGTTCTGTTAGGGCCGGTTACACAGAAAGTGAAGGGGGCCTTGTCCCAAAAGCAAGATCATTAGTCCGATTTGCCATTTTGTTCAGGCTCGCGCTCGGCTTCTTTTGCCATTTCAGCATCGATTTTTGCTTCCGCCGCTTTCACCCTGCGCTCTGTCTCCGCATATTGCGTGTTAAAGTCCTGCTGACACCCTGCCGCTAGCGTGGAAGATATGGCCAGTGTTAGTAAGGGTAGAAGGTGGCGCATCAATAATCCTTTTTATAACGAATATTGACGGTCGATGTTCCGCTGGTGCCAATCTGGCTCAACACGGAAAGTGCCCGGGTTAGGCTGATTTCCAACTGCGTCGCAGTATATCCGCGGGCATCCGTCACGATTTCAACATAGACGTCATTGGTAATATACTGGCCAAAGGCAACCGCCATTTCGCGCCCACTATTCGCGTCTGCATTTAGCAAACGCAAGCGATCTAGGCCCGTCGCCGATTGCAACACACCCAGCGGATTTAGACCGCCCGACCCGCCGCGTAAGCTGTTCAATGACCCCGCAAGCTGGACCGCCTGAATGGCGGATAATTCGGCGATAGAATTACCGAACAAGATCCGCGCCATGATTTCATCCTGCGGCAAGGCAGGGGTTGAGCTAAAGCTAATCGCAGGATTTTGTCCGGTACCCGCAATATTAACACGCACTGTTGTTCCATCCACTTCGCTTGCCGCCGTCACACGGATCGATGGATTGCTTGCAGGCCCGCTATTAAAAGAAATGCGTCCACTTTCTAATTCGAAGGATCGACCGGCAAAGCCCAAAGTGCCGCGCACGAGTTGCATCTCACCCGAAATCAGCGGCGCATCGCTAGTCCCTGTGATCCGCAGATTCGCGCCCCATTCGGACCCCAACCCCATGCCGCTCACATATAATTTGTCCGGCGCCTCCAGCCGAATATCGAGTTTCCAATTGCTTGGAAGGCTTCTGATCGCGTCGGCATCTCCGGACATGCGGGTTCGGCCCGTTGGTGCCTTTCGGCGCACGCCAGTTAAGGTTGCCACTTTGGCCACGCCTTGCTTGATAATCTTGAACCGCGTTTCTGGCAGGCGCAATGTGCCGCTGACCAGCGAATCACCGTCGGACGTTTTGGTGACGCTAATCTGGCCGGTCGCTGTTGTCGAAATTAATTCGCTACGCGCGACACGGGCGCGATCAAGGTCAAGGTTCAGCTGCACCGGAAAGCCCTTGGCTGCACTTAAGTTGACTATGCCTTTGCCCGTAATGGTACCATCGCCCGCTTTCGCGCTCAGCTCCGTCACCTCCAACTGGTCATTTGTAAATGCACCCCGCACACGCAAATTGGTCAATCGCGTTCCATAGCTATCATTTTCATACACAAGGTCATTGGCGCGGACGACGCCGGTCAAAATCGGGGCCTCCAACTGACCTGAAAAATCGGCCGCTACACCGATATTGCCGGTTAGACTTTGGTCCGCGAGCCCAGCCAAGGAAAACAGTGTATCGGCAGGTCCATTATAGCGAATGCCACCGGATAAGGGCGCAGCTAGCAAGCGTTCGGTCCAGCGTGCGCCTCCGGGCGGCAATGGCGTCATGTCAATCTGAAGTCGGCCCACCGCCGCACCCAGTCGCCGGATGATAAAACGTGCGTTACCGCCCGTGGGCAATAGTCTTCCGACCATGCTGATATCCACTGGCTGTGATCGTGACCCCAAATTTGCCCGAACAAAGCGACTTATCTCCAGCCGCATGTTCGCATTCGGGAATGCAGTCATGGACGCCTGAGACCATTCAACACTGCCGCTAGCCCGCCCGCCAAGTCCAAGACCAGGCAGAAAGGGGTCGAGTATCGCAATATCGACCTTGTCGACACGCGCTTGAAGCGCAAGGGCTTCGCCATAGCTGCCCGCAATGCGCAAGCTGCCATCCGCGACGTTGATATTACTCGGCAAAATGTCATAGCTGTTCCCACGCGGGACGAGGCGCATAGCGCCATCGGTCGCGAAATTGACACTATTGGCGCGGCCCTTCGCAGCCACCCGCCACAATTGCGGCGTGAAGTCGGCTTTGGCGGCAAAGCGAAAAGGCACTTCGCTCCTGCCTTCGGCTAACACTTGCGCCGCACCAGAACCTGCCCTGTAATTCACTTTCACGCGTGCCGCGGCGATCGAGATGTCACGCACCAACGCGCTTTCAACTTGCACGTCGGCTATAACCTGCGGGCTATCATATAATATGATGTCGGCGTTCATGATACCACGCCCAATCGCGATTTTTTGCGCACCGGAAAGCGCCGCATTGAATGCAGTGGCATCGATGACGGCGCGCTGAAACGCGCCTTGCGCCAACAACGCAATGGTTCCGTCAAAGCCTGAACCTTTAGCCGTCAATGTCCCTACAAAGGGTCCCGACGCGGCCTGTCGGATGCGGCCCGTCACGCCAATGCCTGCAAAGTTACCGCGCAGAATATCAATCGTCAGCGGGCCATTTCCCGACAGCACGTCGACATCGCCACTCATCGGCCCATAATCCGTGGAACCCGTCATTGCGATGGCATAGCCACGCGGACTGCGCGTCACGACGCCAACGACATTCGACATACCGATGCCGAGGCCGGGATTGGCTGCGGTAATGCGATATTCTGGACGGTCGAATGTACCCGTCATACCCAACTGAACAGGACCATATTGGTTGGAATAGCCTTGACCATTGAACAGGACGCGTCCGCCATTGAACACATAAGTGCCATCGCCGCTGTTGAGCCGGAATAAGGGCGATACCAACGTCGCGCGGGTGATCTGCAATATGCCATCATTGCTATAACGAATGCCGGCATTGACGAACATTTGGCCGCCAAGGAAGTTTTGAAAACCTTGGCTGAACAGCCGCGTTGAACCCGCCTTTACGGTGCCGACCAAAACATAGCCACGGCCGCGCGTTGTTTCGACATCGACGTCGGCAGCAACATTGAACATGCCAACCGAGTTGATTTGAAATCCATCAAGCTTTCCGCTTAATGCCGTTTTGTAAACGCCCTTGTTCATGTCTCCTACCAGCAAAGCCTTTGCGTTGATCCGGTCGGAACGGACTTTCAAATTGTCGGACAGCAGTCGCCCAGCGGCGATGGCAATATCGCCATTGACGCGAACGTTGGTCAGCAAGCCGCCGGCGACTTGGTTGATGCCCGTGACGCGGCGCGCCTTGGCATTGACAGGGATAATGAAACGATCTGCCTTTCTTTGCATCTCGCCGGTGACGGTCACATCCTCAAATGTTGTGGCGTCGAAGGCCAACTGATTTGCGCTGGCAGTATAGGTGACCGTGGGGCCAATGAAGGGACCATTCAATAATGCCTTGCCGCGGATATTCATCCCGCTGACATTCGACCCGATGATAGCCGGACGAAGAATGCGGAAATCCAGCGCTAGATCCTTAAAGCTATCGTTGCCCAAATCGGCCACCCCGTTGGCGTCAATCTCCGCTGCCGCAGAGCGGGTACTAGCCCTTATTTTTGCAACGCGATCAGCAAAGGTTGCCGTCATATCCACAGTGGCAACCGGCGATAACGCCCGCATGAGCAAACTATCGGCAAAAACTTTGCCAGGCGCAGCCGTGCCTTTTAAACCAAATGTTCCTTGGCGGGCAGTAATCGCAAGATTGGCTATGCCTTCGGATGCCAATTGCGCGGTCAGCACGCCATCCCATTTGCGCCAGTCCCCGCGACCGCTTAAATTGGCCTTCATCGGGACTTGGCGACCCGCCAGTCCTGCGAATAGGCCCTTGGCAGGTGCATCCAACTGCACATCGATATCAAAGCGATTGTCCTCGGGCACAGCATCGAGTTTCAAAACGATGCGGTCACCGCCCAAGCTACCTGCGGTTGCGTCGATGATCGCGCGCCTGTCGGCGATCTGTAGCTTGCCAGACAAGGAAGCGACGTGCTCTTCAGCCGTCATGGCCTTCGCAAAGACAATGCGGTCCACCTGCAGCCTTTGAATGTGTATATCAAGATCAGGGAGCAACGGGTCGCCACGGTCGGGGACCGCGCGAAACGCGGGCAAGCGCGCAATGTTCAACTCTTGGGCCGTCAGGGCATGGATTGCAACACCGCGGCTAAAATAAGATAATGGGTTCCAGTCGAGCCGGATTTCGGGCGCGCGCGCAAATTCGCCCTTGGGATCACGAAAGCGGACGTCGGACAATGTCGCGTCGCCATAAATCGAGCCGTCAATTTTCCCGATGCGGATATTGAGGCCATTTTCAAATTCAAATGCGGCAATCTGCCGTGCAACAAAATGCCGTCCGGAGGGGCTGTCGAGCCAAATCATACTGCCAGCCAATAGGCCCAGCAGCAGCGCCACGACGGCCGCTACACCAAAGACAATCCGCCGCCGCGTCATTAAAATGCCTGCCCAATCGACACGTACACACTAAAACGCGAGTCACCAAGACGACGGTTCACCGGCGTGGCGAGGTCAAGCCGGACGGGACCAAAATTGGTGTAGAAACGGCCACCAAGACCAACGCCAACGCGCCAGTCATCAAATTTGGGGATGCTTGATTCATAAGCCTGTCCTGCATCGACAAAGCCGACAACGCCGAAATTTCCAAAGCGATAGCGTCCCTCTAGCGCAAATTCGTTCACACTTCGGCCTCCGATTGGGTCATTGTTCGGATCCAATGGGCCGAGCCGCTGATACCCAAAACCCCGAACAGAGCCGCCACCGCCACCGTAAAATCGACGCGATGGCGCCAGATTATCGCGCGAAATGCCCGAAATGGTTGCAAAACGCGCGCGGGCAGCCACTACGAAATTGTCCTTCACCGGATGATAATAAGATCCATCCCAAATGGCGCGCACATAAATTTGTTTACCCGTGCCTAAAGATGCCTCGGGCGATATGCGTATGTTCATGCGATAGCCCCGCACGGGATCAAGCAAGTCATTTGATCTATCAAAACCGACCTGCCCAGGCAAAGCGGCGACATAATATAGCTGCCGGTCGCGGACGCCGCGTGCCAATTCAAACGCATCTTCGGACGTACCCAAGATTTCCGCCCCAATCGACCATGTAAATTTCTTTTGCCAAATTGGCGTCGAAACAAGCGCCATCGTCACTGCCAGCCGACCTGTATAGGCCTCAAACGCATCATAATTGCTGTGTAATGCCGACAAGGATATCTCAATATTGCGGTCACGCCGTCCGGCATTGGCGCGGTCAAAGGCAACGCTTGCTGCTTGCTCCTGGGTGCCAAGCAAGCTTGCCACGCGCAAGGCGCCTTCGGGGGGGAAGAGGTTTCGGTGTGTCCAGCTACCCTCCGCACGAAAGCCTTGCCCCGTCCCGTAGCCAGCACTTGCCGCCAAGCTGCGGGGCGGGGCGGCCTCTTGGCGGACAAGCAAATCGGCATACGGCGTTCCGTCAAGCGCCGCGCCTTCGCCCGGAATAGCTTCGACCGACACCGTCGAAAGCAACCCTGTGGCAATCAATGCCGCGCGCAGGTCATCCACTTTGCGGCTGTCATAGAGATCCCCGGTTTTAAAGCGCCGCAATATTGCAACATGACCTGCGTCAAATGTTGCAACGCCTTCGGTCCGCAATTGACCGAAATAGCTGCGCACGCCGGGATCCACGGGCAGAGTGTAATCGCCCATTCCCGAACCATTATCCAACAATATGTCGCGCTGGCCAACATTCGCGAAAGGATAGCCATTTTGGGGCAATTCGACAGAAAGCTTTGCTTCGGCAGCCAATATGACATCGGCAACAATCGCATCGCCCGTTTTTGGCGCGAAGTTGCGGCTGATAAGATCAGGCGGCTGAACCGCGGGGGCGGCAAAAGCGATTTGACCGAGATAATAACGGCGGCCAGACAGCACCGTCAGGACGACATTGACCGGCACATCTTCGTTTGCTGATGTGTCTATCTTGACCTGTACATCGGCGTCAAAAAAACCCTGCCCGTTCAAAATGTCGAGCAACAGTTGCCGATCCGCACGTGCACTTTGGCTAATTTCCGCGCGGCTTTCTGCCCGCCCCCCTTTTTCCTTAAGCGACGAAAGATCGTAAAAACGCGACCGGACATCATTCCAAGCCGCTGCTTCAACTGCAATGCCGTCAGCGTCCTTAGCCAAATCTGTCGTTGTCGTTGCATCCAAGCCATCGAGGCGCAGAATATAACGCACAGCGCCCGCCTCGCGCTCGGCGGCTTGCGTTGGCGCAGGCGGCGGTTCTGCGTCAAAATTCTCGATAGGAGGCAAGGGTTCGTTCAACAGCGGGTCAACAGCGCCTTGCGCCGCCTCCTGTGCTGCAGAGCGGTCTTCTTCACGATTTTCTTGCTCCGCCTTCCAAGCTTCGATGCTTTCCAATGGAGCATCATCCAAGGAAGGAATAGTCGCGTTAAATTCGGTGTCAGTTATGATAGGCGGGTTCGGCACAGTATTAGCCGGCGCGTCCGTCGGATTTTGGGCAAGCAACGGCGCTGCTGCGCTACTTAAATACAAAATGGCAATTGTTCGGATCAAACAGACATTCCCCACCACCAGCGCCGCCTTACACAAAAAGGTTCTGCTTGGCTCGGGAACATTCGATAGTGCGAAAGGCAAAGGTTGCAAACAAGAACGCATTACCACGCGAAAAATGGTGCCGGAAGAGGCATCATATTAATTTTTTATGTTATGAATTATATATACCATGAGTGTGAACGAAAAAGAACGGTTGCGGCTTTCGCGGCCTAGCCGCGTGCTGCTTGAGACACAGAGAACGACTTCTGGGCTGTGCCATCTATAATGCCAGCATAAGCTTGGATAATGATATCGAGCTGCTCGGTACTCATGTCCACAGACACATTATCAAGGCCAAAAATCAAAGGGCCAATAACCTGAAATTTTACAATATCGGCAATTTGGGCCCCCACATGATATGGCGCGCCGTTTGCCATTGGCGCACGCCGTGTTTTTTTCAGAATGAAGAGCTCACAAACTCGGATGAGCGGCAACCGAATTTGTTTTGAGTAAGCCTTGGCAATCCAAGGGTGCTGTGCTCCATCGCGCACGACGATGCGCAACAGGTCCTTCGTGGCTGCATTGCTGTAAATTTCCATACAGGATGCAACGTAGAATCTAATACCATCGATCGCTGACATACGTTCGGGTATTTCATCAACCATCAAGTCCCCTACCGTTTTGATTAGATGCTCGCAGGTCTGACGGTAAATATCATCCTTATCTTGAAATAGGTTATATAGCGTCCGTCTGCTAATCGTCGCCTTTGCGGCGATCTGTTCGATTGTGAGTTTCTCGTATGAACCGTCACGCAATATCTCGCGGGCGGCCTCAATTAACTCGGACCGAAGTTGTCCACGAGATCGATTTACACCAAGGCGCTTATACGGTCGATTTTGCTGTTGCGCTGCTAGGTTTTCAACAGGAAGAGTTGCCATGCGCGATCCTCAAAAACGATTATGACAGAACATATATAAAAGGCGGGACCGCGATGGCCCCGCCTTTTCTGATTTGTTTAGAAGCTAATCTTTGCCCCCATGAAGTATCTACGACCCAAGGTATCGTATACCACTTCGTCTGTGTTGGTGGAGGAGCTTCCCGAGTAAACCGGAGGTGGTTGCTTATCTAAAAGGTTTTGAACGCCACCAAAAAATTCGAAGCTGTCCGACACGCTGAATCGCGCATTCAGATCAAAGTAGTTTTGCGCCTTGATGGAGGTAAAGCCCGCAGTGTCCGTTATGTCGCCTTGGGTGTCTGTAACCTTGCCGAAATATTGCCAATTGAGGCTCAGGCTGAAATCGTCGTTGCGATAGGTTACGCGCGTGTTTGCCTTCCAGGTAGGAAAGGTGCCAAAATCGCCAGATGCCAGGCTGGCGAACTCATCTCCGTTGAACTTATAGTCCATAAGATAGGTGACGTTCGACGATAGCCCAAGCTTGCTGTCGCCGCCAAGTCCGAGCTCATATCCCGCGGCAAAATCGATGCCGCGTGTTTTGAGGACATTGTTGACGCCAAGCGATGCTTCATTGGTTAGCGGAACGGTTGCCAGCAAGTCGCCATTGGGACGACGTGATAGCAGGCGGCAATAGGGGTCAGCAGCCAATTGCGCGGCGGATGTGATGTTTTGTGCAAAACATGCTGTTACAAGTCCACTGGTGCCGCCTTGAATGCGCGATACATAACCATCGACCTTGATATCGAAATAATCGACTGACAGGCTAAGGCCGGGTAAGAAGGTCGGTGTTAACTGGATGCCGCCTGTCAACGTTTCTGCTTCTTCAGCCTTCAAGTTGGTCGAACCCACGAAGGTTGCCTCAATTTGGCTATTAGTCTGAACCAGAATGTTTGTTGCAGGATTAGGCAGGCCTTGCAAGGTGCAGATTGTTGAAACACCTGCGGATGGTGCTGGCTTATTACCTGCTGGCTGACCACGGAAACAAGGGTCAACGACGACAGGAAAGCTTTGATCGCCAGCCTGGAACAATTCGAACACCGATGGCGCGCGGGCTGCACGTGAATAGGTACCACGCAAGCGGATATCGTCGACTGGACGAAAATCGCCTTCAACGCTCCATGTGAAGTTGCCACCTACTGTTGAATAATCGGAATAACGGCCCTTGGCCGCGAGGGTCAGCATATCCACGACAGGCAAGCTTACTTCGCCAAACACTTCCTTGGTGTCGAATGAACCGGAGATTGGCTTGACGGCGTTAAATCCGGTGAGATCACCCGTCTGAGCGGGATCAGACGGCACGAAGTCTGATGCGTCACGGCGATATTCAACGCCAACCGCCGCGCGAATGTCGCCACCAGGAAGCGTTCCCAGCTTGCCGTTTGCAGACGCAACCACATTATCACGGTCGAACGTGAACGTATCGACAGCCGATGCGATGCGAATGTAATTGGCAGCAGCCGGCGTGATGCGACCGGCGCCAAAGGCATCTACACGGACACAACCAGCAGGTGAGCCCGTTGGGCATCCGTTCAGGCCAGAAGTAAGGCGCGAACGCGAGACGTCATTTTGGATACCTTGCGATGAATCCACGCGCCCGCGGCCATAATAAATGTCGAAATCCCATCCGTCGAACAACTTGCCACGTGCGCCGACATTCAATTGCGTCACGTCAAAATTGTAGTTTTGGATGCGAGGGCCAACTTCAACCATACGACGCCGGAAGGTAAGTGTGGCGTTGGGATCCACACGTCCAGCAGCAAGCGCCAACGCTGATGGTGACAGCACCGGAGATCTTGGGTTTACAAAAATGTTGGTCGCGGGGGTCGGTGCGAGTTGCAAATCGACTTTGCTGTTAACGTAACTACCTTCGGCATAGACGTTGATAGCATCGTTGATGTCATAATTGGCAAGCGCGGTCACGGTGAACCGTTCTTGCGGTGTCTGAATATAGTTAACAGGCGCAAAGTTGTAGCGGTCTGTCGCTGGGTTCGTCAGGTCAAAGTCATTGACGAATGGACGAACCGAACCGTCTGTGTTGAATGCGCGGTTTCCACCAGATGCGAACGGATTATTGAATAGATTGTCGAAGCGTCCGGCAACGCCGGTTGCAGATCCACCATTCTGGTCTATGCGTGACCATGCGCGTTCCGACTGGAAGGAATCGCCACGCTTAGTGAACGACACGCCGAGGGTCGCATTGCCACGGTCGTCGGCAAAGTTGCCGCCAACGATACCGCCAAGCGTCCAGGTCTCGCTGTCGCCGCGCTCAGTCAGGCCATATTGGCCGGACAGCTCAACGCCTTCAAACTTATCCTTCAGGATGAAGTTGACAACGCCGCCAAGTGCGTCCGAGCCATAAGTAGCAGATGCACCACCCGTGACGACTTCAACGCGCTCAATCAGCAGCGGATTGATGACGTTTAGATCGACAACACCGGTGTTGGTCGATGGGACCATGCGGCGGCTGTTAACGAGCACAAGCGTGCGGGACGAGCCGAGGCCGCGCACGTCGACCGTGACGGTTCCGTTACCGCCGTTGTTGACGTTCGCATTGAGGCCAGGCGTAACTTGGGGAAGCTGGTTGAGGGCTTCTTCAACGTTAACCGCGCCCTGTTCTTTCAGAACATCGCCGCTGACGACGCTGATCGGCGAGTTTGATGTCTGATCGGGGCGCGCAATGCGCGATCCAGTAACGACGATAGATGCGGTTTCGGCTTCATCGCCCGCGCTTTGCGCATGGGCTGGAAACGCAATCATGGTTGTAACTGCAATTGCCGATATTCCGAGGGTCAGTAATCCGTTTTTGTTGCTCGACATGTGTAACTCCTAAACAAATCATATAGTCTGAATGACTTACAGAGGGCCCATGTCATTAAAAAAGAAATGTTTAAATACTAAATTTTTTGAGAATTTAAAAGATTATAAAAATCATCAATTATAGTTGCTATTATGCAACCGTATGACGTGTGCATTAAAATTCAATATAATGTTAAATTTATTGCATTTAATATTGTAAAATAAATTTATTTTATTGTAACAAAATATAACGATACGTAAATTCGCAAAATGACAATGATATTAAAATCATATTTATTTTTAGAATAATATGAATCTTTTTTATTTTGTAATTAATGTTATATTGTAATTAATGATCATTATTGCTTCTTGGATTTCGCCGATAGCCTTATCCTACCCTTGTGCACATGGGCGGCGATCTTGTGCAAAATCCTCATCGGGTGCTTAAGGGAGTGTGAATCTCGAACAGTTGCCATTGGCTATCGTTCCCGCCACCCAAGCCTTGTGGCCATCATCCAACTAGCAGCGTTCGACGGGACGAAAATGAATTTGCCATGCGGCATTGGCCGGCAACGCGCCACATAAGCGACCGCCCAAAAACCTGTACCAGGACGGCTTCTTCAAGAATGGGCGCATATTTCCCGGGCCTTTCAAGGCCAAGGATCAACATATTCGAACAGAAAATGGTGCCCGGAAGAGGACTCGAACCTCCACGCCGTTGCCAGCGCCAGCACCTGAAGCTGGTGCGTCTACCAATTCCGCCATCCGGGCACGAGACACGCCGGCTTGGCCACGTGTCGGGTAGGCGCGCTCCTTTAAGCGATCAGGTGATATTGTCAACGTCTGCGCCGCACGCGCGGCGGATTAAATGTGGCTGTTGCCAGCGCCATACGCAGGTCGGCCTTGAAAGCTGCCGAGCGGTGGTGCAAAGCGCGCGCAGAATTTTACGCGGTGTGACGGAGCATCTATGCAAGGCAAATTGATAACGGTTTTTGGTGGCGGCGGATTTTTGGGTCGCTACGTCGCGCAAGCGCTGCTTAGTCAAGGTGCGCGGCTGCGTATTGCGTGCCGCAACGCCAATAGTGCCAACCATATCAAGCCGCTGGGCAATTTGGGCCAAGTGCAATTGATGGAAGCGGACATCCGCAAACCCGCCAGCGTAAAGCGTGCGGTGATGGATGCCGATGCTGTCGTCAATCTGGTGGGCAGCTTTACCGATATGGATGCGGTTCAGAATATTGGCGCAGGCATTGTGGCGCAGGCCGCAGCGGACGCGGGCGTTGGCGCTTTGGTCCACATCTCCGCAATTGGCGCAGACCCGCATAGCGATGCGGAATATGGCCAAAGCAAAGCGGGCGGCGAAGCTGCCGTTCATGCCGCATTCCCATCGGCCGTCATCTTGCGACCTTCGATTGTGTTCGGCCGCGAAGACCAGTTCATCAACCGCTTTGCCGGACTGATCCGCATGTTGCCGGTCGTCCCGGTTATTGGCGCAGCCACAAAGTTTCAGCCTGTCTTTGCTGGCGATGTCGCCAAGGCTGTTGCCGCTGCTTTGGTTCAGCAGGATGGGCGTGTGCTGGAGCTTGGGGGGCCGGAGACCTTCTCAATGATGGCGCTGAACCGCTGGATCGCCAAGGCTATTGGCCATGACCCTCTATTCATTGAAGTGCCCGATATCGCCGCAAAGATGCTCGCCAAGGGGACTGGCTGGATGCCAGGTGCGCCGATTACCAACGACCAGCTTAAAATGCTGGGCAGCGACAATGTGGTGACAGGCACCGACGGGCTGACTGCCTATGGCATCATACCGACGCCGTTAGATGTCATTGCCGCCGATTGGTTGAACATTTATCGCAAGCATGGCCGCTTTGGCGGCGGTTCCAAGGCATGAGCGATACAATGATCGCGTTGCTCCTCGGCTTTATTGAGGGGCTAACCGAATTTTTGCCAGTATCGTCAACGGGGCACCTTATTTTGGCGGGTGAGATGGTTGGCTTTACCGACAATAGCTCGGTGGCTTTTAAGATCGCAATCCAGCTCGGCGCCATTTTGGCGGTTTTATTGGTATATTGGCAGCGGTTTTGGACGGTTGGCACGGGTTTGCTGAAACGCGAGGCTGACGCGGTCGCGTTCACGCGCAATATCCTATTGGGCTTTGCCCCTGCTTTGGTGATTGGCGTGGTGGCGTATGATGCCATTCGCGCCGCGATGCAGACGCCAGAGATTGTTGCTATCGCGCTTATTATTGGCGGCATCCTCATCCTTGTATTGGAACGCGTGGTGAGGACAATCCGTTTCCATGCGGTTGAAGAAATCCCCTTTGGCACCGCTTTGTCCATCGGTCTTGTGCAATGTACGGCGATGTTGCCCGGCGTGAGCCGTTCAGGCGCGACGATTATGGGCGGCCTGATGATGGGTGTGGAACGCAAGACGGCAGCGGAATTTTCCTTCTTCTTGGCGGTACCCACCATGATGGCGGCGACGGTCTATGCTTTGTGGAAAGATCGGGCACTTTTGAACGCAGACGATCTGGGGATGATTGGCATTGGGTTCACTATGGCGTTTCTGGTCGCAGTCGTTGTGGTGAAGGCCTTTGTTGCCATTGTCGGCAGATATGGTTTCGCACCCTTTGCTTATTACCGAATCATTGCGGGAACGGCGGCGTTGATATGGCTGACAATGCATTAAGTTCCGAAACGGCCCTTTTAATTTGAAATATTATTACGCGCACTTAAATTATCATCTCAAAATGGGTTAATTTAGTCAATAAAGCTGCCCTATTGTTGGATTTTCACGTGACAGCCGCTGTCCGCCGCGTTACGCGCAGCGCTTCTGAAGGAGCGTGCTGTGGCAAAAGATCCAATGCTAAAGTTTATTTCGAAGCCGCAGGCTTATCCGCATAAGCGGGAAGCCGAATTGCGTGCGGAGGATTTTGCTGAAATCGCGGATCGTTATGAACCCACGGCAGCAGCCGATCAGGCGTCACGTTGCTCACAATGCGGCGTGCCTTATTGCTCAGTCCATTGCCCGTTACACAATCACATTCCCGATTGGTTGCGCCTAACCGCCGAAGGGCGTTTGCGTGAAGCGTACGAAATGTCGAACCTGACCAGCACCATGCCCGAGATTTGTGGACGCATCTGCCCGCAAGATCGCTTGTGCGAGGGCAATTGCGTTATTGAATTTTCGGGCCATGATGCGGTCACCATCGGCTCGGTTGAAAAATATATCACCGATACCGCGTGGGAAGAAGGCTGGGTTGAGCCTGTCGAGGTCGGGCCATCGCGCGGCCAGTCGGTGGGCATCATCGGCGCTGGGCCCGGTGGACTGACAACAGCAGAGTATCTGCGCGTCGCGGGCTATGACGTTCATGTTTATGACCGCTATGACCGCATGGGCGGTTTGCTGACTTACGGCATCCCCGGTTTCAAATTAGAAAAAGACATTGTCATGCGCCGCGTCAAACGGCTTGAGGATGCGGGCATCCATTTTCATGCCAATTTTGAAGTGGGCCGCGATGCATCGTTGGACGATTTGCGCGCGAAGCATGACGCGGTGCTGATTGCCACGGGTGTTTATAAAGCGCGGGCGATTTCAACGCCGGGTATCGGGCTGGAAGGCATTGTCCCAGCGCTGGATTATCTTACGACATCCAATCGCAAAGGCTTTGGCGATGCGGTCCCCGCCTTTGACAAAGGTGCGATGAATGCACATGGCAAAGACGTCGTCGTGATTGGTGGCGGCGATACCGCGATGGATTGTGTCCGCACCGCGATCCGCCAAGGTGCAAAATCCGTGAAATGCCTGTACCGCCGCGACCGCGAGAATATGCCCGGGTCACAGCGTGAAGTGACCAACGCCGAAGAAGAAGGCGTCGAGTTTGTGTGGCTATCGGGCCCCAAGGCCTTTGACGGCAATGGCAAGGTCGAACGTGTCCATGTCGCCAAAATGCGGCTTGCCGCGCCCGATGCCTCCGGCCGCCGGACTCCGGAAAATGACCCGGAGGGCGACTTCACGCTGAATGCCGATATGGTGATTACCGCGCTCGGCTTTGAGGCTGAAGACCTGCCCGTCTTATTCAACGCGCCTGACCTCAACGTCACGCGTTGGGGCACAATTCGTGTCGATCATACGACACAGATGACGAACCTCGACGGGGTGTTTGCCATTGGCGACATCGTGCGCGGGGCGAGCCTTGTCGTTTGGGCAATCCGCGACGGGCGGGATGTTACGCAGCATATGCACAATTATCTGAAATCGAAAGCAAGCCGCGAAAAGGTTGCAGCATGACCCTATTCTACCCCACCCCCGAACATGAGCGCCTAGCACGTGAAGGCATGTATCATCCTGAGTCTGAAGGCGATGCCTGCGGCGTTGGGTTGATTGCGGCGACCGATGGCAAGCCGTCACGGCGGGTTGTGGCGGCAGGGATTGAGGCGCTGAAGGCCGTCTGGCATCGCGGCGCGGTCGACGCAGATGGCAAGACCGGCGATGGTGCAGGCTTGCATATCGACTTGCCCGTCCGATTTTTCGACGACGCCATTTCAGACAGTGGTCACCGGCCAATGCCCAACCGGTTGGCGGTTGGCATGGTGTTCCTGCCGCGCACCGACCTGAGCGCGCAAGAAAATTGTCGCACGATTGTCGAGGCGGAGATTATCGACGCGGGCTATACCATTTATGGCTGGCGTCAGGTGCCCGTCGACGTCTCAGTCATCGGCGATAAAGCGCAAGCGACGCGGCCCGAGATCGAACAGATCATGATTGCCGGCCCCATGCCTGAAGATGTCGACGCAACCGAGTTTGAGAAGAATCTCTACCTCGTTCGCCGCCGGATCGAAAAGAAGATTATCGCCGCCCAAATCCGCGATTTCTATATCTGCTCGCTATCGTGCCGATCGATTGTCTACAAAGGTCTGTTTCTCGCAGAGTCGCTGTCGGTGTTTTATCCCGACCTGCAAGATGACCGGTTCGAGAGCCGCGTTGCTATTTTCCATCAGCGTTATTCAACCAACACATTCCCACAATGGTGGTTGGCGCAGCCGTTCCGCGGCCTTGCGCATAATGGTGAGATTAACACCATTCGTGGCAACCAGAATTGGATGAAGAGCCACGAAATCAAGATGGCCAGCATCGCCTTTGGCGCGCAGTCCGATGATATCAAGCCTGTCATTCCCGCCGGGTCTTCAGACACTGCCGCATTGGATGCGGTATTTGAAACCTTGGTCCGGTCTGGCAAGGAAGCGCCGACGGCAAAGCTCATGCTAATCCCCGAAGCATGGCAATCCAATCCCAATTTACCCGAAACCCATCGCGCCATGTATGAATATATGGCGAGCGTCATGGAGCCATGGGATGGCCCTGCCGCTTTGGCGATGACCGACGGCCAATGGGCGGTTGCTGGCGTCGATCGCAACGCGCTTCGTCCGCTGCGCTACAGCAGGACGTCCGACAATTTGCTGGTGATCGGTTCGGAAACCGGAATGGTTGTCCTGCCCGAAACGACGATATTGGAAAAAGGCCGCCTTGGACCAGGCCAAATGATCGCCGTTAATCTGGATGAAGGCAAATTATACCGTGATGGTGAATTGAAGGACCGCATTTCCGCCGAGCAGGATTATCGCGCATTGGTGGGTGGCTTCCGCCGCATCACCGACCTGCCCGAAGCTGGCGAGGATAGCACGCCCGCATGGTCGCGTGCGGAACTGACCAAGCGTCAGATCGCTGCGGGCATGACATTAGAAGATATCGAAATGATCCTCGCGCCAATGATCGAGGATGGCAAGGAAGCCATTGGATCGATGGGCGACGACACACCGCTTGCCGTCATCAGCGACAAGCCGCGCCTGATCAGCCAATTCTTCCGCCAGAATTTCAGCCAAGTCACCAACCCGCCCATCGACAGCTTGCGCGAACGGCATGTGATGAGTCTAAAAACCCGCTTCTCCAATCTTGCCAATATCTTGGACGAGAAGAGCCAAAATGCCGATGTCTTGGTGTTGGACAGTCCCGTCCTGACGGCGCGCGATTGGCGCAGGCTGAAGACTGCATTTGGCGCGCTTGGTGCTGAGATTGATTGCACCTATGATGTTTCCACCGGGCAGGAGGGCCTGCGCGCCGCCATAGCACGGATCCGTGAAGAAGCGGTGGCCGCTGTGCGCATGGGCAAATCCGAACTATTCCTGACTGATGAGAATATCAGCCCGGATCGCGTGGGTATCGCAATGATCCTCGCAGCGGCAGCGGTGCATACACATTTGGTCCGCAATGGACTGCGCAGTTACTCTTCGATCAATGTCCGTTCGGCCGAGTGCTTGGACACGCATTACTTTGCCGTACTCATTGGCGTTGGTGCGACCACCGTGAACGCCTATCTGGCCGAAGCGGTGATTGCCGATCGGCATAGTCGCGGCCTGCTCGATGGTTACAGCTTGACGCAAGCCGTCGAAAATTACCGCACCGCGATCAACGAAGGTCTGCTGAAAATCATGTCCAAAATGGGCATTGCCGTCATCTCAAGTTACCGTGGGGGCTATAATTTTGAAGCGGTTGGTCTGTCGCGCGCGTTGGTCAACGACTTCTTCCCCGGTATGCCGAACAAGATTTCGGGCGAAGGGTATCATTCCTTATATTTCAACGCCCGCGACCGTCATGATGATGCGTTCGATGCCGCCGTTGCTCGCCTGCCCGTAGGCGGGTTTTACAAGCAACGCGATGGTGGGGAGGAACATGCTTATTCCGCCGGCTTGATGCATTTGCTGCAGAGCGCAGTCGCGAATGACAGCTACTCGACCTACACGCAATTTGCGCAGGGCGTGAAGGAACTGCCGCCGATTTACTTGCGCGATTTGCTGGAATTCAACTTCGCCAAAGAACCCGTCGCGATTGACGAGGTTGAGGCTATCACCGAAATCCGCAAGCGTTTCGTGACCCCGGGAATGTCGCTTGGCGCGTTGTCACCAGAAGCACATGAAACATTGGCCATTGCCATGAACCGCATCGGTGCAAAGGCCGTTTCGGGTGAAGGCGGTGAAGACAGCAAGCGTTTCACGCCTTATGAAAATGGCGACAATGCCAATAGCGTGATCAAGCAGATCGCGAGCGGCCGCTTTGGCGTCACGGCCGAATATCTCGGCGCTTGCGAGGAAATCGAAATCAAGGTCGCGCAGGGCGCTAAGCCGGGTGAAGGCGGGCAATTGCCGGGCTTCAAGGTGACCGAAATGATCGCGCGTCTGCGGCACTCGACACCGGGCGTGACGCTGATTTCTCCGCCACCGCATCACGACATTTACTCGATCGAAGATCTGGCGCAGCTGATTTACGACCTCAAGCAGATTAACCCGCGTGCGCGGGTCTGTGTGAAGTTGGTCAGCGCGGCGGGCATTGGCACGATTGCGGCGGGTGTGGCCAAGGCGCATGCGGACGTCATCTTGGTCTCCGGCAATGTCGGCGGCACGGGTGCAAGCCCGCAAACCAGCATCAAATATGCGGGCACCCCATGGGAAATGGGCCTGTCCGAAGCGAACCAAGTGCTCACGCTCAACGGCCTGCGCCACCGCGTCAAATTGCGGACCGATGGTGGCCTAAAAACCGGACGCGACATTGTGGTCGCCGCGATTTTGGGTGCCGAAGAATTTGGTATTGGCACACTCAGCCTTGTCGCCATGGGCTGCATCATGGTGCGGCAATGCCATTCGAACACCTGCCCTGTGGGCGTGTGTGTTCAGGATGAGGCGTTGCGCAAAAAATTCACGGGCACACCAGAGAAGGTCATTAACCTGATGACCTTCATCGCCGAAGAAGTGCGCGAGATACTGGCCAAGCTTGGCTATCGCAGTCTTGATGAAGTCATCGGTCGCACCGAACTGCTTCGGCAGGTCAGCCGCGGGGCAGAGCATCTCGACGATCTTGATCTCAACCCGATTTTGGCCAAGGTAGATGCGCCTGACAGCGCGCGCCGTTTCAGCATCCCGACCTTCCGCAATGAAGTGCCCGACAGCCTGGATGCGCAGATGATCCATGATGCGCGGCCGGTGTTTGAACGGCGTGAGAAGATGCAACTGACTTACAATGTCCGCAACACGCACCGTGCGGTGGGGACAAGATTGAGCTCCGAAATCACGCGTTTATATGGCATGAAGGACCTGTCCGAGGGGCATGTTCATGTCCGTTTGCGCGGTTCTGCTGGCCAGTCACTCGGCGCGTTTTTGTGCCAGGGCATTACCTTGGAAGTCTTTGGCGATGCCAATGATTATGTGGGTAAGGGTCTGTCGGGCGGAACGATCATCGTACGTCCAACGGTCAGCAGCCCGCTGACCAGCCAGCAAAATAGCATCATCGGCAACACCGTTCTCTATGGCGCAACATCAGGTCGCTTGTTCGCGGCCGGACAAGCGGGTGAACGCTTTGCCGTGCGCAATTCCGGCGCGCATGTTGTGGTGGAAGGCTGCGGGTCCAATGGCCTTGAATATATGACCGGCGGTATGGCGGTTATCTTAGGCAAAGTCGGCAGCAATTTTGGCGCTGGCATGACCGGCGGCATGGCATTTGTGCTCGATACCGAACGCGACTTTGTCGACATGGCCAACCCCGACAGCATCATATGGCAGCGCCTTGAAAGCACTTATTGGGAAGACGCGCTTAAGGCCCTGATTACCGAACATGCGGAAAAAACCGACAGCGCTTGGTCGAAATCGATCATCGAAGATTGGGACCGCCGGCGCGGCGAATTCTGGCAGATTTGCCCGAAAGAAATGCGCACGCGGCTCAGCCAGCCACTGTCCGACCATGAAACATTGGAAGCTGCCGAGTAGAATAAGATGTGATGCACGCGGCCGGGCCTGAGGCGCTTACCGAATCGCCACTAGTCAATTGCCGCTTTCCCTGCTTTACTCGTCACTTAGACTTGTGACGGAGAAGCCTTATTTATGCGTAGCCTGTTAATCGCCGGATCCTTTTTTGCGCTTTCGGCACCTGCTTATGCTGATGCCAATCAGGATCTCACTGCTTTAGTGGATGATGTCTGGACGACGGCGTTGAAAGAGGCGCCTGTCTACGCCAGCGCGCTGGGCGTGAATGACTATGCCGATGAACTTGGCGATTATACACTGGCGGCGCAGGACCGCAGAGCCGCCGATGCGGCGAAGTTCCTCGCCCGATTGGATGCCATTCCGACAAATGCGTTGAGCGCGGCGTCGAAGGTAGAGGCGGGCATATTGAGGCGGTCATTGCTGTCCACCATCGAAGGCAATAAGTTCGGGCAGCGCGCGATCAACTTCACGACATATTCGAGTTGGCACCAACAACTCGCGAGCATGGCGCGCAACTTGCCGTTCAAGACCAAGAGAGATTTTGAAAGCTACAATGCGCGGTTAGCGCAATATGGCCGCGTTAATGACGAGAATATTGCCGTTGCCAATGTCGCGATCAAAGGCAAATTTACGCAGCCTTGCGAGACGCTGACAGGATTTGAGGGAACGGTGCGCGGACTGATCACATCCGACATTCGTCAGTCGCGTTTTTATGGCCCTTATACAGCAAAGCGGCCCGAGAATATTTCCGAAAGCGACTTTGCGGCGCTCGCAGCCAAAGCGGAAGCGACCATTAGTAACGTCATCCACCCGGCGCTCGCCAAACAGTTGGCGTGGTACACCGCAAGCTATAAGCCCGCTTGCGCCAAGGCACCCGGCGTGTCGGCGCAGCCTAATGGCGCGGCTTATTACGCCTTTCGCATCCGCGAGGAGACCACGACCAATCTGACCGCAGAGCAAATCCACCAGATTGGCCTCAGCGAAGTATCGCGTATTCGCGCCGAAATGGTCGAGGTCGCAAAAAAGGCAGGTTATCCCAGCCGCGAAGCCTTTATTGAGCATCTGCGGACTGACCCGCAATATTATGCCAAAACGCCCGAGGAGTTGATGGAGAAGGTCGCGCGGGTGAACAAGATCATCGACGGGAAGATGCCCAGCCTGTTCGGTCGCCTGCCCCGTTTGCCCTATGGCATAAGAGAAATTCCAGCCGAAACGGCCGAAGGCACGACCACGGCTTATTATAATCCGGGCTCACCCGAAATCGGGATTTCCGGCACCTATTTTGTCAACACGTCGAAATTGAACCAGCGGCCGTTCTGGGAAATTCCGGCGCTATCGGTGCATGAAGCCGTTCCTGGGCATCATCATCAAATTGCATTGCAGCAGGAGCTGCCTTTGTCCGACTTCCGCAAATATGGCGCGTCCTTCACGGCATTTACCGAAGGCTGGGGACTATATTCCGAACGGCTCGGTATCGAAATGGGGCTATATGACACGCCCGCCAAGGACATGGGCCGCCTGTCCTATGAAATGTGGCGGGCGTGCCGATTGGTCGTCGACACGGGCATTCATGCCAAGGGATGGAGCAAACAAAAGGCAATCGCCTTCATGACCGATAATAGTGCCTTGTCCGCCGCCAATATCGAGGCGGAGGTGAACCGCTATATCAGCTGGCCGGGTCAGGCGCTCGCTTACAAATTAGGCGAGCTGAAAATCCGCGAATTGCGTAACAAGGCGACCCAAGAGCTCGGCCCCAAATTTGATCTGGCCGCTTTCCACGACGCAGTGCTTGGACAAGGATCTGTGCCGCTCGAAGTCCTTGAGCAGCAGATTACCCACTGGATCGCAGCTGAAAAAGCGAAGAGCTGATTTAGCTTTTTGGTTGAGGAAGCGGTTCGGCCTCAGCGTTGGCCGCTTCTTTGGCGTCTAGCTCAGCCTGCAGCTTGGCTTCCCGCTCAGCACGGCCTTTTTCAAATTCGACAACGCGCGCTTCGACTTCGGCGGCTTCGGCATCAATGCCGGCCATACGCTTGGCGCGCTCGGCGGCGATCAAGCGTCCAAAAGTAATGCCGGGATCTTGTGCCTTTTCGGCATAAGACTTGTTAATCTCCGCCAAGCCGCAGCCTGTAAATCCGCCAGCGCCAGATGGGGAGCAGCTCATCGTGCCGCTTGCCGCGACATATTCGTAGGATTTAATCCGCTCGGACATGGCTTGGTTGCGCGGGTCATTGGGGTCGCCACGCAAATTGGTCGGGATGCGATAACGGTCCGCCTCCCCCATGCGCGCGCAGACGACGATTTCATCGCCAACGCTTTCGGGGCATTTGTCATTGCCGTAGATGATGAGCTGATTGATTTTTTCATCGCCCGGCTTGGCGGTCAATGCATCCTGAGCCGGTGCCTGCGCCGATAGCATCAAGGCGATGCTCGCGAGCGAAATTCTGGTCATTGCTTTCACGAGATCATCTCCAAATATCTGTGGCCTGCTTTTGAACATTGCCGGCTGAATGCTTTATGAAGCTTAAATATGTTTCGACACGGCAATCGCGGTGCGACACCCCATGCGGACCAAGGCGCTCAACAACGGATAAGCAGGAGCACGTTCCGCGCCTTGCTCCAAAGCCGTGGCCTTATGTTCCAGTTCATCGGCCTGAAAATCCGCGATCATCGCGGATAATTCCGGATCGCTATCGCCAATTTCGGCGAGTTGTTCGCTATAATGGCGGTCGATTTCGGTCTCCACAGCGACGGTGCATGCCATGGCGGCCTCTGGACCGATAGCCGCAGACACAGCGCCAAGCGCAAAGCCCGCGACATTCCAGACCGGGTGCAAGGCCGTGGGGCGGACGCCACGTTCGGTCATCATCTTGTCAAAGGCGCTGAGATGGCGTTCCTCTTGTTCGGCCATATGCGCGATGCTGCGCGCCGCAGGGGTGCGATCGCCCATCACCGCAAGCTGCCCAGCGTAAATCCGTTTCGCGCCAAACTCACCCGCATGGTTCACGCGGATCATGCGTTCGATTGCTTGTGCCCGCTGCGCGGAGGTTTTTAGATTTTCTTGCTGCGCCATATCATTGCCAAGATGAGCATTGCGCCGCCGAACGACAAGAGAAAATTATACCCCGCGAGAGAAATGCCAAATAAGGTCCAAGGCGCCACGTCACACCGCAATAAGGGGGCGTTCATAATCGACTGGAGCAAATCATCGCCGCTGCCCGAAATCGTCGCAGTGCAGGCGGTGAGCCCTTCCCAATAGCCATATTCCACGCCGGCATGAAAGCCGCCAATAAGCCCACTGCTGGCGATCGCCAATGCTGCCAGCGCGACCAGGACTGTGCGAAAACCCGTGTTGCTGACGCCAAAGGCGACGAGCGTAATCGCAACCGCCGCAAAATGCGGATAACGTTGCCACCAACACATTTCGCACGGGAAAAGCCCGCCAATATATTGCGACCCATAAGCGCCCCCGAGCAACGCAGCGGGTAACAAAAATGCGAGAATATGGGCCTTATTGAATTTTGATGCCATATGCGGTGAACCCTAGAAATCTGTCGTGCTGAAGCAAGTTGTCAGTGCCCCCTCGGCGCCGCTCTCCCCCAAACCGTCACCCTGAACTTGTTTCAGGGTCCATCGTGCCTCGCATGCCCAGAGCTTACTGCACGATAGATGCTGAAACAAGTTCAGCATGACGTCGAAGAGAGAGACGCCCTCAATTCTTCGCTTTGGTCTTGATGGGCTTTGCCGCCAGTTTCATCGTCCGCGGGCCAAGGCGCTGCAGCGTTTCCATTGCATAATATAATTGGAAATCCTCTATGCCCTTTGCCTTCAACTGCTCGGCGGTCATGGCAAAGCGGGGATCGTCCTTAAGGTCTTGTTCCAGATCCTTAGTATCGTCTTTCAATTCATTGACCAAATGACGACGCAGATCGGATTCACGGATCGACACCCGGCTTTTATAGTCAGGGTCCGTCAACTGCGGCACGCGAATATCGGGCTTAATCCCGCCTTCTTGCACCGAACGGCCCGATGGCAAATGGTAACGCGCGACGGTCAAGCGCAAGCCAGTGTCACGCGTCAAGGGAAGGACATTCTGCACCGATCCCTTACCAAAGCTGCGTTCCCCCATGACGAGGCCACGTTGATGGTCTTGCAAGGCACCCGCGACGATTTCAGAGGCCGAAGCCGACCCGGCATCAATCAACACAATGATCGGCGCACCACCCGTCACATCACCTGGAACGGCGCGTTCAGCCCACCAGCGGTCCACATTGCGCGGATCGCGACCCCGTTCGGACACAATCTCTCCCGACTTTAAAAACGCATCGGAGACGACAACCGCCTCATCCAATATGCCGCCCGGGTTGGAGCGCAGGTCGATGATATATCCCAGCGGATTGCCGCCTAAACTCTTCTTGATGCCCGCCACCGCAGAAACAACGTCGGCACCTGTCTGTTCGGAAAAGCCCAAGACGGAGATAATGCCGATGCGATCTTTCACTTCCCACTGCACAGGCTTCAGGTCGATAATCGCGCGTGTTAGCGTGACGTCAAATGGCCCATCGCGACCGGGACGGAAAATTGTGAGCTTAATACTGGTGCCCGGCGCGCCGCGCATGGCCTCCACCGCTTCGTCCAAGGTGCCGCCAACGATCAGCTTGCCGTCGAGATGGGTGATGAAGTCTCCGGACTTGATGCCTGCTTTGTCGGCGGGCGTATCCTTGGTCGGCGCGATGACCTTCACCGCTTCATCCTCAAGCGTTACCGAAAGCCCAAGACCGCCATATTCGCCATCAATTTGCGTCCGCAGTGAACTAAAGTCGGAGCGGTCCAGAAAACCGCTATGCGGATCAAGGCTCGATAACATCCCTTGTATCGCGCCTTCCATCAATTTCTTGTCGTCGACCTTGTCGACATAGCTGGATTTGACCTTGCGATAGACAGCAAGAAATGCGTCCAAATCCTCAATCTGCTGCGCCTCAACTTGTTGTTGCTGCATATTTTGCGCAACGAGCACCGTGCCGGGCACGGCTATGGCCGCGGCTATGGCAAGGGTAGCGGTCAGCAAACGGTTCTTCATAAACATTTCCAATTCATCTTATTGTCGCTGCTATATCCCGCCTTAACCCAGTGTGAAAGCAGCTTTGCAACTCACGCGCATCATCCCTCGCGATGATAAGGATGGTTGGCGATAATCGATGTCGCGCGGAACAATTGTTCGGCCAGCATCGCGCGCGCCATTAAATGCGGCCATGTCGCTTTGCCAAAGGCGATGAGCGTGTCGGCACCAGCGCGGGCCGTGTCATCAAAGCCGTCGGCTGCACCGATGAGGAAGCGCACTTCGCGCACGCCATCGTCGCGCCAGCGTTCCAATAAGCGCGCCAGTTCAACCGAGCTGAGCTGCGCGCCCTTTTCATCCAAAATAATGGTTTTGTATGGGGTATCGGATGCCGGAAGCTCCCCGCCCTTATCGGGTAGTTCACTATGCTTGGTCGGCCAGCTAATCCGTTTCAGATAGCGCTGGACCAGCTCTGCCTCCGGGGAACGGCCAATTTTGCCGCGCGCGATGATGTGCAGGCGCATCGCCATCAGCGCGGGCAATCGGTCTTATTGCGACGCGACTTCGGGCGCGTCGCCAAAGGCCCACATGCGTTCTAGATTGTAGAAGCTGCGGACTTCGGGGCGGAACAGATGCACGATGACATCTTCAGCATCAATCAACACCCAGTCCGCCGAGGGCAGACCTTCGATGCGGGCATGCCGACCGGCCTTTTTGATTCGCTCGGCAAGTTTCTGCGCCATGGACGCGACTTGGCGCGACGAACGGCCAGATGCGACGACCATATGGTCAGCAATGTTGCTTTTCCCTTCCAGCGGGATGGTCACGACCTCTTGCGCTTGATCATCATCGAGCGATTGGAGAACCAGCGCGTGGAGCGCGTCAGGGGTCAATGTGGGTTCCTTGGACTTTGCAGTCGGCGCAGGAACGGAAGCAGTGTCGATCAAGATGGCTCCTTAAAGCACAATATTTCGGGTAACGCCGTCCCGCGTTCCAAGTTCCTTATATCGGTGAAACCAATATGGGTCAGCGCGCCGAAGAGCGGTGGCCGAACGCGGATCTGGACGAAAGCGCAAAAAGACAAGCGCTGGCGTACTCCATTTCGTCCAGTGATGACGCTGTTCCGGACGCCGGACAAACCGTCTGAACCAGGCCATTGCGGGACCCGCAACGACTTGACCCTTATAGCCGGGTCTGGCGATAACTGCAATCGGCATCAATCGCGCGATATCGCGCCACCGCCGCCAATTGTGAAATTGCATCAGATTGTCCGCCCCCATGATCCAGATGAACCGGGTTTTTGGATAGCGCGCCACCAGCTTTTGCAAGCTTTCTGCGGTGTACACGGTCCCGAATTCACGCTCGATAGCGGTAACTTTTATCGGCGTACCGCGCGCCTGAGCCTTGGCCGATGCCATGCGCGCGGGCAAGGGTGCCATGTCCGTTTTGGGCTTTAGCGGATTGCCCGGGGAGACCATCCACCAAAAAGCATCAAGGCCAAGCGAATCCATCGCGAACAGGCTGATCGCGCGGTGCCCTTGATGCGCCGGATTGAATGACCCGCCCATGAGACCAATGGTTTTCGAGGACGTATCTCTTTTCAAGGGCGGGTCTGGCCCTGTCCGCGCACGACCCATTTATAGGTCGTCAGTCCCTCCAGCGCGACTGGGCCACGGGCATGCAGGCGGCCCGTCGCAATGCCAATTTCCGCGCCCAAGCCAAATTCGCCGCCATCGGCAAATTGGGTGGAGGCGTTATGCATGACAATCGCGCTATCGACCTCTGCCAAGAAACGGGCGGCGGCGGATGCGTTTTGCGTGATGATCGCGTCGGTATGGTGCGATCCATGGCGGGCAATATGCGCCATAGCTTCATCGATGCCGGACACGACGCACGCCGAAATGACGGTATCGAGATACTCGGTATCCCAATCTTGCGCATCGGCAGAGACGGTCCGAGCATCCAACTCCATCAACACATCGTCCGCCCGCACTTCGCAGCCGGCATCAAGCAGCGCCGTAATCAATGCAGCGGGGGCGGGATAATCCTGATCAATTAACACCGTCTCGGTCGCGCCGCAAACACCCGTCCGCCGCATTTTGGCGTTGACCACAATCGCTTGCGCCATATCGGGATCCGCGTCTTTGTGCACATAGCTATGGCAAATGCCGTCGAGATGCGCGAGCACGGGGACGCGGGCTTCATCTTGAACCCGCGCCACCAGCGATTTTCCGCCGCGCGGGATGATCATGTCAATTTGCCCTTGCGCGCGCAGCATGTCACCGACCAGCGCACGGTCCTGCGTCGGGACCAGCTGAATCGCCTCGGCGGGAAGGCCGGCCTGCGTGACGCCTTGCGCCATCGCGGCATGGATAGCACGGTTGCTATGCACCGCTTCGCTGCCGCCGCGCAGGATGACGGCATTACCCGACCGCAACCCCAAGGCCGCTGCATCGGCAGTCACATTGGGCCGACTTTCATAAATGATCCCCAACACGCCGACGGGCACGCGGACGCGTTCCATCAATAAGCCATTGGGCCGTTGGCTACGGTCGATGATTTTGCCAACGGGATCATCCAGCGTGGCGACCTGTTCAACCGCGGACGCCATGGCCGCGACGCGCGCGGCATCCAGCTTCAGCCGGTCGAGCATCGCCGGCGAAATTCCAGCCGCGACTGCAGCATCGACATCCTGCGCATTGGCGGCGAGAATATCTGGCATGCGATCGCGTAATGCCTGCGCCGCGCCAGTAAGCGCAGCCGCCTTCTCCGCGTCATCCACGCCTGCCATATGCCGCGCTGCGGTGCACGCCTTTGCCGTAAGCTCGGTCATCAAAAGGTAACTGCTTGTCATTGCCGGATACTCGTAGAGAAATGGTTCCAAAAGGGAAAGCGGTCGCCCCTATTTCGCATGCATCGCAGAGGGAACAAATGCGAATCGAGCATATATATCTGAATTTACGTATTTTTACGCCGCAAGCTTAAATGATGCACACCGATTCGGGCCTATCCGGAGACGCAATTGACGGAGTTTTCCACAGCTCATCGCACGACTCAACCGTCTCGTCACGAGTCGGCTGTCGACGATTCGCCGGGGTCCATCTCCTCTGTTAGACGCGGACATTCAATATAACGGGGTAAGTCGTGTCGCTTAAAATCAGAATGTCTGGTTGGAAAAACCGGATAGCTGGATGGTTTATTGACCGCGAATTTTTCATGCGGGCCAATGGCCAAGTCCGGTTTTTGAAAATATCGGCGCAATTGCAACGCCGCACGGCTTTTACCTTGGCGTCGGTCGTCGCTGTTTGGGTATTGGTCACTTTTGGTATGGCCATCAATCAAGTGACTGTTACCGCACAGCGGGTGGCGCTGAGCGCGCAAGAGGCAAAGGTGGAATCCGCCGAAGAACGCGTCGCCAGATACCGTGGCTCTATCGACGAAGTCACCAAGGATCTGGAACGTCGGCAGGAAGTGCTGGAAAGTCTGGGCGACCAGTATATGGGCGATTTACCGGAGGCCGAAGAGCAAGCGCCCTCTGGCACAGCCGACTCGCGCGAAGAAGAAAAGGCCGTGAAGACCATTAGCGCGTCGGTCCCCGAAGCCGCAGGTCTGGCCCGTGTCGAGGCCCGGCAAATTCGTTTCGCCGAAAAAATGACGAAGGTGGCGCAAGCCCGGACCTTGAAGGCCGAAGCCGCCATCCGCCAATTCGGCCTCAACCCCGCAGTCTTGGCCCGCCAAGCCCGCAATGCGCAGGGTGGTCTGTACGAACCCTTTTTCGGCAAAAGTAAAAAGGATGTCCGCGACCCACGCTTCCTGAAACTCGCCGTTGCGCTTAGCCTCATGGACGCGATGGAACGTGCTCTGGCTGCAATCCCCACTGCAATGCCGGCCGCCTCGATGATGCTGTCGAGCGGCTTTGGCTATCGCAGCGACCCTTTCACGGGCGGCGGCGCTATGCACGCTGGCCTGGATTTTAAAGGCCCTGTTGGGACGCCCATTCTTGCTGCAGCCGAAGGCAAGGTCGTGTTGGCCGGCTTTCATGGCGGCTATGGGAATATGATTGAAATTAGACATGCCAATGGCTTGGTTACGCGCTATGCACATTTATCGGGCTTAAATGTCCGAAGCGGTCAGATGGTTGAACGGGGGGTTCAAATCGGACGGATGGGGAGCACGGGTCGGTCGACCGGTAGCCATCTGCATTTCGAGGTACGCCAAAACGGTCAGGCGATTAACCCGCGTAAGTTTTTGGAGGTAAATCCAGATGTTCTCAAGGTCCAAACAGTCGCCGGAAACCGAGCCGACTCTGCCACAAAGGAATAATATGAGCGTGCGCAACAATTCAGGTCATACATTCTCAATCATTGCATCCGACGTCGAAATCGTCGGCAATCTGTCGGCGCGAGTCGATCTTCATATCGACGGCAAAGTGCAAGGTGACGTCACCTGCGGCAATTTGGTGCAGGGCGAAGGCAGCATTATCGTGGGTAAAGTGATCGCCGAATCGGCGAAGCTTTCAGGCCATGTCGAAGGCTCGATTGAAGCCAACGACCTCGTCATCGAATCCTCAGCCCGTGTCAAAGGTGACGTGCTTTACAGCAACCTGACCATCGCACCCGGTGGCCAGATTGAAGGCAAATTCGCCCATAAGTCCACCGCGAAGCCAAGCATCTCCGCAGCACCTGCGAAAGTCGGCAAGGATAGCGATGCCTTAATCCTTACTGCAGAAGCCAAAGTCGCTTAAAAGGCATTACGCCGCCGTCATCGTAGCACCGTCATTGTTATCCTGAAACGAGTTCGGGATGACAATGCTAGGTGGTGCAGGGAGACGGTGCTGAGACCAACAGCATAATTTCAAATATGCGTAACAATATTTCCTACAAAATCCGCGCGCGTTTGTACGCATGGGGAAAAAGGGACGGCCGACGCGGAAGCGCTGGTGCTGCTTCCGGCTGATGGTGTTTGTTGATTAAGGCTCGTTTGTTCCATCAGTCTAATTCCAGGAGCCGCCTTTATCTTGACTGGGCTGCTTCCTTGGGGGTGAAGGTTCCTAAAGACCCCAAGGCCGTCCATCACGAACGGGGCGGATAACGCCGCCACACCCAGCCGCTTGTGCGCTGTTCAGAGCTTGATGCAACAGGCCCTTTTGAGAGGCTGAAGCAAGCACCCTATCGCGCCGGCCGTGCTAGCGCATTTCGGCGCCAGCGTTCCCATCATCCCGACCCACGTTCTAGACCGCAGCCTGCATGATGCGAATCAAGTAACCTATTTGGTTATTTGTAGGAAAGTTGTTTTTGCGCATCCCATAAAAAAGGCCCGAACCATAAACGGTCCGGGCCATGAGTTGGATGTTCGCGGGAGGAACATTGGGAGGAGGCGGGGCGTAAAAGGAGAGGAGAGAGCGCCCCGCCGCCAAATCGAAATTTTAGGTTGGTCGTGCGGACGAAGCGAAAAACCGGTTCCCACTTTTTCTGCCGCACGCCCGATCAATAATTATAAGCACGCTCACCATGTTCGGTAAGGTCGAGGCCTTCGCGTTCGGCGTCTTCGGTTGGACGCAAGCCCATGGTGAGTTTCAGCCCGTAGAACAGGATCGCCGAGACAATGCCCGTCCACACAATGGTCGTACCCACAGCCCAGAGTTGCGTCATCACTTGGCCGGCCATGTCATATTCGCCGGGGATCGCCGGGAACACCGTATAATCGATCCAGCCCTGACCGCCCAAAGCGGGGTCAGCAACCACGCCAGTGGCAATCGCGCCGACAATGCCGCCAACACCATGCACGCCAAAGACGTCGAGCGTGTCGTCATATTTCAGCTTGTTCTTTACATAAGCGACGAAGACATAACACAGGCCCGATGCGGCAAAGCCGAGAAGGATTGAGGTCATTGGCGCTGCAAATCCGCTGGCAGGGGTAATGGCGACTAGGCCCGCAACTGCGCCAGTAACCGCACCCAGCAAAGAAGGCTTACCATGGTGGAATTGCTCAATCAGGCACCATGCCACCGCGGCAGCAGCCGTCGCGACAAAGGTGTTGATGAACGCCAGAGCCGCCAAGCCATTGGCTTCCAAATTGGAGCCGGCGTTGAAGCCGAACCAACCCACCCAGAGAAGTGATGCACCAATCATCGTCATCGTCATCGAATGCGGTGGCGTGGCTTCCTTGCCATAGCCGACACGTTTGCCGACGATAAGACAGCCCACTAGCCCTGCGATGCCTGCGTTAATGTGCACAACGGTACCGCCAGCAAAATCCAACGCGCCCCAGCCCCACAACAGGCCCATGTCGGTCGGTGCGTCGACGAGGAAATCTGGCCCTGCCCAATACCAAACCATATGCGCGATGGGGAAATATGCGAAAGTCAGCCACAATATCGTGAAGATCATCAACGGCGTGAACTTGATCCGTTCAGCAAATGCCCCAACGATCAACGCCGGCGTAATGCACGCAAAGGTCATCTGAAACACCACAAAGGCATATTCAGGAATGTAGACATTATTGCTGAAGGTCGCAGCGAAAGTGGTCGTATTGACCCCTTGCAGGAATAACTTCGAAAATCCGCCAATAAAGGCGTTGCCGCTGGTGAAGGACAGGCTGTAGCCGTAGGTCACCCAAACAAGTGCCGCGACCGATACGATCATGAACACTTGCATCAACAGGCTCAGCATATTCTTTGTGCGGACAAGCCCACCATAGAATAAGGCCAATGCGGGAATAGACATCAGCAATACCAAAGCGGAGCTAATCAGCATCCATGTGGTATCGCCTTTGTCGACCATGCCGGCCATTTGTTCGACCGTTGGTGCCTTGATAGGGCCGTCGGCTGCTTTCTCTACAGCCTCCTGCGCAAAGGCGGGCAAGGCTGCGAATAACATCGCCCCCGCCGCGCCTAAAAATTTCAGTGTCTTTGACATTATCTGGTTCCCCTAGCTTGATATGGTCGCGTCAAAGCGCGGTTTCATTGGTGTCGCCGGTGCGGATGCGTAACGCGCCAGCAAGGTCGAATTCGAAAATTTTGCCATCGCCAATGGCGCCGGTTTCGGCGGCATGCTGAATGGCCTCAACCACCGCAGGCGCTTGATCAGACGCGCAGGCAATCTCGACCTTTACCTTTGGCACCATATTGGTTGCATATTCGGCGCCACGGTAGATTTCCGTCTGACCCTTTTGCCGGCCAAAGCCTTTGACCTCTGTCACAGTCATGCCAGACACGCCCAACGCGGTTAACGCCTCGCGCACCGGGTCCAACTTGTGCGGTTTAATAATAGCAATAATATATTTCATGCACGCCCCCAATCATGGTAGTGCAATGCAACATGCAAACACCGTGCCAGAAACGAAAATGCAGCTAAATACGCCTATTACAGACGATAGGGCGCGCGCATACGACCAGCGTAACTTTTCAAATTGCCTAAAATTTAATCAGTCGATAATCACTGCCTAAATAATAGGCAATCAACCAATCTGAATCGATGCCCATAAGGGCAAATGGTCCGACGCCTGTTTGGACAAAGCCGAAATATGGCTGTCCGCAGCGGTGACGTGCACATCGTGGCTGACAATTATCCGGTCCAATCGCGCGACCGGGCGGGATGTGTGGAAACTTTTGGGTGTCTGCACCAAGCGGTGATGGTGAAACGCAAGTTCGTTCAATGCACCTTTGTCCGACCATTGGTTGAAATCACCCATCATCACCGTGGGCATGTGCCGCGGGCGGGCATCAATAGCGGCCAATATTGCCCGAATTTGCTTGCGCCGCCATAGCCCCGACAAATCCAAATGCGCGCCAATCACGCGCAAGCTGTGCCCGCTTATGGACAGTTCCGCCATCACCGCGCCGCGCGGTTCCAGCATGGGCATATCGATGGGCTGAGCATGGCGGACCTCAATATCCTTACGCAATAATATCGCATTGCCGTGCCAGCCAATCGCGGCAGGACGAAAATTCAATGGCACGGGTATATAAGGCGTATCTGCCGCCAGCATCGCCAAGGGAAGCGCGGTGACCCGTGCGCCGAACCGGCGGTCCACCTCTTGCAACGCGACAATATCGGCATCGATTTCGTTCAGCACCGACAATATGCGTGCTGGATTGCGGCGTTGATCGAGCCCCACCGCCTTGCGAATATTATAAGTCGCAACCTTGAGTGCGTGGCTCATATATCGATCACAAGCTCAGCCCATATCGGCGCGCGCGCCGAATAAAAGCAGCGATCAACCAGCTGTTCCGCCTACCGTTAGCGCGCTAACCAAAGTCGTGGGTTGCCCAACGCCCGCAGGCACGCTTTGCCCCGCCTTGCCGCAGACGCCCACGCCTTCATCGAGCGCCATGTCATTGCCAAGGCCAATGACCTTGTTGAGCGCCGTTGGGCCATCGCCGATCAATGTCGCGCCCTTGATTGGGTCGCCCAGCTTGCCGTTCTTCACCAAATACGCCTCGGTGCAGCTAAACACGAATTTGCCCGAGACGATGTCGACTTGCCCGCCGCCAAAGCTTTTGGCGAAGATGCCGTTTTTAACGCGGCTCAAAAGTTCGGCAGGATCATCATTGCCGCCGCGCATGAAGGTGTTGGTCATGCGTGGCATGGGTGCATGGGCGAAGCTTTCGCGGCGGCCATTGCCGGTGGGCTCCACACCCATCAGGCGCGCGTTCATCCGGTCCTGCATATAAGCGCGCAAAATGCCGTCTTCGATCAGGACATTTTCCTGCGTCGGCGTGCCTTCATCATCAATCGACAGCGATCCGCGCCGATTTTGCATCGTGCCATCGTCGACCACGGTGACACCCGGCGCAGCCACGCGTTGCCCGATTTTTCCGGAGAAGGCGCTGCTGCCCTTGCGGTTGAAATCGCCTTCCAAGCCATGGCCAACTGCCTCATGCAGCAACACGCCGGGCCAACCAGGCCCAAGCAACACGGTCATTTCACCGGCGGGCGCCGCGACCGACCGCAAATTGGTCAACGCCTGCGCCAAGGCAACGTCAATCGCATGTTCCCATTCCTGTTCTTCAAATAATTTGTCGTACAGATAGCGCCCGCCAAAGCCGTAATTTCCGGTTTCGCGACGCTCGCCATCTTGCGCCACGATACCGACATTGAGGCGCACCAAGGGCCGGACATCGGTGGCGACGAAACCGTCGGCGCGGACGATTTCAACCACACTCCAGCTGCCCGACAGGCTGACGCTGACTTGTGCAACACGTGGGTCGCGTGCCCGCGCGGCGGCATCGATTTGCTGGCACAAGGCAACCTTTTGCGCAAAGGGCACCAGCTCCAACGGGTTGCCATCGGTATATAAATGCCGGTTATTCTGGCGCGGTGGCGGTGCGGGTTGATCCTTAGCGGGATCAAGCAGCTTCAACGTCTCACCGGCACGGCGGATCGCGGCCTCGCTCATATCATTGGCGTGGCTGAACCCGGTCATCTCGCCCGAAACGCCGCGCAGACCAAAGCCCGATCCGGTCGAATAATCGGCCATTTTAAGGCGCCCATCGTCGAAGCCAAAGCTCTCGGTCGCGCTATATTGCAGGTAGAGCTCGCCATCATCGCAGGCTTTCAAAGCATCGCGCGTAATGCGTTGCGCTGCGTCGGGATCAAGCAAGCCGGGTTGGTAAAGATAGGCGCGTGGGTCTGTATAAGTCATGGCGCCTATATGGGCCGGTGCGGCAGCGGTTGAAAGGGTAATTTGTATATTTACCCGCCATTTCCTCCCCCCGTTGCTGTCGCGCGCAATCCGTCAACGCGAAGGCAGGAATGACAAATCAGTTGTCAGCCCCTAAAGCCGCCCCATGACCACGCGATTCCAGTTTTCGATTTCCGCCACCGATGGCAAGGCCCGCACGGGAAGCATTCAGATGTTGCGCGGCGAAATTCGCACGCCCGCCTTCATGCCAGTGGGCACCGCCGCTACGGTCAAAGCCATGCGCCCTGCCGAAGTGCGGGCAACGGGGGCGGACATCATATTGGGCAATACCTATCATCTGATGCTGCGGCCTGGTGCGGAACGCGTGGCGCGATTGGGCGGCTTGCATCAGTTTTCAGGCTGGGACCGGCCGATCTTGACCGACAGTGGCGGCTATCAAGTGATGAGCCTGTCGGCCTTGCGCAAAATCACCGAAGAAGGCGTGGCGTTCCAAAGCCATTTGGATGGGTCGAAACATATGCTGTCGCCCGAACGCTCGATGGAAATCCAGCGCCTATTGGGTTCCGACATCGTCATGGCCTTTGACGAATGCCCTGCCAATGGCGTGTCACGGGACGAGGCGATTAAGTCGATGGAGTTGTCGATGCGCTGGGCGAAGCGTTCGCGCGATGGCTTTGACAGCGGCGGCGAACATGCGGCGCGCGCGGCTTTGTTCGGTATCCAGCAAGGATCCTTGGACGAAGAATTGCGTAAGCGGTCCGCCGATGCGCTCATCGACATTGGCTTTGACGGCTATGCCGTTGGTGGCCTTGCGGTGGGTGAAGGGCAAGAGGCGATGTTCGGTTGCCTCGATTATGCGCCTGACCAATTGCCCGCCGACCGGCCACGTTATTTAATGGGCGTGGGGAAGCCTGACGATTTGGTCGGCGCGGTGGAGCGCGGTATCGATATGTTCGATTGCGTTTTGCCCACACGGTCGGGCCGCAACGGCCAAGCGTTCACGCATCACGGCCCCATCAACATCCGCAACGCCAAATTTGCGGAGGACCAAGGCCCGATAGATGACCGCTGCACGTGCCCCGTATGCGCGACATGGACGCGGGCCTATGTCCACCATTTGATCCGTTCAGGTGAGATATTAGGTGCGATGCTGATGACGCAGCACAATCTGCATTATTACCAAATGCTGATGGCCGACATGCGCGCGGCGATCGCGCAAAAGCGCTTTGCAGCCTTCGCACAAGATTTCCGGCGGGATTATCTGAAGACATGAGCGTGGCATCGATCAACGATGCACTCCAACGCGTGCAGGCCAACAGCCCGTTCTTGGCTGGCCTGATCGACCGCAATGCGGACCTTATGCCGCTGATCCACGCGGGCAATTTTGACGAAGCGCTCCATATGGCCCTTGCCCGCAGCGCGGAGTCCGTCGGAACGGCATTGCGGAAACAGCGCCAAGGCGTTGCTTTGGTGACCGCCATTGCGGACCTATCGGGTATTTGGGACCTCACCCGCGTCACGCGCATTCTGTCTGATTTTGCCGACCATGCCCTTGATCAAGCCATCGCCGCGGCCATTGAAGAACGCGTGCCGGGTGCGCCCAACCAAGGCTTTGCCGTTATCGCATTGGGCAAGCATGGCGGGCGGGAATTGAATTATTCGTCGGATATCGACCCGATATTCCTGTTCGACCCCAAAACTTTGCCCCACCGCGAACGCGATGATGTAGCCGAAGCGGCGGTGCGATATGGCCGGCGGGTGATTGAGCTGCTCTCCGCGCTGGACGGGGATGGCTATGTCTTTCGCGTCGACATGCGGCTGCGTCCATCGCCAGAGGTCAGCCCCATCGTCCTGCCGGTGGAGGCGGCTATCGGCTATTATGAATCGTCCGCCTTGGCGTGGGAGCAAGCCGCCTTCATCCGATCACGGGTCAGCGCAGGCGACCGCGCATTGGGCGATTATTTCCTGAACGCCATTCAGCCGTTCATCTGGCGCAAGTCGCTTGATTTCGGACAGTTGAAAAACATCACCGCGATGACCGCACAAATCCGCGACCATTATGCCAAGGGGCAGAAAATGGGCCTCGGTTTTGACCTCAAGCGTGGCCATGGCGGCATAAGGGAATGCGAATTTTTCGCCCAAGCGCATCAGCTCATCCATGGCGGCCGCGACCCCGTTTTGCGGGTTGCCGACACATGCGCGGCGCTCGCAGCGCTAGCGGCTGCGGGACCAATCAGCGCGCAAGAGGCAGAGACCTTGTCCTTGGCCTATACGCAATTGCGGATGTTCGAACATCGCTTGCAAATGCACAGCGACCGGCAAACGCATGAAATACCCGCCAATCGCGAAACTGCCGATGCCGTCGCGCGGTTGCATGGCCTCGCAGATGCCGACGCATTGATTGCGGCAATTGCCCCCATCACGGCGCAAGTAGCTGCCATCTATGACCGCATGGTCGATGCAGGGGGCAGCGAAGGGCCGCGTATGGCGGATGAAGGTCTGCCGCTGGAGGAACAGCTCACCGACCTTGGTTATGCCGATCCTGCCGCGGTGATGCAGCGATTGGCCCGTTGGCGTAGCGGCAAAATCCGCGCGATCCGCAGCCCGTCGGCGCGGGATGCCTTTGAAGCGGTGCTGCCCGCGATCATGGCGGCGCTGGCGCAAGCGCCCGATTCGGACCGTGCCATTGCGCGCTTCGATAATATGATTGAGGCGATGCCCAGCGCGATTAACGTCTTCCGCTTGCTGGAGGCGCGCCCCGGTCTTGTGCAGCTGGTCGCAGATATCTTAAGCTATGCGCCAACTTTGGCTGACGATCTGGGCCGTCAAAGCCGCTATCTCGATGCCTTGATCGACACCAGCGCCATGCATTTGCCCGGCGACGCGTCGGCATTGCAGGACGCGATGCAGCGCCGGATTGGTGCCGCCGATTATCAATCCACGCTCGACATCGTTCGCGATTATGTAGGCGAAAAACGCTTTGCGCTCGGCGTGCAGTTGATTGAGGGCCGCAGCGACGCTTTGGCGATTGCGCGGGCGTATGCGCATTTGGCGGAGGCGGCGCTGGAGACGCTGACCGCGGCAACAGTCGCCGAATTTGAAAAGGCGCATGGCAAGATAAAAGGTGGCGAGCTGATCATTCTTGCTTTGGGCAGGCTGGGTGGCGAGGCGTTGACGCACGCATCAGACTTGGATCTCATCCTGCTATTCACCGGTGATCATCTGGCGGAATCCGATGGACCGCGCGGATTGGGTGCGACGCAATATTTTAACCGACTGGCGCAGCGGGTGATTGCGGCGATGTCCGTAGCCACGGCCTCAGGCGCTTTATATGAAATTGACACACGGCTTCGGCCATCGGGCGCGGACGGGCTATTATGCGCGTCGGTAAAAAGCTTTGACCAATATCAGCGCGTGAATGCGTGGACATGGGAGCATATGGCGCTCACTCGGGCACGCGTGCTTTTTGGATCAGAAAGCGCGCGCGCAGATGTCGCTGAGATCATCCGCGATGTTTTGCATACACCACGCGAGGCCGACACGCTGCGCCATGATATTGCGACAATGCGCAAGGATATGGCCGCGCATAAGCCGCCAAAGGGGGCGCTAGACGTTAAGCTGCTGCCCGGCGGATTGGTGGATATGGAGTTCATCATTCACGCGCTGCAGTTGGAAACGCATGACGGCCTGCAACCGCAGCTTGGCCCAGCGATTGATGCGTTGGTGGCCGCCGGACATTTGCAAGCGGACTTTGCCAAGGCCTTTGCTTTAATGGCGCGGTTGTTGGTCATGGTGCGCCTGATTGCGCCCGATTGCGCCGCCCCGCCCGAGGCGGCACAAAGGCTGATTGCACATAGCTTGGGCTTTGACGATTGGGATGGGTTAACGCAGGCGCTTAGGGATTATCGCGGTGTTGTTATGACCCAATGGCGCAGTCTATTTGGTGCACGCGATTTTTGAAAAGGAAACAGAAATGACCGATATCAACGACACGCTGCCCAACGTGACCGTCGCCGATAGCGCTGGCAATGCGGTCAATCTGGCGGCGCTTTCTGGCCCGTTCGTGCTCTATTTCTACCCCAAAGCAGACACGCCCGGTTGCACCAATGAGGCGAAGGATTTTACCGAATTAGCTGCCGAATTTGCGGCGTTAAATTGCCCAGTGTACGGCATGTCGAAGGACAAACCCGCCAAGCTCGCCAAATTCGCAGCCAAATATGCGCTGAACGTCCATTTGCTGTCCGACGAATCGAGTGATGCGACCGAGCAAATGGGCGCTTGGGTCGAAAAATCAATGTATGGCAAATTATATATGGGCATTGATCGGTCGACTTATCTCATCGGTAAGGACGGCAAAGTGGCGCGGATTTGGCGCAAAGTGAAGGTCAAGGACCATGCCGCCGAGGTTCTGGCAGCGGCGAAGGCATTATAGAGCCGTGCACCTGACAGGCACTTCGAAGTTGCAGCGGACATAGACCGAATCCTGTTCATCGCCTGCAGTTCAACCGAAACTCACCGCTCCCGACGGCGGTAAAAACATCGGTAAACTGTCATTTTGACGCGCGCTAAAGCCGCGATTCAACGACTCAACGCGTTTGAGCGGCGGCTTGTCCCGCGTTCAGGCCATGGAACTTGCATTCATTTGAGCCATCGGACACCACGCTTTTCATAAGAAGTGGGCAGGCTAACTGTCTTGGTCAATTTTCAGAGCTGCGCCAAAATCGGTGCGGGTCGCAACAACAAGGTAAAGACACACATGGTTCCCAGCGCTTTGGCTTCGTGCCAATCACTGATCCGGAAAGCTGCCGCTGCGATTGGCATCTTGGTGGCCGTTGCTGTGGCGACGCCTGCTCTTGCAAACTCTGCCGCCGCTTCATCCGACACTTTCCGCATTTCACCCGAAGATTTGAAGGCGAACCAAACCGCTTTGGGCGTTTCGGATCCTGAATTTCGTGCGCTGAACGACAGCTGGGGTCGTATCAACGGCGCCGTTAATAAGGTCGTCGTTGCCGTTCCGTCGATCAACCCTGTCGAGGCGATGAAATTCTCCAGCGGGTTCGGCTATCGTAACGCCCCCACACGCGGCGCAAGCCGTAATCACAAGGGCATTGATATTCCAGGTCCTGTGGGTACACCCATTTTTGCTACCGCAGACGGCACCATTGGCCGCGCCGGATGGGTTGGCGGCTATGGCAAATTTGTTGAAATCAACCACGGCAACGCGGTGCAGACACGCTATGGCCATTTGTCGGCGATGAACGTGATCGCCGGCCAGCGGATCCGCAAGGGTGACATCTTGGGCTATATGGGCTCAACGGGTCGCTCCACCGGAAGCCACCTGCATTATGAAGTGCGCATCGCTGGTGAAGCGATCAACCCAACTGCTTTCCTTGCGCCGCGGCAGCCAGACCTGACCGGTGCAAAATCCTTGCTTGCCTCAAAAACTGCTGATAGCAATGCCATTGGCGGTCCTGCTGAAGGTGAGTAAGCGGACAGGCTAACGCATCACCTTTGGGAGAGGGTGTAATCTTGGGGGCTGGCATCGGATACTTTGCCGCCCCTTTTCTTTATCTATGGCATGGCCTACATAGGCTGCATGACCGACACTGAAGTCATTTCCATGACCCCAAACGCTGCGCGTCGCGTTGCCGAAATCGCGACCAAATTGGGCAAAGACCCCGTGCTGCGTCTGTCGGTGGAAGGCGGCGGCTGTTCGGGCTTTCAATATCGCTTCGGTTTGGCCGACTCAATTGAAGCCGAGGATATTCAGGCACAAAGCGAAGGCGCGTCATTGGTCGTGGATCCTATCAGCCTTGACCTCGTGCGCGGGTCCGCCGTGGACTTCGTCGAATCGCTTGGCGGCAAGAGCTTCAAGGTGACCAACCCGCAAGCCCAAGCGGGTTGCGGGTGTGGATCCAGCTTTTCAGTTTAGGCGGGCGTGGCTGCATGCGTATTGCGACTTACAATATTAATGGCGTCAAGGCGCGTCTGCCCCGATTGCTTGAATGGCTGGAAGAAACGCAGCCCGACATTGCCTGCTTGCAAGAGGTAAAGTCGCAAGACGAAGGTTTTCCCATCGCCGACTTTGAACGCGCGGGCTATGGCGCGATCTGGCATGGGCAAAAATCGTTCAATGGCGTCGCTATCCTCGCCAAGGGCGCGCAGCCATTAGAGGTGCAGCGCACTTTGCCTGGTGATCCGTTGGACGAACATGCGCGTTATTTGGAGGCCGATGTTTTCGGTGTCCGCGTCGCGAGCATATATTTGCCCAATGGCAATCCGCAACCCGGCCCCAAATTCGACTATAAGCTCGCATGGATGCAGCGGCTATATGCCCGCGCGGCAGCATTGCTGGCGGCGGAAATCCCGGCTGTGTTGGCGGGCGATTATAATGTTATCCCGCACGCACATGATATTTGGGCGCCCGCGGCGATGTTGGATGATGCGCTGCGTCAGCCCGAAAGCATAGCTGCCTATCGCGCTTTGCTTGGCCAAGGCTGGACCGATGCGCTGGCGACGCATTATCCGCAAGGCGGGGTTTGGACCTTTTGGGATTTTCAGGCGGGCGCATGGCAACGTGACCATGGCTTTCGTATCGACCATCTCTTGTTAAGCCCTGCGATAGCCGACCGCCTGCAGAGCTGCGGCGTCGATAAAGAGCATCGCGGCCGCGAAAAGGCGAGCGATCATGCCCCGACATGGATAGAACTGGCGGACTAAAACAACACTTGTAGCAGTCGCTACATTTGTTATGAAGAGGCTGCAATTTTGGGAGCCGAACCATGACCTTGTTCCGCGTATTTCTCGTCACCATCATTCTGGTCGTCAACATCTACACCGCCGTCGTCATCATTAATCATGGCATGGGATTATATCCGATATTTTTCGGCGACATTGCGGCGATGACCTGGCCGGGGCAGTTCAATCTCGACTTTTTGGGCTTCCTCTTAATGTCCGGCCTGTGGGTCGCGTGGCGGCACGCCTTTTCTGCGGGCGGGCTGATCTTGGGATTTGCGGCGTTCAATCTGGGCGCGCCCTTTTTGGCGGCCTATCTATTGATCGAAAGCGTCCGGCATAAAGGCGACAGCGCCGCCATTTTATTGGGCAAAGCACGGGCCGACAACCGCCGTTAAAGCGCCTTTGCGTTGACGTCATCCAGACCAATGCTTTTGAGGAACAGCATGCCTTCCATGCTGACCAGCAGGCGTGCGGCATCCACCTCCAGCTGCGCCGCGCTGTCTGCTTTCAACTGCATCTTGCCCCAGTCCAGAAAGCCACGGCCAATCTGTTCGCCAATGCCGCGATAAAAGGCATCCCCCATTGCCGCACGGGCCGCAACCTGAAGCCAGATGCGCATATAGGGCCATAAGGCGTCCTCAAACAAAAGCGCGGCCAGTTGGCGGCGCAGATCATCCAATGGCAAAGGCTCGGACGCGGTTCGTTGGGACATCAGCGCCACCAACCGCGCCGAAATCTGTTCCAACACGGCAGAGATAATCTCCGCTTTGTCGGTAAAATAATAGAGCAGCATCCGATCACTCGTCCCCGCCGCCTTGGCCAAGGGACGCAGGCTCGCCGCCGACAATCCCTCTTTCAGGACATAATCGGTCAATCGCTGGATAATCTCCGCGCGGCGGGTGTCATTCTTGCTCACACGACCAGCATAGCGCGTCAAAGACAAAGCTGGCAACTGGACAGCGTGCGCCAGTATCTCTATCGGCTGGGCATGCCAGAATCCAAAACACATAGCGAACCTTCAGACTCCATCCTGATCATCGATTTCGGTAGTCAGGTTACCCAGCTTATCGCCCGCCGCGTGCGCGAGGCCGGGGTCTATTCCGAAATCGCCCCGTTCAATAATGCCGAGGCGGCGTTCGCGCGGATGCAACCCAAGGGGATCATCTTATCCGGTGGTCCCGCGTCCACCACGCAGGCCGGCTCCCCCCGCGCGCCACAAATCGTGTTCGACAGCGGCCTACCCATCCTTGGCATTTGCTATGGTCAGCAAACGATGATGATGCAGCTGGGCGGCCATGTCAGCGCCGGCGATGGCGGCGAATTTGGCCGTGCCTTTATCGAGGTGGAGAAGCCTTGCACCTTATTCGATGGCCTTTGGCAGACGGGCGACAAGCATCAGGTGTGGATGAGCCATGGCGACAAGGTGACTAGCCTTGCCCCTGGCTTTGAAGTCGTTGCCACCAGCGATGGCGCGCCTTATGCCTTCATCGCCGACGAAGCGCGGCAATATTATGGTATCCAATTCCACCCCGAAGTTGTGCATACGCCCGATGGCGCAAAGCTGATTTCTAACTTCGTGCACAAGGTCTGCGGCCTTGCCGGTGACTGGACGATGGCCGAGTTCCGCGCGACGAAAATCGCCGAAATCCGCGCGCAAGTCGGCTCCGGCCGCGTCATTTGCGGCCTGTCGGGCGGCGTAGACAGCTCGGTCGCGGCGATCCTGATTCACGAAGCGATTGGTGACCAGCTCACCTGCGTCTTTGTCGACCATGGCTTGCTGCGCATGAACGAACGCGCACAGGTCGAAACTCTATTCCGCGACCATTATAATATTCCGCTCGTTGTCGTGGACGCCGAAGAGCGCTTCATGGCTGGGTTGGCGGGTGTCACCGACCCCGAACAGAAGCGCAAATTCATCGGCGCGGAATTCATCAACGTCTTTGAAGAAGAAGCGAAGAAAATCGGCGGCGCAGATTTCTTGGCACAAGGCACGCTCTATCCCGATGTCATCGAAAGCGTCAGCTTCACCGGCGGGCCATCGGTTACGATCAAAAGCCACCATAATGTCGGCGGTCTGCCTGCGCGGATGAATATGCAACTGGTCGAACCATTGCGCGAATTGTTCAAAGATGAAGTCCGCATTTTGGGCCGTGAGCTTGGCCTCAATGATCAATTTGTCGGCCGCCACCCCTTCCCCGGCCCCGGCCTTGCGATCCGCATCCCGGGCGAGGTGACCAAGGAACGTTGCGACGTGTTGCGCAAGGCGGACGCGGTCTATCTCGAAGAGATCCGCAATGCGGGCCTATATGACGCAATCTGGCAGGCGTTTGCGGTTCTCCTGCCCGTCCGCACCGTCGGCGTGATGGGCGATGGCCGCACCTATGACAATGTCTGCGCCTTGCGCGCGGTGACCTCCACCGACGGCATGACCGCAGACATTTATCCGTTCGAAAGCGCGTTCCTAAGCCGTGTGTCGACGCGGATCATCAATGAGGTGAAGGGCATTAACCGTGTGGTCTATGACTATACGTCGAAACCACCCGGAACGATTGAGTGGGAATAAGCGTTCAGCCGACATGACCCGCTTGCTATCCCCTGCGCAGATCAGCGAGATTGTCGAAATGGCCTTATCCGACCATGTCAGTTTCGCCCAGATTTCGGCACAGCACAAGGTGACGCCCGACGAAGTTAAAATCATCATGCGCACCGAATTGAAACCGGGAAGCTATCGCGCATGGCGCAAACGTGTCCGCGATTTCGGCGACCGGCGCGCGCATTATAAGTGATACTCATGGCAGATAACGGACCAACAATATGACCCTCACCCTTTACGGCATTCCCAACTGCGACACCGTCAAGAAAGCGCGCAATTATCTTGATAGGCGCGGCATAAGCTATCACTTCCATGATTATAAAAAGGCGGGCGTGACGGCGGCCGATTTGGAGCGGTGGAGCGATATTGTTGGTTGGGAAAAGCTGCTCAACAAGGCAGGCACCACGTTTAAGAAGCTGCCCGATGCCGACAAGGTCGACATCGATGCCGCCAAGGCGATTGGCTTGATGCTTGCCAACCCGTCGATGATCAAACGGCCGGTAGTCGAAGGCGGCAAGACGTTGCTCGTGGGATTTAAGGAACCTGAATGGGACGCGCTTTTGTCGCAGAATTGAAACGTCGCGGGGGCAAAGAGGCCTTATGAAATTTTTGCTCCCCTTCTTAATCGCCACCCTCTTATTGTCGCCCTTCTCCATTTCGGAAAGCCACGCCATGGAAAAACCGCTTGAAGGCCAAGTCATCGTCATTGCCCATCGCGGCGCGAGTGGCGAGCGGCCAGAACATACGCTGGGCAGCTACAGCCTAGCGATTGCGCAAGGTGCGGATTATATTGAACCTGACCTTGTGCTGACCAAGGATGGCGTTTTGGTCGCACGGCATGAGAATGAGATTTCGGAAACCACCGACGTTGCGGACAAGGCCGAATTTGCCGACCGCAAGACCAGCAAGACCATCGATGGCCAGAAAATGACAGGCTGGTTTACCGAGGATTTCACCCTCGCCGAATTAAAAACGCTGCGCGCGAAAGAACGCCTGCCGCAATTGCGTAGCGCCAATATGGCCTATGACGGGCAGTTTGACATACCGACCTTTGACGAGATCCTTGCGCTGGCCAAAGCGCAAAGCGCGGTGACGGGTAGGACGATTGGCATTTATCCCGAAACCAAACATCCAAGCTATTTCACCGCAATTGGTTTGCCGCATGAAGCGCCGTTGCTGACCGCGCTCACCAAATTTGGCCATGTCGCAAAAAGCGCGCCGGTGTTCATCCAGTCATTCGAGGTCGAGAATCTAAAGGCCTTGCGGCCGAAGACCAAATTGCGCCTGATCCAGTTAATGGCAGAAACAGGCAGCCCACCCGACCGCAGCGACGTGACCTATGCCCAAATGGTAAGCGCGGAAGGCCTGAAGATCGTTGCAACATATGCCGATGGCATTGGCCCCAACAAAGCGATGGTGATTCCGCGCACGTTGCTGGGCAATCTTGGCGATCCTACAACGCTGGTCGCCGACGCACATAAGGTCGGCCTTGCCGTCCACCCTTGGACATTCCGCCGCGAAAATTACTTCCTTCCGCTCGCCCAAAAATCAGGCGTTGATCCGCGGGGTGTGGGCGACTTGAACGCAGAGATAAAAGCCTATCTCGCCACGGGCGTTGACGGAATTTTCAGTGACAATGTGACAGAAGCCATCGCAGCACGCGAATAATCGAGGACTCTATTTGCTTTTGCCTGCGGCGATTAGCGGCTAAGCCTTTGCGCTATGTCTACGCATCCTAAAACGCTCACTTTCGACACATCCACCAGCCGCGCGAACCCGACGCCGTCGCCGATGAAGCGCCTGACGGTGCCGCGCATCCGGCAGCAAAAGGGCAAGGAGCCGTTGGTGATGCTGACGGCCTATACCGTCCGCATGGCGCAATTGATGGATCCGCATTGCGATATGCTGCTGGTCGGTGATTCGCTGGGACAAGTGATTTACGGCCTGCCGCACACTGTTGCGGTCACGATGGAAATGATGGCAGCGCATGGCGCGGCGGTTGTGCGCGGCAGCTATCACGCCGCCGTCATCGTCGATATGCCTTTTGGGTCTTATGAAGCCTCGCCCGAGCAGGCATTTGTCAACGCATCGCGGTTGTTGAAAGAAACTGGCGCGGCAGCCGTGAAGCTCGAAGGCGGCAAGGTGCTTGCGCCCACAGTGGAATTCCTGACGTCGCGCGGCATTCCGGTTATGGCGCATGTGGGATTGACCCCGCAAGCGGTGAACATCCTTGGTGGCTATGGCGTGCGCGGCAAAAGCCCAGAGGAAGCCCAATCCATTGTCGATGATGCGATTGCCATGTCTGACGCCGGGGCCTTTGCCATGGTGATTGAAGGCGTGCTGGAACATATCGCCATCGAAATCACGCAAAAAGTCGCCTGCCCGACCATCGGTATTGGCGCCTCGGCGCAGTGCGACGGCCAAGTGCTGGTCGCCGAAGACATGCTCGGCCTGTTTGACCGCGTACCGAAATTCGTCAAAAAATTCGGTGAAATGGGTGTCAGTGTCGAAGAGGCTGTGCGCGCTTATGCCGCAGGCGTCCGGGACCGCAGCTTCCCCGGACCCGACCAGCTGTATCAGCCGGTATAAAGCAGGCTGGCCTATCGGTCCAAGTCGAGCTAAGGACGGCTCTGACCAATTTTGACTAAACAAATTCGGAGGCCCCTTTGGCTTTAACACCGACTAAAACGCCCGCGGATAAAGACCGGAGCGGCAGCGACGAAGCATTTTTGCGTGAGGTCGACGATGCCGTCCGCGCAAGTGATCTGACCAGTCTTTGGAAACGTTATGGCCGCTGGCTGTTGGCGGCCGTAGTTGCTGCGCTTTTGGCCTTTGCGGGCTGGATTATTTATCAAAATCAGGTGCAGGCCGCGGCAGATTTGCAAAGCGAAGAGTTTGTCGACGCCATGGATAAGTTGCGCGCGGGCCAGGAAAAAGAGGCGCGCGCCAAATTGGCAACGCTCGCACAAGCCGATCAACCCGGATATCGCGCGATGGCACAATTGGTCGAGGCAAATCTGCTCGGCGAAGATGGCGAGACCAAGAAAGCCATTGCGATCTATGCTAAGGTAGCAGGCGACGACAGCCTGCCGCAGACCTTCCGCGATTTGGCACTGATCCGCCAAGTGAGCGCAGAGTTTGACGCAATCCCGCCGCAGCAAGTGATTGACCGGTTGAAACCGCTGGCCACCGCTGGTCACCCTTATTTTGGCAGCGCCGGCGAATTAACCGCCTTGGCCTATATCAAGATGGGCAAAGACAATATGGCCGGGCCGATTTTTGCGCAGATTGCGAAACAAGAAGACGCGCCGAAAACCTTGCGCAGCCGTGCGCAGCAAATGGCCGGTGCGCTGGGTATCGATACCGTTCAGCTTGACGCAAACCGCGATGCGGCATCGAAGGCTGGCGATGCCGCCGCCAAAGGAGAGTGATAGTGAAGACCGTATCCAAATTGCTTCTGGCGCTCGCCGCGACAACGATGCTTGGTGGCTGCGCCGTCCTTGACGGAGTGCGCGGTGATGCCGGTAAGAAAAACAATACGCCAACTGTCGGCGCACGCGTCAGCATCTTGGGCACAGAGCGTGACACCGAAGTCGATGCGTCCTTGGCGGATGTGGCTGTCACCCTGCCGCCAGCCATGGTCAATGACGCATGGGCGCAACCCGGCGGCAATGCATCGAAATCGCCCGGCCATGTCGCGCTTGGTGAAAAACTGACCCGCATTTGGACCGCAAATGTGACGGGTGCCAATCCGCGCGCGCGCCTGGCCGCGAGCCCAGTGATGAGCGATGGTCGCGTATATGTCGTCGACACCACGGCGCGCGTGACGGCATTTGATGCAAACACCGGCGTCCAAATCTGGTCAAACGCACTGCAGGTTGACAGCGACGGCAAGCCATCACGTTATGGCGGCGGCGTCAGCGCCACTAGCACTAACGTCTTTGCCACCAATGGGGTCGGCGACGTCGCCGCGCTTGCGGCGGATACCGGCGCGCTTGTTTGGAAAAAGCGCCCAGCCGGTCCGTTGCGGGGTGCGCCGACATTATCCAACGGCAACCTATATGTGATGACGCAGGACAACCAGATTTACGCGCTGCGCCAAAGCGATGGTGAGCCGCAATGGAAAGAAGCCGGCCCTGTGGCGGCATCGGGCATATTCGGCGTTGGCGCCCCTGCCGCGGCGCAAGGCACGGTCATCGCTGGCTATTCCAGTGGAGAGCTTGCCGCTTATCGTTATGAAAATGGTCGCAGCCTGTGGAACGATACCTTGTCGCGTACCGCGATGTCGACATCGGTTTCGACGCTGACCGATATTGATGCCGACCCAGTCATCGACCGCGGCCGTGTCTTTGCATTGGGCAAAGGCGGACGTATGGCATCCTATGAGCTTGTTACAGGCCAGCGTATTTGGGAAATCAACATTGCGGGGATTTCAACGCCGGTGGCGGTAGGCGATTGGGTGTTCGTTATGACCGACGAAGCTCGCTTGCTGAGCGTGGCGCGTTCTAGCGGCAAAATCCGCTGGATTTCGAAGCTGCAACGGTACGAAAATGCAAAGAAGAAAAAGGGCCCGATTAGCTGGTATGGCCCGATACTCGCGGGCGGTCGTTTAATCATCGCCAATTCGCGTGGAGCAGTCTGGGTCGTCGCGCCGGAAGATGGCACCGCGACCGAGGTGGCCGATGTGAAATCCGATGTGTCGCTGGCGCCGATTGTCGCCAACAACACTTTATACATTCTGGATGATTCCGGCCGCATCTCCGCGTTTCGCGGATAGGCCTTAAAGGAGAGTGCCGGCATGTTGCCGACGGTAGCCATTATTGGTCGGCCTAATGTCGGCAAGTCTACTTTGTTCAACCGGCTGGTTGGCAAGAAACTCGCTTTGGTCGATGACATGCCGGGTGTCACGCGCGATCGCCGTGAAGGCCAAGGCCGCTTGTTCGATTTGGAATTCACCATTGTCGATACCGCGGGCTATGAGGATGAAGATCCCGACACCCTGCCCGGCCGGATGCGGATGCAAACCGAGGCCGCAATATCAGGGGCGCAAGTTGCCCTGTTCCTGATCGATGGCCGGGTTGGCGTCACCCCGCTCGACGAAGAAATTGCGCGTTGGCTGCGCAGCAGTAAGACGCCGGTCGTCCTTGCGGTCAATAAGGCCGAGGGCAAGCAAGGCGATAATGGCATATTAGAGAGCTATGCGCTGGGTTTTGGGGATCCCATTGCAATCAGCGGCGAACATGGGGAAGGCATGGCCGACCTGTTCCAATCATTGCTTCCGCATATTGACGGCGGGGCGTTTGAGGTGCCGGATCCCGAAGCGCCCGATGCCATTTTGAAGCTGGCGATTGTGGGGCGTCCAAATGCCGGAAAATCAACGCTGATCAACAAGTTATTGGGCGAAAATCGGCTGATTACTGGTCCTGAAGCCGGGATTACCCGCGACAGTATTTCGGTCGACTGGATCTGGACAGACCCCAGCCCGAAGCAAGCTGAACCCGATGAAGACGGCAATATCCCGCCTTTACTGACCGAACGGCGCGTGCGTTTGATCGATACCGCCGGCATGCGCAAGCGCGCCAAGGTGCAGGACAAGTTGGAAAAGCTATCGGTCGCCGACGCACGGCACGCCATCGACTTTGCCGAAGTTGTCGTGCTGCTGCTTGACGCGACCAAGGGTTTGGAAGTGCAGGACCTGAAGATTGCCGACCATGTGATCCAAGAGGGTCGCGCGCTGATCATCGCGATCAACAAATGGGATGTGGCGGTCGATGGCAGCGGACTATTCAACGGCATTCGTGCTGCGCTCGAAGAAGGCCTGTCGCAGTTGAAGGGCGTTCCCTTGATTGCGGTATCGGCATTGACCGGCAAGGGTCTTGACCAAATGATTTCCGCCGCATTTGATGCGCGCGAAGCGTGGAACAAGCGCGTACCCACGGGCATTCTCAACCGCTGGTTTGAAGCCGCGATTTCAGCTAACCCGCCACCTGCGCCAGGCGGCAAGCGGATCAAGCTGCGGTACATGACGCAAGCGCGGAACCGTCCGCCGACCTTTGTCATCTTTGGCAACCGTACAGATGAGCTGCCGGCCAGCTATGCGCGCTATTTGCTCAATGGCATTCGCCGCGATTTAGATTTCGGCGCCGTGCCGGTTCGGATCAACTTCCGTTCATCGAAGAACCCGTTCGCCGATAATGGATAAGCCGACCCCGCTTTGGGCTCAGTCCTCGATGGGCTTTGACTGCAACTGCACGTAATTTTCCATGCCCATGCGTGCAATCAAATCGAACTGCTTTTCCAGCATATCGACATGTTCTTCTTCGCTTTCCAATATCGCCGCGAATAGGTCGCGGCTGACATAATCACGGACGCTTTCGCAATGCGCGATGGCATCTTTGAGCAAAGGCAAAGCTTCATATTCCAGCTCAAGATCGGCTTTCAGGATTTCCTCAACGGTCTCGCCAATGCGCAAACGGCCCAACATTTGGAAATTGGGCAGGCCATCCAAAAACAAGATCCGTTCCGACAATTTGTCGGCATGCTTCATCTCGTCGATCGATTCATGCCGTTCAAAATGCGCAAGCCGCGATACGCCCCAATTGTCGAGCATGCGATAATGCAGCCAATATTGATTGACCGCAGTCAGTTCATTCTTGAGCGCTTCGTTCAAAAAATCGATGACTTTTGCATCACCCTTCATGACCATTTCCTTTAGGTTATCTGCGCATATGTTAGCGCGTTAACAGATCGTCGTGAAGGCGAAAAACGGCTGAAAAGCTGATTTTTTCGACACGCTATTGCTAAGCGGTTGCAGGTCCGGAACTGATAATGTTTCGCGCGAACGATAGGCACTGACCACATTTTGGCTTACGCCCAAGGCGCGCATACACGTCATTTGGTCGCTCGGAAGGACAGCGCACCGCAGCGCGCAGGTCTTTTTCCTTGATAGCATTACAGATGCAAACGACCATGGATCAACTCCTATGGTATTCTACTATCGTTAATGCGAACTGATTGCAATAGCATTAACGACGCATGGCTTGCATTTTTACGCGTGCCAAGCTCCGCCATAGCCATTCGAGCGGGCCGTAATGATATTGCATCAGCCATGGCTTTGACCACAGCAACATCACCGCCCAGGCCCCCAGCACAAATAGCCACAAGCCAGCACGGCTCACATGGCCGAACAAGCCGAAGCCATAGCCATAAAAAATTGTCGTCATGATAATGCTCGTACCGAGATAGTTCGTGAACGCGGCACGCCCCGCCGCGGCGACCCGCGCGAGCATCGGGTGGTTGCGATAATGGCCGATGAGCAGGATCAATAATCCCGCATAGCCAATCGTCAGCATCAATCGCGGGATTCCCCCCCAGAAGTAAAAAATCGCAAGCGCCGTGATCCGGTCGAAATCAACGGCGGCCATCCAAAGGGCCAAGCCTGCCGTCAGCAACAAGCCAAGCGGTACCATCCGCTTAACCCAGCGCTGGTAATCGGCCGCATCCCAATTCTCGGTCATGAACCCGCTTTTTTGCATCGCCATACCGATCATCATGAGCGGCAAAGTTTCGCCAATGGACAGCAACACCAAGATAAATGGCGTGCTCCACTCGGCAAACTTGTCCATCACAATCGCGCCATAGCTGCCCCTGTGCAGCGCGAGGTCAGGCGCAATGTTAAACGCAAGGTCAGAGCTCGCCATCAGTTTGCGAAACTCCTGGGCCATGTCTGCGCTCGCATCAGGCCGGGTTGCAAAATATTGAAAGGCCTGAAGCCCGCCGAATTGCAAACCCCAGAGCATTAACCCAAGCGCAAAAATGATTAAAGCGACCTTTATCAATCGGTTTGGCGTCCAATCGCGGAAACGAAAGGCGATCATGCCGATCATCGCATAGAGAAACAGGATATCGCCAAACCAGATGAAAAAATAATGCGCGAGGCCAAATAATGCGAGCCATGCCATGCGACGATAATGCACCTGCGCCGCGCTTTGCCCATTGGCCGCAGCGCGGTCGATGACCAGCATCATGCTCGCGCCGAACAAAAGCGAGAATAGCCCCCGCATTTTGCCGTCAATGAAGATAAAGGAAAATACCCATGCGATTTTGTCGGCCAAAGTGTCAGTGCCATAAGCCGCAGGCGTGACATAAGCCCATTCGGGCATCGCAAAGCCGATGATATTCATCGCCAATATACCCATCACCGCAAAGCCGCGCATCGCATCCAAGCTGATGTGCCGTTGTTCTTTATTCTGCATGGCCAATCCTCTGTATTGCCGCATTAATACAGTTCGTGCCTATGCACGTCCAGCGGATAATGTTTTTGTTATTGACACCAGTGTAGGTAATTTTTAACCTGAACGTCATCTTAGTTTTGGATTCGTCATGGCTGAACTATATTTTTCACACCCCGATCGCCCACAAGCCAGAATTCAACCGCTGAAGGCATGGCGGCATTTTCGTAAGCTGATTGCCAATAAAGAAGACACCGAGCAGGTCTTCCACATCATTGCGGCTTTAAGCGGCGGCAAGTTCGCAAAGATGGCGCTGAAATTCTGGCAAACGCCAAAGGGCCGAGCGTTGCTTGAAAGCAATGAGCGGTTGATAGACATGCTCGATGATCATGACAGCATCAAAAAGCTTCCAGAGGGAACCGTTGGTCGCGCTTATGTCGCATTCATGGAACGCGAGGGTCTAAGCGCTGCAGGTCTTGAAGCGGAATATGCCCAGTTCCGGACAACATATCCGGTTTTTGGCGATGTGGTCGAACGTTATGGCGACCGCTTGCGTGACACGCATGACATGCTGCACATCCTCACAGGCTATGGCCGCGACGCGCTGGGTGAACAATGCGTGTTGGGCTTTACCTATGCGCAAAACCACAATCTTGGCGTCGGCTTCATTGCGTATGCCGGGGGATTAGAGTTGAAATACCGCGTTACGAAATCAGCGCCGATTATGAAAGCGGTGCACGAAGGCTATCGTATCGGCAAAGCAGCGAAGAACATCGTTCAAGAAGATATTGCAGCCTTGTTACGCGAGCCGCTGGCTGATGCCCGTAAGCGCTTAGGGATAACCGAGCCGAAGACTTATCATGCGGCCCACGCCGCGATGCGGTCAGAAGGCATTGATCCCTATAATTTGCTGGCTGCGGCGGCTTAACCTTAGCCGTGCATTCCTTTTGCCTCGACCGCGGTTGATGGGGGCGTCCGGCGCATTTGTCGACTATACTCGACACGAACGGGGACCGGTGGCGTGTACCCTTCGTCACGCTTGTACCCCACGTCACCCTGATACACCGACGTCACCCTGAACTTGTTTCAGGGTCCATCGGGCAGCAAACTAAGAGCCAGAAAGAATGATGGACCCTGAAACAAGTTCAGGGTGACGGATATGTGGGTGGGGGGACCCTTCTCGTTCACCGCGCGCGGCGGCGAGAGGCTCCTAGCCTTCCATCCAGTCTTTAAAGAAGCTGTCATGTGCGGCGCGTAAATCGGTGATTGCGACCGAAAAACCGCGACCTGCTACCGCATGTCCGCTTACCGTGCCAATCCGCCTGATCGGAATGCCTGCCGCCTGCATAAGGTCAGCGTGCGCAGTGGTAACAATAAAACGCGCCTGATCCTCGCCAAAGGCCGTGGCGGCATCGTCAATGTCTGTAAGGACGCAGCCGCGACCACTGGCAAGTGCCATTTCACCCAACGCGACCAACAAACCGCCATCGGCCACATCATGTACAGCGTTCACCGTGCTGTCCTGAATAAGCTGACGCACATATTCGGCATGGGCCCGTTCTTTGGCGAGGTCGACGGGCGGCGGCGCGCCGTCTTCGCGGCCATGTAATTCGCGCAGCCATATGGATTGGCCAAGATGCCCGTTGCTATCACCAATGACGAAAATGCCGTCGCCTTCATTCTTAAATGCGATGGTCGCCATTTTGCTGACATCTTCCAGCACGCCCACGCCGCCAATCGCGGGCGTTGGCAAAATCGCACTGCCGCCGCCGGTAGCCTTGCTTTCATTATAGAGTGACACATTGCCCGACACGATCGGGTAATCGAGCGCGCGACAGGCGTCGCCCATGCCCTCCAGACAGCCGACAATCTGCGCCATGATTTCAGGGCGCTGCGGATTGGCGAAATTGAGGCAGTTGGTGATCGCGAGCGGTGTTGCACCAACGGCGCTAATGTTGCGATAGGTCTCGGCCACCGCCTGCTTGCCGCCTTCATAGGGGTCAGCGTAGCAATAACGCGGTGCGCAATCGGTGCTCATCGCCAGCGCGCGGTGGGTGCCATGGATGCGAACCACGGCTGCGTCGCCGCCCGAAAGCTGCGCCGTGTCGCCACCGACTTGGCTATCATATTGCTGCCAAATCCAGGCGCGGCTGGCGAGATCGGGGCACGCCATGAGCTTGAGCAAATCCGCGCCAAGGTCGTGGCTAGCAGGAATGTCGCTTAACGGCTGAACCTTCGCCCATGCCTTATATGCCTCTTTTGACGCGGCAGGACGGTCATATAAAGGCGCGTCTTCAGCGAGTGGGCCAAGCGGGATGTCGCAGACAATTTCGCCTTTCCACGTCAGCACCATATGGCCTGTATCGGTAACTTCGCCGATGACCGCAAAATCCAGTTCCCATTTGTCGAAAATCGCCTTGGCAAATTCTTCGCGGCCGGGCTTGAGCACCATGAGCATGCGCTCCTGGCTTTCGGACAGCATCATTTCATAAGGCGTCATGCCTTCTTCGCGGCATGGCACCTTGTCCATGTCGAGGATGATACCCGCCTTGCCATTGGTTGCCATTTCAACGCTGGAGCTGGTCAAACCGGCGGCGCCCATATCCTGAATCGCGACAATGGCGTCCGACGCCATCAGTTCAAGACAGGCTTCAATCAGCAATTTTTCCGTGAAGGGGTCACCCACTTGAACCGTAGGGCGCTTCTCCTCAATATCCGCGCCGAAATCGGCCGATGCCATCGTCGCACCGTGAATGCCGTCACGGCCTGTCTTTGACCCGACATAGACGATGGGGTTCCCAAGGCCCGTTGCGGCAGAATAAAAAATCTTGTCTTGGTCGGCGACGCCAACAGTCATCGCGTTCACAAGGATATTGCCATCATAAGCGGGGTGAAAATTGGTCTCACCGCCTACGGTCGGCACGCCAACGCAATTGCCATAGCCGCCAATGCCGGCAACGACGCCTTGCACCAAATGCTTCATCTTCGGATGGTCAGGCCGCCCGAAACGCAGCGCATTCATATTGGCCACGGGCCGCGCGCCCATGGTGAACACATCGCGCAAGATGCCGCCTACGCCCGTCGCCGCGCCCTGATACGGTTCGATGTAAGAGGGGTGATTATGCGATTCCATTTTGAAGATCGCGGCGAGCTTCGTGCCATTTGGACCATCGCCAATATCGATAACGCCTGCATTTTCGCCGGGACCGCAAATGACCCAAGGGGCCGTGGTCGGCAATTTCTTCAAATGGATGCGGGAGGATTTGTAGGAGCAATGCTCCGACCACATTACCGAGAATATACCCAGCTCGACCAAATTGGGTTCGCGGCCCATGGCGTGCAAGATGCGCGCATATTCTTCTTCATTGAGACCATGGTCGGCGACGATTTGGGGCGTAATTTCGGACATGCAACGGGCTTTAGCGAGACCGCGGTTTGTGCGCCAGACAAAATAAATGGGCGCTGGCATCGCTACCAGCGCCCACTGCGTCTGAGTTTGGAAATCCTCGCCACAAGGGCCATTCTTTCCTCAGTCTGACGTCCGGTTCCCCAATGTCACCCGAAGGTTTCGGTGGTTCGCCTTGGTACTTTGATTATCCTATCCGGCGTTGCGTCACTTGCGTGATGCCGCACATGATATGCATTGTCTCCGTACCCACCATTTAAACCACATTTCCTGTCTTGCGACGGGTTGCCTGTCAAATTGGCGATCGTGCAATCTGTCTCGTCTGCTCTGCTTTTCCGTTTCCGGTCTGGCTTTGCTTCAAAGCGTTCCTGCCTGATGACTGGAAGGTCTCATAGCTTTCGAGTCGTTCAAAGCGCCATTTTCTGAGTTATCCACAGAAGGCGCAGTTTGTGGTGGACAAAATGGAGGACAAGTTCGGGCCCCAAAACGATACGGCCCCCACGCAGCGCATGGAGGCCGTAAAAATTGTCCGGGGGCGGGGGAGAGAGGAGGAGAGAGCCGCCCGGTCAATATGTGTTTCGGCAAACTCTTGCCGTTGAGCTTCAAATAGGGTCAGGATGAAATTGCTGCAATTGCGAAAAGAATAGGGCCAGTTGCGTGTTTTGCAACTGGCCCTATACTCATTGAAAACGCGTTAATTTCGTTCTCAAAACATACTGAAATTAATCATTAGGGCGCGATTCCATTGCCTGGCAACGACGCATTGACGATGCCGCCGTCGCACGCGATGGTTTCGCCCACGATATAATCGCCGGCACGTGCGGCGAGGAAGATCGCCAAACCAGCCACATCCTCCGGCGTTCCGATTCGTGGGAAGGGAATATTTTTGCCAACTGCCTCAGCATGGTCGCGCGCCGCTTTGTTCATGTCCGACTGGAATGCGCCCGGCGCAATGCCCGACACAAGGATATTGTCCTTGACGAGTTCAGCCGCCAGACGGCGGGTCAAATGGATGACGGCGGCTTTCGATGCCTGATAGCTATAGGTTTGCCACGGGTTGATGCGCAGGCCATCAATTGATGCAATGTTAATGACCTTACCGGGGCGATCAAAGCTCGCCGCTGCCTTCAACTGCGGGTGCAAGGCTTGGGTCAAAAAGAACAGGGATTTGACGTTCAGGTCCATCACCCGGTCCCAGCCGGATTCGGGGAACTGGCCAAAATCCGCACCCCATGCCGCACCCGCATTGTTCACCAGAATATCGACCTTATCTTCACGCGCCGCAATTTGTTCGGCCAGTGACAGGCAACCGTCCACAGTCGACAGATCGCAAGGCAGGCCGATGACCTGATTGCCGAATTCGGAGACGGTTTCCTCAATCTGGTCGACCTTGCGCGCGCTGATATACACGCGCGCTGCGCCCGCTTTCAAATAGCCTTCGACAATCATCTTGCCGATGCCGCGCGAACCGCCGGTAACCAACGCCACCCGGCCATTGAGGTTGAATAAGGTTTGAATGTCCATTTGCGGTTTCCTTTTAATAACCGTTCATCGTCGCTACGCGGTCTGCGTGGTAATAAGCATCGCCGAAAAATTCGTTCAAGCTGCGGTCGCGCTTCATATAGAGGCCGATGTCATATTCGTCGGTCATGCCTATGCCGCCATGCATTTGCACGCCCTCCCGCACCGCAAGATTGCAGGCGAGCCCAGCTTTCGCCTTGGCTGCCGCAACATAAAGCTCGGCCTTGGCATGGCCTTCATCCATTAAGGATTGCGCCTTCAGCACGATCGAACGCGCGCCTTCCATTTCGCCATATAGATGCGCCGCGCGATGCTGAAGCGCCTGAAATTCACCAATGACACGATCAAATTGCTTGCGCGTCTTGAGATATTCAAAGGTCATGTCCATCGCACCTGCGCCAACGCCGACCATTTCGGCCGCGGCGCCCACCCGTCCGGCGTCGAGCATTTTGGACAGCACCGCCCAACCGCCATCAACCTCACCAATGACCGCATCGGCATCCAGCTGCACACCGTCCAGCTGCACATGCGCAGCAACAGCCGAATCGACAAGCCGCACCGCCTCCATCGAAAGACCCGCCGCGTCCTTGTCCACCGCGAACAAGGTCAGACCATCGGTCTCGCCTGCTGCGCCCGCAGTGCGCGCGGCAACGATCAGCATGTCCGATGACGCGCCTTGCACGACGAATTGCTTTTGACCTGTGAGCTTAAAGCCATTGCCGCTGCGTTCCGCAACGCACGCGATTTGCTCGGGCCGATGCTTGACGCCTTCTTCAATCGCGATGCCAATCACGGTTTCGCCCGCCAATATGCCGGGGAACCAACGATCCCGCATCGCCTTGTCCGCCAACTTCAGCGCCTCAACCGCCGCCACCGACGTGGTCAGGAAAGGCGATGGCGCGAGATTGCGGCCAATCTCTTCCAGCACGATACCCGCCTCAATCTGGCCCATGCCCATGCCGCCATCGGCCTCGGGTATCAAAACACCGGTAAAGCCTATTTCAGCGAATTGCTTCCACAAGCCATGGCTGAAACCATCCTTGCACCCCATGTCGCGGAACTTGCGGAAATGGGTGACGGGCGCTTCGCTCGCCATGAAATCCCGCGCGGTGTCGCGCAGCATATTCTGATCATCGTTTAAGGTCATTGCCATTGTCTTAACCTCCCGGCATTTCGAGGATGCGCTTCGACACGACGTTCAGCATGACTTCGCTGGTACCGCCCTCAATTGAGTTCGCTTTGGTCCGCAGCCAGTTGCGCGCCTTGGAACCGCCATTGGCGCGTTCGCTTTCCCACTCGAGCGCTTGACTGCCGCCAATCGACATGACCAGTTCATTGCGTTTCTTGTTCAATTCGGTCCCAACATATTTCATCAGGTTGGAATAAGCCGGATGTGCCTTACCGGTTTTCCATTCGTCCATGAAACGTTCGCCATGCGCACGGAAGGTGAGGTTATCGACATCAAACAATGCCATTTGTGCACGCAGCACGGGCTCTTGCGACAAGGTCGCCTTCATCGCCGCGCCAATAGAGGTCACGCCGCCATCACCGCCCATGCCGGAAATCATTTCGCGTTCATGGCCCAGCAGATATTTTGCCACATCCCAGCCGCGATTGACCTCGCCAACAATCTGATGCTTTGGCACGACAACATTGTCGAAGAAGGTTTCGCAGAAGGGCGAATTGCCGGAGATTAGCTTAATCGGCTTGGTCGAAACGCCAGGCGTTTCCATGTCGAATAATAAGAAGCTGATTCCCTGATATTTGTTTGTCTTGTCGGTACGGACGAGGCAGAAAATCCAGTCGGCCTTGTCGGCATAAGACGTCCAGATTTTCTGGCCATTGACGACCCAATGGTCGCCTTTGTCTTCACCAAAGGTTTGCATCGACACCAAGTCGCTGCCCGAGCCAGGTTCGGAATAACCCTGACACCAGCGAATTTCGCCACGGGCGATCTGGCCCATATAATGGACCTTTTGTTCTTCAGTGCCGAATTTCAGCAAGGCGGGGCCAAGCATCCAGATGCCGAAGCTGTTAAGCGGCGAGCGACAGCCCAGCTTGGCCATTTCCTGACGCAGTATTTTTGTTTCCTGCGGGGTAAGACCCGCGCCGCCATATGCCTTGGGCCAATCGGGTACCGTGTAGCCCTTCGCGACGCAGCGCTCGAGCCACAATTTCTGCGCTTCGGATTGGAAAACAAAATTGCGTCCGCCCCAGCAGACGTCTTCGTCACCTTTGGCCGGTGTGCGCATTTCGGCGGGGCAGTTTTCCTCCAGCCAGGCACGCGCCTCGGCGCGGAATGTTTCTAGGTCGGACATGACGCTCTCCTGTTTAATTGCTTGATGAATTTTTGGGCTGTCGCGCACCGAAACGCAAGCGCTTATCGGTGAGCAAAGCATGCCGTAACGTCATTTGCATCGCGATTGACAGGCTAGGACGCGGCCCTAGCATAGCAATGGGTTTTGGGAGAGAAACATCGTGCGATTCGCCGGAAAATACGCCTTTTGGCGGTTTGCGATTTAATCCAATATGGCACCAATCGTCGCACTTCCCCGATCGTTAAAAGTCATGCACGGCCTTGGCTCTGTTGCTTATGGCGTTAAGGACAATGGCTTTTCTGTATTCTTGCTAATCTTTTATAATCAGGTGCTGGGCATTGATGCCGGCATCGTCGGCACCGTTATCATGGCCGCGTTGATTTTTGATGCCTTTGCAGACCCAATCATTGGCGAGCTATCCGACCGCACGCAAAGCAAATGGGGACGCCGCCTTCCATGGTTGTACAGCGCAGCGATCCCATTAGGCATAATCTGGATGCTGCTATGGCACCCCCCCGAAATGACGCAGACCGGAACGATCATCTGGCTGTTCTGCACCGCCGTATTGGCGCGCACCTTAGTGGCGATGTGTGAAGTGCCCTCTATTGCCCTCGTCCCCGAACTGACGGGTGATTATGATGAGCGTACGCGTTTGATGCGTTATCGTTTCTTATTTGGCTGGGCGGGCGGCTTGCTCATGCTCATTTTTGCTTATGGCATTTTCTTCACCGGCGAAAAGGGCGTGAGCGACCCTGCGGGCTATGATGCCTATTCGCTATGGGGCGCGCTGATGATGAGCGGGGCGGTGCTTATTTCCGCGCTTGGCCAGCACCGCCACATCGCCAAGCCCTCACCGCCCGCACCGCGCGGTGCAGGCCTGCGTGACGCCTTGACCGAGATTAAAGCAACGCTCTCCAACCGCGCCTTTCTGTGGCTGGTATCCGCCGCATTATTCGGGCTAATTAATCAGGGTCTCACCTTTGCGCTGACCAATTATCAGCTCGCCTTTTTGTGGCAGCTGCAACAGATGGAAATGCTCTATTATGCGCTGACCTTATTCTCGACGGTCATCATTGCCTTTATCATTGTTCCGCCTGTCTCCGCGCGATTGGGCAAGAAACGCGGAGCCATTCTATTTGCCATAATCTCATTGAGCTTCACGGCCTTATTATACGGCAGTTGGCTGCTAGACCTTGTGCCCGGTGCGCCGTCGGATCCATCGATCCTGTTCATGTTTGCGTTAATGACCATCGCCAATAGTGCGGCGGTGAGTATGATGATGCTGACATCCTCCATGATGGCGGATGTCGTAGAGGCATCGCAGCAAGAAACGGGCCGGCGCTCCGAAGGGCTGTTTTTTGCTGGCTATTTCTTCATGCAAAAATGCGCCGTTGGTATCGGCACCTTTGCCGCCGGCATGATCCTAAGCTTTGCCAATTTTCCGCAAGATGCCAAGCCGGGCGAAGTGGATGTCGCCGTCCTCGACGGGCTGGCGCTTTATTATATGGGCACGGTGGTGGTCGTTGGTTTTATCGGCGTCCTGATCCTGCGGCATTTCCCGATTTCACGCGAAAGTCATAATGAACGCTTGCGCGCCTTGAACACATCGGCAGAGTCTGCCAGTTAACCGATCAATTAAATTTGAAAGAGGAATGAGTCATGGATTTCGATCTCAACGACAAGCAAACATATTGGCGGGACCGTATCCGCGACCATAATGAACGCTTCCTGCGTCCACGCGTTGCCGATTATTATGCCGAACAGGCCGTGGGCGACCGCTGGAAAGTGCTGCAGGTCGTTGAGGAAGAAAAGGCGCGCGCCAAGGCTGCGGGTCTTTGGAACTTGTTCATGCCGCCCACCTCGGGCCGCGTCCATGTCGATGACAGCGTAGCGTTTGACGGCCCTGGCCTTTCCAACATGGAATATGCCTTGTGCGCCGAAGAAATGGGCCGCATCGGCTTTGCATCCGAAGTCTATAACTGTTCGGCGCCCGACACCGGCAATATGGAAGTGTTCCTGCGCTACGGCACGGCAGAGCAAAAAGAAAAATGGATGATCCCATTGATGAACGGCGAAATCCGTTCGGCATTTTTGATGACCGAGCCAGCCGTTGCCTCGTCGGATGCAACCAACATCGAAACATCGATTCGCCGTGAAGGCGACGAATATGTCTTGAATGGTGTGAAATGGTGGTCATCCGGAGCCGGCGATCCGCGCTGCAAAATCGCCATTGTCATGGGCAAGACCGATTTCGAAGCCAAGCGCCACGCGCAGCAGTCGATGGTGCTGATGGAACTCGATTCACCCGGCGTGAAAATTCTCCGTCACCTGCCTGTCTTTGGCTATGATGACGCGCCGCATGGCCATATGGAAATCGAATTGAAGGATGTCCGTATTCCAGCATCGAATATGTTGCTGGGCGAAGGGCGCGGGTTCGAAATCGCGCAAGGGCGCCTTGGACCAGGCCGTATTCACCATTGCATGCGCACAATCGGTACCGCCGAAGAAGCGCTGGAGAAAATGTGCAAGCGCCTGCAATCGCGCGTCGCCTTTGGCAAGACCGTTGCCGAGCACAGCGTCTGGGAAGAGCGCATTGCCCGTGCCCGTATCGACATTGAAATGACGCGTCTGCTCTGCCTGAAGGCTGCGGATATGATGGACAAGGTCGGCAACAAGGCAGCTGCTGCGGAAATCGCTATGATCAAGGTGCAGGCACCGAACATGGCTTTGAGCATCATCGACAATGCCATTCAAGCGCATGGCGGCGGCGGCGTGTCCGACGATTTCGGTCTTGCATCCGCTTGGGCGCATCAGCGCACCTTGCGTTTGGCCGACGGTCCCGACGAAGTGCATGCCCGCGCCATCGCGCGTATGGAATTGGGCAAGCATGGCGGCCGTGGTAAGGACGGCCTATCCAGCGGCGATATGGGAGCAACACGGTGAAGGCTGCCGTCCTGATTGAAGCGGGCAAGCCGCTTCAAATCGAGCAAGTCAACATTGCCAATCCAGGGCCGCATGAGGTGCTGATCCGCACCGCGGCCTGCGGGCTGTGCCATAGCGACTTGCACTTTATCGAAGGCACCTATCCGCATCCTTTGCCCGCAATCCCCGGGCATGAGGCGGCGGGCATCGTCGAGGCGGTGGGCAGCGAAGTGCGCACCGTCAAGGTGGGCGATGCTGTTGTCACCTGCCTCAGCGCTTTTTGCGGCCATTGCGAATATTGTGTCACAGGGCGCATGTCCTTGTGCCTTGGTGGCGACACGCGGCGTAAACCCGGCGAAGCCCCGCGCCTGACGCGGCCTGATGGCAGTGTTGTTAACCAGATGCTGAACCTCTCGGCTTATGCTGAAATGATGTTGGTGCACGAACATGCGTGCGTTGCAATCCATCCAGATATGCCTTTGCCACAAGCGTCGGTTATCGGCTGCGCCGTGACCACAGGCGCCGGTACCATATTCAACGCCTGCAAAGTAACGCCGGGCGAAACCGTGGCCGTTATTGGCTGCGGCGGTGTTGGCCTTGCGACCATTAACGCGGCGAAGATTGCGGGCGCGGGTCGCATCATCGCCGCTGACCCATTGCCCGAAAAACGGGCACTGGCAATGCAACTGGGTGCGACAGATGTCGTCGACGCCTTGGCCGATGATGCCGCTGCGCAAATTCAGGAATTGACCAAGGGCGGCGTTGATCACGCGATTGAAGCTGTGGGACGTCCGGCGTCGGGTACGCTCGCCGTCAAGTCGCTGAAGCGGGGCGGAACAGCAACCATCTTGGGCATGATGCCGTTGCAACATTCGGTTGGCCTGTCGGCGATGGACCTTTTGTCAGGCAAAAAATTGCAAGGCGCGATCATGGGCGGCAACCGTTTCCCTGTCGATATTCCGCGTCTGGTCGATTTTTACATGCGCGGCCTTTTGGACCTCGACACCATCATTTCGGAGACCATTCCGCTCGAGCGGATCAACGAGGGCTTTGACCAGATGAAGCGCGGCGATGCGGCGCGGTCGGTCATCGTTTTTGACCAATGAGCAAACCACAAACCCCGATTGACGCGCAGACGGCCTTTACCGGTACCGTTGCGCCAAGCGGCGCGGACATCTTAGATGCCGATAAACTGGCGCAGTGGATGGCCGATAATGTCGAAGGCTTTGAAGGTCCGGTTGAAGTTCTGAAATTCGCGGGCGGGCAGTCAAATCCGACCTACCGCTTGAACGCGAAAAGCGGCTCCTACGTCTTACGCCGTAAGCCATTTGGCGTATTACTGCCCAGCGCGCATGCCGTTGACCGCGAATATAAGGTCATTGCTGGTCTGTATCCGACCGGCTTTCCCGTGGCCAAACCCTTTGGTCTTTGCACCGACGACAGCGTCATCGGTTCGATGTTTTACATCATGGACATGGTTGAAGGTCGCACCATCTGGGATGGTGCTATGCCGGGGTCAAACCCTGTCGAACGCAGCGCAACCTATGAGGCGATGATCGACACCTTGGCGGCATTGCATAATGTGGATGTTGAAGGCGCTGGCCTGTCCGACTTTGGCAAACCCGGCAATTATTTCGGGCGTCAGGTGGAACGTTGGACGAAGCAATATCGCCTCGCCGAAACCGAAACGATGCCCGAAATGGAACGGCTGATCGAATGGTTGCCAAAGACGCTCCCCGCGCAAACGCGCACCAGCGTCGTCCATGGCGACTATCGCATCGATAACATGATCTTCGATGCCAAGGATCCCAAAGTCGTCGCGGTGCTCGATTGGGAATTGTCGACCTTGGGCGACCCGCTGGCGGATTTCACTTATGTCGCCATGGCGTGGGTGACGCAAAATGAAGGTCGCTCGGGCGTTATGGATTTGGACCGCCCTGCGCTCGGAATTCCAGAACTCGACGCGATGGTAGAGCGCTATTGCGCTGCCACCGGCCGCGACGGTGTGCCCGATATGAACTGGTATTTTGCCTATAATTTCTTCCGCCTCGCCGGGATTATTCAAGGCATCAAAAAACGTGTCATCGACGGCACCGCAAGTTCGTCACATGCGCAAGCGATGGCCGAACGCGTGTTCCCTCTGGCGGAATCCGCTTGGAAGTTCGCCGAGAAGGCTGGGGCGTAAAAATCATCCCTCCCCATCGGCGGCGAGGAAAATGGAGAGAAAAATGTCTTTATTCGATATGACCGGCAAGGTCGCCATCATCACCGGGTCATCACGCGGCATTGGTCAAGCGATTGCCGAAGAAATGGCCGATCATGGCGCAAAGGTTGTGATCTCCAGCCGTAATATCGAAGATTGCGAAGCGGTCGCCGCTGGCATCAATGCCAAGCATGCAGGCGCTGCACTGGCGGTGGCATCCAGCCTGTCTTCGAAGGAGAGCTTGCAGAATCTCGTCGATGAAGCGCGTAAGGCATTTGGCAAAGTCGATGTCTTGGTCTGCAACGCGGCGTCCAATCCGCATTATGGCCCGATGGCCACAATCACCGACGAACAACTCCGCAAGACGCTCGATCACAATATCGTATCGCAACATTGGCTGATCCAAATGGTCGTGCCCGAAATGATCGCGCGCAAATCGGGCTCCATTGTGATTGTTTCCTCGATTGGCGGTCTGCGCGGGTCGCCGATCTTGGGCGCTTATGCAATTACGAAAGCGGCGGATATTCAAATGACGAAGAATCTCGCCCGCGAATATGGCCCGCATAATGTGCGCATTAACTCGATTGCGCCGGGACTGGTGAAGACCGATTTTGCCAAGGCATTGTGGGAGAACCCAGAAAATCTGAAAGCATCCACCTCGGGCGCGGCCTTGGGCCGCATTGGCGAGCCGCGTGAGATTGCGGGCGCGGCCGTATATTTGGCGTCGGACGCATCAAGCTTTATGACAGGACAGACAATAGTTGTGGATGGAGGCGTTGTCGTATGAGTGGAGCATTGCAAGGCAAAGTCGCCATCATCACAGGCGCAGGGTCAGGCATTGGCCGCGCGTCCGCCATCCGCTTTGCGGCCGAGGGGGCGAAGGTCATTTTGGGCGATATGGCGGCATCGGTGCATGACACCGCCGCAATGATCGGTGATGCGGCCACCGCGGTACAGATGGACGCGGGCAATGAAGCGGACGTCGCGGCGATTGTCGCAAAGGCCATTGAATTGCATGGCCATCTCGACATCGCCTTTGCCAATGCGGGTATCTCCGGCGGCATGGAAGGTATCTTCGACAACACAGTCGAAAATTTCACCAGCGTCCTGCGCGTCAATCTCATCGGCCCTTGGCTGATGGTCAAGCATGCGGGCAAGGTCATGGCGGATGCAGGCAATGGCGGTTCGATCATTCTGACCGCAAGTGTCGCGGGTATCCGTTCGGGCGCAGGTGGCCCACCTTATTCGGCGTCCAAGGCTGGCGTCATCAATCTGGCGCAGGTCAGCGCGCAACAATTGTCGGGCACCAATGTACGCTGCAACGCGATTTGTCCGGGGCTAACCGAAACCGGCATGACGAAGCCTACTTTCGACTATGCCCGCGAAAAGGGCGTGACCGAAAAAATCGGTCGGTTGAACCCCTTGCGCCGCGGTGCGCAGCCAGAGGAGCTCGCGAATGTCGCCTTGTTCCTCGCCAGCGACCAAGCCTCTTATGTCAACGGCCAAGCCATTGCCGTTGACGGCGGGCTCTCCAGCTCGCACCCCGTAACCCGCCAGTTAACAGGACAAACCGCCGTATGAGCGCCGAAGATTTAGGTTTCGTTCCCGACCGCCTCGCCCGCATACCCGCATTTATTCAGGCCAATTATCTCGACAATGGCAAATTGCCCTTTGCGTCCGTGTTGGTGGGCCGTGGTAATGATGTCGCGCTGCAATGGAGCTCGGGCGTCGCCGACGACGCCATTTTCCGCATCGCCTCGATGACCAAGCCCATCACCTCGGTCGCATTCATGCAGTTGGTGGAGCAAGGCAAGGTAGCACTGACCGATCCGGTCGCCAAATATATTCCCGAATTTGCAAATCTGGGCGTATTTGTAGGCGGCGGCGGCAATGTACCGTTTATGACGCGTGCACCATCGACGCACATGCGGGTGGTGGACCTACTGCGGCATACAGCAGGATTTACCTATAGCTTCCAAGAACAAGGCAATGTCGACGCGGCATACCGCAAGACCGATGTCGAAAGCTGGAGCAAAAATACCGCGCAAAGCTTCATCGATACGCTGGCGCAAATCCCGTTGGAGTTCGACCCCGGCACGCAGTGGAATTATTCGGTTGCCACCGACATAGTGGGTATATTGGTCGAACGGATTAGCGGACTGTCGCTGCCGGAATATTTTCAAACGCATATTTTCGCGCCTTTGGGCATGACCGATACATTCTTCCAAGTGCCCGCCGATAAGGCGTCGCGCATCCCTGAAGGCTTTGGTTTTGACCCCGAAGCGAAAATGAAGCTGCTCGACAAAGCAGGCGCCGAAAGCATGTGGGCCAAAGGCTGGTCATTCAATTCCGGCGGTGGCGGCCTTGCGTCGAGCGTTGCGGATTATCATCGTTTCTGCCGGATGCTGCTAAACGGCGGCGCGCTTGACGGCGCACAAATCTTGAGCCCCAAGACAATAGAATTGATGACCGCCAATCATATTCCGGGCGGACAAGATCTGACGCAAATGTCGAAATCCTTATTCAGCGAGGCGGACATGGCCGGCATTGGCTTTGGCCTTGGCTTTGCCACGACCATCGACAGCGCCGCGACACTGGCACCTTGTTCCGAGGGCGATTTTTATTGGGGCGGCATGTACTCCACCGCGTTTTTTGTGGATCCGGTGGAGGACATCATCATGATTTTCATGACGCAGTTGCTGCCATCAACCACTTACCCCGTGCGCCGCGAGATCAAGACGATGATCTATTCCGCGCTGGCGGCGTAGACGAACTGTTCTGCACATAAACCACGTCATGCTGAACTTGGTTCAGTATCCATCGTGCCACGCGGGCCGAAGGGTGTAGAGGCAAAATAGACCCTGAAACAAGTTCAGGGTGACGAAGTTGTGGGTGAGCAAAAGAAACTTTTGGAGCGAACCGACCTCCTAAACCGTCGCAATCTCCACCTGATTGACGGGCGCCGGTTTTGCCCGTGCCGCAATCAGGCTTCCGGCGACAATCAAGGCAGTGCCCAAAAGCACGGGCCAAGTGACGGGCTCGGCAAAGAACAGCCAGCCGAAAAATGCCGCCCAGACAAAGCCGGTATATTCGACCGGAATTAAAATCTGCGCCTCCGCGCGGGCATAGGCCCAGCTCAGCAACAACAGCGAAATAATCGCGAGCACCGCAGCACCGCCGATCATCGGGGCATCGGATAGGCCGATTGGTTGCAAAAACCAGGGCGCAGCAAGGCCCAGTGTTGCCGCGACAAACAGATTTTGGAAAAAGGCAATTTCGATTGGCCCGGCAAGCTGCGCCTGGCGCCGTGCCAAGATTAGATTATATGCAAACACCACTGCCGAAAACAAAACCGAAGCAGCGCCCCAAAGTTGCCCACTGCTATAATCTCCGCTCAACCGGCCCGCCAAAATGATCACCACCCCGCCAAGTCCCGACAGCGACGCCCAAATGGCGGAACGGCCTATCGTCTCGCCCAGCATAACCGCGGCGAGATATAATGCGATGACAGGCGCGATGAAGCTCAGTCCAATGGCCTCGGCCAGCGGCAATTGCGTTAGCGACCAGAAAAAGCTGACCGCCATGACCGACACGATGATGCTGCGCCATATATGCATTTTAAGGTTATCGACGGTCGGCCATTTCTGCCGCGTGCCAACAAACAATAGCCCCATGAATAAGGTGCCAAGGCAGTTGCGCCACATCACGGCATTATACGCGCCTAGCGACAAAGCGATGTCTTTCATCACCGCATCCATCAACGAAAATGTGCCAACGCCCGCCGCCGCCATCATGAACGGAATGAACGGGCGCGGGTGCAATTCAGCCATGTCTAAAGACTATGTGCGACAAGTTTATCGAGCGCCGCACCGTCCACGCGATAGACGGTCCATTCGTCCATCGGACTTGCCCCCAGCGCCTTATAGAAATCAATGGCGGGCGTGTTCCAATCCAGCACCGACCATTCGAGCCGCGCACAATCGCGTTCAACCGCAAGCGCGGCGAGCCGACCCAGCAACGCCTTACCAAGCCCAAAGCCGCGCGAATCCGGCCGCACGAACAAATCCTCCAGATAGATACCGGGCCGCCCTTCGAAGGTCGAAAAATTGTGGAAGAACAAAGCAAAGCCCTGCGCCACATTGTCAATCTCGCCAATGAGCACCTCGGCATAAGGCCGCGGCCCAAATAGCTTTTGCGCCAGCACTGCTTCATCAAACCGCACCGCATGGGCGAGCTTTTCATATTCCGCGAGGTCGCGAATGAATTGCCCAATGAGCGCGATGTCGCCGGACGTTGCAGCCCGTATCGAGAGGCTCAAGCCGCTTTCCCGTGCAACGTATCCATGCTGACGCTGGTGCCGGAATCAATCTCTGCGGCTTTGGCTTCGACCAATTTGACGATGTGGCTGATCATGTCGTCATCCTCGACATGATGGTCGGTGACGCCCGACAGATAGACCATATGCTTGCCATTGCCGCCGCCTGTGATGCCGATGTCGGTCTCACGCGCTTCGCCGGGGCCATTGACGACGCAGCCCAGAACCGAGAGCGACATGGGCGTCTTGATATGGCCGAGCGCATCTTCCAATTTCTGCACCGTGCGGATGACGTCAAAGCCCTGCCGCGCGCAGCTTGGGCAGCTGACAACGCGCACGCCGCGTGTGCGCAGGCCCAAAGCCTTCAGGATTTCATAGCCGACGCGTACTTCTTCTTCGGGCTCGGCAGACAGGCTGACACGGATGGTGTCACCAATCCCCGCCCACAATAAATTGCCCATGCCGATGGACGATTTGACTGTGCCGCCAATCAGTCCGCCTGCCTCGGTAATGCCCAAATGCAAGGGGCAATCGACAGCCTCGGCCAAGCCCATATAGGCGGCCACTGCGAGGAAAACGTCCGATGCTTTCACCGCGACTTTAAATTCGTGGAAGTCATGATCCTGCAGCAATTTGATATGGTCCAGCGCGCTTTCAATCAGCGCCTCCGGGCAAGGCTCGCCATATTTTTCGAGCAGGTCTTTTTCGAGACTGCCTGCATTCACGCCGATCCGGATCGCGCAGCCATTGGCTTTGGCGGCGTTGACGACTTCCTTCACGCGTTCGGATGAGCCGATATTGCCGGGGTTGATGCGCAAGCACGCTGCACCCGCATCCGCCGCCTCAAGAGCGCGTTTGTAATGAAAATGAATATCGGCGACGATGGGGACATTGGCCGCGCGGACAATCTGTTTCAGCGCCGCCGTGCTTTCCACATCGGGGCAGGATACGCGAATAATATCGACGCCTGCATCCTCGCACCGGCGGATCTGGTCAATCGTGGCAGCGGCATCGCTGGTCAGCGTATTGGTCATGGTTTGCACCGAGATCGGGGCATTGCCACCGACAGGGACTTTGCCGACCATGATCTGGCGGGACGGGCGGCGCGCAATGTCGCGCCAAGGGCGAATAGAAGACATAGGCATGATATAGGCGGCTTGGGATTTTCCCGCAATCATCATCCTGAACTGTTTTCAGGACAAAGTGATGCGCAGATCAGTCTAGCCCACCGTGCCATGCTGCCGCTTGCGCTGCGGCGATCCCACCCACCTCAGCAAGCACGGCCTGATCAGAATCGCGGCTCTGTTCATATTTGCCATCGGCTTCATAAAAGGCCGTAACAATGACTGGGGGTCGCGCGGGTGGCCAGAAAATGGCGACGTCATTGGTCTTGTTATTGTAATTTGCGCTGTTGGCGGTTCCGGTTTTGTCGCCACTTTTCCAAGAAAGGGGGAGCCCACCCCGGATCCGCTTCATGCCTGTGCTGGTGTCAACCATCCATTGGATCAATATGTCGCGCGACGCCGGTTTCAATATGCTGTCGTCCGTTAAAAGTCGCGCCATCGTCCCCGCAAATGCGCGCGGCGTGGTCGTATCGCGCAGCTCACCGGGCGGGACATTGTTCATATCGGGCTCATATCGGTCCAATCGCGTGACGTCATCGCCCCAACTGCGAAAAATCGCGGTTATGGCGGTTGGACCGCCCAGATGCTTGATCAAGAGATTGGCCGCCACATTATCGCTGGTCTTTTGCGCGGCTTCGGCCAAGTCGATGATACGCATGGCGCCCTTGGAGAGATTTGGCCCCGTAACTGGGGCATGCGGGACCATATCCGCCTGCGTATAATGCAGGGCCATATCGAGATTCAGCCTGCCTTGGTCTGCCTGTTGTAGCACCGCTGCGGCGAGCGCGAGCTTGAAGGTCGAACACATGGCAAATGCTTCGTCATAATGATGCCCCGTCATGCGGCCCGAAGCGGTATCGATCACCGCCGCACCGAGCCGTCCGCCAACGCGTGCCTCCAGCGCAGCCAAGGCAGCGTTGGGCATGATGGATGGCGCAACTTGCCGAGGGCCCACGCAGCCTGTCAGCGTCAATGCAGCAACGCTTGCCATCATTCCGCGTCTATCAATCTCCATGGCCCGCTTCCTCATATTGACGCCACATGTTGCGGCGGTGCGTGCCTTCTTTACCCTGTCAATTTCGGGGTTACCAGACACGGCACAAGGATCGGCAAAGTAATGGGAGGTGATAGGCTTAGGATCAGGACCTATCCCTATGCAGCACCGCTTTGCTTTACGCATGGTTACAATCTAAGATGACGCCATGAAACGCTTCCTTATTTCGCTCGCCCTTTTGTTCGCGCCATTGGCACCTGCCCAAGCATATTGGGAATATGGCCATGAGACAGTGGCGCACATTGCCCAAGCCAATATGTCGCCTAAGGCGCGCGCGCAGATGCAACGTCTGTTGCACGCGGCACCTATGCTTGGGACACCGAAATGCGCGATGCGCAATATCGCGGACGTCAGCATTTGGGCGGATTGCATCAAAAGCGACCGGGTGCGCTGGGGTTACACTAACAGCTGGCATTACCAGAATGTCGACATCTGCAAGCCGTTCGATTTGAAAAGTGCCTGCGCCGATGGCAATTGCGTATCAGCCCAAATCGACCGCAACTTTGCGCTTTTATCAAACAAGGCCCTGCCCGCACATGTCCGGTTGGAGGCGCTTGCCTTCCTGATCCATTTTGTCGGCGACATACATCAGCCATTACATGCGGGCGACCGCGCCGATCGTGGTGGCAACGATCTAAAGACCATTTATGGTGTGATGCCCGGATATAATCTCCATTCGGTGTGGGACGGGCTTTTGGCCGACCGTGCGCTATCTGCTGCGCCAGCCATTGTTCGCATATTTTCACCCGCCGAGAAGGCTGCGGTCGTACAAGGCAATATGCGCCTGTGGAGTGAGGAAAATTGGGCCGTGTCAAAAAACATCGCCTATCCGCGCGCTATGGATGGTGACGCCTGCGGCGCTAAGCCAAGCGCACCCGTCATCATTGACGAAGCGGACGTCGCGGCGTCACGTGCAGCCTTACGTCAACAAGTCGAACGTGGCGGCATCCGCTTGGCGCGCTTATTGGACGAAGCCTTAAGCTAGCCCTTAAATTTGGCCGCGGCGTTTTTTCTTTGCCTCTTGCTCGCGTTTTGAGCGCAAGAGGCTGTCCACATCCACGATTTCGCTTCGCGCTTTCATGTACCGGATCATCGCAAAAACCCAAAGGGCGGTTGCCGCGAGAAACGGCAAGTTCAGAAACAGCAATATCTCGCTATCGCTCCAGCCGGCATTTTTGGCGACGGCGGTCGCCCACACAAAGGCTCCGGTCGCGCCGAAAAATGCAACCATCCAGACGGCAAAGGCGCGCCAGCCAGCAGCATTGCGGGGGGATATCTTAATACCAGATCCCGACTTATAATATATAAAGGGCTTATCTTCCTCGCGCATTTCAACTCTCCTTAGGCGGACGTCCCCGCTTGGGGGTTTCGCTGACCCCAACTTTTATCCCACGCTTAACCAATGCCTCGCGCAAAAGCACCTCAATCTCGGCATTAGCGCTCCGGAAATCGGCGGCCGCGCACCGTTCGATACAGGCAAATAATGCCGGATCGAGACGGAGCGGGAAAGCCTTTTTGGACGGAGCGGCCACGCAGCGGTCTAGCTATACAATGTGCCGGTGTTCACCACGGGCTGCGTATCGCGTTCGCCACACAAAACGACCATTAGATTGGACACCATCGCCGCGCGGCGTTCGTCGTCCAATTCGACGACATTTTTGGCCGATAACATTTCGAGCGCCATTTCGACCATGCCCACTGCGCCTTCGACCAAGGTCTTGCGCGCCGCAACCACCGCCTCTGCCTGTTGGCGGCGAAGCATAGCGCCTGCAATTTCTTGCGCATAAGCCAAATGGGTGAAGCCGCATTCGTCGACGGTAATGCCCGCCACGCGCAACCGGTCCATCAGCTCTTGTCGTAATTCTCCGCCGACCTGATCATGGTTGCCACGCAACGTCACTTCCTGATGCGTAAAATCATCATAAGGGTAGCGTGCACCAATGGTGCGGACCGCGGCCTCAATCTGCGCAATGACGAATGCTCTATAATCATCGACATCAAACAAAGCCTGCGCCGTATCGGTCACGCGCCAAACCACTTGCGCCGCCATCTCAATGGGGTTGCCGCGCAGGTCGTTGACCTTAATTTTTTCCGAAATCAAATTGTTCGCACGCAACGATACCCGGGCTTTACCCATCCACGGCCAAGTCCAGCGAAGCCCCTCATTGCGGTCCGTGCCCTTATAGGCGCCGAACAAGGTCAATGCGAAGCCTTGGTTAGGCTGCAGCATGTAAAAGCCCGCGGCAACAAATACGAAAACAACAATACTCAAAGCCATGCCAAGGTGATCAGCATTGGGGCCGCCGGGAATGACCGAGGTCATCGCCCAGGCGAACCACAGCATGCTGCCCAAAACTACGAGTAACATCACATAACCGTTGAAGCTGCGCGCCGTAATTTCCCGGCTCGCTTGCAGTAAGTTTTTCATATCGTCTGTCATTACGACCTCCATAAATATGATATCATATTTATATCTTATTTGGCAAAGGTCAACTAAAAAGGGCTGCGCAGAGTATCGCCTGCACAGCCCTTTTTTAACGATATCGCGGTGCCTTATTCGCCGGTCGGAAATCCGCGTTTTTTCATGATATATTTGACGTCGGGGTCACGACCGCGGAAGGCGCGATAGGCCTCAATCCGGTCGGTTTCATTACCCGTTGCAAGCAACATCGAACGGAAACGCTCGGCGGTTTCCTTGTGCCAGACATCCCCCTTTTCGGTGAAGGCAGCCCAGGTGTCGGCATCCATCGTTTCCGACCAAAGATAGCTATAATAGCCCGCCGAATAGCTGTCGCTGGAAAACAAATGGTTAAACTGCGGCAAGCGGTGCCGCATGACCATTTCCTTTGGCATGCCAATCTCCGCCAGCGTGTCACGTTCGAACGCGGCTGGATCGGTAACAGGCTGGCTGCGATTATGCAATTTCATGTCCAATATCGCGCTAGACAGATATTCGACTGTGGAGAAACCTTGATTGAACGTGTCGCTTGCCCGGATTTTCTCGACTAGAGCCGCTGGAATAGGCTCACCGGTCTTATAATGCTTGGCATAAGTGTTGAGAATATAGGGCGTCAGCAGCCAGTTTTCGTTCACTTGGCTTGGATATTCTACAAAATCGCGTGGTGTCCCGCCTAGCCCAGGCCAAGTGATATCATAATTGAGATAATGGATCGCATGGCCAAATTCGTGGAACAAGGTCGATGCATCATCGATGCTGATCAACGTCGGCACACCATCGGCACCGGGCACGAAGTTGTTGTTGTTTGACGCAAGCACAATGTTGTTCTTGCCGCCCAAGGCGTGCTGGCTGCGGTAAGTGGTCATCCACGCACCCGAGCGCTTGCCGGCGCGTGCGAAATTGTCGAGGTAGAACAGGCCAATGACTTTGCCATCGCGCCGAACCTCAAATGTCCGCACCTTCGGCTCGAAAACGGGAACCGTGCCTGTGTTTTCAGTGAAGCTCATGCCGTATAACTTGCCTGCGGCATCAAACATCGCCGCAACCATATTATCCAGTTGGAAATAGGGTTTTACCGCTTCCTGATCGAGGTCATATTTCGCCTTACGCACTTTCTCCGCGTAGAAACGATAATCCCACGGCGCGATGGTGATGTTATCCGCATTCGCAATCGCCTGCATGTCCGCGACTTCTTCACGGACGCGGGCGGCCGCAGCCGGCCATACCTTCATCATCAGGTCCATCGCCTTATTCGGGTCCTGCGCCATGGTATCGGCCATCCGGTAATGCGCATGGGTGGCAAAACCCAAAATTTCGGCGCGCTGCTGACGCAGCTTCAGGATTTCGGCGATGGTCGCGTTCGTGTCATTGGCATCTTTGTTATCACCGCGCTTGGTGAAAGCTTGCCACACCTTTTCGCGCAAATCACGGCGAGTCGAATTTTCGAGGAATGGCTGCACCGCCGACCGCGTGTTAACCACGGCCCAACCGTTTTGGCCCTTCGCCTTTGCCGCGGCCTGCAACGACGCTACAAAACTCTCTGGCAGGCCAGCCAAATCGGCCTCTTGCGTGATTAGAATGAAGCTTTCCTCGTCCGCGAGAACCTTTTCCGAAAAAGCGGAGAATTTCTTCGCCAGATCGGTCTCAATGCTGATGACTTGCGCTTTCTGTGCTGCATCAAGCATCGCGCCATTGCGGACCAATCCATCATAAGTCCGTTCCAACAACCGCATCTGCTTTGCATCAAGACCGAGATTAATGCGCTGGTCATATAAATATTTCACGCGTTGGAAATAGCGCGCATCCAACGACAATTCGGAGAAGAAGGCGCTGAGCTTCGGTTCCCATTCAGCCTGAATTTTGCGCACTTCGGGGTTGGAGAGATTCGACGAATGGACGCCCCATATGGAGAATAAGCGGCCAATTTTCTCACCGGAAAGTTCGCTGGCGGTAATGGTATTTTCGAAGGTGATCGCTTCAGGCTTTGCAAGCATCGCTTCGAATTCCGCTTTTGACGCATCCATTGCGGCTTGGAATGCTGCGGGGAATTGCGAAACCTTCACCTGATCCCATGGGGGCACACCGTCATATGGGCCCGACCATTCCTGCAACAAAGCGGGCTCATTCGCAGACTGGTTGGCGTTCATTTCCTTTGCTTGTGCAACCGATGTCATTGATACTCCTGACAGTAAAAGCGCCGCTGCGCCCATTATGATGTGATGTCTTTTCACCTAAATTGCTCCTCTGGATCTTGCCGCAGCTTTGCTGGTGCTTCAGGTGAATGGGGATAGCGCATCATCTAGCGTAAGCAAAGCTTCCGCCCGCCTAAACTATTTCCTCCAATATGGAGGTAAGTTTTACATATTCGTCATTGTTTTTTTCGTGCGTTCACAAAAGCATAATCTTATCAGTATTTTGTTCGAAAAATTATGCCAGGCACCACACCTCCCCCCGGAACGGCCCGAAATGGACGTATTGCAATGATCTCAGGCGGGTCATTGGAGCGGGATGCCAAGCTTGCGCGGCTGGCAACATTGGCCGGTTGTACGCCGTTACCCATGGACGACACGCAATCGGCCGATTTTATTTTGATTGACCTTTCCTCCGAAACGGACAGGCTCAATGATACCCTATTGCGGATAACAGATTATCTCCAAAAATATCGCAGCACTGCATTGATTTGGTCCAAGATGGAGTCGCTGGAAGTAATTTATGCGGCGCTTCCGCAGGGCCAATGTCACTTTCTGGTCAATGCAGATGACGTCGAAGCAATGCCTATCTTGGCGGGTGCATTTGGACGGGGCGGTATGGATCGACTGCATGACAGAGACCAAGAAGTAGAATTTAGATCGCTACACCAGATCAGCGATGAGTTAGCCGAATTCGCCCGCACGCTGGCGCGCATGGCTGATCCAGAGCTGAAGGATAAAATACAGGATAAATCGATTTCCTACAGGGCCGCGCCACTGGGAGGCTTTCAAGGATTTCCAAACGAAAATTCGGTTACCAAAGATGTCGCGGTAAAGTTGCGTCTCCGCGAAGTAATCAAGCTGCGCCGATTGCGCGATCGGTTTTTCCCACCAGACCTATTCGCCGATCCCGCATGGGATATCCTGCTTGATCTCAAAGCTGCAGCGCAAGAAGGACAGCATGTATCTGTGTCCAGCCTATGTATTGCCGCAGCGGTTCCACCGACGACGGCCTTACGATGGATATCTGCTATGACCGAAAGCGGCATGCTTTTGCGGCGGCAGGACCCAGCGGACGCTCGGCGCGTATTTATTGAACTTTCCGCCGAAACTTCAGCAAAAATGGATGATTACATCGTCGCGGTCACTACCCGTTTTGCGCCGTTCATCTAAATGGCCTTGCCAAATGTGATTCCCTTTGGCAAAGGCCCGTTTCCCGAGAGGGGCGCTTAGCTCAGTTGGTAGAGCATCTCGTTTACACCGAGAGGGTCAGCGGTTCGAGCCCGTTAGCGCCCACCATGGTTTTTCAATGGCTGTATTGCCATTATCCGCGCAAATCGCAGCGGAATTTGACTTCCGGCATTCAGGTAGCAACCCACGGACAAGGCGTAAACCATCATATGCTGCAACTGCGCATGCAGTTTGCCCTCATCGCACCGATTCGCGGTTCAACATAAAAACCTCACCCGGCGCATCGCTGGCGCCGGGCGCGGTGCTGCAAATATCAGGCTTTTGCTTTCAAGCTCTTCGCGACGGCGACGCCATGCCGCTCCAGCGCTTCGACGATTTTGCCCGCGCCTTCCAAATCGCCCCAGAACATAGGACCGCCGCGATAAACCGGCCAGCCATAGCCGTAAATCCAGACCACATCGATGTCGGATGCGCGCTGGGCTTTGCCTTCTTCGAGTATTTTATAGCCCTCATTGACCATCGGATAGAGCGTGCGTTCTACGATTTCTTGGTCGCTGACTTCGCGCTTCGGTAAATTGGACGTAGCCCGGAACTCTTCAATGATCGCCAACGCCTCGGCACTTGGCGTGCCCACGCGTTTTTCATCATAATCGTAAAAACCCTTGCTGTTTTTCTGACCAAAACGGCCCGCCGCACACAGTGCATCGCGTATGGTTTCGACCTTTGACGGATCGCGGTGCCAACCAATGTCAAGGCCAGCCAAATCGCTCATCTGAAACGGCCCCATGGGCATACCGAAATCGGTATGGACCTTATCGATCTGGGCGGGTGTCGCACCTTCCAGCAGCAATTGCATCGCTGGCTGCTGCCGGGTGGACAGCATCCGGTTGCCGATAAAACCATGGCACACACCTGCAACCACGGCGACCTTGCCGATTTTCTTACCAATCGCCATAGCCGTCGCCAGCACGTCCGGCGCCGTTTTATCGCCGCGCACGACCTCCAGCAATTTCATAACATTGGCAGGCGAGAAGAAGTGCATGCCGACGACATCTTGCGGACGCGATGTGCTGGCCGCAATTTCGTCAATGTCGAGATAGGATGTGTTCGACGCCAATATCGCGCCGGGCTTGCAAATAATGTCCAGCTTGCCGAACACCTCTTTTTTTACATCCATGCTTTCATAAACCGCCTCGATGACAAGATCGCAGTCGGCCAGATCGTTCAGAGTCAAGGATGGGGTCAGCAAGGCCATCATGTCTTCGACATGCTCTGGCGAGAAGCGGCCCTTCGCGGCGCTGTTTTCGTAATTTTTGCGGATAACGCCAACGCCGCGATCCAGATTTTCCTGCACCATTTCGACGATGGTCACGGCAATACCCTTTGACAGGAAATTCATCGAAATTCCGCCGCCCATCGTGCCTGCGCCGATAACGCCGACTTTCTTGATATCCCGCAGCGCAATGTCTTTGGCCAGCCCGTCAATTTTTGCAGCCTGACGTTCGGCAAAGAACATATGGCGCTGGGCTGCGGATTGCGATCCGCCCATCAGCTTCACAAATTCAGCCCGCTCGAACTTCATGCCCTCTTCAAACGGCAGCCGCGTTGCCGCCTCTACGCAAGCAAGATTGGCATAAGGCGCGTCAAAGCCTTTCCACTTCTTCGCATTGGCTGCCTTCAATTGTTCAATAATGCCAACATCGCCGCCCAGCGGACGCTCACGCGTTGGCCGTGGTCCAACCGCGATCAATTCGCGGGCGTAAGCAATAGCATCGTCAGCCAGGCTATCTTCGCCAGCCAAACGGTCGACCAGACCAATGGACGCTGCCTTCGTCGCCGACAAAGGTTCGCCAAGCGCACACATTGTGGCGGCCGCTTCAACGCCTACGACGCGTGGCAATCTTTGCGTGCCTCCAGCGCCAGGTAGAAGGCCAAGCTTGACCTCTGGCACACCCAGCCGTGCGGACGGCACAGCAATGCGGTAATGGCACACCAAGGCGGTTTCCAGACCACCGCCAAGTGCCGTGCCATGAATGGCAGCAACAACGGGTTTGCCGGCAGCTTCAATCATGTTCAACACAGCGTTGAAATCTGGACCTTGCGGCGGCTTGCCAAATTCGGTGATGTCGGCGCCTGCGATAAAGGTAGACCCAGCACAGCGCAGCACAATGGCCTTTACAACATCATCCAACAGCCCCTGTTCAAAGCTGTCGTTCAAACCCTGACGCACATGCCAAGACAAAGCGTTGACCGGGGGATTGTCGACAAGCACCACAAGGACGTCGTCAAATTTCTGTGTGGTTACTGATTGCACGGGCAACTCCTAATATTTACGGTTCGGCACCTTTGCCGGTTATCGAGTGATGAAGAAACTGACGCTAGTCCTAATATGTTTTTTGCAGGCTTTGCAATCCTGCTGCTCCAAGCATTCCAGCGACGTGCGTTTTACGCCTAGCCTTTAAGGGTTTGGATGATAGCTGAAAAATCAAGCGTCCCATGTCCAGCATCATCAAATTGTGCATATAATTCCGCGGCACGTTCGCCCATCGGCACGTCAGCATGTACCGATGCCGCGGCCTCCATCGCCAATTTCAAATCCTTAAACATCAATGCTGTTGCAAAGCCGCCTTGATAGCCATTGTCTGCAGGGGTCGTTGGCCCAACGCCGGGCACCGGGCAATAGCTGGTCATCGACCAGCTCTGTCCCGAGGCCTTGGACGAAATGTCGTAAAAGGTCTGGAGGTCCAACCCCAGCTTTTCGGCCATGGCAAAGGTTTCGCAGGTTGCAATCATCGATGCGCCAAGCAGCATATTGTTGCAGATTTTTGCCGCCTGTCCCGTGCCCGATGCGCCGGCATGAATGACCGCCTTGCCCATGTTGGACAATATGGGTTCGGCACGCGCAAATGCCGTATCCGTGCCGCCGACCATGAAGGTCAAGGTGCCGGCATTTGCCGCGGCAATGCCGCCCGAAACGGGTGCATCAACCATGTCATAGCCCGCAGCGACTGCATCCGCCGTCACCTGCCGCGCGGTGCCGACGTCAATCGTTGAACAGTCCAACAATATTGCGCCTTGCGGGGCATGGCCCAAAACATCGTCTTCAAAAACACGCGCGACAATTTTACCGTTGGGCAGCATCGAAACAACAGCGTCGACGCCTGCCACCGCGTCACGTACCGAGGTAAATGTCGTGCAGCCATTTTCCTGCGCGCGCGTCAGTGCCTCGCCTGAAAGATCAAAGGCGTTAACCGCATGCCCCGCCCTGACAAGGTTTGCGGCCATGCCACCCCCCATATTGCCAAGACCGATAAATGCGATTTTCATGTGCCTTATCCCATAGTCGGAATGATGAACGCGTTACCAGCATCAGGCGATCCGTCTGGCCAACGCTGTGTGATCTTCTTGACCTTGGTCCAGAATTTAATGCCCTCCATGCCATATTGGTCGGTGTCGCCAAAGCCGGAGCGTTTCCAACCGCCAAAGCTGTGATAGGCAACCGGAACGGGGATCGGCACGTTAATACCGACCATGCCGACATTTACACGGCTGACAAATTCGCGCGCCGCGTGGCCGTTACGCGTGAAAATCGCAACGCCATTGCCATATTGATGCTTCGAAGGAAGCGCCAAGGCCTCTTCAAAACTAGCCGCGCGAACCATTTGCAAAACAGGGCCGAAAATTTCTTCCTTGTAGCTTTCCATGTCGGTCGTGACATGGTCGAACAAAGTTGGACCGATGAAGTAACCTTCTTCATGTCCCTGAAGCTTGAACCCGCGGCCATCGATAATCAACTCGCCGCCTTCGTCGACACAGGTCTGGATCCAGCCTTCCACCTTAGCTTTGTGCTGCGCAGTTACCACAGGGCCATAATGCGCTTCGGCATCGGTGGAGACACCCACACGTAATGCTTCGATGGCAGGAATGAGCTTAGCCTTCAGGCGCTCTGCTGTATCATCCCCAACAGGCACAACGACGGGAAGCGCCATGCAGCGTTCGCCCGCCGAGCCGAAAGCGGCACCCGTTAGATCGTTAACAACCTGATCGAGATCAGCGTCGGGCATCACGATGCCATGGTTCTTCGCGCCGCCCATTGCTTGCACGCGTTTGCCGCTGGCAACGCCGCGATGGTAGACATAATGCGCAATGTCGGATGACCCGACAAAGCTGACCGCGCTAATGGCGGGATGGTCAAGGATGGCGTCGACCATTTCCTTGTCGCCATGCACAACTTGGCAAATGCCCTCGGGCAAACCAGCCTCAATAAACAACTCCGCCAAGCGCACAGGAACACTTGGGTCACGCTCGCTTGGTTTGATGATGAAGGCGTTGCCCGTTGCGATTGCAGGGCCGCTCATCCACAAAGGGATCATCGCAGGGAAGTTGAATGGCGTGATGCCTGCGCCAATGCCCATGGGCTGACGTATCGAATAGACATCAATGCCAGGGCCGGCGCCTTGGCTATATTCGCCCTTCATAACATGTGGGATGCCGCAGCAAAACTCGATGACTTCTAGCCCGCGTTGAATATCACCCTTACTGTCGGCGATGACCTTACCATGCTCGGCCGAAAGCATATGCGCTAGTTCGTCCATATTGGCTTCCACCAGACGCTTAAATTCGAACATCACCCGCGCGCGACGCTGCGGGTTGGTCGTTGCCCAGGCAGGCTGCGCCGCCAATGCTGCTTGCACGGCACGCTCAAGCACCGCTGCATCACCCAGTGCAACACGCGCTTGTACGCCACCATTATTTGGATCCATAATATCGCCAAACCGTACTGGGCTGGTACCTGCACCACCACTAATGAAATGATCGATTTGACGCATATATCTTCTCCTGATTCCGTCCGCGTGCCATGCGCGTATCGATAGATTATTGCAACCACCGCGTAGTTAGCATTCAAAAATTGGCGATGGTGTATATATAAACGCAATATCGCACGCCCTATTTCTCTCTTATCTGTGTTCAGGAATGCTCATGATTAATCTTTTGGTCCGTGCATCCCTCGGGGCAATCGCCATCGGCGCACCTGCCGCTTATGCGCAAGACGCCGCCGAGCCCATCATTATCGTGACTGGAAAGGGCCTTGATCAGACCAAAAGTGATCCTGCTTATGGCTCGGTTGAAATCGACCGCGCGCGTCTGACCAGCGAAGCATCGGGACGCATTGAAAACATCCTTGCCGATGTCGCGGGTTTTCAGCAGTTTCGGCGTTCGGACAGCCGTTCGGCCAACCCATCCGCTCAGGGCGCGACGCTGCGCGCGCTGGGCGGCAATGCGTCGAGCCGGACGCTCATGTTACTCGACGGCGTGCCGCAGGCTGACCCATTTTTCGGCTATATCCCGTTTAGCGCGATAACACCTGAACGTCTGTCTTCCGTCCGCGTGACGCGCGGCGGCGGCAATGGCGCATTTGGCGCAGGCGCGGTGGCGGGCACGATTGAGCTGAATAGTGCTACCCGCACCGACCTACCCGACGCGTCGCTTTCGGCCTTTTACGGCAGCGACAATGCACGCGAATTGTCTGCAGGCCTCACAACAGATCTTGGCGCGGGCTTTGTCAGCCTTTCGGGGCGCTGGGACCGGGGCGACGGCTTCTTCACCGCACCCGCTGCTTCGCGCCAGCAAAGCGATGTGCGTGCCGCTTATGAGAGCTGGTCCTCTGGCCTGCGCGCGGTGGCGCCTTTGGCGGACGGCGTGGAGATGCAATTTCGCGGATTGCTCTATCAAGATAATCGGACCCTCCGATTTGCAGGGGCGGACAGCAGCTCTGAAGGGCAAGACGCCAGCATTCGCATCGTGTCGCAAAGCCGCTGGCAAATTGACGCCTTGGCTTATCTGCAGGCACGCAATTTCACCAACATCGTGATCAGCGCGACGTCCTTGCGCAAGACGCTGGACCAGCGCAATACGCCCTCGACCGGACTTGGCGGCAAAATTGAGGTGCGCCCACCTGTGGGCGACGCCCACCCATTGCGCGTTGGCGCGGATATCCGCTTGGCCGACGGCGAATTGTTTGAAGATGCGTATAGCCAAGTCACAGGGCTTGTGACCGCGCGCCGGAACGCCGGCGGGCACAGCACGACCTTCGGTGTGTTCGCCGAAAATGACTGGAACCTTGGCGCATGGACACTGACTGGTGGGTTGCGCGCCGACCGCTGGACGATCCGCAACGGCTTTTTTGCAGAGCGCAGCGCAAATGGCAGCGTCGTGCGCGACGACAATTTTGCCGACCGGGCAAGCTGGGAGACAAGTGCGCGGGTTGGCGCGCTTTATGCGCCGCGCGATGCGTTTGCCTTGCGCGCGGCGGCGTATACGGGGTTCCGATTGCCAACGTTGAATGAGCTTTACCGACCCTTCACCGTTTTTCCGGTTACCACCCGCGCCAATGCTGCATTAAATGTTGAAAAGCTGCGCGGGGCAGAGGCTGGCTTTGATCTGCGTCCGGCCAAGGGCATCTCCTTTGGCGCGACACTTTTCTACAACCGGCTGAACGATGCCATCGCCAATATCACCATCGCTACAAATTTGCGTCAACGCGGCAATGTGGATGCCGTCATCGCCAAGGGCCTTGAACTATCGGGCGAAGCCATTTTCGGCCAAGTCGCGCTTTCGGGCTCTTACGCATATAGCAATAGCAAAGTACGCGCGTCGGGCAGCGCGTCCGCGCTCAACGGCCTGTCCCCCGCACAAAGCCCGCGTCACGCCGCCAACGCAAATGTGCGTTGGACACCCGATGTAGGGACAATATTCTCCGCAACTGTTCGATATGTCGGCGCACAATTTGAAGATGATTTGGAAAGCAACATCTTGCCTTCTGCACTAACAGTCGATGGCTTTGCGCAAATCCCATTGACCCGACACGTCGCACTGACAGGCCGTGTTGAGAATATCTTCAACGAAGCCGTGGTAACCCGCAAAGTCGACAACTCCATTGACCTTGGTACCCCGCGTATCCTTTGGATTGGGCTGAAATTTACAAAGAAATAATGGCGGAGACGGTGGGATTCGAACCCACGATAGAGTCACCCCTATACACACTTTCCAGGCGTGCGCCTTCGACCACTCGGCCACGTCTCCGCATTCCCCTTAGGGACGCACGCCCCTAGCCGCTCCTTTGCGCTTTCGCAAGGCACAGTGATTTGCCATAACCTATCACATGAAAAGATATCTACCTTTGGTCGCTTGCGCCGCTTTGTGCGCGCCACTCCCGCTTTTGGCGCAGGACACCAAAACCCACCCCGCACCGTCGGAAATTGTCGCTTCGGCCAAAGCGGGCGAATGGGTGGCCATTGCGCCATCGGATCTTTTGGTCATGGACCTTGCGCCCGATTCGAAGGGCAAAGCACGGCGCGTGGTGATCCAGCTCATGCCTAAACCCTTTAGCCAAGGCTGGGTCGGTAATATCCGCAAGCTGGCGGCGGCGCGCTGGTGGGATGGCACGAGCATCAACCGCGTGCAGGACAATTATGTCGTGCAATGGGGTGACGCGACCGAGAAGAAGGCTTTGCCTGAAGCTTTGGCAACCATGGAAGCGAAGGATTATGTCACACCTGATTGGCCGTCTAAGGACTGGATTTTCGCGCGGGCAGACGGAAGGCCCGACGCCTATGCGGGGGCCCATGGTTTCTATATTGGCTGGCCACTGGCACAAGGCCGCGAAGGGCTTTGGCCAATCCATTGCTACGGCATGGTGGGGGTTGGTCGAAATCTCGCGCCCGACACGGGCACGGGCGCTGAACTTTACACTGTCATCGGCCATGCCCCGCGCCACCTTGATCGCAATATCGCGCTCGTTGGTCGAGTGATTGAAGGCATTGAGCATTTGTCGAGCCTGCCGCGTGGCACTGGTGCGCTGGGTTTTTACGAAAAGGAAGAGGAGCGCGTGCCGATCCTATCGGTGCGGCTGGGTAATGACGTGAAGGACGTGCCCGCCTTTGAATATCTGGACACCGATAGCGCAAGTTTTGCGGCTTATGCCGACGCACGGGCCAACCGGCGCGATCCGTTTTTCAATATACCAGCGGGCGGCGCCGATATCTGCAACATTCCAGTACCCATTCGCCGCAAGGCGAAATAAGTGGGGGTTAATGCGTCAGCATTTTTTCAATTTGTTAAGCGCGCCTGTGCAGGTGATGGTACCGTTACGGGTATGACCACAGGCCGGATCAAGGCCATTTGTTCCAAACGGTCGAGCGCCTTACGGGCATCAGCATAGCGTTTTGCACGCACCATCCAAGGCTGGGCCGCAGATGCGCCCGGCATTGCGGCAACCTCCAATATGGCCGCCGATAAATTTCCGGCCTCAACAAACGCTTGTGCGCGAATCAGGCGCTGTTCCGGTAAGCGCGCCGGCCCATCATCCATGCGGAGCACAAAAAGCTGCGATAGCTCCCCTTTGACTGTTTCCCAGGTGCTGCTGTCAGGATCACCAGAGACCAATATCGGCGCTAGTCCGCTGAGCTCTGCCTTCAGTGTATCGAGGGTGACCGGCGCTTGCGCTGCAGAGATAATTGTCGCAACCGCTTGCGGCTGCGTTGCGCCAAAACGAAGCCGGAGCTGTTCTGCCAAATACCCCAAAGGAGCACCATTATCGAGGGTCCGGCGCACCGCGAAAGTCAGCAGCAACCCTTCACCCCGCACGGCATCGCCTGATATTGCTGGGTCCGCTACATATACCGGAACCAATTGTCCCGCGACCTGCGCCGTTGTGCCAGCGGCAGGCTGCCTAGCAGGCGCAGGCGAAACGCCGTTTTCTGCCGCAGCCTTTTCTTGCGCTGACGGCGCGAGAATATCAAAGCTATCCGCCAGCCACCATGTCGCCGCCCCGCCGCCGATAAAGGCGACCAGAAGAATAAACAGGAAATGCTTGAATTTCATCCCGCCACGCACGGCGGACTGTGCCGATGAATGTTCGCTCATATCGGTTCCTCAATAGCCGTGCCGCGTTCGTCTTGGCAATGCGTGGGTGTAAACTGTGCTTGGATAGCTTTCAACAGCGCCGCATCATTGGGCACGTCGGCTATAATCATTGCCGCCCAATTCTCCCCTGCTGCCTCGGCAATCGCGCTGGAAAATGTCGCGAGTGTGATGTTGGCGCGTGGCAAATTCATTGCGTCACATAGGTCGGCAAAATGCCGCGCCGCACGCGACGAATGCAAAATCACGACATCGCTTTCGGTTATCTGATGCACAAAATTGTCCGGTGTGCTGACCATGGCGCTTCGGTAAATGATGTCTATATCGATACTGACATCATCGATATGCGGAATGGGGCTATGATCTTCGCCTGCCAGCCATAACAGCCGTTGATGACCATCGGCGGCGGCAACTCGCACCAACGCCTCGACGCCTTCAGACCCGGTTTTAGCAACGGGCAAAGACAATGCGTGTAGCGCGCTGGCGGTGGCGCTGCCCACGGCATAAATTGGCGTGGCGGGGTTATTGGTCAAAAATTCTCCTGCCGCGCGTGCGGCATTGCCGCTGGTCAGCAATAACCCATCATAACCAGCTGCAGATCTGCGCTGCATGGGCAGAACTTCGATGGCGAATAACGGCATGAGAATGGGCTCATGCCCCGCCGCGCGCAGCCGATGCGCCGTCGCATCGGCTCCGGGTTGCGGACGGACAATCAACGGCTTCACGATGCGAAAATGCTTCGCAAATCGGCACTCGCTTTGCCCAGCAACTCTTCCGCAAGCTGCGCCGGGCCATCGCCGCCAATGGCATACAGACATTCGCCGGATTGCAATTCGGCGCCGTTCGCGGTGAAAATTTCAGCGCGCAGTCGAATCTGCTCTCCTTCAACGCGCGCCAGAGCTGCAACTGGCGAATGGCAATTGCCGCCAACGGCAGCGAGAAATGCGCGCTCGGCATGGACGGCGATAAATGTTTCGGCGTCGTTGATAGCCTCTAATAAGGGGATGAGGTCGGCGCGGCTTGCCAATCGATCAATGCCGACGGCGCCTTGCGATGCGGCGGGCAAAAATGCATCGAGCGACAATTCAACGCCCATGTCGGCCATACCCAAACGGTCAAGCCCTGCTGCCGCGAGCAAGGTGGCATCAGCTTCTCCTGCGTCGATATGCGCAAGCCGGGTCGCGACATTGCCCCGCAATGGCACGATCTGCACATCAGGTCGCGCCCGTTGCAACTGCGCCGCGCGCCGGGGGCTCGATGTGCCGACCCGTGCGCCCTGCTTCAATTCGCGCAATGACGGCGCGCCAATCAACCGATCATGGACGTCGGCGCGCGGTAGCATCGCTGAGATAACAAAAATGTCCGAACGCCAGGTTTCGACGTCTTTCATCGAATGGACGGCGATATCAATCTGATCATCGATCAGCGCACGTTCCAACTCCTTGGTCCAAAGCGCTTTTCCGCCAATATCCGCCAAGGGCCGATTCTGAATCTTGTCGCCTGTTGCCAGCATCGGGACAAGCTGCACCGCGTCGTCAGGCAAATTATGCGCCAACTTCAAGGCCGCTTTAGTCATCTCGGCTTGGGCTAAAGCCAGCGGAGAACGGCGAGTTCCGATGCGCAAAGGCCGCGCGGCGGTGAAGATTGGACATGTCATGCGGCTTGTTCATAGCGGCGCGTCGACCTATGGGAAAGCACAATGGCAATCATCTTGGGTCTTGAATCAAGCTGCGACGAAACCGCAGCCGCAATCGTGCGGTCCGACCGGACAATCCTCAGCCATGCCTTGGCTGGGCAAGAGGACCATCACCGCGCCTTTGGTGGCGTCGTTCCTGAAATCGCGGCACGCGCGCATGCAGAGTTGATGACGCCCTTGGTCGAAACGGCCTTGGCCGATGCCGGACTTAGCCTGAATGACATTGACGCCATTGCCGCCACCGCTGGCCCTGGTCTTATTGGCGGTGTTATGGTTGGACTGGTCGCGGCAAAAGCGCTCGCCATGGCATCAGGCAAGCCGTTGATTGCCGTCAACCATCTTGAAGGCCACGCTTTATCGCCGCGCCTCATCGATGCGGATCTGGAATTTCCCTATTTGCTGTTGCTCGTATCGGGTGGCCATTGCCAGTTACTGCGCGTCAACGGCGTTGGTGATTATAACCGCCTGGCAACCACCATCGATGATGCCGTGGGTGAGGCGTTTGACAAGACCGCAAAAATCTTGGGTCTCGGCTTCCCCGGCGGGCCAGCCGTCGAACGCGCCGCCGCCATCGGTAACGCCCACAACGTGCCCTTGCCAAGGCCGTTGAAAGGCGCGGATGAACCGCATTTCTCCTTTGCCGGCTTGAAAAGTGCCGTTCTGCGCGCGCATGAATCGGGTCAGTATAAGGTTGAAGATATTGCCGCGTCGTTCCAATTGGCGGTGATCGACTGCCTCTACGACCGCATCAGTTATACGCTGGATCGGATAGTTGCACCGGCTGCCTTGGTGGTAGCTGGGGGTGTTGCGGCCAATGTGGCAATCCGTGAGATGCTGGAAAAACTCGCGGCGCAACGTGGGATGCGCTTTGTAGCCCCGCCCTTGTGGCTGTGCACAGACAATGGCGTCATGATTGCCTGGGCCGGTGCAGAGCGTTTTGGCATGGGCCTCACCGATGGGCTGGACTTTGTTGCGCGCCCCCGTTGGCCGCTTGACCCGCATGCCGCACCCGCCCGCGGCGCAGGCGTTAAAGCATGAGTGCAAGCAGATATCCTATAGGCATCATCGGCGGTGGTGCCTGGGGCACTGCACTCGCGGCCGTCATGGCGCAAATCCATGATTCTATATTGCTGTGGGCCCGCGAAGACGATGTCGTAGTCAGCGTGAACGCCCGACATGAAAACAGCCTGTTTCTAGCCGGAACCCCGCTTTCGTCCAAAATTGAAGCCACCGCTGATCTCACCCGCATGGCCGATTGTGATGCGTTGCTGATCGTCACACCAGCGCAACATGTGCGCGCGACTTTATCCGCACTGCCCGACACACAAGCGCCGTTGATCCTATGTGCCAAGGGGATTGAGGCCAATACGCAAATGCTGCTGTCCGACGTCGCAGCACATGTGCGTCCGCACAATCCTTTAGCGGTGCTTTCCGGCCCTACATTTGCGCATGAGGTCGCGGCCGGAAAGCCAACGGCTGTGACACTTGCAACGGCAAACCCAACGTTGGGATCGGCACTGATGCGCCGTATCGCTACCCCTTCTTTCCGGCCCTATTGGACCGATGACGTCGTCGGCGCGGAAATTGGCGGCGCTGTTAAAAATGTTCTCGCCATTGCTTGCGGAGTTGTCGACGGCGCGGGTCTTGGCCTGAATGCACGCGCGGCTTTAATCGCACGCGGCTTTGCCGAAATGCAGCGTTATGGTCTCGCACGCGGCGCGAAAGCGGAAACACTTGCCGGGCTATCGGGGCTCGGCGATCTGGTGCTGACATGCAGTTCGGAAAATTCGCGAAACTTTTCCTTGGGCCAAGGTCTTGGGCAAGGACAAACCGCGGAAAATCTGCTTTCCGATCGCAAGACCGTTGCCGAGGGCGCGTTTACAGCGCCAGTGCTTTTGCAGTCAGCGACGGCCTTGTCTGTCGAAATGCCTATCGTTTCAGCCATTTGCGCGTTACTCATTGGTACGACCACGGTAGAAAATGTCGTCGCCGACTTATTGGCCCGCCCTCTTAAGTCCGAAAGCTGGTAACTGCGGCCTAAATCCGTTAGTTAACATACAAAGGACCGCATTTGACTACAGCTAGAACCGATGAAGAAGACATCCAAGCGCTCGCCAAAGGCGGCCGCACCAATGTCTTTGGATTTATGCTGCGGCTGGCGGCGCGTATCCCGTTTCTGTTCATCGCAGGACGCCTTTATGGCCCCGAGGCGCTTGGCCGGTTTGCTTATGCAATTTTGATTGTTGAATTTGCAGCCCAGCTTGGGTCGCTTGGCCTACGTCGGGGTCTCGCTGAGCTCTTGTCCAATGAAGATCGGCCACACGCCCATATCATCGCGGACTGCTTGCTCGCCGCGTTGGTAGCTTCGGCGCTGGGCGCTGCGTTTCTGATCGCGTTGCCGCAGTTCATGTTTCCCAATAGCGGTATCAACGGGTTAGATCGCTTCTTGCCATTGGCTATTTTTGCGATTGTGGCGACGGATATTGCGCTGTCCGCGCTCGCTTATAAATTTGATATCCTGTCCACCGTTCGCGCCCGCGCGGTTGTCGAACCTTGGGCAATCAGCATCGCTGCGGGCGCATTTTATTTCTATTCCGCCCGCGATGGCTTGATCTTGGCTTATGTCGCCTCTTTGGCGGCTGCCCTGGTTTGTGCGTTATGGCCTTTGTGGCGCAGCTACGGTCTTCCGCGGGGTTGGCGCCCGAGCCTGACGCGTTCCTTTGGCATTGCGCAGCGCAACCTGCCGCTCGCTGCTGCGGATGCAGCCGAATGGGGGAGCCGGCGACTTGACCTCGCCATATTGGGCTTGTTCGCTTCGCCAGCAGTGGTCGGCATCTATTATGTCGCGCAACAAGTCGCGAGCTTACCGCAGAAGTTGAAAACCAGTTTCGACCCAATTTTGGGGCCTGTCATTACCCGCAATTTGCAGACGCAAAACTACGCGGAAATCGCTAAGCAAGTGGGCCAAGTTGGCTTTTGGATCATTGCGGCGCAGGCTGGAATTGCATTGGCGCTTGGCATCCCGGGCGAAGCCGTAATGGGGCTGGTGGGCCCTCAATTTGTTGGTGGCGCCATGGCGCTCGCCTTTTTGCTCACGGCAGAAGTTGCAGCCGCCACCGCGGTGGTCAGCGAATCCGCCTTAGTGTACATGGCACGCCACCGAAATCTTTTGATCTCGCTCGCTATGCTCATTGTACAAGGGTTAGTGAGTGTTGGCCTCATTATCCTCGTCGACGATTTGCCCATTCAGCCAGAACATATAGGCCTATATCAGGCGGCGGCGGTAGCGTGCGGCCTGACAATCTCCTTGGGCATCGGATCGCTCATCAAATCCCGGTTTCTATCGCATTTGCTTGGGCAGAATATTCGGGTTTGGCGCTGGACGCTGCTGATTGCCGTCGCGGCTGCGGCATTGCTTGGATGCATAATTGTCAGCGTCCCCGCGCGCTTTGAGTGGCTCGAGCTTACAATTGGGATTCCCGCCATTCTCGGTCTTTATGGGTGGATCATCTGGCGCTGGGGCTTTGGCCCCGAAGACCGCGTCCTGTTCCGCAAAACGCGCAATTAACCTAGGCGCTTTGCGACCAAATCAGCAATGTCCGCTTCTGGCCGCGCGCCATAATGTGAGATAACTTCTGCTGCGCACACCGCGCCCATGGTTAGGCATTCCGCCATAGGGCGCCCCTGCGCAAGTCCAGCAAACACACCGGCCGCAAACAGGTCGCCTGCGCCTGTGGTATCAATCAACTGCGCCACAGGTTCAGCACGCACTTCCGTCCGCACACCATTTTCGACAGCAATCGCGCCATGTTCGCCGCGCGTGCAGACAAGCAATGGAACCTTGGCAGCAATCGCAGCAACAGAAGCTTCGAAATCGTCGCTGTTATTCAGCGCGCAAATTTCAACTTCGTTGGAGAATAAAATATCAATTCGACCCGCGTCCATTTCGGCAAGGAAATCGGAGCCATGGCGCGAAATCACAAATGCATCTGACAAGGTCAAGGCAACCTTGCGGCCAGCGGCGCGTGCGATATCAATTGCAGTCCGCATGGCGGCGCGCGGTTCTTCGGGGTCCCACAAATAGCCTTCAAGATACAAGATCGCCGCGCTTTCGATCAGCGATGTGTCGATGACAGATGCAGGCAGATATTGGGACGCCCCCAAAAAAGTGTTCATCGTGCGCTGCGCATCAGGCGTAACCAATATGTAGCAACGCGCCGTTGATGGCGCACCGACGCGGGCAGGAACGTCAAAATGAATGCCGCCGGCGCGAATATCATGCGCAAAAACTTCGCCCAGCTGATCGGTTGCCACTTGCCCGATAAAAGCCGTCTTGTGCCCAAGTCGCGCCAGCCCCGCCAAGGTGTTCGCCGCCGAACCCCCGCTAATTTCACGGGCAGGTCCCATATGCCCGTAAAGCGCCTGTGCGCGTTCTTCGTCGATAAGCTGCATGCTGCCCTTTTTGAGGCCTTCGCTCGCAATAAACGCATCATTTGTATCGGCGATGATATCCACAATGGCATTGCCAATAGCAAGAACGTCGAAGCGGGTATCAGTCATAAAGTTTCCTATTTAAGCACAGCGCCCAAGGGCAAAGCCACCTAGTTGGATTGGACATTTCCGGCAAGCGCTTTAGAACGGGCACATGATCCAAGCGCTGATGCTCTCATTCCAAAGTCTGTCCGATAAGCGTGTCGCTAGTCCACTTTCTGGCCACAGCTACTGCGGTCCATTGGGTCCATTCAGAAAGTTCGAAATCATGAAACATGCACTGCCCTTCACCGCAACCCTCTTGTTGCTGGCAGGCGGTGTCTCGCCACCAGAAGTGCGGGCAGAGGTGCGACCCGCGGCACCCGTTGAACGAAAGGCAGCACCTCTTCCGCCCCGCACGGTTGTTGTAACGCGAGGGCTTGAAGGGGTGATGGGCAAAGACGCCTCAACCCTAAAACGCTTGTTCGGCGAACCACGGCTGGATGTTGTCGAAGTTTATGGTCGCAAGCTACAATTCGTCGGCAAGCCGTGCATCCTTGACGTGTTTCTATACCCGGAACGCAAGGGTGGGCGCGAAGTGGTCACTTATGTCGATGCACGCCGAAGCGACGGAACCGCCGTAGACCGGGCGGCTTGCATTGAGGGGCTTTTAAACCGCTAAGTCGAGGCATCCCACTCGGCACGGACGGAAGGATCTTGCTCCATGGCCGCATATTCCCTACGCCGCCGCGCCAACGCGTCAGGTGAGAGCCGCGCCAACGCCCAAATCGCTGCACCACGCACCACTGGTTCGGGATCAATCAGCAAATTTTCAATCTGCGAAACAAGTCCCATATCACGGCCATTGCCAGCCGCGATCAACACATTGCGCACAAAACGGCCCCGTCCGATCCGTTTGATCGGCGATCCCGAAAACAGCTTGCGAAACGCGGCATCATCCAATGACAATAAATCGGCAATCTGCGGTGCAGCCAATTCTGCACGCGGCAAAAACGCCTTATGCGCCGCCGCCATTTCGGCAAATTTATTCCATGGACACACGGCAAGACAGTCATCACAGCCATAGATATGATTGCCCATTAAGGGCCGAAGCTCGGGATCAATCGGCCCCTTATGCTCGATAGTCAGATAAGAGATGCAGCGACGAGCATCGAGGCGATAGGGCGCGGGAAAGGCATTGGTTGGGCAAATGTCTTGGCACGCGCGGCATGATCCACAACTGTCTTCGGCAGGCAAAGCGGGTTCCAACTCAGCGGTGGTATAGATCGCGCCCAAAAACAACCAACTGCCATGTTCCCGACTGACAACATTGCTGTGCTTGCCTTGCCATCCAAGCCCAGCGGATTGCGCCAAGGCTTTCTCCATCACGGGCGCGGTGTCGACGAAAACCTTGACGCCGACATCTGCTTCATGCGCCAGCCATCCCGCCAGCCGCTTAAGCGCGCCCTTTACAACATCATGATAATCGCGCCCTTGGGCATAGACCGAAATGCGGGCGCGCGTGTCTTGGTCGGCAAGGATCATGGGGTCCTGCGGCGGGGCGTAGCTCATCCCCAACATGATGACCGATTTGACCTCAGGCCATAAAATGTCCGGATTGGCGCGTTCATCGGCGCGGCTTTCCATCCAGAGCATGTCGCCATGCAGGCCATCCTTCAGCCATTGTTGGAGGCGCTCGCTGGCGAGCGGCGCAAGGCGACCTGGTGCGATGCCAAATGCCACAAAGCCCTCGCCCTTTGCGCGGGCTTGCAAAGCATCCACTAAATCTGGCTTGTCTCTCGTCACGCGCCGACCTTATTTAAACCCCTCGCACAATCCGAGGCACATCAGAATATGGGCAATAAGGGCAAAGCGATGTGTAAAGCAATTCCTCGGCCTTTATGCAGTCGATTGCGTATATCTGAAAACGCCTTATAGGCCGCGTTTCTGGTGTCGTGGAGCTAAGCAGGCCCGCAAGCGGTCCATCCAAGTGCGCCGTTAACGCGCGCCCAGCAGCGGGTGGGTTGCAGTTCGAAACTGGATTGACATTTTTGTAAGTAGTGGCAGTTTCTAGCGTGAGAGGATTCGAAAAAATGGCCACTGCCCCGATATTTGAGAGCGATTCGCTGCCCTATGAAGTGAATCAGGCGCCGCACCGCTGGGATGTCACCAAAGCGGATATTTACCTTGAGGATCGTTGGCATCCAATATTCAAGGAAATGCGCGAAAAAGCACCGATTAACAAAATCGAAGGCTCCGATTTCGGCAGCTATTGGAATGTTACCACGCTGAAAGCGATTCAGCATGTGGAGGCATTGCCAGATCTTTATTCGTCTTCCTTCGAACATGGCGGCATCACGTTGATCGACGATAACGCGCTCGCCGAACCCATTCCCGAAGAGGAAAGAGTTGTCATGCCGATGTTCATTGCGATGGACCGGCCCAAACATACCGAGGAACGTCGCGTCATCGCGCCGGCATTTACGCCGGGTGAAATGGACCGCATGTCCGGCGACATCCGCCGCCGCACCGCGGAATTGCTCGATTCTCTGCCTGTTGGTCAAACATTTGACTGGGTTGATTTGGTTTCGATCGAACTGACGACGCAAATGCTTGCCTTGCTATTCGATTTCCCTTGGGAAGATCGCCGCAAACTGACCGAATGGTCGGATTGGGCGGGTGACGTCGAATTATTCCGTTCTGAAGAAACCCGCAAAGCGCGGCTCGCCAAAATGTTCGAAATGGGTGCCTATTTCCAGAATCTGTGGAACGAACGCAAAAGTAAAGGCGAAGCCCCTGACCTGATCAGCCGGATGATCCATTCGCCGATGAAGGACATGGACCCGCTGGAATATATGGGTAACTTAATTTTGCTGATCGTCGGCGGAAACGACACGACACGCAATTCGATGTCGGGCTATGTCTATGGCCTGCATAGCTTCCAAGATGAGCGTGAGAAGCTGGAAAAGAACCCTGGCTTCATCACCAATGCCGTCAGCGAAATCATCCGCTGGCAGACGCCGTTGGCGCATATGCGGCGGACCGCAACGCAAGACCATGAACTGTTCGGTGCGCCGATCAAGGCGGGCGATAAAATTGGCATGTGGTATCTGTCGGCCAATCGCGATGAGACTGTGTTCGAAAATCCGGACAAGCTGATTGTGGACCGCGAAAATGCCCGCCGGCATCTCGCATTCGGCTACGGCATTCACCGCTGCGTGGGTGCGCGGCTTGCCGAACTGCAAATCCGTATCCTGCTAGAAGAAATGGCAGTGCGCCGTCTGCGGCCAAATGTCGTTGCAGAACCAGAGCGCGTCGCCGGTTGCTTTGTCCATGGCTATCGCAAGATGGATGTGGAGTTGACGCGTTATTGATATGAAACTTTTCGGGTCATTGCAGCCAATGTGCTGCCAAGGCTTTCAAAGGAACATGTCCTGCAGCTGAGCAAGCGCCAATTCCTGTCTGTCTGTAGTGCCGGCACGGCTATGTTCGTCTTGGGCTGTGGTCAGAATGCGACGGCTAAGACACGCTTTGCCGTCACCTATAGCGATGCCGAATGGAAAAAACGCCTGTCGCCAGCGGCTTATCGTATATTGCGCCAAGAGGATACTGAGCGACCCTATAGCAGCGCGCTGAACAGCGAAAAACGGAACGGCATCTATGTCTGTGCTGGCTGTAACAAGCGGCTGTTTTCCTCGGCCACAAAATTTGAAAGCGGCACGGGTTGGCCAAGCTTTTACAAGCCTTTGGTGGGCGGCGTTGGCACGAAAACCGACTTTAAAATTGGCGTTCCCCGAACAGAAGTGCACTGCGCGCAATGTGGCGGGCATCTTGGTCATGTCTTTAATGACGGGCCTAAGCCCACCGGCAAACGCTATTGCATGAACGGTGCCGCCATGAAGTTCGTGCCCGGCTGATCCTGTCGAACGGGATCGAATGGAGCGTTACTTCGGCCCCTCAATGCCCGAAAAGTCGAGTTCAGCTGGCTTTTTTGCGCTATCTGTTTTGCCATGACTTTCGATAATCGCAGCAATTTCAGATGCACGGCCATCTTGCTTGGCATATTCGCGGGCTGAATATCCGGCGCGGCTGTCGGTTTTATCGGGGTTTGCACCCGCCTTTAATAACGCCCGCACAGCATCTATATTGCGGAGTTGTACGGCCAGAATAAGCGCCGTTTCACCTGCGCGATTGCTTTGATCAACCTGCGCTTTTCTGCGGGTAAGCAACTCTATACCCTCCACATAGCCCAATTGGGTGGCGAGCATTAAAGGGGTCGTACCTTTTTTATCAGCCAAGTTCGGATTGGCACCCTTTTGCAGCAAATAGCCAAGCCACGTCGAATCGCGGCGCTGAATCACAATATGCAAAGCGGTTTCACCAGAGGTAATATCGCGCGTATTGATGATGACTGAGCCGGGTTCTGACAAAAACTTTTCGGCATCTTCACCTTTGCGGTCTTTCACCGCTTTGAGGAAATTATAGCTGTCCGAAAACTGCGCCATGGCCGCAGGCGCGACGACACCACTAGTTACCGGCAAGAGGAGTCCAGTCGCTGCAACCAGAAAAAATGTCTTTTTCAACAGAATGTGCCCCATTTTCATATCCAATGCCCTTGCTAACTGCGCTTTAGCAGACCATCTCTTGCCTCGCTATGAACAAAACATCCCTTTTTGCCCTTTCCGCCCTTCTGCTCCTTTCGGCATGCGACACTGGCCCCGCGCAAGCGCCGCTCAGCGAGGCGCCGCTGGCGGGGGCGACAATCGGCGGTGATTTTCTGCTAACCGATCAGGATGGTCAAAAGCGGAGCTTTAAGGAATTCGACGGCAAATTTCGCATCGTCTATTTTGGCTACACCAATTGCCCTGACATCTGCACGCCCGATATGCAAAACCTCATGGCTGGTCTGAAATCTTTTGAGACCAAATACCCTGATTTGGCGGGCAAGGTGCAACCGATTTTCATTACTGTGGATCCTGCGCGCGACACGAGTGCGGTGTTGAAACAATTTGTCAGCGCCTTTCATCCGCGCGCCATTGGTTTGACGGGCACCGATTCAGAAATCGCGGCAGCCGCCAAAAAATTCGCGATTTATTCCAGCCGGGTCGACGGCAGCTCGCCCGCAAATTATCTAATAAGCCACAGCCAGACGCCTTATTTGATGGGACCAAAGGGGGAGCCGTTGGCGATCATGCCCGCAGATACGCCCAACACGGACGCCAATGAAGGCGCGCCGGATTTGGTTGAGGCGGAGCTGGCCAAATGGGTCCGTTGATGTGACCAAAGTTCCCTTTTGGGAGGCGCCGCTCGCAAGCTTGGATCGTGCGCAATGGGAAGCCTTGTGCGACGGATGCGGCAAATGTTGCCTCAACAAAGTGGAGGACGAAGATACCGGTCGCATCTATCCGACCAATGTTGCCTGCAAATTGCTGGACCTACAAAGCTGTCAATGTTCCAATTATCGCGGGCGCAGGGCCATTGTGCCGGAATGTCTCCGGCTCACACCTAACAAGATCGAAGATTATGTCTGGCTGCCGTCCACATGCGCATATGTGCTCCGTGCGGCAGATAAGCCTCTGCCAGAATGGCATTATTTGGTGAGTGGCGATCGCCAGACGATACATGATGCTGGCATGTCTGTGCAGAATAGGGCTATATCAGAACTGCATGCTGGACCGCTTGAAAACCATATTGTCGAACAGCCGCTCTGACCCCACTGTGGTCATCGAAGGTGAACGCCTCCCTGTACGTATCCACCGGAACATCCGCGCAAAGCGCATTTCTATGCGCGCCGATGCCATCAAACGCGAAATCCGCATCACGATGCCGCATTATACCCCGACCAATATTGCGCTCGATTTTGTCGACAAGAAACGGGAGTGGATTGCAACGCGGCTGAATAGTGTCGCGGAGGCCGCCCCCATCGCCCCGGGTCGTGAAATTGCTTTTGAAGGCGAGGGCTATGTCATCGAATGGTGCGAGACATGGCCGCGCAGCGTCCGTTGTGGTGAAGGCAGGTTACGTCTTGGCGGCCCTGAATCGTCTGTTGAAGCGCGTATCCTGCGCTGGTTGAAAGCCGAAGCGCGTGCCATATTTACCCAAGAAATCGCCTTTTATTGCGCCAAGGCAAATGCCCCCGTCCCGCGCCTGTCGCTTGGCGATCCGCGGAGCCGTTGGGGTAGTTGCTCCAGCCATGGTACTATTTCGCTTAGTTGGCGGTTGATTATGGCCCCCGTCTATGTACGCCGCTCAGTCATCGCACATGAGGTCGCGCACATCCGCCATATGAACCACAGCGCCGATTTTTATGCGTGGCTCGACACGCTGTATGAAGGAAACCGCAAGGCGGCTGACCAATGGCTCAAAATGCATGGGACCGGGTTGCAGCGCGTCGGAAGATAGGGGGAAGCCCATGCTGGAAATGCGTGACGCATGCGAACGCTGCAAAGCGCCCCTGCCGATGGACAGCAAGGACGCCATGATCTGCAGCTATGAATGCACTTTTTGCGAAAAGTGCGTGTCTGGCCCGCTGAAGGGTCATTGCCCCAATTGCGGGGGCAATCTCCAGCCAAGGCCAAAACGCATTAAGAAATAGGCCGTTTCAGCTCTTGGCCCCGCCGCCCAAAGCGCCATATTTTTTCTCGAAACCTGATATATTCCCTGCGGCAAGTAATTGCGCTTGGTCGATCCAGTTATCCCGTGTGATCCGTCCCGCAAATGCGCCCAGCTTCGCATCGATTTCCGACACGTCGGCGGCGGTCCAGCTGGCAACCTGCGCAAAGCTGGTCACGCCAAGCCCTTTGAGCAGGGTGTTGACCTTAGGCCCCAAACCCTTGATCAGCTCAAGATTGTCAGGAATTGAGGCTGTTGGAGCAGGCTTTGCCGCCTTGGCTTTGGGCGCAACTTGCGCTTTTGCCTTTTCAGCTTTGGCTTTAGGCGCAGCTTGCGCTTTACTCTTTGCAGCCTTGGCCTTGGGCGCTTTCTCCGCCTTGGCTTTCTCTACCTTCTCTACCTTAGCGACCTTCTTTGCCTTCTCTGCCTTCTCTGGCTTCGCTTTTGGTGCTTTTTCGATTTTTGTTTTTTCTACTTTAGCCTTTGGCGCTTTTTCGGCTTTTGCTTTTGCAGCAACAGGCTTTGTCGCCGCTTTTGGCGCCGCAGTTTTGGGCGCGGTCGCTTTGGGCGCTGCTACTTTTTTCGTTGCAGCTACCTTCGCCGGAGCCTTGGCCTTGGCCTTGGCGGTCTTCGGCGCTGGTGTTGCGGCCTTAACAACAACAGCAGGTGCGGGTGCGATTTCTTTTGGCGCGCTATCTGTTTCCTTCTTCGCGCCGCCGAGCGGCAGCAGCCACCAAAGCAATATAGCAACGATCAGGACCGCACCGATGATGATGATTAAATTGTTGGACAATGTATTTCTCCCCCGAAAGCCCAAAAAATATGCCGTTCAATTAGGCCAAAATTTGCACGCAGGAAACTGTTAATCTGCACCCTGAAAGTTGCAGGTTACGCGCTGCCCGACGCCCCCTCACGCGCCACTTCGCGCCAGCCAATGTCTCTGCGGCAGAAACCGCCCGGAAAATCAATCTTGTCTACTGCGGCATAAGCAACGGCTTGCGCTTGCATGACGCTATCGCCGCGCGCGGTAACATTGAGCACACGCCCACCGCTCGCCACCAATTGTCCGCCAACTTCAGACGTGCCCGCATGGAATATCTTCGCGTCCGTCGCATCGGCAAGATGGATCACGCCGCCTTTTTCCGGCAAAGCTGGATAGCCATTTGCCGCCATGACAATTGTTAAGGCCGCTTCGTGCGAAAATGTCGGAGCCGTTGCTTGGGCAAGCTTTCCTGTGGCAACCGCCAACATCAATGCGGCCAAGTCGCCTTCAAAACGGGTCATCAACACCTGACATTCAGGGTCACCGAAACGGGCGTTATATTCAATCAGCTTTGGCCCTTCTTCGGTGAGCATTAACCCCGCAAACAAGACGCCGGAATAAGGCATATCGTGCGCGGCCATATAGGCAACGGTCGGCCGAATGATGCGATCCATAACCTGTGCTTGCAGTGCATCGGTCAGGACAAAGGCGGGTGAATAAGCTCCCATCCCGCCGGTATTGGGCCCCGTATCACCATCGCCCACGCGCTTATGATCCTGCGCGGAACCAAAGGCGACAACATCATAGCCATCGGTCAATGCAAAGAAGCTCGCTTCTTCACCGGTCATAAATTCTTCGATCACGACAGATGCACCTGCATCCCCGAAACCACCGCCGAACATATCGTCGATTGCGGCCTCTGCCTCGGCCCGTGTTTCGGCAATGATAACGCCTTTGCCCGCGGCCAAGCCGTCCGCCTTGATCACAAAAGGCGCATCGAATGCGTCAAGGCCCGCCATCGCCGAAGCCTTGCTGTCATATCGGACATAGCCAGCGGTCGGGATGCCTGCCGCGGCACACATATCCTTGGTGAAGCCTTTGGATCCCTCCAACTGCGCCGCTTTTTGATTGGGGCCAAAGACCGGAATGCCGGCATCGCGCAAGCTATCACCCAATCCGCTGACCAACGGTGCTTCAGGTCCGACCACGACCAGTCCGATATCATGGCCCGCGCAAAAGGCGATGACCGCCGCGTGATCGGCGATATTCAGATCGACCAGCTCTGCGTCTTGCGCGATACCGGGATTGCCCGGCGCCGCAAAGAGTGTATCGCAATTTGGCGATTGCGCGAGCTTCCACGCCAGCGCATGTTCGCGACCGCCCGAACCGATGAGCAAGATATTCATGTCCGCAAATGACCCCTTTGAAACTGCCGACCCGCAAGTCGCCCGTCTGTTAGCCGAGGAGCGGCCCGGCGACAATGCCCAGGCGATGAGCGTATCGGAGCTATCACTCGCCCTGAAACGCACCGTCGAGGATCAGTTCGGCCATGTCCGCGTACGCGGGGAGATTTCGGGTTTCAAACGCGCAGCGTCAGGACATATCTATTTCAGCCTGAAAGATGATAATGCGCGGCTGGATGCGGTGATGTGGAAAGGTGGCGCAGCGCGCTTGCCCTTCGCACCAGAGGACGGACTTGAAGTCGTCGCCACAGGCAAGCTCACAACCTATGCGGGACGCTCCAATTATCAAATCGTCGTCGAAAGCCTTGAAGTAGCAGGCGAAGGCGCGATGATGCTATTGTTTGAAAAGCTGAAAGCGCGCTTGGCCGCAGAAGGACTATTCGCGCCCGAGCGTAAGAAGAAACTGCCCGCGCTCCCTCGCACCATCGGTGTGGTCACATCGCCGACGGGCGCAGTCATCCGCGACATTTTGCACCGCTTGGCCGATCGCTTTCCAACGCATGTCATCGTCTGGCCCGTATTGGTGCAAGGCGAAGGATCGGCGGCACAAATTGCGCGTGCGGTCGATGGATTTTCCGCGATGCCGCAAAATGGCCCGGCAACCCGCCCCGACCTTGTCATTGTCGCGCGCGGTGGCGGGTCGATTGAAGATCTATGGGCGTTTAACGATGAAGCCGTGGTGCGTGCGGTCGCCAATTGTACGATACCAATTATCTCGGCCGTTGGGCATGAAACCGATACCACCTTGTGCGACTTCGCGGCGGATCTGCGCGCGCCAACGCCGACCGCCGCCGCCGAAATTGCAGTTCCGGTGCGCAGCGACCTGTTGCAGCGCGTCGGGCAATTGGGTCTGCGCATGGCTAATGTCGTGCGCAAGCAGGTGGACCTGGCGGCGGAGCGACTTGAGGCGCAGCGCCGACTTATGCCGCGTCTATCCGACCTTGCCGCACCGCATCAATTGCGCACCGACGATTTGGCCGAACGCCTGCGCCAGTCGCTGCGCACGCGCATCGGCCAGGCGGAAATTGCTTATTCGGGCCCCGCAATGATGCTGCACCCACGCCTGTTACATCGCCGCGTTGAACAAAAGCAGCAACAGCTGGATGCGCTTACCCGCCTTGCGGGCAGCCTGCACCCCGAGGCCCCGCTGAAGCGCGGCTTCGCCCGTGTGACCGATGCCGATGGCAAAACGATTATGTCGCGCGCCGCCGCAGTGAAGGCGGGCGATGTTACCCTGCGCTTCGTTGATGGCGAAGTTGGCAGTGTCGTTAATGGCTCTGCACCGCCGCGTCCCTCCGCACCAAAAGCAACGCCGCCTACCATTAATCAAGGCAATTTGTTCGACGGCTGAAGCGATGCATTGCCCATTGCGCGTCGATGCGCCATAATGCCGCCATGCTGATGTCTTCGAAAAATAAAGTCGCCCGCCTGCATTATCTGGCCAATAACTTTCGTATTCTCACCGCAGGCGACCATGTCGTGTGCGCGGTGACCGGCCAAGCCATAGCATTGGAAGAGCTGCGCTACTGGAGCGTTGCCAAGCAGGAGCCTTATGCGAGCGCAGAGGCCTCCACCCGCGCGGCATTGTCGAAGGGCTGAACCCGTGCTGCGCAACAGCCGGGCTTTGCGCGCAAATATCACGGCTTTCCTGAGCCTAGCCTTTGTCGTGGCGCCGGTTTATGCGCAACCGCAGGCCCCGTCCCATATGAGCTCAGCCGAGTTCTGGATGTCAGGTGCGGCTGTTCAAGGCGGCTTGATCATCGGCCGCGCACCCAAGGGAACACGCAGCCTATTCTTTAACGATGCAGCGTTAGAGCTCAGTCCAGACGGATACTTCCTCATCGGCTTTGATCGGGACGCATTCATAGAAGCGAGCTTAGTCTCTATGCTAGCCGATGGCAGCAAGATCGAACGCAATATCGCCGTCGCCCCGGGTAATTGGCGTATCGAAAATGTTGCCGCGAACATCACGGGCGGGGCAAAAAGCTCCGCCGAATTTCAGGCGCGACGCAGCGCCGAGCTGGCGCAGATTGAAGCCGCCCGCGCCCAAAGAAATGATGCTGAAGGCTGGCGGCAAAAATTCATCCGACCGCTGTCGGGCCGCATATCGGGGCTATTTGGCGCGCAACGCATTTATAATGGCACACCCGGCAGCTATCATAACGGCATGGACATTGCCGCCCCCCAAGGGCGGGATTTCGTCGCGCCGGCCGATGGCGTCGTCACCCTTGCAGCCAATGACGCCTTCACTTTGGAGGGGCATTTGTTAATGATTGACCATGGCATGGGTCTGAACAGTGCGTTTTTACATGCGTCCGAATTACTGGTCAAAGCAGGAGACCATGTGCGGCAAGGTCAAGTGATTGGCCGCGTCGGTGCCACAGGCAGAGCAACAGGGCCGCATCTGCACTGGGGCATGAAATGGAACAGCGCGCGGATTGACCCGAAGCTTTTGCTCCCGTCAGAATGACAAACGCTTTTTAACGTCGCGGGCGCCGCAATATCAGTTCGGCGTTTCGAGATATGCGATCAGGTCGGCACGCTTTTGCGCATCGGGCAGGCCAGCGAAAATCATCTTCGTCTGCGGTATGACGCGCTGCGGTTTTTCCAGAAACTGAAACAATTTTTCCTTGGTCCAAACAAAGCCGGCTCCTGCGTTTGCCGCAGAATAAGTATAGCCTGGCGCCGTTCCGGCCGTGCGTCCGATGATATTATGCAAGGATGGGCCAATTTTGTTCACATCAGGGTCGGTGACATGGCACATGCGGCATTGCGCAAACACCAGCTTGCCATTGGCAGCATCGCCGGTGAAGCTGGCCAATGTGGTGCCATCCATTGTGCTCATATCAGTTGCAGCCAGTGGGCCGGCAGGTGCGGCAGGGGTTGTTGCCTCTGCCTGTGCAGACGTCTCATCCGCTTCGCCTTCCGAACCAGCCGAGCAAGCGGCAAGCATTGCGGATACAGCCAGCAGACCAGCTAATGTTTTTGTGTTAACCATAAATTCTCCCGGGGCGTCTTTATTGGCCCCACAGCCAATGCCTTACATACTCTACTCAGTGGAAAGTTTAGCCCACAACAATAGCCATGAAAAGGCGATTATGCAGCATTATAGGCGCTTTTCTGCCTGTGCATTGTCCTCGCCGCTCTCTTTCAGCACCTTGTGCCTCAGACGATTTACGAAAAGATAAATCAACAACACAACTGGTAGGGTAACGGCGCCGACAAATATCTCGCTGTTTGAACCGCTTTTGGTCGCGGCCACACCCTTTGTCATATAGGCGATGATTCCAACGAGGTAGTAAGCAGCCGCGATAACCGACAACCCCTCCACTAAGGTTTGTAGGCGCAACTGAAGCTGCGTTGAGCGCTCCATCGACCGCATCAGAACAAGGTTCTGTGCCTTTATCCGACTGTCAATGCGCACATCCAGGGTGTGCATGACGCCAGAGATGCGCGCGGCAATGTCGCTAAGTCGTTTCCGGAATACGGAACAAGTCCGCGAGGCCGGGACCAGCCGTCTCTCCGTAAAATCGGTGAGGCTTTGGAAGTTCAATATCGGCTGGACATCGAGCGCGGAAAGCCTGTCCGCCGCGACTTCGGCATAAGCTGCGGTCGCACTGAGCCGGAAGCCCGTTGCCGAACGGATGAGTTCAAGCTCGGACGAAATGGCCGCGAGATCATTGAGCAAGATTTCATCATCTTCATCCGCCGAAGCAACGCGGCGGGCGTGGTCTGACAGGCGTTGTTCCAATTGGTCAAGCTGGGGACCATATTGCTGCACCACTGGGAAACCAAGCAAGGCAAGATTCCGGTAATTACCCAGTTCCTGAACTCGCTGGACAATCCGGCCACGAGCGCCCTCGCCCACATCACCTGCGGTGATAAGCAATCGGCCATAGCCATCGCCATGAATGCTGAAATCGGACCAAAGCCGAATGCCCGCATTGATATCGCAACAGACCATTTCATCGGTCGAAATACCGATTGCGGACAATTCTGCATCAATATTTTCCGCGCTGGGCATAATGCGTATTTGCGTCGCACGAACAACGCCCCCTGGCCAATTTTCCAACCATTGAATATAGTTATGACGTGCGGGTTCAGGTGTTTCTTGCGGAAAAATCAGGGTTAACGTGCTCGCTTCGGTGTGGCGTTCCCACAGGAAATGAATGCCGCCAAGCGTATGTCCCGAACCATGCCGCGGCGCGAGGGCCCAGTCATCAAAATCGGGCCGCACATTTATCAGCCAACGATCTTCCGCATTGCGTTCATCCGCTTCGATCAGGCGCACAACCTGATAAATTTCGCTATGCGCGGCAACGGGGGCGAAACGACGCAACCGCATTTCGTCAACTGCCCAGCGGCGCAGCGGATGCTCGGTAAAGCTCATATCCGGACATTCGCAGAAATTTTTTCAAAGTCTATAGATTTGAACCACGATGTAAAATTAGCAAATGGCAGGCGCGTTAAGCCCTGTTTTGCGCCGATGATTTTATCGCATGCCCAATAGCGCATGGCGCGCAGCTGCCACGGTACGCGCGACATCGTCCGCATTGGTATTCCATCCGCAAACGCTGATCCGCATCACCCGTGCGCCGTTCCAACTGCCGCCGCTTAGAAAGGCTTCGCCGCTCGCATTGATCGACGCGATAACGGCGTCGCTAATATTTGCGCCGTCTTTCGTATCGAAACGTATCAAGCCCTGATTCATTGTCGGACGCGCGATGCCAGTGGCCCCCTCAAGCTCTGCGATACCGTCATAAATGGCGGCCGCATGGTCGCAGCACCGCTCAATCATCGCAGCAAGACCGTCACGGCCGAGCTCCATCAAAGCCGCTAATGCGGGAATGGCCCGCGCGCGGCGTGACCATTCTGGCGTATAATCCATGGGGTCGCGCACTGACCCGCCACTGGTCAAATAGGCAGCGGTCATCCGCATCGCCGCGCTATGGGCGGCAGCGTGGCGGGTGATGGCCATGCCGCAGTCATAAGGCGTGTTCAGCCATTTATGCCCGTCGGTGGCCCAACTGTCGGCGTGCTCCACCCCGGAAACCAAAGCGGACAGACGTGGGCTGGCATTCGCCCAAAGCCCAAAAGCGCCGTCGACATGTACCCATGCCCCAGCCGCCTGCGCGATCGGGCACAATGTCGCAAAATCGTCGCACGCGCCGATGTTGAGGTCGCCCGCGTTGAGAATGAGGATCGTCGGCGCATCAGGTGCTTCCGCAAGCGCCGCGCGCAGCGCTTCTGGTGCCACCAGACCGGGCCCGCCGCCGCCCAAAGGCACGATGCAATCGCTACCTAAACCCAAAAGGCGTAGTGCTCGGGTAACCGAAGAATGGTGATGGGCATTGGCGAGCACGCGGATCGCTGGCGCGCCTTGAAGTCCCTGCGACTCAACGTCCCAACCCTTTTGCTCAAGAACAGCATGGCGCGCAGCCGCTAGCGCCGTGGTGTGCGCCATCTGGCACCCGGTGACAAAGGCATAACTGGCATCCGCCGGTAACCGCAAAGCGTCCAGCAGGAAGCGGCCGGCGACTTCTTCGAGAACCGCGCCAGCCGGGCTGGTTGAGGCGAGGACCGCATTCTGGTCCCATGCCGAGCACATGATATCCGCCGCCAATGCAGAAGGAAGCGCGCCACCTTTCACCCATGCAAAAAAGCGTCCACCCGCATTTCCCGTCAGTCCCGGGTCGGCAGCGGCGGCTATAGCACGAACCACATCATTCGCCGGCATTCCGCGCTCTGGAAATTGCACAGGCAAAGGCGCGCGCATCTCAGCCGGCGTGCCACGCGAGGCGACGGGTCGTGTTCCGAGCGAATTGAGATAGCGGCGGGCTTCAGCAAAAGCGATATCAAGCGTGTCCATCACGCATTGGTAAAAGCTTTGTCAAAACCTGTCTATGTTGGTGTCCGTCGCAATGCGACATGTGCAGCGCACATGCGGAATAACATTGGTGCAACTGATGCCGTTATTGCATGAAACCCAAATTGGCGCCGTTAAACCGACCAATGTTTGGCGAGATACTGGGCAATTCGCTCGGCGCAACGCCGAACCAAGTGGCCAGCGTCGCAGCATATTGATCCACTGAGACCGATGGCAGCAAGCGGCCCAAGCCGACTTGGTCTGGGCTCCTAACCGAAATTTGTGGCGCGACACCGTAATAGCGGCCGCCGTTCACCGCGCCGCCCATGATGAAGTGATGCGCGCCCCAGCCATGGTCAGATCCATCACCATTGAACTGCAGCGTGCGGCCAAAATCAGACGCCGTGAATGTCGTCACTTTGTCAGCGACACCCAATTCCACGGTTGCACGATAGAAGGCGTCAAATGCGAAGTCGACACGGTTCATGAGCGTTGCGTGCGCTTCAATCAAATTGTCGTGATTGTCGAAGCCGCCTAAGCTTACCATAAACACTTGGCGCTTTACGCCCAGCGCTTGGCGCGCCGCGATCATACGCGCAACTATTTGAAGTTGGTCCGCTAAAGTGTTTGTGCCGGACACTGGCCGAAATGACGTCGCAAGGGATGTCGGCTGGAGCGCCGCATTGACAACAGTTTCCGCGTCAATGGAGCGGCGTGCGACCCTATTATATTCAGCTTCAAACATATTATTGCTAGACTGCGTCAACAACGTCCGAAGGGCGTTGCTGCCCGCCGTAGAGCCAAATAACGGACTCTTGAGACCGCCGATGGACGTCGCTCCGGTTGATGAGACTTGATAGGTAATCGCGTCCATCCCGGCCAAAAACACGGCGTTGCCCGCTGCCGAAATGCAGGTGAACAGTGAATTGGTGTTGCTGGATAGGGCAAGGTCACCCATGCGGCCACCCCAACCGTCGGTGGCACCTTCGGGCTTGGACGACTGCCATGTCGATTGTTGGTCATTATGCGAAAACAGCTTCGCAGGCCGGGGGTTTGCCACCAAATTGCTGCTTTGATATTGGGCCAAAGTTAATGGCGCTATAAGCGGACCGACATTCAGCAATGGCGCCAATTTACCTGCATCAAACAAAGCTTTCATGCGCGTCATTTGCGGGGCGAGCGCATATTGCACATTATTGGTCAGCACTTGGCCATTGGCGGGTGTGAGCGCCGTTGCTGCAAGAGACGAACGCGCTAAAGTTATGCCGCCTGCAGTTTGTCCAGGGCCGCCACCGCGAATGGCGCTATACAAGTCGTAATTTGCCGAGTCATAGGGTATTAAGGTGCTGTTATGGTCGTTGCCACCGTTAAAAAATACGCAGACCAATGCGCGATAATCATTGCCTGCACTAAAAGCGGCTGCCTCCCCCATGCCCGCAAGACCCATGGCCCACGAACCCGCGGTACCGGCCACGGCCAATTGTTTAGAGCGGCGAAGAAAAGCGCGCCGCGAAATATCTTCCATTTTGCTAATGTGCACGATGCGCTCCCTATTTTTGGACGAGATAATCGGGGGAAGCAAACACAAGAAGTGTCGCCAGGTACACGCGTCGTTCTTTGTCTGCCAACGAACTGGTGTTGGTGACAGTGGTTGCGTCAAGTGCAGCCTTAATAGTTGCTTTTGTGGTGTCGGTGAGCTGGTTGCCGGCAATTAACAAAGACAGCCGGTTCAGTAAGGCTGAAGAGTCGGTAACGATTGCTAACTCACTCGTATAAGTAGCTTTAACATCATTGTTTACGCCGTTGGTTGATCCAATCGCTGAAACCATGAAGTTGATGTAGCCGGCAACACTGACTTCGTTAACGATTTGAAATTCAGGTGCAACAAGCGCATTGGTTGCGATGGCAGTGTTGGCAGGGACATAACCCGGGCGGTAAAAATTAAACACAGACGGCGCACGCAAGGGGCTTTGACCCAGGCTGGTGCCGGGATTGGACAGGTTTGCGATGGTCCAATTACCTGTTCGCGATGTGGCACCGAAATTTCTGGCCCATTGTGTAAAGCGCAATACCGGCTCACGAACTTTGCCAAAGGTCGGCGACGTTAGCCCGGTAGCATTTGTCGCTTCGTCATCAAGTAAAATAGCCTTAAACACAGCGCGCAGATCGCCACGAACGCCCGAACCATTATTGTTAAATATCTTGGCAACACGGTCAACATAGCCAGCGCTAGGGTTACTCGTTACCAAACGCTGGATCATCTGCTTTGAAAAGAATGGGCCCACATTGGGATGGTTGAAAAGTGCGTCCAGCGCCAGTTTCATGGATGTTGGAGCATCGGTGTTGGCCGGAATAGTGGTGCCCAGAAATGTTTTTTCCAGCATGGAATGTTCGCTGGTGGTCTGTGGCCTTGACCATCTGGTCGTATCGCTTGTCATCGGCCTGATTACAGATTCTACCGGTGCGACCGATTGTGATGGAAAACGGACAGAAGGCGTTCTGACCAAGTTCGCATAGTCGTAACTATAACCGGTAAATACACGCGCAAGGTTGGATACATCGGAATTGGTATATGTTTCGATAGGCTGGCCAGTGGTTCCGATTTTTTTGGTGCCGTCATTATTTAGCTCATTCAAACCAATGGTGAAAAGCTGCATAACTTCACGCGCATAATTTTCGTCGGGTACGCGACCAGTCCGCGTATCTTCTTTCCTGTTATCGAGCGTGCTGAGGTAAACGCCCATTGCGGGGTTGAGTGTTACGTCTTCCAGTAACTGACGGAAATTACCCAAAGCATTGCGGTTGAGAACATCCCAATAAGCCGCCACAGCATTTGACTGCCATTGGATTTCGATACCGTTGGTCGACACGACAAAAAACTGGGAAAGCGCGTACGCCAATCTTTTACGAACGGGGTCGGGGCTGGCAATCAACTGGTTCCAAACCATGTAATCCGCGAACTGGTTTTGATTATAATACTCGTCGACGGTCACTTGATCGTAACCGCGCGATGACAGCCAGGCGACGCCTGTTTGGCTAATCGGAATGTCCATCTGTTTATCGAGCCAGGCCACGAAACCTACAGATCGAATGTCTGCGATTTCGGCTTCAGTCGCCGCAAGACTGGCCTTCAAAATGAAACGGGCTGCTTCGCCATCTGTCGCCGGCTTCGCAACTTGCACAGTTGGTGCCAAAACAGAGGTAATTGAATTGTCATCAGTTCCTCCACCGCCACATGCGGCCAAGGCCAAGGAAGCGGCGGGGATCGCAAAAATAGCGGGTGATTTTTCACCAACAGTTCCCTGCGGTGCAGCGACTGTATCAGGGGCGGCATCAGATTTTGTTGGCCTATCAAGAACTAAGCCTTCAGGTTGCGTCATCACACTTCCCCCCAACCATACAAGATCAATTCCAAATTTTGAATCGACCGTGGTTTACACCGCTGTATGCAACACAAACGTCATTTTACAACGCCTACGCGACGCTTTACTTTCTTAACCTTTTTTTAACTGCCTACAATAATTTTTTGTTGCGATGGGTGGGGTAGGGGATTAGTCAGCGGCATGGTACCAAGCGTTATTTAGGCTCAAAACATGGTCAACAGGCGCTTCACACTTCCTATTTTTGCAGTTTTGCCGCTCGCTGGCATTTGTTCAGTTGCGCACGCAAATGTTTTCGAACGCAAACAAAATGGAAGCATTGTCGAAATATCTCAGCCAGTTTGGCGGACGAATCCGTCACCGACTGGTGGGGGTCGATATATACCCAAGGCACAGCCCGCATCGGACGCTGCTCAATCACAAAATGTCGTGCAGCAGCATATTGAAGCCACCGCAACACGGTTCGGAGTTGATCGCAATTTGGTCGACGCCGTCGCATGGCAAGAGTCACGATATAATCCGCGCGCCATTTCTAAGGCTGGGGCCGTGGGGGTGATGCAACTTATGCCGGAGACTGCGCGGCAATTGGGTGTGCACAACCTTTATGATGTGGAGCAGAATGTGGTTGGTGGGACTGCCTATCTGCGCCAGCAACTTGAACGCTTTGGCAATAATGTGCCGCTTGCCTTGGCCGCATATAATGCAGGACCAGGTGCAGTGATTAAATATGGCGGTATCCCGCCTTATCGCGAAACACAAAATTACGTCCGCCAGATAATGCAACGTTTGTCGACAACGTCGACTTATCACGCAGGATATTGAGGTTCATGATGACATATACATTCTCTCGTTTCTTCACCCTAGCTGCGTTGGCCATTGCTCTACCCAAAACGGCGATGGCGCAGGTGGCTAATGTCGATCCACAAGGTTCAGGGCCAATCGTCAATGCGCTTGGCTGGATACAAGGAACACTGCTGGGCAATGTCGCAACGACAGCGGCCGTGATAGCCGTCGCTGTTGTAGGTTTGATGATGCTGACCGGACGCATGAATTGGCGCTTTGGTGCCACCGTCATTATTGGCTGCTTCATTCTTTTTGGCGCAACGGCGATTGTCTCGGGTATTCGTATCGCCGCAGTTGGTGGTTAGGGCATGACCCCGCTGAACCGCACGCCGATATTCCGGGCATTAACACAGCCGCAGATGTTTGCCGGCGTTACCTATAGCTACTTTGTCATAAATCTGGTTGTCACGACCGAGATTTTCCTGATCACACGCTCCTTTTGGGCGATCCCGGCTGCTGCGATCATCCATGCCATCGGCTATATAGCCTGTTTGCGGGAACCCAGGATTTTCGACCTCTGGATTACGAAAATAAGTCGTTGCGGCCGCACCCGCACTTATGACCTTTGGCGCTGCAACAGTTATCGGCCTTAACATATGAAAACGGTCGCCCAAAAAACAGCAGCTTTGGACCCATGCGCAGGAGATCGTCTGCCTTATGCTGGGCATTTGGACGACCATACGGTGATGACCCGCAGCGGCGACTTGATTCAGATGATTCAGGTCGACGGCATCGCCTTTGAAACTGCTGATAGCGAAACGCTGAATCATATGGCGGCAGTGCGGGATGTGGTGATGCGCGGCATCGCGAACTCCAACTTGATGTTGTACTGCCACGTCATTCGCCGCCAGGTGTCAGCCGAGCTATCGGGCGCACAACCAGAGGGTTTTGTCCGTGACCTCGACGATGCCTGGAAACAGCAATTGCGTGGCAAAAGGCTCTACATTAACGACATGGTGTTAATGCTGGTCCGTCGGCCCGCCCGAGGGAAAATAGGCTTTTTTGATCGCCTCATCAAATGGGGCAATGGGGCAAGCAACAGCGCCGAGCGGCTGGCTGACCAAATGCGAGAACTGCGCGAATTGGATGCGGCACGCACCAATCTGCTCTCCGCTTTGACCCGCTATGGGCCCCGTCTGCTCGGCCGATATCATAACGCAAGTGGCATCTGTTCCGAACCGCTTGAGATATTGTCGGCACTATATAATGGCGAAATGCAGCCCGTGCTTGAACCTACGGGCGATGCTGGGCACTATCTGCCTTATAAGCGGATCAGCTTTGGCCTTGATGCACTGGAATTGAAAGGTGCTAGCGCCAACGCGTCGCGTTTTGGTGCTATCGTTTCCATCAAGGATTACCCAGCCCATACCGCACCCGGGATGCTCGATAATCTGCTGCGCCTGCCGCATGAGTTGACTATGACGGAGAGCTTTGCCTTCATCGACCGCCAGATTGCGGATGAGCGCATCGGACTGGCGCTTCGCCGGTTGCGCGCGGCCTCAGACGAAACCACAACTCTGCGCCAAGGCCTTTTGGGCGCAAAGGATGATCTTACAGGGGGTGCAGCAGCTTATGGTGAGCACCATCTGACTGTTCATGTCCGCGCGATGACCTTGGCCGCGCTCGATGCGGCTGTCGCCGATGTGCAGGCATCGCTTGCCGATATTGGCGCCGTTGCCGTGCGCGAAGACCTCAATCTTGAAAGTGCCTTTTGGGGCCAGTTCCCGGGCAATGCAGATTATATTGCGCGCAAGGCATTGGTATCGACGGCGAATTTGTCCGGACTCATTTCGCTCCACGGTTTTCCAATCGGCGTGCCGGATGGCGGTCCATGGGGTGGACCAATCACCGTGCTCGAAACGACATCCAGCACGCCCTATTTCTTTAACTTGCATAGCGGCGATTTGGGTAATTTCACGCTTATTGGGCCATCGGGGTCGGGCAAAACGGTGGTGCTCAATTTCTTGATTGCCCAGGCGCAGAAATTTTATCCCCGCACATTTTTCTTTGACAAGGATCGCGGTGCCGAGATTTTCATTCGCGCCATTGGTGGCCATTATGATGTCTTGCGGCCCGGAACGCCAACCGGCTTCAACCCACTTCAACTGCCCGAGAATGCCATAAATCAAGCATTTTTAAGGCAGTGGCTGTCACAAATTTTAACACCAGCAGGCGGGCAACTTACTGCCGATGAAAACGCGATTATCGCAAGTGCGGTTGATGCCAATTTTGGCCAGCCTCCCGAGCATCGCCAATTGCGGTATTTGGTGGAACTGCTGGCTGGCCGTGCACGTCCCATGCGGGGCGACCTCGCATCGCGGCTTGCGCCTTGGTATGGTGCAGGCGAACATGCTTGGCTGTTTGATAACCCGGCAGACCAGTTGAACCTGGATACTAGAACCGCTGGCTTTGATATGACGGCATTGCTTGATAACCCCGGCTTGCGGACGCCCGCGATGATGTATTTGTTCCACCGGGTCGATGAACGCTTGGACGGCAGCCCGTCGATGATTGTCATCGACGAAGGGTGGAAGGCACTGGATGACGACGTCTTTGTCCACCGGCTGAAGGATTGGATGAAGACCATTCGCAAACGCAATGGCGTGGTAGGTTTTGCCACCCAAAGCGCAAGTGACGCGATTGAAAGCAAGATTGCCGCAACCATCATTGAGCAATCCGCCACGCAATTGTTCATGAGTAATCCTAAGGCACAGGCATCCGATTATTGCGGTGGTTTCGGGCTGACCGCGCATGAGCTGGATCTCGTGCGCTCCTTACCCGAACATTTGCGCTGCGTTTTGATCAAACAAGGCGGGAACAGCGTCGTTGCGCGTCTCGACATGGGCAATATGCCAGATGCAATCACCGTGTTGTCGGGCCGCGAAAGCAGTGTGCGCAAACTGGACGAGCTGCGCCGCGTGCATGGTGACGCGCCGTCCGAATGGATGCCACTATTGTTGCAGGACGCGCAGGAAGTTGCATTTGCTCCGCGGCCAGCTGCAACGACGGGAATGCAAAGCTGATGGCCAGTTGTGGCACCCTCAACCCTGCGGCAGGTTCGGCGGAAACAATGGTGAACGCCGTTGATTGCTATATTGGATCGACCGTGCAAGCGGGCTATGCCAATTTGCTGGGCCAAGGCAGTGTGTTGAATATTGCCCTCACGATGGCGCTGACAATTTACGTCGCGATCATCGGATACCGGCTGATATTTGGTCGTTCCTCGCTGAGCGTTGGCGAGATGATGCCGCGTATGATTATCATTGGCGCGGTGCTAGCGCTAACCAGTAATTGGGCAACATATCAAGTTTTGGTCTACGACCTTCTAACCGACGGGCCACAGGAAATCGTGCGTGCCATTAACCCTGGTGATGGCGATGTGCGCGGCATTACCGAACGTGTTGATATGCTATCTGGCCGCATGGTTGACCTTGCCGATGCTTGGACGGAGTTTGATGCGCGGCCGGATCAGATGCTGCCAACAAACACAACAGCGACTGAACCCGCAACACTTCCTGTCACTGCGAACAATATCACCGCTTTTGTTACGCCAAAGGATTCACTGGGTCCCAATATGCTATTGTTTAGCGCACTATTCCTCGTGCTGGCATCGGCAGGTGTCTTGGTCGTAACGAAAATCGTCTTGGGCCTTTTGTTGCTCCTAGGCCCCGTCTTTGCAGTGCTAGGTTTATTTACATCTACGCGCGGCTTGGCGCTCGGCTGGGGCCGTGCCGCGGTCATGATGGCATTGGTGCCTATCATGACGATGATAACATCTGCGGGGGCTGTAACAGCGCTTGAGCCGATATTGACACAAATGTACGTGTCGGCGGGGCAAGGCGATTTCTCATTGCGCGCGGCTTTGACCATATTGGTAATCGTGCTCATCATGGTGGCGGTGGCGGTGCAGCTATTCCGAATTGGCCGCACAATTGTGAGCGGTTGGACCCTGTCCTTTGGCCAACGCCACACAATCGATAATCAAATTTCCGCACCAGTTGCACATGATCCACTGCCGTCTAGCAATGTCGTGTATAATGAACGCATGCAGTCGCTTATCGGTGCTATTGAGCGTTCTGCCGCGGTAACCGCAAGCAGCAGCCCAGGTAACCCACGCGGGATATTATTGCCGCAGCGGATATATTCTGATGCTGATCACGCATCACAGAAAACCAGTTATTCCGACCGGCGCATTTCACGAGGCCCCGTCCATGCGGTCCGCGCGCCGATTAAAGCCATCAGGAACGTTGCATGACCCGACATTATCATTGGCTTGTTCTCACCATCATGGCGATAGGCATTGCCGTTATGCCGCCCATGGCAGCATCAGCGCAGGTCGCGCCCAATATCCGCTATGTGGATTATAACCCCGACACCATTATTCGTCTGACCGGCCATACTGGCTATCAAATGATGCTTGAATTTGAACCGGGTGAACAGATTGAAACCGTTGGCATTGGAGACTCATCTGGTTGGCAAGTAACCCCCAATGGCGCAGGAACGGTCATGTTCCTGAAGCCCATAGGCGTGCCGCCTGCCACCAATCTCTCGATCATCACCAACTTTCGGCGCTATAATTTTGAACTGTTAGCCAAATCCGGCCTGCGCGTGCCACAGAGTCAGATTATTTATGCAGTGCGTTTCCGTTACCCTCAGAAAGTCATGGCCGCCGACGCGATGGCAACGCCGCCACCTTTGATTACGACACCGCCTGAATTGTGGAACCGCGCCTATAGCTATGACGGCGCAAAGGCCAATGTGCCCGAACAGGTATTTGACGATGGCAAAGCGACCTATTTCCGCTTTGCGGCTGGTTCGGCGGCGCCTGCAATTTTCAGCATTACGCCTGATGCCGGCGAAAGCATCGTCAACTTCGCTGTGCGCGGCCCTTACACCGTGGTGGAACAAATCGCGCCGCAATTTGTGCTGCGTCATGGGAAAGAAGTCACCATCATCTTTAACGACGCTTATGCCGTGCCGACGCCTGGCGCAGATGCCCCCAAGCCACGTGCGCCAGTGAAAAAATGCGGACTTTTTGGTTGCAAATCCAGGGAGGCAAAGCCGTGAGCATATTTAAATCGGGCAATATGGACCCGCGCAGCGCCATAGATCTGGAAACGCTTGAAGACGCGAACCAAAAGATTTTATCGCCAGTGGCCATGCCGAATGGCCTATCGCCGGGAATGAAATTGGGCGTGCTGGGCATTGGCTTGCTTGCCATATTAACCTTTAGCAGCTTGGCCAACAGCCGGAATTCCGCAAACCAAATTGCAGCAAAGCCGGCCGCCGCCACGTCGGTACAGACCATTCCTAAAGGCGGTTTTGTGCCGCCAGCAACGTTGCGTCCAGGGCCGCCGGAATTGCCGCCGCCGGTCCTCGTGCCGCCACCTGTGAATAACCCAAGCGGCACAGTATTGGGCATTGTTGGACCGGTCGCTGTTGGTCCGAACCGCTTTCAATCGCCAGGCATCGTCGTGGATGCCACAAAAGGCGGCGTCGCCTTAGCGCCGCCCACACCGGGTCTCGCAGGTGCAAAAAACGATGAGTTAAGTGCAGAAGACAGATTTTCCGATCGCGTTGCAGCTGGTGAAAACGCGCCTGCCCGCGCAGTACGTATCGCCAATAGCAGCTATATAGTGCCGCAGGGCGCAATCATCGCTGGCGTTCTTGAAACCGCCATAAACTCCGATCTGCCCGGATATGTTCGCGCGGTTGTCAGCCGCGACGTCATGGGCTTTGACGGCCGACGGGTACTCATCCCAAGCGGCAGTCGCTTGATTGGCCAATATCGCTCGGGCCTTGCCGCGGGACAATCCCGCGCGTTCATTGTGTGGACACGGCTGACCCGCCCCGATGGCGTGACCGTGTCGCTCGGCTCGCCTGTCACCGACCCACTTGGCCGAGCGGGCTTAGGAGGTAAAGTGGATAGCCACTTCCTGAAACGTTTTGGTTCGGCGATATTGCTGTCGGTTGTGCAATCCGGCCTCGGACTTTTGCAGCAAGGTGGCAACGATGTCATCGTCCGTACCGCAGATGATGCCAAAAGCGTTGCGGGAATTGCGTTACAGCGGGACATTAACATCCCGCCCACGGTAAAAGTTGCCCAAGGAACAGCGATCCGCATCTTTATCGCCCGCGATCTCGATTTTTCGGGCACCGACGGCGACGGGCAATGAACCTCATGGCGCCCATCGCTGGCGATGCTGCAAATGTGTATCTCAAAAGCTATCTTGCTCCATTTAGCGATTGGCTGGCTTGCGATGACGTGACCGAGATATTGGTGAACCGGCCACATGAAATATGGATCGAGCGGCTTGGGGTAGCACAGATGGAGCGTCACGACGCCCCAGAGGTAGATAGCCTGTTGCTGGAGCGGCTAGCCAATCAGATCGCACGCATCAATCATCAAGGGGTCAGCCGCGAAAGTCCATTGCTTGCGGCTATATTGCCGGGCGGTGCCCGCGTGCAGATGGTATTGCCGCCTGCAACGCGCGGAGAGGTTGCACTCGCGATCCGCAAACATCGGTTACAAGACATGACCCTGGAAAGCTATTTTGAACAAACGGCGCTTCCATCAGGGCGGAAGATAGCTGATGACAGCTCTATGCTTGCGTCGCTCTTGCAGGAACAAGATTATTTGGGCTTTTTCCGTGCGGCCGTTGCGGCGCGCAAAACGATTCTCATTTCCGGCGGAACGTCATCTGGCAAGACAACATTGCTGAACGCTTTGTTAAAGGAAATTCCAAAGCATGAGCGCGTCATTTCCATTGAAGACGCCCCTGAAATCCGGCTGAGCGGCGACAATGCGCTTGGCTTAGTCGCTGTGGCCGGCGACCAAGGTGAAGCGAAAGTGACGGTGGACGATCTTATGCGCGCTTCGCTGCGTATGCGGCCGGACCGATTAATCGTGGGCGAATTGCGCGGTGGCGAAACGGTCACGTTTTTGCGGGCCATCAATACAGGTCATCCCGGTTCCATCAGTACCGTGCACGCCAACACACCCAAGGGCGCGTTCGAACAACTTGCCTTCATGTGTATGCAGGCCGGACTTGGCCTTGGTCGTCAGGAAACGATGGATTACGCGCGGTCAATGATCGACATTGTCATCCAACTAGATCGTCTCAGCGGCCAACGTGCAATAAGCTGTGTTGAATTAACAAACGCTACATGACGCCAAGCTGAGCCGCACCAGCTATGCCGAGTGCCGTCACGCAAACACATTACTACTTGTCCGATTGGAAACTATCGGGCCGATAAAAGTTGGGAGTTACGGTGGGATACCGGTATCTGACCGATTCCAACATCTCGACATCTGGAACACTTTGAGCGCTTCGGATCTCTCAGTTCAATATCATGGTTGCTTCCGGCAGCGCCTCGGGCTTAATCTTCAGGCGAATTTCGTCACTGCGGAACCCGAGTGCCATAGGACGCGCAACGCCCGGCAGCAGAGCGACATCGTAAATCTCTTCGACAATGCCGCCAATTTCGAGCCGATGCTCGATATCCCCACTAACCAAATTGACGATGCAGATCGCGCATTGCGCGCTGATACCTGCAGCATCCAGCCGCTCATTGAGAGGCAGGCCTTCGAACGTTTTGTTATTGCGTGGACGTGAGAGCCCAATCACAGCGTAATCGCCCATAAAAACAAGTCCACGGGCAAAGCCGGGCAGAAAGCATAGGGGTTCGAAGGAACCGGTGTTTACATTTATTGTGCCAAATTCGCCGGTTCCTGCCTGTAGCATCCAAAGCTTATCGCGGTAGATCCGAGGCGAATGCGGCATCGACAGGCCTTCTGCGACCATTTCCCCGCTCGCCACGTCAAGGACCACCCCGCCGTCGCGCCGTTTGTCGCGCCAACCCTCAAAGACATTGGTGCGCGACAGGCAGGTGACATAAGCGGGCCTGCCATCCTGCATGGCCATACCATTCAGATGACAGCGATCCTCTGCGGCGAGCCGGTCGATAAATGGCGGGCGCCAAATCTCGCGAAAACTTCCCCGTTGGGACAAGGTTGCAAGGCAGTTGAAGCGGGTGGCAACGAATATAGGATCGCCCTCTGCATCCTCATGGATGTCGTGAATGTCGATATCGCCCGTCGTATGCCCGCTGACAGGCACATAATATGCATCATAACCATCTTGCATCTGGCCGGGATTAAGGAAGTTTTCGAAGCGCCAAAGCTGGTAGATTGAACTCATCCAAAAGCGCCCCGGACCAGTTCCAAGCCCCATGGGCCGCTCGCAGGTGCGTTCAAAGACCGAAAGCCTGCCATCGGGCTGCAGCCCGATGAAGAAGACCTTGCCCGCCTGATAGGTTGTGAAGGCCAAACTAACACCGGCATTTTTGAGCCAGGTTGCAAACAACCGCGAGCCATTTAATTCAAGCGCAGGGGGTTTTTGGTCAGTCATAAAGTCGCCTTTCTACGCGCTGCACTTGCGGTAGAGAGAGTGAAAACACGATTGCTGATCTAAGAGCCCCAGTAATGGGCGAGAGACAGGCCGCCGTTAGATGGAACATCAAACAAAGCAGGTGCAGCCCGCAACTTTCGGAGCGGCACCTGCTCGGCCTATCTAAAGCACGATTAATGAAGAGGGCGTGCTCGTCAAGAAGTCACTAAGTTGAGCCGGGACATAGCCTTCGACAATCACAAAGGTATCAGCATCAAGCTGAATTTGCGTGTCGCCGCTACCGCTCTGCGTAAAGGGCGGACGGCCAGAAAGGCCAAAGGCGCTCAAATCAAGGGTGTCGCCTTCACCAAAGTCCAATATCCTGATCGTTCCAGGGCCATCGCTTATCTTGAACGTATCCGCGCCAGGCCCACCGGCAATCCGGTCATTGCCGCCATTGGTCGTGATCACATCATTCCCAAGCCCACCAAAGATCACGTCATTACCAGCAGTTCCGGAGAGTGTATCATTGCCAGTCGTGCCAACCTGCGTGACAGAAGCTGTGAAATTACTACCAAACACCACATAGCTCGCGCCAGCGCCATTGAGCCCGTTCGGGTCAGCAGAATTTGCCCCAATGATCAGATCGTCAAAGCCATCGCCGTTGACATCGCCCGCAGAACTGACCGAGGCGCCCGAAAGGTCATTTGCCAATGCGCCGTTAATCGCAATGCCAAGATTGCCCGTGCCGCTTGCAATAACCGAAAGGTTAACCGCCGTCGTACTTGCCTTGCCAAACACCACATAGCTCGCGCCAGCGTTTAGTTTCCCGTTCAGGTCAACACCACTTGCCCCGACAATCAAATCATCAAAGCCATCGCCGTTCACATCGCCCGCAGAGCTGACGGAGCCGCCCGAAAAGTCATTTGCCGATGCGCCGTTGATGACAAAGCCTCCAGTACCGCTCGCAATATCCGAGAGGTTAACCTGTGTTCCATTCGCCTTACCAAAGACAACATAGCTCGCGCCGGAACTGCTCCCGTTCGGGTCGGCGAAAGATGCCCCGACGATCAGATCGTCAAAGCCATCATTGTTGACATCGCCCGCAGAGCTGACGGAGCGGCCCGAACGGTCATTTGCCGCTGCCCCGTTAATCAAAAAGCCGCCAGTGCCGCTTACAATATCCGAGAGGTTAACCGGTGTTCCATTCGCCTTGCCAAACACCACATAGCTCGCGCCGGAATTGCTCCCATTGGGGTCGGCAAGATATGCCCCAATGATCAGATCGTTAATACCATCGCCATTCACATCGCCCGCAGAGCTTACTGAGATGCCCGAACGGTCATCTGCCGAGGCGCCGTAGATCGCAAAGCCAAGATTGCCCGTGCCGCTTGCAATATCCGAGAGGTTAACTGATGTGGCATTTGCCTTGCCAAACACCACATAGCTTGCGCCGGAATCGAGCCCGTTAGGGTCAGCTTTAGGTACCCCCACAATCAGATCGTCGTAGCCATCTTTATTCAGATCGCCCACAGAACTCACGGAATCTCCCGAAAAGTCACTTGCCGAGGCGCCGTAGATCGCAAAGCCAAGATTGCCCGTGCCGCTTGCAATATCCGAGAGGTTAACTGACGCACCATTCGCCTTGCCAAACACCACATAGATTGCGCCGGAATCGAGCCCGTTAGGGTCGGCGTCAGGTGCAGCCACGATCAGATCGTCATAGCCATCTTTGTTCACATCGCCCGCAGAACTCACGGAACGGCCCGAAAAGTCACCTACCGATATTCCGTTTATGACAAAACCGCCAGTGCCGCTTCCAATATCCGAGAGATTAACCGCCGTCGTATTAGCCTTGCCAAACACCACATAGACCGCGCCAGCGTTTTGGATTCCGTTCGGGTCGGCGTTAGGTGCTCCGATGATCAGATCGTCGTAGCCATCATTGTTCACATCGCCCGCAGAGCTTACTGAGATGCCCGAATTATCAGCTGCCGCTGCCCCGTTCATCACAAAGCCGCCAGTGCCGCTTGCAATTGCGGACAATTGAATGGCGGGGATACCACCGGACCCCGTCGGTGCAGCCGGCGCTGTCGTGTCGACCGTTATGGCCAGCGCAGCAGACGCAGCTCCGACATTGCCCGCAGCGTCTATTGCCTTGGCAGTGATCGAACGCGCGCCAGCGGCAAGTGTAACATCAAGGCTGAATGCACCGTTTGCACTGGCAGTTGTGGTACCAAGCGAGGTCGTGCCATCGAACAACTCGATCCGTGCATTGGCTTCGGCCTGGCCACTGATGGTCAGGGCAGTCGTCTGGCTGGTCACATTATCACTGTTGCTCGACCCTGTGTCATCGGCAGCAGCAAGATCAAGTCCTGTCGGCGCAGCAGGCGCTGTGCCATCGACCGTTATGGCTAGTGGATCAGATGCTGCTCCGACATTGCCCGCAGCGTCATTCGCCTTAGCAATGATCGAACGCGCGCCCGCAGCTAGCGTCACATCAAGACTGAATGCGCCAGAGGCGTTTGCATTTGTGGTGCCAAGTGATGTCGTGCCGTCGAGTAACTCAACGCGGGAATCGGCCTCTGCTTGGCCAGTGATTGTCACGTTTTGTTTGCTGGTCAGATTATCCGTCGATGATGCACCCGTGTCACCGGCAGCAGTAAGATCGAGCCCCGTCGGTGCAGCAGGTCCTGTCGTATCGACCGTTACAGCAAGCGCTGGCGATTCCGCACTCACATTGCCCGCAGCATCAGTCGCCTTGGCCGTGATTGAACGCGCGCCAGCGGCTAGCGTCACATCAAGGCTGAATGCGCCGTTTGCACTGGCGGTTGTCGTGCCAAGCGATGTCGTGCCATCGAACAACTCGATACGAGCATTGGCCTCTGCCTGGCCAGTGATTGTCAAGCCTGAGGCCTGGCTCGTTACATTGTCACTATTGCTTGACCCCGTGTCATCGGCCGCAGCCAAATCAAGTCCCGTTGGTGCAGCAGGCGGTGTGCCATCAACCGTTATGACCAACGCAGCAGACGCAGCTCCGACATTGCCCGCAGCGTCTATTGCCTTGGCCGTGATCGAACGCGCGCCAGCTGCGAGCGTCACATCAAGACTGAATGCGCCAGAGGCGTTTGCATTTGTGGTGCCAAGTGATGTCGTGCCGTCGAACAACTCGATACGGGCATTGGCTTCGGCTTGGCCGGTGATCGTGAGGGCAGATGTCTTATTGGTTACATTGTCGCTGTTGCTCGACCCTGTGTCACCGGCCGCAGCAAGATCGAGCCCCGTCGGTGCAGCAGGTCCTGTCCCATCGACCGTTACAGCAAGCGCTGGCGATGCAGCACTCACATTGCCCGCAGCATCAGTCGCCTTGACCGTGATTGAACGCGCGCCAGCGGCAAGTGTGACATCAAGACTGAACGCGCCTGAAGCATTTGCGGTTGTTGTACCAAGCGAGGTCGTGCCGTCGAATAACTCGATACGGGCATTGGCTTCGGTCTGGCCGGTGATCGTGAGGGCAGTCGTCTGGCTGGTTACATTGTCGCTGTTGCTCGACCCTGTGTCATCGGCAGCAGCAAGATCAAGTCCCGTCGGTGCAGCAGGTCCTGTCGCATCGACCGTTACAGCAAGCGCTGACGATGCAGCACTCACATTGCCCGCAGCGTCAGTCGCCTTGGCCGTGATTGAACGCGCGCCAGCCGCGAGCGTCACATCAAGACTGAACGCGCCAGAGGCATTTGCAGTTGTCGTACCAAGCGAGGTCGTGCCGTCGAATAACTCGATACGGGCATTGGCTTCGGCCTGGCCGGTGATCGTGAGGGCAGTTGTCTGGCTGGTAACATTATCAGCATTATCGATACCGCTGTCATCTACAGCAGCAAGATCGAGGCTGGTCGGTGCAGCAGGTCCTGTCGCATCGATTGTTACTGCCAGCGCAGCAGACGCAGCACTCACATTGCCTGCAGCATTGGTAGCCTTCGCGGTGATCGCGCGAACGCCAGCGGCAAGCGTCACATCAAGACTGAACGCGCCAGAGGCATTTGCAGTTGTCGTACCAAGTGATGTGGTGCCGTCGAACAACTCAACTCGGGTATTCGCTTCGGCTTGGCCGGTGATCGTGAGGGCAGACGTCTGGTTGGTAACATTATCACTATTGCTTGACCCTGTGTCATCGGCCGCAGCCAAATCGAGCGCAGTGGGGGCAGGCGGAGGCGTGGGTGCTGGCGGTGGCGGTGGCGGTGGCAGTGGCGTCTTGTTAGAACTGCCACCGGCAACAGCAATGCCTCCCAACGCGCCAAGTCCAACGACCCCAAGTGCAATGCTCGTCCCAGAGATGCCTCCCGACGGCAGTACAGAAGAAGGCTGTTGTTGGGCTAATGCGCCGACCGCCTCTTTATCGTCTGTACCTAAGACCGCCTCTTTATCGTCTGTACCTAAGTCAGACGACTTGGAACCGTCTTTCAGGTTCACATCCGAAGAGCCCTGGCTTTCGGTAGCGCTTTCGGGATTTGCCTCATCTGGTTGCGCGTCCTGAGAATATGAAAGTTCAACATCCTTGTCACGAATATTGACTTTTACAGCTGACACCCGGGCGCCGGTAACGCTGTCGATCACCTCAACTTTCGCACCAACAAACTTTGGATCAAGCTTAAACTTGTCTACAAAAGCAATTTCCTTAACCGCGCCATTCTTTGCCGTCAGTCGAATAATCTTAACCATGTTAACTTTTTCCCTGCATTATCTTTGGCTCTGCGCCCCACAACGAATAGTCCGAAACGAATCTAACGCGCGCCATACACATGGAATCCATCAATCTCTGCGTAAATTTACATAATATCGTGTAAAATCAATGGTAAATGACGTTAATACATCACATAACTGCGCTCCGACCAAGTCTTCAAATCCCATCGCGATATCGTCAATCGCTGATGCTTCGCCTGGAACAAAGCCGCCGCAGGCAAATTTCGAGCAAAGACAGTGATCAATTCAGGCTGATACCACGCGCCGCTTTCACAGATGGGAGAAAGCATAATTGCAGTGCTGGAGCCAGAAGCTCGCAGAAATAGGCAGCATTCCAGCCGCAAATTTGATAGCATAATTTAGAAATAATGTGATTGGAGGCCCGAGCCTCCCTACAACTAAATATACAAATATATGTTTTTTATATTTAAATTTTTCATTTTTAATAACACAGAAATTTTTTCCCTCATTGTAGCCCTCACTTCTTAACCCATGCACTTGCTAACCGCTGTGCCTCGTCAAGCTCGGCAGGTGCCATCTTAGCGGCAAGCTCGTCTCGGTTTGTTTTAGCTAGTTCTTCCCCAGAAGCGGCGCTTAGATTAAACCACTTCTGAGCTTCAATAGGGTCTTTAGTTAGCCCTAAACCATCCCGATACAAAAGACCGAGATTCCGTTGGGCTCTTGCGTAACCTTGTTCGGCTGCCGACTCGAACCAAAATGCGGCCTTCGAATAATCCTGTTCGACGCCTGTGCCATCTCGGAAAAAAGCGCCCAACATGAACTGGGCATCTGCTACGCCTTGCTCGGCAGATTTTTGAAACCAAGAAGCGGCTTCAGCATAGTCCTGAGTCAATCCACGTCCAGCTTGTGCCATAAAGCCGAGGCTCGCTTGCGCTTGCGCATTTCCCTGCTCATCACCCAAGATGAGAAGAAAATATGCCGCACGGCTGTCGCCTGCATCGACAGCTTTTTCATACCATTTAGCTGCTTCATCGAAGTCTTCCACAACGCCTCTACCCGTTTGGAAAGCACGGCCAATAGACACATAAGCATCCGAGAACCCCTGCTCGGCAGCTAACTGGTACCAATTGAAGGCAGCCCCTGGGTCTGCCGCGACCCCTACGCCGTCCTCATACATTTTTCCCAGCTTCCACTGGGCAGGGGCATTGCCCTGCTTGGCGGCACAGTAAAACCAACTGAGTGCCATTTGAATATCAGGCTCTATGCCCTCCCCTTCCTCGTACATATGACCAAGATAACACTGAGCGCTAGCGTCACCCTCTGCGGCCATCTTACGAACGGTTTCATAGTTCATGGTACATCTTTCCTAGCCACGCTGATGCGTCAGCCCATGAGCATCTTGGTGGAGTGGTATTCCAAAAATGCCTACCCTGGAATGCAGATCATTTCCATTATCCACGGCCTTGGCATGATGATACCACCGCCGGGTGGAAATTCCGGCTTTCGCTTTTCAAGTTCTTGCTCTTTTCTGCGTTCGAGAGCTACCTTTGCGGCCTCACAACGCGCCGCGGTAGGGTAATCAACAACAGCAACTGTGTCAGTCCATAAGATGACAAGCTTAAATGGCGTACTTTGAGCCAAAGCAGGCACAGAAAATGCCGCGGCACCCGCGCACAAAGCAGTTAATATCGATTTGGACAGTCTCATATCACCACCTCCCTACTGAGGAACGCAAACAGCGGTTAAAGACGGCTCACGAGCGTCTATGATGGGCCTAATGGATAACGGCGGCGGCTCAACCTGTTTCCGAACGGAATCTCGAGCAACACGGCATGCTTCACCGCTTGGATAATTCATTCGGGTCATTGCGCCATCACGCTTCGAAATAAGCAATACATGTGGTCCGCGGCCAAGGGTTACTTCGCTGTATCGAGGGAGTTCGGGTTGGCTTATCCTTTCACGAGGCACGCCACCCTGAACAATGTAGGTTTTGCCATCGCTGCCCTTTAGCTCCTGGCCTTCTTTATATTGGTCGTACTGGTCAAAAGGGTTCGCCCAAGATGGGGAATAAACCCCCACTGCTGCAAATAGCGCAACGGTTTGTAACAATCTGACTACTAGGACCATACCATCTCCTGGCTTATTAAAACGTCCAATCCAATACGTTTGGAAAACTATGTTAAACCAAATTAGAAAGGATATGCTCAAACAAAAGCAATTTAATAATTAAAAGAATTATCTACCCGTAATCTTCCTATGCTCCGTGTTCATTGACGAACTCAATCCTGATTTCCCTGCCCAAATTTCATTCCTTTTGTGGGATGCACGATACTCACTATCGGTCAGCGTGAAAAAATTCCTCTCCAGCTTCCATCTCGAACATACTTTTAGCACCGCCACGAACCAGCAAAACATAAGAGGACAGCAGGGCGGAAATTACCCCTAAAGTAATAAAGAATTTCGCTGAACCTGAGATTGGCAACGTTGAGTCATCATTTGATCGGTATGATTTGTGAACCCACTGAGCAAACCCCAAGCATCCCCACCATACCAAGATAATGCCGGCAAAGGATGCAAGAGAGAGAATCCAGCTAAGCATCTTGGTCGCCTTGCATCAAAAATTTCTGATGTCGTTTTTGCCCTAACATCTTGGCTGGAACAAAGACGATAAGTGAACCAATCAGGCTAGGAATTATTAGAATATCGAAGACTGGCACCGCAGACAGAAATTCGGCAACACCCGACAGCCCTAGAGATACGGTTACAACCATGATCAAAACGATACCCCAGTTCGGGTTTTTTCGGTAAATCAGGTAAGCAAAAAGTAGTTTTATTGGATCAATTACATTTGCAACGATTTGAGCCAAAACAACTGACATGTTTTATCTCCTGTTAGAGCTACTTCCGACCTGTCCCGAATTCACTCATGTTATCTGTGTAGATGAAGTTTTGGCGGAAAGGAATTCTATTTGAGGAGGCGGTAAAAGTAAGGGGCGTAAATTTATAAACATATAGAGGGGCAACCTTGATGTTCTTCATCGCAGCGATGGCAGCAGGTCCCCCCATATCATTTTGTTTTCTCTGCGACTTTCCTGTCGCTCTTGCGCTTGCCTCCAGCCGTCTATCAACTTGAGTACCGTTTCAGCTTCGCCTGGGGTGATGCGCCCCTCCGCTACTGCCCCCAGAACGGCCCGCGCTGCGTCTGGACCAATACTGGAGTCGTTAAGTGGCGGTAGGTCAAAAGTGACGGGCGCATCCTTTCTTGGGGGCGCAATTCTATCCATGCACAACTTGAGGGCAATGGTGTCACCATCAAGAGCCATATCCACGGCCTTGCGTGTCAAAGCCTCCGCTTCGCCTTCTAGCAACGCCAATGCCGCCTGGGTGGCTTTATGACGCGCCCCAGAAGGCTTACCCGGATTTCCATGTCCAAAGCGACCTTTGGCATCTCTAACTGTATGACCGCCCGTTTCTAAACCGTTTTTACGGCTCATGTTCGCTGAACCTTTCCTAGAGCTTCAATTTCCGAGCCACTATCAGAATTCCAACAGCCATAGAGAGAGCCGTTTGAACAACCACCCCTGGTAGTAGCTATATGTGTGCGGGAATCCTGAACGCTGCACTTTGGCGAAAAACAGCCATTGTCGTCAGTTAGTGTTTTGGAATCCGATACCGCTGATAGAGAAAAATAGTTGCTGAAGGGGTCATTCGTTCGGGTATCCAATACCGCTAATTTTCCAGCGTCGCGCTGTTTCCGGTAAGTTTTGAGCGCTCGCAAGCCTCGCTCCATTCGTTTGCGTGCCTGCGTCTGCGCGGCTGGCTCTCGTTTCTGAAATTCCATTGTTGGACCTTTGCGGCCCAGAGAAGATTCAAAGGTCAGTCGCCAGCAACGTGCACGCGACTGATTGGAGGTTTTGACACTAAAATACCCTTCAACAGTGCAAGCGATAAACCCCATTGCCTCAAGTTCATCAAACGCCCGCGATGCAGCTCCCAGATCCGCGAGACCTAACCGCGCCGCTGCATCACGCACCGAGAGATAAAGTGCGCCATTGTTCTCGCCATTATGCAGGGAGATGATTTCGTACAACAACGCCCGAGCAGTTGGGGTTAACGAGCGATATGCTGGTGATATAAAAAGAGAGTAATCCAACCTCAAAAACCGGCTGGTTCTGCTTCGCCCCTTCGCGTTCGGGCTGTTACCTCTGCCCCTACTCATTGCAGTCAATTTCTTGCACTGACGCACGGATAACGCTGTCGACAAGGCAGTCAATGCTGTCGACCGTAATCAAAGCTCGCCCATCAAGTCGCACCTTTTTAATACGTCCATCGGTGGCGAGCTCGTAAATACGGGATTTGCCGATACCCAAAAGTCGGCAGGCCTCGCGGACAGTTACGAGACGCGGCCGAAGCTCTCCAAATTTTGTATCGGTTTTATTTGAAACTGGGCACATAGACATAAGGACACTTTCTTCAAAGTATCCTTATCAAACCGTTATGGAGTGATTTGTCGGCGGGGCGATGCCCCTGCAACAGAGCTATCTCTGCTGGTATGACAGCTATGACGAATACGGTGGACAATGGCAAGCGACTTCGCACCGCTGGGGAAATTTCAATCAGGGATAAACCTCTCCAATTTCCATGATTTTCTCTCCATCGTTGCTAGAACAAAATCGGCCCCAAGTAGTCATAAGTGACCGACGCATTTCAAAGAATGTGGTGCGTTTATAAGCCTTCATGACTTTGTCGCTAACGGTGTGCGCAAGCGCCGCTTCAGCAATTTCATCCGGAACGTCCAACAACTGCTCCGCAACGAAGTCACGGAAAGTTGAACGGAACCCGTGCACAGTATCGCTTTCACCCATGTCTCGCAGGCATTTCGTAAGCGTCATATCTGAGAGCAATTCTCCCTTCCCATTAGGAAATACCAAGTTTGTGTTTCCCCGTCGCAACTCTGCGGCACGGCGGAACACTTGAAGCGCTTCGGCAGACAAGGGTACCTTATGAAGCTTTCGAACTTTCATGCGTTCTTTAGGGATTGTCCAAACTGCGTCATCAAAGTCTAATTCGTCCCATGTCGCACCACGAATTTCTCCTGACCTGGCTGCAGTCAGAATTGTTGCTTGCAAAGCAAGTGCTCCCATTCCCGGCTTTTCAGCAAGACGGGACATAAATGCTGGGAGCTCAGGCCAAGGCAAGGCAGCAAATCCTGAACCATTAGATATTTGTTTCGGAAGAATGTCGCTGATTGCCCTCGCGAGTGTCCCTGCCAATGAGGGGCCATCAGGGCGTCCGTAGCGCATTGTCCGAATGATAAGCGCTCGAACTCTCAAGGCAGTTTCGGGTTTTAACTGCCAAATGGGTTCCAAACATAATGCTATGCGTTGTGCATCGATTGACTGAAGTTGAAGCTTGCCAAGTGATGGAAAAACATAAGTGGTCAGACGCGCCCTTGCTTGCTCCCGAGTAGGGCCGGTAAATTTTCGCTCAATAAATTCGATTGCTGTTTCACGAAAAATTCTTTGCATGCCCGAGGGTATTTGACCAATTGCATGCGGATCGCGATTTTCCACCAATGCCTTTTTGACCTGCCTCGCCTTTTCGCGCGCCTCAGAAAGACTTACCAGCTTGAGCGAACCGAGCCCATAATCCCGCCGCTTTTTGTCCTTCTGAATTCGTACAACCCAACTTGCTAGCCCCGGTTTACTAACAAAAAGCATCAGTCCGTCTTTATCACGATAGCGGCCGGGCTTTGATAAAACCGCTTTTATAGAGGCATGCGTCAAATTTCCCATTTCTATAAACTTCCCTCATTATACCCCTCACCTATAGGCTGGAAAGCGCTGAACCACAACGGAAAGATATGGCAGCGCAGGGCAGTTTTTTGCAAGCTTTTCTGGATGTATCCAGACGACATAGGAAGTCTTTGGAAGGGATAATGGAGGCCCGAGCCGGAATCGAACCGGCGTGCAAGGATTTGCAGTCCTCTGCGTCACCACTCCGCCATCGGGCCCCTGAACAATAACTTGCCTGAAAAGCAACGCCATTATGTGGTGAAGGCGGGCGTTTAGCGGCTTGGCCAATTCAATGCAACTGGCAATCTGACGCCTTGTGCCCCGGCCGCCACAAGCAGCGGGAAAAGTTGCTATTTGCGTCCCGAAATAGGCGGTTTGTCTGAATCCCGCTTGGCGTAAGGGGCAAGGCTGGCTAGAACCCGACTCAAAGGCTGTATTGTGTTTACAATACAGCTGTGCCACATGGCCAGCAAGTTGATGGAAATATTCCGATGGAATCAGTGAGTTTTGAAGAAATGCGGCGGTCTATGGTGGACAGTCAGCTGCGTACCAGTGGCGTAACCGACGCATGGGTGCTGACCGCGATGGGCAACATCCCGCGTGAAGCTTTTGTGCCCATCACCCACAGATCCACGGCCTATATGGATCGCTCTATTGCGCTCGACGATGGTTCTGTCCTCAACCCGGCTGTATCAACTGCGTTGCTACTACAGGCGGCCGATGTGCGCGCAGATGATCATGTTTTGCTGGTTGGAAAAGAGGATGGTTATGTCGCCGCGATCTTGCGCACACGGGTCAACGCACTCGTTTGTGCATCGGCGGACAATGTTTCGTCGGCACAATCGGCGGCGCCCTTTGCGTTGATCATCATTGACGGCGCGGCAGAAGAATTACCCTCTGCGTTGGTTAATCTCGCCGCCGACGGAGCGCGATTGGTGACCGGTATCATCGAAGGTGCGGTCACGCGCCTAGCCAAGGGCTATGTTCACAAGGGGAAGATTGCGTTGAAATCATTTGAGGATAGCGAAATTGCCCCGCTGCCGGCTTTTGCCCGCAAACCGGAGTTCGTGTTTTGAGCGCCCGCCGTCTGCTCATAGTCGCTTTGCTGGGCTCCTCCGGATTGGCTGCGCCTGCCAACGCGGACACGCTGCGTGACGCCTTGGTGTCGGCTTATGAAACCAACCCCAACCTAACCGCAGCACGTCAGGGACAGCGCGCAACCAATGAAGGCGTTCCATTGGCAAAAGCCAATGGTCGCCCCGACATCACGGTGCAGCCAACCTATGTCGAAAATGTCGTGCAAGACAGCGGCGGATCCGTGGTTCAAGCCCGCGGCATCAATGTCAACGGCACGATTTCAGCGCCCTTATACGCAGGCGGCGGTATTAAAAATGCGGTGCGCGCCGCGGAAAATCGGGTGGAGGCAGGCTTTGCCAATTTACGCGGTACCGAAAGCGCCGTCTTCTCGGCGGTGGTCGGTGCCTATATGGATGTTATTCGCGATGAAGCGATCGTGGATCTCAACCGCGCGCAGGTGGGTGTCTTGACGGTCAATCTGGATGCAACGCGTGATCGTTTCGAAATCGGCGATTTAACCCGCACCGATGTCGCGCAATCCGAAGCGCGGCTTGCGCTCGCAACGAGCAACTTGGAAACGGCACGCGCCAACCTCATCCGTTCGAAAGAGGTCTATATCCAATTGGTCGGGCGGGAACCCGGACAGTTGGAAGCGCCGCCGCCCTTGCCCAACTTGCCATTAACGCCGGACAGCGCCGTAACCGTGGCCTTGGACAGCAACCCCGATTTGATCGCGGCACGCGAAGCACGTGAGGCGGCTCGTTTTGATCGCCGCGCGGCAAATGCATCGCGTCTGCCAACGATCAGCGTCTTTACGTCGTCATCTTACTCCAATGCTTTGAATTCGATCTCTTCGAATATTCCTGGCTTCGTGGCGGACAACAGCGCATTGAATGCGCAAGCGGGCGTTCGCGCGACTTTACCCATATATCAAGGTGGGCAGCCTGCCGCGCAAATCCGACAGGCGCAAGCGCGGCTCGGCCAAGCCCAGGAACTAGAAATCGCCGCCGAGCGTGAGGTGATCGCGCAGACCCGCGCCTCTTACGCGAGCTGGCGGGCAGCACTGGATGTCATCGCCGCATCCGAACGCGCGGTGTCAGCAAACGCACTCTCGCTTGAAGGCACCCGCGCCGAAAATGGCGTTGGTAACCGGACCATATTGGACATATTGAACGCGGAGCAAGAATTGCTGAACAGCAAGGTGCAGCTCGTTGCCGCACGCCGCAACGCTTATGTTGCCGGTTTCACTTTATTAGCCGCAATGGGCAAAGCCGAAGCACGCGACTTGGGCCTTGAGGGCGGTACATTATACGACCCCGTCGCCGACTATCAAAAGGTCGATGGTGCTTGGATTGACTGGTCGTCGCAACGTGATTCCGTCACCAAATCGACCCGTACCGTTGACACCGCGGCGCAAAAGGCAGAAATAGAGCCAATTGTTACCGACGGCAGAAGCCGGTAATTTACGCAAGGGCTGAAAATATGGCGGACAGCCGGAACGAACCTTCGATGGATGAAATCCTGGCCTCGATCAAACGGATCATCGCTGACGATGACCGCGATCGGCCGGTGCAAAAGCGCGCGGCGAAATCCGCCGCATCGGATTTAGACGAAGACGAAATCCTTGAGCTAACCGACGCCGATCAACAGGCGCGCAGCGGCGAAGTTTTGCTGGACAACAATAAGGCGCAGAGCCTGCGTCATAGCTTTTCCGCGTTACAGACTTTGGCCGAGCCGGGCGCAGCACCGCAGATTGTTCGGTCCGGCGAAACCTCACTTGAAGGACTGACGCGCGACCTGTTGCGTCCCATGCTGAAAGATTGGCTCGACACGCATTTGCCACCGATCGTCGAAGCGATGGTTGAACGCGAAATCACGCGCATCACCAAAAAAGGGTGATGAAAACTGTGCGCCTTAACGGCAGCATGAGAATCACCCCCATTTTGGCATCATTGGCGGTGCTTTTCACTTTTCTGCCAACGGCCGCAATTGCCTCCGACCAATATATTGCAACGGGCAAGCTTGTGGATGTTCGGGCAGGCGCCGTTCTCGCCAATCAATGTATCAGCATCACCGACGACCGGATCACGGCAGTTGCACCCTGCGGCGCAACGCCAAAGGGCGCGAAACGGGTGGACTGGTCGGCGTTCACCGTTCTTCCCGGCTTGATTGACCTCCACACCCATTTGGCAGACGCCGGCCAAAGCGCAGACCTTGCGCTGCCCATCAAAACATCACCTGCGGCAACGGCCTTGCTGGGCGCAAATAATGCCCGGCTGACATTAGAGGCTGGGTTCACAGCGGTCCGCGATGTCGGCACCTATAGGGGGCTAACCGATATCGCCCTGCGTGATGCAATCAACGCGGGTCATGTTCCGGGGCCGCGCATGTTCGTTGCCGGTGCCTATATCACCTTGCCCAAGGGCGGCGGCGAATTGAACGGTGTTGTACCCAATGACCAATTGCCTGCCGACATGCGGCTTGGGATTGCGAGCACGCCCGAAGAGGCCGCAGTCAGGACGGCGTTTCTCATCGAACAAGGCGCTGACTTCATTAAGACCATCGCTACAGGCGCGGTGCTGGCCATTGGCACCGAACCGGGCGAGCCAGAACTTAGCGAAGCGCAATTGCGCGCGGTCGTTCAAACCGCAAAGGCAAAGGGCAAATTTGTCACCGCACATGCCCATGGCGCGGTTGGTATTAAAAACGCCATCCGTGCAGGCGTCCGTTCCATCGAACATGCCAGTTTGATCGACGACGAAGCGTTGGCAATGGCGAAAGCCAGCGGTACCTGGCTAGTGATGGATATATATAATGGCGATTATATTGATGACATTGGAACGCGCGAAAAATGGCCGGAAGAATATCTGCGCAAAAACCGTGAAACCACTGATATTCAGCGCGCCCGTTTTACACAGGCCGTCAAAATGGGCGTGAATATTGCATATGGCACCGACAGCGGCGTTTATCCGCACGGACAAAATGGTCGGCAATTTGCCTATATGGTCCGCCACGGCATGACCCCGATGCAGGCCATCCAAAGTGCAACGATCCGCGCGGCTGAGTTATTGGGCAAAGACGACGCCCTCGGTAGTATCGCACCGGGGCGCCTTGCCGATCTGGTGGCGGTGGACGGCGACCCGCTTCAAGATATACGTGTATTGGAAAATGTTGCGCATGTGATGCAGGGCGGAAATACCGTCCGCTAAAAAGCGCTGCGCTATTGCGCCGAATAAAGTGGGGGAAGAATATGACGGACATATCGCATAATGTGGCAATGGAAACCAATGGCGGGGCGGAACTGTCGCGCAGTTTGAAGTCGCGCCATGTCTCCATGATCGCGATTGGCGGCATCATTGGTGCGGGTCTATTTGTTGGTTCCTCTACCACCATCAGCCAAGCCGGCCCTGCCGCGGTCTTCTCCTTTGCCATTGCCGGGTTCATTATCTTGCTGGTCATGCGGATGATCTCCGAAATGGCCATCGCCGTGGATGGCGTGCAAACCTTCCCAGACTTTGCGCGTGCCGGCCTTGGCCATTTGGCGGGATTCCTCTCCGGATGGCTCTATTGGTATTTTTGGGTTGTCGTTGTTGCGATTGAGGCAATTGCTGGCGCGCAAATTTTAAATGGATGGTTCCCTGCCGTACCTGAGCTTGGCATCGGCATTGCCCTGATGGCGATTTTGACCGCCGTGAACCTTATGTCCGCGCGCGCATATGGAGAGTTTGAATTCTGGTTCTCGTCAATCAAAGTCGCCGCCATCATCGTCTTCATTTTGGTCTGCGCGGCATGGGCCTTTGGCATTACTTCGGGCAACGGATCGACCTTTGGCAATTTGACCGCGCATGACGGCTTTGCTCCCAATGGCTGGGGCGTCGTATTGGCGGCGGCAACCTCGACTATATTTACCCTTGTTGGCGCAGAAATCGCGACCATCGCAGCTGCCGAATCCGAGGAGCCTTCTAAAATCATTAGCCGCATGACCGTATCGGTCACACTGCGCATCCTTGTGTTCTATGTGTTGTCGATCTTGCTCATCGTGTCCGTTGTGCCGTGGACCGAGATCGTGCCCAAGGTGTCGCCCTTTGCCACTACGCTTGCTTTTATGGGCTTGCCAGCAGGTCAGGTGATTATGGAGGCTGTTGTGCTTGTCGCCGTGCTGTCCTGCTTGAACTCCGGCCTATATGTCACCTCACGCGCTTTGTTTGGCCTCGCGAAGCATAAGGACGCGCCTTTATGGCTGGTGCAGGTCAACAACCGCAAAGTGCCAGCGCGCGCCATATTGATTGCCAGCCTGTTTAGCTATTTTGCGCTCGCCGCGGACGCGGTGTCGCGTGATGTGGTGTTTAGCTTCCTCATCAATAGCTGCGGCGTGACCATGCTTCTCCTATATCTCATGACGTCCGCGGCACAGCTGAAGCTGCGCCGTAAATATGAGGCGGAGGATCCCGGCCGACTGCAAATCAAAATGTGGTTTCACCCCTTTGGCACCTATATCGCCATAGCGGCAATGTTGGTGATCTTGGTCGCAAAGGGCTTGGATTCTGCAGCGTCGAAGGAACTGTGGTTGAGCTTGCTCGTAGCGGGCGGATTTGCAGCAGCGTTTTTCCTTTTCCGGCGACGGGTGGCGTAGCCACACGCCCGTCATCCTGAACTTGTTTTGGCAGGACGCGCCGTGAGGGTTTCCCTTTCCGGCTAGGCTCGTTATGGCACGAAGCCATGACTATCGATAAGACTTTCGACCCCGCCGTGATTGAGGCGAAATGGTATGCGCATTGGGAATCCACGGGCGCATTTCGTCCCAATCGCCCCAATGCCGTGCCTTACACAATCGTAAACCCGCCACCCAATGTGACGGGCAGCTTGCACATCGGCCATGCGCTCGACAACACCTTGCAGGATATTCTTATCCGCCACGCGCGTTTGCAGGGCAAAGATGCGTTATGGGTGGTGGGCACCGACCATGCGGGCATTGCGACACAGATGGTCGTCGAACGGCAGTTAAACGCGCGTCAGCAAAAGCGCACCGATTTCACCCGCGACGAATTTGTCGCCAAGGTTTGGGAATGGAAGGCGGAAAGCGGCGGCGAGATTACCGGCCAGTTGCGCCGTCTCGGTTGCTCGATGGATTGGGAGAATGAACGCTTCACTATGGATGAAGGCTTTTCAAAGGCCGTCATCAAGGTGTTTGTTGAGCTTTACAACCAGGGCTTGCTGTACCGCGACAAGCGCCTCGTCAACTGGGACCCCGGCCTGAAAACCGCAATTTCGGATCTTGAGGTCGAAACGCGCGAGATCAACGGTAAATTCTGGCATTTCAAATATCCGTTTGAAGATGGCAGCGGTTTCATCTCGGTCGCAACGACACGCCCTGAAACGATGCTGGCCGACATGGCAGTTGCGGTAAACCCAGCGGATGAACGCTACGCGCATCTGGTGGGCAAAAATGTTCGCTTGCCCATTACGGGTCGCTTGATACCGATTGTCACCGACGAACATGCCGATCCTGAATTGGGTTCGGGCGCTGTAAAAATCACACCGGGACATGATTTCAACGACTTTGAGGTCGGCAAACGCGCCGGTTTCAAGGCGAGCGACATGTTCAACATGCTCGATGGCGAAGGCCGCGTCGTACAAACTGCCGATGGGCTAATTCCCGCAGAATATATCGGGCAATATCGCTTTGGCATTGAAGGCGAGCCAACCAATGCGCGCAAGATGGTGGTTGAGGCGATGGACGCCTTGGGCCTTCTCGAAAAAGTCGAAGACCGCGTCATCCAAACGCCCTTTGGCGACCGGTCGAACCAAGTGATTGAGCCATGGTTGACCGACCAATGGTATGTGGATGCCGAAACATTGGCCAAACCAGCCATCGACGCCGCGCGCAAAGGCAAGGGCAACGGCGGTTTCGACATCGTGCCGAAGTCTTGGGAAAAAACCTACTTCAACTGGATGGAAAATATCCAGCCATGGTGCGTCAGCCGCCAGCTTTGGTGGGGGCACCAGATACCGGCGTGGTTTGCCGCCGACGGCACATGCTATGTCGCCGAAACCGAAGAGGCCGCGCAAGCACTTGCGGGCGCTGGCGTCGAATTGACGCGTGACCCTGACGTTCTCGACACATGGTTCTCGTCTGCGCTTTGGCCCTTTGGAACTTTGGGTTGGCCGGACGAAAGCGATGCACTCAACCGCCATTACCCCAATGACGTGCTGATTTCCGGTTTCGACATCTTGTTTTTCTGGGATGCACGGATGGCGATGCAGGGCATCCATTTCATGAAAGAAGTGCCTTGGAAAACACTCTATCTGCACGGCCTTGTCCGCGCGGCAGATGGCAGCAAAATGTCCAAGTCAAAGGGCAATACGGTCGACCCGCTTGGATTGATTGACGCATATGGCGCGGATGCTTTGCGCTTCTTCATGGCCGCGATGGAAAGCCAAGGCCGCGACATCAAAATGGATGAAAGTCGCGTTGCGGGCTATCGTAACTTTGCAACCAAGCTGTGGAACGCCGCCCGTTTTGCGCAATCCAACGGCATAAGCGGGTCGCACAGCGTGCAGGCGCCGAAGGCGGAGTTGGCAGTCAACCGCTGGATCATTGGCGAAGTTGTCAGCACCGTTGAAAAACTGAACAAGGCATTCGCGGAATTCCGTTTCGACGGCATGGCAGATGTGTTGTATCACATGGTGTTCGACCAGTTTTGTGACTGGTATCTCGAACTGATTAAGCCAGCTTTCGTCGACGGTGAAAAAGGCGAAATGGATGAAGAATCAAAAATCGTCGCTGGCTGGGTGCTCGACCAGATTTTGGTGATGCTCCACCCCTTCATGCCGTTCATTACCGAAGAATTATGGCACGCTTTGTCCGACGCAGAGCATCCGCGCGCGTCTGACATCATCCACGCACAGTGGCCGGAGCCAAATGCCACGGTTGATGCAGAGGCCGTTGCCGAGATCAATTGGGTCATCGACACGATCAGCAAAACCCGTTCGTTCAAGGCGGAATTGAACATAGCGCCGGGCACGCGGTTGAACGCCAATATCGCGGACCCGCAGCCGTCGACAATCGCCATTATCGAACGTCAGGCAGCTGCTTTGTCGCGACTTGGACGCATTGACGCCTTTGCTTATGCGCCCGTTGAAACCAATAATGTCGCGCAAATTGTCGTGGGCGAAGACACCATAGTTTTTGCACTGGATGGCGTCATCGACCTCGACGCCGAACGCAGCCGGATTACCAAGGCCATTGAGGCGGCCACGAAGGAGCGCGATGCGCTCGCTGCGCGCCTGTCCAATGCCGCCTTCGTGGAAAAGGCCAAGCCCGAAGCCGTGGACAAGGCGCGCGCGGATCACGCCGAGAAAGCGGCCGAGGCCGAGCAGCTGACCGCGGCACTAAAGCGTTTGGGATGACCGCGCCGGCCCATCAACGCGACCTGACGATTGGCCCCGTAGCGAAAACTTTGCTCCTATTCGCCCTGCCCTCGCTTGGCGTGAACATTCTCCAGTCCCTGAACCATTCGGTCAATTCGGTATGGATCGGTCAGTTTTTGGGCGAAGAGGCGCTGGCGGCGTCGGCCAATGCGGGGCTCATCATGTTTTTGATGTTCTCCACTTTGTTCGGCTTCACCATGGCGACGACCATCTTGATTGGTCAAAATATGGGCCGCCGTGATGTGGAATCTGTCCGCCGTATCATGGGCACCGCATTCGGCATTTTCCTTGCCGCGGGCCTTGTCACGGCGGCGGCGGGTTGGATCTTTGCGCCCCACATGCTGCGCCTGATGGCGACACCTGAAACGGTCTATCCGCTGGCGCTTGCTTATTTGCGCGTCATCTTCTTGTCGATGCCAGCCTCTTTCGTGATGGTGCTTGTATCATCGTCGCTGCGCGGCGTGGGCGATTCAGTTACGCCATTTTGGAACACGGTGTTGAACGTGGTTCTCGACATCATCTTGAACCCGATTTTCATCTTGGGCTTGGGCCCAATACCAGCGATGGGTATTGCCGGATCGGCGCTTGCGACCATCCTTGCTGGGGTGATTAGCCTCGGCCTATTGCTCCGCAAGGTCTACGCGCGTGACCTGACTATTCGCCTGCGCGGGCACGAGCTGAAATGGCTTCGGCCCGATGCGCGGTTCTTGAAGCCGATTGCGCGCATGGGTCTGCCCATGGGCTTGTCGATGATCATCATGTCGGGCTCTGCCGTAGTCATGATTGGCCTCGTTAACCGCGAAGGCGTGAATACCACTGCGGCATTTGGCGTGATGAACCAGCTTTGGAGCTATGTGCAAATGCCAGCGGTCGCCGTGGGCAGCGCCGTCAGCGCCATGGTCGCGCAAAACATCGGCGCCAACAAATGGGACCGCGTTGGCCGCATTGTGTGGTCAGGAATTGGTATCAACCTGCTGCTGGCAGGTGTGCTCATCTTACTTATGACTCTGTTCGCCACGCCATTGCTTGGACTGTTTTTGCCCATGGGCAGCCCCGCTATCGATATCGCCATTCACATCAACCATGTCATTGGATGGACCTTTGTCCTGATGGGGGTGTCAGTTGTTGTGACGTTTGCGGTGCGGGCGAATGGTGCCGTGCTTGCTCCTTTGCTCATTCTGATAATCAGCGCCGTTTTGGTGCGTTTCAGCATTGGTTTTGGTTTACATGGCCGCTTCGGCGCAGATGCCATTTGGGGGTCATTTGTCGCGACTGCGATTACATCCTGCATTCTGTCGATCGGATATTATCTGCATGGTGGATGGAAAAAAGCAAAGGCAATGCCATCTATGGATGCAGGCCCTATGCAACTGGGGTCTGAATAATCCGCTGTCCTAAACATAGGGCATTGTGCCATGAAGAATAGCATGAACCGCCACGTCACCCTGTCGTCAGAATCAACTAGGTCCAAGCGCATGATGTTGCGGTTGTGTCAGTTGCTGCTGGCGCTGTTTGTGGCAACTGGCATGGCGCATGCGCAAGTGCCCGCCGCGGCCGCGCCGCAATATGTCCGCGCGTCGATCGAGGCCGAAACACGCAACCCCGCGCCCGGTGATGTCGTGACGGTCGCGATTGTGATGGACCCGAAACCCGGCTGGCATGATTATTGGGTGAACCCTGGTGATGCCGGAACGCCGCTTGAGCTGGCATGGCAACTGCCCTCTGGTATTCAGCGTGGTCCGCTTCGTGCACCCGTACCCGAGACCTTAATCGTCAGCGGTTTCATGAACCATATTTACAAGGCAAAGCATGCGTTTCTGGTAGATCTGAAAATCCCGAACGACGCGATTGTCGGGCAAAATTTGGATATTAAGGTCGACGCGCGCTGGTCCGCCTGCTCCGATCTTGTCTGCGTACCCGAAAGCGCAACATTGTCGGTGCCCCTCACGGTGGGCGCAGGGTTGATTGGCAAGTCCGACCGCACACGTTTTGATGTATGGCGCAGTGCGTTACCGGTGCCGCTGGACCGGAAGGCGCGATATGCTCTTCAAGGCAACCGTATTGATATCGCCATCCCCTATCCGCGCAGCGCCGATGCCAGCCGGGTCTGGTTCTTTGCCCAAAGCGAAAATCTGTTCCGCTATGCCGCCCCGCAATCGGCGCGGCGGACCGGTGACTGGTTAATTGTTAGCGGTGAAGTGAAAGAGCCCTTTGCCGGCGAGATTGAGGGCCTATTGCGTTTCAACGATGCGCAGGGGCTTGAGGTGCGCGCGACGCCCGGCAATATCCCAACGGGCGGTACGGCTATATCCGTTTCGGGCAAAGGCGCCGCCGTTGACGGACCAGAACCGCCGCTTGGTTTTGGTTGGATACTCGGCTTTTCGGTGCTGGGCGGTTTGCTCCTGAACCTTATGCCATGCGTATTCCCGATATTGGGATTGAAGGCGTTGAGCCTCGCCAAAATGGGCGGGGACGAAGGCGAAGCGCGGCGTGATGCCGTTGCCTACACCGTCGGAATCATCCTAAGCTGCCTTGTGCTGGGCGGCGTCATGTTGGCCCTGCGCGCCGCGGGCGAAGAGGTAGGTTGGGCATTTCAGTTACAGGATCCCGCGATTGTGTTGCTGCTGCTGCTGCTCATGGTTGCGGTCACCGCCAATCTGGCTGGCTTGTTCGAAATCGGCGGGATCGGCGCCGGCGAGAAGCTGACGCGCAAGGGCGGTTTGTCCGGGTCATTTTGGACAGGCGTGCTGGCGGCTATTGTCGCCACGCCCTGCACGGGCCCATTCATGGCGGCGGCAATGGGGGCGGCGTTGCTGCTACCCGCAAGCTTGGCGTTGCTTATTTTTGCGGGGCTTGGCTTTGGTTTGGCTTTGCCCTTCCTCGCCATTGCGTTCATCCCGCTTTTGCGCAAGCGCATGCCTCGCCCCGGTCCATGGATGATGCGCTTCCGTCAGTGGATGGCACTGCCAATGGCGCTCACGTCATTGGCCTTATTATGGCTGCTATATCAGCTGGCGGGTTTCAGCGGCGTACTCATTGGCGGCACGGCCGCGCTCATCTTATTGTCGCGACTGTTTGAACTTGGCCGGAAACAGAAAAGCGGTGCGCCCCGCAAAATCGTGGTTGCCGCCATATTAGGTATCACAGTCGCTGCTGCGCTGATCATCGACAATGTTCCCATATTGGCGCCCGCCCCGCAGTCGATAAAAAATGGCAGCTTGGCCTTTGATGAAGAGCAGCTGGCCGCATTGCGCGCAGAGGGTAAGCCTGTATTTCTGTACTTCACCGCCGACTGGTGCGTGACGTGCAAAGTGAATGAGAAGGCCGCAATCGATCGCACGGAAACCAACGCGGCATTTGCCAAAGCAGGTATCAAGACGATGGTGGGCGATTACACGCGCAGAGATCCGGATATCACCCGCTTTTTGGCGAAATACGGCCGTTCGGGCGTACCATTATATGTATATTATCCACCGAACGCCGACGCGCGCCTGTTGCCGCAAATATTGACGGTGGAAGATCTGACGGCGCTTTCGCAATAAAAGCCTAACCAAATTGGTGCCTTGAAATTGCGTTGGCTGGCCCTCGGCCAGCGGCATTTGCGCCACAAACTGCAACAAAAGCAGGGGTTACGCCGCTAAAGCCTTTATCTGTAGACAAATTGGCTGTATTGGCGTTGCCGAACATCACAAGGAGTATCGACTATCGCCACCCCGCCTACCCGGCGCGCTATGACCCCACCTGTTAAAAGTGGACCGCGCTACAATAATCTAATCACCGTTGAAAAAGTACGGGTCATTGATGATGACGGCGAAAATCTGGGTGTCATGTATACCCGCGAGGCGATAGCGCAAGCTGCAGAAGTTGGGCTCGATCTGGTGGAAGTTTCCCCGAACGCTGATCCCCCCGTGTGCAAATTCCTGGACATCGGCAAGTTCAAATATGAGGCCCAGAAAAAGGCCAATTTGGCGCGCAAGAGTCAGAAAACTCAGGAAATCAAAGAAATTAAGATGCGTCCAAACATCGACGACCATGATTATATGGTCAAGATGAAGAAGGTCGCCGAATTCATCGAAGAAGGTGACAAGGTCAAGATAACGCTGCGTTTCCGTGGCCGTGAATTGGCACACCAACAATTGGGTATGCAGCTGCTGCAACGCGTTCAGGCCGATACGACCGAGACCGCAAAAATCGAAGCACATCCCCGGATGGAAGGTCGCCAGATGCTGATGGTGCTGTCGCCTAAATAAGGCGCAGTCACCAGGTGGCTTGCCGAATCAGTTCGGCGCCGATGATGACCATTAATAGATTGATGATGACGTTGAATCGCGCGGGCGAAACACGTTTGACCAGTTGTACGCCCGCTAATGTGCTCAATATGGCCAGCGGCAGGAATATCGCCGTCAACGTCATATTCTGCACGTTAAATTGACCCAAGGCGGCGTAAGCGGGCACTTTCAACCAGTTGATAATGGCAAAGAATATGGACGACGTACCAATGAACACGAGATGCGGGAAATTACGCGACAGCGCCCAAATCTGAAACGGTGGCCCGCCAGCATGGGCAATCTGGCTCGTGAAACCCGAAATGCCGCCCATGATTGTTCCAATCCACTCCGGTGCAGGGCCAGAGAGCTTCACGGAGCGGCCGAGCAATGGCATCAAACGATAGGTGCCAAAGGCCAAAGCAATGACGCCGACAAAACCGCGCACCGCGTCCGCAGGGATAACTGAAGCGAGATACCAAGCCAAAAAAATACCCACTAACGCGCCCGGTAATGTGAGGAGCAAGGTGCGTGCGTCATAACTGCGCCGGAATGCCCAGACGCTGAAAATATCTTGAACCATGAGAATGGGTAACAACATCCCTGCGGCAGCAACAGGGTCCATGACAAGTGCCAGCAACGGGATGGCGGCCGCCCCCAAACCTGCAAAACCGCCCTTGGCAAGCCCCACCAAAATGACAGCAGCGCCAGCGACAATGTAAAACAGGATGTCCGTCGGTAGGTTCAAAGCGCGTTGATGCGCTTTCGAAGCGCCAATACATAGATGATGGTCGCAGCAGCGGCAAAAATGAACCACTGAATGGCGTAAAGCAGATGATTGTTGGGGATCTGGCGGGGCGACGGCTCGGCCAATATCTCCAAACCATCCACCGCGTCTGTTGACACAAGCTTTATGTGCTGCGCGCCGTCGGGCGCGATAATTCCTACAACAGGACCACCGCCCCATTTGGGGGCTTGCGGCCGTTCAGACCAACCAAAGGCCACTTTGGCATCTGGGCCATCTGCCGCGCTGGTCCGGCAAGACGCGACATGGGCAAAGCCTGCCTTACCTGCAGCATTTGAACCCGACACTGTCTCAATCTTGACCACGCGCGCGCAAAGGAGGCTGGAGCGACGAAATAGCGGCAATGCCGCAGGGTCGAGAAACGTTGGCCAAGCCACCGCTGGCAAGCCGACAGCCGATTCATAGCGCGCCAGCAAGGCTTCTTTTTGTTCTTTGCGTTGTAACTGCCAGATGCCAAGACCAATCATCGTCGCAACGGCAAGGGTAACCAAGAAGGTTGGGATAACAGGCAGGCGGTTCATAAAAGATCACTCTTTCCCGCTTCGCGCGCGCGGTTGCGATGCTCCGCCGCCAAAAGCGCAGCCTTCGCCATGCGCAAGGTTATCACCGTAAGCGCCGCGGTAAACGGCACCCAAATAAGGACATGCACCCAAAAAGGTGGGCGAAAAGCTGAATCGACCACCAACGCCAGCACGATGATCAGCGCGCCAATGCCCATGGTCAGTAATGCAGCCGGTCCATCGCCGACATTATAGCTGCTGATATCAAGTCCGCAGTTGGGGCATATGTCCGCAAACTGGCCAAGCCCAGCAAACAGGGTTTTACAGCCACATTGCGGGCAGAGACCAAAAAGGGCAGCCTTAGCAATGCTGGGCTGCCCTTCTATGGATTGTTCTGTTGTCATTTACGCGTGAACTGGTGCGCCCCAGCCACCCCAAATGTAAATGGCGATGAAGAGGAAGAGCCAGACTACGTCAACAAAATGCCAATACCAAGCGGCAGCTTCAAAACCGAAATGCTGCTTGGGCGTGAAATGGCCTTTGTAGGTACGCACAAGGCACACAGCCAAGAAGATTGTCCCAACAATAACGTGGAAACCATGGAAACCTGTCGCCATGTAAAAGGCGGTGCCATAGTTCAATCCAGCAAATGGAAACGGCGCCTCGAGATATTCATAGGCCTGAATGCTGCTGAACAGCAGACCGAGCAATATCGTCAACCAAAGGCCTTTCTTCAGGCCTTCACGGTCGCCATGAATCAGCGCATGGTGCGCCCAAGTCACGGTGGTACCCGAGCACAACAGGATCAACGTGTTGAGCAAAGGAAGCTTCATCGCATCGAGAACTTCCAAACCTTTTGGTGGCCACTGCATCAAAGCTGCTGCGCCTTCCTGACCGATCAAGTTTGTGACCGTAAACGCATGCGTTTCGGGGTCGATAACGAGTTCCAACGGCACAGGGAACAACGCATAATCAAACCAAGCCCAGAACCAGCCGACGAAAAACATGACTTCGGACGCAATGAACATGATCATGCCGTAGCGCAGGTGCAATTGCACCACAGGCGTATGATCACCGGAATGCGCTTCGTTCACGACATCCGTCCACCAGGCGAAGAAAGTGTAGAGGACAGCAATCAATCCTGCGCCAAAAACCAGGCTGCCATACGCGAACTGCTCGGGATGCATCCACATCACCAAACCAAAAAACATCGTGAGGGCCGAAAACGATCCCAGTATCGGCGTAATGCTTGGTGGCAAAATATGATAATCGTGATTCTTGGCGCCCGCCATGGTCAATTCCCTGTAGTCTTATCGATTAACTAATGTCTTAGCTGCCGTTCGCCGTCTGGTCCACCATGTTTGGCTTCTCGACCGGATAGAAAGTGTAGCTAAGGGTGATTTCTTCAATATCTTTGGTTTCCGGGTCGGTCATAATTTTTGGATCGACATAGAACAGGACCGGCATGCGGACCTGTTCACCGGGTTTCAGCGTCTGTTCCGTGAAGCAGAAGCACTGAATCTTGTTAAAATACTGGCCGGCAAGCGCAGGCGTTACGTTGAACGTGGCCGTGCCAGTGACTGGCTCATTGGAAAGATTCTTCGCAAGATAGATCGACATATCTTTTGCGCCAATGCTGACCGTGTCAGTCGGATGCTCGGGTTTGAATTCCCAAGGCAGGTCGCCGCGCTGATTGGCATCAAAGCGCACCACAATCGTTTTGTTGGAAACCTGAACGGTAGCAGCCTGTGCAGCATCCACCCGCATAGTTGTGCCGCCAAAACCCGTCACCTGACAGAATAAGCGGTATAATGGCACTGCTGCAAAGCCAACGCCGACCATGGATACGGCAAGTCCGGCAGCGAGGAAGCCCGTCTTTACATTAGATACGGCCATCAGCCCCAGACTCCCACTTTCACCACGGTGATTAAGAAGAACAAGACGCACAATCCAACCAAAGCAATGCCCATGACACGCGCGCGTCCCGCCTGCCGTTTACGGATAATTGCCGTTTCTTCAGCGGTATAGGCAGTCGGCTCATTCGGAGTCATGATATTACCATCCGGTCAAAGGCGAAAATTGCAAAAAGGAGAAACAGGTACAGTATGGAGAAGGCGAAAAGCTGCTTTTCGGGCTTCATCGCAGTCGCGTCAGTCGCCTCGTTTTTCCAAACGCGGTAAGCGAGAGCTAGAAAGACGAGGTTTAGAACAACTGCTGCTATACCATAGACCAAGCCAGTTTCAGCCAAAGCGAAAGGCAATATCGCCGTCGCCGCCATGGGGAAGCTGTATCCAAAAATCTGATTACGTGTGACCCGCTGCCCCTTCACATTGGGGAGCATCGGAATTCCAGCCGCGCCATAATCGGTTTTCATAAACAAGGCGAGCGCCCAGAAATGCGGCGGGGTCCACAAGAAGATGATCGCGAAAAGCAGGATTGGCAAAAGCGTAACATCACCCGTCACCGCCGCCCATCCAATAACCGGCGGGAATGCACCAGCCGCGCCACCAATGACGATGTTTTGCGGCGTGTTGGGCTTCAACCAAATGGTGTAGACAATCGCGTAGAAGAAGATCGAAAAAGCCAGCAGCGCAGCGCACAGCCAATTGACCGCAACGCCCATGATGCCAACCGAGAAAGCGGCAAGACCAATGCCAAAGTTCAGCGCGGCAGCCCGGTCCATCCGGCGCGCAGGCAGCGGACGCCCCGCCGTCCGCGCCATTTTGGCATCAATATCGGCTTCGAAATATTGGTTCAACGCGCCACAAGCACCCGCACCCAAAGCCAAGCAGAGGATCGCGGTAAAACCAATGACCGGATGAATGTTGCCCGGTGCCGCCAATAATCCGCAAAGCGCTGTGAACACGACAAGCGACATGACCCGAGGCTTAGTCAAAGCCCAGAAATCGCGCCACTCGGCTGGCAAAATGATGTCACGCGTTGCGGTTGTCATGCCTGTTCCCAAACGCTCGAGACGTTCAAAGCGGCGAACCGCCGCCGGTTACTTAATAACCGGCAGCGTTTCGAACTGGTGATATGGTGGAGGACTTGTCAGCGTCCATTCAAGCGTGGTCGCACCTTCACCCCAATAATTGTCTTCTGCACGGCGGCCAGCGACCAACGACCAGATGACATTGATGAAGAAAACAAGCACGCCAACCGCCATGATGGCATATCCAAGCGAAGCTACGCCGTTCCAATAGGCAAAGGCCTCTGGATAATCAGGGTAACGACGCGGCATGCCCGAATTTCCAAGGAAGTGCATTGGGAAGAACAGGACGTTCACGCCGATGAAGAATATCCAGAAATGCAAATGACCCAGGAATTCGTTCAAATGGCGACCCGACATTTTACCGAACCAATAATAGAAGCCGGCAAAGAGCGAGAACACGGCGCCCAGCGACAACACATAATGGAAGTGGGCCACAACATAATAAGTGTCATGCAAGTTATCGTCGAGACCGCCATTGGCCAGAACAACACCGGTCACGCCACCGACAGTGAACATGAAGATGAAGCCCATGGCCCATACCATAGGTGTCTTGAAGCTAACTGAGCCGCCCCACATTGTGGCGATCCAGCTGAAGATTTTGATGCCGGTAGGCACCGCAATCACCATCGTAGCGGCGGTGAAGTACATTTTCATGTCAACGCTCATGCCCGTGGTGAACATGTGGTGCGCCCAGACGACAAATCCTACAACGCCAATCGCGACCATAGCATATGCCATGCCGAGATAGCCGAAGACCGGCTTGCGGCTGAAGGTGGCGACGATTTGGCTGATGATGCCAAAACCTGGCAAGATCATGATATATACTTCGGGATGGCCGAAGAACCAGAAGAGATGCTGATACAGCACTGGGTCACCGCCGGCCGCCGCATCAAAGAATGCGCCGCCAAAGTTACGATCAACCAAAAGCATGGTGATCGCCGCCGCCAATACAGGCAAAGCGAGCAACAACAAAAATGCCGTGACCAACACCGACCACACGAACAATGGCATTTTGTGCAAGGTCATGCCCGGCGCACGCATATTGAAAATGGTAGTGATGAAGTTGATGGCGCCTAAAATTGATGCTGCACCGGCGAGGTGAAGCGAGAAAATCGCCATGTCGACAGCAGGCCCGACCGAGCCTGACGTCGACAGCGGCGCATAGACGGTCCAACCGGTTCCCGCGCCCAATCCCGTGCCACCTGGCACAAAGCTCGAGCCCAGCAGCATGATGAAAGCCACAACGGTTAACCAGAAGCTGACATTGTTCATGCGCGGAAACGCCATGTCAGGTGCACCGATCATCAACGGCACAAACCAGTTACCAAAGCCGCCGATAATGGCGGGCATGACCATGAAGAACACCATGATCAAGCCATGGGCAGTGATCAGCACGTTCCACATGTGATAGGCTTCGTCGAGCGACGCTTCCTTGCCGGCCATCATTGATGCCCAGCCCTGCAAATATTGAATGCCTGGAGCAGCAAGCTCCAAACGCATCAGGCCAGAAATCGCGCCACCCACAATCCCTGCAAAAATTGCAAAGATCAGATAGAGTGTTCCGATATCTTTATGGTTGGTCGACATGAACCAACGCGCGAAAAATCCGGGCTTATGGTCTGCGTCATGATGGTCATGCGCGTGGAGGTCGTTACCTGTTGCAGCAATCGTTGTCATCCGTCTAGGCCTTCTTAATTTGTCGGAGCTACTGCGGGTGCAGCAACGGTTTCAGTTGGGGTCGCGGTTGCAGCAGGCGCCGCAGGTGCAGGCTTTGCTTCGCCGGGCATTGTGCCGCCCTGCGCCTTCACCCAAGCCGCAAATTGCGCGGGCGGAAGTGCTTCCACAACCAGCGGCATGAACGCATGGCGCGCGCCGCATAGTTCGGAACATTGGCCGAAATAAACGCCGGGCTTGGTAATCGTCACCGATTTTTCATTCAAACGACCAGGCACCGCATCAAGCTTGAACCAAAGCGATGGAATGGCAAATGCGTGAATAACGTCCGCCGCAGTCGTCTGAATACGCAAAGGCACGCCCGCAGGTACGACCATGCGATTGTCGACTGCCATGAGCTTAGGCCCGTCATTCTCGGTCCGGAAACGTTCGCCCTTGGCGACGTCGCCTTCTTCTTTCAGCATGTTCGATATGACTTCGAAGCCGCCATGGTCGGGGTAGGTATAACCCCAATACCACTGATAGCCGGTTGCCTTAATGGTCACAGCCTCTGCTGGCGCTGGCTTAAACTGCTTCGCCAACAAATCGAGCGACGGATAAGCGATGCCCAAGAGGATGAGCACAGGGACCAGCGTCCACACGACTTCGATAAAGGTGTTGTGCGTTGTCTTTGATGGGACTGGATTGGCGCGGCGGTTGAAACGCACGATCACCCAAAGCAAGAGACCAAGAACAAACAAAGAGATGATGGTAATGATGGGCAACAGGACCGCGTTGTTGATCCATTTTGCATATTGGCCGTTTGCGGAGAATTGTTCCTGAAAATCAATTTCCTTCGCCTTTGGCATGCCAACGCTGTCTTCATAATTAGGGCGCATTGGCGTGTAGCCGGGCAACGACCCGTCCATGGATTTCGGCGCCGCTTCAGCTGTCGCGGCCGCGTCAGCGGCTGGCGCAGCGGTCGGTGCCGCAGCAGGTGTTGCAACAACTGGCGCAGCCACTTCTTTCGTCAATGGCGCTGGCGCAGGATTCGCTGGCTGCGCCATCACCAATGACGGCATGGTCATTGCAGCGAAGACAACCAGTAATTTCTTCAACATATTCATCTACTTGGCCCCGTATCCTTGGTGCGGCGCAGGAACTTTGCGCATGTCTGGCTTACCCTTGGGTGGCCGGACTTGCGCGACCTATAGTCGCGCTATCCTGAACCCTCAAGCGGTCGATTTAAAATTTTTAGCATTTAAATGCACCACTCTTCTACCTATTTGCGTTGCAATCCGTTAAACCGGACATGCAAAAGACAACATTGGCCAGCAAGGAAAATTCTCCCCATCATGACTGAAGATGAAATACTGTCTGAATTCCGTAGCGTCGACGCGCTGCTTGAAGGGCATTTCTTATTATCGTCTGGCCGGCATAGTGCCTATTATCTGCAATGCGCCCGCATGCTGATGAACCCCGAACGTGCGGGGCGCATCGCGCTGGCGATGAACCAAAAAATGCCGCGCGAGCTGCGCGCCGAGATTCAGGCGGTCATTTCGCCCGCTATGGGCGGGATCATTATCGGCCATGAAATGGGGCGGGTGCTTGGCGTCGATGCCATGTTTGTGGAGCGTCCCGAAGGTGTTTTTGGCTTGCGCCGGGGGTTTGCACTCACACCAGGCACAAAAGTCCTTATGGTTGAGGATGTTGTAACCACTGGGCTGTCATCACGCGAAGCGATAGCCGCGATCGAAGCGGCGGGCGGCGTTGTTATCGCCGCGGCGGCGGTGGTGGATCGTTCAGCAGGAACCGTTGACCTCGGCGTACCATTTTACCCGCTGATCCAGCTGAACTTTCCAACCTACGCATCCGATGAACTGCCCCCTGAGCTTGCCGCAACCGAAGCGGTAAAGCCGGGTAGCCGGAAGCTATGACAAACGCGCCCATGGCGCCGCGCTTGCGCTTGGGCGTGAACATTGACCATGTCGCGACCATTCGCAATGCGCGCGGCGGCGATCATCCCGACCCCGTCCGTGCGGCGCAAATCGTGGCATCAGTCGGCGGTGATGGCATTACGGCACATTTGCGGGAGGACCGGCGTCATATTCGCGATGCGGATATCGAGCGCATCATGGCCGCCACCCATTTACCGCTGAACCTTGAAATGGCCGCGACCGATGAGATGCTCGAAATTGCTTTGCGGCATAAGCCACATGCTGCGTGCATCGTCCCTGAACGGCGCGAGGAGCGGACGACCGAGGGCGGGCTGGACGCGGCGGGGCAGCATAATCACCTTGCTCCCATCGTCACCCGGCTCACAGACGCAGGAATCCGCGTCAGCCTATTCATTGAGCCAGACGCGCGCCAAATCGAAGCGGCGGTCCGTTTGCGCGCACCTATTGTGGAGTTTCACACGGGCAAATATGCGCATGCACAAGGCGAGGCGCGCGAAATGGAGCTACGCCGGATTGCCGATGCTGCGGCACTCGCGGCAAAGAATGGGATCGAGCCCCATGCGGGTCATGGACTTACTTTTGACAATGTTCAGCCCATTGCCGCCATTCCGCAATTTGCCGAACTGAACATCGGACATTATCTTATCGGTGAGGCCATTTTCATTGGTTTGGAGGAAAGCGTGCGTAAAATGCGTACCCTTATGGACCTTGCCCGATGATCATCGGCCTTGGTTCCGACCTGTGTAATATCGAGCGCATCGCCAAATCGATTGAACGCTTTGGCGCGCGATTTGAAAATCGTGTTTTCACCGATGTGGAACGCGCCAAGGCCGCGAAGCGTCCATTTACCAAAGCGGGAACCTATGCGAAACGCTTTGCCGCCAAAGAGGCCTTTTCAAAGGCGGTAGGAACCGGTTTCAAACATGGCGTCTTTATGAAAGATATTGGCGTCGTCAATGCGCCTTCAGGTGCGCCGACGCTGGCGCTTACGGGCGGCGCAAAAGCACGGCTCGACGCAATGATTCCTTCGGGCTATGAAGCCCATATTCATTTGACGCTTACGGATGACCACCCGTGGGCGCAGGCATTTGTCATTATAGAAGCGTTGAGATCGCAAAAGGCATGACCAGTTTGACCAAGGACGATGAAACCCAGACAACACCGCCGACCCCTGCGCCGGAAAAGCAAGGCTGGGTTTCGGCGGCTTGGACCGAGTTCAAAGGCATGTTCTGGCTTTTACTTGCCGTGCTTGCCTTCCACAGCTTCATTGCGAAACCATTTTACATTCCCTCAATCTCGATGATGCCAACCTTGCTGGTGGGGGACCGGCTATTCGTGAGCAAATATCCTTATGGATGGAGCCATGTGTCGCCAACGATACCCAATCCTGTGGCGATATTCCGCTGGCTGGTGTTGCGCGAAGAGGTAGACGCCTTGGCCGTGCCATTGCCGGAGAGCAATACCCGCGTCTGGGGTAAAATGCCGGAGCGCGGCGACATTGTCATTTTGACGCCCAAGGGCAGAAATCAGGATTGGATCAAGCGCGTCATTGGCTTGCCCGGCGATACCATCGCGTTGCGCGCTGGCCAGATTTACCTAAATGGAAAGCCTGTGAAGCAGGAAGCCCAGCCGAACCTGATCTTGCCTGTCGATGCCAACAACCCTTGCAATGACTATGACTTTCCGGGCGCACTGACGCGCGGTGATGATGGTGTGCTGCGTTGCCATTTACCGATCATTCGCGAAACGCTGCCGAACGGGGTCCAGTATGACACCATTGACGCGCGTCAGCGCGATACCGATGACATGGCGCCTGTGAAAATCCCTGCCGGTCATGTTTTCCTCATGGGGGATAACCGCGACAACAGTTCCGACAGCCGCGTAGCGGCAGAGCTTGGCGGCCTTGGTGGTCCCGTCTCATGGGATCGGATCGGTGGCCGGGCGGAAATCATTACTTTCTCCGTCGACGGTAGCACGAGCCTTAATCCGGTAAGTTGGTTCCGTTCCCTCCGCGGCGATCGCGCTGGCGACAGCTTGCGGCCTAAAAAGGTCAGTCAAGGTGAGTGACACCCCGCCTCTTGCGCCAAGCAAACCGCGCCGGACGCGGAAAAAGCCAGCGCAGGCGCATGAGAGCTTTCGCGAAGAGGTAGGCCCAACCGAGCTTTACGACCCGCTTATTCGGTCCGAGGTAAAGCGCGCGGCGGTGTGGATTGGCATGGCCAGCTTGGTTGCGGCCTTCATTTGGCTTGCGCAGCCCATTCTGCTCATCATTGGCGGCATCGTTCTTGCCGCTATGTTCGACGGCGGCGCGCGGTTACTTGGCCGCATATTGCCGATCCCACGTGGCTTCCGCCTGACCATGGTCGTGCTCGCCGTCTTTGGGTTTATGTATTGGACCTTTGTTTTCACAGGGTCCGAATTGGCGGCGCAGGCCGCGAGTCTGCAGGCCATTGTCGAAACGCAGGTCGAAGCGATTGGCAACCGGATTGAGGCCGCTGGGTTCAACATCTCGGCTGAGGACGTGAAGGGTCTTGGCTCGCAGATTTTAAACTCTGTGGGCCGCGTCACGGAAGCGGTAACGTCGGTTGTAGGCACGGTTACGAACCTTGCCATGATGCTTGTTCTCGGCATCTTTATTGCCGCCGAACCCCGTATGTATGAACGCGGTGTCGCATGGATGTTACCATTGGCAGAGCGCGCGCATTTTTATGGGACGGCCGAAAAAATAGGTAGTGTCCTGCGCCGCCTAATGGCCGGTCGCCTGCTGGGCATGGCGGTTGAAGGCGTGGGCACATGGGTGTTGCTCAGCCTTGGCGGCGTGCCAATGGCGGCGTTGCTGGGCGTCCTCACCGGCCTCCTTGCTTTCTTGCCAAATATCGGTGCGATTGTATCTGGCGCGCTGATCATCCTCGTTGGATTTTCTGCCGGAGTTGATGTCGGGCTCTACGCCATTTTTGTCTATTTCGTCGTGCAGATGGTGGACGGATATTTGATCGTCCCGATGGTCGCAAAGCGCGCGGTCGATTTGGCCCCTGCTTTGGTGCTGGGCGCGCAAATTCTTTTCGGTGCGTTGTTCGGCATCTTGGGGCTAGCACTGGCCGACCCCATCATCGCCATGATCAAGGTCGCGCTGGAACGGCAATCGGAGCGCAATGAAGCGCGTGGTATCCGCGAAGGGCCGTGATCCCAACCCTATGTTGCTAACCGTCTGCTTTATATTGGGTGTCGCCAATTTTTATATGCACAAAGCGGTGGCGGAATCTGGTCACCGCTTTATCGAAGAAACCAAACGTTACTTCAGCGGCAAATTCGGCCCTTATGGAAGCTATGCCATTGAACTGGCTTTGCTCATTGGTGCGCTGTGGTTGGCCGATACAGGGTCCTTGGCGGTGACACTCCTCTACGCTGCTTATACTGCCATAAACGGCGTTGCGAGTTGGCTGTTGCTGTCAAACAAGGCGTGATGGGCCTTTGTGCTTTGCGCTAAAATAACTATACGACCGCTGTGCCACCATTAGCTCCCACCAACGATGCCAAGCCAGATTTCGCCGTCATGCGGCGATTTTTGCCTTATTTATGGCCAAAGAACGAAGCGGGCTTGCGGGTCCGCATTGTCTTTGCGCTATTGCTGGTGGTTGTTTCCAAACTTATCCAACTCAGCATGGCATGGCTTTATGGTCAGGCTATCGACCGCATGGTCCCCGGCATGGAAGACGGCGTCGGCATCGCCGTCGCATTGGTCGCCGCTTATGCCGGCGCACGTTTTGGCGGGGTATTGTTCGACAATTTACGCAACGTGGTGTTCGAACGCGTCGGGCAAGAAGCGACGCGGCGATTGGCCGAAAATGTCTTCAGCCATTTACACAATCTGTCGATGCGGTTCCACATGAACCGCCGCACCGGTGCCGTTACCAAGGTGATTGAACGCGGCACCAAGAGCATCGACATCATGCTCTATTTCCTGTTGTTCAACATCGCCCCTACTTTGTTAGAGCTGTTTTTAGTCTCGGTTTATTTCAAGGTTTCCTTTGGCTGGGGCATGGTCATTGCCACGCTGATTATGGTCATCAGCTACATTGTCTACACCACCCTGATCACCAACTGGCGCAACAAATTGCGCGAGGAAATGAACGAACTCGACACGCAAACCGTGGCCAAATCAGTCGACAGCTTACTAAATTATGAAACGGTCAAATATTTCAACGCAGAGAAGCGCGAAACGCGTCGTTATGCGGAGGTTGTGCGTCATTATGCCAACGCCGCGGTCAAATCGGAAAACTCGCTCGCCGCGCTAAACATTGGGCAGTCGTTGATTACCAATTTAATGATGGCCGGCGCCATGGGCTATGTCGTTTGGGGCTGGTCACGCGGGCAGTTTACCACAGGCGACGTGGTCACGGTGAATACCTTGTTGGCGCAGCTTTTCCGGCCATTGGACATGTTGGGCATGGTCTATCGCACCATACGCCAGGGCTTGACTGACATGGCTGCAATGTTTGATCTCATCGACACGCCCGCCGAAATCACCGACAAACCAAATGCACCTGCGCTTGCGGTCCGGGGCGGCGCTGTGGTGTTTGAAGATGTACATTTCGCGTATGACGCCGAGCGCCAGATACTGAATGGCGTCAGTTTCGAAATCAAACCCGGCCAGACGCTGGCGGTTGTTGGTCCATCAGGCGCAGGCAAGTCGACCATCGCGCGGCTGCTCTATCGTTTTTACGACGTTACAGGCGGACGGATCACCATTGATGGACAAGAACTGCGGGATGTCACGCAATCAAGCCTGCGCAGTTCCATCGGTATCGTCCCGCAAGATACGGTGCTGTTCAACGACAGCATTGGCTACAATATCGGCTATGGCCGCGAAGGCGCCAATCAAGCAGAAATCGAAGAGGCGGCGCGCGGGGCGTCTATCCACGATTTCATTGAGTCGCTGCCCGACCAATATGCGGCCAAGGTTGGCGAGCGCGGGCTGAAATTATCCGGTGGCGAAAAGCAGCGCGTGGCGATTGCCCGTACTTTGCTGAAAAATCCGCCCGTGCTGATTCTGGACGAGGCGACGAGTGCCTTGGACAGCCGCACAGAATCCGAAATTCAGGCAACGCTCGAGCGCATTTCCGAACGTCGCACCACCATCATCATCGCGCATCGTTTGTCGACAGTGGTGAATGCGGACCAGATCATTGTATTGGAGGCGGGTCGCGTGGCGGAAAAGGGCACCCACCTGCAACTGCTCCGCAAAAATGGCCTTTATGCCGAGATGTGGGCACGCCAGCAAAGCGAAGCTGAGGAAGCGGTCCTTCCCGCCGCGTAAAATGTCGCGCTATCCACAAGCGTCTTGAATCAAGCGCATGTCGGCTCTGTCATTGATATTGCTGTCACGCTAGGGCGAGCCATGGCCTCCGTCGCTCCTCCCACGCCAACCGATGTTTTACACCGCTTGTTCGGCTTTGAAGGCTTTCGCCGGCAACAGGAACAAGTGGTTACCCGCGTGCTCGCGGGGCAGCGAACGCTCGCGATTATGCCGACGGGCGCCGGCAAATCATTATGCTATCAATTGCCCGCCGTGATCATGGACGGCACCTGCATCGTCATCTCGCCGTTGATCGCGTTAATGCATGACCAGATGCGCGCCGCCGATGCCGTGGGCATTCGCGCCGCGACACTGACTTCCGCAGACGACAATCGCGCCGAAACTATTTCACGATTCCGCGCGGGCGAACTGGACCTATTATACGTCGCACCAGAGCGGGCGTCGGGCCAAGAATTCCGCAATCTATTGCGCGAGACAAAGATAGCACTCTTCGCGATAGATGAGGCGCATTGTGTGTCCGAATGGGGTCATGATTTCCGGCCCGATTATCGTTTGTTGCGGCCATTGCTGGATGACTTTGCGCATGTGCCGCGTCTCGCGCTGACCGCCACTGCCGACACCCACACGCGCGATGATATTGCCGAACAATTGGGCATAGCCAAAGATGGCATCATGGTGGCTGGTTTCGACCGCCCCAACATCCGCTACATTGCCGAAGCCGGCGCGAACAGCGGCATCGCGTCATTGGTAAAGGGATTGCCGGGCGCAGGCATTGTCTATGCCCAAACGCGCGACCGCACCGAAAAAATCGCCGCTCAGATCGCCGAGACGGGCCGTAGGGTGTTATATTATCATGCCGGTATGGAGCCGCAGACGCGGGCGCGGGCGCAGGCCGAATTTGTGTCCTCCGAAGATATGGTCATGGTCGCAACGGTCGCCTTCGGCATGGGCATCGACAAGCCTGATGTTCGCTTTGTCGTGCATGCGGGCCTGCCGAAATCCATCGAAGCTTATTACCAAGAAAGCGGGCGGGCGGGGCGCGATGGCGATCCAGCGGTTGCGCATATGCTATGGTCAGCAGGCGATTTCACCCGCGCGCGTGGGCGCTTAAGCGAGCTTGCACCTGAAAGGCATGAAGCGGAATTGGCGCGCGTAGACGCATTATCGCATTTGGTGGAAACCCCCGGATGCCGCCGCGCGGTACTGCTGCGCCATTTTGGCGAAAGCCCGTCTGAAACCTGCGGCAATTGCGACAATTGCATGCACGCTCCCGATGTGCACGACGCGACCGAGTTGTCCCGCAAATTGCTCTCCGCCGCTTACCGGACGGGTCAAAGGTTCGGCATGGGGCATTTGGAAAAGGTCCTGGCAGGACAACAGGACGAGCGGATTACGCAGTTCGGGCATGACCAGCTTTCGGTGTTTGGCATTGTGGATCGATCTGAAGCGGCGATGCTGAAGCCCTTGTCCCGTGCCTTGCAAGCACGCGGCGCGTTGGTCGCCAACGAACATGGTGGCCTGAAACTTGGCGGTGATGCCCGGGCGATTATGCGCGGCGAGCAAAAGGTTGAGATCGCTCTGGCCAAACCGGGCAACGCACGCCGCGGCGGCCGCCCCGAAAACCCCATTGGCAATCCTTTGTTTGAAGCTTTGCGCGCCAAGCGCCGCACGCTTGCCGAAAATGTCGGTGTGCCGCCTTATGTCATTTTCCATGACGCGACCTTACGCGAAATGGCTCTGACCCGGCCAACCGATATCCGTGCCTTGGGTCGGATTAGCGGTGTCGGCGCCCGCAAGCTGGAGGCCTATGGCGAAGAATTTCTGTCGGTAATCGCGCAATATTAGGCTCGAAATTTATCGCCGCATCGTCCTTCCTTGTTATCGATTGCGGATTAAAATAGGACGGTTAAATTGTCACCGGCTCGGGCGATTTTTTAACAGGATTATTCAGATGTTTCGTCAACTCACAGACCAGATTCTGGTAGCACCACAAATTGCGGTTGGCGACGTTATGGACGCGGCGCAAGCGGGCGTCACACTGATCATCAACAATCGTCCTGAAGATGAATCCGCCGATCAAACGCCCGGCGCAGAGATTGAGATTGCAGCGCGTGCCGCTGGGTTGGATTATGTCGCCATTCCAGTGACGCATGCAGGCTTTGCCGAATGGCAGGTGACAGCTATGGCCGAAGCGCTGGCAAAAACAGACTGTAAAATCCTCGCTTATTGCCGCTCCGGCACGCGCTCGACTTTGTTATGGGCTTTGGCGCAAGCGTCCAAAGGGGAACATCCTGCGGTGTTGTCGGAAAAGGCGGCGGACGCCGGTTATGATTTAACGCCGGTGGCCGCGATGATGGACATGCTGCGCGGGCGGGCTTCGTGACAGCAGAATTGCTCAAGCTTGCGGGATCCATCGCCGCGATTCTGTTCATCGCCTGGCTTGCGAGATTCTGGAAGCTTGGCGGCGACGTCCGTATACGCAGCGAAGAACAAGCACGCGAAATTGCCCAAGAGACTATATGCGGGTTCGATCCGGTTGAAATCGTCATTGATAAAGCGGGCATGGCCGCGCTCCTGCGCGATGCCGACGGCAGGCATCTGCTGGTCCGCCGCCATGGCGTGCAATGGGTCGGACGTTTGCTAGATCACCATAATGAAGCACGGCTTGACCAAAATTTCCTCACCGTTGGTACAGGCGAAAAAACCTTTGGCTCGGTGACGCTCGATTTAGGTGCGCGCGCACCAGCTTGGGCCGCAGGCCTGCGCCATTTGAATATAGGACGCCCACATGCCTGAACTGTTCAGCCCCATTGATTATGCCGTTCCGGCGTTCATCATCCTGATTGTCGCAGAGATGTTATGGGCACGGCGGCGCGCGCCAGAAAAATATGAACCCCGCGATACGCTCACATCGCTTGCCTTGGGTGCTGGCAGCACCGTGGCTGGCGCATTGACAGGCGCGTTGGTGTTCAGCCTTGCCATGTGGATTTACGAACATCGCGCCTTCGAAATTGGCTGGGTCTGGTGGGCATGGCCGTTATGCTTTGTGCTCGATGATCTTGCATATTATTGGGCGCATCGTTCGGGACATCGCGTACGCTGGTTCTGGGCAAGCCATGTAAACCATCACAGTAGCCAGCATTATAATCTATCGACGGCATTACGCCAAACATGGACCGGCTTTATCGCGCTTGGCTTTATCTTCCGCATACCTTTGGCATTTCTGGGCTTTCATCCAGCGATGTTGTTGTTCGTCGGCGCGTTCAATCTCATTTATCAATTCTGGATCCACACCGAGGCGATTTACAAATTTCCACGCTGGATCGAATATGTGATGAATACGCCGAGCCATCACCGCGTCCATCATGCGACCAACCCGCGTTATCTGGACCGCAATTACGCCGGGACCTTCATCATCTGGGACCGCATGTTCGGTACCTTTACCGAGGAAGTGGAGGGCGAAAAAATCCGCTATGGCATCGTCAAGCAATTGGGCACATTCAACCTGTTGTGGAGCGTGTTTCATGAATGGATCGGCATCGCCCAAGACTTATGGTTCGCGCCATGGCGGCATAAATTCTCTTATCTGTGGCGCCCGCCGGGCTGGAGCCATGATGGCAGCCGCGACACGTCGGACAGCATCCGTGCGCAATGGTTGGCAGGCCAACAAGCCAAAGGCGACTGAGCCTATTTACACCCTTGCCAGTAATTAATCGTCCGCTTAAACCTCATCTCGAAGAGGGAGCAGGCGTTATGGACGAATTTGACATCATTGTTATTGGCGGTGGTTCCGCAGGCAGCGCAGCCGCCGGACGATTGTCCGAAGGTGGCAAATATACAGTCTGCTTGATTGAGGCAGGCGGCAATAACAATAACATGTTGATCAAGACGCCCGGCTTCATGCCGTTCATCCGCAATGCGTCCAATTACAAATATGAAACCGTCCCGCAAAAGGGACTGAACGGCCGCACGGGTTATCAACCGCGCGGCAAAGGCCTTGGCGGATCGAGCGCGATCAACGCGATGGTCTACATTCGCGGCCATAAATATGACTATGACAATTGGGCTGCCTTGGGCTGCGATGGTTGGTCTTATGACGACGTCTTGCCCTATTTCAAACGCTGTGAAGATAATGAACGCGGCGCAGATGCTTTTCACGGATCGGGCGGGCCGCTTTCGGTTTCCGATCAACGCTGGCCGCAAGCAGGAAGCTTGGCCTTTGTTGAGGCAGCATCTGAATTGCAATTGCCGGTCAATCCGGACTTCAACGGCGCAACACAGGACGGATTTGGCCTGTATCAGGTCACGCAAAAGGGCGGCGAACGCTGGACCGCGGCGCGTGCTTATGTTGAGCCTGCGCGAGATCGGATGGAGGTTCTGACTGGCGCGCTGACCGAAAAGATCATCGTCGAAAATGGCCGTGCCACGGGCGTGGTCATTCGTCAGGGCCGCAAACGCAGGACGATTAAAGCGCGCGGCGCGGTGATCTTATCTGCAGGCGCATTTGGTTCGCCACAAATCCTGATGCTATCTGGAATGGGTCCAGCCGAACATTTACGCAGCGTGGGCGTGGACGTTGTCCATGACAAGGCCGCGATTGGTGCCGACCTGCAAGACCATATCGACTATGTCTCCAGCTTTGAAACCCAATCCAAGGATGATTTTTTCGGCGATTCGCTCGCCGGTACGGTCAAGATGGTCAAGGCAATCATCGAACATCGCCGCAAGCGCACAGGCGTCATGACAACTTGCTTTGCCGAGGCGGGTGGCTTCTGGCGTTCGGACCCAAGCTTGCCAGCGCCTGACATTCAATATCATTTCGTGCCTGCCATGCTGGAAGATCACGGCCGTTCCAAAGTGAAAGGCCACGGCTTTAGCTGTCATGCCTGCGTTCTGCGCCCTGAAAGCCGCGGCACTGTGCGTTTGGCATCATCGGACGCTAGCATCGCCCCTGTCATTGATCCGGCTTTCTTAAGCGATGATCGTGACATGGCGACCCTGCGCGCGGGCGTGCGCGCAATGCATCGCATATTCGAAGCACCTGCACTCGCCGCCTATAATGGCAAGAACCGGCATCCGGTTGATATGAATGATGATGCGGCTTTGGACGACCTGATCCGCAGCCGCGCCGACACCGTCTACCATCCCGTTGGTACCTGCCGCATGGGGCCGAATGCCGATGATGTTGTCGACACGCGCCTGAAATATCGGGGTATAGAAGGACTATATGTCGCCGATGCCAGCATCATGCCGCGCCTTGTTTCTGGAAACACCAACGCGCCAAGCATCATGATCGGCGAAAGATGTGCCGAATTCGTCCGCGCTGATTTGCAATAATCTTGCGTAAACGCGGCGCGGCGGTTAACCGCATGGCCGCTATGGCGATAAACGGAACAGAATATATCAGCACACGCGGTAACGCAGACGTGCTTGATTTTGCAGGCGTCACATTGACAGGCTTGGCGCGTGACGGCGGACTATATGTCCCGCGCCATTGGCCGCAATTTTCGACAGACGAAATTGCCGCGATGCGCGGACTGTCCTACGTGGATCTGGCCGTGCGCGTCATGGCGCCCTTTACCAAAGGCGTTTTGGAGGAGGCGGAACTCAAAAGCCTATGCGCCGCAGCTTATGGTTCCTTCGCCCATACAGCGGTTACCCCGCTGGTGCAGTTAGATAGCCAGCATTGGTTGCTTGAGCTGTTCCACGGCCCAACCTTGGCGTTCAAGGATGTGGCGTTGCAATTGCTCGGTCAGCTTTTTGAACGTTTTTTATCGGGCACCGACACAAAGCTGACAATTGTCGGCGCAACCTCTGGCGACACTGGTTCGGCCGCAATTGATGCCGTTGCCGGACGCGCGCAGATTGAGATTTTCATGCTGCATCCGCATAACCGCGTGTCCGATGTGCAGCGGCGGCAGATGACAACCATCCTTGCGCCAAACGTCCATAACATCGCTATCGGCGGCAGCTTTGATGACGCCCAAGCGATGGTGAAGCGGATGTTCAACGATAAGGACGTCAATGGTCCGCTGACCTTATCGGCGGTGAACTCGATCAACTGGGCCCGCCTGATGGCGCAGATTGTCTATTATTTCTATGCCGCGCTTCGCCTGGGCGGCCCGGAACGCAAGGTTGCATTTTCGGTACCGACCGGAAATTTTGGCGATGTGTTTGCAGGCTATGTCGCCGCGCAAATGGGTCTGCCAATTGAGCGGCTGATTGTGGCTACCAACATCAACGATATTTTGCATCGCGCCTTGTCAAAAGGCGACTATTCGGTGCTGGGCGTAACCCCGACAGCATCGCCATCCATGGATATTCAGGTGTCGAGCAATTTTGAACGCTTATTGTTCGATCTGGAAGGCCGTGATGGCCTCACCACCGGCGCGCGGATGAAATGGTTTGAACAAATGGGTAAGATGGTGCTGTCGGTCGACATGCGCAAAAAGGCGGCATTGCTCACCAGCGCGCGCACCGATGCCGAACAAATGTCTGCGGCGATGCGCTGGGCTTATGGCGCTACCGACCAGATTATTGATCCGCATACCGCAATCGCTTTGCATGCCGCGCGCAATGCCGGCATCCGACCCGATGTACCCGTGGTGACGTTGGCCACCGCGCATCCCGCAAAATTCCCGGATGCCGTTGAAAATGCGACGGGCATCCGTCCCGCTTTGCCCGCGCGTGTCGCGCAATTATTTGACCGCGAAGAACGCTTTGACGTGCTGCCCGGCGAATATGACGCGGTGCGCGATTATGTGTTGGCGCGCGCCACGCGTTGAATATGAAGCCGGATTTCGTCACCCTGATCAGCGAACCGCGCAGCGATTACACGCTGATCGATTCAGGCGATGGGCGCAAATATGAATCCTATGGCGACCGCCATTTCATCCGCCCAGAACCCCAGGCGATGTGGGCGCCGGCCTTAGCAGAATGGCCCGCCGACGCTGAATTTGTTCCTGGATCAGACGATGATGGCGGCGGTCGTTGGTATAATAACAAACCCGTTCCTATGGATGGATGGCCATTATCGTGGAATGACGAAGTGCATTTTACGGCGTCCTGCACACCGTTTCGCCATTTGGGCTTTTTCCCAGATATGGACCCAGTGTGGCGCTGGATGAGGGAGCAATTGGTGGGTGTAACTGACCCGGTTGCCATGAACCTGTTCGGCTATACCGGTGTTGGCACGCTCGCTTTGTCCGCGGCGGGCGCGCAGATGGTGCATGTCGATGCGTCCAAGAAATCTGTTGGGCAAGCGCGGGCCAATGCTGAAATGTCAGGCATGGCAGATCGTCCCATTCGCTGGATCGTTGATGACGCCGCCAAATTCGTTGCCCGCGAAGTGCGGCGCGAAAAACGCTATGACGGCATATTGTTGGACCCACCCAAATATGGCCGTGGCCCCGAAGGCGAAGTATGGCGTCTTGAGGAAGACTTGCCCGAACTGATCGCCAATTGTCGCAAGCTGTTGGATGCGGAATCGAAATTCTTGTTTTTGACTGTCTACGCCGTGCGCATGTCCGCTTTGGCATTGGGCGGGCTATTGGAATCGCATTTTGCAGATCTTGGCGGCAAGGTGGAATTTGGCGAACTTGCAGTGCGCGAACAAGGTAGGGGCATGTTATTGCCCACCGCCATATTCGCCCGATGGTCGCGTTAAGGAGAGATATGAGCGACAGTTTAATTCTTGAAGTGCATGATCTTGTCGTCAATGTCCTGACGGGCATTTACAGTCAGGAAACGCATTTACCGCAACCGTTGCGCATATCGATCAGCACGACGTTGGACATATCCCCGCATTACGCGCCAGATACGCCTTTATCGGCATCCAAAAATTATATGACATTGAAAGAGGCAGCGACAAAATTGCCTGAGGGCGTGCACTTCACGCTGATTGAGGCGGTCGCCGATCATATCATGGACAATCTGTTCGCCGACGACCCACGGATCAGCAACATCGTCGTCAAAATCGTCAAGCTGGCGATTGCCGAAGACAATGAGGCGATTGGCATCACCATGTCGCGGAGCCGCAAGTGACAGTTAGGCCGCTTGCAATTGTCACCGGTGGCAAGCGCAGGCTGGGCGCGGAGATCGCAGCGAAACTGGCTGCGGCCGGCTATGCGCTGGCTTTAGTAAGCCATATGGATACGCCGCCCGAAACGGCTCTAGCAGAAGCGCTACAGGCAAACGCAAGCGAATGGCACCCATTCACCTTCGACCTGAGCGCCGGTGATCCCGCCAAGCTAATGGATATGATTACCACGCATTTTGGACGCACAGCCGACCTATTGGTGAATAATGCGGCTATGTTCGGGCAAGACGATTGGCAGACAATGACGCTGGAAACGCTGGAGGCGCATTTCCGGCTGAACCTGTTTGCACCCTTATTATTAAGCCAAGCTTTGGTGCAAGCCGCGGGCCCAAAGGCGCGGCCGGCCATCGTCAACATCCTAGACCAACGCATCGTTAATCCGCATCATGACCAGATGAGCTACACCTTGTCGAAGCAAGCGTTGGCGGCGTCCATTCGGTCTATGGCCGCATCCTTCGCAGGGCGCGCGCGTTACAATGGCGTAGCCCCCGGTCTTGTCATTGCCACTGATGATTATACCGCAGAGCAAGAAACGCGGCTCGCACAGATGATGCCCTTGGGCGCATTACCATCGCCATCGGCTGTAGCGGATGCTGTCGTCTATCTCGCCCAAGCGCAAGATGTGACCGGGCAAGTGATTTTCGTCGACGGTGGTGCGCATCTGAAAAGTTTCGACCGCGACTTCATGCATCTTTAGCGCGCGTCCGCGAACGATTATTGCGTGGATGCACAAATAACTTGCGTTTTGGCCGCTGTTGCGCCATAGGCCACGCAAGCGCATGAGGCGAGCGGACAATACCGCCGCAGTTTTGGTAGCGTGAGGGCCTAAATACAGGCTCCGCCAAACGAACAAGATGCGTAAGCTTAGAGGCTTCCCATATCACGCAGGGTTGTTTCCAACGGGTCAGCATAAGCTGCTCCCGAACACCTGCTGTTGCGCCCGTGCGGTCCTGATGAAAGGACGCGCATAACGGGCTGCGACGACTATTTTGAAAGTATGAAAATGTCTTATTTCCAAGACCTGGGCCTCGCCCAACCTATCCTGAAGGCGCTTGAAGCGGCAGGCTATGATACGCCAACCCCCATTCAACAACAGGCCATTCCATCCTTGCTTCAGGGGCGCGATCTATGCGGCATCGCGCAAACCGGAACGGGCAAGACAGCTGCATTTGCGTTGCCCTCACTCCACCATTTCGCAACCAAGCCAAAGGCGCGTCAACAATATAGCTGCCGGATGCTCGTCTTGTCGCCAACGCGCGAACTTGCGGCGCAGATCGCCGACAGCTTCCGCACTTATGGTAAGTTTTTGGGTCTGAAGGTCGATTGCGTTTTTGGCGGCGTCCCGATTTTCAGCCAGAAAAAACGCCTTGCCGGCGGCGTCGATATTCTTGTCGCCACGCCCGGTCGTTTGATCGACCTGATTGAGCAACGTGCGGTTACGTTAAAGGACGTCGAAATTTTCGTCCTCGATGAAGCCGACCAAATGATGGACTTGGGCTTCATCCACGCTCTGAAACGTATTGACCAATTATTGCCCAAGCAGCGTCAGACATTGTTCTTTTCAGCGACAATGCCAAAGGCGATTGCCGAGCTTGGCAATCGTTTCCTCAATAACCCCGTCCGTGTTTCGGTTGCACCAGCTTCGACGACAGCAGAACGCGTTGAGCAATTTGTGACCTTTGTTGAACAGCGCGAAAAGCAAACTTTGCTGACGCTCAAACTGCAAAGCGAAGACATTGACCGCGCGTTGGTTTTCACCCGCACAAAGCATGGCGCCGACCGCGTTGTGCGTGGGCTTGCAGGTGCTGGCATTCAATCCGCCGCCATTCATGGCAACAAATCGCAGGGTCAGCGCACCGCTGCACTGCAAGCGTTCCGGGATGGTAAGATCAAAATACTCGTGGCAACCGACATTGCCGCACGCGGCATTGACGTTCCCGGCGTCAGTCATGTGTTCAACTTCGAACTGCCTAATGTCCCCGAACAATATGTCCACCGCATCGGCCGCACCGCGCGCGCGGGCCGTGAAGGTATCGCAATGAGCTTCGTTGCGGGTGACGAGCGTGGCTATATGAAGGATATTGAGCGTCTCACGGGCGTCCGCGCGATGACACTTGGCCTTCCCGAAGGCTTCCGTGCAGCCGTAGCAGCCTTGCCACCCCCCGTTGCCGATAAGAAACAGCAGCAAGCACGTGGCGGTCGCGGTGGCGGCCATCCCGGCGGCGGACGGACAAATTATGCGGGTAAGAAACTGGGTGGCAATAATGGCGGGACAGGCTTGAACGGCGAAACCCGTAACCGCACGCATGCCCCGCAAGGTGGCTGGCAGCCATCCATTGGTCCGCGCGACGGCAGCCGTGAAGGTAGAAGCGAAGGTGGTCGCGATGCGCGTCCGCGCAGCGACAATGCCGCAGCTGGTGACCGTCGCCCCACCGCTGACCGCGCCTTTGCCGCACGCAGCGAAAACCGCCGCGACCCCGGCGCACCTGCACGCAATTACGGCCCTAAAAAGGGCGGTTACAAAAAGGCTGTAAAGCGCGCTGGATAGTACAAACTACAGAAAAGCCGTCATCCTGAAACATGTTCAGCTTGGCGGCTTTTCATAAGTCAGTGCCTGAAATGCCGCATGCCGGTGAAGACCATGGCCAAGCCAGCGTCATCGGCGGCGGCAATCACCTCATCATCGCGCATCGATCCGCCGGGTTGAATGACCGCCGTTGCGCCTGCTTCTGCTGCAGCAAGTAAGCCGTCCGCAAAGGGGAAAAACGCGTCGGAAGCGACGGCCGAACCCAATGTGCGCGGCGCATCCCACCCATAAGTTTCCGCGGCTTCGACGGCCTTAATCGCAGCGATCCGCGCGCTGTCACGCCGGTTCATTTGGCCTGCGCCAATGCCAGCGGTTGCGCCGTCTTTGGCATAGACAATTGCATTGGATTTTACATGCTTGGCGATGGTCCATGCAAAGCGGCAATCGGCCAGTTCCTGCGCGCTTGGGGCACGCTTAGTGACCACCGTAAATGCATCATCTGCAACATGACCATTGTCCCGCGATTGCACGAGCAGCCCGCCGGTAATCGGTTTGATAGACAGGCCACCGCGTTTCGGATCGGGCAATTCGCCGGTGAGCAACAACCGCAAATTCTTCTTCTTGGCGAACACCGCCTTGGCCGCGTCATCGGCGGACGGGGCCGCGACGACTTCGGTAAAAATTTCGGTAATAGCTTCGGCTGTCGCCGCATCGAGCGGACGGTTGACGGCGACGATGCCGCCAAAGGCCGAGACACTGTCGCATTCCAGCGCCGCACGATAAGCGTCGATCAAGGTTGCGCCCGTCGCCACGCCGCACGGATTGGCGTGCTTGACGATAACGACTGTCGGCGGGCCATCGCGAAATTCGGCGACCAGCTCGAGCGCGGCATCGGCGTCGTTATAATTATTATAGGATAGCTCTTTACCCTGCACTTGTTCGGCCTGCGCGATGCCCGCAATATGCGGTCCAACAGGCACATATAGCGCCGCGCGCTGATGCGGGTTTTCGCCATAGCGCAATTCTGCCACGCGATTGCCATTGACCGCCAACATGTCCGGAAACAATTGCTGCTGATCCGCAAAGGCGAACCACTGGCTGATCATGCTGTCATAGGCAGCCGTTGCCGAATAGGCCTTTGCTGCGCATTTGCGGCGGAAATCATAGCTGGTTTTGCCGCCGCTTTCCTCAAGCTCAGCAATCAAATCATCATAATCTGCCGGATCGGTCAGGATGGTTACGAAGGCATGGTTTTTGGCCGCGCTACGCACCATTGATGGTCCGCCAATGTCGATATTCTCGATGATTTCGTCACGGGGCGCCCCTTTGGCTACCGTCTGCACAAAGGGGTACAGGTTGACGACCACAAGGTCGATGGCGCCAATATGATGCTCGGCCATCGCGGCAGCATGTTCGGGATTATCACGCACCGCGAGTAGACCGCCATGCACCATCGGGTGCAGCGTCTTCACCCGTCCGTCCATCATCTCAGGAAAGCCGGTCAGCTCGCTAATGTCTTTCACCGTCAGGCCCGCGGCGCGGAGCGTTTTGGCCGTCCCGCCCGTCGAGACCAATTCGACATGGCGCGCCGCCAGCGCATGGCCAAGCTCCACCAATCCAGCTTTGTCGGACACCGACAATAGGGCCCGCTTAATGACGACGTCTTGCATAATATTATCCTAAATGGCGTAGTTGCCAGCTGACATGGCGCTCGCCTTTACCTGTATCGGCGGCAATGACAAGTTGTTGGGTCGGATGCGGGCGGCCATTTTGGTCAACCCACAAGCTCTCATCGACCGACAAATTCCCCTCTGAGGCGGTAAACGCCCAGTTGCTACCATCGACCATACGCAGCAGCGCGGTCTGTGGCTGGTCTGAGGGTGTGATCTCAATATCTGGACCCAGATGAAAGCGGACATGCGCCACCACATCGGTTCGCGGCTTTTCTTGCGGTAGCAGCGTATCTTCGCCCCGCAATTCCATGCCGTCGGAACGCAGGATGAGCAAGCGGCTGTGATTATAGCCAAAGTTTTTCGCATAGCCGTCATGGCTTGCTTCTATCCGTGTCGCCTGATCAATATCGCGGCGGTCTAGTCCTACTTCGGTCACGCCCTTGCCTAATTGACCACCCGGCAAAATGGCGGTCGAATTGGTGTCATTCAGACATAAGGTCGAATGCGCCGCCGTCGTCCGCAATCCGCGGGCCAGGTCCGCCGATATGGTGGCGCCAACAAACGCAGCGCCGCCGCAATTGACGATGATCCGCTGCCCATTATGCGACAATTCGAAAGCGAGGGTCGACGCGCATCCCGATGACGACTGACGCGCGAGCGGCGGCGGCCCCGCATCCAGCAGAAGCACCGATTTGCCAGCGGACACACGCTGATATCCCCAATCTAATGCTTGGCGGTGCGGGCGGGCGCGGACTTCGCTCGCTGCGACAAGTGCGTCAATCCGGTCGGCAGTCATATGGGCCGACCCCTGCCACGCGCCAAGCCCGCCATCCGAATGGGTCAGGCCCAATAAGGCAGGTACCGCACGGCCCAAGGCCTCTATGAGGAAATCCGGCGCTGGCTCATGTTGCGCGACATAGCATTGCTTCAACAGGCTCAAAAGGCCGATGAGTTCCATCAACTGGATTGGCGAGCGCGACACAACGCCACCATCGGGAAAAATGGTGGCGCGCAAGGCTTCCGAAAGTCCATCTTCGCCGACGGCGCGGCGGATTTTACCCTCGGGCAATAATAACGACGCGGCAACGACGCCGGCCCAGCCAACGGTCTTGGCAAAATGGCTTTGCGCCCTTGGTGCGGACTGGTCCAAATGGCGCGCCACCCGCGCAAAATGGTTGATGACGCGCGCACGGTAAATGGGGTCAGAACTGCTCAGCAAAAACGGTGATCCGGCGGCCATGTTCAACAACCGCCAAGCACAATTGTCGACCCGCCAAGCTGGCTCGCGCGTTTTCATGCCATTGGCGAGTAACCAAGCATCGGCAATATGCGCCGCGGCAGGCGCGCCTTCGCCGCGATTGGTCGCGGCCGCCAGATCGCGAAGCCAGTCAAAGCGGTGGATATAATCCGTCAGCGATGGCGACAGATCCAGCCGGTCATAATCCAATGTATCAAATGCTTGTTCGAAACCCTGATTATAAAATTTGCCCATGCGCAGGGCCTGCCCACGCGCAGCATCACCTTGCAAAGGGTCCTTCGGCGCCGCCAAAAGGCGTAAAGGCACCTTGCCCTGCAACCGCCCATTGTGCAGCGGCGTCCGCCATGTCAGCTTGTAAAATTCGAGAGAGAGGCGCTCGAGAAAATTTTGGCCCGCACCCTTGGGCCTGACGATTAAGGCCGCCTGCCGTTGATCAATATCATCCTCAAAATTACCGGTCATTCACCCCTCAGCGCCCGGATATTGGCGGCATAATGGCTCTCGCCGCCCTTGAATGTGGCCGTGCCAGCCACCAAAGTATCCGCGCCAGCCGATATTGCGAGCGGCGCCGTGTCGGTCGTAATGCCACCATCTACTTCAAGCCGGATGTCGCGCCCCGTTTTCTCGATCATTTTCCGGACGGCTTCGATTTTGCGCAGCTGGCTTGAGATAAAGCTCTGCCCGCCAAAGCCGGGATTAACGCTCATGATCAGAACGAGATCGACATCGTCGATGAGATAATCGAGCATCTTCGCTGGCGTATGCGGATTGAGAACGATGCCCGCCATTTTGCCAAGCGACTTAATCAACTGCACGGTGCGGTGCGGGTGCGGCCCAGCCTCAGGATGGAACGAGATGATATCCGCGCCAGCATCGGCAAAATCCTGCACATATTGGTCAACCGGCGCGATCATCAAATGCACGTCAAATGGCTTATCACTATGCGGGCGCAGGGCCTTTACGACAGCGGGGCCGATAGTGATATTGGGGACAAAATGCCCGTCCATCACATCGACATGGATCCAGTCGCATCCCGCTGCATCAATGGCGCGCACTTCTTCGCCCAGCCTTGCAAAATCGGCAGACAAGATGGATGGCGCAATGCGGACGGCGTTGGTCATGCTACCCGCTTAGACGCTGCACTACAGGCGAGCAAGGCGGCGGCGGGCGTTATGCACAGATTATCGCAATATGCGCACCTAGCGCCGATAGATAAACAGGTCGCCAATGACATCATGGGATTCTGCAAATTTCGCAAAACCAAGCTTGCCCGCGACATTATGCGATGCGGCATTTCCGGTATCAATGATGCAACGAATTTCGCCCAACCCTTGGCCGTCCGCCCACTTTAAAATCGCGGACATCGCCTCGGTAGCATAGCCTTTCCCCCAAGCGTCGGGTGTGAATGCCCAGCCAGCCTCAGGAAAGCCCTCCAGCGCGTCTATGCCGCGTTCAAACTGCGCCAGCCCGCCAGTGCCGACAAAGCGGCCGCTTACCCGCTCCACAAATGACCAATAGCCATAGCCCAAGAGCGACCACATGCCGATACCCTGAAGCATTTTGCCCCAACTGACATTGCGGCTGCGTGGCTCTCCGCCAATAAAGGCCGTCATTCGCGGGTCCGCCCATGCGGCGGCATAATCCTCCCAATGTGCAAGCGACATGGGTTCAATCGATAAACGTTCGGTTGTGAGTGTGGGTGCGGTAACTTTCATATACTCCCCGTCGCCCCAGCGCAGGCTGGGGCCCATCACGTCTATCAATCTCGAACGATATGCGAAATAGGCTCCAGCCTACGCTGAAGCGACGTGGTTCATTGATTAAGCATTTCTGGAAAACCGCGCCACAAAAAATCCATCCAGCCCGCCTTTTTCGGCCAGCATCGGCGGCATTGTGCGAACATGTCCAGCGGCATTGGCAACCACGGCAGCGGGCAACTCGTCGGCGGTCGCGGGCAATGTTGTATATTCGGGATGCCGCGCCAGAAACGCATCGGCCTGCGCCTCGCCCTCATGCGGCTCCAGAGAGCAGGTGGCGAATATCAACAGGCCACCCGGTTTCACCCAATCCGCAGCACGGTCCAACATCGCACTTTGGATCGCTGCCAAATTGTTGATCGCCTTGAGGTCGATCCGCTGCAGCACATCGGGGTGCCGCCGCATCGTGCCTGTGGCGCTGCACGGTGCGTCGAGCAAAATGGCGTCGAACGGCTGCGATGGCTTCCAATCCATGGCATCTGCATTCACACGCTCCGCATTCAACTGCGTGCGTTCCAAATTGGACATCAGCCGGTCCATGCGCCGCGCGCTATTGTCGAGCGCAGTGACCGCAAAACCAGCCGCCGACAATTGCATCGTTTTGCCGCCGGGTGCTGCACAAAGATCAAGCGCGCGTTTACCAGCGCCATCGCCCAGAAGCCGCGCAGGCAGGCTGGCGGCCAGATCCTGAACCCACCAAGCGCCTTCGTCATAGCCGTCAAGTTCTTCGACCGCCGTGCCACGCGGCAAACGCACATGACCGGGCATGAGACTTACTCCGCCCAACCGCTCGGCCCATGCAGCGGTCGCGGCTGGTTCCCGCAAGGCCAGGTCCAATGGCGGCGGTTCGGACAATGCCTTTTGCGCGCCCGCAATCATCTCATCACCCCATACAGGATGCCAGCGCATCATCACCGCCTCTGGCAAGGACGGCAATTCCGGCAAGCTGACTTCAGCGCGCAGCAAGGATCCCAGCACGCCATGCACCAATCGCCTTGGGCCGCCATCAACCAAGGGTAAGGCTGTTGCGATGGCCGCATGGGCAGGCGTGCCCAAGCGCAAAATCTGCGCCAGTGCGAGGCGAAGTACCATCCGCGCCTTGGAATCATCCGGCAGAACTTGTTTGGTCTTGCTGTCGATCAAATAATCCAGATCCACCGACCAGCGCAAAGTCTCCTGCGCGATTGCAATCGCCAAGGCGCGATCGGGTGGCGACAGGCCTTTGGTCGCATTCGCGGTCGCTTGGTCCATCGGCGTGCCCATGCGCATCACGGTATCCAGCAACCGCAAGGCGGCACGGCGGGTAGGAAAGCCAGAAATTTCTTCAGTCATAGACACGGGCACTAGGCGTCTGCGGCTGACAAGTGAAGAGCGGTTCTGCACACTCCAGAGCGCAATACCACATCTTGCAAATGCGCGGATGAAAGCCGATATTCAGCATCAGCCATTTCGCTCAAGGAATTTCGAACTATGGGCACGCGTCCACCACATGTAAAAGCGCCGGAATATCTCTCCAAAAGCCCGCCAATTCCCGAGCCCGAAGAGGTCGTTCGCGCACCTGAGCCCGACGCCGAACGGCCCGATCCCGTCCGTTATGGTGATTGGGAATTAAAGGGCGTTGCGATTGATTTTTAAGCTGGCCGCTATGGTCACTCCATAAACGGCGCCGACACCTCTGGCCGGACGCGGACCAGCCGCCCCGTTGCTTTATCAATCATTGCCCAAGTCGTGTTCGCACGCACGATCACCTTGCCTTTGGCATCTACAAAATCGACCCGCCGGTCAAATTGTGCGCCCTTGGGTTCGCTCTCAATCCATGTGCGTGCCGTGACGCTCTCACCCGCCGCGATATTTCCGCGATAGTCAATCTCATGCCGCGTCACGACCCAATAATAAGCCGCGATATGTTCCGGCGCGGCCACCGCCTGCCAATGCGACGTCGCCATATCCTGAATCCAGCGCACCCAAACGGCATTATTGACATGGCCAAGCTCGTCAATGTCGTCCGGTTGCGCGGTAAAAGATCGTTCGAACGGTATCATTTGCCCGCCTTGGCCAACCCCATTTGCCACACAATAAATGCTGCCTCTTCGGCATTTTCGCGCAACCGTTCAAACCGGCCGGACTTACCGCCATGCCCAGCGCCCATATTGGTTTTGAGCAAGAGCACATTATCGTCGGTTTTCATGTCGCGCAGCTTTGCAACCATCTTGGCGGGTTCCCAATAAGTGACACGCGGGTCGTTCAGGCCTGCGGTCCATAGCATCGTCGGATAAGCCTTTGCTTCGACATTATCATAAGGCGAATAGCTGCGGATATAATCGAACGCGGCCTTGTCGGTGATCGGGTTGCCCCATTCTGGCCATTCGCCGGGCGTCAAGGGCAGATCCTTATCCAACATGGTGTTGAGCACATCTACAAAGGCAACATGACTGACCACCGCCCCAAATAATTCCGGTGCCTGATTGACCACCGCCCCCATCAACTCACCGCCAGCCGAACCGCCGCTCGCGGTCACCTTGCCTTTACTGGTGAAGCCCAAGTCGATCAGACCCTTGGCCGCATCGACAAAGTCGTTGAAGGTGTTGGTCCGCTTGGTCAGCTTGCCATCGAGATACCATTGATAGCCAAGGTCATCACCGCCACGGATATGCGCAATCGCATAAGCAAAGCCGCGATCGACCATCGACAAGCGGTTGGCGCTAAAGCCCGGCGGCATGGCATAGCCATAAGCGCCATAAGCATAAAGATGCAGCGGCTGGCTCCCGTCTTTCTTAAAGCCCTTCTTGGTCAGGATAGACACCGGAACCTTTGTGCCGTCACGCGCTGTAATCATTACGCGCTCGGTCACATATTGGCTTGAGTCATATCCGCTGGGAATTTCCTGCACCTTCAACGTTTCCAAGCGGCCATCGGCGAGATGATAGTCAAAAACGGTATCCGGTGTGACCATAGATTCATAACCAAGCCGCAGCTTCGTCACATCATATTCGGGATTATCACCCAAGCCTGCATCATAGCTTGCCTCGGGAAATTTGATCCGCTCAACCTTTTTAACATCGGCATAATCGCGGATCTCAACTTGATCGAGACCGTCAATGCGGCCTTCGGTCACATAGAAATTTTTGAACAAAGACAGGCCTGTCAAATAATGGCGGTCGGACCCAGCAATCAATGTTTTCCAGTCGCCGGGTGCCTTCATGCTGGCGGTGGCTACGCGGAAGTTCACATGACCATCATTGGTCAGAATGAACAAACTGCCATCGCGCACATCGACGCTATATTGCCGCCCTGTTTTGCGCGGCGATACCAATATGGGCGTTGCAGTTGGATCATTAGCGGGCACCAAGCGCACTTCGCTGGTGACATTGTCGCCGGTGCCAATGACGATCCAATCCTCTTGCGCGGTCAGACCAACACCAACGCCAAAGCCGATATCGTCTTCCTTATAGAGCAGCTTCGCCTTGCTCAGGTCATCGCCCAATTTATGATACCAGGCATTGTCCGTGCGCCAATTGTCGTTGGCCAGGCCATAAACCACACCCTTGCCATCCGATGACCAGACAATGCTGGACAGCGTACCGGGGATGGTGTCGGCCAATTTTTCGCCAGTTTCCAAATTGCGGAAATGCAGGTCAAAACGTTCTGACCCGTTATCATCATAAGCATAGGCCAAAATCTTGCCATCCGGACTGATTTCTGCAGCGCCTAAACGGAAATAGGCCTTCCCCTTCGCCAATTCATTTTCGTCGAGGATAAGCTGATCTGCGCCACCCGCGACGGGCTTGCGATAATGCTTACGATATTGCGCGCCTTCTTCAAATTTCGACCAATAGATATAGGCGCCATCCTTTTGCGGAACGCTACTATCATCTTCTTTGACGCGGCCTTTCATTTCTTGAAAGATCGTTTCTATAAGCTCGGCCTGAGGCGCCATTTGTGCTTCAAAATACGCGTTTTCGGCTTTCAGATGATCGAGGATTTCCTTGTCATCAATCGTGGGATAGCTTGCATCGCGCAGCCAATGATATTCATCGGTTATCGTCACATTGTGATGGGTCGTCTGATGCGGACGCTTTGCGGCGATGGGTGGCTTGATATGCGCGTTGGCTGTTTCGGTCATGGCTTCTTTCTGGGCGAATGCGGGCGAGGATAATGCGCTGGTTACAAAAATGAGTGGGAGCAGTGCTTTCATGAGACGACTTCCTCGCGTATATGGATGGCATAACCATATGAACGGAAGTCCGACATGTCTACCTATGAAGCCCGCCTTGCTGCGCTGCGAGCGCAACTGAAGAATGAACAGCTCGACGGATTCGTCGTGCCCATCTGTGACGAACATATGTCGGAATATGTCGGCGATTATGCGCAGCGGCTTGGTTGGCTCACCGGCTTTGGCGGGTCTGCGGGTTCGGCAGTGGTCTTATCCGAAGAGGCTGCGATTTTTACCGATGGCCGCTACACGCTGCAAGTGCGCGAGCAGGTCGATGGCAAATATTGGCAATATGTAGGCGTGCCCCAAACGAGCATCGCTGACTGGTTGCAGGACCATGCCCCGGCCGGTGCGCGCATCGGCTATGATGCATGGGTTCACACCAAAGGCTGGGTCGAAAGTGCAACCAAGGCGCTGGCCGCGAAGGGCGCAGAGCTTGTTGCGGTCAAAAGCAATCCAATCGACAGGGTGTGGGCTGAACAGCCGCAGAAAAGCGTGGCCAAGCTCATCGTACACGACACCCAATATGCAGGGCAGAGCAGCGCCGAAAAACGCGCCGCTGTGGCCGAATGGCTGACGGCGCATAAGCTCGACAGCACCGTCATTTCCGCACTCGATTCGGTGGCGTGGTTGCTGAATATTCGCGGCTCCGACGTGTCTAACACCCCTGTGGCGCTCAGCTTTGTGCTGGCTTATGCCGATGGCACAGCGGATCTATTTGTTGCGCCCGAAAAGATTGACGACGCCGTCCGCGCGCATCTGGGTAATGCCGTGCGCCTGCGCGATCCATCTGAATTCGTACCAGAATTGCGGTCGATGAACGGTAAGCGTATTGCCGTTGATCCCGACCGCGCCGTCGCCGCCATCTTCGGCGCACTGCAAGCGGGCGGCGCGCACATCGTCGAGGCACGGGACCCAACTATCCTGCCCAAGGCGGTCAAAAACCCCATCGAACAATCAGGACACCGCGCCGCGCAAGCCCGCGATGGCGCCGCTTTGAGCCGTTTCCTGCATTGGATGCACGAGACCGCGTATAAAGGCGAATTGAACGAGTTATCCGCTGCTGCACGGCTAAAAGCATTCCGCGAAGATACAAGAATGCTTAAGGACTTGTCGTTCGACACCATCTCCGCCACCGGCCCCAATGGCGCACATTGCCATTATAAGGTCGATGAAAGCACCAACCGCAGCATTGAACCGAACAGCATCTATCTGGTCGATAGCGGCGGGCAATATTTGGATGGCACAACCGATGTTACCCGCACGATCTGGGTCGGACCGGGGCAACCCACCGCCGAGATGAAGGACCGCTTCACACGTGTGTTGAAAGGCCATATCGCTTTGGCCTGCGCTGTCTTCCCCGAAGGCACCAGAGGCGCGCAATTGGACAGCATGGCCCGGGCTTCCCTGTGGCAGGCCGGCTTGGATTATGCCCATGGTACAGGCCATGGCGTTGGCAGCTTCCTTGCCGTGCACGAAGGCCCACAACGCATCGCCAAATTCGCGGGCGGACAAGCCGGCAGCGACGAGCCATTGCAAGCAGGCATGATCCTGTCCAACGAGCCCGGCTATTATAAATCCGGCGAATATGGCATCCGCATCGAAAATCTGATTCTGGTCGAGGAACGCACCATCGCAGGCGCGGAAGGGCGCTATTTCGGGTTTGAGACGCTCACCTTCGCGCCGATTGACAAGAATTTGGTCGACGTCAATTTGCTGAACAGCGACGAGCTACACTGGTGGAATGATTACCACTCCAAGGTGCTGGCAATTGTCGGGCCGCAACTGGACGGCGAAGCGCTGGCGTGGACGAAAGCGGCGTGTGCGGCGTTGACGGCAGGCTAACGCACCTCAAAGCTTATGGTGCGCGCCCAAGCTCGCCTTGATGCGGTCGAGCGTTGTTTTGCGGATGGCTCTCTTGTTCCAAGCATATGCAGGGGCGGGGAGCTGCGCGATTTGGCTCGCAACTGCTAAAGCTTTCGCTTCCACCTCATCTGCTGGCGCCAGCATATCGAGGTAGCCCGCTTCAACAGCGCCTTGCGGGTTGTAAATATAGCCCTGAATCATCGCGCGAGTGAGGTGCGATGGATTGAGCCGATCTCGCGCCAGTTCCATTGCGAAGATAGGCAGGTTCATACCCGTAATCGCCTCATTCGCGCCAATTTTATAGTCGCCCGACGTGCCAATGCGGGTATCGCATGCATGTAGGATAAACACACCCATCGCGATCGCATGGCCCGTACAGGCCGCGACCACCGGCAAAGGTCCACCATAGAGGCGCAGCAACAGTTCCGCGCCTGCATCCAATAACTTATACACGCCGTCCGCGCCAAGGCTGGCAAAAGCGTTGAGGTCAAATCCACCCGAAAACCGACCATCACGTCCGGTCAAGACAATGGCTTTTGCTTTCGACTCGGCCGTGTCGAGCGCAGCGTTCAAAGCCGCGACCATCTCGAAATTAATCGCATTGGCTTTGCCGTCGTCCATACGGATGAGGGCAATGTCGTTGGTGATTTCGACGGTTGCGGACATAATGGCTCTCCCTTGGTTTATCATTGGAACTAAAGCCGCGCTTTACGTTCACGTCAACTTGAAAATATACGCGCGCGGTCTCACACCTCGGCGTAACGTCCGCGCAGCCGTACGTCGCACCAACATCCTAACATTTAAGGCATCATCATGACCCAGACTTTTTCCGAATATACCCCGGCCGATGTCTGGGAATGGAATACCGAAAATGGCGGTCAATTCGCGCATATCAACCGACCAACTGCTGGAGCCACGCATGACAAAGAGCGTCCGATCGGCAAGCACCCGATGCAACTCTATTCGCTTGCTACACCCAATGGCGTGAAGGTCACGGTGATGCTTGAGGAGTTGTTGGCGCTTGGCCATCACGGCGCGGAATATGATGCATGGCTGGTCAACATCCGCGATGGCAACCAGTTTTCAAGCGGCTTTGTCGATGCCAATCCCAATTCCAAAATCCCCGCTTTGTTCGACCATTCAACGCCGACACCGACACGCGTGTTCGAGTCCGGGTCGATCTTGCTATATCTGGCGGAGAAATTCGGTGCGTTCCTTCCGACCGAGTATCATGCACGGACCGAGACCATCAACTGGTTGATGTGGCAAATGGGTAGCGCGCCTTATTTGGGCGGCGGTTTTGGCCATTTTTACGCATATGCGCCGTTCAAGTTCGAATATGCCATTGACCGTTTTGCCATGGAGGTAAAACGGCAATTGGACGTCCTAGATCGCAATTTGGCAGAGCGCGAATATATGGCGGGCGAAGCATATACCATCGCCGATATGGCGATTTGGCCCTGGTATGGCGCGTTGGTCAAAGGGCTGATTTACGATGCCGGGAAGTTCCTTGCAGTGCATGAGTATAAAAATGTCATCCGCTGGACCGATCAGATCGCCGAACGGCCGGCGGTCAAGCGCGGACGGATGGTCAACCGCGTGATGGGCGACCCCGCAAGTCAATTGCATGAACGACATGACGCCAGCGACTTCGACACCAAAACGCAGGATAAAATGGTGCCCATTAATAATTGATTTTAAATTATATTTCTGTAATTTTTCCCTCTCATTTTGAGGAGCGATTCGATGATTGGATATGTAACAGTCGGCACCAATGATTTACCGCGCGCTGCGAAATTCTATGACGCGATTGCAGCGGAAATGGACGCGCCGCGGATGATGGAATTTGAAACATTTATCGCTTGGGGTAAGATCGGCGGTCCAGCGGGCATCGCGATTACCAAGCCCTTCGACGGCAATGTAGCCAGCGTCGGTAATGGTGTGATGGTTGCGTTCGAAGCCAAGGACAAGGATCAGGTGCAGCGGCTTTATGATATCGCGCTCGCCAATGGCGGTGTCTGCGAGGGCCCTCCGGGACCGCGCGGTGAAGGATTCTATGCCAGTTATTTCCGCGATCCCGATGGCAACAAGCTGAATGCGTTCGTCATGGGACCGGCAGCGGCTTAAGCACGAGTAAGGTGAGGCCTTAGTGTGACTTTTGGCTGGAAATGACAAATGCATGATGCCTAATCTGCTCGAAAATCTGCTGGCATACTGCGGATATTGAAGGCGAAGCGACGGCATTGTTCATCACGGCAGGCTTGGGCACCGAGAACCGATCGCGTTAGCGGGCGCAAAGGCCGAAAAACGCGCAGCGCCTTTTCATTTTTTCGACAACGCATCGCGAATTTCTTTTGCCAATGCCGCAAACTGGCGGAGACGGAGGGATTCGAACCCTCGGTACCGGATTTACCAGTACGACGGTTTAGCAAACCGTTGGTTTCAGCCACTCACCCACGTCTCCAGTGCGCTTGGCATCGGCGGCCTATAGCGGCGCAAGCATTTGGCTGCAATGGTTATTGACACGGACGACGGATAAGAAGAAAATTAAGAGTGCCAGTTCAATTTGACGCGCAATGGGCTTGCTTTGTCGCCTGTTCATCATGCGCTCATCCAGATAGTCCATAGCGCAGGAAATATAACTTTTGAGGTGGGTCCACATGTTTTTGGCGAAAATCGGTTTAAAGAAACCAATACAGCATTTGGTGATGCTGCTCGCGGCAGGCGCGCTTGTTGCTGCACCCGCACAGGCACAAATCAGTAATGTCGATCCAAATGAAGCGATTGACGCAGACCTTGGGTCCCCGCCCGCTAGCCCAGATACCCGCACAGATACTGCGCCAACGGCGCAAGGCGAAACGGTCATGCAAGATGGCGTGCCAACCGAAACAGCACCTGCAGATAACTCCGCCACCCAGGCTGATGTTGCGGCAGGGCAATTGGCCGTGCCAACAGGCGATACATATCAACAAGACGACCTTATTGGCGCCGCTGAAGGCGTGTTTGGAAAAGGCGCACAAGGGCTTGGTTTGTTGATTGAGGATATCCTCAAAAAACAGGGCCGCCCCAATGGATATATTGTGGGGCGTGAAGGCGGCGGTGCTTTTTTATTCGGCGTTCGTTATGGTTCCGGCACGCTCAGCCACCGCGTGGAAGGTCAAAAGCCAGTCTATTGGACGGGCCCATCCCTTGGCCCTGACGCTGGCGCAAATGCAGGAAACACCTTCATTTTGGTCTATAATCTGTACGATACAGAAGACATTTATGAACGCTTCCCCGCGGCAGAAGGCGTTGCTTATTTAGGCGGAGGTTTCAACGCCAGCTATCTGCGTCGCGGTGATGTTGTCTTGATCCCAATCCGCGTCGGTGCAGGAATTCGGTTGGGCGCAAATGTCGGCTACATGCGCTTTTCCAAAAAGCAGCGCTGGCTACCCTTTTAAGTCGCGCGGATATCTTCCATCCGCTTGAGATAGCGGGCGAGCACGTCAATTTCCAAATTGACGTGCCGCCCAACGTCGAGCGCGTCTAACGTGGTCATCTGCGCCGTGTGCGGAATGATATTCAGCATGAAATACGCCGTGCCATCTGCTTGGTCTGCAATCTCATTCACGGTAAGCGATACGCCGTCGACGGTGATTGAGCCCTTTGCCGCGATATAAGCCGCAAGCGAAGATGGCGCCGCAACCGTCACTTTCCAACTGTCCCCAATGGTTTCGCTGGCGACGATTTGTCCCACGCCATCGACATGGCCGGTAACGATATGTCCACCCAGTTCATCGCCTACTTTTAAGGCGCGTTCTAGGTTCAGTCGGGTACCTTGCTCCCACATGCCCGCTGCGGTGCGCGAAACAGTTTCTGCCGATGCGTCAATCGCGAACCATCCAGCGCCTTTATCAACCACGGTCAAACATACCCCCGAACAGGCAATCGACGCACCAATGGCAACGGTATCCATGTCATAGGCACAAGATATGACGAGGCGTAGGTCACCGCGCTGTTCGGATGTCCGAATGCTGCCGACGTCCGTGATGATACCTGTAAACATATATGCTGCACCCTTTTCCTAATTCGCTTTTTCGTAGACTTCGAGACGGTCTTTGCCAAGGCTACGGGAATCCGTAAGCTGCCAGCTTCCATGGGCATCGTTAAGGTGGGCAAGGCCGATGTCGTTCAAACATGCCTTGCCACCGCCAATCAATATAGGCGCGCGATACAGCATGAGCCTGTCAACGAGTCCGTCGCGCAAGAAACCCGTCGCTGTCGCCGCGCCACCTTCCACTAGCAAAGTGTTGCAACCCAATTTTGCAATATCTTGCGGTGTACGAATAACTTCCCAACCCTGCGGCGCGTCGGCGCTGCCAAGCATAATCCTGCGGGGCTGGTAGGCGTCCAGCCCAGAAAGTCGGACGTTAAGCTGCGGCGCATCGGCGCGAAAGGTTCCCGCCCCGACCAAAATTGCGTCCGTACGCGCCCGTTCGATATGACTATGCATGCGCGCAACGTCACCCGTGATCCACCGGCTGCTGCCATCCGCCATCGCGATTTGACCATCTAGCGAGCTTGCAATCTTCAAGGTCACAAAAGGGCGTCCGCTTTCTATTCGGCTCAAAAAGCCAGCTAGGCTTTGCCGCGCTTGGGACATCATGACGTCGGTGGTGACTGCTATGCCAGCGGCTTTGAGCGCCGCTATGCCTGCGCCGGCCGTGCGTGGATCGGGGTCTTGCAATGCAATGACTACTCTTGCGGGCTGTGCTGCAGCTACTAATTGCGCACAGGCCGGGCCACGTTGTGACATATGGGCGCAGGGTTCCAGCGTGACGTAGATTGTACCGCCGCGTGCTGCTTCGCCGGCTTGCGCAAGCGCCATGGCTTCTGCATGCGGGCGCCCACCAGGCTGCGTCCATCCGCGGCCAACGACGTGGTCGTCTTTCACAATAATGCAACCGACGGAGGGATTTTGACCCGTTCGCCCAACACCGCGTTCAGCCAGCGACAACGCCGCCGCCATGAACCGAAGGTCGGTGGCGATAATTATTGCCCTGCTCCAGCAGAGGTGGAATCCGCAGCAGTTTTTTTTGCCGCCTGCGCGCTTTTTGCTTCGCGTTCTATCTTGTCGACGTCCATGCCGACGGCCCGTCCAAAGGCCTTATACGCCTCCTTTTCGCGCGCGCGCATTTCGTCTTTCAGCTTTTGGCGCTCGGCTATCGCGGCCTTAGATTCCTCGAGTGAGCGCGTGGCGGGCCAGCTTTCAATATAAATGATTTCGCGCGGCGGTGGCGTCGCCTTCGTGACGGAATCGAGATAAAATGTGTAGATGATGATTGCCGTTGGCACGCAAGCCGCCAAAAACAGCCAAGGGCTATGGCTGCCTGATGTGCGCAGAAACCCCACAAGGTCGCGGCCAGCATTGCCGAACGATACATCTTTGAAAAACGCCATGGCACTCCAATAAGGCGCACGCTGCGCGATTTCCAGTGCCCACGTACAAGACGTGCTGATTATCCGCCGCTGCGGAAGGCATTGGTGATCGGGTAGCGCCGGTCGCGGCCAAAATTCCGTGTCCCAAGCTTTACGCCCGGCGGTGCCTGCCGCCGTTTATACTCGGCGAGATATAGCAAACGTTCAATTCGCGTGACCGCGTCCCTGTCAAAGCCGAGCGCGACAACCTCATCCACCGACCGCTCCTCCTCCACCAATGCATGGAGCATCTTATCGAGAATGGGATAGTCGGGCAGCGAATCGCTGTCTTTCTGGTCCGGTCGCAATTCCGCGCTGGGTGGCTTATTGATGATGTTATCCGGAATCACTGGCCCGTCACGGCCAAGGGCAAATCTCGGTTTATGCCTGTTCCGCCATTTTGAAATGGCAAACACAGTCATTTTATAGGCATCCTTCAACGGATTATATCCGCCCGCCATGTCGCCATAGATTGTCGCATAGCCAACGCTCATCTCGCTCTTGTTGCCCGTCGTTAGTAGCATGTGGCCAAATTTGTTGGACAAAGCCATGAGCGTGAGCCCACGGATACGCGACTGAATGTTTTCCTCTGTAATATCGGCGTCGCGACCGGCGAAGCTGCCAGACAGCATATCATCGAACGCCTCTACAGCTGGTGAAATGGGGATCGTGTCAATTTTACAGCCAATCATCGCGGCACAGTCGGCTGCATCGTCAAGGCTAGATTGGCTAGTGTAACGACTGGGCATCATGACGCACCAGACACGATCAGGTCCAAGTGCGTCTGCCGCGATTGCCGCACATAAAGCGCTATCGATGCCGCCGGACATCCCCAGCACGACGCCTGGAAAGCGATTTGTGTCGACATAATCGCGTAAGCCGACGACCATCGCGCTGTAAATATCGGCGGGATGTTCCTCCCAAAGCGCCTTGGGGCCATCGTCACATTTCCAACTCTCCCCCCGGCGGTGCCAATGCGTCATGCGCAGATGTTCTTCCCAATCTGGCAAGCGATGCGCAACCGTGCCATCGGCATTGAGTACGAAGGAGCAGCCGTCAAAGACAAGTTCATCCTGTCCGCCGACACGGTTCAGGAATAGTAACGGCAATCCGGTTTCGCGAACCCGCGCCGCAAACACTTCTTCCAGCCGCCGATCATCCTTGTCGATTTCATAAGGACTGCCATTAGTGGAAATCAGCAGTTCCGCGCCGCGTTGCTTTAAGTGCAAGCTGACAGGTGCCAACCAGCCATCTTCGCAAATGGGTACGCCCAGACGCACGCCTCGAAATTCGATGGGCTCTGGCAGCGGACCCGCCGCAAAAATACGCTTTTCATCAAAAGTCCCGTAATTGGGCAGTTCATGCTTATACCGCACGGCAGCAATCCGCCCACCCTCCAGCAGGGCAATACCGTTATATAGCGCGCCGTCATCCGCAAAGATTGATCCGACGAGCATTGCCGGTCCGCCATCAGCAGTCGCAACCGCAAGCTTGGCCAATTCTTCGGCGGCACGTGCCGCAAATGCAGGCTTTAACACCAGGTCCTCCGCAGGGTAGCCAATCAATTGCTGCTCCGGAAACACAATCAGATCAGCTTGTCCGGCCTTCGCCCGCCATTTCAACATTGCGGCCGCATTGCCAGTAAGGTCGCCGACCCGCTGATTAAGCTGTGCGATTGCAATGTTGAGCTGGTTTGTCATGTCTCCACCCATATTGTCCACAAACTAGCGGAGCAAGCCGATTGTCAGGTCAGCCTCGCATCGCTAGAGCGGCACAAGAGATTTCGGGGACACGCATATGAAATTGATGACAGGCAACAGCAACCCGCCGCTGGCGCAAGGTATTGCCGATTACATGAAATTACCGCTGACCAATGCCAGCGTTCGCCGGTTCGCCGACAATGAAATTTTCGTTGAAATTCACGAAAATGTCCGCGGCGAAGATATGTTTGTGATTCAATCCACCAGCCATCCCGCAAATGACAATTTGATGGAGCTGCTGATCATGATTGACGCGTTGCGTCGGGCGTCGGCAAAACGCATCACGGCCGTTCTGCCCTATTTCGGCTATGCGCGTCAGGATAGAAAACCCGGTCCGCGCACCCCGATTTCGGCAAAGCTTGTGGCCAATCTCATTACCCAGGCTGGCGCTGATCGCGTTTTGACCGTTGATTTACACGCTGGGCAAATTCAGGGCTTTTTTGATATCCCCACCGACAATCTCTATGGCGCGCCCGTCATGAGCGCGGACATATTGGAACGGCATGGCGACAAGAATATCACCGTTGTATCCCCCGATGTTGGTGGCGTTGTCCGCGCTCGCGCGCTCGCCAAGCGCCTCGATGATGCGCCACTCGCCATTGTCGACAAGCGACGGGAAAAGGCCGGCGTGTCCGAAGTTATGAACATCATCGGCGACGTAAAAGACCGCTTCTGCATCCTGATCGACGACATCGCCGACAGCGCCGGCACATTATGCAATGCCGCCGACGCCTTGAAAGCGGCGGGCGCATCCGACGTTGTTGCCTATATTACCCATGGTGTATTGTCCGGCGAAGCCGTCAATCGTGTAAACGCATCCTCGCTGCGCAAGCTGGTCATCACCGATTCGATTCTTGCATCGGATGCTGCAAATGCGAGCGCCAAAATCCGCCAGCTTCCGATCGCGCCCCTGCTGGGTGAGGCCATCAAACGGATTGCGGACGAAAGCTCGGTTAGCTCCTTGTTCGATTGATGACACCGGCCGATATCCTCCTTGTCAATCGCTTGGCGGACGCTGCCGGGCAAGCAATCCAGCCATTTTTTCGGTCGACATATTTGCATGAGACAAAGACCGATGCGTCACCCGTAACCGAAGCTGACCGCGCTGCCGAAAGCGCAATCCGCCGTATATTGGACGCCGAATGTCCACGCGATGGCATTCTTGGTGAAGAATTTGGCGAGAAGGCTGGCACATCGGGCCGTCGCTGGATTATTGACCCTATTGACGGCACCGTCAGCTTCATGGCCGGTCGCCCAATATTCGGCACGCTAATTGCGTTGTTAGAAGATGATTGGCCCGTGCTGGGCGTCATTGACCAATGCATCAACGGCGAACGCTGGGTAGGCGCTGCGGGCTATCCGACAACGCTGAACGGCGCGCCAGTACAAACCCGTTCATGTAGGGGGCTTGCCGACGCGACGCTTGCAACATCAGGCCCGCAATATTTCAGCCAGCATGATGGCGACCATTTCATGGCGTTAGCCGCGCAAACCGCGCATAAGAAAATGCTGTTTGGTGGTGATTGTTATAATTACGCATTGCTTGCCAGTGGCCATATCGACATCATTGTGGAAGCAGGCTTGAAGCTCCATGATTTTGCGGCTTTGATCCCAGTGATAACGGGCGCAGGGGGCATGATGAGCGACTGGTCGGGGGAACCGCTGCATGGGGCTTCGGATGGCCATGTGATTGCAGTCGGCGATCCGGCGCGCCTTGACGATGTGCTTGAAGCGCTCGCCTGCCATCACTAACAGACTCATTTTCTAGAACCCTCAAACGGGCAATAGACTTGCATTCAACTGCGAATCCCGCTAGTCGCGCGCCTTCCGAATAAGCAGGCTGGCCAATAGGGCTGCCATGTCGGCTTGATACGGACTCAACAAAGGAGACCAAAATGCCCAAGCTCAAGACCAAGAGCGGTGTGAAGAAACGCTTCAAAATCACCGCAACAGGCAAGATCAAACATGGCGTCGTTGGAAAGCGGCACCGTTTGAGCAGCCATAATGCCAAGTATATCCGCCAAAACCGTGGCACCAGCGTGATCTCTGATCCCGATGCCAAGACAATCAAGAAATGGGCGCCCTACGGTCTGTAAGACCCGCGTACGTTTTTCAATAAAAGGATATAGATTATGGCACGCGTCAAACGTGGTGTGACCACCAAAGCTAAACATAAAAGAATTTTAGAGCAGGCGAAGGGCTATTATGGCCGTCGTAAAAATACGATCCGCGTTGCACGTCAGGCTGTCGAAAAGGCCGGCCAATATGCATATCGCGACCGTAAGGTAAACAAGCGGAACTTCCGCGCATTGTGGATCCAGCGTATCAACGCCGCCGTCCGCGCCGAAGGCATGACCTATGGTGTGTTCATGCACGGCTTGAAGCTCGCTGGTGTAGAATTGGACCGTAAGGTTCTTGCCGACCTCGCAATGAACGAAGGTGCGATGTTTAGCACGATCATTGCGCAGTCGAAGGCGGCGCTCGCGAAAGCAGCATAAGCTTCTAAAGCTTCGATATTGCGCAAAAGGGCGTGGGCGGCACTTGCCGTTCGCGCCCTTTTGCTTATTCAGTTCAAGCAGTGAATTTTAGGAAAGCGCCGGGTATAGTTTCCCGCCTTCGCAGGAATGACGAAAATGAGTGATATTGAAACCCTCCAAACCGAGCTGATAACGGCGATTGATTCAGCGAGCACGCTCGAGGCACTTGAAGCCGTCCGCGTTTCTGCGCTGGGCAAACAGGGAAGCGTGTCGGCTTTGCTAAAGACGATGGGCGGCATGTCACCCGAAGAGCGGCAAACCCAAGGACCAATCATCAATGGCTTGCGGGAAAGCATCACTTCGGCACTTGCCGCGAAGAAAGCGGAACTGGAAACCGCTGAGCTAAACCGCCGGCTCGCCACCGAGCGTATCGATATGACGCTGCCGGCGCCAGATGCACCGCGCGGCACTATACACCCCGTCAGCCAAGTCATGGACGAGTTGGCGGAGATTTTCGCCGATATGGGCTTTGCCGTAGCCGAGGGACCGGAAATTGAGGATGATTGGCACAATTTTACGGCGCTCAATATCCCCGAAACACATCCGGCCCGCGCCATGCACGATACGTTTTACTTCCCTGACGACATGGCCCGCGATGGTCAAAAAATGGTGCTGCGCACGCACACATCGCCGGTGCAAATCCGCACTATGACGTCGCAGGAACCCCCCATCCGCATTATCGCGCCGGGCCGTGTGTATCGCAGCGACAGCGATGCGACGCACACGCCGATGTTTCACCAGATTGAAGGACTTGTCATCGACAAGGGTATCCATCTGGGGCATTTGAAATGGACGCTGGAAACATTTTTGAAGGCTTATTTTGAACGTGAGGATGTCGTTCTGCGTCTGCGTCCAAGCTATTTCCCCTTCACCGAACCGTCGGTAGAGGTTGATGTTGGCTATTCCGTCATCAACGGCAAGCGCGTGATCGGTGGCGCCGAAGGCTGGATGGAGGTGCTGGGTTCCGGCATGGTGCACCGTAAGGTTATTGAGGCTTGTGGGCTTGATCCCGATGTCTGGCAGGGCTTTGCCTTTGGCACCGGCGTCGACCGTCTCGCAATGTTAAAATATGGCATGGATGATCTGCGCGCCTTCTTCGACGGCGATAATCGCTGGCTACAACATTATGGCTTCAATGCGCTCGATGTACCGACGCTGAGCGGAGGAGTAGGCGCATGAAATTCTCCTTATCTTGGTTGAAAGAGCATCTCGACACCGATGCAGATATGCAAGCCGTCGCGGACTGCCTGAACCGCATCGGTTTAGAAGTCGAAGGCATTGAAAACCCCGCCGAGGCATTGTCCGCCTTCCGCATCGCAAAAGTCATTAGCGCTGCGCCACATCCGCAGGCCGACAAATTGCAGGTCCTGTCGGTTGATGCAGGCGGCGCGCCACTTCAGGTCGTCTGCGGCGCGCCGAACGCCCGCGCCGGCATGCTTGGCGTCTTTGGTCCAGCAGGCGCAATCGTGCCCGCCAACGGCATGGTGCTGAAGGTTGCGGCCATACGCGGCGTCGAATCGAACGGCATGATGTGCTCCATCGCTGAGCTTGAACTTGGCGATGACCATGATGGTATTATCGAGCTTCCAGACCATGCCCCCGTGGGGCAAGTTTATGCCGATTGGGCTGGCCTTGATGACCCGGTCATCGATGTCAGCATTACACCCAATCGTCAGGATTGCATGGGCGTGCGTGGTATTGCGCGCGATTTGGCGGCAGCTGGATTGGGTACGCTCAAGCCGCTGGGCGAGGTGTATAAAATTAACCTGTCCGCGCCTTTGGAAGGAAACGACCCCGCGCCGAACGTCCGTACGGATGACGAAGCAGGCTGCCCCGCATTTTATGCGCAATCCGTCTCCGGCGTACGCAATGGCGAAGCGCCCGAATGGATGCGCGCCAAGTTGAGAGCGATTGGCCAAAAGCCGATTTCGGCATTGGTTGATATCACTAACTTCCTTTCGATCGACCTTGGTCGCCCCTTGCACGTCTATGATCGCGCAAAATTGCATGGCGCGCTTGTCGCCCGCAAGGCAAAAGACGGCGAGGAAATCGTTGCGCTCAACGGAAAAACCTATGCGTTGGATGCTAGCATGACCGTCATTGCTGACGATGCGATGGTGCATGACATTGGTGGTATCATGGGCGGTGAGCATAGCGGCGTTTCGGAAGATACGACCGACGTCCTGATCGAGTGCGCCTTTTTCGACCCCGAACACATCGCCCGCACCGGTCAGAAGCTTGGCCTAACCAGCGATGCACGGCAGCGTTTTGAACGCGGCGTTGATCCTGCGTTTCTCTACGATGGGCTCGCAATTGCGACCAAGCTCGTTCTTGACCTTACAGGCGGGAAGGCAAGCGCGGTCACCCGCGTTGGCCAGGCGCCTGTTACGCCGCGCATATTTGCTTATGACACAGATTATTGCAGCCACCTTGGCGGCGTTGATGTGGCGCCAGAAGAACAACGCAATATACTTGAGCGGCTTGGTTTTTCAGTGACGGCCGATTGGCACATTACGGTTCCATCATGGCGCCGTGATGTCGATGGTCCCGCCGATATTGTGGAAGAAGTCGTCCGCATCATTGGTCTCGACAATGTTATGTCGGTGCCATTGCCCCGCGCCGATGGCGTGGCCAAGCCCACCGCCACGCCCGCACAATCTTTGGAACGCAAAGTCCGGCGCGCCGCGGCGGCCCGCGGACTGAATGAAGCGATCAACTGGTCCTTCTTGCCACAAAAGGCGGCAGACGCCTTTGGCGGCGGCACATGGTCTCTTGCTAACCCCATATCCGAGGACATGAAGGTCATGCGGCCTTCTTTGTTGCCAGGGCTATTATCCGCTGCGCAGCGCAACATGGACCGTGGCGCATCATCGGTACGGCTGTTCGAAATTGGGCGGCGCTATTTCGTGGGCGCTGACGGTGCGAGCGACGAGCGTGCGACCGCCGGAATCGTGTTGGCGGGTGAACGTTCCGCGCGAAATTGGGCAACGGGTAAGGCCGAGCGCTTTGACGCCTTTGATGCCAAGGCGGAGGCGATTGCCTTGCTCAAGGCGGCGGGTGTCGCCACCGACAGCCTGTTGGTGATGGATGATGCCGGCGCGCATTATCATCCGGGGCAGTCGGCCACCTTACGCATGGGTCCCAAAAACATTTTGGCGGCCTTCGGCACATTGCATCCTGCGACTGCAAAAGCATTCGACCTTGATGGCACTGTTGTTGCAGCGGAAATCTTTTTGGATGCTATACCGTTGAAGAAAGCGAGCGGTTTCATGCGGCCCGCGTTCACACCGCCTGCCTTGCAAGCAGTGACACGCGATTTTGCGTTTCTGGTCGCAGAAGACATGCCTGCCAACGATCTCCTTCGCGCCATCAAGGGCACGGACAAGGATAACATCGTGGCGGTCCGCTTGTTCGACCGCTTCGCCGGACAAGGCGTTCCTGAAGGACAAGTGAGCTTGGCGGTTGAAGTTACGCTGCAGCCCACCGATAAAAGCTATAGCGATGACGAGTTGAAAGCCATTTCAGACAAGGTCATTGCCGCCGCTACAAAATTGGGCGCGGTATTGCGCGGATAAAAATGCCGGGTGATTGCCGCTGACCTGCTGACAAACGGGTTGAAGCGGCAATCATTCGTCCCTAAGCCGCGCTGCATGACGCTGAACCGCCGGACCTTTGCTATTATTTCCCACCCTGACGCGGGTAAGACTACGCTGACGGAGAAATTGCTGCTGCAAGGCGGCGCGATTCACTTGGCCGGTGAAGTGAAGGCGCGCGGGCAAGCTCGGCGCGCGCGTTCGGACTGGATGAAGATTGAACAGCAGCGCGGCATTTCGGTAACCTCGTCGGTGATGACATTCCAGAAAGATGGCATTGTCTTCAACCTGCTCGACACGCCCGGGCATGAAGATTTTTCGGAAGACACCTACCGCACGCTAACCGCCGTGGATTCCGCCATCATGGTTATCGACGCCGCCAAGGGTATTGAGCCGCAGACGCGCAAATTGTTCGAAGTGTGTCGCCTGCGCAGTGTGCCGATCATCACCTTCGTCAACAAGGTCGACCGCGAAGGCCGCGTCGCGTTTGAAACGATTGACGAGGTCGCCGATGCACTCGCCCTCGATGTCTGTCCGATGAATTGGCCCGTTGGCATGGGCGGTGAATTTGAAGGCCTATATGATTTTAACAGCGGTCGCCTGAGCCAGCCATCCGGCGACAGCAAGGCATTTGAAGGCAAGACCAGCGATCATGAAGGTTTAGACGCGGCAACACTGGAACAGGTGCTGACACCCGCCGGTGTAAACCGGCTGCGCGAGGAAGCGGAACTTGCGCAAGCAGGATATTCCCAATTTGACCTGACCGCATTCCAGAATGGCGACCTTACTCCAGTGTATTTCGGTTCCGCATTGAAGGAATTTGGTGTGGTCGAGCTGATCAACGCCATTGCCGCATTTGCTCCACCGCCCCGGCCGCAGCCCAGTTCAAAGGGCGATATCGATCCGTCGGAAAAGGAAGTCACCGGCTTTATTTTCAAGGTGCAGGCCAATATGGACCCGCAACATCGCGACCGCATTGCCTTCATGCGTTTGTGTTCGGGCACCTTCAAACGCGGCATGAAGCTGACGCCATCTGGGCTTGGAAAGCCGGTTGCTATTCATTCGCCCATTTTGTTTTTTGCCCAAGATCGCGAAATTGCCGATAGCGCCGAACCCGGTGACATCATTGGCATTCCCAACCATGGCACGTTGCGCGTTGGCGATACCTTATCGGAGCGGAATGATGTGCGCTTTACCGGCCTGCCGAATTTTGCACCGGAAATATTGCGGCGCGTGGTTTTGCGCGATCCCACCAAAACCAAGCAACTGCGCAAAGCGCTAGATGACTTAAGCGAAGAAGGTGTGATTCAGGTATTCTACCCTGAAATCGGTTCCAACTGGGTCATTGGCGTTGTCGGGCAGTTGCAATTGGATGTGCTAATCTCCCGGCTTGAGGCGGAGTATAAAGTCGATGCGTTTTTGGAAGCCGCGCCGTATGACACGGCGCGCTGGTTGAGTGGTTCGGAAAGCGCGTTGGCGCAGTTTGTGTCGTTCAATGGCGGCAATATGGCCAAGGATCGCGATGGGCACCCTGTGTTTATGGCGCGCTCATCATGGGATGTGGGTTATCAGCAGGAAAAGCATCCCGACCTGAAATTCAGCGCGACCAAAGAACGTTAACGCCAGACAGCGCCATAATTTGCGCTTTCTGCCATTTTATTGCCATGACTGGCGCTTATCGAGGTTGTCATGACTTTAAATGGCCCCATTGATTCGTCTACGCGGAACAGCAATCTGACCGCGCACGCGCAAACAACCGATGTCCAGAAGGATACCGATGTTGCGATGCGCGCAGCGGCGCTCAAGCGCGTACCCGATGATAAGGCGATGCTGCGCGCTGTGGCTGAATTGACCCGCGACTTGGGTACGCCCAATCCACGCATTTTCTGGTCTGACTTTCTGGCTTCGGCCTTTTTGGGCTATGCCGGCCTGGCCGTCGCAATCCTGTCCGGAAATCTTTGGCTGCAATGCGTGGCGGGGCTGGTATCGGTGCTTGCGCTCTATCGTGCGGGCGGCTTCATCCATGAAGTCAGCCATGTAAAACATTCCGCCCTGCCCGGCTTCCGCTTTGGCTTTAACGCGGTAATCGGTGTGCCTCTGCTCGTGCCATCGTACATGTATGAAGGCATTCACAACCTCCATCATGCCCGTACGCGATATGGCACGGATCAGGACCCCGAATATCTGCCGCTGGCGTTGATGAAACCTTGGACCTTACCTTTGTTCATATTCGCCTCGCTGCTCGCGCCCTTTGCTTTGCTATTCCGCAACGCTGTGCTTGCGCCGCTCTCGCTCTTTATCCCCCCGCTTCGCAGGATTGTGGTGGAACGATATTCGGGCCTGGCGATCAATCCCGCCTTCCGTCGCCGCCCGGCAGAGGGCGAAGCGCATCGCAACTGGATCATTCAAGAAACCGCCGCGAGCATTTGGTCCATTGTTCTGCTTGGCGGGGTGTTCAGCGGCTTTATTCCTCTAAACGCTTTCCTGATTTTCCTCGCCATCGTCTCCAGCGTTGCCGTGCTGAACCAAGTCCGCACGCTGGTTGCGCATCTGTGGGAAAATGATGGCGAGCCCTTGAGCGTCACCGCGCAATTCCTCGACAGCGTCAATGTGCCGCCGCCGGGCATGCTGGCATCGATTTGGGCGCCCGTAGGGCTACGTTACCACGCGTTGCACCATTTGCTCCCCAGCGTACCTTATCACGCCTTGGGTGAAGCCCACCGTCGCCTGACGGCACAATTGGCCCCCGACTCCGCCTATCACCGCGCAAATTATGATGGTTTGACCGGATTATTAACGCGACTGGCCCGCAGCACGTTTGCGCGCGGCGCCTAAACGGCAACGTTTATCGCAGACCAGAAAGGGTCGCGATAAAGGGCCGCTATGGCTGTTGGCACACTACAGAAAACTGGAGCGGGCGAAGGAATTCGAACCCTCGACCCCAACCTTGGCAAGTGACCACCAAACCCCGTTTTAAGAACGGTGAATATGGGGCCCGTTTTAGAGGTTGCTCTTGACTACAATCCGTTGCGCTATCACCCTCTCTTCAAAGTACATAAATGGGGAACGGGGATGAAGGCGAATAAGTGGGTCGTATTTTTGGCAACGTGTTTGGTAAACTGTTTTCTATTCGCAGAAGATGCTCAAGCAAAAGTTGCTAGATGCGATGTCAGCGATTCGTCTGGTGGGTCCTATAAGGGTCCTTGTGAGTTTTCAGCGTTTGAGAAAGGATCGTTCAGCATAGAACCGCTAATCAAGGGCAAGAAGATACTCGGCGCTACCATCGTGTCTGTCTGGATTGTTGAACCTGGGGTCGCAGAAGTCAGGGGATTGACCCCGCACGGTTTAAACTCTCGCTGGGGCGAGGCACGGAGGTCGACGAGCAATAAGGCGTGCTGGTTGGGGAGCGACTTCACGATCTGTGTCTACTGATCTATTGCTCGTTGTATCTTTATATTCTCCGTCTTCACTCGCTGTACGGTGGAGAGCACCACAACCAGTTTCCTAGGCGATCTTAATGAAAACAAGTCCCCGCTAAACCCCGTTTTAAGCAAGGCGAATATGGGACCCGTTTTTGAGGTTGCGCTTGACTATCATCCCTTGCGCAATAACCCTATTTTCAAATTGGATAAATGGGAGGGGCGGCGATGAATGCGAATAAGTGGGTCGCGGTATTGGCGGCGGGATCAGTGTTAGCAGTAGCGGCGCCGCTAAGCGCACAGTTCGGCGGATTGAAGTCGCTTAAAAAGGCGATGGACACCGTCGCGAAGGAACTAGAGAAACCAAAACCAGCGCCGCAACCTCAACCAACTGCGAGACCAACGCCGCCGCAGTCCAATCTCCCAACAGAACAAGGCGGGTACGCCTCGCCAACCCCAATACGCACCCGGGCACCAGTTAATCGACCAGAGCAGGTCGTCATCCCTGCTACGCCACCGGCACTTCCAACTTCCGGTAACGTGCAAAATTCAAATGCTCAGATCGTCTTAGCGACAGAGATATTTCGCTGCAGAGGCGAGTCTGATGGTACACCAAGAAAATTAGAGTTGGAGTATTTACAGTCTCGAGCGGGAGTGCGGTCGGGCAGATTTACCGAGACGACTAAGTTCCCAGAGGAGGGAGAGATAAAAACCCAGATTGACCGAGGTACTTTTAGGTTCTCTGGCGCCGATTATGATCTCTCTTACAGGAATCCGGAGATAGGTTCGGTCAAACTGCAAGTTTCCAGTCTCGATCCAGAGAACGGTTGGGTTGCAAGAACAACTAAATATGATCCGGAATATTCTCAACTCGATAACGCAAGGACTTTAACTGAGTACATCTCTCCTCAGCGAGCAGCGGACTCAGAGGAAGCAGGAGGCGACACCAATGCTCTTTTTTGCGAACTCGTAAAACCAACCTTCGCGTCAGAGTCCTTCGAAGACTATAGCGTAGATGACCCAGATCTGTCTCCTGAGCGATATGACGCAGAACCAGCGCTCCCCCAATTCGCGGGGCGGGACGTGGGATTTCGTAATGTCAGGACAATGCTAACCGAGGCGGTTAAGGACCATTGGAGTCAACCAAAATTTGGTAAGTTTCATCTCGCGGTTCTTCGCGGCAAATGGGGTGGAATGTACGGTTACTTGGTCGATATGAGATCAGGGAAAGTTTCGCTTTTCTTCGAAGAGTTTATCGATGATGGAATGATCATAGATTATTCATTTCGCGACAATAGCAATTTACTTCTGAGCATTACCGCAAACAACGAGAAGGATTATTGCCATCTTAATTACAGTAAATTGCAGAATAATGAATTAGTGAAAATAAAGCACGAAGTCATTGGAACTTACAAAACTTGTCTCAATGAATACGGCACATCCGTAAAGGACGGTTATATAAATGACATCGAGATTGAAAAAATTGGTGGGTAATTTTTGCCGGATTTTGGTTGGAAACTTTTCAGAGTTTCCTCGGCGATCTTAATGAAAGCAAGTCCCCGCTAAAACCCGTTTTAAGCAAGGCGAATATGGGAACCGTTTTTGATGTTGCGCTTGACTATCATTCGTCACACCATCTTATGGTGTTCGTCGGGTTAATGAGGGGGTGCCGGACATGTGGAAGAAATTAGTCGCTTTAGCAGCATTCGGCCTTTTAACTTCCTGCGGGTCAAGTGATCAGGTCTCCAATCCACCCTTTGAGACTGCCAGCTCAAAGGACGTGGGTTATCTCTTGGATTTCGAGAACAATGAACCCTGTCAGAATAATGATATAGACGATGCAATGTCTTCAATACACAATTACAACCTAAGTAGTCTAAATCTCGACGGTTATGGTGGAGAGGGATACGGATCATTTAATGTTAGCAAGGAAATTTTTCAAACAGACGATGGTGGAGAATACGTTTCTTATTTCATTCCTTTGAATGGAACGTGGCATGACAGCGGATTGAATATTTTAGGAGTTATAGCTACTACGTGTACTGGTGGTTGTGGATATTGGGGCGTTAGTTATCATTTCAAAGAAAATGCATATAAACTTTTGAATTCTTTGAAAAAAATGAATATTAAAAATATAAATTCATTAAAAGTTTCCCAAGAATTAGATCTCGGAGGCATTGATCCCGGACCGTATTTTTCTATAAATGAAATGTATAATAATAAAGAATTAGATATTTATAGAAAGACCGAATTTGGAAAAAATATGTCGAAAAACTCTCAATCAACTATGAACTGTACTTTAAATTTTTAGAAATGTCCGTTAACCACCCGAAAGTAGGATCGGCCTTCTGGGCTGCCTTCCCTTTGGTAATCTCGGTCGATTTACGGGCACGATATTTGAACAGTTCGCCCGATGTGCGGGTGGGCCGATAGGTGTAACCCGTCATTCCTGGGACTTTGATCCGACAAAACCAGATAGGGGTTTTGTAGTCTCCCCGTAGGAACAGATAGATTCCACCATCCCTAAAAGTTTTAGACTCGAGGATGTTCTTGCCATGACGATTTTTACCGTCTGAAGTCAGGTCCGTGGACGCTGCTGTATCGTTGTTAACTGATTTCCCCAAAATCAATCTCTGAATCCGGATATCCGTATACGATCCGTATATGGTTTAGATATTGATTTTTGGGAACAGGGTTCGTCTAAACCCTTGAAAACTGGAGCGGGCGAAGGGATTCGAACCCTCGACCCCAACCTTGGCAAGTGACCGGTCGACAACAATATATTGATATAAAACAACAATTATGGACTTTTGCAAATCCGTTTATGTTACGTTTACAAACACCGGCATTGCAACCCTAACAAATCCCAATTTAAGCAAGCGAATATGGGACCTGTCAATATGAGAGGGTCATTATCACCCCTAATGCTGAGGGACTCCGTCTGTAATTTCGTAATAGTCGCCTTTTTCGGCGACGAAGATGTTCATTTTCAGTGATGTATTGGTCGGTCGATCAAATGCCCCCATCGCAACTGCTATCCAATCGCGATGTATTGGTTCCCAAAATAGAGAAGAACCACATATTCTGCAGAACCCACGGCGAATTTTTTCAGACGAAAAATACCAAGAGATGTCACTATCGCCGCGGATGTTTATCAGCGATTTTGGAATGTCGGTTGAGGCAAAGCAATGTCCAGAATGTTTGCGGCATTTGATACAATGGCAAACATCAGGTTGTGGAATTTCGCAATTTACTTCGAACCTGATTGCCCCGCACAAACACGAACCAGAATGTAATGCTGACATATTGGAAATCCCCTCATCGGCATATTACGGCAAGATAAATTGCAGCACAATAAGCGGCAAAGGTTTTCAGATTCGACTAAATCCGTTTATGATCCGTTTATAGGTTTTTTGGGGATTCTCGAAAAGACTATTTTGTAAGTTCTTGATTTTCCTAGGAAAACTGGAGCGGGCGAAGGGATTCGAACCCTCGACCCCAACCTTGGCAAGATTCGGCTCTATGAAATTTCCAATATGAATCAGGTGCTTATAAAGTCCCTGAAAAATCCGAACACGATCCGAACATTCTCCACGCACTTTGCTCAGAGCGGCTTTTGTGCAATGTTTTGGCGGAAGCCGCCACATTGAACGATCCCGCCGCTTGTGGTTCCTGTGTTTAGGTTTCCAGACACGTGCGGAAGGCAACATTGCCCCGCGAGCAATAAGACATCAGCTTATTTACTTTGCGGTATTTCGGCTAGGCAAAATGCCATGAGATTTAGCGAGATGGCACCACGAATATGTTTCGCGATGCCATCCTACCCTTACTTTTATCCCTCGCACTTAGCCAAAGTGTGAGAATGAAATTCAACTACCAACTTCTGTTAGAGCGTATGATCGGTCTGATTAAAATTTGTAGCCCACTTCGACACCCATCAGGCGACGTGCGCCTGGCGAGATAAATGAACCGCCAAATTCAATCGCTGGAATGGCTTCGTTGATGTATTTGCGGTCGAGCAAATTATCAGCGAATGCAGTGACATTCCAGTTGTCACCTTCAAGACCAAAGCGCAGGTTCAAGACACCGAACGGATCACGCTTGGCTACGCTGTAATTGGCGTTTCCAACGGCACCGGGGAGCGCGAGCGCCGAAATTGGCAGCAGCTGGCTGAAAATCGTTGAACGTGTTTGATCCTGAACGGTGTGGAACCACGTCGCACCGGTAATCCGATAATCGGCACGCAGAACCAGATCCATGCTGTCATTCAGCGGTGTATCAATCTGGCTGCCGAGGTTGATTGTGTAGTCTGCGGTGTAAGGCGATTTGTTGCCCACAGTGTAAGGCCGTGACGCATTTTTCTTAATTTCGCTGTCCGTCAGGTTGACCGAACCGAAGACCTTCCAACCATCCACAATTTTGGCAGTTGTGTTCAGCTCGACGCCCTTAACATCGACCTGATCGATGTTGGAAACAACGCGGAGTAGACCAAAGGAGCCCACGAAGAATTCGAAGAACTGCATGTCTGTGATGCGGGTGTAATAACCAGCAAGATCAAACGTGACGCGGTTGTCAAACAACGATCCCTTGATGCCCGCTTCAAATGAACTCGACCGTTCTTTGCGGAACAGGTCATTGATCGTCACGCCTGCGCCGATTGCAGGAACATTGAAGTTTGCATTCACCAGAGCAGACGAACCGGTGTTGTTGAAGCCGCCGGATTTAAATCCAATGCCCCAGTTGGCGTAGATGTTTGTCGAGCTATTCGGCGTGTAGCTAAGTGTGACCTTTGGCTGCACTTGCTTAAAGCTGGCTGATTTATCCGCGATACCGCCTGTTGCAGGAAGGCCGGGATTAATCTTCGCACCGGTAATCGGGTCGAATACATTTGGCACGAGGTTGGACGTTGTCCGGTCCTCGACGTCATAACGCAATGCGACGCCCGCTTTGAATTGATCGGACATTTTATAGTCGAGCGAGCCAAATGCCGCATAAACATCGGTTTTGAATGTGTCGTTGAACAACTGCGAAGTCGGGTTGCTGCTGCCGGGTGCGTTGTAAAGCGAACGGCTCACGCCTTGGCCCAGGTCCGCGCCAAGGCTGACGCCTACTGTGCGGTCGATGTGCAGTCCATAGACACCCAATTGCCAATTCAGCGCGCTATCCGTGTTCGACGCCAAACGGATTTCTCCGCTGATGTCCTTTTGGTTGCGAATTTGCAGCTGTGTACCGTCGCAGGTCGTTGGGCTGTACGCGCCGAAGGTTGAACCTGTCGCTGGCGCAAATATAAATGGCACTGGAACCTGTCCGACGAAACCCGGCGCGTTGACTTTGAAGCCGGTCAAAGAGGCCGTCGTTGCAAAGCATTTGTTCTGGACTGCAAGGTTTGTGGCGTTTGAAGGAGCGCCAAGCGCAGGTGAAATATAACGCGCGAAATCAGCCGAGGTGCCGTCTGCGGTCAGGCTTTGGTCGACATCTGAATATAATGCCCAAGCGGTTAAACGCGTTGAACCAAAGTCATGATCGATTTTTGCCGAAAGATCGATAGACCGCTGGTCGTTCGTTGGGCGGATGTTGCTATAGTAACGCAGTTCATGGGCATCGACGTCTTCGAAAAATGCGCCACCAAATGCTTCGATATGAAATACCGAGTTGAAGTTAATCGACGCGCCCGAGAATTTCGAATAGCGGGCCTTTACGTCCAGTTCCGTCGCATCGCCCAGTTGCGCCATAAAGCGGCCGTCGATGGAGTAGACCTCCTGATCATCGACCACCTTTTGATCGAGATACAAGTTTCGGTAAAAGCCGTCTGTGCTGCGGTAGTTGCCCGACAGAACAAAGCCTGCATTATCGCCCAATGGCGATGAGATATAGGCCGAACCTTCCACCGTTTTTTCGTTAGCGTAGCTAAGCTTCACAGCGCCTTCGAGAATATCGCCTGGCTTCACGGTCGACACGACAATCGCGCCGGCAGCCGCGTTGCGACCGTAGATGGCGCCTTGTGGGCCCTTCAATATTTCGATCTGGCGCAGCGTGCCTTGCGTTTGGTTGAGCTGCGCAGTGTTGGTCTTCAAAATGCCGTCAACGACAAGAGCGACCGAGCTTTCAGCGTCACGCGCGCCGTTAATGCCGCGGATGTTGATTTGTGTATCACCGGCTTCGGCGGTTCCCGTTACGATTGTTACGCCGGGTGTAAGCTGGGCAAATCCTTGCGCATTGTCTGCACCGGTTTTCGCAAGCGATTCGGCATCAATAACGGATACAGATGCAGGGACGTCCACGAGCCGTTCATTCTGTCGACGCGCGGTTACGATGATTTCTTCAGCTTCAACGCCCTCTTCGGCTGTCTGTGCGAACGCCGTGGTCGGAATTAAAACACTGACTGCTATCGATGATAGGAGTGCACTTTTCCCAATACGCATGTAACTTTACTCCCCTAGTTTTCCAATTATTGCTTTGATGACAGCTTATTGTATACAAATGGCATTCGTCAAGAGGAGCGTTGCACTAATGTCCCGGGCATCGGAACGAGCATATAATAACATCCGTAGCATGATTTTGTCTGGTGAATTGCAGCCCGGTTCGCAAATTCGTGAAGAAGCGCTTGCGGAATTGTGCGGGGTTTCGCGTACGCCTGTACGCGATTCACTCCGCCGGCTTGAGGCAGAGATGTTCATTCGGCGGAACGATTCGCAGCGGAGTTTTGTGGCGGACTGGTCACTGGATGATCTGGAAGATGCCTTCCAATTGCGGGCCATGCTGGAGGCGCATGCCGCAAAGCGCGCAGCAAGCCGGATTACCCGTGAGCAATTGGGGCAGCTTCGTTTTCACAATGCCCAGCTTAAGCAGGCTATCGACATGCCTAATCCCGATGTGCCGAAATTTTTGGATCATAATCGGCAGTTCCATGCGATTATCCTTGCAGCTGCCGCATCTGAGCGGCTCACCAACATGCTTGCGCAAGTTACCGAGCAACCTGTGGTTCTGCGCACGGCACGACATTATGACTTGGAAAATCTGCGTCGTTCGCACCATGATCACGACGAATTGCTGATCGCATTTGATAAACGTGATGGTGCATGGGCTGCTGCTGTAATGACTGGCCATATCCGGCGCGCCTTCCACGCCTATGCGGAAGCGCATTCGACCGATACGGAAATTCGAAAGTCGAATTTGGCCGCATAATCCTATTTGATTTTGTATACAATTATGCCATTTACGTCGCGATGAGCATTTCTGACCACATTGAGTTTGTCGAAGTTGGACCGCGCGATGGCCTGCAAAATGAGGCTGTATTGGTTTCGACTCAGAATAAGCTGGCGCTGATAAACAGGGCCATCGACGCCGGCGCGCGCCGCATTGAGGTTACCAGTTTTGTAAATCCAAAGCGCGTTCCGCAAATGGCGGACGCGGAAGATATATGTGCGGGTCTGCCGGATCGCGATGATGTCACGTTCATTGGGCTGGTCATGAACCTACGTGGTGCAGAGCGCGCCATTGCTACAGGAAAAATTGATCAGCTGGGCGCGGTGGCGGTTGCAACCGATAGCTTTGCGATGGCCAATCAAGGCCAAAGCAGCAACGAATCGGTCGAAGCAGCGAAAGCTATTATCGCGCTTGCCCATGCTGAAGGACGTTCGGCGCAATGCACAATTGCGGCGTCTTTTGGCTGTCCATTCGAAGGTGAAGTGGCCGATAAGCGCGTCATTGAAATGGCCGTCGCGATCGCAGAGGCTGGTCCCGTGGAAATCGCGTTGGCGGATACCATTGGCGTTGGAAACCCAGCGCATGTTGCACGGCTCGTGACGGAAATTCGCAAGGCGGTTAACCCGCTTCCTGTTCGGGTGCATTTCCACAACACACGGAACACTGGTCTTGCGAACGTTTGGGCAGCTGTTGGCGCTGGCGCGCGCGTCGTAGATGCCTCGCTAGGCGGACTTGGTGGATGTCCATTCGCGCCGGGTGCAGCCGGGAACGTGCCCAGCGAAGACGTCGTCTACATGCTTGAGCGCGCAGGCGTCAGCACAGGTATGAATTTACAAAGTCTGATTGAGGCCAGCAATTGGCTTTCAGAAATTATGGGCAGGAAATTGCCCGGCATGGTGGCGCAATCGCCATCATTTCCAAAAGCAGCGTGAGGAGAGTTTAATGGGGTATCGTTTGGGCGTGGATGTCGGCGGGACTTTTACCGACCTGTTGCTGTTCAATGCAGAGACTGGCGCGTTTTGGAGGCACAAAACGCCTTCGACGCCGCATGACAGCAGCGAGGGCATTTTAAACGGCGTGAACGCGATTTGCGCGAACGCTGGCGTAGATGCGGCAGGCATCGAATATTTTCTCCACGGAACCACGGTGGCGACTAATGCCGTGCTTGAAGGTAAAGGCGCACGCGTCGGCCTGATCGTCACGGAAGGATATCGCGATATCATGCAGATCGCCCGGTCGTATGTGCCCGGCGGTCTTGCTGCATGGATTATCTGGCCAAAACCAACGCCATTGGCGGCATTGGAAGATACGGTCACTGTCGGCGGCCGCATTAACGCACAAGGCGAAGAAGTTCGCCCCTTGGATATAGCTTCAGCAAAAACGGCTCTCGGTTATCTGAAAGAACAGGGCGTTGAGGCGATCACCGTCAGCTTTATGAACGCGTACACCAATGGTGCGCATGAAAAGCAGGTGGGTGATCTCGCCCGTGAAATGATGCCGAATGTTCCGGTGTCGCTTAGCCATGAAGTTCTTCCGGAAATGCAGGAATATGAGCGGACGCTAACAACCGTTGCGAACGCCGCGGTCCGTCCGGTAGTCGGCAAATATATCTCCAATCTGCGGAGCAAGTTGGCTGACGCTGGCTTTAGCGGCAAATTGTCGTTGTTGCGGTCCGATGGTGGCTTGATGTCCGCGCAAAAAGCGCAGGAGCATCCCGTCGACATTTTGATGTCCGGTCCAGCTGGCGGCGTGACAGGCGCGCTTTGGGTCGGCAAAAATGCAGGCATCAAGAATATCCTGACGCTTGATGTTGGCGGCACGTCGACCGATGTCGCATTGATCGAAAATCTGGAGCCACGTCGCGTGCGTACGACCGAGGTCGGCCATTTGGCGGTGCGGGCGTCATCGCTTGATGTCAAAACCGTTGGTGCAGGTGGCGGCTCGATCGCTTATGTGCCTGAATTGACCAAGGCCTTGCGCGTTGGCCCGCAGTCAGCTGGCGCTGTTCCCGGGCCAGTTGCCTATGGCAAGGGCGGGGAAGCACCGACCGTGACCGACGCCAATGTGGTGTTGGGTTACCTTCCCGAAAACCTGTTGGGCGGAACATTCCAACTCGACCGTGAGGGTGCGAAAAAAGCGGTGCAGACCATCGCTGACGCGCTTGGCATTGACCTGATGGCGGCCGCGCGCGGTATCATTGATATTGTGAACGAAAATATGTTCGGCGCGCTGCGCATGATTTCGGTGCAGCAGGGTTATGACCCACGGCATTTTGCTCTGATGGGCTTTGGCGGGGCTGGACCATTGCATGTGAACGCGGTTGCACGGCTGATGGGCAGCTGGCCTGCCGTGTCGCCCGTTTCGCCAGGCGTATTGTGCGCATTGGGTGATGCCACGACGCGGATGCGTACAGAAACCGCACGCAGCTTTTCACGGCTTGCGACAACAACCGACGCGTCCGAGCTCATCGCTATTTTGAAAGAAATGGCGGAGCAGACGCGCGCACAGTTGCAGTCAGATGGCATCAACGATGCGGACATCACCAGCGAGTTCGAAATTGACGTCCGCTATGCCGGGCAAGCATTTGAAGTGCCGTTGACCATTACCCCCGACGTTCTGGAGCGTGATGGCGTTGCCGGCATTCTGGCACGCTTCGACGAGGAACATCTGCGGTTGTTCACCTTCAACATGGATACGCCGCACGAAATCGTGAACTTGCGTGCCGTTGCCTTGGGGCAGCCGCTCGACTTGCCAGCGGCGGAATTGCCCAAGGGTGATGGAAACCCCGCAGCGGCCAAAATGCGCGACCATGTTTTGTGGATGGACGGCAAAGAACAGGCTGCGGTCATCTATGACCGATCAAAGCTGCGACAGGGGGATGTCATTCCTGGTCCGGCCATTGTCGTCGAAATGGATTCGACCACACTTATCGAAACTGGCTGCGTCGCAATCGTCGACAAGGTCGGCAATATCCTGATCAATCTGGCTTGAGGAGGCGAACGACATGCCCGCCCAAATCATTCAAACGAACAACACCCCTTTCAACAAGATCGCTATCGATCCGGTAACGCTCGACATCATCGAAAACGCGCTGCGTAATGCCCGCATTGAAATGGATGCGACCTTGGTGCGCACAGCGATGTCCCCCGGCATTCGCGAGCAAGGTGACGCATTCCCCTTGATAGCGGATCACACCGGTAAGATGATTGTCGGCCAGTTTGGCAGCTTCATCGGCGGTTTCCTCGATAACTTCGACGGAACACTGGAAGACGGCGACATGATTTTCCTGTCCGATCCATATTCCTGCGCAGGCGCGGTGAGCCATTCGAACGATTGGCTCGTGCTTTTGCCCGTGTTCAAAGACGGACGTTTGATCGCCTTTACGTCAATGTTTGGTCACCAATCGGACATCGGCGGTAAAGTCGTCGGTTCGATGCCGATCAACGCCCGTTCGATTTTTGAAGAAGGCGTACGCATTCCGCCCGTCAAAATCTGGAAAAAGGGCGAATATAATGACGATCTGATGAAGCTCGTCATGCACCAAACCCGGAAGCCCGATTGGTGTCAGGCGGATTTGAACGCACTTATCGCGTCATGCCGGGTCGCCGCACGCCGCGTCATCGAAATGGCTGCGCGCTTCGGCGACGATGTCTATATTTCGGCAACGCAGGAACTGTTGGCCCGCAACCATCGCGCGATGAAATCGCTCATCGCTATGGCCATTGGCGAAGAGCCCGTCAGTTTCGAAGATTATATCTGCGACGACGGTATGGGCGCTGGCCCGTATAAAATTAAGTGCACCATGTGGCGCGAAGGCGAAAAGGTTGTGCTCGATTTTGCTGGTACGGACCCGCAAAGTCAGGCTTCCATCAACTTTCTCCTGAACGAAAACATGTTCAAAATGTTCTTTGGCATTTACATGATCATGGTCTTCGATCCGCAGATTTTGTTCAACGATGGCTTTTATGATTTGATCGATGTCCGCATTCCGGACGGATCACTTCTCAAGCCGAAATTTCCAGCAGCGCTCTCGGGTCGCACCCACGCGCTGGGCCGCATTTTCGACATTTTAGGTGGCCTTTTGGGGCAAAAAACACCGGAATTCCTGAATGCGGCCGGTTTTTCCTCAAGCCCCCATGTCTTTTATTCAGGCAACGATAAAAAGGGTGACTGGTTCCAGCTGTTCCAGATCGGCTTTGGCGGCATTCCGGGTCGTCCAATGGGCGACGGACCAGACGGCCACTCGCTGTGGCCGGGCTTCACCAATGTGCCCAACGAATTTCTGGAGCGGTATTTCCCGCTGCTGATCGAACGTTATGAAACCGAACCCGACAGCGGCGGCGCTGGTCTGCATCGCGGCGGCAATGGCATCCACATGACTTACCGTTTTCTGGCGGCAGGCACGATCTCGATCCATGATGACCGCTGGTTCGTTCCACCATGGGGCGTTAATGGCGGTGAACCGGGCAAACGCGCCCGCAAAATTCTCGAAAAAGCCAACGGCACTTCGCAGATTATCGGCAACAAGGTTGAGGACGTCCACGTCGAAGAGGGTGATCAATTGCACTTCATCACCTGGGGCGGCGGCGGCTGGGGCGATGCGCTTGATCGCGACCCCGCTTTGGTTGGCAAAGAAATCGTCCAAGGGCTTGTCACTGTCGAAGGTGCAAAAGCCTATGGCGTAATTGCCAATGCAAATGGCGACGTCGATGCCGATGCCACCGAAGCGTTGCGCAGCCGTTTGCGGCAAACGCGTGGCGAGCTTCCCTTGTTCAATTACGGACCCGGCATTGAAACCCTGCGGGCCAATTGCGAGACAGAAACGGGCTTGAAGGCGCCGGTTCAGCCCGTCTGGACAACGCTGGAGGCAGCCGAGTGAGTGCACTTAAGGGGTTACGTGTAGTTGAACTCGGGCAGTTACTGGCTGGACCGTTTTGCGGACAATTGCTCGGTGATATGGGTGCAGAAGTTATCAAGGTCGAGCCCCCGGGCGCGGGCGACCCCATGCGCGTGTGGGGTCAAGGCGAAGAAAAGGTGCAATGGGAGGTCATTGCACGAAACAAGAAATCTGTTTCGGCCAATCTGCGGATTCCAGAAGGGCAGGCGCTGGTCCGTCAATTGATTGGCAAGGCCGATATCTTGGTCGAGAATTTCAAACCCGGCACGATGGAAAGATGGGGCTTTTCTCCGGAAACGCTTTTGGCTGAACATCCCGGTCTGATCATCGCGCGCATGTCTGGCTACGGCCAGACGGGCCCCTATTCAAACCGCGCTGGCTTTGGCGGCATTGGCGAAGCGATGGGTGGCTGGCGCTATATTGTGGGTGAACCTGACCGCTCGCCAAGCCGCATGGGCATTTCCATTGGCGACACGTTGACCGCCACATATGGTTGCATGGGCGTTCTCGCAGCACTGCATCATCGCAGCGTGACTGGCCATGGCCAAGTTATCGATGCCGCGCTGTATGAAAGCGTATTGCAAGTCATGGAGGGGCTGGTCCCCGAATATGACCATAGCGGCTTTATTCGCGAACGCTCCGGCTCAATCCTGCCCGGCATCGCGCCATCAAACGTCTATATTTGCAAGGACGGCGAATATATGATTGGCGCGAACAAAGACTCGCTGTGGCAAAGATTGGCAGAAGCGATGGGCATGCCTGACCTTGGAACGGACCCGCGGTTCGCAACACATCTTGTGCGTGGCCACAACCAGTTTGAGCTTGATGACATTATCAATGCCTGGGCGGCCACGCTGACCGTTGATGAAGTCGACGCTCTGATGATTGCATATTCCATTCCCGCAGGCCGGGTATACCGCGCGCCAGAGATGCTGGAAGACCCGCATTTCCAAGCACGTGAAGCGATTATCGAGGTTGAAACCGAGCGCTATGGCAAGCTAAAAATGCAGGGCGCGTTTCCGAAGATGTCGGCGACACCCAGCAGCGTTCGTTCACCCGCGCCGTCGATTGTTGGCCAACATAATGCCGAAATATATGGCGGCTTGCTGGGGATGGATATAGCGGAGTTGGATAGGCTGAAGGCGGCTGGTGCAATCTGATGATGCAAAAGAATGACGATCTGACCGCGAATTATGTCGGCGCGTTCGACGGCCGTCTTTCTTTCGGTAAACGTCCCGCGCTCCTCATCGTCGATTTTGTCGTGGCCTATCTGGACCCGGCATCGCCTTTATACGCTGGGGTTGAGGATGCGTTGGCCAGCAATGAACGTCTTTTGGCGGCTGCGCGGGCTGCCGGAATCCCGGTCTTCTTTACGAATGTCGTGTATCAGGCAGATGGCGCAGACGGCGGTTTGTTCTACAAGAAAATCCCGTCGCTTCGGGTGTTTCTGGAAGGATCGCCATTGGGCGCATTTCCCCCGTCGCTTCAACCGGTGGACGGCGAGCGCGTTATTTCAAAACAGTTCGCCTCCGCATTTTTTGGGACATCGCTTGCAGAGACGCTTTCCCGCGAGGGGATAGACACATTGCTCATCACAGGACTGTCGACCTCAGGATGCGTGCGCGCCACGGCACTGGACGCGCTGCAGTCCGGCTTTGCACCCTTCGTCGTCCGTGAAGCCTGTGGCGACCGACATCCGGCGCCGCATGAAGCCAATTTGTTCGACCTACAGGCCAAATATGCCGAAGTCGTTTCGGAACGTGAAGCATGTGCTCTTCTAGGCGTGAACGAGTTACCATAAGCAGGTTTGGGATTGCGCGGACCAGTCCCAAAGCGTTACGGATGAGCTCGCTCATCCGTTTTTAAGGGCAAGCCCATCACAAAGATGAGCGCAGTGCCAATCGAGCAAACCGGCAATGCCCTATCCCAGGCCGACTTAAACGCTGAATTTCCAAGATTTTTACGCGGGCGTTCTAATCAGAACGCTGATTAAAACGCAGGCTGCAAGCCCGCTTTGAGCAACAAAGGCGGTATCACCTAAGTCATTCAAATCATTGGAGCGGGCGAAGGGATTCGAACCCTCGACCCCAACCTTGGCAAGATTCGGGTCGATGAAATTTTGTTGTTAGATTAGATGTTTATACGGTGTCTGAAAAATCCGAACACGATCCGAACATTCTC